>Ga0190274_10000037_pt1 | contig 126925 bp, 132 predicted proteins | sample Popmic531T_FD_133002 | JGI IMG/M metagenome (GOLD analysis project Ga0190274, IMG submission 133002) | Populus adjacent soil microbial communities from riparian zone of Yellowstone River, Montana, USA - 531 T | ecosystem: Environmental > Terrestrial > Soil > Riparian zone | place: USA...
CCCACACCCGCTGGGCGACCCACGGCCGCGTCACCGAGGAGAACGCCCACCCGCACGACGACAGCTCCGGCAAGGTCCACATCGTCCTCAACGGGATCGTCGAGAACCACGCCGGCCTGCGCAGGCGGCTGCAGGCCGAGGGGGAGGAGTTCACCTCCGAGACCGATGCCGAGGTCGTCGCCCACCTGATCGCCGCTCACTACGACGGCGACCTCGCCGCGGCGGTCCGCGCCGCATACGCCGAGCTGCGCGGCCACTACGCCTTCGTCGCCATGCACGCCGACGAGCCCGAGCGCCTGGTCGGGGCGCGCAAGGAGTGCCCCCTGGTCGCCGGCATCGGCGAGGGGGAGACCTTTCTCGCCTCGGCGATCCCCGCCTTCCTCGCCGACACCCGCACCGCGGTCCTGATCGAAAACGGCGAGATCGTCGAGATCGAAGCCGGGGGGATCAGGATCACCGACGCCGACGGCAACCCGGTCGAGCGGGCGCCGGAAGAGGTGACCTGGGACGCCGACGCCGCCGAGAAGGGCGGCTACGAGACCTTCATGCTGAAGGAGATCCACGAACAGGCCGACGCCGTCGCCGAGACGATCGCCGACCGCCTGCCCGGCGACGACGGGGTGGACCTCTCCGACGTCGAGCTCTCCGACGAGTTCCTTCGCGAGGTCGGCCGGATCGTGATCGTCGCCTGCGGCACCTCCTACCACGCCGGTCTGATCGGCCGCTACGCGATCGAGGAGTGGGCGCGGGTGCCGGTCGAGATGGACATCGCCTCCGAGTACCGGTACCGCAACCCGGTGGTCGGGCCGGGTGACCTGGTGATCGGGATGACCCAGTCGGGGGAGACCGCCGACACGTTGGCCGCGATGCGGCTGGCGCGCGCGGCCGGCGCCACCGTGCTCGCGGTCACCAACATCATGGGGAGCCAGGTGACCCGGGAGGCCGACGCCGTTCTCTACACGCGGGCGGGCCTCGAGGTGAGCGTCGCCGCCACCAAGACCTTCGTCGCCCAGGTCGCGGCGATGTACCTGCTCGGACTGCGCCTCGCGGAGCTGCGCGGAACGGTCCCGCCCGAGCGGATCGCCGAGCTGGTCGCGGGGCTGAAGGCGCTGCCGTCGAAGATCGAGGAGACGATCGAGGCGGTCGAGGACGACGTGCGCGCCGTCGCCGCCGCCCACAGCGACCAGGACTTCTTCCTCTACCTCGGCCGCCACATCGGCCTGCCGGTCTGCCTCGAGGGGGCGCTGAAGCTGAAGGAGGTCTCCTACATCCCGACCGACGCCTACGCGGCCGGGGAGATGAAGCACGGCCCGATCGCCCTGCTCGACGAGTCGACGCCGGTCGTCTGCGTCGCCACCGACAGCCCGGTGCTGGAGAAGGTCCTCTCCAACGTGGAGGAGGTCCGCGCCCGCGGCGCCCAGACGATCGCGATCGCCACCGCCGGCGGAGAGCGCGCCGCCGAGGTGGCCGACGAGACGGTCGAGGTGGCGCGCACCGACTGGATTCTGCAGCCGATCGTGGCGATCCTGCCGCTCCAGCTCTTGGCCTACGACATCGCCCGGGCCCGCGGCCTCAACGTCGACCAGCCCCGCAATCTGGCCAAGACCGTCACGGTCGAGTGAACCCGTCCAAAAGGGCCGTTAGCATGCCCGCTCCCGTGAAGGCCCGTCTCGTCCTCATGGTCGCCCTCGCGACCGCCGCGCTTGGCCTCTTCCTCGCCGCCTGCGGCGGTGGGAGCGATGGCTCGAGCTCGGACCCGGCTGGCCTGGCGCCGGCCAAGTCGCCGCTTTTCATCGAGGCGATCGTGCGACCGGAAGGGGAGCTAAAAACCAACGTCGAGACGCTGGCCCGGAAGATCGCCGGCGTCGAGGATCTCGGCGAACTGATCGTCTCCGAGCTCGAAAGCTCGGCCAGCGAGGAGGGCGAAGAGTTCGACTACGAGAAGGAAGTTGCCCCATGGCTCGGCGAAAAGGGCGGCCTCTTCTTCCGCGAGTTCGACGGCGAGGACTTCCATCGCTACGGGATCGCGATCCAGACCGCCGACGCCGATGCAACCCAGGCCTTCATCGACAAACAGAACGAGCAGAGCGACGACCCGGTGCAGGACGGCTCCTACGAAGGGGTCGACTACGCGATCGAAAGCGACGACGGGACGACGATCGGCGTGATCGACGACTTCCTGGCGATCGCCGAAGACGAGGAGACCTTCAAGGCGATGGTCGACACCGCCGACGGCGGCGAATCGCTGGCCGCCGACGATCGCTTCAGCGAGACCTTCGATGCCGCGTCGGAGGGCAGCTTCGCGGACGTTTACGTCGACATCGGCGGCCTGCTCGACCAGTCCGGCGAGGCCGTCGACCCCGAAGCGAAACAGTTCCTCGACAGCGCCGGGATCGATCCCTCCGAAGCGACCGCGGTGGCGAGCCTGATCCCGGGGTCCGACCGGATCGAGATCGAGTTCGCTTCCGACGCCGCCGGCGAGAATCCGCCCAGCGGCGACGCCTCGGGCCTGCTCGGCGCGCTGCCGGCCGATTCCGTTGCCGCCGTCGCCTTGGCGGACTTCGGCGACCGGGTCGGCGAAGCGCTCGACCAGATCGACGCCAACGGCATCCCCGGCGAGGTGCCGCCCGGGAAATTCAAGAGCACCTTCAAGGAAGCCGGTATCGACGTCGAAAAGATCGCGGGCTCGGTCGGCAATCTCGGCGTCTTCGCGGAAGGCAGCAGCGAACGCGAGCTCGCCGGTGCCGCGGTGCTGGAAACCTCGAGTGCCGGCGAAGCGCGGAACACCGTCTCCAACATCGGACTCTTCCTGCGTGCCGCCGGGACGCCGGGGGTGACCGCGATCGACGGCGAGTTCAGCGGCTTCTCGGTCCGCGATCGAGAGGAGCTGGGCGACAAGCCACTGGTGGTCGGCGCCAAGGGCGACCGCATCGCGATCGCCTACGGCCTGCAGGCGGCGACGCGGGCCCTGAACCCGAGCTCGAGCAACACGCTGGCCGACAGCCCCGCGTTCAAGGAAGCCGTGAGCTCGCTCGGCGGCACGCCGATCGGCGGCTTCGCCGACGGCCCGGCGGCGCTGGAGGTTGCCTCTTCGCTGATCGCGGGATCCGACGACGAGGAAGGCTTCAACGAAGCGAAGCCCTACCTCGCCAGGATTTCCTGGCTGGCGATCGGCTCGACCTCCTCGGGCGACCTCGCCACCGCCAAGCTGATCGCCGGCATCGCCGAGTAGCCTCCGGCGCCATGGCCGGCGTCGGCATCGACCTGCTCGAGATCGATCGCCTCGAGCGTGCCTTGGCGCGCCACCCCCGCCTCGCCGAGCGCGTATTCACTCCGGCGGAGCGCGAGTACGCGGCGGCGCGGGCGCGGCCGGGGCGGCACCTGGCGGCCCGCTTCGCGGCCAAGGAGGCCGTCGTCAAGGCTCTGGGGATGCGCGGCGGGTTCGGTCTCCGTGACATCGAGGTGGTGGCGGGAGAGCCGCCGACGGTGCGGCTCTCCGGCCGCGCCGCCGCGGTCGCGGGAGCGCGGCGGGTCGAGATCTCGCTGACCCACTCGCGGGAGCACGCCGCCGCCGTGGCGTTCGCCGCCGGCTCGCTCAAGTGAGACTGAGCTGACGGCGCTCGCGGACGACCGTGAACGGGTCATCGGTTACTTTCGGCACCCGTGTCGCTCGGACATTTGCGCGCAACGCAACGACCTCGTCTGCGGCGACGTAGTAGCGCCCCCGTCGCTCCCCCACCGCGGTCAGCAGGTCTGCGTCGACCATCGCCTTGAGATCGCGGGAAGCGGTGAGGTCGCTTATCTCCTCTCCCGTGACAGCCTCCACCGAGGTTCGGTAGCCGCGACGGCGTAGGCGCAGTCCATACGCAGCATCCATCACTCCCGATGCGCAGCGTTCCGAGAGCCCCCTTGCCTCGGCTGCCGCCAGACACGCGTTCCAAAGGGCCTCGATCTCTTCGCGTCGGCGAAGCATAGTGCGCACCTGGGTGTAATGGGCACGAAGGCAGAAACGAATCCACGCCCGTGCGTCGCCACCCGGCTGCCAAGAGCCAAGGCCGACGTCGCCGAGCACGGAGTAGTAGGCCTCGGTGTTGCGTCCCAGGAACTCCTCGATGCTCACGAACACCGGTGCGAGGATTCGGTCCCGAGCCAATACGAGCGTCTGGAGGCAGCGCGCCATTCGTCCGTTGCCATCGCTGAAGGGATGAATCATCACCAGATTCAAGTGGGCCATGGCGGCCTTGATCGGGACCGGCGAGTCGCTTTGCCGGAGATCGTGGAACAGCTCTGCGACCAGATCCGCAACTTCATCGACCGGTGCTCCCTCGTAGACGACTTCGCCGTCTTCACCCCGCCGGACGTAGACCGCGCCCGGGCGCCAGCGGCCGGGGTTCTTGCGTAGGTCGTACTTCAACATCATGAAGTGCAGGCTCTTGAGGAGGCCCTCGTCCAAGTCGAGGCTCTCGTCGTCCGCAATCTGCAGCACATACGTCATCGCGTCCCGGTATCCGGCCAGCGCGAGCTGGGTCTCCTGATCTGCCCCGAGCGTGGGCTCACCCTCGATTGCCGCTGCGACGTCGTCCAGGGAAGCGTTGTAGCCCTCGATGCTGTTGGATCCCTGAACGGCTCGGGCGAAGGCCATCCGCCGCAGGATTCCCGTCCATCTGCGCTGCTCGGCGACGCGATCGCGGAGCTGCTCGCGCTGCTCGGAGAGCAATGCCAGGACTTCCTGCTCGTCGTCGCGAAGCGTGGGGGTCTGGAAGATCATGCTATTTATAAAATATCAAGAGGCGCCTGGAATTGATACTTATTAACTATCAATGAATCATCTCTAGGCTGCCGGGATGGAGTCCTGGCTGAGCCCGCTCTACGACGCCGAGGGGATTCGGGCCCTCGACCGCTGGGCGATCGAACAGCAGGGGATCCCGGAGGCCGAGCTGATGGAGGCCGCGGGGACGGCGCTGGCCGAGGCGGTGGCCGGACTGGCCCCGCAGGGCCCGGTGCGGATCCTCTGCGGCAAGGGGAACAACGGCGGCGACGGCCAGGTCGCCGCGCGGCGCCTGGCCGGGATGGGGTTCGAGGTCGAGGCGGTCGACCTCTGGTCGGAGGGGCTGCCGGCGGATCTCGATGCCTGGCTGGCCGGTGCCGGCGCGGTGGTCGACGCGATCTTCGGGACCGGGTTCGAAGGCGCCCCGCGGGAGCCGGCGGCCGCGGCGATCGAGGCGGTCAACCGCTGCGGGGCGCCGGTCGTCGCCTGTGACATCGCCTCGGGAGTCGACGCCTCCAGCGGCGAGGTCGAGGGCATCGCGGTCGAGGCCGACCTGACCGTCAGCTTCCACGGCGCCAAGCTCGGCCACCGGGTCGCCCCCGGGAAGTGGCACACCGGCGAGCTGCGGGTGGCGCCGATCGGGATCCCCACCGGCGGGCCGGACGCGCCGGCGGGGGGCACGATCGGGCCCGCCGTGCTGGCGCTTGCGCCGCGCCGCGGCCCGCGCTCGACGAAGTTCAGCTCAGGCCAGGTGATCGTCGCCGGCGGCTCCCGTGGCCTGAGCGGCGCGGTCCGCATGTCCTCGACCGCGGCGATCCGGGCCGGCGCGGGCTACGCGACGGTGGTCGTGCCGGGGGATCTCGAGCCGGTCTTCGAAGTCGGGCAGCCCGAGGTGATGTCGGTCCGCTGCCCGGGCGACCCCGGCTGCCTGGCCCCGGCGGCGACGAAGACGGTGCTGCGCGCCTTCGAGCCCGCCGCTGCGGGGGTGCTCGGCCCTGGCATGGGGCGCGACTCCGGCACCTTCGCGCTGGCCCGCGAAGTCATCGGGGCGATCGAGGCGCCGCTGGTGATCGACGCCGACGGCCTCAACGCCTTCGCCGGCCAGCTGCAATGGATCGCGGCGCGGGAGGCGCCGACGGTTCTGACCCCACACGCCGGCGAGCTGGGGCGCCTGCTCGAGCGCGACTCCGCGGAAATCGGCGCTCGCCGGCTCGCCTCTGCCCGTGAGGCCGCCCGCGCGGCGAACGGGGTGGTCGTGCTGAAGGGGGACGACACGATCGTCACCGACGGCGAGCGGGTCGCCGTCAATGCGGTCTCGGCGCCCGCCCTGGCGACGGCCGGTACGGGGGACGTCCTCTCGGGGATGACCGCGGCCCTCCTCGCGCGCGGCCTCGAGCCGTTCGCCGCCGCCTGCGCCGCCGTTCTCGCCCACGCCCGTGCCGGTCGCGACGCGGCCGACCGGATCGGCGCGGCGGAGTCGGTGATCGCCTCCGACGTGATCGACTCGATCCCGGTTGGCCTGCGTCCCGACGAGCCGGTCGAATAACCTCGCGCTCTGATGAAGACGGCTGCCGACATCATGAACCCCGACGGGCCCACCGTCACCCCTGACGACGACGCCCGCAAGGCGATCGACCTGCTCTCGAAAACCGACCTGGGAGCGATCCCGGTCGCCGACGGCGCGGGCAACGTGGTGGGCATCGTCAGCGAGTCCGACCTGGTGCTCAGCGAGGAGGAGGCGGATCTCCACCTGCCGCACTACCTCAACATCATGGGCGGGATCGTCTTCGTCGGTTCGATGAAGGGCTTCGAGGAGCGCCTCGAGAAAGCACTTGCGACCAAGGTCTCGGAGCTGATGACCCCCGACCCGGTGGTCGCGCACGACTACGAAGCGGCCGACCGCACCGCCAGGAAGATCGCCGAGTCGCACCACAACCACCTACCCGTGGTCGACGCCGACGGGCGCCTCAAGGGCATGGTCACGAGGGCCGATGCCCTCGCCGCGCTGGTCGACGACGAGTAAGCCGATGGAGCGGGCGGTCGCCCGGATCGACTCCGACGCGGTTCGGCGTAACTGCGCTCGGTTGAAGGCGGAGCTGGGCGACGGCGCCGAGCTCTGCGCGGTGGTCAAGGCCGACGGCTACGGCCACGGCGCGGATGGGTGTGCCGCCGCGGCGCTCGACGGGGGAGCGAGCAGACTGGCGGTCGCGACCGCGACCGAGGCCGCGCAGATCGGCCGGCGCTTCCAGCACATTCCCCTGCTGACGATGGGTGCGCTGACCGAGGCCGAGGTCGATGTCGTTCTCTCGGCGGGCTCGGAGGTCGCGGTCTGGCGCAAGGGGTTCCTTGCGCTGCTCTCCGCCCGCGCCCGGGCCCAAGGGCGTCCGGCCCGCGTCCACGTCAAGTACGACAGCGGCATGGGCCGGCTCGGCAATCCCGATCCCGGGGAGGTGCTGGCGCTCGCCCGGGGCTGCGCCGAGGATCCGAACCTGGAGCTGGGGGGCATCTGGACCCACTTCGCGACCGCCGACGAACTCGGCTCGACGTTCTTCGACGAGCAGTTGCGGCGCTTCGAGGCGGTGGCGACGGCGGTCAAGGCCGGGTTTCCCGGGGTCACCGTTCACGCCGCGAACAGCGCCGCGGTCTTCCGCGAGCCCCGCTCGCATTTCGACATGGCCCGCTGCGGGGTGGCGATCTACGGGCTCGATCCCTTCCAGGAGGACCCCGCCGAGCGCGGCTTGGCGCCGGCGCTCTCGCTGCGGTCCTACGTCGCCGACGTGAAGCGCTTCGCGGCCGGCGCCAGCGCCGGCTACGGGCAGACGTGGCGGGCGCCCGAGGAGACCTGGGTCGGGGTGATTCCCCTCGGCTACGGAGACGGCTTGCGCCGTGGCCTCGGCAACAACGCCGAGGTCCTCGTCCGCGGCCGCCGCCGGCCGCTGGTTGGGACGGTCTCGATGGACAACGCGACGATCGACCTCGGGCCGGACACGGACGTCGAGCCCGGCGACGAGGCGGTCCTGATCGGCGCCCAGGGGGACGACGCGATCCTCGCCGAGGAGGTCGCCGCGCAGCTCGACACGATCAACTACGAGGTGACCTGCGGGATCTCGGCCCGGGTGCCGCGGCGCGCCGCATGAGCCTTTCCGAGCGACTCGCCGCGGAACCGTTGGTCGCCGCGGCGCGGCGGGCGCTCGGCGACGGCGAGGGGGCCTGGATCGTCGGCGGGGCGGTGCGCGACGCCGCTTTGGGCAAGGAGGTCGCCGACCTCGACCTGGCGGTGGCGGGTGACCCGGGTACCGCCGCGAAGGCGATCGCGCGCGAGCTGGGCGACCACCCTTTCGAGCTCTCGGCCGAGTTCGGGACCTGGCGGGTCGTCTCGCCGGGCCGGGGCTGGCAGATCGACGCGACGGCGCTGCGGGGAAACGCGATCGAGGCGGACCTGGCGCAGCGCGACTTCACGATCGGCGCCGTCGCCATCCCCCTCTCCGGCGGAGACCCCGTGGACCCCTTCGGCGGCCTCCCGGATCTCGGCGGGAAGGTCCTGCGCGCGGTGGGCGAGGGCAGCTTCAGCAGCGACCCGCTGCGCCTGCTGCGGGCCGCGCGGCTCGCCGCCGAGCTCGGCCTGGAGGTCGAGGCCGGAACGATCGAGCTCGCCCGCGCCGCGGCCTCGCGCGCCGCCGAGCCGGCCGGCGAGCGGCAGCTGGCTGAGCTCCGGCAGCTGCTCGGCGGGCCGGACCCCCTGCGCGGTCTCGCCCTGCTCGACGAGCTGGCGCTGACCGCGGTCGTCCTGCCCGAGCTGGAGGCGCTGCGGGGCGTCGAGCAGGGCCCAAACCACCACCTCGACGTGCACGGTCACACGCTGGCGGTGCTCGAGCACACCCTGGAAGTGGAGCGGGATCTCCCGCGCTTTGCCGGCGAGCGCTCCGAGGAGGTAGGCGCGTTGCTGGCGGAACCGCTGGCCGACGAGATGAGCCGCGCCACGGCGCTGCGCTTCGGCGCGCTCTTCCACGACATCGCCAAGCCCGAGACCCGCGCCGAGTACGGCGGATTCATCGGCTTCCGAGGCCACGATCGGGTCGGGTCGGAGACCGTCACGGGGATCTGTCGGCGGCTGCGCGCCAGCCGCCGCCTCACCCAGCACCTGCAGGGCCTGGTCCTGCACCACTTGCGGCTCGGGTTCCTGATCCCCGAGGCGCCGCTGCCGCCGCGCCGCGTCCACGAATACCTGTGTGCCACCGAACCGGTGGCCGTCGACGTCACCCTGCTGACCGTCGCCGACCGGCTCTCCGCGCGGGGCGCCGGGCCGCTGGCCAGGCCGGAGATGGTCGAGGCCCACCTGGCGCTGGCCCGGCAGATGATCGCCGCCGCGCTCGACTGGCGCCGCGACGGCCCGCCGCAGCCCCTGCTGCGGGGCGACGAGCTGGCCCGGGAAGTGGGGCTGAAGCCCGGTGCACGGCTCGGCGAGCTGCTCGGCGAGCTCGAGGCCGCGCAGTACGCGGGCGAGATCGCTGACCGCGGGGAAGCGCTGGAGCACGCGCGCAACTGGCTCCGCTGGACCGCCGAGGACGCTTAGGCCGCCCTGTCAGGTACGCTCACGCGCGCATGGCCAAAGAGGAAAAGATCGAAATGGAGGGGGAGATCACCGAGGCTCTCCCCAACACCATGTTCCGCGTGAAACTCGACAACGGCCACGACGTGCTGGGCCACATCTCCGGCAAGATGCGCCGCCATTACATCCGCATCCTGCCCGGCGACCGCGTCAAGATCGAGCTGTCGCCATACGACCTCGACAGAGGTCGAATTACCTACCGCTACAAATAACTCGTCTTCGCGGCCGGATCGGGGTCGGCCAGCTCGGCGATCAGGGCCGACCAGGCGAAGTCCTGGGCGCCCAGGCCCTTGCCGCTGCGCGGGTCGTAGTACTCGCGTAGGCCTTCGCGCTCGACCGCGGCGATGAGGCCCTCGGCGAGGCGCTTCGCCTCTTCCTCGTAGCCGAGCCGGCGCATCCCCAGCCAGACCAGCCAGGCCGAGTTGACCCAGGTGGGGCCGCGCCAGTAGCGGCGGATCGGGCCGCGGCCGCCGCCCGGCTCGTAGCCGGGCTCGCAGGCGGCAACCGAGGGTGGCGCGACGGGGGTGAGGAACTCGCGCTCGCTCAACAGGTGCTCCTCGACCAGCCGCCGCCCGATTCGCTCCGGCAGATCCGGCAGAGCGAGCGGTGCCAGCGATGCCCAGGTGAGCGGGGCGGGCCTGATCGCCCCGGGCTGCGCCTCGTCGACGAAGAGGCCGCGCCGCTCGTCCCAGAGCCGCTCGACCAGGGCCGGGGTCGCCGAGGGTCGGCCCAGCGCCTGCAGGGAGAGCGACCACATCGTGTTGACCAGGGTCTCGCAGAGCAGCGGGTGGCCGCGCTCCCGCAGCCGCCGGGCGTCGAAGCCGAGCCGGCGGTTGCGCCGCACCAGCAGCGGGAAGCCGGTGCGGCCGTTCGAGCGCCAACCCCAGACCGGTTCGAACTTCGGCGAGGCGTCGAGGCCCGACTCGTCGGGCTGCAAGATCCAGAGCAGCCCGTCGCCCTCGATGTCGCGGTTGGCGGCGAGCCACTCGACCTGGGCGGCGATCCGCGGCTCGGCCGCCGGATCCCCGACCGCTATCCGCCAGGCCCAGGCCAGGAGCGGCGGCTGGATCGTCTCGGTCTGAAAGGCCGACCGCGAGGCGACGTTGTAGAAGGCGAGCCGCGGCAGCGAGACCGGGCGGTCCCAGAAGATCGTGTGGCCGACGAACCCGTCCGGGCGCTGGGCGGCGAGCAGGGTCTCCAGCTCGGCCCGGGCCTTCGCGGGGTCGAAGCGGCGCCGGACGATCGCCGCGAAGCACGAGTCCCAGTACCACTGCCAGGGGTAGCGGGTCGGACTCGGCCGGGTGTAGGCGTAGGCGGTGCCGTCGCGCTCGCCCTCCTGCCAGTTGCGGCGCAGCACCCGCTCCGCGAGCTGGGCGGCGGGGCTCACCTGCCGGTGCGGCGCAGCTCGCGCAGCGCCAGCGCCCCGAGCAGTGCGAGCAGGCCGGCCACGGCGACCAGCCCGGGCCAGGTGTCGGCCCAGGTGACCGTGCCGACGAAGCCCTGGCGGGCCGCTTCGACGACCTCGGTGACGGGGTTGAGGTCGGCGACGTCCTGGAGCCAGCCCTGCAGGAGGGCCAGCGGGGCGTAGGCGGGGGTCAGCAGGATCAGGGCCATCATCCCGGCCTGCATCAGCGGCGCCGCCGACTGGGTCTTGAAGCGCAGGGCGAGGAACGATCCCCAGCAGGCGGCGACCGCGGCCATCGCCATCACCATCGCGTAGGTGACGAAGAGTCCGTCGAGGCCCGGGAAGCCGGCGCCGAGGGCCAGCGCGATCGCCAGCACGAAGGTGGCCGGGAGCAGGGCCCGGGTGCTCGCCCCGAGCACGGTGCCCGCCAGCAGCACCCAGCGCGGGGCCGGGGAGACGAGCAGCCGGTCGAGCCAGCCCTGCTCGATGTCGCGGGCCATGTTGACCCCGGCGGCCGCGCCGGTGAAGCCGGCGCCCTGCAGCATGCTGATCGGGACTATGAAGGCCTCGTAGGTGTTGGCGTCGAAGCCGCTCAGCTGGATCAGCGCCCCGAAGACGCCGTTCAGGCCGAGGAAGAAGATGGTCGGCGCCAGCACGCCCGGGATCGCCGCGCCTGGCACGCGGACGAGCTCGTTTCGAGCCCGCGCCATCATCGCGGCGATCGTCGCCAGGTTGGCGCGCCAGGCGGGGAGGGCCGCCGTTGCCTCCATCAGCCGACCCGCAGCCGGTGGCGGAGGGCGCGGGCGCTGAGCAGGAGGCCGAACACGACGATGCCGAGGATCGCCAGCACCGCGTAGAGCGTGTCGGCGGCGTCGATCTCCGCGATGATCGGCTCGCGGATCCCTTCGACGACGAGGCTGAGCGGGTTGTATTCGGCGATCGTCTTCGCCGGCTCGATCATCAGGTCGACCGGGAAGAAGGCGGAGGACACGAAGAGCACCACCAGGACCAGCGGGAAGAGCCCCTGGACGACGCTGGCGCTGCCGGTGCGCAGGGCGATCGCGGCGCCGATCCCGCCGACCGCCATCGCCGCCGTGGTGACCAGGAAGATCGCCAGCAGGGCGCCGGGGACGCCGCTCTCGATCTCGGCCCCGAAGATCAGCCCGATCGCCAGGAACCAGAGCGCCGCGAACAGGCCCAGCGCAGCCGTCCCGGCCAGCCGTCCGAGGACGATCGCGAAGCGCGGGATCGGCGCCGCGAAGAGACGGTCGGTGAAGCCCATCTCGATGTCGACCGCGAGCGCGATCCCGCCGCTGTTGCCGGCCAGCATCAGCGCCTGCATCATCGCCCCGGCGAGCATGAACTGCAGGAAGCTCTGGACCGGGGGGAAGCCCGGCAGTTCCACCGCGCCGCCGGCGCCGCCGGTCTGGATCGCCAGCAGCAGGGTGGGGAAGACGATGATCGGGGCGATCAGCTGGGGGCGCCGGAAGGTCTGGCGGATCGAGCGCAGGCCGAGCGCCCTCACGACCCTGATGTTCGTGGCCAGCGAGCTCATGCCTCGACCGCCTCGCCGTCCTCCTTCGCGTCCTCCTCTTCGAGGTGGTAGCCGGTCTTGGCGACGAAGACGTCGTCGAGGGTCGGTCGCATCAGCTCCAGCGACTCGACCGCGATCCCGGCCTCGTCGAGCGCCCGCACCACCCGCGGGATGTCGGCGGCGCCGCTCTCGACCTCGACGAGGACGGTCCGCCCGTCCTTGGGCGGCAGCAGCTTGCCGATCCGGGCGCAGACCTCCTCCGCCCGCGCGACCGAGCCGTCGGCGATGTGCAGCTGGATGTGGGGGTGGCCGATTTCGGCCTTGAGCCGCTCCGGCGTGCCTTCGGCGACGATCCGGCCGCTGTCGATGATGCCGACGTTGTCGGCCAGCTGGTCGGCCTCCTCCAGGTACTGGGTGGTGAGGAAGACGGTCGTGCCCTCGTCGTTCAGGGTCCGCACCTCTTCCCAGATCGTCTTGCGGCTGACCGGGTCGAGGCCGGTGGTCGGCTCGTCGAGGAAGAGGACGCGCGGTTCGTGCACGAGCGCCGCGGCGAGGTCGAGGCGGCGCTGCATCCCGCCGGAGTAGGTGCCGACCCGGCGGTCGGCGGCGGCGACGAGGTCGACCCGCTCCAGCAGGTCGTCGGCGCGGCGCCGGCCCTCCGCGGTCGGGATGCCCTGCAGAGTCGCCTGCAGCCGGATCAGCTCGCGCCCGGTCATCAGCGGGTCGAGCGCGGCTTCCTGCAGGGCGACGCCGATCGAGGAGCGAACCGCGCGGGCTTCGCCGACGACGTCGTGGCCGGCCACGGTGGCGCTGCCGCCGGTTGGCAGCAGGAGCGTCGTTAGCATCCGCACCGTGGTCGTCTTGCCGGCTCCGTTGGGGCCGAGGAAGCCGAAGATTTCCCCCTCCTCGACGGCGATGTCGATGCCCTGCACCGCCAGCACCTCCTCGAAGGCGCGCTCCAGCTTCTCGGCGGCGATCGCCGGCACCCTAGGCCTCCGTCGGCTCGGGCCGGGCGAGCGGCGGCAGCGCCTCGACCCAGCGGCGGCCGTTGGCGCGCTCCAGCGCCTCCGCCGCGTCCAGCAGCAGCTCGTCGCGGCCCCAGGCGCCCTGCAGCTGCAGGGCGACCGGCAGGCCGTCGCTGAGACCGACCGGGAGGCTGATCGCGGGGATCCCGGTCAGGTTTGCGAGGCCGGCGCCGCGTACGTTGGCCTGGTCGGCGGTGAGCGTTCCCGAGGGCAGCTCGACCAGCGGCGCCTCGAGCGGCGGGGCGGGGGCGGGCACGGTCGGCCAGGCGATCGCGTCGACCTCCTCGAAGGCGGCGGCGAGGCGGCGGCGCATCAGCGTCCGCACCTGCTGCGCCTTCACGGCGGCGGCGGCCGGCAGAAGCATCCGGTACTTGAGGAAGCCGCGGGCGATCGGGGTCAGCTCGGGGTCGAGGTCGTTGAGCCGGCTGGGGCTGAGGGCGCCGAGGTTCTCGGTGTTGGCGATCAGGACGGTCGCGAGGGTCGCCGCCTCGATGTCCGCCAACTCGATCTCCTTGACCTCGCCGCCGGTCCCCTCGGCGAGCGCCGCGAGCGCCGCCTCGCAGGCCTCGCGCACGCCGGGCGCGACGTCCTCGGAGACCGTGTCGCGGACGACGCCGATCCGCAGCCCACGCGCCTCGCCGGCGGCGAGGTCTGCGCCGAACAGGGCGCCGGCGAGCAGTCGGCAGTCGGCGGCGTCGGCGCAGAGCGGACCCGAGACGATCGTGGTCGAGACCTCGGCCATGTGGTGCCCGGCCATGGCGCTGCGGCCGAAGGTCGGCTTCAGGCCGGTCAGGCCGCAGTAGGTGGCGGGGAAGCGGATCGAGCCGATCCCGTCGGCGCCGACCGCGCCGGCGACGAGGCGGCCGCCGACCGCGGCCGCCGGGCCGCTCGAGGACCCTCCCGGGCAGCGGTCGGTGTCCCAGGGGTTGTGGGCGGGGCCGTAGACCGAGGCGTTGCCGGTGCTGCTCGCGCCGAGCTCGTGCATGTTGCCGACCCCGACGATCGTCGCCCCCGCGTCGCGCAGGGCGCGGTACGGGCCGGACTCGCCGGGGGCCGAGGGCGTCGGCATTTCGGCGGCGCCGAAGCGCTGGGCCCGCCACGGCAGCGGCCACTCGTCCTTGATCACCACCGGGACGCCGAACAGCGGTCCCCGCGGCGCCTCGTCGAGCATCTCCCGCGAGCGCTCCGGGAAGGTCTCGACGACGGCGTTGAGCGCCGGGTTGCGTGCGGCGATTCGCTCCAGCGCTTCGTCGAGCAACTCCGCCGGGTCGGTGTCGCCGGCGGCGATCGCGGCCGCCTGGCCGCGCAGGGTCAGGTCCAGCGCGCTCATCGCGCCGGCGCTCGCGAGAGGTCGAGGTCGGGCTCCGGCGGAACGTCGATCTCGAGCTCCAGCAGTTCGAGAATGGCGGGCCAGAACAGCGAGTGGGCCGCGCCGATCACCGCCAGGTCGACCTCGTCGGCCTCGATTCCGAGGGAAGCGAGACCGGCGGGGATGAAATCGTCTGCACGGTTCGAGGCCTCCATCGGCGCTGGCAACCCTACAGAGCCCCGCTTGGCCGGGATCGTGCAGCCGGGGCGCTCGCGGCGCATTCCCCCGCCACGAAAGGCAGAATCCGCCGCAACCGGGCTTCTTGGCCCGTGTTTGCGTGATTCCAATGCCCGTGACCGAGAGCAAAAGCCGCGAGCGCCGCGCCTGGGCGCTGCTTGCCGCAGCCGCCTGCCTGCTCGCGGGTCTCGTCGCCGTTGCCTATCCCGGCGCCGCCGACTCCGCCCCGCTGCGCGTCGTCGTGCTCGGCAAGACCGCGGAAACCCCGCCGCCGTCCTGCCCCGGGAAAATCGTCAACAACGTCGAGGTCACGCCCTGCCGGGTCGAGGGCCACGTGACCGGGTTCCAGGCGATCGCCGGCGGCGTCCCCCGTCCCTTCGAGGCCCCCTTCGACGGCAAGATCGTCGCCTGGTCGATCACCCTCGCCAAGCCCTCGGTGAAAGAAACCGAGACGACGGCGAACGAGGTCGGCTTCTTCGACGAATTCCTCGGCCGTCCCGCCCAGGCCCGGATCGGGATCCTGCGCCCGGTCGAAGACACGAAACCGCCGAAATACACGCTCGTGCGCCAGGGCCCGCTGCAGGTCCTCAACCCGTACTTCGGCACGACTCCGATCTTCGCCCTCGACCACCCGCTCTCGGTCCTCAAAGGGCAGATCGTCGCGCTGACGATCCCGACTTGGGCACCGATGTTCGCCTTCAACGTCGACGCCGACAACACCTGGCGCGGCAGCCGCCTCCCCGAGCACTGCGCGTCCAAGGAAGACATCCAGAACGGGAACCCGCAGCAGGGCGTGGGCAAAACCAAGCCCTACGGCTGCTACTACTCGAACGCGCGACTGCTGTACACGGCGACGCTGGTCAAAAAACCGTAAGCGGGATACTCAGGTATCTTCGCCCCGTCTCGTACGAACGTACGGTGGGGGGATGATGATCGAGCAGGTAGGAACGTATGCCGTGCGTCGGCCGCTCGGCGACGGTGACTTCGCAAGTGTGTTCGAAGTTACGAACCCACAGGGAGATGCCTACGCGCTGAAGTGGGCCCTCGACCGGACGGATGCGCGGACGCGGTTGAAGAACGAGGTCGGTGTCCTCAAGGAGTTGAAGCACGAGGGGATCCCGGAGGTCACAGACGCCGGCGAGGACGGCGACAGGCCCTACTTCGTCATGTCTCTCGCAAAGGGTCGAACGGTCAAGGATGTGCTCGAGGACCAGGTGCGGACGGGAGGCGCCCAAGGCGATCTCGAAACCCTCGAGTTCGTGCACCTGTTGCTGGAGATCCTCACCGTCGTCCACGCGACGGGCTGGGTTCACCGCGACATCAAGGCCGCGAACGTCATGTGCATCCCCTCGATGACCAGGGTCTCGCTGCTCGACTTCGGGTTCGCCAAGAAGGAGGGTGATACCGAACCAGGTGCGGACGATTCCTTCTGGCGGGCTGGATCGGCTCGCTGCTCTCCGCCCGAGAAGCTCTTGCACCCGCGCAAGGCGGTCGCCTCGCATGACGTGTTCGCGGTCGGCGTGCTCGCCTATCGGCTGCTCACCCGGGTTTATCCGTGGAGCGTCTCCGTGAAGCAGGACGCGAACGAACTGCGACAGCAGATGCTGTCGCAGCCGGCAAGGAGGGTGGACGAGCGAAACCCGTTGGTGTCGCCGGAGATCTCACAGCTCGTGATGCAGCTGATCGAGCTTTCCGACCGGGACAGGCTCTCCAGCGAGGAGGCGCTCGAGCGGACCAGGGTGCTGCGGGAGGAGGTCGCAGGGCGCCGGCCGGCCGGCGGGGGGAGCTACAGGTCCGTCTTCCTGCCGCGCGTCGTCCGCGACCAGCTCCACGGCGACATTCGACTCACGGACTACGAGCGGGACATCCTCGACACCCCTGAGATGCAGCGGCTGCGGTACGTGAAGCAGCTCGGTCTCACCAACCTCGTCTACCCCGGCGCCCAGCACACGCGCCTCTCCCATGCCCTCGGTTCGGTGTTTCGAACCGAGCAGATGCTGCGCAGCATCGAGGACACGAGCGGTGTGCGGATCGACCACGAAACCCGTCTCGTCGCCCGCCTCTACGCACTCGTTCACGACGTGACGCATGTGGCATTCGGTCACACGATCGAGGACGAGCTCGGGATCTTCACGCGTCACGACCGAAACAGAGGGCGGATCGAGCGTCTGCTTCTGGGCCCCGATTCGGGGCTTGGATCGATCCTCCGCCAGAACGACGAGGGCCGCGCCGCACTCGCCCACTTCGACGACGACTCCTCGATTCAGCACCGAAGCGCGATCACGGACCTGGTCAGCGGCTCGACCGGAGCGGACGTGCTCGACTACATAGATCGCGATGCGTTCAACTGCGGGATCGACCACCGGATCGACTCCGCGATCTTCCGGCAGTTTCGGCTTCAGGCAGCGGGGGTCGGCCGCGAAGAGCGCCTCGTCTCGCTGCTGTTCGGGAAGGAAGGCGTGCGGATCGATCGCGAGTACGCCGTCGAGAGCCTGCTTTCCGAGCGTTACGCCCTCTTCCTGAAGGTCTACTGCCACAAGCGGAAGAACGCGGCTTCCGCTCTCCTCGACAAGGCGCTGAGCGGGGCCATCTGGGGAGGCCGGGGAGCGAGTGCGATCGAGGAAGAGGACTACGAGTGGCTTCCGGATGACGTCGTCCTCGACCGGCTCCACGGCTCTTCGCGGGCAGCGGTCCAGCGGGCGGCTGAACGCCTCCGTCGCCGGGAACTCCCCCGGGGCGTCTACCGGGCGCAGCTGCTCTCCGAGGGCTCACGGACCGACGGCCACTACGAGAACCGCAAGCACGAGCTGGAGCAGCTGGGGCTCTTCGACCCGAAGCAACGGATGGAGCTGGTCGCGAAACTCGCCAAGAGCGCCAAGGTCGAGACCGATGACGTTTTCGTCTACTGCCCGCCGAAGGCCCCGGGCTACCAGAAGGTCAAACACTGGTTGTCGCGTGAGCCCGGCGAGGAGGTGAAAGCCGACGACGTCGACGCCGCCTTCCACGACATCAAGCGCCGCCACCTGGGGTTGTGGGAGGTGTGGGTGTTCTGCGCCGACGAAGAGCCCGGGTCCGGCGATGCGCTGGCGGCGGCGGCCGGCGATCTGTTCGGCTTCAAGAACCGGATAGAGGTGAACCCGCGCATCGACAGGCTCTTCTGAGGCGCCGCGGGCGCGTCGGGCTCAGCCGCTGCCGAGCGCCGGCTGCCGCAGCCCGCAGTACGGGCAGTCGCTGACGTCGATGCCGATCAGCTGGTCGCAGCGGCGGCAGGCGCGCAGGTTTTCGGGGCTGCGCGGCAGCGACGAGGCGGAGGGGGCGAGGGGAAGGACCATCGTCACCGGCACCATCTCCTCGCCGGTCTCGCGGTCGACGTAGACCTGGCCCGGCTCGGCGGGGGCGATCGCCTCGCGGCCGGACGCCGGGGCGCGCATCCTGTAGAGCTGCTTCAAGTTCACGGCCGGGAACACTAATAGCTTGGGCGGCAGCGATGCGCGTCCTCGTCTTTCACGGCTACATGCTGCGCGGCACCGGCAGCAACATCTACAACCTCAGCCTGGCCCGGGCGCTGGCCGCGCTGGGCCACGAGGTCCACCTGCTCTGCCAGGACCGCGAGGTGCGGATCGAGGGGGTCGAGATCCACAACCCCGACATCCACGGTCTGCTTCCGGTCTACGTCAAAGACCCCTACGAGGGTTTTGAGGTCAAGGCCTTCCCCGAGCTGACCGAGGCCGAGCTCGATCGCTACGTCGAGGCGAACGTCGCCGCGGTGCGCGAGGTTGCCGCCGCGGCCGGCGGGGTGGACGCCGCGCTCGCCAACCATCTCGTGATGGGCCCGGCGATCCTCGCCCGGGCCGAAGTCGCCCCGTTCGCCGCGAAGATCCACGGCTCGGCGCTTGAGTACACGGTCAAGCCGCACCCCCGTTTCCTGCCCTACGCCTACGAGGGCATGGAGGCCGCCTCCGGTGTCCTGGTCGGCTCCGGCCACACCGCCGCCTCCCTCTGGGCGGCCCTCCCGGACCTGCCGAAGCTCGAGGAAAAGACGCGCCTCGGTCCTCCGGGTGTCGACCTGAACGAGTTTCGCCCTGGGGCCTCTCGCGAACCGCTCGTCTCCTTCGTCGGCAAGCTGATCGTCTCGAAGGGCGTCGACCTGCTTCTTGCCGCCTGGCCGCTGGTCCACGCCGCTCACCCGGAGGTCCGTCTCGAGATCGCCGGGTACGGCGAGTACGAGCCGGGCCTGCGGCGCCTGCTGGGCGCCCTCGAACGCGGCGACCTCGCCGAAGCCCATGAGGTCGCCCGGCTGGGCTGGGCGCTGGAGGGGGGCGAGGAGAGGCCGCTCCCGATCCTCTCCGCGTTCCTCGCGGACCCGCCCCCGGGCTACGCCGACGCCGCCCGCGCCGCCTCCGGCTCGGTCGAGCTGATCGGGAGGCTGGAGCACGACGAGGTGGCGACGCTGATGGCCCGCTCCGAGGCCCTGGTGATGCCGAGCACCTTCCCCGAGGCCTTCGGGATGGTCGCGGTCGAGGCCGCCGCCTCCGGCGCGCTGCCCGTCTCGGCCGGGCACTCGGGGATGCTCGAGGTCTCGCGGCAGCTCGCCGGGTCGCTGCCCGGCGACGTCGGTCGGCTCACGTCCTTCGCGGTCGAGCCGGGAGCCGTCGAGGCGATCGCCGACCGGCTCGACGGCTGGCTGGGCCTTCCGGCGGCGGAGCGTGAGGCGGCGCGCCGATCCCTCGTCGAGACCGTCGGCAGGCTGTGGAGCTGGGAGGGGGTCGCCCGGGGAGTCCTCGCCGCCTCGGCCGGGGAGCTGGGCGATCTGCCGCGTCCCTCCTAGTTAGTGCCAGACGTCACCTGAGGGCCGGAAATCCTCCCGCCGCCGCTTCAATAGAATGCCCGCCGCCTGATGTACGGCCGCCTTCCGATAGCCAAGATGCTTGCCGCCACCGTTGCGGGCACCGCCGCGATTTCGGCCGTGATGGTCCCGATCAACTGGAACGGCCAGGGGGCCTCCACGGCGGCGCCGAAGATCGATCACCTGCTCAACGTGATGATCGTCCTCTCGGCCTTCGTCTTCTCGCTGGTGATGGTGATGCTCTTCTACGCGCTGTGGAAATTCAAAGCCAAGCCGGGTGACGAATCCGACGGCGAGCCGATCCACGGCAACACGCGGCTCGAGGTCGCCTGGACCCTGATCCCGACGATCATCGTCCTCTTCGCCGGTGGCTACAGCTGGAAGGTGCTCGACGAGATCGAAGAGCCGGCCGAGGGCCGGCCGCTGACGGTCTCGGTCTTCTCCCAGCAGTACGCCTGGAGCTTCGCCTACCCGGGCAGGGACTACGCCTGGAACGAGGGCGAGCTGCACGTCCCCGTCGACCGCCAGATCGTCTTCAAGCTGCACGCCCTCGACGTGATCCACTCCTTCTGGGTTCCCGAGTGGCGGATCAAGAAAGACAACGTGCCCGGCATCACGACGAAGGCGATCGTCACGCCGGACAAGGTCGGCACCTACCAGCTGATCTGCACCGAGCTCTGCGGCTTCGGCCACACCTCGATGCGGGCGAAAGTCGTGGTCGAGCCGCAGGCCGACTTCGACCGCTGGGTCGCGGGCCTGGACCAGAGCCTGCCGGAGCCGATGATGGAAATTCTGGGCGATACCGAGAACGATCTGACGCCGGTCGGCGCCGGGGGCGCGTAGGCATAATGGAGGGGATCTGGATCTGATGTTGGCTGCGATCAAGCGACCGGGATGGATTCGAGGCGCGCTTGGCGCCCTCGCGGCGGGGGCCTTCGGCTTCGGCCTCGTGATCGCGCTTCGCGCGATCTCCGACCTGCCGCTCTACGAGACCGAGCAGACCGGTTACCCGCACGTCATCGTGCCGCTCATCACGGCGCCACTCGGCTTCCTCGCCGGCTTCGGCTGCTTCGACTACTGGCTGCGCTGGGCCGCCGGCCTGCCGACCATCCCCGAGGACCACTCGCAGCACGGAGCGACCAGCTGGAGGGACTACTTCCGTTTCAACACCGATCACAAGGTGATCGGCATCCAGTACATCGTCACCACGTTCTTCTTCTTCTTCGTGGGCGGCCTGATGGCGATGATGATCCGGGCCGAGCTCGCCCAGCCGGGCACCCAGATCGTCGACGCCGCCACCTTCAACAGCCTCTTCTCGACCCACGCGGTGCTGATGATCTTCGTCTTCGTGATCCCCGTCTTCGCCGGGATCGCGAACTACGTGCTGCCGCTGATGATCGGCGCCCCGGACATGGCCTTCCCGCGCCTCAACGCGCTCAGCTTCTGGATGCTGCCGCTGGCCGGCCTGATGTTCATCGGCAGCTTCTTGGCGCCGGGCGGCGCCTTCGACGCCGGCTGGACCGGGTACGCGCCGCTCTCCACCGGGGCGCCGCTGGGGCAGTCGTTCTTCAACATCGGGGTGCAGTTCGCCGGCGCCTCGTCGATCGCCACCGCGCTCAACTTCCTGGTCACGATCATCACCATGCGTGCGCCGGGGATGACCTTCTGGCGGATGCCGCTGCTGGTCTGGGCGAACCTCTCGACCTCGCTGCTGGTCGTCGCCGCGACCCCGTTCATCGCGGGCGTCCAGTTCATGGTCCTCTTCGACCGCGTCCTGCACACCAACTTCTTCCAGTTCGCAGCCGGCGGGGACGTGATCAGCTACCAGCACATCTTCTGGTTCTACTCGCACCCGGCCGTCTACATCATGATGCTGCCGGGCTTCGGGATCATCTCCGAGGTCATCTCGACCCACGCCCGTAAACCGATCTTCGGCTACCGGCTGATGGCCCTCGCGCTGATCGGGATCGTCGTGCTCAGCTACTCGGTCTGGGCGCACCACATGTTCGTCGCCGGCATGTTCAGCTGGCTGCGCGTCCCGATGATGATCACCACCCTGCTGATCGCGGTGCCGACCGGGATCAAGATCTTCTCCTGGCTGGGGACGCTCTTCTTCGGCAAGATCCACACCTACTCGACCGCGATGCTGTTCGCGCTCGCCTTCATCGTCACCTTCACGATCGGCGGGATCAGCGGCGTGATGCTCGGCATGGTGCCGATCGACATCCACGTCTCCGACACCTACTTCATCGTCGCCCACATCCACTTCGTGCTGTTCGGCGGCTCGGTCTTCACGATCTTCGCCGGCATCTACCACTGGTTCCCGAAGATGACGGGGCGGATGTACGACGAGAAACTCGGCCGGGTGCACTTCTGGGGCACGCTGGTCGGCACCTGGGGCACCTTCGTCCCGATGCACTGGGTCGGCATGGACGGGATGCCGCGCCGCGTCGCCGACTATGCCGAGCAGTTCGGCAACTGGAACCTCCTGATCAGCTGCTTCGCCTTCATCCTCGGCGCGGTCCAACTGGTCTTCCTCTACAACATGGTCGTCAGCTGGCGGTTCGGCCCGCGCGCCGAGGCCAACCCCTGGCGCGCCAACTCGATCGAGTGGCAGGTCTCCTCGCCGCCGCCGATCTTCAACTTCCCGGAGATCCCGCGGGTCGTCGGCGGCCCGTACGAGTTCGGCGTGCCCGGCGCCAAGCACGCGATCATGCCCGGGGAAGGCGCCGAGGTGCCGGCGAAAGAGCCGGCCGTGGCGGGCTCTTCGACCACGGCTGGAGCCTCCTCATGAGCGAGGCGGGCGAGCTCCGGCCGCTGCTGGTCTTCCTCAACGAGGTCGCCGGTGGGCGCAAGTTGCTGCAGGCGGTGCGCGAGCGCCGGGAGAGCGTCTCCGGCGTCGTTGTCGCGGCACCGCAGAACGAGCCCGCGGTCGGGCAGCTGATCGACGCCGGCGAAGTGAGCGAAGCCGCCCGGGCACGGGTCGAGGTGACGATGTCGGTGCTCGCCGAGTTCGGCATCGACTCGGTCGGCGAGGTGATGGACCCGGATTCCGCGCTCGCGTTCGACGACGCGGTCCGCGCCCACGAGCCGGGCGAGGTACTGCTTTCCTGCCTTTACGACACCCGCTTCGGGCTGACCCGCAAGGACCTGGTCGAGTGGGCCAGGGCGCAGGCCGAGCCCGAGACCAGGGTGACTCACATCCCGGTACGGATCGAAGACGACGCGGTCAGCTGGGAGAAAAGCCACACCCTCGTCGTCGCGACCCAGACGGTCGCCGCGCCCGACCTCGTCGTCCGCCTCAAGGAGCGCGCCGCCGGTCACCCGCACCGATACACGATCGTCTGCCCGCGCGCCGACGACGTCGATGAGGCGACGATCGTCCGCGACCTCGCCTCGACCCTGGCCGAGCTCTACAAGGCCGACATCGACGCCACCGGCCAGCCGATGAGCCCCGACCCCTTCCAGGCCGTCAGGAACGCGATCCAGCACTACCGGATCGACGAGGTGCTGATCTCGACCTTCGCCGGGGAGGGATCCCAGTGGCTCGAGGACGATTTGATCGGCCGGGTGCGCGAGATCACCGACAAGCCTGTCGAGCACGTCGAGGTAGGACGGCCGGCCGCGGCCGTCGCCGCCGCGGTGGCTGAGGGAGGAGAGGTCTGATGGAGAGCGCGACGGTCGCCCTCGGGCACGCCGAAGAGCACGATCACCACGGCCCGCCGGAGGCCAACGAGAGCTCGCGCATCGACCGCCAGACGCTTGGGATCTTCCTCTTCATCGTCTCCGAGGTCATGCTGTTCGGGGCGTTCTTCGCCGCCTACTTCTTCCTCCGGGTCGTCGTCTCGCCCGATAGCTGGCCGCCCGACCCCTACGAGCTCCCGGTCGCGGTCGCGGGCATGAACACCGCGATCCTGGTCTCTTCGAGCTTCACGATCCACTACGCCTTGGAGTCGATCCGTCGCGGCAACCACGCCGGTCTCAAAGTCGGCCTGGTCCTGACCTGGCTGTTGGGCGCCGCGTTCCTCTTCATCCAGGTAAACGAGTACGTGCACATCGGGTTCAGCGCCCGCGACCTCGGCTTCGGCTCGATCTTCTACAGCCTCACCGGCCTGCACGGCGCCCACGTCTTCGTCGGCCTGATGCTGCTCAGCTTCGCGACGATCCGTGCCTTCCGCGGCCATTTCGGCCCGGCCGCGAAGGACCATCTCGGCGTCGAGGTGCCGGGCATCTACTGGCACTTCGTCGACGTGATGTGGCTCGTCGTCTACGTGACCGTCTACATCCTCTGAAGCTCTCCGAGCAGGCCGTTTTCCGCTGGGTCGTGATCGTCGGAATCGCGGCCGCTTCGATCACCGCTCTGACGCTCTTGACCCGGCCGCTGGTGGGCGCGCTCTGGGGGCTGATCCTGGTCTGCGCCGCCGCTTGGCATGGCTGCCGCTGGATCGCGCGCAGACGGCGTGATTTCTGAGCCGAAGGTTTTACGTTTCGCAGACAATACGTAGCATCGCGCTCGGTAGTGTGAGACCATGCACGTCACCGTGAGAGAGAGCTGGACCGACGAGAGGCTCGACGACCTGAATCGCCGGGTCGACGACGGCTTTCGCCGGGTTGACAACCGGTTCGCTCAAGTCGATGCGCGCTTCGATGCGATGCAGCGGGACATGAACGCCCGGTTCGACGCCATGCAACGCGATATGAACGCTCGCTTCGACGCGCTGCAGAAGCTGATGCTTCAGCTCTTCGGCGGGATGATCGCGGCGTTTCTCACTGCCGCGGTTGCCCTGGTGGCGACCCAGTTCTAGGTCGGCTTCTACCGGTCAGATCCAGAATGACGAGCGTCAGGGCAATCGGGACCGTCGCCGGCAGCGAGTCCACGGCGAAGAAGAGCAGGTCGAAGGAAACGCCGAGAACGGCGGCGATTGCGGCTCCGATCAGCTGCACGCGGTGGTCGGCGGCCAGCAGGGCACCGAGGACGGCGGCGATGAAGATGTCGCCGAACCCCATCACTGCGGAGCCGAAGGAGACGAACTGGAGCTGCGGCAGGCCGCCCGGCGCAGCGGCATTGAGGACCGCGTTCGGCCCCTGCAGGAGGTTCGCGCCGACCAGCCAGGCGTCGATCGCGGCCATCGCGTAGATCCCGAGCTTCAGCCAGCGGCCGGGTACGACGCAGGCCAGCAGCCAGCCGAGGCTGACGCAGGCCAGGGCGGAGAGCGCCAGCGCCGCCGTCTCGCCGGCGAGCGAGCCGCGGCAGGCCCAGGCGATCGCGAAAAGCGGGATGGCCAGGACGGCGAGCGGTGGGCGTCCGCCACGGACGATCGCCGCGAGCGCGAGCGCCGCGAGGGGCGGAACCGCGACGAGCGCCAGGTAGGTGAGGAAATCGGCGAAGGCGGAGTCGAGGGCGATCGCCGCGACGACGACCACGATCGAGAGCGGCAGGACCAGCGCCCAGGAGCTGCTGCGCAGGCCGGCGAGCAGGGGTGAGTCCGCCGGTTTGGGCGCCGCCACCAGCGCCGCTTGGAGGAGGCCGAGGGCGCCGATCGAGAGCCAGAACGGGAGCAAGCTAGAGGGCGCCGGCCGGTGCCTCGGCCGCGCCGGGGTGTCGCTCGCCATCGGCGGGAGCGGACTCGCCGCGTGGCTCGAGCCGTCCGGCCGCGGCGACCGTCCACAGCATCGCCAGCCAGTTGAGGGTGGCGATCGCGATGTGGACCCATACGACCTCGGGCGGCAGCTCGAGCGCCCACTGGACGCCCCCTATGGCGCCCTGGAGGGCCAACAGGCAGAGCACGGCGGTCAGCGGCCTCTGCGCCCGCCGATCGCCCCCAGGGCGTCGCAGGAGGAGCCAGACGGCGATTGCGGCGACGCCGTAGATCGCGGCGAGCGCGGCGTGGCGCTGGACGACCCATTCCAGGGTCTCGGCGCCCTGGAAAGTGAAGCGGTGGACGAGCTCGCCTTCGTGGGCGCCCGCGTGGGGCCCCGAGGCCGTGGCGATGGTTCCGGCCAGGATCGTCAGCTGCCCGAGCGGGATCAGGGCCCGCACCGACCAGACGCCGAGGCGGTCGCTGGAGCGGCGCCGCTCCCAGGGCTCGTAGCGCGAGCACCAGGCGAGCGCGAAGGCGGCGTCGAGCAGCATCATCGAGAGGATGAAGTGGGACATCACCAGGCCGGGGGCGAGGTGGTACTTGACGACCAGGGCACCGAGGATCGCCTGGCCCATGACACCCAGCGGCAGCAGCGCTCCGAACAGCGCCAGGTGCCAGCGGTAGGGGACGCGGAAGAAGGCGAGCAGGCTGGCGGCGATGACGGCGAAGCCGACGAATCCGGTCAGGAGCCGGTTCCCGTACTCGATCACCGCATGGGTTTCGAGCGGCGGCGTCGTGCCGCCGTAGCATTTCGGCCAATCGGGGCAGCCGAGACCGGAGCCGGTCAGCCGGACGGCGGCGCCGGTGAGGACGATCAGCGCCAGCGCCGCCAGCGCCACGGCGGTGACCTGTGCGTAGCGCCGGGGGGAGATCTGGAAGCGGTCTCGGAGCCGTTGCCGCATCGCTCGCAATGATCGCAGCGGCCGCCGGCCGCCCCGCTCAGCCGCCGTTGGAGGCTTTGCCGCCCGAGGTGCTTTCGATCAGGAACTGGACGAGGTCGTCGAGTTCTTTCTGGGTCAGGGTTTCCCCGTAGTTCGCCGGCATCAGGTCGGGCGGAAAGCCTTTCGCGATCGCTTTGTTCGGGTCGACGATGTCCTCGTGGATCGTTGCCATGCTCTGGCCCGGCAGAGCTTCGTCGAGATTCGGCCCGACCATGCCACCCGCGTTTGCCGCAGCGAGGGTGTGGCAGCCGCCGCATCCTTTGTTGGCGAACACCTGGGCGCCAGGACCGCCGGGGACCCTGGGCGGCGCCGCGCCGGGGACGCCGGCGTACATGCCGACGTAGGCGGCGACGTCGATCAGGTCTTGGCCCTCGACGATGCCGGCCGGCATCGAGACCGCGGAGTTGGCGGTGACCGGGCGCGGCGACTCGATCTGGGCGGCGGTGATGCCCTCGACCGTGTCGCCGGTCTCGCCGACTTCGCGGGCGGCCGCGAAAGCGTCGTCGAGATCCGGCCCGATCTGGGCCGTCGTTCCCGCCTGCGCCATCGTGTGGCAGGTGCCGCATTTCTGGACGAAGAGGACGCGCCCGCGCTCGACGTCGGCGCTCGTCGTCCCGCAACCGCTCCCGGCGACCACGACGCCCGCCAAAAGGGCAAGGACAAGCAGCGGACGGATGAGTTTCAGGTTGCGGTCCATAGGGCGGGCGGCGGGCCGGAGTCTATATGTCGAGGCCGCCTGAAAGCGTCGTGTTCGGGCCTTGCGATTGGGGGTAGTCTTGCGTCGATCCGCACTATCTCAACGCGTGGCGAAGGGAGGCCCTGAATGCAGGTGAAGGACGGGATGTCGGAGGTTTCGCTCACGGTGGGGCCGTCCCACACCCTGCGCGAAGCGGCCACGATGATGGTCGCGGCGGGAACCGGGGCGGCGCTGGTCTTCGACGACGAGTCGCCGACTCCCGGCATTCTCACCGAGCGCGATCTGCTGGTCTCCGTGGGGGCCGGAGAGGACCCGGACGTGGAGCGGGTCGGCGACCACATGAGCGAGCGCGTGATCGCCGCCGCCCCGGACTGGAGCCTCGAGCGGGCCGCTGCCGAGATGTCGCGGCGCGGTGTCCGCCACCTCGTCGTCTTCGACGGTCCCGAGGCGGTCGGCGTCCTCTCGATGCGAGACATCGTCCGCGTCTGGACCTCGGACGGCGCTACGTCGGGGATGACGCCGGGCTAACGGGCTTGCTTCAGAGCGCTCCGGGGGGAAGAGTTGGGTATCCCGCTACCTTCGCTGGGCTTTTCGTCTGGACAGATTCAGCGGCAGTCCTAAAGGGAGCTCTCGGACGAAAAGCTAGCGCCGCTCGTACGCGGGACACCCAACTCTTCCCAACGGACCACCGTGAGCTTTCGCCAACGCATTCGGATCGAACCTGCTCGTGCGAAGCCAGCGGACTGCTGACGTCCGAGGTGGGGCACCCACCTCGGACGTCTCCACGTACGGCTGGAAAAAGCTAGGGCTTCGGAACGCTGATCGTCTCTACCGGAAGGGCCGCGCCGCGCACCTTCTGCCTGCGGGGCAGCCGGTAGTAGTCGCGGATCGCGCCGCGGACGAGGACACGGAAGGCGGCGAGGGCTATCGCCGCGCCGATCACCGCGTAGACGTAGGGCGCGAAGATGAAGCCGCTGGCGAACGTGCCCGCGACGAGGCCGGCGATGCCGAGGGCCAGGAAGGCCGGCGCCCAGGAGGGTCGCGGCCGGTAGATCAGCTCGCCGGGCTCGGTGACGTGTCGGTGATCGCTCATCGGCTACTGGGCGATGTAGAGGAGAGCGGCGACGAAGCAGAGCGCGAAGACGCCGGCCGCCAGGCCAGCGGCGAGGAGGCCGGCGCCGATGTTCTTCCTCGAGGTCTCGCGGTCCACGGTGTGGGGATTTCTATCAGGGAGAGCGGTCCGCGCGCCGTCGCGGCGGGCTAGAGCTGCGCGTCGACGGCGGCGGCGAGGAAGAGCAGCGCCAGGTAGGCGAGCGAGAAGAGGTAGGTGCGCAGCGCCCAGCGGCGGTCGGCGGTTCGCAGCAGCTTCGTCGCGAAGAAGATGAACGCCGCGCCGAGGACGATCGAGGGCACCACGTAGGCGATGCCCAGCCCGCCGGCGCAGAACGGCAGCTGCGTCACCGCGTAGAGCAGCACCGTGTAGAGGAGGATCTGGCGGCGGGTCTCCGCCTCGCCCCGGACCACCGGCAGCATCGGCACGCCGGCCTTCGCGTACTCGTCCTTCATCAGCAGCGAGAGCGCCCAGAAGTGGGGCGGCGTCCAGAAGAAGACGATCGCGAAGAGGTAGAAGGCCATGCCGCTGAGCTCGCCGGTCACGGCGGCCCAGGCGACCAGGGGCGGCACCGCGCCGGCGGCACCGCCGATCACGATGTTCTGGGGCGTGATGCGCTTCAGCCAGAGCGTGTAGACGAAGACGTAGCCGAAAAAGCCGGAAAGCGAGAGCGCGGCCGCCAGCGGGTTGACGGCGAGCGCCAGCAGGGCGAACGAGGCGCATCCGAGCAGGGCGCCGAAGGCGATCGCGGCCTGCGGCGAGACCCGCCCCGAGGCGACCGGGCGGCTGGCGGTGCGGGCCATCGTGCGGTCGATGTCGCGGTCGACTGCGTGGTTGATCGCGCCGGCGCCACCGGCCGAGAGGGCGCCGCCGAGGCAGGTGAGGAAGATCAGCTCGAACGAGGGGTCGCCGGCCACGTACATCGTGGTCACCGTCGTGAACAGCAGCAGCGACTGCACCTTCGGCTTGGTCAGCGTCAGGTAGTCGCGCAGCGTCGCAACCGCGGCGGAGCGTGGGGCAGGCGTGGCGGTGGAAGTGGGCGCGGTCTGCGCGCCGGCGCCGGCTGGCATCCCGGTCAGGCTACCGGCTGGCGCTCGCGCGCCGGTGCCTTGCCGCTGCGGGTGCGATTGGCGATCGCGGCGCGGATGTCACGCATCGGGTGGGCGCTGCGGACGTCGGGCAGGACGTCGAAGTTGTGCGGGTCCGGCGGCGAGAGCGCCAGCCACTCCAGCGACTCGCCGCGCCACGGGTCGTGACCCGCCTCGGCGCCGTTGGTGCGGCTCTGGATCGCGTTGACGAGCGTCATCACGATCCCGATCGCGAGCACGAAGCTGCCGATCGAGGCGATCAGGTTGTAGGCGTCGACGCCATCGTCGCCGTAGAACTTGTAGGCGTCGATCACCTGGCCCTCGAGGCCGCCGGCGAAGAACAGCGGCACGAAGGCGAGGAAGAGGCCGAGCGCGGTCGTCCAGAAGGAGAGCCGGGCGAGGGTCTCGCCCATCGTCCGCCCGGTCATCTTCGGGAACCAGTAGTGCAGCGCGGCAAAGCCGCCGAAGACGCCGCCGCCGACCAGCGCGAAGTGGGTCGCCGCGGTCGCGTCGGTGGTGTTCTTGAGCTGCCAGGCGGCAGCCACCATCGAGTGCGAGAGCTCGGCCGCGAGCCCGATCGAGATCGCCGAGAGCGCACCGACCGCCCAGAGCAGCGGCGCGCGCATCCGCAGGGCGCCGCCCACCATCGTCTCGATCAGGCTGAAGAAGACGAGGCCGAAGGGGACGATCAAGGCCAGCGACATCAGCATCCCGAAGTACATCCAGCCGGTGGCGATCGGCGCGGTCAGCATGTTCTGCAGCCAGGCCAGCGTCCCCAGCACGGCGATCGCGACCAGCGAGCCCATCACGACGTTGCGGCCGGGCAACGGGCGGCCGGAGAGCGCGGCGACGATTTCGGCGATCGCGGCGAGGGCGAAGATCAGGATCAACATGTAGGCGCCGGAGAAGAAGATCCAGCTCAGGTGCTGCCAGAGCAGCGGCGCGCCGCCGGAGCCGTCGGCGAAGAAGACCCCGTCGAAGTTCCGGTCGATCATCAGCATCGTCAGCGCCGCCAGCAGCACCGGCCCGATCGCGAGCAGCAGCCAGGAGCTCACCGCCGCGGCCCAGGAGAAGACCGGGACGCGCCGCCAGGCCATTCCCGGCGCCCGCAGGTTGCGCAGCGTGGTCAGCAGGTCGATCGCGAGGAAGACGAAGCCGAGCGTGCAGAGGCCGGTCGCCGCCGCCCAGGCATCGACGCCGTTGTTGGCGAGGAAGGCGACCTCGGTCAGCGGCGCCAGCGGGTTGATGCCGCCCTCCGACGGCGTGAAGAGGAAGCCGGCGTAGAGGACGGTGGCGCCGGCGACCCAGAGCCCGACGCCGATCTGGCCGAGGCGGGGCAGGGCGGTGCCCCGGGCGCCGATCTGCAGCGGCGCCGCGTAGTAGAAGAGGCCGAGCGCCAGCGGGATCGCGAAGAGGAAGACGGCGGTGGCGCCGTAGAGCGAGAGCATTCGGTTGAAGGTGACCGGCGAGAGGAAGGTGTTCTCCGGAATCGCCAGCTGCAGCCGCATCAGCAGCAGCTCGACCAGGGCGACGAAGAGGAACCCGAGCGCGCCGCCGACGAGGATGCGGCCGAGGTCCTTGTGGTCGGCGCTGGTCGCCAGCTCGAGCCAGCGGGGGCGGCGTCTCGGGAAGCCGTCGATGACGATCTCGGGGCGGGGCGGGGGCGGCGCGCTCATGGCACCGCTTCCGCTTCGATCAGCTCGACGACCCGATCCTGGGCCGCCTCGATATCGGCTTTCTGCTGCTTGACGAAGGTTTCGTACCGCTCGGGCGAGACGACCTCGACGGCGGTCCGCATCGAGCCGTAGGCCTGGCCCGAGAGGCTCGCCGAGGAGCCCTCGTAGGTGCCTTCCTCGTCGGCGCGGAAGACGACCCGGTGGGTCTTCCCGGGCACCGCGTCGCGCTTGCCCGACAGTTCCGGCACGTTCCAGGTGTGGACGACGTCGGTCGAGAGCAGCTCCAGCTCGACCGCCGTGTCCACCGGGACGACGAGCTTGTAGTAGGAGAACGCGTCGTTGGGGTAGTCGTAGCGCCACAGCCACTGCTGACCGGTCGCCCTGATCGTCAGCGGCTCGCCCTCCGCCGCCGCGAGGCCGGCCGAGCCGGAGGCGGGGGTCTCCTTGGCCTTCTCGGTGAAGACGACGCTGAGCACGAAGATGACGGCGGCGAAGGCGGTCAGCGCCCCGGCGACCCGGCTCTGGCTGCGGCGTCCGCCCTGCGCCGGGCGCGGCTCGCTCCCGCGTCCGGCGCGGTAGCGGCGCACGGCGTAGAGCAGCGCGAAATTGATCGCCACCACGATGATCGCGGCGGCGAGGAAGCCAATCCAAACAAGGGTGTCGATCTGGTCGGTGCCAGGGGAGTGCGGCGTCAAAGCGCGGCCATTCTATTCACGCGAGGCGGCGCCGCGGCTCCCGCCCGCCCGGGTCGCCGACCTATACTCGCCGACCCTATGAGGCGGCGCCCCCGGCCATCCCCCGCGCTCCGCCTCGCGGTGCGGGCGGGAGCGGCCGGAATCGTCGGCGTCGCCTTCGCGGTGCCGCTGCTGCGCCGCCGCCTGCGGATCCCGCCCCAGGTGACCGTTGCCGCGTGTGCGGGCGGGCCGCTCGCGCTCGCCGTCCTCTACCCGCGCTCCAAGAAGCGCGACGTCGCCCTCTACGCACTGCAGATGTGGGCCTTCACGATGGCCCACGAGATCCCCTACGACGACCCCGAGGCGCTGCGCCGCCGGCTGCGCACCCGCTACCCGATCGCGGTCGATCGCGCGATCGGCGGCGGGCGCCTGCCGAACGCGCGCCTGCAGCGGATGCTCTCCCGCCTGCCGCGCGGCGGCCCGGTCGATCGCTTTCTGACCTGGGTCCACTGGCTCTGGTTCATCGAGCCCTATCTGGCCCTGTTCCTCATACTGCTGCGCGACGACGAGCGCTTTCCCCGTGCCGCGCGCCAGATGGCCGCGGTCTTCGACCTCGGCTGCGCGACCTATTTCGCGGTGCCGACCGCGCCGCCCTGGTGGGCCTCCGAGCAGGGCCTGACCGGGGAAGAGGTGCGGCGGGTGATGGTCGAGGTCGGCGAGGAGACCTGGGGGTCGGCCTGGCCGGCGATGTACGGGGCGCTCGGCGGCAACCCATGGGCGGCGATGCCCTCGCTGCACTTTGCGACCTCCCTGGTGGCGGCGCTCTCGCTTTCGGAGGCCGGGCGCCTCGAGGGTGCGGTGGGCTGGGGATACGCCGGCACGCTCGGCTTCGCCCTCGTCTACCTCGGCGAGCACTACGTGACCGACCTGCTCGCCGGCGCCGCGCTGGTCGCGGCGGTGCGGCGCGGCGAGCCGCTCGCCGAGCCGCTGGTCGAGGGCGTCAACAAGGCCCTGCGTCGCTTGGAGCGCCTCGCGAACGGGTAGGTTCAACGGAGTGTCTGGAGAGGACTCGGCGAACGGGAGCCCGACCGTCGAAATGCCGCTTCTCACCACGCGGCGGATCGTGCAGACGGCCCTGCTCGTTCTGCTGGTGCTGCTCGGCGTCTACTTCCTCTTCCCGAAGCTGGTCGGCCTCGGTGGCGCGCTCAGCCGTCTCGACGAAGCCGACCCGGTCTGGATCGCCGTCGCGCTCGGCTTCAACGTCCTCGCCTACGCCACCTACATCGTCCTCTTCAAGGCGGTGGTCGGGGGGGACGCGCTCCGCCTCAGCTGGAAGGAGACCTACGAGATCAACATCGCCGGGGTGGCGGCGACGCGGCTGTTCTCGGCCGGCGGGGCGGGCGGCATCGCCCTCACGTACTGGGCGCTGCGCAAGGCCGGCATGGGGCGACGCGACGTCGGCCGGCGCATGGTCGCCTTCCTCGGGCTCCAATACGCCTTCTACCCGATCGCCCTGATCGTCTTCGGGGTGCTGCTGCGGACCGGCGTCCTCAGCGGCGAGGACTCGGTCGAGCTGACGATCGTCCCCGCCGGGGTGGCCGGGTCGCTCCTCGTGATCGGGGTCCTGATCGCGCTGATCCCCCCCGACCTCGAACGCAGGCTCGCGCCCTACGCGCACGGCGAGCGCGCCCGCTCGTTCCTCGAGACCGCGGCCAAGGTGCCGGCCACGATCGGGGAGGGCTTCCGGTTCGCGATCGGCCTCTTCGCCCACCCCTCGCGCGGCGGGCTCGCGGTGATCGGCGCGGCCGGCTACTGGGCGGCGAGCATCGGCGTGCTCTGGGCCTCGTTCCATGCCTTCGGCGTCCACGTGCCGCTCGCGGTCGTGGTCCAGGGCTTCTTCCTCGGCATGGTCGCCAACCTCTTCCCGCTGGCCCCGGCCGGTGTCGGTGCGGTCGATGCCGGGATGATCGGCGCCTTCGTCCTCTTCGGCATCCCCGAGACGACGGTCTTCCCGGCGATCCTCGTGTTCCGCCTGATCGCCTTCTGGCTGCCGATCCCCTTCGGCGCCGTCGCCTTCTTCCAGCTGCGCCAGACCGTGCACCACTGGGAAGCCGAGGGGCTGCCGGTCGAGCGCGGCGGGAGCGCCGAATCGGACCTCGAGCCGCCCACCGGTGAGCTCGCGGGCGAGCCGTCAGAGCTATACTTTAAAAAGTAAAGTATTAGACTCCAGGCGGCGAGATATGGCTGATTCGAAGAAGGTCGAGAACGTGATCATCGTCGGCGGTGGGCCCGCCGGCTACACGGCGGCGCTCTACACGGCGCGCGCCAATCTGGAGCCGCTCGTCTTCGAGGGCTTCCAGTGGGGCGGCCAGCTGCAGAACACGACCGACGTCGAGAACTACCCGGGCTATCCCGACGGGATCATGGGCCCGGAGATGATGAGCCAGTTCCGCGCTCAGGCCGAGCGCTTCGGGACGCGCTTCGTGACCGACGACGTCGACCGGGTCGAGCTCTCCGACGGCGGCGTGCAGAAGGTCTTCCTCGGCGACGAGGAGCACCGCGCCAAGACCTTGATCCTGGCGATGGGGGCGGAGCCGAAACGGCTCGGCGTCCCGGGCGAGATGGAGCTCGGCGGCCGCGGCGTCTCCACCTGCGGCGTCTGCGACGGCGCCTTCTTCAAAGGCCAGAAGGTGATCGTGATCGGCGGCGGCGACTCGGCGATGGAGGACGCGATCTTCATATCCAAGTACGCCAGCGACCTGACGATCGTCAACCGGCGCGACGATTTCCGCGCCTCGAAGATCATGTTCGAGCGGGCCCGCGAGAAGGAGAACATCGCCCTGAAGACGCCCTTCGTGGCCGAGGAGTTCCTCGCCGGCGAGGACGGCAAGCTCGAGAAGGTCCGCCTGCGCAACCCGGAGACCGGCGAGCAGGAGGAGATCGCGACCGAGGGTGCCTTCGTCGCGATCGGCCACATCCCCAAATCGGAGATCGTCAAGGGCCAGGTCGAGACCGACGAGGACGGCTAGATCGTCACCGAGCCGGGATCGACCCGGACCAACCTCGGCGGCGTCTTCGCGGTCGGCGACGTCGTCGACCACACCTACCGCCAGGCGGTCACCGCCGCCGGCACCGGCTGCATGGGGGCGCTCGACGCGGAGCGCTTCCTGCGCGACAGCCCGCCCCCGGTCGAGGCCCACTGGATGCCCGGCGGAGAGCCGATCGAGCTCGCTCCCTGAGGGGAGTATCGTGGGAGCACGGCTCCCGAATGCACCCATCTCGACGCTGTTGAGATCCTCGACCTTCCGCACGAGGTCGCGGGCTGCGAGGAGTGTCTGACTCTAGGTATGCGGTGGGTGCATCTGCGCATGTGCCAGACCTGCGGCCACATCGGCTGCTGCGACAACTCACCCGGCAAACACGCGACGGCCCATTTTCTCCAGACCACCCACCCGGTCATCCGCTCGGCCGAGCCCGGCGAGGACTGGAGCTGGTGCTACCCCGATGAAGTGATGCTCACGCTGCGAGGCGAGTGACGCGTCTGCTCTAGCCCCTCCATACGAGGGGTAACCGCAGACGCGTGGCGGTCGGTTGTCATCCTTACGGCGTGACGATCGGGAAACCGGGGTCGGGGTCCTCGAGCAGGCCGAGCAGCTCGGCCAGCTTCATCCCGTCGCCGTCGACTCGCAGCCGACCGCTTTCCGCCAGCTCGGCGAGGTCCGCTTCTTTGCCCAGCATTTCGTTCAGGCCCCGCCGCTCGATCGTCAGGGTCGCGTCGGCCTCGGGGTCGTGTCGGTCGGGGCGATGATTGAGGACGGCGTTCTCGAGCCGCAGCAGGTGGCGCTCGTCGGGGTCGGTGACGACCCAGTTGATCGTCAGGTCCACGTCCCACGCTCGCGGCCCGTCGATGCGGATCGCCATCGCGTCGAGGATCTGCTCGACCGAGAGCTGGGCAAGCACGTCGGGCGGGGCGGCGGGCGTCGGCGTGCCTGTGATCCCCTCGCGCAGCTCCGCGGCGCCCATCAGGAAGAAGTTGCGCCAGGTCGCGTTCTCGGCGCCGTAGCCGAGCTGCTCGAGGGCGTCGGCCTGCAGCTCCTGCGCCGCGCGGTGCTCGGGGTCGGCGAAGACGACGTGGTTGACGACCTCGGCCACCCAGCGGTAGTCGCCCTCCTCGAACGAGTTCCGGGCGCGCTCCAGGACCGCCTCGGCACCGCCCATGAACTCGACGTAGCGGCGCGCCGACTCGGCCGGCGTGTGCTCCCAGAGGTGGGCCGGGTTGCCGTCGAACCAGCCCATGTAGCGCTGGTAGACCGCCTTCACGTTGTGGCTGACCGAGCCGTAGTAGCCGCGGCAGTGCCACTCCGCCGCCAGGCTCGGCGGCAGTTCCAGCTCCTCGGCGATCTCGCGTCCGGTCAGCCCCCGGTTGATCAGGCGCAGGGTCTGGTCGTGCAGGTAGGCGTAGAGGTCGCGCTGCTTCTTCAGGTAGTCGACGATCCGCTCGCCGCCCCAGAGCGGCCAGTGGTGGCCGGCGAACAGCACGTCGGACCGCTCGCCGAACAGCTCGATCGACTCGTCGAGATAGCGCGCCCAGACGTGCGGATCGCGGACCAGCGCTCCGCGCGGGGTGAGGATGTTGTGCATCGTCCGCGTCGCGTTCTCGGCGACGCAGAGGACGCGGGCGTCGGGGAAGTGGAAGTTCATCTCGGCCGGCGCCTCGGTGCCGGGGGTCATCTGGAAGACGATCCGCACCCCGTCGACCGTCTCTTCGTGGCCCGTCTCGGAGATCTCGACGTTGGGCGGGATCAGCGTCACCGTGCCCAGCGAGGTGGTCTGCCCGAGACCGGAGCCGACCCCGCCGTCGGGGCCCCGGCCCAGTCGGGCCCCGTACATGTAGGCGGCGCGCCGCCCCATCGCGGTGCCGGCGAAGACGTTCTCGGAGACCGCGTGGTGGAGGAAGCCGGCCGGGGCGAGGACGGGGATGCGGCGCTCCTCGATCTCCTCGACCGAGACGATGCCCTTGGCGCCGCCGAAGTGGTCGAGATGGCTGTGGGTGTAGATCAGGCCGGTGACCGGGCGCTCGCCGCGGTGCTCGCGGTAGAGGGCGAGCGCCGCGGCGGCGGTCTCGGCGGAGATCAATGGGTCGATCACCACGATCCCCTCCTCGCCCTCGATCACGTGCATGTTCGAGAGGTCGAAGCCGCGCAGCTGGAAGAAGCCCGGCGCGATCTCGAACAGGCCGGCGATCCGGTTCAGCTTGCCCTGCCGCCAGAGGCTCGGGTTGACCGTGTCGGGGGCCTCGCCCTCGAGGAAGGCGTAGGACTCGAGGTCCCAGACGGAGCGGCCGTCCTCGCCCGAGACGGTGGCCGGCGAGAAGGTGGCGACGAGGCCGCGCCGCGCCTCCTCGAAGTCCTCCTCGTGGGCCGGTGGGAGGCAGTCGAGCGCCGCGCGATTGCGGCGGGCGGTGATCGCCGAAGCGGGCTTGCGTACGCTCATGTCCGCCCGTTCGCTGTCGCCGCGGCGCGCAGGACCGGGGCCGGGCGGTAGGCCGCGCCCTTCTCCGTCTCCAGCGAGTCGAGCAGCTCGACGGCTCGTTCGGGTCCGATCAGCTTCGTGAACCCGGAGGGGCCGACGGGCCAGTTGAAGCCCAGCCGCATCGCGGTATCCATGTCCTCGGGCGAGGCGATCCCCTCTTCCCGGGCGAAGGCTGCCTCGTTGGCGATCTGGGCGAAGAGTCGCGGCAGCACCTCGCCGGCGGCCGGATCGACGCGGGTCAGCTTCTCCGGGTCGAGGGTCGGGGCGAGGATGCCGAGCTCGGGATCGAGCTCGCGTTCGACGCCCTCGCCGTACGCGTAGTAGCCCTCGCCGCTCTTGCGGCCGAGCTTGCCTTCCTCGACCAGCCGTTCCTGGATCGGGCTCGGGCGCCAGCGCTCCGGTTCGCCGCCTTGGGCGTAGAAGGAGCGGGCGATCGTCAGGTTGACGTCGAGCCCGATCAGGTCGAGCAGCTCGAACGGTCCCATGCGGAAGCCGCCGCCGAGCCGGACGATGCGGTCGATCCTTTCGGCGTCGGCGACCCCGTCGCCGAGGATCCGCAGGGACTCCAGCGAGAAGGGGCGGGCGAGGCGGTTGGCGACGAAGCCGGGGCTGTCCTTGGCGTGGATCGGCGTTCGCCGCATCCGCAGCGCGACTTCGGTGGCGGCGCTGAGCGCCCGATCGGAGGACTCCCGCCCGGCGACGACCTCGACCAGCTTCATCAGGGTCGGCGGGTTGAAGAAGTGCATGCCGACGACCCGCTCGGGGCTCGGGACGCCGGTGGCGATCTCGGAGATCCGCAGCGAGGAGGTGTTGGAGGCGAGCACCGTCTCGGGACCGCACACGGCCGCGACCCGCGCGAACAGCTGCCGCTTCAGCTCCAGGTCCTCGGGAGCCGCCTCGACCACCAGGTCGCAGCCGGCGAGCTCGCCGATCTCGCCGCCGGGGTAGATCCGCTCGACCGCCGCGGTCCCTTCCGCGTCGCTCCAGCGGCCGCGCTCGACGCCCTTCGAGAGCTCCTCGCCGAGCAGGATCTGGCCCAGTTCGAGCGCTTCGGGGTCCGGCTCGTAGAGGTACGTCTCGTAGCCGGCCAGCGCCGCGACCTGGGCGATTCCCCGGCCCATCGTGCCCGCCCCGAGGACACCGATCTGGAAAACGGTCATCGGCCCCGGAAGTCGGGCTCGCGCTTCTCGAGGAAGGCCTGCATCCCCTCGACCCGGTCCTCGGTGGCCATGGCGCGCTCGAACAGCTCCCGCTCGCGGGCCAGGCCGTCCGAAAGCGCGGTCTCCTCCGCGGCCAGCACCGCCTGTTTGCCGAGCCGGGTCGCGATCGGAGCCCGGCTCGCCACCGTCCGCGCCAGCTCGACCGCCTCGGTCAGCCAGAGGCCCTTGGCGACCAGCAGATTGACGAGCCCCCAGTTGTGCGCCGTCCTGGCGTCGAAGAGGCGGCCGGTCAGCACGTACTCCATCGCCCGCTGCTTGCCGATCGCCCGGGTCAGGCGCTGGCTGCCCCCGCCGCCGGGGATGATCCCCAGCGTCACCTCGGGCTGGCCGAAGCGGGAATTCTCGTCGGCGACGATCATGTCGCAGGTCAGCGCCAGCTCGCAGCCGCCGCCGAGCGCGAAGCCGGAGACGGCGGCGATCAGCGGCGTCTCGATCGCCGCCACGCCCCGCCAGAACTCGATCCCGGCCGGGTCGGGGGCGGCGCCGAGCGGGCGCTCGGCCATCGCGCGGATGTCGGCCCCGGCGGCGAAGACCTTGTCGGAACCGGCGATCACCAGGCAGCGGACCTCGGGGTCGGCGTCGAGGCGGCGCAGCTCGCCGAGCAGCCGCTCGCGCATCTCGGCCGAGAGAGCGTTCCGCGCCTCCGGCCGGTTGAGCCGCAGCAGGCCGACGTTGAAGTCGTCGACCGTGGTCTCGACGAGCTCCGGCAAGGTCAGCCTCAGCTCTCCTCGAAGGGCAGCATCGCGTTGATTCCCGTCGCCAGACGGCCGATGATCAGCTTCTGGATCTGCGAGGTGCCCTCGTAGAGGGTGGTGACGCGGGCGTCGCGCAGGTAGCGCTCGACCGGGTAGTCGTCGACGTAGCCGGCCCCGCCGTGGACCTGGATCGCCAGGTTCGCGCACTCGACCGCGGACTCGGTCGCATACAGCTTCGCCACCGAGGTCTCCATCGTGTTCGGTTTGCCTTCGTCCTTGAGCGCGCCGGCGCGGTAGACCAGCATGCGGCTGGCGTCGCGCTTCAGGATCATGTCGGCGATCATCTCCTGGACCAGCTGGAAGCGGGCCAGGGGCACGCCGAACTGCTTGCGCTCCTTGGCGTAGGCGACCGAGGCTTCGACGCAGCCTTCGCAGATGCCGACGCAGCCGGCGGCGACGCTGTAGCGGCCGTTGTCGAGGGCGCTCATCGCGACCTTGAAGCCGTCGCCGACCTCCCCGAGCATCGCGTCGTCCCCGACCTCGACCGAGTCGAGTGAGATCTCGCCGGTGTCGGAGGAGCGCAGCCCGAGCTTGCCGTGGATCTCCTGGGTGGTGAAGCCCTCGCTGTCGGTCGGGACCAGGAAGCAGGCCAGCCCGCGGTGCTTCTTCTCGGGGTCGGTCTGGGCGAAGATCAGCGCCACCTCGGAGAAGTTGGCGAGCGAGATCCACATCTTCTGGCCGCTGATCGACCAGCCGGAGTCGGTCTTGGTCGCGCGGGTGCGCAGGTTGGCGGCGTCGGAGCCGGTGTCGGGCTCGGTGAGGCCGAAGCAGCCGAGCGCCTCCCCCGAGCAGAGCCGCGGCAGCCACTTCTGCTTCTGCTCCTCGGTACCCCACTTCTCGATCGAACCCGCCACGAGCGAGGTCTGCACGGAGACGACGGTGCGGGCCGAGGAGTCGGCACGGCCGACCTGCTCGACGATCAACCCGTAGCCGAGGTAGTCGAGGCCGCGGCCGCCGTACCGCTCGGCGACCGGCGCCCCGAGGTACCCGACCTCGCCCAGCTTGCTCGCCAGCTCCCGGTCGAAGCGGGCGGCGCGGTCGTTCTCCTTGACCCGCGGGACGATCTCCTTGTCGGCGAATTCACGCGCGACCTCGGAGATCAGTCGCTGCTCGTCACTCAGCTGGAAGTCCATCTCACCCTCGTCTCTCTCGTGATCGTCAAAGTTCTCGCAGCTCCCGCCCGAGCGTCTCGGCGAAGGCCTGCTGCGCCTCGCGGGTGCGTGGGCCGGGCGCCTCGGCGAGGGGGACGCCGTCGATCTCGGACACCGCCTGCACCTCGCGGGTGGTCGAGGCGAGGAAGGCCTCGCTCGCGGCCTGCAGGTCGTCGACCTTCCAGGTTCCCTCCGCCACGTCCAGCGCCTCGAGCAGCCGGTCGCGGGTGATCGACTCGAGCACCCCGTCGCTGAGCGCGGGGGTGCGCAGCCCGCCGTCGGCCGAGACCCAGAAGATCGCCGAGGTCGGCGGCTCCAGGACCGTCCCGTCGGGCCGTACCAGCACCGCCTCGTCGGCGCCGCGGCCTTTGGCGATGCGGCTCGCCTGCATGTTGGCGGCGTAGGAGAGCGACTTGACGCCGTCGAGGATCACGGTCGGCGTGTAGGTGACGGTCGCGAGGCGCAGGGTCTGGCCGTGCGCGGGGATCGGCTCGGTGGCGGCGATCCGGCGGCCTCCACGCGTGACGATCAGCCGCAGCTGGCCGTCGACGTCGCCCGCCGTGTCGAGGAGCGCCTCGATCTCGCGCTCCAGCGCCGCGCGGTCGAACTCGAGCTCGATTGCGGCGGCCGAGCGGCCGAGCCGGTCGAGATGGTCGACCAGGGCGAACGGCCTGCCGCCGTAGAGGCGGATCACCTCGAAGGCGCCGTCGCCGCGGTACAACCCGTCGTCCTTCAGCGGCACCGTCGCTTCGGCCGTCGGGGCCAGCCTGCCGTCGACGCTGGACAGCTCTGCAATGCCGGAATTCACGCGGCGAGGCTACCTGAGAACGGCGGCCGGCCTAGCCGCGTTTGACTTCGACCGGGCAGCTCGGCCGGTCGCTGCGCAGGCAGCTGGCGCTGGCGCGCCGGAAGACGAAGCTGTTGTCCCAGGCCACCGTGTTCTGGCGCAGCACGTAGAAGACGGTGACGGTCGCGAAGTAGACCTTCGATCCGTGCTGCCAGAGCAGTTCGCATTTGACCCGGACCGGCGCGAGGCGCCGGCAGCCGCCGCGCAGTCCCCGGTTCCGCAGGAAGAGGGTGCCGAGGTTCGTCCGCAGGACCCCGACCACGAGGCCCTCGGCGCTTTCTTCGGTCAGCCGCGGGAGCCGCGCTTTCAAGGCGGGTGGCGGGGCGCCCGTTTCGATCGCGGCGACCCATTCCGCCGCCCAGGTGGAGACCAGGTCGGCGCGGGTGAAGATGTTCGGGACCTTCGTGCTGCACTGCGGGCCGCCGGTGCTGACGATGCCGATCTCGACCGGCGAGCCGTCGGCGCGCTGCGCGATCACCGGGCCGCCGCTGTCGCCGAAGCAGCCGCCGTTCCTGTGATCGGGCGGGTCGGTGGTGCACATCTGGATGGCGGGGGAGTAGGGCGGGTAGTAGGTCCGCGTGCCCGACTTGCAGGCGCTCGGGTCGAGGACGACGTTGGAGGTCGAGCGCAGGCCGTTCGGCGGCACCGTGGCGTTGGGGCTGGTCAGGCCCCAGCCGGCCAGGCGCACCCCGGCGCCCCCCGCGTAGAGCGCTGCATCGGCTTCCCCCGCCAGCGGGATCGGGGGTGCCGGCGTGGGGCTCGCGAGCACCAGCAGGGCGGCGTCGCCGTGCGCGGTTCCCGGGTCGAAGCGGGGGAAGACGTGGGTTTCGCTGACCCTCAGGACGTTGCCGCTGCCCGTCTGGCTGGGATTCGATCGCCCGGTCACCACGGTGTATTTGCTTGGCGCCGTGAAGCCGCCCAAGTTGAGGTCCTCGACACAGTGCGCGGCGGTCAGGACGACCCGCGGCGCGATCACCGTCCCCGTGCAGGAGAACGTGTTCCTGGCGGAGATGAAGGCGAGCGAGGGGAACTCGGCGATCGAGGCGGGGTCCCCGTTGATGATCGAAATCTGTGCTCCGGAGGGCGCCTGGGCCCCCCAGACGGGCACCGCCTGCGCGGCGGCCGGGCTGAGCGCGAGCAGCGAGATCGCGGCTGCGAGCATGGCGCCCAGACAGCCACGCGACCCAGTTCTTACCCTCCCCATGCGGACAGCCTAGTGACGTCTGAGCACTCGGGTGTATTAGGCGGCTTCGAAGACCGTCGCCAGGCCCTGGCCGACGCCGACGCACATCGTGGCTATGCCGTACCTGCCGTTGCGGCGGCGCAGCTCACGGACCAGGGTGGTGGCGAGACGGGCACCGGAGCAGCCGAGCGGGTGACCGAGGGCGATCGCCCCGCCGTTGACGTTGAGGCGCTCCTCCTCGATCCCGAGCTCGCGGGCGCTGGCCAGGACCTGGGAGGCGAAGGCCTCGTTGATCTCGATCAGGTCGATCTGCTCGAGCTCGAGACCGGCGGCGGCGAGCGCGCGGGGGATCGCCTCGACCGGGCCGATGCCCATGTAGGCGGGGTCGACGCCCGCGACTCCCGTCGCGACGACGCGGGCGAGCGGCTCCGCGCCGAGCTGGCTCGCGCCGTGCTCGGAGCCGATCAACAGGCAGGCGGCGCCGTCGTTGAGGGTCGAGGCGTTGCCGGCGGTGACGGTGCCGCCCTCGCGGAAGACCGGGCGCAGCTTCGCCAGTTTCTCGAGCGACGCGTCGGGGCGCGGGCCCTCGTCGGCCTCGACCAGGACGGTCTCACGCCCCTGCGGCGCCTCGATCGGGACGATCTCCTCCGTCAGCTTGCCGGCCTCGGCCGCGGCGACGGCGCGCTGGTGGCTGCGCAGCGCGAAGGCGTCCTGATCCCCGCGGCTGATGCCGTAGCGCTCGGCGACGTTCTCACCGGTCTCGCCCATCGACTCGGTGCTGACGCCGAGCTCGGCCATCCGCGGGTTGACCATCCGCCACCCCAGCGTCGTGTCGTGCATCGTCCGGGGGCCGCGGGGCAGCCCTCGCTCGGGCTTCTCGACCACCCACGGGGCTCTGCTCATCGACTCGACGCCGCCGGCCAGGTAGAGGTCTCCCTCGCCGAGCTTCACCGCGCGGGCGGCGGCGTTGACCGCCTCCAGGCCGGAGGCGCAGAGGCGATTCACGGTGGCGCCGGGGACGCTGTGGGGGAGGCCGGCGAGCAGCGCCGCCATCCGCGCCACGTCGCGGTTGTCCTCGCCGGACTGGTTGGCGGCGCCGAAGTAGACGTCGCCGATCCGCCCCGGATCGATCCCGCTGCGCCCGACCACGGCGCGGATCGCGTGCGCGGCCAGGTCGTCGGGGCGGACGCCGGAGAGGGCGCCGCGGTAGGCGCCCATCGGGGTGCGGATCGCGTCGAGCACGTAGGCCTCGGGCATCGACGGGAACCGTATCCTCATGGAGTGCTCTACCTGTTGGGGACCTTCGCTCTGATCGCCTTCCTGGTTGGTGTGCTGGTGCTGGTCGGCCGCTTCTATCCGGGCAGCGACGCCGAGCTGATCGACTGGAAGCCGACCCGCTCGCCCGAGGTCGAGGCGCAGAACGAGATCGACGACATCCGCCAGATGATGGAGGCGCAGAACGAGATGCGCCGCCGTCGCGGCGTCCCCGAGATGACCGAGGCGGAGCTGCAGGAGAAGGTCGCCGAAGACGAGCGCTTGCGGCTGCGCGGCCGCGGGCCGTTCGAAGCGACGTAGGCCGGGCTTGGCGCGGGCGCTGATCGTCGGCTGCGGCTGCCGCGGCAGGGAGTTGGGCCGGGCCCTGCTCGATCAGGGCTGGGCTGTTCGGGGCACCAGCCGCCGCGAGGAGGGGCTGGCGGCGATCGAGGCGGCCGGGATCGAGGCGGCGCTCGCCGACCCGGAGCGGCCGGGCACGATTCTCGAGCTGGTCGACGACGTCGCGGTCCTGGTGCTGCTGCTCGGCAGGGCCGCGGGCGGCGAAGCGGAGCTGGCGGCGATCCACGGGCCGCGGTTGGCGCGGCTGATGGAACACCTCGTCGAAACCCCCGTGCGGGGGGTTCTCTACGAGGGAACCGAGGCCGGGGCGGAAGTCGTGCTCGCCGCCGCCCGCACCTGGCTGATTCCGGTCGAGATCGTCAACGCCGAAACGAACCTGGTCACCGCCGGCGAAGCGATCCTGGCGGGCCGGCGAACCTAAATGGCTAAACTCGGATGGGAATTAAGGAATATCCGAAGTGAGGCGAGAGGAGCGGTTCGATGGCGTTGCAGCTTGGTGACGTAGCACCGGATTTCGAGGCCGATACGACCGAGGGCCGGATCAGCTTCCACGACTGGCTCGGCGACTCGTGGGGGGTCCTGTTCTCCCACCCGAAAGACTTCACCCCGGTCTGCACGACGGAGCTCGGCTACATGGCGAGCATCAAGCCCGAGTTTGACAAGCGCAACGTGAAGATCGTCGGGCTCTCGGTCGACCCGCTCGACAAACACGAGGGTTGGGCGCAGGACATCGCCGAGACCCAGGGGACGGCGCCCAACTACCCGATCATCAGCGACGCCGACTTCAACGTCTCGAAGCTCTACGGGATGCTGCCGGCCGACGTCTCGGGCGATCCGGGGGACCGCACGCCGGTCGACAACCAGACCGTGCGCAACGTCTTCGTGATCGGCCCCGACAAGAAAGTCAAACTCATCCTCGTCTACCCGATGACGACCGGGCGCAACTTCGACGAGGTCCTGCGGGTGGTCGACTCGCTGCAGCTCACCGCGCAGCACAAAGTCGCGACCCCGGCCCAGTGGCAGCAGGGCGACGACGTGATCATCGCCGGCTCGGTCTCCAACGACGAAGCGAAAGAGACCTACCCCGACGGCTGGGAGGAGCCGAAGCCCTACATCCGCATCGTCCCCCAGCCGGCCGGCAAGAGCTAGTCGAGCCGATCGAGCAGGTCGCCGAGGATCCGCGCGGTTGCTCCCCATATGAGATGTCCCTCCACCTCGTAGGTGGGGGTGTGGATGGGGACGCCGCGGCGGATCAGGCGGCGCATCTCGTAGCCCTCGCGGAGCAGGTCGAGCGAGAAGGTGAGGATCGTCTCGACCTCGGCCGGATTCGGCTGCAGCTCGAGCTCGCCCGGGTGCGGGATGTGCCCGACGAACGGGTGGACGACGTAGTCGGTGACGAAGGTCCTGGTCGCCGGCAGGGCGTCGCCGACCTTCACCGTGGCGGGGTCGAGGCCGATCTCCTCGTGGGCCTCGCGCAGGGCCGTTGCCCGGAGGTCGGCGTCGGCGTCGTCGCGGCGGCCGCCGGGGAACGAGATCTCGCCGGCGTGGCGGCGCAGATCGGCCCGCCGCTCGGTGAAGAGGAGGCCGGGATCCTCCGCCCAGCCGTAGAGCGGCAGCAGCACGGCCGCCTCCACCGCGCCGCCGCTCAAACGATGACCTGGACGGTGCCGCCGTCGACCGACCAGGCGGCGCCGGCGACGTAGGAGGCGCGCTCGGAGCAGAGGAAGACGATCGCCGCGGCGATCTCGCCGGGCTCGGCGAGGCGGCCGATCGGGCGCTTCGAGCCGGCTTCGGCCAGCGCCTCCTCGCGGCTCGCGGCGCCGCTCAGCGCCTGCGACTGGTCGAGCAGTCCGCCCGGGTCCATCCACATCTCCGATTCGACCGGCCCGGGGCAGATCGCGTTGACGAGGACGCCGCTCTTGGCGTAGCGGTCGGCGAAGAGGCGCGAGAGGGAGAGCTCCGCCGCCTTCGCGACCGAGTACTCGGGCATCGCCGCCGAGGGCCGCTTGCCCGCGGTCGAGCAGACGTTGACGATGCGGCCCCAGCCGCGCTCGGCCATCGCCGGCGCGGCGGCGCGCATCGCCCGCAGCGGCGCCATCACGTTGAGCTCGTACTGGGCGTACCAGTCCTCGTCGGGGACCTCGTCGAGGTCGCGCCAGGCGGCGGAGCCGGCGTTGTTGACGAGCGCGTCGAGGCGGCCGAAGCGCTCGGTCGCGGCCGCGAGCATCCGCTCGCCGGCATCGGCATCGGTGATGTCGAGGGCGAGGGCGGCTGCGCCGCCCCCCGAGGCGCCGGCGCCGGCCACTGCCTGCTCGACGGCCTCGGCGAGGCGTCCCTCGTCGCGGGCGACCAGCAGCACCTGCGCTCCCTCGGCGCAGAGCTGGCGCGCCGTCTCGCGGCCGATCCCGCGGCTGGCGCCGGTGACGACGCAGGCGCGCCCGCTGAGGCCGAGGTCCATCAGGCGGGCTCCAGTCGTTCGGTGACGGTGACGTTCGCCTCGCCGGCGAGGACCTTGTGGACGGGGCACTTGGCGGCGACCGCGAGCAGGCGCCGCCGCTGCTCGTCGTCGAGCTCGGCCGGGAGATCGACGGAGACGTCGAAGCTGCGCGGCACGTGGCCCTCGTACTCCATCTCGACCGTCACTTCGACTTTTCCTATGTCCCACTGCTTGCGCCGCGCGTACATCTCCATCGTGATCGCGATGCAGCCGGCGAGGCTGGCGCCGAGCAGCTGGGTCGGGCGCGGCCCGGTGTCGGTGCCGCCAATCGCGGCCGGCTCGTCGACGATCAGCTCGTGGCCGCCATCGAGGTCGACCTCGTGGGCGTAGCCGTCGATGCGCCGGACGGCGACCCGCACCGGCTCAGCCCTTGCCGCGGCCCTCGAACAGGGCGGGGTCGTCGACGTCGGCGTAGCGGGCCATCGCGTAGGCGAGGTCGGAGGCGCGGTTGACGAAGTGGATCACCGTCTCGCCCCCGAGCTCGCCGGCTTCGTTCAGCTCGGAGATGCGGCGCTCGGCCCGGCGGATCACCGTGCGGGCGACGTCGAGCTGGGCGGAGAGCTGGTTGCCCCCGGGAATGACGAACTTCGGCGGCAGCTCGACCTCGGCCATGTAGCGGTCGATCAGGCGCTCCAGCTCGGCGACCATCTCCCCGGTGGTGCGGCTGACCCCGTCTTCGAGCCGCTGCGCCGCCTCTGGCGCGGTCGCCAGCTCGGCGCCGGCGACGAAGAGGTCGTCCTGGAGGCGGAGGAGGTCGGCGGCCAGCTCGGCCTGCTCGGCGCCGCAGAGGGCGCGGGCGACTCCGAGCTGCGAGCAGGCCTCGTCAAGCGTGCCGTAGGCGTCGGTGCGCCCGTGGTGCTTGGGCACCCGGCCGCCGTACCAGAGCGAGGTGGACCCGTCGTCGCCCTTCCTGGTGTAGATCTTGACCACGGGCCGATCCTACGCCCGCCGCTCAGCGCACCGGGTTGAAGGCGAAGCCGGTCATCACCTTGGGGAAGAAGTAGGTCGACTTCGGCGGCATGTTCTCCTCGGTGGCCGCGACGGCGCGCACCTGCTCGACCGGAACCGGGCGCTGGATGAAGGCGACGTCGTAATCGCCCTCGTCGACCATCGCGAGCGCGTCGGGGACGCTCTTCGCGTACTCGAGGCCGTTCCGCTCGTCGATGTCGTGGTCGCTCATCCCGGCCAGTCCCTTGAGGACAAGCGTCTCGAGGATCGCCGAGTCGAGGCGGCGGTAGGCCTCCGGCTTGCCCTCGAGGCGGCGGTCGAGTCCCTCGACGTCCTTGAGCCGCAGCCGGTAGGCCTGCTTGTGGAAGGCGTCGTAGAGGCCGAAGACGCCGACGCCCTGCTCGCCGCCGGGATCGATCTCCGAGCGGTCGATCTCAGTCACGTCGAACAGCTCGCGCAGACCGCTGCCGAGACGGCGTTGCCGCTCCGGGTCCTCGGCGAAGCCGGAGAGCAGGCGGTGGGTGGGGAAGACGGTGAGGCCGGGGTCGTCGAGCCCGGTCAGGGCCATCAGCGTGTAGTGGTGCGGGCCCGCGCCGCCGACCTCGTCGCGGAAGGCGCGCGCCGTCTCGTAGCGGTGGTGGCCGTCGGCGATCAGCAGTTCGGCTCCCGCGAGGCGCTCGCCGACCGCGGCGTGGACCGCCGGGTCGGTGACCTGCCAGAGCCGGTTCACGGTGCCGGTCTCGTCGGTCGCTTCGCCCCAAGGCTCGGCGGAGAGGGCCGGCTCGACCAGCGGCCAGGCGTCCGCGGTGCTGAGCGAGAAGATCGGCGAGAGGTTGTAGCCGGTGGCGCGGGTCAGCAGCAGGCGGTCCTCGAGCGGGCCGGGATGGGTCCGCTCGTGGGGGCGCACGCCTTCGTCGTAGTCGACCACCCTGACCGCGGCGAGGATGCCGTGGCGGCTGTGCTCGGTGCCGTCGGGCGCGGTGTAGTTCTGGGTCAGCGCCCAGATCGAGGGCTCGGTGTCCTGCACGAGCGCGCCGTCGGAGCGCCAGGCCGCGATCGTCCGCGCCGCCCCCTCGTAGGGATCGCCCTCCGGTTCGCTCGCCGGGTCGGCCGGGTCGAACGCCTTCGGGAGGTCGATCGCGACCGCGTTGTAGGGCGAGCGCTCCAGCAGCGCCGCCCGCCCGGCCGCGTCGATAACGTCGTAGGGCGGAGCCGCGACCGCGTCGAGCGACCCGACCTTCCCGAGGTCGTAGTGCAGCGCTGCGAACGGGCGCACGTCAGCCATCGGCCGCCACTCTAAACTGAGCCGCTCGGGGTGTAGCGCAGCCTGGTAGCGCGCCGCCTTTGGGTGGCGGAGGTCCCCGGTTCAAATCCGGGCACCCCGATGTAGACAATAAGCTCCGGCACGTTTGCCGCCGTAGGCGGGCTATGCCGAGGGTTGAGCTGCGGGGGGCAATCCGGGTCGCCTGGTCGGTACCGCGTCGGCCCCGGCGGAGCCGGGCCCAGAGGCGGGCTGCTGGCGACTCAGGAGCTCGCGCCTCAGCATCGCCTCGACCCTCGCGGAGCGTTCCCATGGACAAGTCGGAGTGGCCTTGCAGCTGAGGTGGGCGCGCATCGCCAAGGCCAGCGCATGGAGGCCAGCGATCTGCGCCGAAAACGAACCGGGACCGTCTTCTTCCTGCCGTCGGTGAAAGCGCAGCCAGGCGATTTGGAGGGCGATGTTGAAGCCGACGTGTCGACGCTCTGGCGGGACGATTGACCTCCACATGCTCCGGGCGATCCGATAGATCTCGCCATCGCGACGGCACTCCGCCAAGCCATAGCCGTTTTCGCAGCCACGCTGGAGCCGTTCGAGCTGACCGATCAGGTTCAGCTTGCGGTGGAAGTTGTCGGGGCGCAGCTCCTCGAAACGGGCTCGGACTTCTTCGGCTTCCTTCAGCAGGACTTCGGAGGCCCACCAGTAGGGATGCAATTTGGCCGGCCCGTAGCTGAGCCGCGGTGGTCGGGTCGTCGCGCCGGTTTCGGCTTCGCCTCCTCCACATCCGGCGAGGACGAGAGCCGATAGGAACACCGCTGCTGTCAGTGCTCGGCGCACAGGGGGGGAGTTACCCGACCGATCGAAAGCGCAAGCGTGGTTCAAGCCCGAAATCTCAACTGTGCAGGCTCGGTGGCAGCTGGGGCAGCCGGTTCAGATACCGTCCAGTTTAGGCCATGTAGACAATAGGTTCCGGCCCGGGTGTCATCATGCGGAAATGACCAACGCGGGAGGGGGGGATGACTTTATGTTCCAGCTCCGCAAAGACGAGATTGCGGCTTTGAGGTCGCAGATTGCGACCTCAAACACAGGCTCCGCCCTCGCAACCAAAGTGGCCAATTGGCTTCAGGGTTCGAGAGGACGACGAGGAGTCGAAGTCCCGATCAGCCGTGTGACCCGGTTCAAAAACCGTCCGGGTCCGGCTATCGATCGAGGAGTTCAGCAACTTGAAATCACAATTTGTGATGTCAAGTGGTGCGAAGCGCCCCGTCGGATTCAGGGTTCGCGAGGGCGACGAGTAGTCCGGCGGCTCGCCGGCGCCTGACGCGGTTCAAATACCGTCCGCCAAGCCGATTCTTTCGCGGGGACATTCACCACAGCCGAGCTGCTGATTAGCGTTAAACGCCTGTTGGCGGCAACGGACTACCAGTGGCCGCGGTACTGGTTCGACCGCGAGGGCCCGCACGCGCCCGTCGAGGGGTACCTGACGCGGCCGGGTGAACTCTCCTGGCTTCTCAGCGGGGAGGAAGGGCTGCGGCTCCCGGAGCTGAGCGAGGAGCCGTGCCTGGTGCTGCTGGGCGAGCCCGAGCTCGGGAAGAGCACCGCGGTGCGCCAGGCGGTGCGGGAGCTGGAGGCGAACCTCGACGACGATCATGAGATCGTCGTCCGGCTCGATCTCGCCAGCCACGACAACGCCGGTCTGCAGGGGAAGCTGTTCGGGTCCGAGTTCTGGCGGGCCTGGCTGCAGGGCAAGACCCTGCACCTGTTCCTCGACAGCTTCGACGCGACCCTGCTTCGCAACACTTCCTTTCACAGGCTCCTGATCGAGGAGCTCGAAGCGGCCGGTGCGGCGATCTCACGCCTGCGCCTGCGAATCGTCTGCCGCAGCGCCGAGTGGATACCCAGGCTCGGCGACGATCTGCGGCGCCTCTTCGCCCCGGCCTGTCCGACCTGGACCGGGCCGCTGCCCCGCGAGGTGGTGCTGGCGCAGCTTCGCCGCCGCGACGTCGCCCTCGCCGCCGAGTGCGAGGGCCTCGATCCCGAAGTGTTCCTGAAGGAAATCGCCTCCCTTGGCCTGCAGTCGCTGGCCGCGGTGCCTTTGACGCTGGAGATGTTGATCGAGGCCGCTCGGGAGACGGGTCGACTGCCGAGGAGCCGGGCCGAGCTGTTCGAGGACGCGGCGCTGCGCCTCGTCTCCGAGTACGACCGCGAGCAGCGCTACAGCGAGGCACGGGCCACTCTCTCGGCCGGCGAGCGCCTCGCGGTCGCGCAGCGGGTCGCCGCGGCCGCTGTCATCTCGGGGCGGACGACGATCTGCACCGAGTCCTCCTCCCGCGCCCCGGGTGAGCTGCACCCGGCCGAGATCAGCGGCGGGTCCGAGGAGGATCCGCGGGCCGACCGCCGCGCGGGGTTCGAGGTCACCGAGAAGCACATCCTCGAGGTTCTGCGCACGGCCCTCTTCGTCGACTTCGGCCCCGATCGGGTGCGGTTTCGGCATCGCGGCCTCGCCGAGTACCTCGCCGCCCGGTATCTGATCAGGCGGCGGCTCGACGAGGCGCAGCGCCTCTCGCTGCTCGTCGCGCCCGGCGAGGAGGAGGAACACCTGATCCCGCAGCTGCGGGAGGTCGCGGCCTGGATGGCGGCGATGGATCCGACGGTGCTCGGGGAGGTGCTCGCGCGCGAACCCGACGTCGTCCTGCGGGCCGATCGGCTGCACCTCGCGCCCGAGCAGGCGGCTGTCGTCGTGGCCGCCCTGCTCACCCCGGACGTCGCCGAGCGATACGTGCACTGGAGCCCGCGCCTCGCGCGCGACCTGCGCGCCGTCGTCGACCATCCCGGCCTGGCGGACGCTCTGCGCGGGCCGCTCGGCGATCGCGACGCTCCCGAATCGGTGCGGATCATGGCGCTGACCGTCGCGCGCGCCTGCGAACGGCAGGACCTGGAGCCCGAGCTGCTCGCTGTGGCGCTCGATTCGGAGGCGAGGCCGGTCGAGCGCGCGCAGGCGGCGGCGGCGCTGGGGGAGTGCGGCTCCGACGACGCGCGTCGAAAGCTGATCCCCCTGGCGCGGGACCCGATCGCCGAGGACCGGTTCCTGCAGGTCAGAGGCGCCGCCCTGAACGCGGTGTTCCCCGGCTGTCTCGACCTGAAGGAAATCCTGGCGATGCTCGTCGAGCCGTCGGAGCCCGCGCCCAAGAGCAACTACGTGATCTTTCTGCGCGAGATCCTGCCGGCGCGGATCACGCCCGAGGACCTGCCGACGGCGTTACGTTGGGCCGCCGGGGTGCAGCCGAACCGAGGCGTGCCGGACGAGCTCAACCGGCTGGTCAACGCGATCCTCCGGCAGGCCTGGCCGCGCCTGCACGAGCCGGAGATCGCGGAGCTGACCGTGGCGGTGGCCCTGAGGCGCTTGGAGTCGGGCGTCGAGCTGTTCGGCCCCGGTCACGTCGAGATGTTCGATCCGCACTTCGGCGGTGACGAGGAGCCGTTCTTCGAGCATGCCGGCAGCCGTCGAACGCTGATCCGAAGTCTGATCGAGCGGCTCGGCCGGACGCCGGACGGGAGGATCGCCTCCCCGGCGATCGAGTACATCTCGCGTGAACTGGTGCGCTTCGAGGATCGTTTCTGGATCCTCGATCGCCTCGCGGAGGAGACCGGTGGTCCTCGTGAGGCCGAGTGGAACTGGCTGGCCGCGCCCTTCTCGCCGCAGGCCGAGCGGGAAAGGGCCGAGCGGGAAGGGGCTGGAGAAGAGCGGGACCCCAGGCACCCGTCCGAGGTCGCCTTCGACGAGGCGATCGAGAAGGCCCTCGCACAGTTCGAGCGAGGCGATCTGGATGCCTGGTTCTGGTTGATCGAAGCGATGCGGCCCGGCCTGCGGAGGGAGCGCGCGGTGCTCTTCGAAGAGGTGGTAGAGGAGGTCGACGAGAACGAGGCGAATCTGACCGAGTTTCCGGGCTGGGTGCGAGCCGACCCGCGCACCCGGGAGCGGATCGTGGATGCGGCTGCCGCATTCCTTGAAGCCGCCGCCCCCCAGGGCGGGAGGTGCCTGTTCGTGCCGGATACGCTCGCCGGGTTCTTCGCCCTCTTCCTGCTCGCCGGGCGGCCGGTTCGCCTCGATGGGCTCAGCGCCGGAACCTGGGCGCGTTGGGCCCCGGTCGTCTTGCGGCGTCCGATGAAACCTGTGTCCGCGGAGGAGGACGAGCTGGACGAGCGGCTGTTCGCGACGGCGGCGAAGCGGGCCCCGGCCGAGCTGGCTCGCTGGGCCGCCGCGAGGGCCGACCGCGTGTTGGCCGCCGACGGCGACCTCGTGTACGCGTTTCGCGAGTTGGGCGGGGTCCGCGATCCACGTCTGGTCGAGGCGGTGCTGCCCAAGCTCGAAGGGACGACCCTCTCGCCTCAGGCCCACGCCAGCGCTCTCAGCTGGCTCATCGGCCGAGCGCCGGATCGAGCCGTCGAGCTGGCCGAGCCGTACCTGACCCCGGAGGCGATCGCCGCGGGCCCCGAGGGCCGCGCCCGGGCGATCGGAATCGCGGCCATCCTCTTGAAGCAGCTGCCGGCCGTCGGCTGGCCGCTGGCGAAGCGGCTCCTGGCCGAGGACGAAGAGCTGGGGACCGCCGTCCTCCGTGACGCGGCTCAGGATGCCCCGAGCCTCGACCCCACCGACCTGCCCGCCCCGCAGCTGGCCGAGCTCGTGGAGACGATGTTCGACCTTTTCCCGCCCGGCGGACCTGCGCCGAGAGAGAGCGATGACGACGAGGAGGCGCGTTTCGCGTATGGGGCCCTGGAGTACAGGAGAGAAAAGCTGCTCGTGACCCTCGCCAAGCGCGGCGCCGACGAGTCGGTGGCCGTGGTCGAAGAGCTTCGCCGCCGCTGGCCGGAGGCCGTACCCGCGTCCCTCGTCCGCGCCGCCACGGAGGCGCGCCGGTTTCACGCCAACACGGTCGAGCCGGGCTACGTCGTCGAGCTCTGCCAGGCGAGCGATGCCCGCCTCGTGTTCGACGATCGGGGACTGCAGGAGGCGTTGCTGTCCTCCCTGCGGCGCATCCAGGCGTCGCTTCGGAAGGGCGAGCCGCCGCTCGCCAACGAGCTCTGGAACTCGGAGACGAACAGGCCCGAGCTGGAGGACTGGCTCAGCAACTGGCTCGCCGAGCGGCTGCGAACGGATCTCAAGATGGGCGGCAGGGTGATCAACCGCGAGGTCCAGGTCGGGTTGAGCGCCAGTGGGAAGGGCCGCCCGAAGAGCACCGACCTCAAGGTCACGGCGCCGACCGGGAAGCAGCGGGAAATGGCGGGCACCGCCACCGTCCTGATCGAGGCGAAAGGGGCGTGGAACAGGGATCTGAGGACCGGAATGAAGGGGCAGCTCGTCGAGGACTACCTGCGCGGATCGGGGCAGGAGCACGGGATATACCTCGTCTACTGGTTCCCCACCGACGACTCGGATGCGCCGGGCAAACGCGGTCCCTGGGACGGGAGGATGAGCTTCGCGGAGGCCGAGGCCTACTTCGCGGGGCAGGCGGAGGAGCTCAGCGCCTCCGGCGACGTCGTCGTGCGTGCCGTCGTGCTGGACTGCTCGCGGTGAGGCGGCGGCGGTGGACGGTTGTACGCTCGGGTTTGCAGGCGTTTTTGCCGATAGGGGCGGGGTGAACCAAGGCGACCCCATTGCACACCGCGTCGAGCGGGTGGTGTTCGAAACCGACCGGCAGATGATCGTCGGCGACGTGACGCTGCCGCCCGAGGGCTACCAGAGCCGCTTTTCGGACGTGCTCAACCGGCACGACTTCGACTTCCTGCCGCTGACCAACGTCGAGATCACGACACTCGCCGACGGCAAGGTCACCGAGCGGCCGTTCATGGTCCTCGCCAAGACCCAGGTCCGGATCGCCTACCCGTACAACGGGTAGCGCCGCGGCGCTCAGCTCCGCTGCAACTTGCTCCTGTTCGCGTAGGAGGCAAGATCGAACAGGAAGGCGAGGATGACGAGGAACCACTCGAAGCCGGAGACCCGGTTCGAGCTGGCGCTCCACATCACCGCGTAGGCGAGCGTCGTCCAGGGCAGCAGGAAGAAACCGAGCAGCGGGACGAACCAGCTGTCGAAGGCGCGGCTGAGCAGGTCGCTGAACAGCCAGATGGCGAACAGCGCCAGCCGGGGCGAGATCAGCGCGAAGAGGACGACGAGGCAGCCCACGGGGGAAACCTACTGGCCGGCTGGACAACCTGCGTAACGTAGGAGGCAGGAGGTGACGCGAATGAACCGACTGGGAAGCTCATGAACACGCACGCCGTGCTCGGCACCCCGCTCGAGCCGCCGTTTCCGGCCGGGACCGAGGTCGCCTACTTCGCGCTCGGCTGCTTCTGGGGCGCCGAGCGGCTGTTCTGGGACCTCGACGGCGTCTACACGACGGCGGTCGGCTACCAGAACGGGACCACGCCGAACCCGACCTACGAGGAGGTCTGCTCGGGGCGGACCGGCCACGCCGAGGCGGTGCTGGTCGCTTTCGACCCGGAGAAGATCTCCTACGCCGAGCTGCTCAAGGTCTTCTTCGAGGAGCACGACCCGACCCAGGGGATGCGCCAGGGCAACGACGTCGGCACCCAGTACCGGTCGGGCATCTTCTACGCGAACGACGCCCAGAAGGCGACGGCGGAGATGGCCCGTGACGCCTACGACGCCGACCTGCGGGCCGCCGGCAAGGAGCCGATCACGACCGAAGTGGAGCCGGCCGGCCCCTTCTACTACGCCGAGGACCACCACCACCAGTACCTGCACAAGGTGCCGAACGGCTACTGCGGCCTGGCCGGCACGGGCGTCTCCTGCCGCATCCCGGCGACCGCCCCCTGACCGCGGCGGTGCGCCGCGGGCGCGGCGAATAGCATCACGCGCCCGTGGCACCCTCCTTCGGCTCCTACATAGCCGGCTGCTTCGCCCTGATCGGCATCGTCGCGGCGCTCGGCCTCGGCGGCTACTGGCTGCGGCGCTGGATCGTGCCGGAATTCACCGGCGCGCTGGCGCGCCTCGCCGACGCCACGATCGCGGCCGCCCTGCTGATGATCTCGCTGGAGGTCCTCGGCACCCTCAGCATCCTGCGGTTCGGCTGGATCGTGCTCTTCTGCATTGCCGCCGGGCTCGGGGCGGCGCTGCTCGGCCGCGCCAAGGCCCCCCGCGACAGCCACGAAGTGCAGGCGCCGCGGGTGGAGACGATCGCGCTGCTGATCGCCATCGGCGTCGCCTCCTTCACCGTCGCCGAGTGGACTTTCCCGGCCCAGTCGAGCCTCGACTTCGGGATGTTCGGGGGCGACACCACCTGGTACCACATGCCGTTCTCGGCGACGATCGCCCAGGAACACTCGACGGTTCACCTCCACTTCACCGACCCGCTTCGGCTGGCTGCCTGGTTCTACCCGCAGAGCAACGAACTGATCAACGGCGCCGCGATCGTGGTCTTCAAGAGCGACTGGCTGGCGCCCCTGCTGAACCTCTTCTGGCTGCCGATCGCGCTGCTCGCCGCCTGGTGCGTCGGCCGGCCCTACAGGGTCGGACCGGCGACGCTGGTCGCCGCCGCGATCGTCCTCGACTCGGGGGTGATGATCGAAACGCAGCCGGGGGAGGGCCGCAACGACATCATCGGGCTCGCTTTCCTGCTCGCCTTCGTCGCCTTCCTGATCAACGGCCACCAGCGCCGCGCGCCGGCCAGCGGCGCGGTCAAGGACGCCCCCGACCGCGACGCGCCGCTGCTCGACAAGGGCCCGCTGGTGATGGCCGGGATCGCCGCCGGCCTCGCCGCCTCGGTCAAGTTCACCTTCCTCGTCCCGGTCGTCGCGATCACGGTCGGGGTCGTGCTGTTCAGCGGCAGGGGGCGGCGCTGGACGACCGCCTGGGTGATGGCGGTGCCGATGCTCGTGGTCGGCGGCTACTGGTACCTGCGCGCCGCGATCAAGACCGGCGGCAACCCGATCCCGATCACCAAGTTCGGACCGCTCAACCTGCCGACCCCCGACCAGATGCCGCTCGACCCGCGGCCGCGCTTCGCCGTCGCTCATTACCTGGGGGAACCGACGATGTACCGGCGCTGGTTCTTCCCCGAGCTCGACAACGCGCTCGGCCCGTTGTGGCCGCTGATCCTGATCATCGCCGTCTCCGCCGCCGTCTACATCGCCTGGCGCTCGCGCAACGTGATCCTGCGCGTCGCCGCCGCCGCGCTTGCGACGGCATTGGTCTACGTCTTCACGCCGCTCACCGCGGCCGGCCAGGAGGGCTCGCCGACCGGTTTCTTCACCAACACCCGCTATCTCATCCCGGGGCTGGTCCTGGCGATGGTGCTGCTGCCCGTCGCGCGGCCGCTGCGCGCCCCGGAGGGCAGAGCCTGGAAGACGCTGCTCTTCTTGACCGGGGTCTACGCGATCACGGTGCTGACCACGCCGCGCTGGTTCTCGCCCTACATCCTCGGGACGGTCTTCCTCACCCTGCTTCTCGTCTGGGCACCGGCGGCACTCACCCTGGGGCGCGGGCGGGGCCATTTCACCCGCGCGGCGGTCGCCGTGGCGGCGGCGGCGCTGGTGCTGCTCGCGGTGGTGCTCGGCCGGGCGCAGCAGGTGCAGTACGCCGAGCAGCACTACCAGAACCCGCTGCCCTTCCTCGGCGAAGGGGGACCGCGCAAGGCCTACGAATTCGCCCATGACCAGAGCGACAAGCGGATCGGGATCATCGGCTCCAGCGAGATCATCTTCGGCCAGTACGGGTTCTACGGAGCCGACCTCTCGAACCAGGTCCAGTACGTCGGCGTCAAGGGGCCGAAAGGGACCTATCGCCTGCCGGCGAGCTGCCCCCAGTTCCGCCGCGCGGTCAACGAAGGCGACTACGACTACCTGATCATGAGCCAGTCCACGCAGGACTCGCCCGAGGCGGAATACTGGTATCCGATCTACGCTTGGTCCAAGACCGACCCGGCGCTGGAGCTGGTGGTCGAGGAGCTGGACATCTTTCCCCAGCCCGACTACGTGTTCGAGGTGAACGGCAGGATGGACCCGGCCGGTTGCGCCGGCCTGGCGAGCGGCTAGGCGGGGGCGTCCCGGGCCGCGGCGAGGGCGTGCTCGCGGACCAGCTCGGCCGAGCGCGCCGGCTGCTCCCACCAGAACATGTGGCCGACCTCCTCGAGGGTCTCGAGGCGGGCGCCGGGAATCAGCGAGGCGATCAACGGCCCGTTCGGGTAGCCGAGCACGCGGTCGAGCGTGCCGTGGACGACGAGGGTGGGGACGCTCAGCTCCGGGAGGCGGGCGCTGGTGTCGTGGGCGGCGATCGCCTGCAGCTGGAAGACGATCGTCTGGCGTGAGGCGGCTCGGGCCGCGGCCATCGCCGCGAACTCCGCGTAGCGGCTCTGCTCGGCGCGGAAGCCGGGGGAGAGGTTGAGCTCGTACATCGCCCGGACGACCCGCTCGCGGTCGCCCGAGGCCATCGCCTCGGCCAGGCCCTGGAAGTCGGCCGGGTCCATCAGCTGCGAGCCGGGCCCGCCGCAGTAGGTGCAGCCGAGGGTCAGCGAGCGGATCCGGCCGGGGTGGGCCAGCGCCAGCTCCTGGGCGATCATCCCGCCCATCGAGATTCCCAGGACGTGGGCGCTCTCGATCTCCAGCACGTCCAGCAGCGCCGCGGTGTCCGCCGCCATCTCGGCGATCGAGAACGCCTCGTCGACCGGGCTGGAAAGCCCCATGCCGCGGTTGTCGAAGGAGACGACGTCGAAGTCCTCCTCGAGCTGCGAGGCGAACGGGCGCCCCCAGGCCAGGAGGTTGGCCGACATCCCCTGGATCAGCAGCAGCGGCTCGCCCTCGCCGGCGCGCTCGTAGTTCAGCTCGGTGCCCGCCAAGGCGACTTTCAGCATGGGGGCGATGGTATGCGAAGGGGGTCCCGCCCGGGACCCCCTTCGGCGATCCGGATGACGCCTACGCCTACGGGGCGATGGGCGCGAACACGGTGAAGGCGACGGAGTTCGAGGGTTCCCGCACGACTTCGAATTCCCCGGCCCCAATTTCCACTTCCAGCAGCTCGAAGGTCCGGACCTCGAGCTCGCCGGCAGCGCATTCGAGGACGAACCCGTCGGCGAGCGGTTCGACGAACTTGGCTTTCCCCCCGCCGGATCCCCCGAAGTCGACGGACGCGAGCGGGTGCTGGACGTTCGTCCCCGGGCTCGGCGTCAGGCAGGCGATGCCGTCTTTCACCTTCTCGACGGCGGCGAAGCCGGAGTGGTCGCCGACGAAGTCCGGGTTGCTTCCCGATTCGACCGTGGCGTAGGAGCCGGAGTTGGTCGTGCCCTGCGGTCCCTGCGGCCCAATCGGTCCCGTGTCGCCTTTCGCCCCCTTCAGGGTCGAGACGGCGCCCGCCGTCAGCTTGCCGGCGTCGATCGTCCCCTTCTTGATCTTCTTGCCGGTGATCGCGTTGTTCTTGATCTGCTTGGTGCCGACGCTGTTCGGCGCCAGGCCGTTCTTCGCCGCGTAGGCGCCACCGCCCAGCAGCATGAACAGGCAGAACGTCGAGATCACGTTCGCGTACGTCAACTTGTCGCGCAGAGTGCGCATAAATCCTCCCAGGTAGTTCGTCCTCTCCCGATTGCTCGACGCCCCTCCCGCCGACACCGCGTCAAACTACTACGGGCGAGCCCCCGTAGCTCAGTCCGGATAGAGCATCGGACTTCTAATCCGACGGTCGCTGGTTCGAATCCAGCCGGGGGCGCTGCTTCGGCAAGTCAAGTAGCAATATCAGTGCGACGCTTCACTTGGTTGGTCCCTGCGTCCAAGCTGATCGTGAAGAGGACGCCTTGCGCCAAGGCCACGAACTCATGCGCTCGCTGCGGCGAAATATCGTCCGCTTGTCCGTGGGCTGCCAGGTTACGAAGAACACGAAGACCATCAATCGCCTCTTTGGTTCCAACGCTGATCAGATTGTTTTCAAGTGCAAGCCGGGACAACTCAAAGGCATTCCACGATTGCCTTGGAAGTTCGATCCCCGCCTGCTCCAAAACGTTCCGGAGACTTGCCTCGATTTCAGCAAAACCCTCCACGATGGCTGCCTCAGGGCTGATGTCGGCGATCTCGTAGAGCCTTCCTACGGCTCCGGAGGGTTCTCCGCCGGCGATTAGGGGTGGCTGGCGTTGAAGGTCCGCCTCAACCTCCTCAACCTGTTTTTCCCACTCGAGGCTGAACGGTCCGGCGGCGACTTTTCCGGTCGCGCTCCTCAGTGCTTCGACGAGGGGGTCTCGAAAAAGCAGAGCAATGATCAGCACGCTGACAGGCCATGCGACAGAGGCGATGAACTCAAGGCTCGATATGTATCGATGGTCCTTGTCGACGCGGACGCCTTAAATTTGGAGACGGGCCAGATGCGCCGAGGTAGTCTCAGCGGGACGCGAATCTGCCGACCCCCGCCGGTAGGTCTGCGATGATTTCTGGCGATGGAGCAACCCGCGCACATCAAGGTCAGCGGCGCTCTCGAGGGCGAGTTCATCATCACCGAGGAGCGCAGCGCAAACGAGTTCGTGATCACCCGCGATACCTCTTGGCAGGCGATGCTCGGCAAGAACGAGCGCGAGGCCAGCAAGGAGGAGATCGCGGCCCTAGAGGCAGAGCACGGGCCGTTCCAGCCCGCAGACGGCGAGGGGTAGCCCTTGCCCATCCGGCGGGGCCATGCCCGCATTCTCTTCAACGAGGGTGCTTTCGCCGAGGACACGATGCGAAGCGGCCGCGCCGGAGCCGAGGCGCTGCGGGAGGCTCGCAGTGAATTCGAGCGAGACGGCGTCGAGATCAAGGCGCTCCGCCGTTGTGATCCGGAAGGCCGCGACGGCACCAAGCTCCCGGCTTGCTTCAAGGTCTACCTGCCGGCCCCGAACGGCAAGTTCGGCATGGTCTTCCGTTTCGTCCGCGAGAGTGAAGGACTCTCGCTCCGCTACCTGGCATTCGGGGTCCGCCACCACCCCCGCGACTCGAATGCGCTGACCGTCTATCAGGTCGCCCACCGGCGACTTCACGGTCGGTTGCCATAAGACCGATCTCAGGCGACGAAACCGCCTCGAAAACTTGGTCCCGAAATTGGTCCCCAACTCCAGCGAACTCAGCTGAACTCCTTGGACAGAATCGGCCTCCTTGGAGCAGATTTGCTCCATTGGACGCCCTCCGGCTGGACTTCTAATCCGACGGTCGCTGGTTCGAATCCAGCCGGGGGCGCTGGAGATCGTTTTCTAGACCAAATGAAAATGCCAGTCGAGACGAACTGGCGTAGTTGGTCCCAAAGCTGCGGTTCACTCGCGGTTTTGGGCGACTGTGGTCATGCCAAAACTGGGAGGCGGCGAAAGCATGTTCGCCGCCTCCCAGTGGGCTCTTGTCGTAACTATCCTCCCGCAGCGCTAGCTCTGGAGAGGAGCATCAGCATGCGAACGGCACTGCCTGGTTGAAGCGCCCAGGTTCAGGGCGTTCTCCTCCTGGGCCTACGCACGCCTTCCAATTGGTAGTTCCCCCTTCGAGCCATCCGATCCGGATGTTCCAACCGCAGTGGTTTTTATAAGACAGCCATTCACCGGAAGTTGCTGCTGAACTGCCACAGCCATGGTTTGCGTCAAATGACGTATAGAAGGTCCCGTAAAAGGTGCAATGACGTTCGCTTTCGCAGCCTGCATCGATTTCATCTACTTCCGCCGTAGCGACCGATCCTTGAAATGCGAGCACTAAAGCTAGAGCTGCTGCTGCGACGACGAGCAGCTTGATGAACTTCCCTCCGCGAGCCATCGATCCTCCTTGCTTTTATTCTGAGGCTCCTGCAGGAAACAGGAGCATGCAGTAAGCCTAGTATTGACTGAATACTCAACTGTTTTAACCACCATTGTTCCTGCGGAAAGCTGCCTACTCGAAGTGCTCCGACCTCGGGTTCTACGACGGATGGGTCCCTCGAATGATCAGGAATGCCGGACGCCGGGCTGCTAGGGCCCGCTGGTGGCGACCGAAGAACCTTGGTCCCGAAATTGGTCCCAACTCCAGCGCTCTCAGCCGAACTCCCTGGACGTAATCGGCTCTATCGGGCCAGATTCGCCCTACTGGACACCCTCCGGCTGAACTTCTAGTCCGACGGTCGCTGGTTCGAATCCAGCCGGGGGCGTTTCTCAGAAGCCGGGAGGGTGCCGGACGACGAACCCGGCGATGGGGCGGCTGCCGAGGTGCCAGCGGGGGCCGGAGCCGCTTTCGGTGCCCGAGGTGTCCCAGCGCAGGCCGGCGATCTCGGCGAAAGTGTGGCTCGCGTTGGCGTAGACGGTGATCCACCTGCCGGGGCCGGGCGCGCCCCAGCCCTCGAGCTCGCCCGAGGCGAGGGGGCGGGGGATCATGCCGCCGCCGTAGAGGGCGAAGCTGACCGCGCCGGAGCAGTCGTAGCCGCGGGAGTACCAGGAGCCGTGGCCGCCGCCCCATATATAGGGGCGGCCGACGATCAGGTTGGCGTTGTTGATCACGTCCTGGACCTCCTGCGGTGCGTCCGGCGGCGGCAACGCGATGCCGGTCAGCAGGATCGAGGTGGAGCCGTCCCCTGAGGCGTGGCCGTTGGCGAAGATCTTTTCCCGCTCCGCGGCGCTGTGGCGCTCGACCGCGGTGCCGTTGGAACCGGCGGAGGCGGGCGGCAGGGTCGAGGGGTCGCCGGGGACGATCGGACCCGGCGGGTCGCGGCGTGCTTCCGCCTCGGCTTCGGCCTCGATCCGCTCCCTCGCTTCCATCAACGCCAGGCCGGAGCCGACCGCGACGAAGGCATGGTCCGCGTTCGTGCTCGAGACGACCGCCGCCAGCACGGTGTTGCCGAGCGCTCCGATCGCCCGCTCCGCATCGGTGGGAGCCGGCCGGGCGGCCGAGGCGCCGATCGGCAGCGCGGCGCAGAAAAACGCGCAGAGGAACACGGCTTTGAGGAAGAGCTTCATCCGACCCTGACCGAGAGACACGATAATGACCGCATGGAGGGGATCCGGTTAACGCACGTCGGCGGGCCCACCGTCCTGATCGAGGCCGGCGGCTGGCGGCTGCTGACCGATCCGACCTTCGACCCGCCCGGCCGCAGATACAACTTCGGCTGGGGTACGAGCTCGCGCAAGCTGGCGGGGCCGGCGGTCGCCGCCGTCGACCTCGGGCCGATCGACGCCGTGCTGCTCAGCCACGACCATCACGACGACAATCTCGACGAGGCCGGGCGGGCACTGCTCCCTTCGGTCGGGACGGTGGTCACGACGGTGCCGGGCGCGAAGCGCCTCGGCGGCAACGCACAGGGGTTGGCCGCGTGGGAGGCGACGCGACTGGAGGCGCCGGACCGCGCCCCGCTCGTGATAACGGCGACGCCGTGCCGGCACGGTCCGCCCCTCAGCCGCCCGCTGGTCGGCGAGGTCGTCGGCTTCGCCCTCGGCGGCGAGGACGGGGAGGACCTCCTCTGGATCTCCGGCGACACGGTCCTCTACGACGGAGTCCGCGAGGTCGCGAACCGCCTCGACGTCGGCACCGCGTTGATCCATCTCGGCGGCGTCCGCTTCCCGGTCACCGGGCCGTTCCGCTACACGATGACCGCGGCCGAGGCGGTCAAGCTCTGCGCCCTGCTCGCGCCGCGCACCGTCGTCCCGATCCACTACGAGGGCTGGAAGCACTTCCGCCAGGGCCGCGACGCGATCGAGGCCGAGTTCGCGAACGCCCCCGCGGCGTTTCGCGAGAGCGTCCGCTGGCTGCCGCTCGGCCAGCCGTTCGACCTCTAGGTGCCCTGGTGCAGGGCATCGGCCGCCCGCTCATGGGCGGAGGGAAGCGGGATGCGCGGAAATGCGCGCGCGCGGATCCGTGCGCCGCAGCCTTGCGCGTAAGCACCCGTCTTTCGCTTCACGGCCCGTTTAGGCGTCGGCTGCAGAATCCCGGCGTGTGAAGCTCCTTCTGATTCCGCTTGGAATAGCCGCTTTCGTGCTCTTCGTGTTGGTCTTGGGAGCCCTGGCCCTGGTCGTCTCGATGACCGTTCTCAGCGGCGTCGGGCGCCTTTGGCGGGTCCTTTCAGGGAGTTCGGGAAGGCAGCGTGCGTGAACGCTTAGGCCGATCAAAGGTCTCGCTGTATATTCGGCCTTGTCTTGAGCAATCACAGATTCCTATCTCACCGTGCGTCCGTAGCTCAACTGGTTAACGACCATTTGCCCGAGCCGGGAAGACGTCACGCTGCGATCACTCAGTCGGCGTCGAGGCTTCGTCTCATATCGGTCGACGATCGCGCCATGCCGCTTTCGCGGCTTCTGCGTGTCCTCTCTTTGACGGTTCGGCCACGGTTTAAGAGCAGCGGCCTTTGGCGCCGCAGATACGGGTTCGAGTCCCGTCGGGCGCTCTTACCTTCCGATCCCCACCCACTGGTTGCGGCTCGCCGATGAGTGCTCGCAGCCCCGAAAACGGCCGGCCCCCCAGCGGCTATGACTTCGAGGCCGTCGAGCTGAAGTGGCAGGAGCGCTGGGCCGAGGCGGGGGTCAACGCGACGCCGGACCCGACCAGCGGACGGCCCTGTTACGTCTTCAACACGCCGCCTTTCACCTCGGGTGAAGCCCACATGGGTCACGTCCGCAGCAACTCGATCGGCGACAGCTTCGCCCGCTTCCGGCGGGCGAGGGGCGACGCCGTCCTCTACTCGCTCGGCTTCGACGCTTTCGGACTGCCGTCGGAGCTCGGTGCGATCGCCCACGACATGACGCCGCAGGAATGGGTCGAGCAGTGCTGCCGGAAGTTCCAGGAGCAGTTCACGCGGCTCGGCTTCTCGCACGACTGGGCGCGCACCTTCGTCTCCAGCGACCCCGAGATGTACCGGTGGTCGCAGTGGCTGTTCCTGAAGCTGCTCGAGAAGGACCTGGTTTACGAGTGCGAGGGGCAGGTCGAGTGGTGCGCGGATTGCCGCACCGTGCTGGCCAACCTGCAGGTCGAAGACGGCCGCTGCTGGCGCTGCCACGAACCGGTCGAGCTGGTCAACCGCAACCAGTGGTACCTGCGGCGCAGCGCCTACAACCAGGAGAGCTACGAGCGCCTCGAGGAGATGACGGAGTGGAGCGAGATCGCGCTCGCCGCCCAGCGCGCCACCCTCGGCCCGGTCGAGGGAGTCGAGTTCGAGGCCCAGGGCCTCGACGGCGCGCCGATCACGGTCTTCACCACCTTCCCGGAGGCGATCTCCGAGACCGAGTTCGTCCTGATCTCTCCCAACCACCCGGAACTGGAGCGCTGGACCGCCGGCGCCGAGGTGGCCGAGCGGCTGAAGGCGCTGCGCCGCGGCGGCGGCAAGCGGGAGGAGCGGCGCGACGCCAACCTGCTCGCCGTCGACAGCGGTGCGATGGCGATGGTCCCGGGGGTCGAGGATCCCCTGCCGGTGCTGATCTCGCCCTCGGTCGACGGTCGCGTCGGCGCCACCGCGCTGCTCGGGATCCCGTCCCAGGACGACACCGACAAGCGGCTGCGCGAGTTCGCCCCCGAGCAGAAGACGGGCGGCCTCAAGTTCAAGGGCGCCTCGGGGGCGGCGAAGACGAAACCGGCGATTCGTTTCCGCGCCGAAGATTTCACGATCTCGCGCCAGCGGGCCTGGGGCGCGCCGATCCCGCTGGTCCACTGCGAGAAGTGCGGGACGGTGCCGGTGCCCTACGAGGACCTGCCGGTGCGGCTGCCCGACAACCTCGCCTCCGAGCCGGGCGCCGGCCTCGACCGGTTCCCCGAGTTCCTCGAGTGCGAGTGCCCGGGCTGCGGCGGGCGGGCCCGCCGCGAGGCCGACACGCTCGACTGCCACATCGACGCGGCCTGGTCGCACTTCCCCGAGGCGGTGCCCCCGGAGGCGCGTTCGGAGAACCTCTTCGACCATCCCGACCTGCGGCACTGGATCCCGGTGCGCCAGCTCGTGCAGGGCGCCGACAACGGCCAGTTCAGCCTCAACATGCGGCTCGGCGGCAAGCTGCTGCGCGACGTCGGTGCCGCCGACTACCTGCCGGACGGCGAGCCGTTCGCCGCCTCGCTGATGCACGAGATGGTCCAGAAGGACGGCCGGAAGATGAGCAAGCACCTGGGCAACGTGGTGGCCCCGCAGGACCTGGTCGCCGAGCACGGCGCCGACGCCGTCCGCTTCGCCGTCCTCTACGCCGCCGCGCCGAGCCGGGCCTTCGACTGGAACGAGCAAGCGATCCGCTACTGCACGTCCTTTCTCGCCAAGTTCCGGCGCTACGCCCAGCCGCGGCTGGAAGCGCGCGCCGGGCTGCCGGCGGACGCCGCGATCGACCCCCGTGACAAGCAGCGCTCGAAGTTGCTGCTCTGGTGCGACACGGCGATCAAGCGGATCACCCAGCACTACGAAAAGCTCGAGATGCACCAGGTGACCCGCAACCTGATGCGCTTCTTCGAGCGGGTCGAGAGCTTCGAGGAGAGAGTCGTCAAAGCGCGCGGAAAACTGGGCGAGGAGGACCTCGACGCCCAGGCCATCGCGCTGCTGCAAGTGACGCGGATGCTGGCCCCTGTTTGCCCCCACCTCGCCGAGGAGCTTTGGAGCATGGCGGGGCGGGAGGGGTTCGTCTGCGAGGCGCCGTGGCCGCAGCCGAGCCGCGGCGACGACGATGGAAAAAAGGGGAAAGGGAAAGAGAAAAAACCAAGTAGGGAGCCCGAGTATGCGCACTCTTGAGTTGGCACCAGCCGTCTCCAAAGGCATCGAGTTGGCCGCCGCCGAGGCCGGCCTCGACACGCAGCCGAGGGCGATCGGCGCCCAACTCGCGCCGTATCTGCCCGAGGGCGTCCACGAGGCGCTGATCGGCTTCCGGCAGGGCTGCGACGAAGGCGCCCTGATGATTCAAGGCGTCGGGCCGGGCGAGGTGCCCGACGGCGCCGAGACCTTCGAGGACCTGACCACCGCTTCGCCGCTGCTGCTCGGTCTGGTCTCGTTGATCGCGACGCCGGTGGCGGCGCGCGACGAGTGGGACGGTGCCCCGCTCACCGACATCAAGGTGACGCCGGGGCTGGAGAACACCGTCTCCAGCAAGGGAAAGGGAGGGCTGCCGCTGCACCAGGAGTCCCAGCACCTGGATCATCCGCCGGATGGGCTTGCGCTGCTCACCGTGCGGGGCGGCAGCCCGACCCGCCTTGCCGCGACGCCGGAGATCGTCGAAGCGGCCGAATCGGCCGACGCCGGCGTCCTCGAAGCGCTGCGCGAGCCGCAGTTCCGCCACCGCTTTCCCGACAGCTACGGCGGCGACGGGGCGGGGGAGGAAGTACCGGTCCTGCTCGGCGACGAGAGCATGCCGGAGCTGAACGTCGATCTCGCGACCACCGAAGCGACGACCGAGGAGGGCAACGCGGCGCTGGCGGCGCTGGCCGAGGCGGTCCGCTGGGTGGCGAAGGATCTGGCGCTGACGCCGGGCACGCTGCTCGTCTTCGACAACCGCCGCTGGCTGCACGGCCGCGGCAGCGTGATCGAGGCCAGCCCCGACCGCTGGCTCCTGCGCAGCCTCTTCGTCTACGACTGCTGGCGCACCCAGGGCAACATCCACGAGGACGGGCTCAGCGAGCTCGCGGTCTTCGCCTGAGCTGGGCGCCGCGGGACGCGCGGCTGAGCGCTCAGCAGGGGTGGATGCGGGCGGCGCTCCTGACCACCTCGAAGGCGCTGCCGGCGATCCGCTTCAGCTGGTCGAGGTTCTCGTCGTCCCAGCGGCGGTCGCTGCTGCCGCCGAAGAACCAGTTGGAGCCGTTGTCGGCGACGATCAGGCCGTAGCGCTTCATCGCCGCGGCGATCGTGCGGGCGTGGCCGCTGAAGCCGCCGAGCCCGTAACCGGCCTTGAGCCGCAGCCGCAGCCCCATCGGCGGCGCGCTCGGGCTCGAGGTGTCGCCGGCGCAGTGGGAGGCGGGGTGGACCCAGGCGTCGCGGGTGCTCTCGAAGGTGACCCGGATCGCGTGTTCGAGGCGTCCGGCCGCGACTTCGTCGTAGCGGACCAGGCCGGGGAGGATCGGCAGCCCGGCGGCGTCGGCCGAGGTCCAGCCCGCGGGGCGCAGGGCGGTCGAATCGAGGTCCCAGGCGACGCCCGCGTCGGCGTTCCAGTGGGGCCGCGGGCGCGGCACGTAAAAGGAGCGGTAGAGCTCGTACAGCGTGCAGGTGGAGCGGTCGACGGCCAGCACGTGGCGGTCGCCGTCGCTGCGGTTACCGCCCTCGACCGGCGCGGCGGGCGGGATCGGGAACGGGCCGGGGTCGCTCTCCTCGCCGTAGGCGGTGTAGTGGACCGGGAGCCTGCGCTGGCCGGGGCCGACCACGGCGAAGGGGAAGCCGTAGGGGCGGGGCGAGCCGAAGTCGGGGTGGAGGTGGTCGCCGCCGTTGGCGTCGATGTAGGAGATGTAGGCGGCCGAGCGCGGGTCCCGGGGCGCCTCGGAGATGTCCTGGTTCCAGGCGGCCTGGTTCGGCAGCGACGGCGCGCGGGGCGAGAGCGAGGCGGGAGGGCCGGGGAAGACCTGGCAGGAGCCGAGGTCGGGGTAGGGACCGAGGGCGTGGGCGGGGGCCGCGGGGAGGCAGCAGAGGCCTGCGGCGAGAGCCCCGAGCGAGGCGAGGATGCAGCCTCTCCGAACTTTTCCTCGCCAGGGCAGGGTCAACGTCGGAGACCCTTCAGCTTGGTTCGCGGATCGTGAGCCGGCCGACCTCGAGCTCCTCGACGGTCAGCTTGCCGATCCTGGCGCGACGGATCGCCAGCCGGCCGACCGCGAGGCGCCCGATCGCGAAGCCGCCGACCGCCGCCGCTCCCACCGCGAGCGCGCCGATCGCCACGGCGCCGCGGGCGTTGGCTCCGGTCGCGGATGCGGGGACTCCGGTCCTCATGGCCTGAGGCTAGCCTGATGCCCCGATGACCGTGGACGATCGACCCACTCTGCTGGCGATCCAGCATGTCCCCTGGGAGGGTCCGCACCGGATCCTCGACGCCTGCGGGGCCCTCCATGTCGAGACGGTGAAACCGCTCGCCGGCCATCCGTTGCCGGACCACGACTCGGTCGCCGGCGCCGTCGTCATGGGTGGGCCGATGAACGTCGACGAAGTGGAACGCTTCCCGGCGCTGGCCGCCGAGCGCGATTGGCTCGCGGAGGCGGTGGAGCGGGAGGTGCCGGTGCTGGGCATCTGCCTCGGCGCGCAGCTGCTGGCGCGGGCGTTGGGGGCGGAGGTGGGGGCGGGGGAGGCGCCGGAGATCGGCTTCGCCCCGGTCGATGTCAGCGTCCCCGACGATCCGGTGATCGGCTGCCTCGCTCCGCGCAACGAGGTGCTCCACTGGCACGGGGACGTCTTCGACCTCCCCGACGGCGCCGAGCACCTCGCCCGCTCGGCGCTCACCGAGCACCAGGCCTTCCGCATCGGCAACGCCTGGGGAGTCCTCTTCCATCCCGAGGCCGACTTCGCCCTGGTCGAGGCGTGGCTGACGGTGCCCGAGATGATCGACGAGGCGGTTGCGGCGCTCGGCAACGATGGGGAGCACGCGCTGCCGGAGCGGGCGGGCGAGCTCGAGGCGGACCTGATCGAGCTCACCACGCCGGGCTTCGAGGCCTTCGCTGAAATCGTCGCGGCCGGGTAGGAGGGGCGCTATGGACGTCTGCCTGATGATCGAGGGCCAGGAGGATGTGAGCTGGGAGGACTGGCGGGCGATCGCGGCGGCCTGCGGGAGCACGGGGTGGGGACGCTGTTTCGCTCCGACCACTACCTCTCGGTCGACGATCGGCGCGATCGCGGCTCGCTCGACGCCTGGGCGACGATCGCGGCGCTGGCCGCGGTCACCACGCGGCTGCGTCTCGGGACGCTGGTCTCGCCCGCGACGTTTCGCCACCCGGCGGTGCTGGCGAAGGCGGTCGTCACCGCCGACCACGTCTCCGGCGGGCGGATCGAGCTCGGTCTCGGCGCCGGCTGGTGGGAGCGCGAGCACGAGGCGTACGGGGTCCCGCTGCCCCCGGTCGGGCCGCGCCTCGACGCCTTGGAGGAGCAGCTGCAGTTGATTCCCCGCTACTGGGAGCCCGGCCCGTTCAGCTTCGACGGCGAGTACTACTCGGCGAAGGAGGTCGACGCCCTGCCGAAGCCGGTCCAGCATCCGCGCCCGCCGCTGATCCTCGGCGGCAAAGGCGGTCCGCGCAGCCTCCGCCTCGCCGCGCGCTACGCCGACGAGTACAACACGGTGATGATGACCGCCGAGGAGATCGCCGACCTCCGCCGCCGCCTCGACGAGGCCTGCGAAGCCGAGGACCGCGACCCGGCCGGCCTGCCGCTCTCGATGATGACCGGCTGGCTGGTCGCCGCCGACCACCAGGAGCTGCGCGACCGCGCCTCCCGCCTCTCGGAGTGGAAGGGGCAGGGAGGCGACGGCGACGCCTTCCTGGCCGACCTCCGCAAGGGCACGATCGCCGGCACCCTCCCCGAAGCCCTCGAGCAGCTCAGCGAGTTGGAGCAGGCCGGCCTCACCCGCCTCATGGGCCAGCACCTCCTCTACCGCGACCTAGACGCCATCGAGTTGATCGGCCGCGCGGTAAATCCCGCCCTGGCCCGCTAAATTGACCCCAGCGCGGTGGGCGTAGCTCAGTTGGTAGAGCTCCTGGTTGTGGTCCAGGCGGTCGCCGGTTCGAATCCGGTCGTCCACCCTCTCAGAGCGGCTAACGCGACGTTCGCCAACCCCAGCGGCGTCGACCTCTTCGCAGTTCTTCCCGACGCAGCGCGTCGCCGATCAGCCAGAACATCGGCGGCCAGAGTCCGACGAAGAGAGCTCGGCGTTCGGCATTCCCCCGTTCGTCCTCGCCGATCGTCTTCGCGCGGATCCAGAGGGCGATGCAGAGCAGGATGGAGCCGATCGAGAGCAGATGGAAGTGATGACCTCGAGGCCGCAGCCCGCTCGCTTCGGGAAGTGACACAGCGACAAGTGTGACCGATCCCCATGGCCGCCCGGGCTTCGCGGGCGCCTCGGAGGGGTAGACCCGTTGCACGTGTCGCCTCACCAGTCTCCGCGTAAACGATGGGCTACCGCCGCCCGCTGGCCGCTCGGTGTGGGGCTGGCGGCGTGGCGCTATATGTGGAGCACCACGCCGGTCCATCGGTGGGAGATGCGCGGTTCCTGGCCCGCCGACGCACCACCTGACCTCCCTGCTGGGACGGACCCGGGCGAGCTGCAGCGCTTCGAGCAGGGCGTGGGCACGCTGTTCCACCGGATATACCGCACGCGGATCGTCGGCTCGACGCTGACTCCGGAGCGGCTGATGGCGCGGATGTCGGGGAACCTCGACGGCGTCGCGCCTTCGGAGTTCGCGACCTTCCAGAAGATCGAGGGTGAGAAGGGCACTCTGGGCACCGGCGACCGCTACGTGGTCCGAATGCCCGGTCCCTGGGATGGCCCCGTCGAAGTCGTGGCCGCCGATGCCAGAGCATTTCGGCTGGCGACCCTTCCCGGGCATCTCGAGGCGGGCCAGATCGAGTTCCGGGTCAGCTCGGACTACCGCTCGCTCTGGTTTGAGATCGAGTCCTGGGCCCGCAGCGGCGACCGTCTCAGCGACGCCCTCTACGCTCGTCTGCGGATCTCCAAGGAGGTCCAGCTGCACATGTGGTCCTCGGTCCTGCGCAAGATCGTCGGACTGGCAGAGGGGAGGATGGAGGGAGGGATCGTGATCACGACCCGCACGGTCAAGCCGAGCGCGCTTCCGGGAGGACGCAGCGACGATCGGCCGGGCCGGCGAACCGCTCGCCGCCTCACCGCCCTGGGTGCGCGCCGCCTCAACTTCGACGAGGCGACGATCGAGGATCGCGCCGCCGAGAGCGGCTGGCGCCTCGACGACATGGTCGAGCCGCTGCCCCACGAGGGCTCGGGACCGCCTGCCGAGGGGAAGACCTGGGAAGTCGCAAGGCAGATCATGGACAGCTACCAGCTCGCCGATCCGGGGGTCGTCACCGCCACCTATGACGAAGCCGCGCCGCTGCCGGGTCGCGACATGCTGCTGCGGATCAGGTTCATGGGATTGCGCCTGCGGGTCGGGGTGAGGGTCGGCGACGTCTACGAGGAGACCCGAGATCTGGAAGGCAGGGAGGTCCAGGTCTTCGGCTGGAGCTACGGCACCCTTGAAGGCCACTTCGAGCAGGGCCGGATGCACTATGAGCTCTGGAAGTGGCTCGACAGCGGCGACGTCGAGTTCCATCTGAGGGCGATCTCGCGAGCTGCCCGAAGCGGCCCGGTCCTCCCGCGACTCGGGTTCAGGCTCATCGGCCGCCCCCATCAGCTGCGTTTTTACCGGCAGGTCTGTCGCCGGATCCGGAGGCTGACGGAGGCCCAGCTAGAGACGGATCGCGTCGCTTCAAGCTAGGAGATCGTGGCTCAGCGCAGCTCGTCGAGCGACTTGACCTCGAGGTCGAACGGCTCGTCGGCCGAGCGACGGCGGCGGTACGGGGAGACGATGACGCGGTGGACTTCGCCGCAGACACAGGGAACTTCAATCGGCCGCGTGTCGGAGGCCGGGTCGGTGTCGACTTTGAGGCGGCGCAGCTTGCCCGTGGGCTTGCAGCCGAAGGAGATCACCCAGCCGTGGCTCTCGGAATCGGTCGTCTTTTTCGGGCGGCGGGGCTGGGGCATGCGCCCATCATCTCGCTTGGCGGCATCGGCTGCGGCACGATGGTCAGGTCCGCCGCTAGCCGTACAGCTCCTCGATCTCCGCTTCGTACCTGCGCTCGATCGGGCGGCGCTTCAGCTTCATCGTCGGGGTCAGCTCCTCGCCGCCGGGCGCCCAGTCGCCGTCCAGGATCTTGTAGCGCTTGATCTGCTCGACCCGGGAGAGGCGCTGGTTGGCCTCCTCGACGGCGCGCTCGATCTCGGCCGCGATCTCCGCGTCGCCGGGGGAGGCGCCGCGGGCGGCGAGCGTCTCGGGGTCGAGGGTGAGCAGCGCCACGTTGTAGGGGCGGCGGTCGCCGATCGCGACCGCGTGGGCGATCAACGGCGAGGCCGCCTTCAGCTTGCCCTCGATCGCGGCCGGCGACATGTTCTTTCCCGCCGCGTTGATGATCAGCTCCTTCTTGCGGTCGACGATCCGCAGGTAGCCCGCCTCGTCGAATTCGCCGACGTCGCCGCTCAGCAGCCAGCCGTCCTCGCTGAAGGTCTCGGCGGTCTTCTCGGGCATGTTGAGGTAGCCCTTCATCACCACCGGGCCGCGGACCATCACCTCGCCGTCCTCGGCCAGTTTCACCTCGACGCCGGGGATCGGCGGCCCCACCGTTCCGACCCGGACCCCGCCGGGCGGGTTGATCGTCGCCACCGCGGTCGTCTCCGACATCCCCCAGAGCTCGCTGATCTCGATCCCGAGTCCGAGGAAGAACTCGAGCACGTCGGGCGGGGTGGGGGCGGCGCCGACCGCGAAGCATTCGACCTCGTCGATGCCGAGCATCGCACGGACCTTCGAGAAGACCAGCTCGTCGGCCCGGTCCCATTCGGCCTGCAGGTCGTCGGGGACGTCGCCGGCGAGGTAGGCCTCGACCCAGCGCCGGGCGATACCCATCGCCTGCTCCGTCGCGATGCGTTTGGCGCTGTCCTGCTCCGCCTCCATCCCGGTCTCCAGGGCCGCCTTCAGTTTTTCCCAGATCCGCGGCACGCCGCCCCAGACGGTTGGTTTCACCTCGATCGTGTAAGCGACAAGGTCCTGGACCACCGGGCAGCAGTGGACACAGTTTCCGTATGCCATCTGGCTGTAGAGGTTCGCCCAGCGGTCGGCGATGTGAGCGCTGGGCAGGAAGGAGATGGTGCGGCCGCCGGCGGGGAAGCCCCAGATCTCCTGGCCCGAGCGCAGCTGGGCCATCATGTTCTCGTGGGTCAGCTGCACGCCCTTCGGCGGCCCGGTCGTGCCCGAGGTGTAGATCAGACAGAGCACGTCGCCGGGCTGGACCGCGCGCCAGGCCGCCTCGAAGTCGAAGCCCGGCTCGCCCATCCCCTCCAGCTCCTCGAGCGAGATCGTCCCCTCCGGCGCGTCGCCGTCGACCACGACGACGTGCTCGAGCGTGGGGACGCGCTCGCGCGCCGCCAGCACCTGCTCGAGGAACATCTGCTCGGTGACGATCACGGGGTTTGCGGCGTCGCCGACCACGTACTCGATCTGCTCCGGCGAGGAGGTGTTGTAGACCGAGAAGCAGGTCGCGCCGAGGTGCATCGCGGCGGTGTCGGTGAGGAAGAAGGCGGGCCGGTTGGCGAGCATGAAGCCGACCGTGTCGCCGTGCCCGACCCCCAGGGCGGCGAGGCCGGCGGCCCGCTTGCGCACCGTCGCGGCGAACTCGCCGAAGCTAGTCGCGTAATCGCTGTCCTTCAGCCGCAGCGCGGGTGCGTCCCCACGTTCCGCCACGGTGGCCTGGAACGCCTCGCACATCGTCGCGCCGGACAAGCCCTTTGGTGCCGCCCCTGCCTCCATACGTCCCCTCCATCGTCGTGGGTCCCGATCATGCGCACGGTGAGCAAGAGCATGATCACACCTGGCGCGCCGAGCGCGGCGAACGCGCGCAGGATCCTGTCCCAGGCGGGGTCGGTGAGGATCGGCGAGAAAGCCGCCCGGGGTCAGGCGGCGGCGACCTGCTGAGCGAGGTCGGGGCTCGCCCACTCCCCCGCGAGGGTCCGGACCGCGCGGGCGGCGCGCCTGACCAGGCCGCTTCCGACCACGGCCGGCAGCTCGACGACGAAGGCGGTGCCCTGCGGCAGCACGTGGTTCTGCCAGCTCGGGGCGCTGCCGGGGGGGCGCGGGATGCTGCCGAGTGGGAGGCCGGCGAGCTGGGCGTAGCGGCGCTCGACCGCCGGGTCGCCGCCAGAGCGATCGACCAGCCCTAACGGCTGGTGGAACCAGATCGTCAGGTCGGGCCGGAGGCGACGGGTGAGGCGCGCGGCCGCTTGCGACTCGGGCTCGGAGAGCGGACCCGTGCCGGAGTATTCGAGTCCGCCGAGCGGCCTCCAGCCGAAGGGGAAGTTGCGGTTGAGGTCGACACCGCGGGCGTTGCCGCGGGTCCCCTCCGCGAGGCCGTCCGGATTGAGGGTGGGAATGACCCAGAGCGCCGCGCGGCGCGGTGAGGGACTCGCGATCAGCCTGCGCGCCACCCGGATCCCGGCCGGCTCGTCCCCGTGCACGCAGCCGACGACGAGGACCCGCAGCGGCGCGTCCGCCTCGCCGTTCTGCGTCGCGACGATCGGCTGTCCGTGCACCGAACGTCCGATCGTCGTTCGTTCACTGGCCGCCGCGGTGCCGGCCGGGGCGCAGAGGATGCCGCAGGTCAGTGCGGCCAGGACGGCCGCCCGCCCCGCCCGACTCACCCGAGCGGGCCGCGCGGCACGTCGAGGAACTCGATCGCGTCGGAGAAGGCGAACCCGGGGGAGGGGCCTCCCTCGATGGCGTAGATCCGCAGGCCCTTGACGGCCCCGCCGAGGCCGTGCCGTGGGGTCCGCATCGGCGGCAGCGCCTCCCAGCGGCGCTGCTCGGGATCGAAGAGCTCGACCGGGGCGATCGTCTTCCCGCCCGGCGTCAGCTCCTCGCCGCCGAAGACGACCGGCCGGTCGCCGACCGCGACCGCGGCGAAGCCGCTGCGGGCGGTCCGCATCGGCGGCAGCGTCTCCCAGCGGCGGCTGCGGGGATCGAAGCGTTCGACCGTGTCGTGTTCCCCGGCGCTGGAGCGGCCGCCGAACACGTAGAGGCCATCCGCGGTGATCGCGGCGGCGATGTGCTCGCGGGCGGTGCGCATCGGCGGCGCGGAACGCCAGCGGCGGGTGGCGACGTCATAGACCTCGAGCGTCTTCAGCGCGTCGTCGTCCGCACCGCCCACGGCGTAGAGCTTGCCGGCGCGCGCTGCGAGGGCGGCGGCGGCCCGCGGGGTCGGTGAGGGGGGCATCAGCTTCCAGCGGCGGCTGCGCGGGTCGAAGCGCTGCAGCGCGCCGGTGACCGGACCGAACGACGCGTCGGTGTAGCCGCCGTAGACGTAGAGGAAGCCTCCGTGCGAAGCCACGGCGGGGTGGTTGACGGCGATCGGCATCGATCTCGCCCCGCTCCAGCGGTCGCGCCGGATGTCGTAGCGCTCGACCGTGGCCGTGGTGGTGGAGGGAGGGACGAAGCCGCCGACCACGTAGATCGAGTTGCCGACCCGCGCCGCCCCGACCTCGGTGCGGTGGAGGGGGGCATCGCTCAGCGGCCGCCAGGCACCGGCCGCGCCGTCGGCGCGCATCGTGTCGTACACCCACACGGCGGCGCCGAGCGCGAGTAGGGCGAGGAGCAGAGCGGCGGCCCCGGTCAGGCCGGCGCCGCGCTCAGCAGCTCGTTCGCTCCTTCGCATAACGCCAAGTATGCGCCAGGCCTCCTAGGAGCGGCTCTCCGCGGGTGCGGTTCGCTCGACGTCGATCCGTGGCAGGGCCCGCTCGAGCCAGTCCGGGATCCACCAGTTGCGGCTGCCGAGCAGCTGCATCACGGCCGGGACCAACACCATTCGCACCAGCGTCGCGTCGAGGAAGATCGCCGACGCGAGCCCGATCCCGAACAGCTTCAGGAACACTTCCGGCGAGGCCACGAAGGCGAGGAAGACGACGACCATGATCGCCGCCGCGGCCGTGATCACCCGCGCGGTCTTGGCGAGGCCGTCGGCGACCGCGCGCCTCGTGTCCCCGTCCTTCAGGTACTCCTCGCGGATCCGCGAGATCAGGAAGACCTCGTAGTCCATCGAGAGCCCGAAGAGGATCGCAAACATCATCACCGGCATGAACGGGGCGATCGGCACTTCGTGGTCGATCCCGATCAGTTCTCCGACGAAGCCGCCCTGCGCGACCAGGGTCATCACGCCGTAGGCGGCGCAGACCGAGAGCAGGTTCATGATCGCCGCCTTCAGCGAGATCAGCGGCGAGTGGAAGGCGACCAGCAGGAGCAGGAACGAGAGTCCGACCACCGCGGCGATGAACAGCGGCATGCGGTCGGTGATGTATTCGCTCTGGTCCTCGAGCGCCGGCGTGATGCCGCCGGTGTACGTCGTGACCCCGGTGCCTCGCAGCTCGTCGGGCAGGACGGTGTCGCGCAGCCGCTTGACCAGGTCGCTGGTCGCGGCGGCCTGGGGCGAGGTGGTCGGGACCACGGTGAGCAGCGCCGCGGTGCCGGCGTCGTTGAAGGTCGGCGCGGCGACGTAGTCGACCCCGGGCTCCGCTTCCAGCTCTTTCGCGAGGGCCGTCACGTCCGCTTTTCCACCCGACTCGGGCAGTTCGGCGGCGATCACGACCGGGCCGTTGGCGCCCGGACCGAAGCCCTCGGTGATCAGGTCGTAGGACTTACGGGTCATCGTGTCGGCCGGGTCGTTGCCGGCGTCGGGAAAGCCGAGGCGCATGTCGAGCGCGGGGATGGCGAGCGCGATAAGGATCGCGCCGGCGACGATCGCCGCCGTCCAGGGCCGCCGCTGCACCGCGTGGCTCCAGCGCGCCGCGGGCGATTCGCGGCCGTCTCCTTCGGTCCGCAGGCCACGGCCGAGGAAGGGGATGCGCAGCCGGTCGACATTCGGTCCGAGGTAGGAGAGCAGCGCCGGCAGCAGCGTGATCGAGGCGACCATCACGATCAGCACGGCGAAGGAGGCCGAGAGCGCCACCCCGTACATGTACGGCAGTCCGGTCAGGAAGAGGCCGAGGACGGCGATCACCACGGTGCAGCCGGCGATGATCACGCTTCGCCCCGCCGTCGTGACCGCCTCGACGACCGCGTCGTGGCGGTCCTTGCCGTCGCGCATCGCCGAGCGGAAGCGGGTCAGCACGAGCAGCGCGTAGTCGATCCCGACGCCGATCCCGATCAGGCCGGAGACCGCCAGGGTCCAGTCCGGCACGTCGATCACATTGGCGAGCAGGGCGATCAGGCCGCCCGAGGTGATCCCGAGGCCGAGCAGCGCGACCAGCAGCGGCAGGCCCGCGGCGACGATCGAGCCGAAGGCGATCAGGAGCACGATCGCCGCGGCCAGCAGCCCGTACATCTCGGCACTCGCGCCTTCCTGGGCACGGTAGATCGGGTCGCCGCCGAGCTGGATCTCCAGCCCGCCGGCGCTGTTCGCTTCGGCCGCCTCGACCAGCTTTTCGCCGTCCTCCTTCGGCACCTCCCAGCCCGGGATCGTCAGCGGCAGCGTCGTGGTCGCGATCGTGCCGTCTTCGGAGACCCGGATCGGCGCCCGTTTCTCGACGTGGGGGATGGTTTCGGCCTCGGTGAGGAAGGTCTCGACGCCCTGTTTGGCCGCCGGGCTGTTCGCCCCCTGCGGGTCCTTCCAGACGACGAAGATTTCCTGCCCGGAGTAGCCGTCGAATTCGCGTTCGGCGAACTCGCTGGCCGCCTTCGACTCCGAGCCGGGCGTGTTGTAGTCGGCTTCGTACTCCCCGGCGAAGGAGGAGCCGAGCCCGATCAGGACGATCGTCGCCACGATCCAGGCGAGGACCATGCGGCCGCGGCGGCGGTAGGAGAGGTCGGCGAGGGTGGCGAGACGGCGGGTCATACGGCTCCTTTACACGAAATTCTGTTACAGTCTGGAAAGATTCAAAAGCAAAACGATTCTTAGCACAAACCATATCGGTAGGCTTTCCGACCCATGGACAAGGATCCGGTACCGGGGGACAGGGCCCCCTCGACGCTCGCTTTCCTCCTCTCGCAGGTGGGGATCCACGCGGCGCGCCAGTTCGCCGAGCGGATTGCCGAGGTCGACCTGCATCCGCCGCTGTTCCGCGTGCTCAACCTCGTCGACGCCGCCGAAGGCAAGTCGCAGCAGGCGATCGGGGAGGCGATCCAGGTGCCGCCGAGCCGCATGGTCGCCCTCGTCGACGAGCTCGAGCAGCGCGGTCTGATCGAGCGCCGGCCCCACCCCGGCGACCGGCGTGTCCGAGCCCTCTTCCTCACCGCAAAGGGCCGTAAGACGCTCGCCCGCGGCCGCGAGATCGCCGCCGAACACGAGAAGGAGCTGACGCGCGGTATGCCGGCGGCCGACCGCCGGCGCCTCACCGAGCTGCTGCAGAAGATGGTCGACGAGCAGACGATCGGCCGGGGGATCCACCCGGGGCTGAGCGACAAGCCCGAGTCGTCCGCGTCGACCTGACCCTCAGCTGGGCCGGTACCCGAGCCGCAGCGCCAGCCCTTTTCTGCCGCGGCGCAGCTGGGCTGCGGCGAGCTCGCCCGCCTCGGCGAGCAGGCGGCGGCGCTGGCCGGGGTGCCGCAGGAGCGCTTCGCCGAGCGTTGAGAGGGCGAGCGAGGGGGAGAACAGCTTCGAGGGCGGCAGGTCGTGGTTGAGGACGCGTGCCAGGTCCGCGACCCGCCGCGGGTCGGAGGCGACGCGCCTCAGCACCTCGCGGTCGAGCAGGCGAGATGGGCCTGACGCGCCCATCTCGCGGGCGAACCAGTACATCTCCCAGGCGTCGCGGTCTCGCCAGGACCACCAGTCGCGGAGCACTGCGTCGGGGTCGGTTCCGTCGCCGAGAGCGGTCTCGATCGCCCCCGTCAGCTCCTCCGCCTGGCGCAGCGCGTCGGCGATCCCCTGGCCGGGGGTCGGGTCCTTGAAATGGCCGGCGTCGCCGACCAGGGCCCAGCCGGGCCCGGCCGACTCGCGGAAGAAGCCGTGCCAGCGGGCCATCATCTGGATCGGGGCGGCCTGCCTGCCGGTCGCCGCGATCGCGTTCAGCTCCGGCCAGTGCGCGAGCCCGGCCGCGTAGCCGCCCTCGCGATCTCGGCGCAGCTCGGCGCGGCGCTCGATCGAAGGCGTGACCGCGGCCATGAAAAGCCCGGCGTCGGTCGGGCTGGCGAGGAAGCCGTGGTCGGCGACCGACCCGAGCCAGACGCGGTGCGGATCGGCCTCGACCCCCTCGAAGTAGGTCCAAAGGAAGGCGCGACCGGGGGCGGTCCGGTGGTACTCGGCGGCACCGACCAGGCGGGCGACGGTGGAGCGGGCGCCGTCGGCCCCGACCACCAGGGGCGCCCGCAGCTCGCCTGCGGCGGTCTCGACCCCGGTCACACGGCCCCCGGTCTCCACCAGCCCCGTCACTGCCGTGCGGGTCCTGACCGCGGCGCCGGCACCGGCAGCCGCCTCGAGCAGGATCGCGTCGAGCGTTACCCGCCGGACGTTGACCATCGGCGCGCCGACCATCTCGAGCAGCCCGGAGACCTCGACCCGGACGTCCTCGAAGACCAGGGTGCCATCGACGATCGGCGAGCTGACCTCCAGCAGCGCGTCCAGCACCCCCAGCCGCTCCAGGACCTTGACGCCGGTGGGCTGGATGCCGTGGGTCGAGGGGGTGTCGCTGGGGAAGCCGGCGCGGTCGACCACGCAGGTGCGGAGCCCGGCCCGCGCGAGCAGCGTGGCAAGCGACGCCCCCGCGCAGCGGCCACCGACCACGATGACGTCATAGCGCTCTGGCATCAATTCACCCCCCGCTCGATGATCTGCTCCAACTCTGTTGTAACACTGTTATAACGCAAATTGACCAGCTCCGCTCCCCTCGTCAAGATTCGCCCTGTCATGCCCACCGAAACGAAGCCATCCCGCTCCGAGCAGCGCGCCCAGATGCTGGAGGTGGCCTCCGCGATGCTCAAGGAGGCCGGGCCCGAGGCGCTGCAGGCCCGCCGGCTGACCGCCGCGGTCGGGGCCTCCACGCAGGCCGTCTACACCCTGTTCGGCGGCATGCCGGGGCTGTTCGAGGCGTTGGTGGCAGATGGGTTCGAGCGCTTCGCCGAGCACGTCGAAGCCGTCCCGCTGAGCGAAGACCCGGTCACCGATTTCTTTGCCCAGGGCAGGGCCTACACCGAGTGGGCGCTGGCCCACCCGCAGCACTACCGCCTGATGTTCGGTCTGACCGGCGGCGACCTGCGCTTCCACGGGGGATTGGAAATGTCGGCGTCCCGCGCCCGGGTCGGGCCGCCGGAGGGCCGGGCCGCGTTTCAGATCATGGTGACGGCGATGGACAGGGTCCAGGCGTCGGGCCGGATCCGGCCGGTCGACTCGCTGGTCGCGGCCGGCCAGTTTCTCAGCGCGACCCACGGCTACGTGCTGCTGGCGATCGGCCGGGTCTTCGGCCAGGAGGCCGACGGTCTCGAGGTGATCTCCGCTCTGGCCGTCAACCTGATGGTCGGCCTCGGCGACAGCCGCGAGGCGGTCGAGCGCTCGATCGCCTCGGCGCTGGAAGCCCGGGCCTAGTCGAGCGAGACGGCTCCCGGCCGCAGCAGCTCGGGGTCGTGGCCCGGCCGGATCGCGAGGCCGGCCGAGCGCATCCCCCGCAGACGCTCGGCGGAGCGGCCCTGCTCGGCGCGATCGTCGCCGAAAGCAGGGAAGCGGAGATCGTCGAGGGTGGCGGCGAAGTAGGCGACGTCGGCGCCGAGAACCAGGTCGCCGACGCGGACGGACTGGTGGCCCGGAGTGTGGCCGGGGGTGAGTAGGAGCTCGATCGAGCCGTCGCCCAGCAGGTCGTGGTCGCCGTCGACCAGGACGAGGCGCTCGGCGGCGCTCGCGTAGTCGCGGGGGAGGAAGAAGTTGCGCTCGATCGCCGCGGCCTCCTGGCCGGCCTCCCACTCGGCGCGCTGGACGACGACCGGCACCGAGTCGGGCAGCAGCGAGAGGCCCCCGGCGTGGTCGAAGTGCAGGTGGGTGAGGACCACACGGGTCACCGTGTCGAGGTCGAGCTGGTCGGCCAGCGAGGCCTCCTGCTCGAGGCCGAAGAGGGCGAGAGCGCCGGGTTGGTCGTAGTGGGCCGCGGCGTCCGCCACCGCCCCCGGGTGCAGCCCGGTGTCGATCAGGATGCGCTCGGTCCCGGTCTCGACCAGGTAGGCGGGCACCGGAAGGCGAACCGGCCGCCCCGGCTCCTCCTCGTCGCTGCGCCAGAGACCCGCGGCCGCGGTCATCCAGCCGACGTTGAGCATTTCGACCTTCACGCGCGACGAGTATGAAGGGGCGATGCCACCAACCGCCGACAGCACCCGCGCCGCCGCCTCGGGACGGCTAGCTCGAACCGCGCTTTTTACGGCCACCACCCGTAAAAGGCGCAGCTCGGCCGGGTGCCGCGGCCGCTTGTGCGGGCCGCGGCTTTGCGCGATGCTGACGCGATGGCCGAGCTGAGAACCGTGCGCGTCGCCGCCGTGCAGGCGACCCCGGCGATCCTCGACGCGGAGGCGTCGGTCGCCAAGGCGGTCGAGCTGATCGGGACGGCCGCCGGCGAGGGCGCGGAGCTGGTCGTCCTCCCCGAGACTTTCGTCCCGCTTTACCCGTCGCAGTCCTGGGCCGCCCCGGCGGCCAAGTTCAACGGTTTCGACGAGCTCTGGCAGCGGCTCTGGGAGAACTCGGTCGACGTGCCCGGGCCGCTGATCGACGAGCTTGTCGCAGGCTGCGAGCGCAGCGGCGTTCACTGCGCGATCGGCGTCAACGAGCGCGAGTCCGAGCGCCCCGGCACCCTCTACAACACGCTGGTGCTGCTCGGTCCCGAGGGAGTCGTCTGGAAGCACCGCAAGCTGATGCCGACCCACCACGAGCGGCTCTTCCACGGGATCGGCGCCGGCGACGACCTGGTCGCGGCGAAGACGCCGCTCGGCACGATCGGCGGGCTGATCTGCTGGGAGAACCGGATGCCGCTGGCCCGCTACGCGATGTACCGGTCCGGACCGCAGATCTGGGTCGCCCCGACCGCCGACGACAGCGACAGCTGGCTCGCCAGCATGCGCCACATCGCGATCGAGTCCGGCGCCTTCGTCGTCTCGGCCCCGCAGTTCATCCCCCGTGAGGCCTTCCCCGAGGACTTTCCGGTCGAGCTGCCCGAGCGCGACGTGTTCGGCCGCGGCGGCGCCGCGATCGTCGAGCCGACCTGGGGCGAGGTGATCGCCGGGCCGCTCTACGGCGAGGAGGGGATCGTCGTCGCCGACTGCGACCTGCGGAGCGGCCTGCAGGCGAAGCGCTGGTTCGACTCGGTCGGCCACTACAGCCGCGCCGACCTGCTCTCGGGTGAGCTCCGGCAGGGCTGACAAGGAGGGCACGGCCGCCGTGCGCGCAGCGGTGCGCGGGCGGGTCCAGGGCGTCGGCTTCCGCGACGCGACGGTGCGTCGGGCCCACCAGCTGGGCGTGCTGGGCTGGGTGCGGAACGCCGAGGACGGGAGCCTGCTCGTCCACGCCGAGGGGCCGGAGGCGGCGGTCGAGGAGCTGCTCGCCTTCCTGCGGAAGGGACCGCGCGGTGCCGAGGTCGAGGAGGTGGACGTCGAGCGGGTCAAGGTCGAGGGGCACGAGCAGTTCGCGGTGCGCGGCGTCAGCGCCGGCCTCTTCGTCGTCGAGGAGCACAAGGCCCCCGCGCACCGCTTCGACCTGCGCCTCGAGGTCGACGGAGCGATGCGCTCCTGGGCGGTGCCGAAAGGCCCCTCGATGGATCCGGCCGTCAAGCGCCTCGCCGTCGAGGCCGAGAACGACGAGCTCTCCCGCGACGACTTCGAGGGCTCGCTCGAGGACGGCGCGGTGGTCGTCTGGGATCGGGGCAGCTACGAGCAGGGCGGCCGCGTGCCCTGGCCCGAGGCCCTGGAACGCGGTCACGCGGTCTTCGTCCTGCACGGCGAGAAGCTGCGCGGCGGCTTCGCCCTGCAGCGCACCCGCCCCGGGGCCAGGCCCCAGTGGCTCCTGATCAAGCGCCGCGACGACGAGGCGCGCCCGAGCCGTTAGCCCCGATCTCACGTTTTTGGCGCCGCCGGACATTCTACTACTGACCCCAGCCATGAACGGCAGCCACCTCGCATGGACGATCTACGAGAGCCCGCTGGGTTCGCTGACCGTCGTCGCCGGCCGGGGCGGAGTGAGGAACATCTACTTTCCGGGCCGCTCGCCGCACCTTCAGGAGGCTGAGCGGCGCCCTCTGTCGGAGACGGTCGACCAGCTGGAGAGCTACTTCGCCGGTCAGCGCAAGGCCTTCGAGCTTGACCTCGACCTGCGCGGCGATCCCCTGCAGAAGTGCGTCTGGGGGCGGCTGCTGGAGATCCCGTACGGCGCCACGACCACCTACGGGGAGCTCGCCGCGCGCATCGAGGGGTCCCTGTATCCGCCGGGCCTGGAGCCCTACCGCCGGGTCCGGCTGGTCGGCGCGGCGATCGGCCGGACCCCGACCCCAATCCTGGTGCCATGTCACCGGGTGATCGGCGCCGACGGCTCCCTCACCGGTTACGGCGGCGGCCTGCACCGCAAGCAGGCGCTCCTCGATCTCGAGAGCGGCGGCGCGGACGGGCGGGTGCCCGAGCCGGGCTGGGCGAACCGCCAGACCTCGCTGCTGTGAGGCGCGCGCGGATCCCGGTGGCGCCGACGGAAGGCCCTACGAGAGCGACGTGCCTTGGGTTCGCAGGACCCTGCGGATCTCCGAAAGGGTCCGCTCGATCGCCGTCCGCCCGACGTCGTGGTGGGTGACGGCGCGGACCCGCCGGCCGCGGTGGCGCAGTTCGATGCCCGCCGCCGCGAGCTCCTCCACGAGGCGGGCGGCATCGGCGACCTCGAAGATGACGATGTTGGTTTCGACCGTCGCGGGGTCGATCGTGACGCCGTCCATCTCCGCCAGCCCCGCGGCCAGCAGGCGCGCGTTCTCGTGGTCCTCGGCGAGGCGCTCGACGTTGTGGTCGAGTGCCCAGAGCGCGCCGGCGGCGACGATTCCGGCCTGGCGCATGGCGCCGCCGAACATGTGCTTGTAGCGCCAGGCCTCCTCGACCAGCTCGCGCGATCCCGCCAGGCAGGCGCCGACCGGCGCGCCGAGGCCCTTGCTGAAGTCGATCCAGGCGGTGTCGAACCCGTCCGCGAAGGAGGCGGCGCTCCGGCCCGAGGCCACCACCGCGTTGAGCAGGCGGGCGCCGTCCATGTGGGTCCGCAGGTCATGGCGGGAGGCAACCTCGAGCACGTCGTCGATCGCCTCGCGGCTCCAGATCCGGCCGCCGCCGAGGTTGGTGGTCTGCTCGACGCAGACCAGCCGGGCGCGCGGCTGGTGCAGGTCGTGCGGGTCGGGCATCGCCGCCTCGAGGGCGGCGCCGCAGAATATCCCGCCCTCGCCTTCGAGCGGGTGCGCCAGCGCCCCGGCCAGGGTCGCCGATCCGCCCGCCTCGGCGACCAGCGGGTGCGAGGTGCGGTGGGCGTAGAACTCGTCTCCGCCGGGGCGGATGTGGACCCGGATCGCGACCTGGTTGCACATCGAGCCGGAGGGCAGGAAGACCGCCGCCTCCTTGCCCAGCAGCTCGGCCACCCGCTCCTGCAGCGCGTTGACGGTTGGGTCCTGGCGGCGCTGCTCGTCACCGACCTCGGCCGAGGCCATCGCCCGCCGCATCTCCTCGCCCGGCAGCGTCTGGGTGTCGGAGAAGAGGTTTATCCGCTCGGATGCCACGGTCCGCAAGAAGATATTGGGGGTTACCGTTCGGGTATGGCTGTGACGCTCGACGAGCTGACCGTCGCCGACCCGCCGCAGAGCTGGGCCGCCGTCGGTTTCGAGGTAGACCGCGACACCTGCGTCGTCGGCGACCTGCGGATCCGCTTCGCCGGCCCGGATGCCGGCAAGGGCCTGAGCGGCTGGTCGCTGCGCGGCCTCGAGGGCACCGACCTCGACGGCCTGCCGACCGCGGGCTCGGACCGCGAGCCGCCCGGCGAGGCGCCGGCGCACCCCAACGGGATCACGGCCCTCGATCACGTGGTCGCGATCACCCCGGCGCTGGAGCGGACGGTCGCGGCCCTGCAGGGCGCCGGCCTCGACCTGCGCCGCATCCGCGAGGAGCCGACCCCGGCCGGCGCTCCCCGCCAGGCTTTCTTCCGGCTCGGCGCGACGATCCTCGAGGTAGTCCAGGAGCCGGACGAGGCGATCGAGCGCGGGGGAGGGCCGGACCGGCCCGCCTTCTTCTGGGGCCTCGCCTTCGTCACCCCGGATCTCGACGCAACCGTCGCCGGCCTCGGCGACCGGGTCGGCGGGATCCGCGCGGCGATCCAGCCCGGCCGCCGTATCGCCACCCTGCGCCGCTCCGCCGGCCTCGGGTTGCCGGTGGCGCTGATGACTCCGCCTTAGCCTCTCTACGATCCGGCCATGCAGATCGACGGGACGCCGCTCGACACCCCCGCCGCGCCGCTGAACGAGCTGCTGCGGATCGGGCTCGGCGCCATTCCCGACGAGGCGGCGCTGGTCTCGGCGAGCCGCTCGCTGTCCTGGCGGGAGCTGGAGGAGGAGAGCGCGCGGCTTGCCGGCGCTTATCGCGGCGTCGGCCTGAAGCCGGGCGACCGGATCGCCTCGTTGATGCCGAACCGGATCGACCTCGTCGTCCACTACCTCGCCTGCTTCAGGGCGGGCCTGGTCGCGACGCCGCTCAACTACCGCTACACCCATCGAGAGATCGATCACGCCCTGGAGGTGAGCGGCGCCAAGGTCCTGCTCGCCCACGTCGAGCGTGCCGCGGACATCGCCGCAAGCAAGCTCGCCGCCGGGCTCGGGCTGGGGACGATCGCCTACGGAGACGGGGAGGCGGCCGGCGACGCCTGGGCGCACGACTTCGCGGCGCTGCTCGGACACGACCCGCTGTCCGCGCAGCCGCCGGCCGATCCGGCGAGCCCGGCGGCGATCTTCTTCACCTCCGGCAGCACCGGCCCCGCCAAGGGCGTCACCCACACCCACGGGTCGCTGCGCTGGATGATCGCCAGCGCCGCCGCGGCCTTCGAGCTGGGTGCCGAGGACGCCTTCCTCCCCGGCTCCTCGATGTCGCACATCGGCTCGTTCCTCTGGACGCTGGCGACGCTCTCGGTCGGCGGCCGCGTGGTCCTCGCGCGCAGCACCGACGCGCACGAGCTGCTGCCGTTGCTGCGCGAGCACCAGCCGACCGTGCTGGCGATGATCCCGGCGGCGCTTTCGGCGCTGATCCACGACCACGATTTGCGGCCGGGCGACTTCTCCTCGCTGCGGATCTGCCGGGCCGGCGCCGACAAGGTCTCGACCGAGCTGCTGCACGAGTTCGCCGCCGCGGCCGGCTTCCCGATCGTCGAGGGCTACGGGATGAGCGAGGTCGGCCTTGCGACCCTCAACCCGCCCTCCGGGGTCGTCAAGCAGGGCTCGATCGGCTGCCCGATCGGCGGTTTCAGCATCGCCGTCCGCGACGAAGCGGGCGAGCCGGCCGGGACGGAAACGGTGGGTCGCGTCTGGATCCGCACCCGCAGCCGCATGGCCGGCTACTGGGAAGCACCGGAGGCGACCGAGGAAGTGCTGATCGACGAGTGGCTCGACTCAGGGGACCTGGCTCGCGCCGACGCGGACGGGTATCTCTGGTTCTTCGGCCGCAAGAAGCAGGTGATCGTCCACGACGGCTCCAACATCAGCCCCTACGAGGTCGAGGGGGCGCTGGTCGAGCACCCGGCGATCGCCCTCGCCGGCGTGGTCGGCGTCCACGACACCGTCCACGGGGAGAGCGTGCGCGCCTACGTCACTCTCGAGGACGGCGCCGAGCGTCCCTCGCGCGCCGACCTGATCGTCTTCTGCCGCGACCGGGTCGGCTACAAGGCGCCGGAGGAGATCGTCTTCCTCGACGAGATGCCGCTCAACCCGACCGGCAAGATCGACCGGGTTGGGCTGAAGAAGATGGCCGAGGACCACCTCCACCCGCACGGTCTCGACTAGACCCGCGCGCCTCGCCCGGCGGAGATCCGCGGCCAGATCAGCAGCACGAGCCCGATCAGGATGCAGACGATCCCGAGCGCGTAGTGGACCAGGATCGCGAGGACGATTCCGATGATTATGAGCAGTAGTGCTAGTGACATGCCGGATCAGTACCCCTGACAGGTTTCCGGCAAACACCTGCTGTTCAGTCGCGCTGCTCCGTCGGCCGGATCAGGATCTCGTTGACGGAGACGTGCGCGGGCCGGGTCACCGCGTAGACGATCGCGTCGGCGATGTCGGCGGACCCGAGCACCTGGATGTCGGCGAAGCGCTCCCTCACCCGGCCCCTGATCTCGTCGCGGATGTGGTCGGTCAGCTCGGTGTCGACCGCGCCCGGCTCGACGACGATCGAGCGGATCTTGCGACCGGCGAACTCCTGGCGGAACGACTCGCTGAAGGCGCCGACCCCGTGCTTGGTGAGGTTGTAGACGCCGGAGCCGGCGCGGGCGACGCGTCCGGCCACCGAGCTGATGTTGACGACGTCGGCGCAGCCGCGCCGCGAGTCGCGGGCGGCGGCAAGCAGGTGGGGGAGCGCGGCGTGCGTCGTCTCGATCAGCCCCTTCAGGTTGAGGTCGATCATCCGGTCCCACTCCTCGGTAGGCGCGCCCTCGATCGGCCCGAGCAGCATCTGGCCGGCGTTGTTGACGAGGATGTCCAGGGCTCCCAGCTCCTCGACCGTGCGCTCGACCGCCTCGGTCGCCTGCCGGCGGTCGGTGATGTCGGCCTTGATCGCCAGCGCGGTGTGCCCGCCGCGGCCGATCTCGGTCGCCAGCCGCTCCAGCCTTTCCAGCCGTCGCGCCGCCACCGCGACCTTCGCCCCCTGCGCCGCGAGTGCCTTCGCGGACGCCTCGCCGATGCCGCTGCTGGCGCCGGTCACCAAGGCCACGGTCCCGCCAAGTGGGTCGGTCATCGGTTTCCCCTACCCGGTCGACCTCGTTTCGAGGCTTCGCACGGATCGAGAAATCCCGCTTTAGTCAGAAGCCGCCTACTCCTTTCCGTACAAAGCCGATCAACAGCTTTGTGGTTGCGGCGCTCAAGGCTCCCGATCCGGTGCCCGATGCCACTGGGCCGAGCGCTCGCGCCGGCCAGCCACCAACGAAGGAGAGAAAAGATGGGCATCACCAAGAAGCGGGCGCTGCTGGCGCTCGGCTGCACCTGTGCCGTGGCGTTCGCCGCTGTCGCCTACGCGTACTTCACGAGCAACGGCTCGGGCACCGGGACCGCATCGGTCGGCACCGCCTCGGCGGTGACCTTGCACGGGACGGTCAATTCGAGCCTCTACCCGGGCTCCTCCTCGCCGGTCTCGTTCACCGTTGACAACCCGTCCTCGGGCTCGCAGCGGGTCGGCTCGATCACCCTGGCGAGCATCAGCGTCGACTCGGGTCACTCGGGCTGCAGCACGACGCTCGGCGGCGGCAACCCGGACTTCGCGATGCCGGCGGTCACGGTCAACAAATCCTTCGGCCCGGGCAGCGGCCAGGCCGTCACCCCGACCGGAACGCTGACGATGAACGAAACCGGCACCAACCAGGACGCCTGCCAGGGGGCGACGCTGACCCTGAACCTGACGAGCAACTAGTCCCCGCCCCGCGCTCATGGACCGCTGCTTGGCTGCCGTGCGACACGTCACGACCAGGGCCGTCCCGGCCCTGGTCGTGGTCGGCGGCTGCCTTGCGGCGGTCGCCGCCTACGCTGCGACCGGCCCGGCTTCGGGCGCCCCGCCGGCGGGGCCGAGCGGCGAGGCGCTGCGGCGCTCGGCGCCGCAGCCCGCGAGCGGCCGTCCGTCCCGGCCGCTGCTGACCAGGCACCCCGGAAAGACCTCGACCTCGACCACGGCCGGCTTTTCGTTCCGGGCGCCCCGGGGGGCGCCGCGCTTCCAGTGCCGTTTCGACGGGAGCCGGTGGAAGCGGTGCCGGGCGCCGTATGTCCTCAGCGGCCTCGCTCCCGGCGAGCACAGCTTCTCGGTGCGCGCGGTGGACCGGCGCGGTCGCCGCAGCGCCGCGACCCGTTTCCGCTGGCGCCTGTTCGAACCGAAGGCCTTCACGGTCGAGCCGCGGCTGTCCAGCCTCGGCGACCTGTATCCCGGGGCTCCCGCACAGGTCCTGCCGGTCGTGCTGAAGAACCCGAACCCCGTCCCGATCCTCGTCACCGGCCTGCGGGTCGCGGCGACCGCTGACCCGGAGGGCTGCGAGAGCGCGGCCAACCTCGAGTTGACCCCGTCCAGCGTGTCGCCCGCGGCGCCGCTCGCGGTGCCGGCGGAGGGCTCGGCGTCTCTGCCGGCTCCCGGCGCCTCGGCCCCGGCGATCGCCCTGCGCGACCTTCCGGTCGACCAGGACGCCTGCCAGGGCGCCCGCTTCCCGCTCACCTTCCCGGGGGAGGCGCACGGATGAGGCGGCCGCGCTGCTCCTGGCTCGCCGGCGTGCTGGCCGCCGCCGTCTTGGTGGCGATCGGCGGCAGCGCGATCGCCTTCTTCACGAGCGAAGGCGTGGGAACCGCCTCGGCGGCCGTCTCGAAACTCTCAGCGCCGACGATCACCACCGCGACGCCGGCGGTGGGGGGGACGGTGGCGCTGGCCTGGAGCGCGGTCAGCGCGCCGGGGAGCGGAACGGTCAAGTACTACGTCACCCGCGACGGCGGCGACCCGGCCGGGACCTGCGCCGCGCCGGCGGTACCCGCCGCGGCGAGCAGCTGCACCGACAGCGGCCTCGCTCCCGGCACCTACAGCTACACGGTCACGGCGGTGTGGCGCTCCTGGAGCGCCGCCGGCGCGGTCAAAACGGCGAAAGTGACGATCGGCGCGGCCGACCACTTCACGATCGCCGCGGCGACCACGACTCCGGCGGTCGCGGCGGCCGACAATCTCACGATCACCGCCAAGGACGTGAGCGAGAGCACCGTCACCACCTACACCGGCTCGCACTCGCTGGTCTTCTCGGGCGCCTCGGCCAGCCCCAGCGGCAACAACCCCACGGTTGTGAACAGCACCGGCACCACGATCAATTTCGGCAGCGCCACGACGATCAGCTTCACCCTCGGGGTCGCGACCGTGACCTCCTCCAAAAACGGGCTGATGAAAATCTTCCGGTCCGGCCCGGCGAGCATCGTCGCGACGGAGACGTCGAGCGGGATCACAACCCCGACGCCGCTGGCGATCGCGGTCACGCCGGGCGCGGCGTCCAAATACACGCTGGCGGCGGCCACGACGACGCCCGCCGCCGGGGCGCGAAACGACCTCACGATCACCGCCCAGGACACCTACGGCAACACTGCCACGGCCTACACCGGCTCGCACTCGCTGGTCTTCTCGGGCGCCTCGGCCAGTCCCGGGGGGACCGCACCGACCGTCTCCAGCTCCGCCGGGACCGACGTGCCCTTCGGCACCGCCACCGCGATCGATTTCAGCGCGGGGGTCGCCACGCCCTCCGGTACCGCCAACGGTGCGATGACGCTCTACAAAAGCGGCTCGGCAAGCGTCAAAGCCACCGAGGGCTCACTGACCAATGCCACCGCGCTGGCGGTCACCGTCGCGGCCGGGACGGCCGACAAGCTGGTGCTGAGCGCGTCGACCACCACCCCGGCTGCGGCGGCGAGCAGCAACCTGACGACGACCGCGCGGGATGCTTACGAAAACACCGCGGCCGCCTACACGGGGCCGAAGAACATCGTCTTCTCGGGCGCCTCCGCCGGCCCCGCGGGAACGCTGCCCACGGTGGTGAACAGCGCCGGCGCCGTGGTCAACTTCGGCAGCGCGACGGCACTCAGCTTCAGCGCCGGCGTCGCCTCGGTCTCCGCCTCGAAAAACGGCCTGCTGCGTCTCTACAAAGCGGGTGCGACGAGCGTCTCGGCGACCGACGGCACGATCTCGACGACCGCGCCGCTCGCCTTCACCGTGGCCGTCGGCAGCGCGGCGCGCTGGGCGCTGACCAGCGTCGTTGCGAGCGCCGGCACGATTGGCTCGTCCTGTCTCTTCACCTGCGCGGTCACCTTGCTCGGCAACGGCGGCACGGTCACGGCCCGGATCGGCGTCACCGACAGCGCCGGCAACACCGTCTCCGACGTCGGCACCGGCCACGTCGCGAAAGTGACCTCGACCGGGGGCACGATCGCCGGCAGCCCGCTGACCATCGAACCGACCGGTCCGGCGATCTCCAGCACGACGTTCACCTACACCGCGCCGGCCAGCGGCAACTTCACCAACACGGTCACCGCGGCCACCTCGGCCGGGACGAACTACACCAGTGCCACCGCGACGGTGAGCAGGTAGGGCGAAAACCGGGCATCGGTGGTACGGTCGCTCCCGGTCATGCAGGCTTCGCGGGACGAGACGGTTCTGGTCACCGGCGGCTCGGGATTTCTCGGCGGCCGGTGCGTAGTCGAGCTCCTGCGCCGCGGCTACCCGGTGCGCACCACCGTTCGCGACCTCTCGCGCGAGGCCGAGGTCCGGGCCAGGGTCGCGCGCGAGGTGGACGCAGAGGATCGCCTCTCCTTCCAGGCCGCGAACCTGGAGAGCGACGCGGGCTGGGAGCAGGCGGTGCAGGGGTGCGCCTACACCCTCCATGTCGCCTCGCCGTTCCCCGCGGCTCAGCCCAAGGACCCCGAGGAGCTGATCGGGCCGGCCCGCGAGGGCACGCTGCGGGTGCTGAGCGCGAGCCTCGCGGCGGGCGTCCGGCGCGTCGTCGTCACCTCCTCGGTGGCGGCGGTCCGGGGTGGGGTCAAGGAGGCCGCGGCGCCGCTCACCGAGGCCGACTGGACCGATCCCGACGACGTGCGGCTGGAGCCGTACACGCGCTCGAAGACGATCGCCGAGCGTGCGGCGTGGGACCTCGTCGAGCAGCACGGTGAGCGCGAGCGCCTCGCCGTCGTCAATCCGGGGGCGATCCTCGGACCGGTCCTCGGCGCCGAGGACTCGTTCTCCCTGCAGATGGTGAAGCGCCTGCTCGACGGCGTGCCGGGAACGCCGCGGATCGGCTACAGCGTCGTCGACGTCCGCGATGTCGCCGACCTGCAGATCCGCGCGATGACCGCGCCGGCGGCCGGCGGCGAGCGGTTCATCGCGGTGACGGAGTTCTGGTGGATGGGGGAGGTCGCCGCGGTGCTCCGCGAGCGGCTCGGGCCGGCTGCCGCGAAGGTCCCGAAGCGCTCGCTGCCCGACTTCGCGGTGCGGGCGATGGGCATCTTCGACCCCAGCGTTCGCTCGGTCGCGCGACAGCTCGGCCAGCGGGTCGAGCTGTCCGGTGAGAAGGCCCGGTCGACGCTCGGTTGGTCGCCGCGCCCGGTCGAGGAGACGGTCGTCGACTGCGCGCGCAGCCTGCTCGACCGCGGGTGACCGCAAGCCTGCGGACGTGTCTGCTGCCGGCGACGGCGATTGCCCTGGCGCTCGCCGCTTGCGGGGGTGAGGGGGCGAACGAGCAACGGCCGCACGGCGACGACCCGGCTTCGCCGGAGCGCAAGGAGGCCAACCTGCAGACGGTCGCACCGTCTCGTTGCCCGCCGGACCTGCCGGCCTGCCGCACGACCGAAGGCCGGATCGTCTTCGTCGAGCGGGTCGACCCGGACGGCGATGGCGACGCGCATTTCGTGGTCGCCGACCCGCAGGGCATCACGCTGCCCGGGTTGACCGCGATCGACGTGCGCAAGGGCCTCCGCCCGCGGCCGCTTCCCGGCATCGGAGACCTGATCAGCGCCGCCGGGCCGGTCCAGACCGGCTCCTTCGGGCAGAGCCAGATCCACGCGCTCGAGCTGCACGTGGCGCACTAGCCCGAATCTTCAGCTTTGCGCTTATTTCAACTCAACAATTAGGAATTTCTGATTATAGTCCCGCTCGTTTTTGCTCTTTGGCAAATCGGAAGGGAATGAGAGAGATATGAAGTCCAACAAGCGTTTGCTGCTCACCGTGCTGGCCGTTGCGGTCGGCCTCCTCAGCGTCAACGCCGCCTCGGCGTCCGCCGCCGTCTGGAAACACGGAGGCTCGAACCTCGCCAAACACGTCGAATTCAACCTGACCGGCGGCGAAGTGTTCGAAACCGGATCCAGCGGCATGTCGTGTGAAGTCCTGGCGACGATCACAACGTCCGGCGGCAGCACCGGCACGATCAAAAAATGGGAAGTCAAAAACTGCGGGGGCGCGTTCGGGGAACTCGCCGGCTGTCAAGTCGCGGCAACCGAACCGAAGAACCTGCCCTGGACGATCGACGTCAACGCGACTGACATCTCGGTGACAGGTATGCGGATCCGCCGTACCTTCAAAGCGGGCTGCAAAATCGCCGAAGTCGACAAGACGGTGACGATGACAATGACCCCCGACGTCCTGGGCGCGATCACCTCGTTCGAATTCACCGGCTCGACCACCGGCTACAAAGCGTTCGGCTCGTTGACGGTCGACGCGCCGAACTCCGGTACATACGGAATCGGCTAGGCCGCCGTCGGCTCGAGACCCCGCGACGAGCTCGCGGGGTCTCGGCCGCTTAGCCTGAGCGAGCGCCGGAGACCAGTCAGGTATGACCTGACAAATCGTCGCGACTGCCGTTGGGAGATACAGAGCGAGCCGTCACACGGCTCGCTGGGGAGAGATGTCCCGCTGTCCATGGCGGGGCCTCACTGGCAAGGGCTCGGTCGGGGCGCCTGCTGGATCTCTCTCCCGGGCGCCCCCGCCGTGCCTCCGTGGCGACGCGTGGTGCTATACTGAACCAAATGGTTCAGTATCAGACGGTGGACAAGACGCTTGCGGCCCTGGCCGACCCGACCCGTCGAGGCATCCTCGAGCAGCTCGGCCGCCAGGATGAGGCGAGCGTCAGCGAGCTCGCCGAGCCGGTGGGCATCTCCCTGACCGGGATGAAGAAGCACCTGCAGGTGCTCGAGGAGGCGGGCCTGGTGCGCACCGAGAAGGTCGGCCGGACGCGCCGCTGCCGGCTCGAACCCAGGGGGTTGGACGGGCTGCAGGCCTGGATGGACTCCTACCGCACGATGCTGGAGGAACGGTTCGATCGGCTCGAAGAGCTGCTCGAGCGCACGAAAGGAGAAGCATCATGAGCGAGCAGGAGGCAATACGGAAAGCGGCGCTCACCTTCCCGGGCGAGCGGGAAATCCACGTCGAGCGCATCTTCGATGCGTCGCCGGAGCGGGTCTTCACGGCCTACGTCGACCCGGAGCTGATTCCGAGATGGTGGGGCCCGCGTGGGACGACGACGATCGTTGAGGAGCTCGATGCGAGGCCCGGCGGGACGTGGCGCTTCCTGGCCCGCAACCCGGACGGCAGCGAGATCGTCTTCCGCGGCGTCTTCCGCGAGGTGACGCCGCCCGAGCGCCTCGCGCAGACGTTCGAATGGGACGGCATGCCCGGCCACGTCTCGGTCGACACGGCCGTCTTCGAGGATCTCGGCGACGGCCGCACGAAGGTCGTCTCGGACACCGTCTTCCACACCGCAGAGGAACGCGACGGGATGCTCGAGTCGGGGATGGAAAAAGGGATGAACGAAACCTACGAAAGGCTCGACGAGTTGCTGGCCGAGCAGGCTGGCTAGGCGGCCCGGCGCAACCTTGGGCGCCGAGCCGAGTTAACGCTGGAAAGCAATGCCCAATCCCCGGATTGCCGGGGAGCGGGGGACCCACGTTTTCGGGGCGAGCCCACCTTCGGGTGGGGGCGCAGGCTCCTTCAGCGCCAGCCCGTCAGCTAACCCCGCCGGCCGACGAAGGAGGAATGGATGTCGAACGCCCGTGGGGCGGCGGGGTACGCCGCCCGTTGGATCTCTGTCTGTGTCCTGCTGGCCGTGCTCGCCGTGGCCCTGGTCGCGGTGTTGCCGGGAGCCAGAGCCTGGGCCGCGGGTCCCGGTGGCCTCTCCGCGGTCAGCAGCACCGCCGCGCCCGAACCGGCGGCTCCGCCGGGCCGAGCCCTGCTCGTCGACGGCCGGGCGGTGACGCCGGTCGACGCGCCGCCCGCGGTGAAGCGGGTGATCGCGGCGGCGAACCGGATCCGCACCAAGCCCTATATATGGGGCGGCGGCCACGGCCGCTGGTGGGACCGCGGCTACGACTGCTCCGGCGCCGTCAGCTTCGCCCTGCACGGCGGAGCGCTGCTGGACAGCCCACTGCCCTCGGGGCCGATGATGCGGTGGGGAAGCTCCGGCCGGGGGCGCTGGATCACCGTCTACGCGAACGCCGGCCATGCCTTCGCGGTGATCGCCGGCCTGCGCTGGGACACCTCCGGCAACACCCGGGGCACCGGCCCGCGTTGGCACGCCGATCCGGCGAGCACGCGCGGCTTCGTCGCGCGGCACCCGACCGGGTACTGACCACCCGGGTTGGGTAGTTCGTGGCGGGTAAGGTCGCGATGTGGAGCTTCCCCCGATCGTCAGCGAAGCGGAGTGGCGCAGCGCCAACCAGGCGCTGCGTGAGAAGGAGAAGGCGGCGACCCGGGCCTCGGACGCCCTGGCGGCCGAACGGCGCCGCCAGCCGGTCACCGAGTTCTCCACCGGGTACCGCTTCGAGGGGCCCGACGGCGAGGTCGGCATGCTCGACCTCTTCGCGGGCCGCCGACAGCTGATCGTCTACCACTTCTGGTTCCCGCCGGAAGGGAAGCCGTGCGGCGGCTGCTCGATGTTCACCGACCAGATCGGCCACCTCGCGCACCTGAACGCGCGCGACACCTCCTTCGCGCTCGTCTCACGCGCCTCGCAGCCAGAGATCGAGGCGGTGAAGCGCCGCATGGGCTGGTCGATCCCCTGGTATACGGTCGTCGGCGAGGCATTCCAGGAGGCCCGCGAAACGACCGAGTACTTCTCGCTCGACGTCTACCTCCGCGACGGCGATCGGGTCTTCCTCGGCTACGAGACGCGCGGGCGCGGCGTCGAGGAACTGGGCAGCGTCTGGACCTTCCTCGACCGCACCCCGCTCGGCCGCCAGGAGGACTGGGAGGACACGCCGCCCGGCCGCCCACAGTCGCCCAAGTACCAGTGGTGGCGGCTGCACGACGAATACGAGTGAGCGCTACGCGTCAGGCTGTCCCGGCTCCGCGTCGGGCTCGTCCTCCCGCTGCAGCGATCCCTGGATCGCCGCGACCAGAATCGCCGTCAAGCCGGCGGCCATCGAGCCGCCGATCACGTCGGCGTGCCCAGGGTCCTCGGTGGCCAGGTCGAGAAGTGCGTAGATCTCCCCGGCGACCAGGATCAGCACGGTCATCGCGCTGAGGATCCAGTTGACCGGGCGGCTGCGCCAGCGGATCGCGCCGGCCTCGATCACGTAGCCGATCAACAGCACCACGAGGATCTGGGAGGCCTGTTCCTGGAACCGCAGGCCATCCGACTCCTGGGGCAGCGGCCAGGTGACGGCGACGAAGACGACGAAGGGGGCCAGGAACGGGACCTGCGGGGCGGCCCAGGCGACGAAGTCGGCGAGGAAGCGGGCCAGCTCGCCGAGCCAGGCGAGCGAGGCCCGCGGTGGGGGGAAGGCGGGAGGGTTCTCCCCGAGCATCTCCAGTCGGTAGGCGACCAACGCGCCGACCGCGACGACGGCGAGCGGCGCGACGAGGACCCCGAGCAGCGCGGTGCCGAGGGCGGCCAGCAGCGAGAGCGCGGTGAGCAGCCCGGACAGCAGTGGCTTGCGCTCGGCGTTCATACGCGGGAGCAAGCTACCGGTGGGTGCAGCGGAAGGGCTTCGTAGCATGGGCACCTTCACGTGCCTGAACCAATCCAGCGAAATCAGCGCTACATGCCCGGCCTCGACGGGCTGCGCGCGATCGCCGTGCTCGCCGTCATCGCCTTCCACCTCGGCTACGGGTGGGCGTCGGGCGGGCTGCTCGGGGTCGGCATCTTCTTCACCCTCAGCGGCTACCTGATCACCGACATCCTGCTCTCGCAGCTGTCCCGCCGCGGCCACATCAAGCTCGGCAGGTTCTGGCTGGCCCGTGCCCGGCGCCTGCTGCCGGCGCTGTTCGCGATGCTGATCCTCGTCGTCGCCTGGGTGACGATCTTCGGCCCCGCCCAGCCGCAGCAGTTCCGTGACGCCGTCCTCGCCAACGCCTTCTACGTCGGCAACTGGCAGCTGATTCTCGGCGACGTCTCCTATTTCGCTCGCTTCGAGCCGCCGGGCCCGCTCAACCACCTCTGGTCGCTGGCGATCGAGGAGCAGTTCTACATCCTCTGGCCGTTCATCCTGCTGATCGGGGTGAAGGTCGTGCGCGAGGCGCCGCTGCCCTCCGGGGTGCGCCCGCGGCTGGCGATCGCGACGCTCGGGCTGGCGCTGGTCTCGGCGATCCTGATGGCGGTCCTCTACAGGCCGAGCCTCGACCCCTCGCGCGTCTACTACGGCACCGACACCCGCGCCATGGAGCTGCTGTTCGGTGCCACGCTGGCGATGGTCTGGCCGAGCCGCAAACTGAGCCGCCGGATCGGCGTCGGCGCCCGCAACCTGCTCGACGGGCTCGGGGTCGTCGGCCTCCTGGCGATCGCGCTGATGATCTGGCAGACCGACCAGTACTCCTCGTTCCTCTACCGCGGCGGCTTCGTGCTGCTCTCGATCGCGACCGTCCTGGTGCTGGCGCCACTCGCGCACCCGGTCTGCCGGCTCGGGCCGGTGCTCGGGTGGAAGCCGTTGCGGTGGGTCGGGATCCGCTCCTACGGGATCTACCTCTGGCACTTCCCGATCATCGTCCTCACCACCCCGGGCGGGGTGGCCAACGGCCAGGAACCTCTGCGCGAGGCACTCCAGGTGGTGGCGATCTTCGTCGTCGCGGCGCTCTCCTGGAAGTACCTGGAGGAGCCGATCCGCCACGGTGCCCTCGGCCGGCTCTGGCGGCGCTTCCGGGCCGGCGAGTGGCGGCCGCGGAGCATGCCGCGCGAGGGCTGGGCCGCGGCCGGTCTCGCAGCGATCGTCCTGGTCGCCGCGACCGCGGGCATGGCCGGGGTCAACTCCGCGCCGGCCGAAGGATCGGAGAGCCGGGCCGAAGAAGCTCGGGCGGCCGGCGCCACCAAACCGGCGCCGCTCACCCCGGCCCAGGCGAACGCCTCCACCCGTTCCTCCTGCAAAGCCGTCGTCCACATCGGCGACTCGACCTCGGAGGGGCTGACCTCGCCCGAATACCTGCCGCTGGAAAGTCAGCGGATCGAAGCGCGGTACGCGGCGGTGGGCGCTGTCGAACAGCACATGGAGATCTCCGGGGCGCGCTCGATCGAAGAGCAGTTCGAAGGCGAACCGAACGCCCAGGAAGTGGCGGAAGCGTGGAAGTTCGAAGGCTTCGAAGGCTGCTGGGTCCTCGCCCTGGGGACCAACGAGGCGGCGAACGTCTTCGTCGGCTCCGCGGTCGAGGAGATGGAACGGATCGAAATCATGATGCGGACGATCGGCGACGAACCGGTGATGTGGGTCAACGTCCGCTCGCTGGTCGAAGCCGGCGATCCCTACGCCGAAGAGAACATGGAGAAGTGGGACGAAACGCTGCTGAAAGCGTGCCCCAGGTACTCCAACATGCGCGTCTACGACTGGGCCTCCGACGTCAAAGACGCCTGGTTCATCGAGGACGGGATCCACTTCACCTCACCCGGCTACGCCGCCCGCGCCGAGCTGATCGCGCAGGCCCTCGCGCACGCCTTCCCGGCAAAAGGGGAAAGCGAAGGGGGCGAGAACTGCCTGGTCAGCTAGGAGCGGCGTTTTTGTCCTTTCCCCAAGTGGGTAGCCGTCGCCGGACAGCGACCGGAAGGACGGGAAAAAGATGGCTGACCTGAACGAGCGCGACGCGAAGCTTGTCCAGTACCTGAACGAGGCCTACGGCAAGGAGAAGGAGCTGGAGACGGCCCTGCAGGCGCACATCGCGATGACCACCCGCGCCCCCTACAAGAAGCGGCTGCAGCAGCACCTGCGCGAGACCAAGAGCCACGCCAAACAGGTGGAGCGCCGGATCAAGAAACTCGGCGGCGGGGGACACACGATCCAGACCGCGGTCGCCAAGGCGACCGCGGCGGCGAAGGGCCCGCTGCACATGATCCGCGGCTCCGGCGAGCAGGAGAAAATGCTGAAGAACGCCAAGACGGAGTACTTCAACGAGCACGAGGAGATCTCCACCTACCTGGCGATCGAGACCTTCGCCGACAAGGTCGGCGACAAAGAGACGGCGAAACTGGCGCGGGGGATCCGCCGCGAGGAGGAGCGGATGGCGAAATTCCTCGCGGGCCAGATCAAGGCGCTCTCGGGTGCCGTGGTCACCGACGAGGTGCCGGCGGCGCAGCGGCGCTCGTCGAATGGGGCGCGCCCCCGCAAGCGCAAAACGACCAAAGCGAAACCGAAAGCCCGCAGGAGAACGGCGGCCAAACGCTAGGTCGCCTGCTGGTCCCCGGGCTCGTCGCGGGGCTCGAGTTGAATCTCCTGCTTGGCCCGCGGCGTGCCTTCCTCGATCTCGAGGCTGCGCTCCAGCTCGGCGTTGAGCTGGTGTCCGAAGAGGATCGCCATGTTGGTGATCCAGAACCAGACCAGAAGGGCGACCAGCCCGCCGAGCGTGCCGTAGGTCTTGTCGTAGGAGCCGAAGCCGGCGACGTAGAAGGCGAAGGCGGCGCTGGCGAGGATCCAGACGACGATCGCGACGACGCTGCCGGGCGTCACCCACCGGAAGCCGCGCAGCTTGACGTTCGGGGAGGCGTAGTAGAGGACGGCGACCATGAACAGGAAGATCGCCACCATCACCGGCCACTTGGCGATGTTCCAGAGGTCGACGGCGGTGTCGCTGAGGCCGACCGGTGAGGCGATCGCCTCGACGATCGGGCCGGTCAGGACGAGGCCCACGGCGAGCAGCGCCATCATCACGATCATCGCCAGCGTCACCGCGATCTGCAGCGGCCGCAGCTTCCAGAACGGCCGTCCCTCGGGCGTCTCGTAGATCACGTTGGAGGCGCGCATGAAGGCGCCGACGTAGCCCGAAGCCGACCACAGCGCGACGGCGAGGCCGAGCACGAAGGCGACCCCGGCGGTGCCGCGGTTTTCGACGATCGATTCGATCGGGCCCGAAAAGGTTTCCGCCGCCGATTCGGGACCGATTTCGGTGATGATCTCGGTGAGGCTCCGGGTGGTCGTTTTGGGGTCGCCGAAGATCCCGATCAGCGAGACCATCGCGATCAGCGCCGGGAACAGCGAGAGCAGGCCGTAGTAGGTGAGCGCCGCCGCCCAGTCGGCGAGGTTGTCCTCTTTGAACTCCCGGACGGTGCGCTTGAGGATCTCCACGCGCTCCCGGCTACCCGTCAGGGCCCGGGCGAACCTTCGATCTCGACCGGATCCAGCGCGTCGGCGGGCTCGAAGCCGAGCATGCGGCCGTAGAAGTAGAGCTCGGCTTCGAGGCAGCGGATCTCGGTCTCGGCGCGGCGGAAGCCGTGCGCCTCGCCCTCGAAGGCGAGGTAGGCGTGGGGAACGCCGTTGCGCTTCAGCGCCGCGACCATCGTCTCCGCCTGGCTCGGCGGAACGACCTCGTCCTCCAACCCCTGGAAGAGGATCACCGGGGAGCGCAGCCGGTCGACGAAGTGGATCGGCGAGCGTTCGCGATAGAGGTCGGCCCGCTCCGGATACGGCCCGATCAGGCCGTCGAGGTAGCGCGACTCGAACTTGTGGGTGTCGGTCGCGAGCGTCTCGGTGTCGGCGACGCCGTAGTAGCTGGCACCGGTCGCGAACTCGTCGTGGAAGACGAGCGCGCAGAGGGTCGCGTAGCCGCCCGCCGAGCCCCCGCGGATCGCCAGCCGCTCGCCATCGGCCTCGCCCGTGGCGGCGAGGTGGCGGGCGGCGGCGATGCAGTCGTCGGTGTCGACCACGCCCCAGGTCCCGCGCAGCAGCTGCCGGTAGGGGCGGCCGTAGCCGCTGCTGCCGCGGTAGTTGACGTCGACCACGCCGATGCCGCGGCTGGTCCAGAAGAGGAACTCACGGCTCAGCGCCGGGGTCGCGTGGGAGGTCGGGCCGCCGTGGCTCTCGACGATCAGCGGCGGCAGGTCGCCCTGCGGCGCCTCGAAGTCGGGGTTGGCCGGTGGGTAGTAGAAGCCGTGCGCGGTTTCGCCCCCCGTGGTCGGGAACTCGATCGGTCGGGGGATCGAGACGTAGCCGTCAGCGACTGGCTCCGCGGCGGCGCTGCGGATCTCCTCGAGCTCGCCGCCGCGCAGGTCGAAGCGAACGACGGCGGTCTCCCGAGCCGGGCTGGCCGCGGCGAAGGCGACCTCGGTGCCACGGACGGAGAGCGAAGGGAAGCCGAACGAGGTATACGGCAGCTCGAGGTCGTCGAGGCGCTCGGTGCCCGGCTCGAGCAGGAAGAGGCGTTCCTCGCCGCGCTCGGTGCGGATGCAGGCGATCGCGCCGTCATCGAGGAAGGCGTAGGTCGAGCCGCCGAACAGCCACTGAGGGTGCGCGAGGTCGGCTTCCTCATCGGTCAGCTGCAAAACCTCGTCGCCCTCGTCGCGGTAGAGGTTCCACCAGCCGCCGCGGTCCGCGACGAAGTGGAGCCGGCCGTCGCGGTCCCACTCGGGCTGGAAGACGGACTCCTCGGAGCCGCCGGCGACCAGCGTCGCGTCGCTCGGGTCGTCCAGCGGCGCCACCCAGAGCTCGGTTCCGTCCCAGGGCATGTTCGGGTGGTCCCAGCAGGTCCAGGCCAGCTGGGAGCCGTCGGGGCTGGGGCGGGGGAAGGAGTAGAAGTCGCGTCCCGCGGCGAGCACCCGCGGCTCCGCCGAGCCGTCGAGCGGCAGGGCGACGATCTGGTTTTGAACCGGGTCCTCGGCTTCGCCGTCGCCGTGGACCTCGCGCACGCAGACGACCGTGTCGCCGTCCGGCGTCAGCCGCATGTCGGCGTAGCGCAGGGCGGCGGCGTGCTCCGGCTCCGGCGTGATCGTCACCGGCTTCTCGCCGAGCCGCTGCCGGTAGAGGCGCTGGTCGGCGAAGTCGGTGAAGAGGACGAGGTCCTCGCCGGCCAACCTCCAGGCGCCCCCGCCGTACTCGTGGACGCGGGTGCGGGCGTTCATGCCCTCGGGCGTCACATCTTCGGGCTCGCCGCCGGCCGGGCACCGCACCAACACCACGCGGCCGTCTTCGGCCGGCCGCCCTTCGGCCCACCAGACCGCCCCGTCGCCGGCCAGCGCCGGCGCCGCCAGCCGCCGACCGGCCGTGGCGACCATGCGCGCGTCGATCGGCGAGCGCCAGGAGCCGTAGGGGGCGATCTCGGACACGGCGCGCACCATAAACTGCCCGGCCCGGTGACCGAGACCTACGAGATCCCCCAGGAGTCGCGCGACCTGCGCGACATGGTGCGCCGGCTGGCGCAGGAGAAGATCGCCCCCCGCGCCGGCGAGATCGACCGCACGAGCGAATACCCGTGGGACGTCCGCAAACTGCTGGCCGAGCACGACATCCTCGGCCTGCCTTTCGCCGAGCGATACGGCGGCACCGGCACCGGCACGCTGGTCCTGCAGATGGCGGTCGAGGAGATCGCCAAGGCGTGCGCCTCCTCGGCGCTGATCCTGATGATCCAGGAGCTCGGCACGCTGCCGATCCAGCTCTTCGGCTCCGACGCGCTGAAAGAGCGGTTGCTGCCGAAATGCGCGAGCGGCGGGTGGTCGCCGGCCTTCGCCCTCTCGGAGCCCGAGGCCGGCAGCGACCCCGCCTCGATGCGGACGACCGCCGTCCGCGACGGCGAGGAGTGGGTGATCAACGGGCAGAAGAACTGGATCACCAACGCGGGCGTAGCCGACTTCTACGTCGTCTTCGCGGTCACCGACCGCGAGAACAAGCGGATGAGCGCCTTCGTGGTCGAGAAGGAGCGCGAGGGATTCGACCCGGGCCAGCTCGAGCACAAGCTCGGGATCAAGGGCTCGCCGACCGGCTCACCCTCGTTCACCGACGTCCGCGTCCCGCACGAGAACCTGGTCGGGGCCGAGGGCAAAGGGCTGAGCGTCGCGCTCGGCACCCTGGAGCGCACCCGGCTCGGCGCGGCGGCGCAGGCGGTCGGCATCGCCCAGGGGGCGACCGACTACGCCAACGGCTACGCGAAGGAACGGATCGCCTTCGGCAAGCCGATCAACAACCTGCAGGGGATCCAGTTCAAGCTCGCCGACATGGAGACCGGCACGGCCGCCGCCCGCGAGCTCCTCTACAAGGCCTGCTCGATGGCCGACCGGCCGCAGCGCCCCGCCGACCTCGGCAAGTGGACCTCGATGGCGAAGCTGTTCGCCTCCGACAACGCGATGCGGGTCACGGTCGAGGCGATCCAGGTGCTGGGCGGCTACGGCTACGTCAACGAGTACCCGGTCGAGCGGATGATGCGCGACGCCAAGATCACCCAGATCTACGAGGGCACCAACGAGATCCAGCGGGTCGTGATCGCCCGCGCGATGGGCGGCTAGTCGACCGCGACCTCGCGCAGCTCGTGCGTGGCGACGTCGTAGACGTAGCCGCGCACCGCGTCGCGGTGGGGGAGGAACGGCGACTCGCGGATCCGCCGTACCGACCCGCGCACCGAGTCCTCGACGTCGGCGAAGGCGCCGACCGGAAAATTCGGGGCGACGCCGGTGTCGCTCTCCAGCTCCGCCCGGAACCCCTCGTCGGTGATCTTTTCCATCCCGCAGTCGGTGTGGTGGACCACCATCACCTCCCGGGTGCCGAGCTTGCACTGTGAGATCGCCAGCGAGCGGATCACGTCATCGGTGACGACGCCACCCGCGTTGCGCAACACATGCGCATCGCCTCGCTGCAGCCCGATCGCCGCCGCCGGGTCGATGCGGCAGTCCATGCAGGTGACGATCGCCAGCTTCCGGACGGGTTCCACGCCCGCAGCCTAGTCGGGGATTGGGTTCGGGCGGCGCGGGTAGCGGAGGGCCGCACCGTAATCACACCCGGAGAGAGGAAGGGCGATGGAGGCGAAGAGCTTCGACAAGGGGATTCTGGATGGGGACAGCTCGGCCACCCGAGACCACATCGTCGAGCTGCTGACCAAGGCCTACTGGATGGAGATCGAGACGGTGATGAGCTACCTCTCGGCCTCGACGAACCTCGATGGGGTACGGGCCCAGGAGATCAAGGAGTCCTTGGCGGAGGACATCGAAGAGGAGCTCGGCCACGCACGGCAGTTCGCGGCGCGGATCAAGGAGCTCTACGGCGTCGTCCCCGGCTCCGAAGCGTTCGCGGCCGAACAGGACTACCTGCAGCCGCCGGAACATCAGACCGACACCGTGCACGTGATCCGCGGCGTGATCAAAGCCGAGACCGGCGCGATCGAGTTCTACACGCGGATCGTCGAGGAGACCGACCAGGTCGACCCTGTCACCCAGGACATGGTGATCGACATCCTGCGCGACGAGCAGGCGCACCGGCGCCTCTTCGAGGGGTTCCTGCGCGAGTACGAGTTCGAAGGAAAGGCCTGAGGCGGCTACTCGTCCCGCGGGGTGATCCGGAAGAGCGAGACGACCTCGGCCTGGTGCGCCTCGGGGTGGACGACGTAGGCACTGGGACCGCCGCCGAACCAGCCGGCGGCCTCGTTGTCGCCGACGAAGACCCCCGGGTGACGGTTGCCGTTGCCGTCCTGGACCCAGACCTTGTCGCCCTCCTTGAACCCGTGCTCGATCGCGTCGTTCATCGTCAGGAGGATCCTCGCGGTTGGATCTGCTGGACCGCCCAGCTGTTGCCGTCGGGGTCGCTGAAGAAGACGAATGAGCCCCAGGGGAAGTCCTGGATCCCACCGACCTCGATCCCCCTCTCCTGCAGCTCCGCCTGCGCGGCTTCGATGTCGTCGACCACGAGCTGGAGGCCTTCGACCGAACCCGGGGCCATCTCGCTCAGCCCGCTCCCGATCGAGATCGAGGCGGCGGAGCCGGGCGGCGTCAGCTGCACGAAGCGCAGCTCGTCGGTGACCTGGTGGTCGTGATCGGCGACGAAGCCGGCCTGCTCGTAGAAGGCCTTCGCCCGGTCGACGTCGGAGACCGGGACGTTGACCAGCTCGAGGCGGAAATCCATCGGGCGAGTTTATTGGCAGGGCCGCATCCGCGAGAGCTTCTGACGGTAGACGCGCATCGAGGAGTGCCGCCAGTCGCCGTGGGTCTGGTCGCGGAGGCTCGGAACCAGCTCGTGGTGGTAGGGGGAGCGGAGGCTCTCGTTGTGGCCGATCGTGTCGCGCCGGCGGATCCCGAACTTACAGCGCAGCCACTGGGTGAGCCAGAGCGAGGCGCGGAGCTGGCGGCGGTTGCCGAGCACGTCGCCGTCGCCGTAACCGACGTGCTCGATCCCGATCGCCGTCCAGTTCAGCCCGACCGTGTGGCGGCAGCGGGTGCGCAGGTTGACCAGCCTGTAGATGCGGCCGGAACGGCCGACCACGAAGTGCGCGCAGACGTTCGGCAGCTCGCCCAGCTCGACGTCCGGCAGGTCGGGGGCGAAGGTGTTGTAGACGGCTGCGACGCTGCCGGCCTGGGCCATGTGCTCGACGATCACCCGGGGACGGCGGAGCCGCCACCTCGCCGCGCCGTAGTGGCGCTTGGAGTAGGCGGCCATCTGGCGCTTGCGCTGCGGGCCGAACGGGATCAACCGCTTGACGATCGGGGGACGGGAGGCGCTCGCCGTCGCGTTCGCGACGCGCCCTGCTCGCTCCGCGGCCCCCGCCGGGCCGATCGCGACGGCGGCGATGGCGCACGCGGCGAGCACGGTTGCGGCGGTCGGGGCCCTGACGACGCTCATCGCCCGCAGAGTAGCCTCGCCGCATGGCCAAGGCGGGCGAGCCGATGAAGGCGAAGCTGACCGACCGGCCCTTCAGCGACCCGGCCTGGGTCTTCGAGCGCAAGCTCGACGGGATCCGCGCGGCGGTGCGCAAGGAGGGCGACGCGGTGACCCTGACCTCGCGCACCGACAAACCGCTCACCCCCGCCTATCCGGAGCTGGTCGAGGCGCTGGAGGCCGAGCCGGCCGGCGACTTCCTCGCCGACGGGGAGATCGTCGCCTTCGAGGGCTCGCGGACCAGCTTCGAGCGCCTCCAGGGCCGGATGGGAATCCACGACCCGCGCCTCGCCCGCCTCTCCGGGATCCCGGTCTACCTCTACCTCTTCGACCTGCTCGAGTTCGACCGGCACGACCTGACCGGGCTGTCGCTGCGGACCCGCAAGGCGACGCTGAGGCGAGCCCTCACCTTCCACGACCCGGTCCGCTACACGCCGCACCGCAACGAGCGCGGCGAGGAGTTCTTCCGCGAGGCCTGCGCGAAAGGGTGGGAGGGGCTGATCGCGAAGCGCGCCGACAGCCCCTACGTCCACGGCCGCAGCAGCGACTGGCTGAAGCTGAAGTGCTCCTTCGAGCAGGAGCTGGTGATCGGCGGCTTCACGCCGCCGCAGGGGTCGCGCCGGCACTTCGGCGCGCTGCTGGTCGGCTACCACGAAGACGGCGAGCTCCGCTACGCGGGGAAAGTCGGCACCGGGTTCAGCGAAGCGACCCTGGCCGGGCTCGGGGCGAAGCTGCAGGAGCTGGAGATGCCGAAGTCCCCGTTCAGGCGCGGCGGCAGGCAGCCGCGCGACGCCCGCTGGGTCGAGCCACGTCTGGTAGGCCAGTTCGCCTTCGGGGAGTGGACCCGCGACGGCAAGCTGCGTCACCCCCGTTTTCTCGGCCTGCGGGAGGACAAGCGTCCCGGGGAAGTGGTGCGGGAGGTGCCGGCCGGGCAGAAGGAAATTCCGCGTAGTGCGGGCCTTTGAGGCGCAACGTCAGGCTCGGGTTTGTCCACTCCGTCCGTGGGTATCTGCCCGGCAGTCGTCGTTGGGATGGCCATGGGATCGGAGGAGGGCGAGATGTTCAAGTGCGAGCGGTGCGGGAGTGGGTACAACGGGAACTACATCGGGGTGGAGAGCTGTCCCCGCTGTCTCCTCCTCGATCGGGTGCAGGCCCCGCTGAGCTTCAGGTTGTTCCGGATTTCCGAGACGGCGAACGATGCGGGGGTTGTGGGGCCGCTCGGGGTTCGCAGCGGTCCGCCGCCCGGCGAGGGTGCGGCTTCCGCTCAGCGCGTGCGTTCCGCCAGGTAGTCGAGCAGCCCATCCATTCCCGCCTCGCGGTGAACGCGGCGCTGGTCGTCAGCGCCGTTCCCGTCACGGAGGATCCGCTCGATCTCCTCCAGCGCCGCCTCGCTGCCCAGCTCGCGGGCGAAGGGGCGAACCGACTCGAGCACCCGCCGGCCGACCGCGCGGGCCGGTTCGGGCGAGTCGGTGTCGAAGAGGATCTCCGCCCCGAGGCCATGGCTGGCGGCCTGGAAGTAGGACTCCTCGAGCGTCTCGCGGTAGAGCCGGGGGCCGGTCGGGCGCTCCAACTCCTTCGCGGCGATCGCCTGGATCAGCGCCGCCAGCGCGGTCGAGCCGGCGGCGTCGGTCTGCACGTCGACCGCCCGCACCTCGACCGTGCCCAGCTTGGGGTGGGGACGCACGTCCCACCAGATGAAGGTGTAGTCCTCGACGCCGGTGGCGGCGATCAGCTGGTCGGCGACCCGGCGGAAGTCCTCGTAGTCGCGGAACCGCCGCGGGACCTGGAACCGCGGGTAGCTGCGCACGACCTGGGTGCGGGCGCTGGCGTGGCCGGAATCGGCGCCGGCGCGGAACGGTGAGTTGGCACTCAGCGCTTGCAGGACCGGCAGGTAGAGCCGGAACGCGTTGGCCAGGCGGACGGCCGTCTCGGGATCGGGCATTCCCACGTGCACGTGCAGGCCGCACGGCGGCGTCCGCAGCAGGTCGCCAAAATCCTTGCGGACAATCTCGTAGCGCGGTTTGGCGATCAACCGCGCCTGCTCCGGTTCATCGGCCGGGTGCAGGCCGGCGCCGAGCAGCCCGAAGCCCGCCTCGCGGATCGCCAGCCGCGTTTCGCGCAGCTCGGCCAGAGCCTCCTCGGCGTTGAGGCAGACGCCGGTCTTCAGCTCGATCTGGTCGGCGAAGATCTCCGAGGTGATCCGCTTCGCCGCCGGTCCGGTTACCGCGTCGAGGACCTGCTCGCCGGCGGCGGACAGCCGTCGGCGCTCGTCGACCAAAAGCAGCTCCTCCTCGACGCCGAGCGAGAGCGGCAGGGACTCCCCGAAGCGGTGCGCGTGAGACGTCTGCTCCCCGGGGACCACGTCGGTTAGGCGACCCGGGCGGGCTGCATCGCCGGATCGTCGGCGTAGCCGAATGCGGCGAGCGCCTCGCCGAGCGCGTCGTGCATCGCCGCCTGCTCCTCGGGGCCGAGATTCTTGCGCCACCCACCCGGGTTGGCGCTGCGCACCGCCCGGCGCGGTCCGCGCTCGGCCGTCGGCACCTCGTCGAAGCTGTGCCGGGCGACGACCTCCCGCAGCCCGTCGCGGTCGAGGCCGAGCATCGCGCAGATCTGTTCCAGGTAGACGGTCGTGTCGACCCGCAGATCCTCGTAGCGGATCAGGATCCGGTCCTCGGGAGACCGGGTCTCGAACGCCTTCCGCACCGCCCGGCAGCGGAAGGCCCAGACTTCGGAGAGCCAGCGGATCAGGGCGATGCGTCCCTCACGGGAGACCGGGAACGCCCCGCCGGGGATCGCCCACGATCCCTCGCGGTAGGCGTCGAGCCAGGAGTCGACCACGTCGCGCCCGTCGCGCAGGAGGAAGATCACCTTCGAGGCCGGGAACAGCTCGGCGAGGAGGGGGGCGGCGTGCGAGCCCGGCTCCTTGACGACGAAGCGTCTGGCTGCCGGGGAGTCGCCGACGCTCTCCTCGGCCTGGGCTTCGAACCGCGCGCCGATCAGCCCGCGCAGCGGCTCCCTCCAGGCGTCGCGGTAGCGCTCGGCGAAGAAGTAGCCCGGCTCGTCGGCCTTGAGCTCGAGCAGCGTGCTCAGTCGCGGTGGGTCCTCGCAGGCGGCCCAGGCGAGCGGAATCGGGCGCCAGACGCCGAGGTGGTGACCGAGGTGCGGGTCGTCGATCGGAACGACCCCGGCCAGGTCCGAGAGCATCCTCAGCAGCCAGGTGCTGCCGCTGCGCGAGGAGCCGAAGATCCAGGCGAGTCGGTCTTCAGCCTCGGCCAGACCGTTCAGCGGCGGCTTTTCGGTACCGCTGGCGCGCTCGTCGAGCATTGTTTGGTGTTACCCGTCGGTGGGCACCTGCAACCCCGAGGCCACGTGTCCGATCGCTTCCTCTCCACCCACCTGGACGACTACGTCTTCAAGCGCGACTTCGAGGCGACGACCGAGCCATCGCCGCGACGCGGTCGCTCCACGAAAAAGGCACCGCGCTTCGTCGTCCAGGAACACAGCGCCCGCCGCCTGCACTGGGACCTGCGGCTCGAGCACGACGGCGTGGCCGTTTCCTGGGCGGTTCCGAACGGGATCCCGGAGGACCCGAAGGAGAATCGCCTTGCGGTCCACACCGAGGACCACCCGCTCGAGTACCTCGAGTTCGAGGGCGAGATTCCGCCCGGCCAGTACGGCGCGGGAACGATGCGGATCTGGGACCGCGGCACCTACGAGCTTCATAAGTGGGAGGACGGCAAAGTCGTCCTCAGCTTTGCGGGCGAGCGCCTCAACGGGCGCTACGCGCTCTTTCTCACCGGCAGCGAGAAGGACTGGATGATCCACCGCATGGACCCGCCCGCCGGGCGCCGCGATCCGTTCCCGGAGAGCGTCGCGCCGATGCTGGCGCGCCCGGCGCGGCTGCCGCGCAAGCAGGAGGGCTGGGCGGCCGAGGTCCGGTGGGAAGGCGTGCGGGCGATCGCCTACGGCCGGCCCGGCCGGTTGCGCCTCACCGACGCCGCGGGCAACGACATCAGCCGCGACCATCGCGACGTGCGGCGCCTCTCCCGCCGGCTCGGGACCCGCGAGGTCGTGCTCGACGGCGTGATCCGGCCCGACGCGGAGGCCGACACCTACGCGATCTTCGACCTCCTCTACCTGGAGGGCCGCGACCTGATGGCCGAGCCCTACGCCCGCCGCCGCGAGCTGCTCGCGGGGCTGGAGCTGGAGGGCGAGCACTGGCAGGTTCCGGCCCACTCGGTCGGGCGCCTGAAGGAGCTGCTGGAGGCGAGCCGCGAGCGCGGCCTGCCCGGGCTCGTCCTGAAGCGCCTCGACAGCAGCTACGAGCCCGGGCGGCGCTCGGACTCGTGGCGCAGCGTCACCTAAGCGACGTCCAGGGCCGTTTTGCTCCCCCGAGCTCGGGTAACCGGAGCGTGGACAAGGACAGCCCGCCGCTCCCGAATCCCAGCGGCTTTGACCAGGTGATCTGGTTCCCGCTCGGGTGAGACGACCAACCGCGACCAGCGGAGAGGCGCTCGGGGCGGCGGGCAAACTTCTGCGAACAGCATCGGAATCGTCGCCGGCTGGGCGCTCGGTCGCGCCGCGACGAGCACCGCCGCGGTCGCTGATCCCGGCTGACGTTCAAGGCCGGGGTGGCGCCTCGCCACCCCGGCCCGACCGACCTAAGACGCAAGGCGCGAGCGCAGCAGGCTCTTGCCCTGCTCGGCGCCCTTGCGGCTCGTCTCCTGTGCTCGCGCGAAGAACTCCGCTAGCTCGGAATCGCCATCTCGTTCAGCGTCCTCTTTGTAGGTCTCAAGTCGCAGCACGTTGCTGAGGCACTGCTCCGTGAACCAGATGATGTTGTAGTCCTTGTCCTTGGTACCGGTGATCTCTCCGGCCTCCTGAACGGCCATTTTCGCTCCTCCTCGGTTTGCTTTCGCTCCCTTGCGACTACCCATCGGAGCGAGGGGCGAAAACAGGCCCAGCGGCGAGTTTCGCCTGCGACTGGCAGGGGTAGCGGGGCGGCATGTACGCAATACCGATAATCGCCATTGTCGGCTTGGCACTGATCGCCGTGGCTTGGTCGCCGCTCTTCGCCTTGGTCCTTTTCGTCCCGGCCTTCATCGCCTTCCTCGCGTACGTGGGCATGAGCCGGCGGGCCGATCAGAAGATCGCCCCGCCGCAGGTACCCGCGACGGGCCCCGGACACGAGGACGACACCGACACGGGGCTGTGGGGGGAGCGACGGCCGTCATGAGCCGCGAAGACGAGGGCCGCATCGCCGAAGAGGAGGCTCGGGCCGCCCAGGAAGCGGCGAAGATCGGCGGCGACGTCTCACCCGAGACCGACGACCCGGCGCGCAAGCCGCTCGCCGAGTCGGGCGAGGGTGAGGCCGAGGGCTTCGAGCTGGCCGAGCGCGAACTGGAAGAAAACGCCAGCCACGGCGACTCGCGCGGCTTTCCGGGGGAGGACATCCCTGCCCCCGAGGAGCCGACCGACGTCGCCTACGGCGAGCCCGACGAGCCGCTTCCCTCGGACGCCAGCCGGCCCCCCGCGGACGGCGAAGAGCGATGAGCACGACGGCCACCCGCAAAGTTCTGGTGATCGTGCCCGACGCGCTGCAGGCCGGCGAGGAGATCGACGAGATCCGCCGCGCCGCCGACGGGGCGGGCACGAAGCTGCACGTCGTCGTCCCCGCGGTCGAGGCGACCGTCTTCCGCCACACGCTGGGCGACATCGACGAGCCCAAGCAGGAAGCCGAGCAGCGCCTGCAGGCCTCGCTCGCCTCGCTGCGAGACAGCGGCATCGAAGCCTCCGGGGAGGTCGGCGATCCCGACCCCGTTCAGGCCGCGCAGGACGCCCTGCTGAAAGGCCCGGCCGACGAGGTGCTGATCTTCGAGCGCGAGGCCCAGCAGGCGCGCTGGTTCGAGGAAGGGCTGTTCGAGAAGGCGCAGGCCGCGCTGGAGCCGCCACTGCGGATGGTCGTGATCCACAGCGGCGACGCTGACGGCGAGCACGTCGTGGGGGTCGAGGAGGCCGGCGCCGGGACCGACGGCAAGGAGGAGGACGACCTTCACATCTCCGGCAATTTTCCGCCCCTTTCCAGCCGCGACCTGGCCGGGATCCTGATCGGCATCGTCGGGACGATCGTGACGATCGTCCTGGCTGCCGCGGTGGCCTCCGGCCCGGGACCCGAGGCGGGCTGGAAGGCGGTCGCGATCGGGGTCGCGATCTTCACCGCGCTGATCAACATGGCCCACGTCGTCGGCCTCACCCTGTTCGAGAGCGTGCGCTACCGCGGCGGCTTCGCGGTCTTCTTCCGCTCCCTCTCGCTGATCGGGACGTCGGCGGCGATCCTGGTCAACCTGCTGATCCTGACCCTGACCTGATCCGCAGCGCCTCGAGGACCTGTTCGGCGAGCTGCGAGCCGTCCTCGGCGCGGAGCGGGGTGGCGCTGATCCGGAAGACGACCTGGTCTCCGTCGATTTCCTCCAGCGAGACGCTGGGTCGGTAGCGGGTCGGCACCGTGATCGCCTCCAGCAGCCGCTGCTCGATCTGGCCTGGGCTGGCGGTGGAGTCGACGCGGACGCGGACGTCGACTTTCTCCGGCTCGCGCAGGGGGACGACGACCAGGGTGATGAGGACGCTGTTGGGAACGAGCAGGCGGTCGGCGCCCCGGACCAGGGTCGCGTAGAAGAGGCCGAGCGAGCTGACCGTGCCTCGATCGAGCCGGCGAGGGCACCGCCGACCAGCCGCACCCGTTCGCCGACCCGGAACGGGCGGGTGCTCTGCAGGACGATGCCCGCGAAGAGGCCGCTGAGGGTCTGCTGGGCGGCGAGCCCGAGCACGATCGCGGTGAAGGCGCCCCCGACCGCGAGCGCGGCGGCGTTGACGCCGGCGATCCGCAGCGCGAACACGACGACCACCGCCATCGCGCCGAGCCGGATCGCGAAGCCCGTGGTCCCCGCCGTCGCCGGGTCGAGCCGGCGGTAGAGGCGGGGGGAGAGGCCGCGCACCAGCCAGTGGGTGGCCGCCGAGCCGACGATGATCAGGATCGCCGCCGTCGCGATCCGCACCCACTGTCCGTAGCCCGGCAGCAGGCTGCGACGGTTGTAGTAGACGAACAGGGTCCCGGCCAGTACGACGAGGGCGACCAGCAGTCCGCCGATCGCTCGCTTGGAAACCTGCGGGGCCAGCTCGTCCCCGAGACCCAGCGAATGCCAGGCGTGACTGCGGGTCTCGAACAGCTCGCGCGGAAGTTTCGGCCGCCGGGGAGGAAGCCTCGGGTACGGCTACCCGAGGCTTCCCCCGCCTATGCCTCGGTACCGGGGGCTCAGTTCCGCAGCGCGGCGAGGGCCTCGTCGCGGGTGCCGTGGATCGGGATCGAGAGCTCGAGGCCGGTGATCTCCAGCACGCGGCGGACCTGGTCGTTGTAGCTGCAGAGCACGACGCGACCGGTGCCCTCGCCGCCGGCGGTGCGGTCGAGCTGCTGCCATGCCCTGACGATCAGGGCGATGCCCGTCGAGTCGATGAACTCGCACTCGGAGAGGTCGACGAGCACAGAGGCGTCGCCGGCGGCGATCGCCTCCTCCAGCGGGCCCTCGAGCTCGGGGGCGGTGCTCAGGTCGAGCTCGCCGCGCACGGCGATGACCCGAATTCCGTCTTCGAGCTGGGCGGCGGTGGCCTCGAACGGCGCCGGATTCACGCGCCGATGCTACCGCAGGGGGCCGATTCGCCGAGCGGCGTTTCGCCCCTCGGGGGCGGGGTAGAAATTTCGAGACAGCGGCGACGGAAAGTTTGAGAAGCGGCGATCGAAGTTATGCTCGCCCCGATCCGCGATGGGCCATGGACTAGCCGAATTGTGACTTCGACGACCGACGACCGAGCGGGACTGCAGATGTCCCTACCCGCCAAGGCGGAGAACGTCGCGGTCGTCCGGCACGCCTTGGCCGGCCTCGCGGAGCGGCTGGGCATGGACGAAGCCGGGATCGCCGACCTGAAGACGGTGGTCACCGAGGCCTGCATGAACGTGGTGGTGCACGCCTACCCCGGAAGCGAAGCGGGGCTGCTGGCGGTCGAGGCGACCCCCGAGTTGGACGGCATCACCGTCGTCGTGCGGGACTTCGGTCGCGGCATCCAGCCGCGCCCCGACGCCGACCGGCCCAGCCTTCGCATCGGCCTGACGCTGATCGCCGCCCTCTCGGTCAGCTTCGAGATCAAGGGCGGCCTCGACCGGGGCACCGAGATCAGGATGTTCCTGCCGCTCACGGCGCGGGAGGAGAGCGCGAGTAGCGATGGGACGACGCCCGCGCCGGCGGCGGGCGACGACGCCACCGCGATGCGGGTCGGCCCTCCCGAGCTGGTCGGTCCGGTCCTCAGCCGGGCCCTGGGTGCCGTCGCCGCTCGCCGCGAGATCGGCGTCGACCGCCTCTCGGACGCGATGCTGCTCACCGATGCGATCTCGGCCCGCGCTCCCGAGGGCTTCACCGACGGGCACGTCTCGCTCAGCCTCGCCGACCGGCCCGAGGGAGTGCAGCTGCGCGTCGGGCCGATGAAGAGCGGCGCCGCCGAGACCCTCCGGAAGAGCCTCGCCCTGCCGGAGGTGGGCGGCTCGCTGGAGACGCTGGCCGACGAGCTGCGAATCGAGCAGGACGAGGAAGGGGACTTCCTCGTCGTCGGCATCGCCTCGCTTTCGGACTAGCCGTTCTCCTCGCCGTCCGCTTCGGCGACCTCGGCGCGGATCCGCTCCAGGGTGCGTCGCAGGATGCGTGAGACGTGCATCTGGGAGTGGCCGATCCGCTCTGCGATCTGTGACTGGGTCATGTCCTCGACGAAGCGCAGCCGCAGGACCAGGCGCTCGCGCTCGTCGAGGTGGGGGAGGGCGCCTTCGAGGGCCAGCTTGTCCTCGACCAGCTCGAAGCCCTCGTCCTCGTCGCCGACCCACTCCGAGGCGGGCGATTCCTCCTCGTCGCCCCCAACCGGGCGATCGAGCGAGAGCGGGCGGCGGTTGTGGTTGGCCTCCAGCACCTCGAGCACTTCGGTGGGGTCGACGTCGAGCTTCTCCGCGATCTCGCTCACCGACGGCGAGCGCTGCAGCTCCACGGTCAGGACGGAGATCGCTTTATCGACCTCCGCCATACGGTCATGCAGCCCGCGCGGCACCCGCACCGTCCAGACCCGGTCCCGGAAATGGCGCTTCAGCTCGCCGAGGATGGTCGGTGAGGCGAAGGCCGTGAAGGGGGTGCCGCGGTCGGGCTCGAAGCGGTCGATCGCGTTGACGAGCCCGAGGCTGGCGACCTGGAGCAGGTCGTCGAAGGACTCGCTGGCGCCCCGGTAGCGCAGCGCCAGGTTCTTCGCGAAGGGCAGGTAGCGGCGCACCAGCTCCTCGCGGGTCGCCGGGTCACGGGTTTCGGTGAAGCGCGTCCAGAGCTGGCGCTCGCTCGCCAGCCCGTCCCCTGGCCCGGGCAGGTCGTCGCTCTCGATCGGTCGGGTTTCTTCCTCTTTCGCTGCCATCTGTGCCGCTGCGTCGGGTGTCGCAACCGACGCCGCCCTGTGAGCTCCAGAAAGCCGTGCAGCGTCCGCCGGCCGAACCGGCCGTCGTGCTGACACCATAGCGGTCGGCTTGCGGCCGCTCGGCGGGTGGGATGAAGGGGCAAGGACCGGTCCGCCTCCACGACGGAACCGGCCGCTCCCTGACGTCTAGACCGGTTGCTCGCCCTGGGTCGGGTCCGCCTCCGCCTCGGCCGTGGTCTCGGCCTCGTCCCCGGCGTCAGGCGACTTGAAGTGGAGCATCTCGACCTTGGTGATCATGCCCTCCTCGCCGCTCTCGGCAAGCCGCTGCGATGCCTCGGCCTGGATTTCCAGCACCCGGTCAAGCGTCGTGTTGAGCAGCTCGACGACGTCGCCCCAGGCCTGCTTGTCGACGACCATCGGGACGCGGCTGAGATGACGGTCTTCCAGTTCGTCGAACGTGCCCTTGTTAACGGCCTCCTCGATGTCGTCGAAGACGGATTTCAGCATCGCCCCTGACAGACCCGGGCGCAGAGCGGAGGGCATGCGGGCCCATTCGCTGTCGGTGAGGAACTGTCGACGGGTCGCGCGGTAGAAGTGCTCGGTGGCCCCGCGCCGCTGCTTCGTGTCGACCAGCTCGATGCAGTCGTATTTCTCCAGCACGCGCACGTGGTAGGCGACCAGGTTAAGGCTCTGGTCCAGCTCTTGGGAGAGCAGGTTCGGGCTCGCCACCCGCTCGTTGAGAATGATCAGGATCTGTACCCGCAGGGGGTGGGCGAACGCTTTGGCGACGATCTGTTCGACGCCGTCTTTCTTCTTGGTTTTGGGCAAGGGGGCATTCCTTCGCTTGATTACAGGGCTAGCGGCCGATAACAGGACTTTAAAGCCCCAAACTCAAGATTTCCACAGCGTTCCCGCAATTTTCGTTTATTTCTTGTCTTCTTAGTCTATTGGCCTTGAATAGTCGAAGACTTTCAAGTAAAAGTTCCGATCATACGAGAGGCCGCCGGGGAAGCGGCCTTCACGGATGGGGATCTACGAGGGGAGGTGGACGAACGTGAAGATCGGAACGCTGCAGGACCGGGTCACTCCAGTGGCCACCAGCAAGGGGGCGTAAGCCGCAGAGGGCGGCGGTCGCGCCTGGCAGACTCTGGCGGTGGCTCCTTGGAAGCTCCCCTTGGTCGTAGCCGCGATCGCCGTCCCTATCGTCGCCGCCTTCTACGCCAGCCCGGGCCTCGGTCTCGCGGTTGGCGCCTTGGCGGCGGTCGCGATCGTCGTCGTGGCGGTACGCCAGCGACCGCGTGGCGCGATCGGCAGTGCGGCTTCCGACCTCGAGCGGCCGCGGCTGCTCGTGGTCGTCACCGGTCCGGTCGACGATCCGAAGGCGATCGACGAGATCGCCGCCATGGCGGCGGCGCCGGGCGATGGCTCCGGATCCGCCGAGGTCCTGGTTCTCTCACCGGCCCGGATCGGCTTCCTGGATCGCTGGGCATCCGACGTCGATGCGGCCCGGCGCGAGGCACAGCGGCGGCTCGTGATCACGGTCGCGGCGCTGGCGGGCGCCGACGTGGCCGCCGAGGCGCGGGTGGGCGACGAGGACCTCGTCCAGGCGGTCGAAGATCAGCTCGAGAGCTTCGCCGCGACCGCCGTCGTGCTGGTGAGCGGTCGCTCCGAGGAGGACGGGGTCGCAGCAGCTGCCGCGGAGGACCTGGAGCAACGGCTCCGGGGCAGGTTCAAGTGGATCGTGGTCAACGGTCCAGCAGCTCGTTGAAGCGCAGCGCCGCCCGGGTCGGAACCACGAAGGCGTCGTGCCGGTGCAGGAGGCCGGCGCCCACGAGGTCGCGGACCGCTCGTTCGACCGCGTCGCGTTCGCCGAAGCCGGTGGGGTCGGCGGCCAGCTCCCGGACCAGCTCGCCGACTGTGACCTGGGCGGGATGGTCGACGAGGACCTGCTGCAGCACCGCCGCCTCGGTAACCGCGTCCTCTGCCGCGGGCGTCCACCTGTCATCGGTCTCGGTCATATCTCCCTCGCTCTCCCTTCCGGGCGCTAAGTCCCCCGCTAGGCCGAACTCTCCCCTTCCGATTTCCCCTCCGTGTCCCCGAGCCCGAGAATCTGGCGTGCCCAGGGCGCTTCGACTGCAGTCCGGTAGAAGTGCTGCGTCGAGCCGCGCACCGGCTGGGTGCGCACCAGCGCGATCGCGGCGCGATCGGCGAGGACCCGGAAGTGGTAGCTGACGTTGCTGAGCGGGCGCTGGAGGGCGGTGGCGATGTCGCGCGGGCTGACCGCTTCCTCGTCCGCCATCTGGCGCAGGATGTCGCGGCGGAGTGGGTGACGCAGGGCCACCAGGAGGTCGTTCGCGCTTGCGCGGCTGGGATCGGTCATCTCGGCCGCGCAATATAGTGGAAAGCGCAATGTGTTGTCTGTAGATCTTTTGTCTACGCAGGGTTCGGTGCAACCGGGCGTCCTCAGGCGTCCTCCCGCACCCCGCCCATCTCGGTGAAGACCGCGGTGAAGCCGCCGTCCTCGCGTCGCTCGTCGGCGATCACGTGCGAGACCGCGTTGATCAGGGCGAGGTGGGTGAAGGCCTGGGGGAAGTTGCCGAGGTGCCGGCCCGATTCCGCGTCGAGCTCCTCGGCGAAGAGGTCGAGCCAGCCGGCGGCCTCCAGCAGCCGCTCGCAGAGTTCCCGCGCGCGCCGGCGCTCCCCGATCTCCGAGAGCGCCGAGACCAGCCAGAAGGAGCAGATCAGGAAGGTGCCCTCCTTGCCGTGGAGGCCGTCGTCGGTCTCCTCGACCTTGTACCGGCAGACCAGCCCGTGCTCGGTGAGGTCGGTGGCGACGGCCTCGACCGTGGCCCGCACCCGGGGGTCGTCGGGAGGCAGGAAGCGGAACAGCGGGATCAGGAGCAGCGAGGCGTCGAGCGCATCGGTGTCGTAGTGCTGGCGGAAGACCCCGTCGCGGACCCCCCGCTCGAGGATCTCGGCCCGGAACCCGTCCGCCTTGGCGGCCCACTCGGCGGCGATCTCGTCGAAGCCGAGGCCGCGGGCGAGGCGGACGCCGCGGTCGACCGCGACCCAGATCATCAGCTTCGAGGAGACGTAGTGCCGGGGCTCCCCCCGCGACTCCCAGATTCCCTGGTCGGGGTGCGGCCAGGCCGCGATCGCGGCCTCGACCTGATAGCGGATCAGCTCGCGGTCCGCCGGGGTGCCGGTGCCGCGCAGGGCCTTCTCGTGCAGGTAGATGGAGTCGAGCAACGAGCCCCAGACGTCGTTCTGGCGCTGGTCGTAGGCGCCGTTGCCGATCCGCACCGGCCTCGCCCCGCCGTAGCCGCCGAGGTGGTCGAGCGTCTTCTCGTCGAGCTCCTTCTCGTGCCCGACCCCGTACATGATCTGCAGGTCCGGGTCGTTGCCGCAGACCGCGACGATGAAGCGCATGAAGTCGCGCGCCTCCTGGTCGAAGCCGAGCGTGTGCAGAGCCCAGAGCGTGAAGGTGGAGTCGCGGATCCAGCTGAACCGGTAGTCCCAGTTGCGTTCGCCCCCCGGCGTCTCCGGCAGCGAGGTGGTCGGCGCCGCGACGATCGCCCCGGTCGGGGTGTAGGTCAGCCCCTTGAGGACCAGCGCCGAACGCTGCAGGTGGGTTCGCCACGGATGGTCGGGGAAGTCGCCGTCGCGCAGCCACTCGCGCCAGAACTCCTCGGTCGAGTCGAGCCGCTCCAGCGCCTCGGGAGCGCTGCGCGGGCCGCCGAGTTCGCCGTCGGCCCAGGTGACCGCGCAGAAACCGCTCTCGTCCTCGCGCAGTCGCACGGTGCCGCGCACCGCCCCGTCGGCGATCGAGAGGTCCATGTCGCTGGTCAGGCGCAGCTCGGTGCCGTCCGCGGCGCGGGCCACCGCCTCGCCGAGTTCGCCGCCGCTCCAGCGGGCGCCCTCGACCCCGTAGCCGAAGCGGGGCAGGCACTCCATCTCCATCTCGACTTCGCCGTCGACGCAGGTCATCGTTCGCAGCAGCGAGCGGTCGGACTCGTGCTTGGTGTCGGGCCGGCGGCTGTCGCCGCCGGCCGGGGCCCACTCGGCGATCGTCAGCGCGTCGTGGACGACGGCCCAGCCGGTGTCGGTCACCCAGGTCGTCTCGATCACCAGCGTGCCCGGCTTGTAGCGGCGGCCGATCGGGACGACGACGCCGCGCGGGCGCACCCGGAAGTGGCCGGCGCCGCGGTCGAGCAGCGCTCCGAAGGCGCTCGGCGAGTCGAAACGCGGGAAGCAGAGCCACTCGACCGAGCCGTCGTAGGAGACGAGCGCGGCGGTGTGGCAGTCCGAGAGGAAGCCGTAGCTGCCGATCGTCGGAAAGCGGTCGTTCGCGGCAGCCATTCGGGCCGCCAAGCTAGCAGCGCGCGCGGGGGGCGTGGCGGCAATCGCCGCCGCTACGCTGGGTTCATGACCCTGCCGTTCGCGCACGTCGGCAGTGCCTTCGCGCCGCTGGAGCTGTTGCCGCTGCTCCTCGCGGGCTGCCTCTACGCGAAGCGCGCCTCGACCCTCGCCGCCAAGGGCAGGCCGGTGCCCTTCTGGCGCCAGCTCTGCTTCGCCGCCGGGCTGCTGATCATCGTCGCGGCGCTGTTCTCGCCGATCGGCCACATCTCCGAGGAGCTGGTGATCGCCCACATGGTCGAGCACCTGATGATCGGCGACCTCGCCACCCTGCTGCTCGTCCTGGGCCTGACCGGGCCGCTGCTGCAGCCGGTGCTGGCGATCCCCGTGTTCGACCGGCTGCGGATCCTCGCCCACCCGCTCGTCGCCTTCCCGCTCTGGGCGATCAACTTCTACGTCTGGCATATCCCGGCGCTCTACGAGGCGGCCTACGGGACCGCGCTGATGCACGTGGTCGAGCACTCGACCTTCATCTTCTTCGGCTGCCTGATGTGGATGCCGGTGTTCGGGCCGCTGCCGACGCCGCGGTGGTTCACGGCGGCCTGGAAGGTCGGCTACGTCGTCGCCGTCCGTTTCGCCGGCGCGATCCTCGGCAACGTCCTGATGTGGTCGGGCAGCGTGCTCTACCCGATCTACGCGCCGGGCGAGCGCTACTGGGGCATCTCGCCGCTCGCCGACCAGAGCACGGCCGGCGTGGTGATGATGGTCGAGGGCACCTTCCTCGGACTCGGCCTGCTCGCCTGGGTGTTCTTCGAGGCCGCCCGTGAGGGGACCGAAAAGCAGCGCCTGCTCGATCTCGCCCACGAACGGGGCGTCGAGCTCGACGCCGAGCGCGCGCAGCGGGCCGTGGCCGCCGGCCACGGCGAGCGGCTCGAGCGGCAGCTGATCGCCGCCGGGAGAGATCCTGAGGCCGGCGGTCCCTGAGCGGCTGCTGCTGCCGGCGCTCGTCTTCGTCGTCGGCACGGCCAGCCTCGGGGTGGAGATCGCGGCCGCCCGTCTGCTGGCGCCCTACTTCGGCGCCTCGACGATCGTCTGGGCGAACACGATCGGGGTCGTCCTCGTCGCGCTCTCGGTCGGCTACTGGCTCGGCGGGCGCTACGCCGACCGCCACCCGCACCTCGGCGGCCTCTGCCTGCTGGTGCTCGCCGCCTCGGTGCTGATCGCCCTCATCCCGTTCGCGGCCAAGCCCTTCCTCGGTTTCTCGGTCGATGCCTTCGACACCGTCTCGGTCGGCGGCTTCGCCGGCTCGCTGTTCGGGGTGCTGGTCCTCGTCGCCGTGCCGGTGACCCTGCTCGGGGCGGCGGCCCCGTGGGCGGTGCGCCTCGCGGTGCGCGACGTCGATCGCGCCGGTGAGGTCGTCGGCCGGCTCTACGCGATCTCGACCGCCGGTTCGCTGCTCGGGACGATGCTCTCGGCTCTGCTCTTCATCCCGCTGCTCGGGACCCAGCGGACCTTCTTCGCCTTCGCTCTCGCCCTGGCGCTGGTCGCCAGCCTCGGGGTCGGCTGGCGCTTCGTCCTGGTTCCCGCCGCCCTGGCGCTGGCGATGGCGCTGCCGGTGGGGACGATCAAGGCGGCGGAGACCGGCAGGGTGCTCTACGAGGCGGAGACCGTGCACCAGTACGCGCGCGTGGTCGAGAGACCGGACGGGAGCCGCGTCCTGGAGCTCAACGAGGGCCAGGCGGTTCACTCGCTCTGGCGCCCCGGCAGCTACCTGACCGGCGACTACTGGGACGGGCACCTCGTGCTGCCGGCGGCGGCTCGCGCGGAGCCGCCGCGGCGGATCGCGATCCTCGGCAACGCCGGCGGCACCGTGGCGCGGTCCTTCGGTCACTACTTTCCGGGCACCGCCGTCGATGCGGTCGAGATCGACGGCGAGCTGACCGAGCTCGGGCGCCGTTTCCTCGACCTCCGCAACCCCCGCATGCGCGTCTTCGGCGAGGACGCCAGGCCCTGGCTGGAGCGCTCGGCCGGCGGCTACGACGCGATCATGGTCGACGCCTACCGCCAGCCCTACATCCCCTTCTACCTGACCACCCGGGAGTTCTTCGAGCTGGCGCGCCGGCGGCTGGCGCCGGGTGGCATCGTGGTCGTCAACGTCGGCCATCCGGAGGGCAGCGAGGAGTTGGAGCGGGTGCTCGGGGCGACGATGGCCGCCGCCTTCCCCCGCGTGCTGCGTTACCCGATCGAGGCCACCAACACCCTGCTCGTGGCCGGCGACGGACCACTGTCTGCTGCCCGGCTCGGTCGCGGTGCCGCGGCGCTGCCGGTGGCGCTGCGGCCGCTTGCCCGGGCCGCGGCCGGCGCGCTGGAGCCGCGCCTGCCCGGCGGGGAGGTCTTCACCGACGACCATGCCCCGGTCGAGTGGCTCGTCGACAGCTCCCTGCTGGAATACGCGAATGAGTAGGCCGATCGATCGAGCCCGAGCCTGGCTGGTCACCGGACCGCTGGGCCGTGGCCTCGCCTTCGCGATCGATTTCGCCGTGGCGTTGCGGACCATGCTGTCCCGCTAGGGTCCTCCGTCCTTATGCAGACCACGGTCAAAGAGCTGCCCGGCTCGCGAATCAGCGTCGAGGTCGAGGTCCCCGCCCAGGACGTCGACCGCGCCACCTCGCGCGCCGCGCGGGCGCTGGCGAAAGAGATGCGGATGCCGGGCTTCCGTCAGGGCAAGGCGCCGGCCTCGCTGGTGATCCAGCGACTCGGTTTCGGCCCCGTTCTGCAGGAGGCGATCCGCGAGGCGCTGCCCGAGTGGTACGAACGGGCGCTGCTCGACGTCCGGGTCAGCACGATCGGCGATCCCAGCATCGAGATGGTCTCGACCCCTGACGACGAGGGGGAGGCGCTCGAGTTCAAGTTCGAGGTCGGGGTGCGGCCGCCCGCCACGCTGGGGGAGTACAAGGGCCTCGAGGTCGGGCGTCGGGAGAACGACGTGCCCGACGACGTCGTCGACCGCGAGGTCGAGCGGATCCGCGAAGGTTTCGCGCGGCTGGAGCCGGTCGAGCGGGCGGCGGCCGAGGGTGACTCGCTGCTGATCGACTTCGAAGGGTTGATCGACGGTTCCGCCTTCGAGGGCGGCAAGGCCGAGGACTACCTGCTCGAGCTCGGCTCCGGACGGTTGATCGAGGGCTTCGAGGAGCAGCTGGTCGGCGCGAAAGCGGGGGAGAACCGCGAGGTGAATGTGAGCTTCCCTGGCGATTACCAGGCGGAGCATCTGGCCGGGAAAGAGGCGGTCTTCGACGTCGCGGTCAAAGAGGTGCGGGAGAAGATCCTGCCGGAGCTCGACGACGAGTTCGCCTCCGAGGCCTCCGAGTTCGACACCCTCGAGGAGCTGCGCGCCGACATCGGCGAGAAAGTCGGACAGGCGGTCGAGGGCAGGGCCGAGGAAGACTTCCGGATCGCGGCGGTCGACGCGGCGGTCGACGCCGCCACGGTCGAGGTGCCGGCCGAGATCGTCACCGCCCGGGCGACCGAACGCTGGGAGCGGATGGAACGCCAGCTCGCCCAGCGCGGCATGGACCCCGACTCCTTCCTGCAGATGCAGGGCAAAACCCGCGAGGAGCTGATCGAGGAATCGAAGCCCGACGCCGAACGGGAGCTGAAACGCGAGGCGGTGGTCACCGCGATCGCCGAAGCCGAGGAGATCGAGATCACCGACGAGGAACTCGTCGAGGCGCTCGAGCACAGCGCCCAGCACGAACGGACGACGCCGCAGAAGCTGCTGGAACGGCTGCGCGAGAACGGCCGCGACGCGATGGTCGTCGAGGATCTGCGGGCACGCAAGGCGATCGAGCTGGTGGCGGAGTCGGCCCAGCCGATCCCGCTCGAGCAGGCCGAGGCACGCGAGCAGATCTGGACGCCTGAGAAAGAGCGCAAAGAGGCCGGCGGCCTCTGGACCCCGGGCGACGACTGAAGCGTCGCGAGGGAGGCCTGTCGGTACTCCCCCGCGTGAATTCAGTCGCGCACCCTTCGGGTGCTGCTCGGGGATGTTGGTGCGCCCCTATGGGGCGCAGGAATCGGATTGCATTTCCGCCGCTTCGCGACATTCCCGCGGGGGAGTACCGACAGGCCTCCTGCGTGTCGAGCTCCTGCCGCCGTCCAGGGTCGAGAAGCTTCTGCGAGAGCTTTCGCACCCTGAATCGTCCCGTAAGCGCGTGTCGTCGGAGGGGTCTGGTCACCCGCCGGGCGAATGTCCGCGAAGCGCGCGACATGCAATCTGTCTTTTGCGCCCCTTAGGGGCGCAGCATCTCCGGGAGCAGCACCCGAAGGGTGCGCGACAAATTCGCCCGGCGGGTGACCAGACCCCTCCCTCGCGACGTCTTTGCGGGAGGGCGCCTTCTATAGAGTGCGGAAGATGAGCCCTCTGGTTCCGATGGTGGTCGAGCAGACGTCGCGCGGCGAGCGTGCCTTCGACATCTACTCGCGGCTGCTGGGCGAGCGGATCGTCTTTCTCGGCACCCCCGTCACCGAGGACATCGCCAACCTGATCGTCGCCCAGCTGCTGCACCTGGAGTCCGAGGACCCCGACAAGGACGTCAGCCTCTACGTCAACTCGCCGGGCGGTTCCGTATACGCTGGCCTGGCGATCTACGACACGATGCAGTTCATCAAGCCCGACGTGCAGACGATCTGCGTCGGCGTCGCGATGAGCATGGGGGCGCTGCTGCTGAGCGGCGGGGCGGCCGGCAAGCGGATGGCGTTGCCCAACTCGAAGATCCTCATCCACCAGGTCTCGGCCGGGTTCCAGGGCCAGGCGACCGACATCGAGATCCACGCCAAAGAGATCATCGACGTGCGCCGCCGGCTCGACGAGATCATCGCCAAGCACACCGGGCAGCCGTTCGACAAAGTGACGAAAGACACCGAGCGGGATTACTTCATGAGCGCGGAGGAGGCGAAGGAGTACAACATCGTCGACCGCGTCATCGAGCACCACTGAAGCGCCCGGCGCTTCCCGTCCTGCTCCTCATCTTGGCCGTTGCTGTGCCGGCGACGGCTCGCGCAGCCGTTCCCGCCGGCGGCACGCCGTACCACGGCCACGTCTTCCCGGTGAACGGACCGCACGGGGTCCGCGGCGCCGTCGGCGAGTTCGGCGTCCCGCGCAACGGCGGCCGCGTGCACGAGGGCTTCGACATCACCGCCGCCTGCGGCACCGAGCTCGTCGCGGTGACGGGCGGGCGCGTCATGCGCCGTGGTTTCGACCCCGCGCTCTACGGCAACTACCTGCTGATCCACGGCGAAGGCGAGCGGCGCAGCTACTTCTACGCCCACCTGCCGCGCCCGGCGCCGGCTCACCCGGGCGAGCGGGTCTGGGAGGGCCGGCGGGTCGGCGCGGTCGGCGAAACCGGCAACGCGGTCGGCACCGGCTGCCACCTCCACTTCGAGATCCACGTCCGCGGCGCCCCGGTCGACCCGGCGCCCTACCTGCGCCGTTGGGACCGCTACAGCTGAGGGGGGCGCAGCGTCGCCCGGATGAAGCCCGCCTTCGCGTCGTCGAGCGGGCGTTCGAACCAGAGGTTGGCCTTGGGGTTGCCGTTGTAGTCGGCGACCGCGCGGTAGCCGGCGGACCGGTAGAGGGCGATCGCCGCGCTCAGGTAGTCGGAGGTGTCGAGGCGGACCGCGCGGCAGCCGTGCCGGCCGGCGGTCGCCTCGAGCTCGGTGAGCAGCTCGCGGGCGATGCCTTCGCCGCGGTGTCTGGGAGCGACGTACATGCTCTTCAGCTCGGCGACATCGGTGTCGAGATGGCGTATCCCTCCGAAACCGGCGGGCTCGCCGCCGACCTCGATCAGGAGGAAGGCGCCGGCGGGCGGCGCCAGGTCCGGCGGCGGCCCCGCCGCGATCTCCGCCTCGAGGTCGATGCCCAGCGGTCCGTCGGTCTCGCGGATGAAGTCGGCGAACAGGGCCGCGATCCGCGGGTCCTCGGTGGTGATCGCCTCGAACCTGACCTTCGTCACGGAATTGACGCTAACCGGTCCCGAAGTTGAGCCGGGCTACAGCTCGAGCTCGTACTCGACCCACTCCGAGCGCGTCGCGCCGGTGCTGTCGTAGAGCCGCTGGGCGGTCAGGTTGCTCGGCGCGGTCGCCCACTCGAGGTGGGCGGCGCCACGTTCGCGGGCGATTTCGGCGCTGGCCTCGATCAGGGCGCGGCCGACGCCGCGCTCGCGCGCCCCCTCGGGGACGAAGAGGTCGTTCATCAGCACGGTCTCCTCGGCGCTCAGCGAGGAGAAGTGCCAGTAGAGACAGGCGTAACCGACGAGCTCCCCGTTTGCCCGGGCACCGAGCAGCACCCCGTCATCGCTCGGGGCGAGGAAGCGACGGAAGAAGGAGCGGTTGCGCCGCTCGTCGATCTCCTCGACTTCGTAGAAGCGCTGGTAAGCCGCGATCAACGGCAGCAGCCGCTCGAACTCCGCGGGCTCGACCGGAGAGATCTCGAGGTCCTTGGGCACCGGCCCTCACGGTAGCGGGGCGACGCAAGGCCCGAGTCACCAGGAGGGACCGCGCCGCCCACGCCGTAAAGCCCCCTCGTACCGGTTTGTGCCCCCGTCTAAGCTGTTGGGGCTGCCGGAGTCAAATCGTCCCGATAGGAGGGGATTCCGCTGGCAAGGCCCACAGACTCGAACGAGCAGCTCCTCTGCAGCTTCTGCGGCAAGTCGCAGCGCCAGGTCAAGAAGTTGATCGCCGGCCCGGGCGTCTACATCTGCGACGAGTGCATCGACCTCTGTAACGAGATCATCGACGAGGAGCTGACCGCGCCGCCCGCCTTCGAGCTGGAGAACCTGCCGAAACCGCGCGAAATCCACGACGTCCTGCAGGAGTACGTGGTCGGCCAGGAGGCCGCCAAGCGCTCCCTCTCCGTCGCCGTCTACAACCACTACAAGCGCGTGCAAATAGCGCAATCCGAAGAGACCGACGTCGAGCTGCAGAAGTCGAACATCATGATGCTGGGACCGACCGGGTGCGGCAAGACGCTGCTCGCCCAGACCCTGGCCCGCATCCTCAACGTCCCCTTCGCGATCGCCGACGCGACGGCGCTGACCGAGGCCGGCTACGTCGGCGAGGACGTCGAGAACATCCTCCTGAAGCTGATCCAGGCCGCCGACTACGACGTC
>Ga0190274_10000038_pt1 | contig 125936 bp, 105 predicted proteins | sample Popmic531T_FD_133002 | JGI IMG/M metagenome (GOLD analysis project Ga0190274, IMG submission 133002) | Populus adjacent soil microbial communities from riparian zone of Yellowstone River, Montana, USA - 531 T | ecosystem: Environmental > Terrestrial > Soil > Riparian zone | place: USA...
CGCCAGCGACTGCTTCATCACTTCACCCTTCTTCAGGAACTCTCCAAACGTCTGTTCAGGCATTGCCTTCTCTCCTTGGAATCGGCGCCTTCAGTGGCGCGCGGAGAGAAGCTATGGGAAAGAAAATCAAAGGAGAACACTTGGGACGAAAAGTAGATTTTCTCTACTTTTCCAGGGGAATTCTTGACTGGCGGATCGGCTTTTCTCGCTCTTATTCTCAAGCATTTCATGCCGGCTCCGGCGATGAGGTTCCGGGAGGACGTACGAGAGTTCATGAAGAGACAGGCCGTATTTACCGAATACAGCTCACTTGGTCGTTGCAAGGGCGACCTGGTCGGTGGCCCGCCGACCTGGTCGTCTTGAGACCGACCGGAGTCGTTCGGCGATGGACCCTGGTCGTTGAGGCGCCGACTTCGGTCGTTGGCCCGCCGACCGTGGTCGTTGAGACGCCGACTTCGGTCGTTGCTTGCCGACCGTGGTCGTTGAGGCACCCACTTCGGTCGTTGGCTCACCGACCATGGTCGCTGAGGCGCCGACTTCGGTCGTTGGCTCGCTGACCGTGGTCGTTGAGGCGCCGACTTCGGTCGGTGGCTCAACGACCGTGGTCGTTGAGGCGCCGACCACGGTCGTTGCCTCGCCGACGCCGGTCGTTTTAGGGACGACTGTGGTCGTTGCCTCGGCGACCTCGGTCGTTTGCGCGTCGACCATCGTCGGTGGCTCACCGACCGCGTCGTTCAGGCGACGACCGTGGTCGATGGCTTGCCGACCTCGGTCGTTTAAGAGATGACTGTCGTCGGTGCCTCGCCGACGCCGGTCGTTGAAGCGACGACTGTCGTCGGTGCCTCGCCGACCTCGGTCGTTTTAGGGACGACTGTCGTCGGTGCCTCGCCGACCTCGTCGTTCTCAAAACGACCCCGTCGTCTTCTCGCCGACCCTGGTGTCGAGCTCTTACAGCGACCGGAGCGCCCTGCGCGGCCGCATCGGCTAGGAGCACCGGCGAGGATGCCGGCGCTCCCAGGGCGCTGAGCTAGAAATCAGCTCGCATCAGATGACCGGGCCGTGCGGGTGCTCCGAGATCACGGGTTTGATCTCGGCCCCGCTGGCATCGCCGTTCACGGGAGTCGCAACCGGCGCCGGCACATCGGCCGGCGCCAGGCCGCGAGCACCGGCATCCTTCATCTGATCCTTGATGATTCCAGCGAGCAGCACGTTCACCAGCGAGCCGCCGTCGCCTTCACCACCGCCGCCGGCCACGATGTCGGGGACCAGCTTGAAGCCGCTGCCGGCCAACGCCTTGGCCACCTCGATGGCCGCGTAGTTGCGCGATTCCATCGACTGGATCTTCAGCCTGATGACGTCGCCTTCCGCGGTACCGACCGCCCGGATCTTGCCGGCCTCGGCCTGGCCGGTGAGCTGCGTCACCTCGGCGTCGGCCGCGGCGTTGATCTTCTTGGACTCGGCCTGGCCTTCGGCCATCTTGACCGTTGACTGGGCGTCGTACTCCGCGATCGTGACCTTCCGCTCGGAGTCGACCACGCGGGCCTGCGTGTTGGCGATGGCCCGCGCCTGCTCGAACTCCTTGCGGGTCTCCTCTGCCAGCCGCTGCGTCTGGAACGTGATCTGTTCCTGCTCGGCGAGCTTGCGGTCGGTGAGCGTCTTCATCAGCTCGTCCGGAGGCACGATGTCACCGATCAGAGTGTCCACGGCGCCGACGTTGTATTCCTTGAGGGCGTCGCTGATCGCGTTCTTCGCCTCTTCCTGCCGCTGGCTGCGCGACTTGAGGAATTCGATCACGTCCGAACCCTGCGCCGCGTTGCGGAAATAGTTGCCGATCGTGGGCTCGAGCACCTGGGTGACCAGGTTCGCCACGCTTCCGAAGCGCGCGATGACCTTGGGGGCGTCGGAGCGCGGGATGTGGATGATCTGGCTCACGTCCAGGTTGAACTTGAAGCCGTCGCACGAACGGACCGTGATCGTCGACAGGTGCTTGTCGAGATTGTGCGCCTCGGTCTTGCCCGTCGCCCAGTTGAGGACGACGTTCGCCGTGGGCACGTTCTCCACCTTGTGGGTGTAGGGGTTGATCGGGTATTTGCCCGGATCGAGCGGATCGACCCAGACACCCTTTTGCCCGCGGGTCACCAGGTTGCCGTGCCGGAAGGCGTCGCCCGTCACGTCCACTCCGGTATCGCCCACGAAGGCGATCACGACGCCCACGTGCGCGATCGGCACCTCCGTCATCGGCTTTGTTTCGACGGTCGCGAAGCGCGGGTTGACGTAGTACCGGCCGGCCAGCATGACCTGCTCCTGCAGGCCCTTGTAGCCGCCATTGTTCATAAAGCCTTGCGCGTCCTGGAACATGCTGTGCCCGCGCACCTCGCCGCCCGCGATCTCACCCGACGGCAGCGCCTTGCCGTCTTTCGTCGTCACGATGCCCACCATGTTGTCGCCGATCTCGAGCGCGGGCTCTTCGACGATCGAAAACAGCTGCGTGTTGATGCGGTACGTACCGGGCGGGATCACCGCGATCTGCGGACCCCGCTCGCCGCCGTTCTGCAGGAACGCCCTGGCATTCTGGAACGAGTCGCTGTCGACCTTCTTGCCGAGCACGCGCCCGTCCGACGGCGTCTTGCCGTCCCGCGCCTCCACCACGCCGATGAAGCTTTCCCGCACGGTGATGAACTTCTGCCGGGTGACCTCATACTGCCAGGGGAAGAGCCAGAAATGAACGCCGGGCGCGAGTGTGTCCGCCTGGTAGCCGGCCTCTCCGTTGAGCGCGATGATCGCGCCGTCCGGCAGTGACCGGTTCCTGCCGACCACGACGAACTTCTTATTGACGACACCAATCGAGTCTTGAGGGATGATCACCACTCCGAACACGCGCAGCACCAGCTTGTAGCCGATGAGGAGTGCCAGGAGCGGCAAGATCCACCAGACCGCGGGCAGCCAGCTAACAGCGTCCATGGGTTGATCTCCTTGTTTTCATGTGGTTTAGAGTCCAAGACGCCCGAGCGGGATCGGCGGCGCTCAGCGGAGCGCCGCGGGGGCAGGTCGTTGTGTCTTTGGGAAAAGTTTAGCAGATATCGGTTGTCAGGGACTCTCAGGACCTTCGTACGACCAAGCTCCCTGCTCCCTAATCATGGTACGGAGCCGGGCGGGGGAAGTTGCGAGCTGCTGCTGGCTTATTCGGGCCGGCCCAGCCCCAGGCGGTTCCAGCCGGCGTGCCCCAGGAGGCGGAGGGTCACGACGTTCTTCTCGTAGATCTGGGCCGTGTCCGGAAAAGCCGCCACCGCACGCTCGACGCTCGCTTCGCGCAGCAGGTGGAGAATCGGATAGGGCGAGCGGTTCGTGTAGTTCTCGACGTCGTCCGGCGCGGAGCCGGCGAACTGGTATTGCGGGTGGAAGCTCGCGACCTGCAGGGTTCCCTCGAGCCCGAGGTCGGCGACCGCGGCATCGGCCACGTCGAGGAAGCCGTTGTAGTCCAGAAAGTCGTTGAGCACCCAGGGATGAATCAGCAGTGTGGTCTCGACCTCCGCCGGGTCGGCCGCGTTCAGGTCCTGAAGCTCACAGAGGAGGTCGGCCAGCAGGAGCTCCGGAGTCGTGGCCGCGCTGACCGCGTAGCGGATCAGCCCACCTGCGTGCACCGCTCGGGCGAACGGGCACAGGTCGAGCCCGATCACCGCGATCTCGACCCAGTGTCTCGTCGCGGCGGTGATCTCTTCCGCCGTTGCGTCCATCCCGCCGTCAAGCTGGTTCTTCATCATCAGGAAGTGTACCGCGGAAGCCCGGAAGACTCCGACACGTCGCCGACATGTCGCTCCGCCCGCCGATACGCTTTTGGCGGGCGGCGGCTCGGGTTACCATGATGGCACCCGAGTTGCTCACTGGATGGAACCATCTTTTTGTGGAGGCTGACATGGTTGATCCCCAAGTTGCGTCGCTGCGCCCTGCGCCCGAGGAGACGGCGAGCCAGGAAATTCACGGGACCGGGCTCCGGCTGGACCGGCTCCTGGCTCTGGCGGACGGCACGCTCGCCATCGTCATCACGCTGCTGGTGCTGCTGATCGAGCCCCCTCCTGCCCACCTGTCGCAGGGAGACGTCGTCAAGGACGTGCTGGAGATGGGGCACTACTTCGCCGCCTACGTGCTGAGCTTCATGCTGGTGGGGATCTACTGGCTGGGACATCACGGCCTGTTCCACCACATCCGGCGCGGCAACCTGACGCTGGTCTGGCTCAATCTCGTGTTCCTGATGTGCGTCGCGTTCGTGCCCTTCCCGACGGCTCTCCTGGTCGAGTATCCGCAGGACAGGATGGCGGCGGTCATCTATGGCATCGCGCAGCTCCTGTGCTCCAGCAGCCTGGGAGCAATCTGGTTCTATGCGGCGCGCGACCGGCGACTGATCTCCAAGGATCTCGCGCGGGACGTGGTGCTGCGGACGAGCCTCAAGCTGGGGCTGGGGCCGGTCGTCTATCTCCTGTCGATCCTCGCGGCGTTCCAGCACCGGGGTTTGAGCCTGCTGATGTACGTGCTCGTTCCCGCGGGCTACATCCTTCTGGACCGCACGGCTCTCTACGTGTGCCCGTCCGAGGACAAGGCATAAAAAAACGCCGGCAGGCTTGCGCCCACCGGCGTCAACGCGAGATCAATCGAACCGAATTCGATTAATACCGGCTCTCCGAGCACTGAAGGGCGGCCTGGTCATCGACTTCGAGCGTCCGGCCCGTGGTGCCGAAGTACGAAGCGTACATGGTCGGCCGCGGGGTCGAGGTCAGCTCGGTGTGGTGGATGCCGAGCGAATGCCCGAGCTCGTGCGCGGCGACGGCCTGCACGTCATAGTCGGCGCCGCTGGTCTGCCAGCTCCAGCCCGAGTTGAACGAAATATCCGTCTCGACGATGACCTGCCCGTACTGAAGGACCAGCGCGGTAATGGCAAGGCAGGAGCCGGTGCAGCCGTTGCCGGCAGCCCAGAGGATCGTGTTGCGGTTGTCCGTGACGAATCCGGCCGTGGTGGTGCCCGCCAGGGTCAGCACGTGATTGGCGCTGGCCACGTTGGTCCACGCGGTCATGGCGCTTGAAAGGGCCGTGCTCTTGCCCCAGCCCTGCCCCGCGGTGTTGTAGTACCAGTTGATGCTGCGGATGTTCCAGTGGGCAAAACCACCGGAGTAGCTGCACGGCACGGCGGAGCCCGCGCTGACGCGGCCGACGGTCGTGTTGTAGATCATGCGGTAGGCGTGCGACGGCATGGCCGAGGCGATCATTCCAGCCGCGACGGCGCAGGCGGCAATCAGGCTCTTGCGGTTCATTAGTTCACCTCCCCATGGGCGAGACCGCGGACCGAATCGATCATTGCATTGAACGGAATTCCCTCGACACCTCCCGGCGCATCGATGTAGCCGAGGTGATCGGGAATCAGCGGATGCCGGTTGGCCTGACTGACCGCACGCAGGCCGTCCTTGCCGATCACGAGATCGAAAGCGCCCTGGCACAGATCGCGAACCGTCTGGGCCTTGCTCACGCCGGGCAGATCCTCCCGATTGAGGAACAGCAGATACGACTTGCCCGGGATCAGCTCGGCACCACCCACGATCAGGGTCGTCAAATCGCCGACCCGGCCGCCCATGAGAGTGACCGTGACCTCGTCCTGCACATTTCCCTTGAGGACGTCGTTCACGGCGATGCGCACGTCGGTCAGGATAAAGGTCTTCTCCTTGTTCCAGTACGAACGCGCATCCAACACCTGCCCCACGACGATGCTCTTGTTACCGGCGACGAGCTCTTCCAGGCCCATACGCCGGAGGGTCGTCGCGCTCGCCGACGCGGCGAGGCTCGCGGCCATGGCGACCGCCATGATGCCGCACAACGCTCTCCTCACTACATGCATACAAGACCCCCTTTGGAGAAGACGGAGCTTCCCCAGGAAACCCGGGAGCCAACGCGGCTCCAACGGGCAAAATGAGCTTCGGGGTACCTCAGTACCGCGGTCTCTTAAATGACCAGCTTGAATTCGTGACCGCTCTACTCATCATGGGTGCACGACCCCGGAAGAGCGGGACAGACTTTTTGGGGAAAAATCGGCTTCAAAGAGCGAAGCAGTGCTGAACCGTCGATGCATCCACCGGCCCGGAGGAAGCTCCGCTACAATGGGGCGCATGGAGGAGGGCTCGACACCATGAGGTTCCGCTACTTCGAAGGCCCTGAATCCGAGATGCACGGGCTTCTCGAGACACCCCAGGAGTGCACGCTCTGCGGGCGCGAGGACCGCTGCTTCGAGGTCCAGGACACTCCTCAGCTCGGCTGCATCCACTGCCTGCGCGAAGGCCGCTTCGGATTCTTCCACGTGACGGAGGCCGGCTACATCGTCGACGGCAAGCTGATCCACTCGATCGACGAGGATCCCCCCGAGCCGCTGACTCTGGAGGACGGCGTCACCCAGGAGAGCGTCACGGAGCTCTGGCGCACGCCGGACTTCCCCACCTGGAACGAGGTCGAGTGGCCGGTCCACTGCCGCGACTTCATGGTCTTCCTCGGCGAATGGAAGCCGGCCGATTTCAAACAGCAGGGCTCTCCGTCAGCCCGCGATCTGTTCCTCGCCATGACGGACCCCGAATGCCACGGGCTGTGGCCCCCCGACAAAGACCCGGACGACTGGTGGGTGACTTGCTTCGTCTTCCGCTGTGCCGTCTGCGGCGAGCTGGCCGGGAAGATCGACTACAGCTGATCTCACTTGCGCACCGCCGCCGCGTAGAAGCGCCGTGGTCACCAGGTCAAGGCGAGCAACACGACCGGGCACACGGATCTCAGCGACCTTGGGGCTCCCTTTCGGTCCATGCAGAGGCACTTAGAGTACGCCACGGGCTTTCCGAAGTTTTGGGCGGGAGGTAGGATCAGGCCCGTGGAACCCGCAGAAACCGGACGCGGCGGCCTGGGCCGGAGAGGCCGAGGGCTGTCGACTCCGCAGAAATCTCTCCTCGCCCTCGCTGTCCTCGCCCTGCTGGCGAGCTGTATCGATCCGCCCTTTCCGCGGGAGATGGTCCTGCAACACCTGCCGACCGTGGCGCTCCTCGCCGCCCTGCCCTTCGCCGCGCGCCGGATCCCGCTGTCCGACGCGGCGTTCGCCTGCATCGTGGCGTTCCTGCTGCTGCACGTCCTGGGCGCGCGGTACATCTATTCGTACGTGCCCTATGACCGCTGGTCCGAAACCCTTTTCGGCACGGATCTCACGGCCGCGTTCGGCTTCCGGCGCAATCATTACGACCGCGTTGTCCACTTTTTCTTCGGCGCGCTCTGGGTGCTCCCGGTCCAGGAGATCTGCGTGCGCCGCTTCGGTGTGCCGCGCCGGTTCGCCTGGTATACGGGGTTCGAGCTCGTGCTGGCGTTCAGCATGCTGTACGAGCTGTTCGAGTGGGGGCTCGCGATGGTGCTGTCTCCGGCGAAGGCGGATGCGTACAACGGCCAGCAGGGGGACGTCTGGGATGCACAGAAGGATATGTCGCTCGCCTTGCTCGGCGCCTGTCTCGCGCTCCTGGTGATGGCGCTCCGTGGAGCCCTCACCCCCGGCCCCTCTCCCGCAAGCGGGAGAGGGGCGAAAGGCGAAGACAGCCGATGAGCGGGACGCTGCGGACCGCGGCGATCGCGCTCCTCGCCCTCGCTTTCGCCGCGGGCGCCTGGGCCATCTCTTCTCGCGTCGGGCTCGTCTCGTTCAAGCGGGTTCCGATTCCGGACGAGGTTCCCGCCCATCTGTGCTCGGCTCTCGCGCAGGACCGGGACGGATTCCTCTGGATCGGCACGCAGGCGGGTCTGGTCCGCTATGACGGCACCAGCTTCCGCGTGTACAAGCCGGACCCGCGCGATCCGCGGACGCTCGGCGGGAGCTACGTCCGCGCGCTGTATGTCGCTTCGGATGGACGGCTCTGGGTCGGGACGTTCAGCGGCGGGCTGTCGGTTTACGATCCGGCCACCGAGACGTTCGTGCGCTACCGGCACGATCCCGGGAATCCCGGAAGCCTGTCGCACGACCGCGTGGAGGGGCTGGCCGAGGACCACGCCGGGCGTCTCTGGGTGGCGACCTATGAGGGGCTCGATCGTCTCGACCCGGGTACGGGACGCATCGAGCACTTCCGGCACGATGCCAAGGATTCGCGGAGCCTGGCCGATGACCGGGTGCGGGCGCTGCTGGTCGATCGCGGCGGGCGGTTGTGGGTCGGGGGCCGCGACGGTCTGCAGGTCTGGCGCGGCGAGGCGCTCGGCTTCGCGCGCGTGGCGTCGGACCCGGGGACTCCCGGCTCGCTCGCGGGGCAGCTCATCGGGAAGCTCTTCGAGGACGGGCGGGGACGGATCTGGATCGGCACCACGGACGACGGCGCGGCGCTCCTCGACCCGCGGACCGGCAGCCTCCGCCGGCTCCTCCCCCGGCCCGCCGCCGCCGAGGGCTTAAGCCACTTCTGGGTCTACGGGATCACCGAAGGGGCGCCGGGCGAGATGTGGATCGCGACGTTCGGCGGCGGGATCGACGTGGTCGATCCGGAATCCCTTCAGGTGATCGACCGCCTGCGGAACGACCCGACTCTGGAGAGCACCGTCGGCGGAGACCGGATCGGCGCGGTGCTCCGGGACCGTTCGGGCGTCCTCTGGGTGGGGACCTGGGGCCAGGGCCTCGCCCGGCACGATCCTGCCACGCGGGCTTTCCGCACGCTCCGCTCCAGCCCGAACCTCCCGGACGGGCTGAGCCATCCCGCGGCGGTGCGGGCGCTCGAGATGAAGGACGGCACGATCTGGGCCGGGACGAACGGCAACGGCATCGACGTCCTCGACCGCGGGCTCCGTCGGATCGGCGGCTACCGGCCCGATCCCGCGGATCCCGGCGCGTTGTCGGATGGATCGGTCACGTGCCTCGCCCAGGGCGTAGACGGCACGATCTGGGTCGCCACCCTGAACGGCCTGCTCCATCGCCTGCGGCCCGGGGCGCGGCGCTTCGAGCGGATCACCGTCGCGCAGGGTCTGCCGGGAGGGCCGATCCGCGCCATGACGTTCGGACCGGCCGGCGAGCTCTGGGTCGGCGCCGCGGAAGGGATGGCGCGGATCGATCCCCGCTCGTCCGCGATTTCGACGTTCCGCCACCGGCCGGACGACGCGACGACTCTCTCCGGCCATGCGGTCGAGGCGATCGCCGTGGGCGCGGACGGCACTCTCTGGGTGGGCACGGACAGCGGCCTGAATGTCTTCGACCCCGCGCGCGGCACCGCAGTGCGCATCCTGCACCAGCCCGGGCGCCGCGACAGCCTGCCCAGCAATTGGGTCCCCGACCTGCTGATGGCTCGCGATGGCCGGCTCTGGGTCGCCACCGAGAGCGGCGCGTACATCCTGACCGGATGGGCCGGGCGGACGGCCCGCTTCGAGTCGGTGGCCGAGCGGCTCGGCCGCCCTCCCGCTCCGGTCGAGGCGCTGATCGAGGACGCCGGGGGCCGGATCTGGCTCGGCCCCCGGCTCCGCGTGGATCCGCGGACCTGGCGCTGGCAGGAGCTCGGGCCGGCCGACGGGTGCGACCTCCGCAACTTCTTCATCGCGAGCCGCGCGCGGACCGCCGCGGGCGCGCTCCTGTTCGGCTCTCCCGAAGGCCTTCTGGTGGTGCAACCGGAAGAGATCGCGGCGTGGACGTACGCTCCGGCCGTGGTCGCCACCTCGCTGCGGGTCGACGGCAAGGAGAGGCCGGGAGCGGCGCGGCTCCAGCGGCTGGCTCTCGGCGCGGAGCAGCGCGGCTTCCGGCTCGATTTCGCGGCGCTCGACTTCACCGCTCCTCAGAGAAACGCGTACCGCTACCGGTTGGAGGGGTTCGACGGCGATTGGATCCCCACCGAGGCGTCGCGGAGCTCCCTCGCCTATACCAATCTCCCTCCGGGGGACTACACGCTGCGCATCCAGGGGACCAACCGGGCGGGGCGCTGGAGCCCTCGCGAGCTCCGGCTGCCGGTGACCGTCCTGCCCGCCTTCTACCAGACGGCCTGGTTCCGCGGCGCGCTGGCGCTCCTCGTGCTGGGGCTGGCGTATGGCGCGTACCGGCTGCGGGTGCGGCGCCTCCAGGTGCGGAGCCTGGAGCTCGAGCAGATCGTGCGGGAACGGACGGTGGAGCTCGAAGCCGCCTACCTGCGCATCGAGGACGCGAGCCTCACCGATCCGCTCACGCAGCTCCGCAACCGCCGTTTCCTCGAACAGAACATTCCCGCCGACGTCGAGCTCGCCGCGCGGCACCACGAGGACGGCGACGTGTCCGGGGCGGACCTCGTGTTCCTGCTGGTCGATCTCGATCACTTCAAGAGCGTCAACGATACCTACGGCCACGCCGCGGGGGATGCGGTGCTGATCCAGACGGCGGAGATCCTGCGCTCCACATTCCGGGCCTCGGACGCCATCGTGCGCTGGGGCGGCGAGGAGTTCCTCGTCGTGTCCCGCTTCGGGGAGCGCGGTGAGGCGCCCGGGCTCGCGGAAAAGCTCCGCGCGGCGGTCGAGGCGCACGAATTCCGGCTCGCGGACGGATCTGTGCTGCGCCGGACCTGCTCGATCGGTTTCGCGATCTATCCCTTCTCCCCGGCGCGGCCCCGGGCGATCCCCTGGGAGGAGATCGTCGACCTCGCCGACTTCGGCCTGTATGCCGCGAAGCGCAGCGGACGCAATGGCTGGGTGGGCATCGAGGCCAGCAAGGCGGAAGATCCGAGAGCCTCCCTCCAGCGCTTCCTGGAAGCGCCGGAGGTCTCGCTGGAGCAGCGGGAGGTCCGCGTGCACGCGCCTCGCGAGACGGGCCGCAGCCTCCGCTGGGCGTAGAATAGAGGACGATCACCGAGTCGAGGAGGTGCCGCTTGAGCTCGGAGCCGAACGCACAGATCGAACGGGGGGACACCGTGGATTTTGCGCCAGCCCTCACCCTGGTGGAGCCGACGGGCGAGCCGAGGGAGCAGGAGAGGGCCGGCCCGCGCTGGGGACTCGCCCAGAAGGTTCTTCTCCGCTTCGCCTTCTGCTATCTGGTCCTGTACAACCTGCCGTTTCCACTGGATTACGTCTTCCTCTCGACCAACGTCGCCAAGCCGTACCAGGACCTCTGGAACTTCATCGTGCCATGGGTCGGGGAAGACCTGTTCAACGTCGACCCCAGCGTTCTGCCCAATGGCAGTGGAGACACGACCTACAACTATGTGCAGGTGTTCTGCTTCCTGATGCTCGCGCTGGCAGCGACGGCGATCTGGACGTTTCTCGACCGGAAGCGCGCCAACTACGCGCGGCTCCATGAATGGCTGAGGGTCTATGTTCGCTTTGCGCTCGCCCTCACGATGATCGGGTACGGCGCGGCCAAGGTGATTCCATCGCAATTCCCGGCTCCGTCGCTCGACCGCCTGCTGCAGCCTTATGGCGATTCGTCGCCCATGGGCCTGCTCTGGACCTTCATGGGGGCATCGCTCACCTACAGCGTTTTTGGGGGGCTGTCCGAAATGCTCGGAGGGCTCCTCCTGATCTCCCGCCGGACCACGCTGCTCGGCGCGCTGGTGAGCATCGGAGTGATGACCAACGTGGTCCTGCTGAATTTCAGTTACGACGTTCCGGTCAAGCTGTTTTCGAGCCACCTGCTGCTCATGGCCATCTTCCTGACCCTTCCGGACCTGCGGCGGCTCGCGAATCTGCTCGTTTTCAACCGGCGGGTGGAGCCTGCCGAGATCCAGCCCCTCTTCCGGAGAAAGTGGCTCCAACGGGGTGCGCTGGCTCTGCGGACGGTTTTCTTCGTCGGCTTTGCCATTTTTCTGCTCAATCAGGCCTATCAAGGCACCAAGCAGTATGGGAGCCGCGCGCCGAAGCCGCCGCTCTACGGCATCTGGAACGTCGAGGACTTCGTGATGGATGGCCAGGCGCGGCCGCCGCTCATCACCGACGAAGCCCGCTGGCGGCGGGTGGTCTTCGACTATCCCGGCGTGATCGCGATCCAGCTCATGGGAGATTCCCGGCAGCGCTACCGCCTCGCGCTGGATGCCGGCAAGAAGAGTCTGGCCTTGACCAAGCGCGACGATCCCAAGTGGCAATCCAGGCTCTCCTACCGGCAACCCGAACCGCAGTTCCTCGCCATGGAAGGGACGTTCGACGGCCACAAGGTCCAGGCCCGGCTCCGCCGGGTCGACGAATCGAAGTTCCTGCTGGTCAGCCGGGGATTTCACTGGATCAACGAATATCCGTTCAACCGCTGACCCTGCCTTTTCCCCCAGCTCGCAAGAACCCGCCCCTGACCGGCGGGTTCTTTATTCTTCTACTAACAAATCCGCACAACCTCCGCAGAGTCAACAAAATCACGGCGATCGCTGACAATAAGGCAGCTACGCGGAACTCCTAGAGCGATTTTTCCGCTCCATTTGCCTTTTGAAAGAGTCTTGGGTATCCTCCCCGGCGTTCGGCAAAGACTGCCTGTCAGCACCACAATTCCGGCCGTGGCCGAACTGTTGTTTCTAACTGTCTGATGATCAATCGCTCGGGGGGGGACCATGAGGGTCTTTCGTTGGCGATTGTTAACATGGAGAGGGAAACCTGATGAAAAAGAACGATGTCAAGAAGCTGTCGCTTTCCAGAGAGACGCTCGTCTGCCTGAGCAACCCCGACCTGGGCAAAATCGCCGGCGCAGCCTGGTCGGAGAACAGCGTCTGCCCCACCACCGCGCCTTCGGATTGCAAGCCTTGCGGCTGATCGCTCCCCCCCGGTCCGTTCACTGATCATCAACGGGGGCGCCTTCCGGCGCCCCCGTTTCTTTCGAGCGCCCAACGTGCCTCCTGCTTCAGCGCGCGCAACAGAGCGCGTCCGATGAAGAGGATCGGCGACGTGCCGCCGAACGCGCCGGCGATCGCATAGAGCGTCCGTAGCGAGATCCGCGGCCGGTTCGTCACCGCATAGATGGGTTCCCAGCCTTCCGGCTGGAACTTGCTCTTGAAGTGCTCCAGACCCTCGAAGTTGTAGAACCGCTGGCCGTGCACGCGGACCCAGGCGAGCAGCAGGCGGATCCGCCACGGCGGCGGTGGCTCCTGCGTCACGGCGCGGGAGAGCGGGGAGAGCCCGAGCGTGACGTAGTCAGTCCCCTTCGCCGCGAGCGCACGGATTGCGGTGTCGAGCAGGAGCTCGTTCGTTCCATTCGGCGCGGACCGGCCACGGATGATCTGCTCGATCAGCCAGCCGTTGCGCAGCGGGATGGGAGAGGCGATCAGAAAGCCGATGCTCTCTCCGGCGCGCTCGGCGACGAACAAGCGCCGATCCAGGAGGTGCGGGAGGACGTTCCATTCGACGAGAAAGTGCATGGGAGGGAGCCCGCGGCTCTCCAACCACTCCTTCAGGCAGCGTTGCAGCTCGGGCGGAGCCTCCCCGTCGGGAACCCTCCGAAGCGAGACCTTCACGCCCTTGTTGCGCGCCCGGGCCAGTTGCGCCCGCAGGGACGCCTTGCCGGCGATGACGGCCGGCCAGCTCTGCGGATTCCAGAACGGCTGCGCGCCGAGGAGCAGCGTCGACATGGGCCGCCGCTCGGCCAGGAGAGCGATGAGCCGGTCCTGCGCCCCGAAATAGCAAACCCAACGGCCGGCGCGCCGCGCATCCGCCGCGAACTCCGCGGCGACCTCGGCCAGCCGCTCCTCGGCGCAGACCGGAGAACCCGCGACGACGCGGTATCGCCCGGCCGCCACGTAGCCCACCGCCGCCTCTCCATCCGCCGAGAACCAGCGGCGGATGCCGGGATTGAGAATCTGGTAAGCCATGGCGTTCCAGCCATGGCGCAGGACCAGGGTCCGGGCGTGCTCGAGGGCCGGGGGGAGCGCCACGAGGCTAGAATAGCCCCTCTGTCACGGAGACCGACCACTGCCCCCTCCCCATCGCATCGCTGCCATCATCAACTCCGGCGCCGGATCGGTCATCGCGGCCGGACTCGAGGCCGAGGGCCTGCACCGGCTGTTCGAAGAGGCGGGGGTCGAGGCGGAGGTCCATTTCGTCCCCGGCGACCGGATCGTGGCGACGGCCCGGGCGGCGCTGGCTGCGGGGGCCGAGGCGCTGGTGGCCGGCGGGGGCGATGGGACGATCCGGGCGGTGGCGGGAGTCCTGGTGGGCGGAGACGTACCGCTCGGCGTGCTGCCCGTCGGGACGCTCAACCACTTCGCCCGGGATCTCGGCATCCCGGTCGAGCTCCCCGCGGCGGTCCGCGTGATCGCGAACGGTGTGCCCCGAGCGCTCGACGTCGGCGAGGTGAACGGCGAGATCTTCATCAACAACTCGGTGCTCGGGCTCTATCCGCCGGTTGTGCAGGTGCGGGACCAGGAGAGACGCGAGAAGAATCGCAACAAATGGCTGGCCACGGTCTCGGCCATCTGGAAGGTCCTGCCCAGGCACCCCCTGCTCCACATCCGGGTGACGGCGGACGGGCTGATCGTCGATCACCAGAGCCGTTTCGTCTTCGTCGGCAACAACGAGTACGAGATGAGCGCCTTCACCTATGGCGCCCGCAGCCGCTTCGACTCCGGCGACCTCTATCTCTATATCGCGAAGAGCCGCACCCGCCTCGGGATCATCGGCCTGGTCCTTCTTTCGCTATTTCGCGATCTCAAGTGGACGGACCGCTTCGACCGGTTCTGCCTTCCGGAATTTACGATCGAGACGCGGAAAAAGGCGGTACCGGTCTACCTCGACGGCGAGGTGGTCGTTCTCAATCCGCCTCTCCTCTACCGCAACCAGCCCCACGCCCTGCGGGTGTTGTTGCCCAGAATAAAACCGCCGGCGGGATAAAACCAAAAGGCGGGCAGCTCCGTATTACTATCCAACGTAGCCCAACGCTTCAGGATAGAGGAGAAATCCGGTGAAGAAGAACAGTGCGAAGAAGCTCGCCTTGTGCAGAGAGACACTCGTCCGCCTGGACGACCCGAGGCTCGGCCTTGTCGACGGCGGAGCCTGGTCGGAGAACAGCGTCTGCCCCACGACGGCCCCTTCGAAGGGCCGATTCTGCCCAGAAAGTGTGGGTAGCGAGACTAACTGAACAAAACGCCGGCTGGAGATCAGCAGCACGAGGGGGCGCCAGACAGGTGTCCCCTTTTTTCATTTCACCCACAGCTATTTAAAAACAGTTACTTCACTAACAGGACCGGGCACCGCGCCACGATGGCGATGCGGTAGCTGATGGTGCCCAAGCCGAGCGCGGGATGGTCGCGGTCGACTTTGTGCGAGGAGAGGACGATCAGGTCCATGCTCCGGTCCTCGGCATAACGCACGATCGCCTCCGCCCGTTTGCCGAACTGGAGGTCGTGGTAGACCCGCACCGGCCCGGCCGTCCGGCAGCGCTCCTCGAGACGCGTCAGCTTGGCCACGGACCGGTTCTCGAGATCGCGGTAAAAGTCCTTCATCTCGTCGTATTCGACGTGCTCGATGGTCTCGATGACGTGCAGGAGGTGGATCTCGGCGTCCTCGTGGCCGCCGAGGACCTCCAGGGCGGCCTGGATCGCCGCCTCGTTCTTTTCGGTGAAATCGACCGGAACCAGGATCTTGCGGAACATGAGGTGCCCCTCCCAGCTCCCATCATCCCGAGCCGGCCGGCAGAGTGTCAACCACCTCACGGGGCAGGGCTGGTGTATAGTCCGGCCCGGATTCGTTCAACGATGCGTTTCGAGTGGTTGCAGAAAGTAGTCCAGGCGCGCTGCCCATTGTGCGGCGAGGAGGGACAAAAGGGCGCGGTGCTGGCGATGGACCACGTCCTGCCTGGACATCCACGCGTCACTCTGCTGCGCTGCCCGGTTTGCGGCGCTGCTTTTCTCCAGGACCTCACACCGCCTGACTACGAGCATGGCATGGCCGAGCTGCTCGACTACTACATCGAGCAGGGAGCGGGGATCGACCTCATGGTGGCGCCGCTCCTTCGCCTGCCTCCCGAGTCGGTCCGGCGCTGCCTCGAGGTGGGCTGCAGCTTTGGCTTCGCTCTCGACTTCAGCCGGTCCGTGTTCGGCTGGGAGGTGCTCGGCGTGGACCCCTCGCCTCTCGCCGCGGCGGGCGCCGCGGCGTTGGGGCTGCCGGTCTCCCGTTCCTATTTCAGCGCCGGCCTCGATCTCGGCCCCGAGCCCTTCGATCTGGCGCTGTGCTCGGAGCTCCTCGAGCACCTTCCCGAGCCCTGCTCTCTGCTCGCCGCGATCCGCGAACGGCTGTCGCCCGAGGGGCTCCTCGTCCTCTCGACCCCCAACCTCGCGATCGTGCGGAAGGAGACGGAGGATGGTGCGCTCGGCCGCGCGCTGAGCCCGGGGCTCCACCTGATGCTCTACGACCGCAACGCTCTCTCCCTGCTTCTCGCGAAGGCGGGTTTTTCCGACGTCCGCATCGAAGAGTCGCCGGAGACGCTCCGCGCTTTCGCGGCGTGCTCCCCGGCGGCGCTCGCGCGGCTGCGGCCGGCTCCTCCAGCCGCGGAGCAGACCCTCCTGCGCGACTACTTCGCGGCCGGGGCGGCGGACGCTCCGCCCGCTTCCGCTCTCGCCAGCGGCTTGGCCTACCGGCATTTCAAGGAGTGCGTCAACGCCGGTGACTACGAGGAGGCGGCGGTGAGCCGCGCCGTCCTGGCACGGATCTACCAGGCGCGCTTCGGGCTCGACCTGGACGAGCCGGCCAAGATCGCGGCAAGCCTCCGTGGCCGATCGCCGGGCCGGCCCCGTCCATTCAACGCGACCGGCGCGCTCTACTTCTCGGGCATCCTCGACCTCAACGGCGCCGGCCGCTTCGACCGGGCCGCCGATTGTTTCGCGGCAGCCCTCGTGGCCGGCAACGCCCTGCTCGACGAGCAGCGACCCTCCGGGCTCTGCGACGGGGAGACGGAATCACTCGTACAGCAGAGCCGAAAGCACCTGCCCATGGCCCTCGCCTCCACGGACCCCGATCGGGCGGTGCGCGAGGTCGAGGCGCTGGCATCCCTCGCTCCGGAGCTCTTCGTGGAGGCGCGCGCGCAGACCTTCATCCGGCTGGTCAACGTCGGCGCCTACGCCGAGGCCGAGCGCCTGGCGCCGCAGATCTTGCAGCAGATCGACCTGCACGCTCTGGAGGTGGCCGTCTCGGTGAGCCCCGGAGCCCTCGATCCTCTGTTCTGCCTCGGCATGCTGGCGCACCAGACCCGGCGTCCCGGCGAAGCCGCGGATCTGTTCGCGCACGTGGTTCGCCTGGTGGGAGGGAAGTCCGGGCCGCGGGCAGATCTCTTCTGGTGGGCCCGCTATTTAGAGGGGCTCAGCCTGCTCCAGGCCGGCCAGGAGGACCCAGGCCGCGCGGCGCTGGCCGAAGTCGCGGCCGGTTTCCCGGATTTGCCGCAGGCGCCGTCGCAACTCGCGAGGGTGGCGTACCAACTGCTCGCGACGAGAGACCTCTGAGGATGAGGCTCTCGCAGCTCTTCCGCCGCCCACCCCGCGTCCGGCTGGTCATCGCCGAGCGCTTCGTCGCTCCCTGCGCCCGGCTCTCCGCGGTCGTCCTGCCGCTGGATGTGACCGCACGACAGACGGTGGAGCGTCTGCGCCTCGTGGTGTTCGCCGCCGACGGGGTGTCCGGTCCGCGTATCGCGACGCTGGCCCATCCGCGCCTCGCTCCAGAGGAGGCGCTGCGCCTGGTGTTCGCGCCGTTCGACGCACCGGCGGGCGCCTCCTTCTTCCTCGGGGTTCTCGACCTCCCGGAAGAGGCCGCCACCTCCGATCTGCCCGACCTCCAGGCGATCCGCGCCGCGGCTTCGGGCCGTGCACCGATCGTCCTCGAATGCCAGGGAGAAGAGGGCATCGAGCAGGGCATGGACCTGCTCCCCGACGAGCGCGGCATCGCGGTCTACCGCATGGCGGCCTCCGGACCCGGACACCCGGAGATCCGCACCGCCTATTGGCTCGACGCCTTCTGGTGCGATCCCTACGGCCTCTACCTGCGCGGCTGGATCCATGCCCACGAGCACCGGGTGCGCGGCTTGCGGATCGAGTCGGCGGACCGGACGGCCCGGGTGGAGACCTTCTCCGACCGGCCTGACCTGCTCGCCTTCTATCCCGAGCACGAGCACGTCCGCCATGGCGGATTCGCCGTCTACCTCGCCTGTCCTCCCGGCCATCCGGTGACGATGACGCTGGAGACCGACGGCGGCGCCGCGAGCTTTCCGCTCCCCCTGCCGGAAGGCCCGCTTCCCGCCTGGCCGAAGGTGCCCGAGGACGAAGGGGAGATCTCGCCGCTTCTGCGGCGCTTTGCCGACCTCGCCAATGCCCGCGGCGGCCGCCTGCTCCAGATCGGCGCGCGCACTCCGCCCGGCGTGGAAGCGGTGCCGCCGCGCCACCTGCTGCGCCGGCGCGTGATCGGGCTCGACATCCATCCCGGCCTCAACGTCGACCTGGTGGGCGACGCGCACGGCCTGAGCCGCTTTCTGCGCGAGGGCTCGCTGGACGGCGTGCTCTCCGCTTCGGTTCTGGAGCACCTTCAGGCGCCCTGGCTGCTGGCCGCCGAGATCAACCGCGTCCTCAAGCCCGGCGGCCTCGTCTATCACGAGGTGCCGGGAGCCTGGCCGGCGCACGCGCAGCCGAACGACTTCTGGCGCATCTCGGCCGAGGGGCTGCGCGTGCTGTTCGGGCCGGCGAGCGGCTTCGAGGTTCTGGAGACCCGCGACTCCGGACCGGCGGCGATCATCCCCAGCCCGGAGTGGCGCAGCAAGGGGTACCTCGACATGCCGACCGTCCCGGCCTTCAGCATGGCCGAGATCCTGGCGCGCAAGGTGGAAGATCTCCAGCCCGGCGCTGTGGCGTGGCCGCTGAGCGCCGGGGAGAGCGAGACGCGGTCGCGGCAGTACCCGGTCTCGGGCCTGCGCCCGGCAGGCCCGGGAGGCCATTCCTGATGCCCCACGTTTCCGTCATCCTTCCGGTCTTCAACGGCCGCCGCTTCCTGCGCGATGCGGTGCGGAGCGTGCTGGCGCAGTCGCTGCCGCCCTGCGAGCTGATCGTGGTGGACGACGGCTGCACGGACGGCTCGCTCGCCGAGCTCGAAGGATTGCCGCCGGCGCCGTTCCCGATCCGCGTGCTGCGGCAGGCCAACGCCGGGCAGTCGGCGGCGCGCAATCTCGCGGCACTCCACGCGGAGGGCGAGTACCTGGCGTTCCTCGACCAGGACGACCATTGGTATCCGCAACATCTCGAGATGCTCGTCGCACCGCTCGCCGCCGACGCCGCCGCGGGCTGGTCCTACAGCGACTTCGACGAGATGGACTTCGACGGCAACCTCGTGACGCGGGCGTTCCTGTGCGCGGCGGGCCTGCGCCATCCCAAGCGCACGATTTTCGAGTGCGTGGCCGCCGACCTCATGGTTCTCCCTTCGGCGAGCGTGGTCCGTCGCGCCGCGTTCGAACAGGCGGGCGGCTTCGACGAGACGCTCAGCGGCTACGAGGATGACGACCTGTTCGTCCGCTTCTTCCGCCTGGGTTGGGAGCACGTCTTCGTGGACCGCCCGCTGCTGCGCTTCCGCATCCATTCGAACGGCTCCTCGACGTCACACCGCTTCATCGACAGCCGCCTGCGGTATGCCGCGAAGCTCGAAGCGATGCTCCCGGACGATCCGCGCATGTTCCGCTATTACCTGACGGACGCGATCGCGCCGCGCTTCTTCTTCACCTCGCTCGACGATTACGTGCGTGCCTGCTCGGCGCGCGACTGGGACGGGGCACAGCTCGCGCTGGAGACGGTCAACCACTTCGCGCGCCGGCGCCGCCGGAGCCTGCGCCTGCGCTGGAAGCTGGCCTGGATCCAGCGGCCGCGCCTGTTCCGTCTCCTCATCGCTCTCAACGACCGCCTGCCCTACCGGACCCGCTTCATCCGCAATCCGACCGTCACGTTGCGCTGAGGGGGCGGTGATACAGTGATGCCTCTATGCGGCGATGGACAATTCGGGTCGGTATGGTCGTGGCTCTGGTGGCGATCGGCTTCGCGCTGCGCAAGACGGTTTTCAAGCCGGAGCCGATCGAGGTCCGGGCGGTCGCCGCGGTGCGCGGCCAGGTCGAAGAGTCGGTAACGAACTCCCGCGCGGGGACGATCAAGGCAGAGCGCCGCGCCCAGATCTCCCCCGAGGTCGGCGGCCGGGCCGTCGATATTCCTCATCGGAAGGGGGAACGGGTCGAGAAAGGGGACGTCCTGCTCCGGCTCGATCCCGACGTGCTCGAGGGGCGGGTGACCCTCTCCCGCCGCGAGCTCCAGGCCGCGGCGGCGCAGCGCGATCAGGCCTGCGCCAATGCCGAGCGCTCCCGCCGCGAGCTCTCCCGCCTGAGCCGCCTCGCCAAGGAAGGCATCATCTCCACCGACGTGCTGGATCAGGCGCAGACCGCCGTCGAGACGACGAAGTCGGCCTGCCAGGCAGCCCAGTCCGGCGTGGCGCAAGCGCAGGCGTCGATCGATCTCCAGGGACGGCAGCTCGGCCTGACGGTCATCCGCGCTCCTTTCTCCGGCATCATCGCCGACCTGTCCATCGAAGTGGGCGAGTACACGACGCCTTCGCCGCCCGGCATGCCGATCCCTCCGGTGATCGATCTGATCGATCCGGAGTCGGTCTACGTGAGCGCGCCCATGGATGAGGTCGATTCGGCGCGCATCCAGACGGGCCAGCCGGTGCGCATCTCGGTGGACTCCTACCCCGGCCGCACGTTCCCGGGCACGGTGCGCCGCATCGCCCCCTACGTGCTCGACCGCGAGGAGCAGAACCGCACGGTGGAGATCGAAGCCGGGTTCGACGGCATTCCCGCCGGGATGCGCCTGCTCCCCGGCACGTCGGCGGACGTGGAGGTGATCCTGGAGACGCGCGAGAACGTGCTGCGCGTGCCCACGCCGGCTCTCCTCGAAGGCAACCGCGTCCTGGTCGTGGAGAACGGCGTCCTGGTCGAAAAGAAGCTGGAGATCGGGCTCAAGAACTGGGACTGGACGGAGGTCCGGGGGGGTCTGTCGCCGGGGGATCAGGTGGTCACCTCCCTCGACCGGCCGGAGGTCAAAGCGGGCGCGGAGGTCCGCATTGGTCAGGATCAGCAGGAGCAGGATGCTCCGTGATCCGCCTCGAGAAGATCTGCCGCACCTATCAGCTCGGCGGCCAGCCGGTCCACGCGCTCGTCGACATCGACGAGCACGTCGAGCCGGGCGAGCACATCGCGATCATGGGCCCGTCGGGCTCCGGCAAGTCGACCCTCCTCTACACGCTCGGCTGTCTGGACCGGCCGGACAGCGGCTCCTACTGGCTGGACGGCCGCGAGGTGGCCCGTCTGAGCGATGAGGAGCTGACGCAGATCCGGCGCCATCTGATCGGCTTCGTCTTCCAGTCGTTCCATCTCGTGCCACGGCTCACAGCCGCCGAGAACGTCGAGCTGCCCATGGTCTTCGCGGGTCTCTCCCGGAGCGAGCGGCGGGAGCGGGTCGAGGCCGCCCTGGCGTCGGTGGCCCTCTCGGACCGCATCGACCATCGGCCGGACCAGCTCTCCGGCGGTGAGCGCCAGCGGGTGGCCCTGGCCCGCGCCGTGGTCATGCAGCCGCGCCTGATCCTGGCGGACGAGCCCACCGGCAACCTCGACACCACCTCAGGCCGGCAGATTCTCGACCTTCTCGACCGGATGAATGACGAGGGGGTCACGCTGGTCGTCGTCACCCACGACCCGACGGTGGCGCAGCGGGCCGACCGGGTGATCGTGCTGGTCGACGGCCACATCGTCCGCCGGCTGCCGGGCCGCGACGTGGTGGCCACGGCGAATCTTTTCGCGCCGCCCCAGAGCCGGGAGGCCCCAGGATGACCCTCGCGGACCTCTTCCGCTTCGCCATCGGCTCTCTCGGCGGGCACCGGCTGCGCACGGCGCTGTCGCTCCTCGGCATGGCGATCGGCGTGGCCGCGGTGGTGGCCTTGACCGCGCTCGGCGAGGGCGCGCGGCGGTATGTCATCGACCAGTTCGCGAGCATCGGCACGAACCTGCTGATCGTCGTGCCGGGCAAGACGGAGACGACCGGCATCCCCGGCATGGTGCCCGGCACGGCGAACGACATCACCCTGCAGGATGCCGAGGCGGTCGCCCGCCAGATCCCGGAGGTGGACAAGGTGGCGCCCCTCGTGGTGGGCACGGAGGACGTGTCCTACGGCGCGCGCCGCCGGCAGGTCCCGGTGGTCGGCTCGACGCAGGAGTTCGAGGAGGTCCGCAAGCTCTCGGTGGTGCGCGGCGAGTTTCTTCCGGCGGCCGACATGGAACGCGGCCGGTCGGTGGCCGTCCTCGGACAGAAAGTGGCGCAAGAGATCTTCCTGGGCGAAGAGCCAGTCGGCAAGATCGTGCGCATCGGCGGCTGGCGCATGCGGGTCATCGGCGTGCTGGCGCCGCGCGGCGTCCAGCTCGGCATGAACGTGGACGACATGGTGCTGGTCCCCGTGGGGACCGCGATGAAGATGTTCGACCGGCGCTCGCTCTTCCGCATCTTCGTCCAGGTGCGGGCCACGGCCGACCTGGAACAGGCCAAGGGGAAGGTGATCCGGCTGTTCAAGGAGCGGCACGACGGGGAGGAGGACATCACGGTCCTGACCCAGGACGCGGTCGTCTCCACCTTCTCGCAGATCCTGGGAGCCCTGACGCTGGCCGTGGGAGCGATCGCGGCGATCTCGCTGACGGTGGCCGGGATCGGCATCATGAACGTCATGCTCGTGGCCGTCTCCGAACGGACGCGGGAGATCGGCCTCCTGCGGGCCGTCGGCGTCGGCCGGCGGCAGGTGCTGGCGGTCTTCCTGACCGAGGCAGCCCTCCTCTCCGCGGCCGGCGGGCTGCTCGGGCTGGCGGTCGGCTGGACGGCGATCGAGATCCTGGTCCAGGTCTTCCCGGCCCTGCCGGCGAGCCCGCCGCCCTGGGCGGTCGGCGCGGCGCTCGCGCTGTCGTTCGGCGTCGGGCTCCTCTTCGGCTGGCTGCCGGCGCGGCGCGCGGCGCGGCTCGATCCGGTGCTGGCGCTGGCTTCGCGGTGAGCAAGGACGAGGTATGAGAGACCTCATTCGTTTGGCCTACAACGCCGTCGCCGGGCACAAGCTGCGCTCGGGGCTCTCCATGCTGGGCATCGCCATCGGCATCGCCTCGGTGATCCTGCTCACCTCGATCGGCGAGGGGACCCGCCGCTACATCCTCGAGCAGTTCGCGCAGTTCGGCACCAACATCCTGTCGGTCGTTCCGGGCAAGGCGGAGACGGTCGGCATCCCTGGCGTGCTGGGCGGCACCACGCGCAAGCTGACGATCGACGACGCCCTGTCGCTGCAGCGCATCTCGGGGGTCAACGAGGTGGTGGCCAACGCGTACGGCAGCGCGCGCGTCGAAGCCAACGGCCGCGGGCGCAGCGTGTTCGTCTACGGAGTGACGCCGAACGTGCCGACCGCCTGGAACTTCCGGGTGCGCCAGGGCGCGTTCTGGCCGGCCGGGGACCCGCGCCGCGGCGCGCAGGTGGCGGTCCTCGGTCCGAGCCTCAAGCGCGAGCTGTTCGGCGAGGAGAACGCCCTCGGCCGTTTCGTGCGCATCGGCGGCAGCCGCTTCCGCGTCATCGGAATCATGGAGGCCAAGGGGCAGTTCATCGGCTTCGACATCGACGACGCGGTCTACGTTCCGGTGGCGAGCGCGATGCGGCTCTTCAATCTCACGGAGCTCAACGAGGTCCACGTGGTCTACGCGCACGCCGGCCTGGCCGACCGGGTGGAGCGCGAGGTCCACCGCGTGCTCAAGGCGCGGCACAACGACACCGAGGACTTCACGGTCACTACCCAGAAAGCCATGCTGGACGTTTTCGGCAACGTGATGAACATGATCACGCTGGCGGTGGGAGCGATCGCCGGGATCTCGCTGCTGGTGGGCTCGATCGGCATCCTGACCATGATGTGGATCGCCGTGGGCGAGCGCACGCAGGAGATCGGCCTGATTCGCGCGATCGGCGCGACGCGCCAACAGGTGCAGCTCCTCTTCCTCACCGAAGCCGCCGCTCTGGCCACCCTCGGCGGCGCGTTCGGCATCTTGGGCGGAGTGGGCATCGCCACCCTGCTCCGCCTGGCCATCCCGGGGCTGCCGATCCACACGCCGCTGCTGTTCGTGGCGCTGGCCGTGGCGATGAGCACGGTGACGGGGCTGCTCTCCGGGGTGCTGCCGGCGCGGCGGGCGGCGGCGCTCGATCCGATCGAGGCGCTGCGGACAGAATAGCGGCGCTAGCCTTCCTCCCACTTCGTCACCGCATACCGCCACAGCTTGATGTCCGGCGCCCAGAAGCGAGGCGGCAGGCCGGCTTTGTGCTTGAGGTGGCCCAGGAAGTCGAGCGGGTCGGGGAGCTGGTCCCAGACCTGCGGCAAGAAGGTACTGCGGCAACTCCCCCACTCGAAGACAACGCCATCGGCGCCGGGCCGGAGGATGCGGCAGGCGTCGGCCTCGCAAGTGACCTCGACCGGCTCGGGCGCCGAGAGGAGGGAAATCTCCAGACGGATCTCCGGCATCTCGCCTGGCGCTAGCGGCGGAAAGCGGGTGTCGGAAAAGGCTGCGGCGCGGGCGTTGCTCCAGACGTCTTCGCGCAGCGGCCGGTAGGCGCGGATCGAGCCCACGCAGCCGCGGAGCTGATCGAGGCGCCGCAGGGTCACGAAGCAGGCGCCGGGATCTTCCAGCCAGGGCTCGCGGTGCTCGTTTTCTCCGCTGCCCAGCTTCAGAGCCTCCAGGAGGCTGGCGCGGGCAAGATTCAGGAGGACCGGTCCCCACTCCGGCGCGCTCACGCGGCCTCCCGAAAACCGAAGGCGCCGTAGCCGACCACCCGGCCGCGGTCGCCCGCCGTATCCCCCGAATTGCGCAGGTCGAGGAGCTCGGGGACGAGCCCCTTCCGGCGGGCGGCCACCAGCAAGCCGTTGATCGGCCGGGCGCCGCACGCTTGCCCGCTCTGGAGCGGCCCGGCGAGCGCGACGATCTGCCCGGCTGTGGCGCCGTCCACCTCACGAGCCTCCTCGTAGGGAAGATAGTGGGAGAGGTCCGAGCTGATGACGATCAGCGTCTCGGGCCCGCCCCAGAGCCGTTCCAGGACCTCGGCGACCTCCTCACCCGACGCGTCTCCAACGACCAGGGGGACGATCTCGAAGCGGTCGCCCAGCAGCACCTGGAGGAAGGGAATCTCCACCTCCAACGAGTGCTCCTGCGCGTGCGCCGCCGGCTGGACGCGGACCTGGGGCAGCCGGAGCGATTCCCGCGCCCCCTCCGGATCGATCGCCACCTCGCCGAGAGGAGTTTCGAAGTGGTTGGCGTCCGGCAGGGCAAGCCCGTGGATGGGCACGAAATGGGCCGGCCCGAGGAGGACCACCCGCTCGATCCTCGCCGCGATCGAAGCGACGGTCTGGAACGCGCTGGCGGCGATCGGGCCGGAATAGACGTACCCCGCGTGCGGGGCGATGATCGCTTTGGGAGCGGGTGCCGAGGGGACCGGAGCCTCCCGCAAAAGCTCCTCCACCATTCCCCTCAGCCGGCCCGGCGAACCGGGATAAAACGCTCCGGCGACGGCGGCGGGACGGACGCGGACAGCCATGAAGCCAATGTAGCACGACCTTCACCCGCCCCCCAGCACCTGCCGGCACCGCCGCTGTGCCCGCACGCGGTCCGGGAAGGGGAGCTCGCCGAGGACGACCAGGTTCCGCTCGCGGCCATTGCCCAGGTGCGCCAGGACCTCGCGGTACTGATGCTCGGCGCGATCGCGGTTGCCGAGGCGGAGGAGACAGTCGGCGAGCAGCACCCGCACCTGATAGAGCTCGGGATCGAGATAGAGGGCGGCGCGGTAGGAGGCGACCGCGTCGTCGGTCCGGCCGGTGACGTCGTGGAGGAAACCTTCGAGGGCGTGCGCCGCCGGCTCCGAAGGGTCCAGGGCCAGCACCTGCTCGATGGCGCGGCCGGCCTCCTCGATCTGGTTTTCGGCCAGGTGGCGCGCCGCGATGAGCAACCGCTCCTGCACGCTGAGCGGGGGCGCGGCCGGCGCTTTCTTCGACACGGGCGCGGGAGCCTCCCGGCGTGGCGCGGGCACGGCGAGCTTCGGCTCGGGCCTCGCCGGCTCGGTCCGCGTCACCGGTTGGACCGTCACGGGCGGACGCTCCCGTTTCGGCGGAAGCTGTGCTCCTGGTGCCTTGCGGTGGCGGTAGCAGAAGCAGGAGCCGAGATCCACGGGCTCCAGCTCCTCCTGCACCTGCCAGAGCGTCTCCGACGCTCCCAGGAACAGATAGCCGTCGCGGGCCAGATGCTGCCCGACCTGCTGCACGACCTTGCGCTGCAAGGGCCGGCGGAAATAGATCAGCACATTGCGCAGCAGGATCAGGTCGATCTCGGGCGAGGGGAGCGGGAACGGCGGATGCGCCAGGTTGAGCGGCTGGAAGGTGATCCGCGAGCGCAGCTCCGCGCTCAGCTCGTAGAGCTTGCCTCTGCGGCTGAAGTAGCGCTCCAGCATGTCCGGCGGCACCTGCCCGACCGCGCGGTCGCCATAGAGACCGAGCCGCGCCCCGGCGAGCGCCTCCTCGTCGACGTCGGTCGCCAGGATCGACCAGGAGACGTGGGCGAGATTCTTGTCTTCCGACAGGATCATGGCCAGGGTCGCCGGCTCTTCGCCGCGCGCGCAGGCTGCCGACCAGATGCGGAGCGTCTGGCCGCGCGCCTGGAGGAGCTCCGGCAGAACCTGCTTCCGGATCACCTCCCACTGCTGCGGGGCGCGAAAGAAGTACGACTCCTTGATGGTGACCAGGGGGATCAACTGAGGCCACTCGTCGCACAGAGCATCCTGCTCCAGTGCCCGCACGTACCCTTCGAGCGTGCCCAGGCCCTTCCCGTTGGCGCGCCGCTGCGCCACTTCCTCCAGGAAGGGCAGGCGGCTCGCCGGGATGACGTTGCCCGTCCGGTCGCGGATCATCCCGACCAGCCGCTGGAGCGGATCGGTGAGCGGCGGGTGCGGTGCGTGACTCACGCCGCGCCCTCCGCCGGCCGCACGCAATTCCGCCCCGCGGCCTTGGCGTCGTAGAGCCGGCGGTCGGCCAGGGAGACCAGGAGATCCACCGTCGCCGCGGAAGTCAGCTCGTCCCAGGTGGCCACGCCGAAGGAGCCGGTGATGCGGACGGCCGCGCCGGACGAGAGCCGGACCGCGTGCGCTTCGAGCCCCTGGCGCAGCCGTTCGGCGGCCTGTCGCGCGGAGGTCAGATCGATCTGCGGCAGCACGGCGAGGAACTCTTCTCCACCATACCGGCCCAGGACGTCGGTCGCGCGCAGGCAGCTCCGCAACACCCCGGCGGCCTCGCGCAGCACCATGTCTCCCGCCAGATGCCCGTGGGCGTCGTTGACCTCCTTGAACTCGTCGAGGTCGCAGAGGATCACGCTGAGCGGGTTCTTGTAGCGGCGCGCGCGCTCCATCTCTTCGGTCAGCCGGTCATAGATCGCGCGGTGGTTGAGCTGGCGGGTCAATCCATCCAGGGTGGACATCTCGTGCAGGCGCTGCGACAGCCGCGCGTTGTCGAGGACCAGGACGAGCGGGCGGATCAGGCCGGCCAGACGCTCCGCCGCGGCGAGGCGATACTCGTCCGGGTCCCGCGGCAGCACGGCGAGCCCTCCTTCGGCGCCACGCAGTGACAGAGGAATCCAGACCAGCGGCTCCAGGTCCGCCCGGACCGTTCCCGTCCGGCCGCCGACCCGCGCCTCGACCGCGGTTCCCGGGATGAGCCGGAGGCGGCGGATCAGGTGCTCCCGGATCGCCTCCACGTCGTCCGGGGCGAGGGGATCCTGGAGAAGGATCTCGACCAGCGCCGTCTCCAGCTCGGCCACGGCCACGGCGAGGAACCGGGCGTCCACGATCTCGCCGAGGGTCTCCAGGACGGCGCGGCCCGCGTCGCGAAAATCGGCCGCCGCCATCCCCTTCTCCAGCAGGGTGTTGACCACCGTCGCCTGGAGGAGGCCGGCGTCGAGCTGGCGGGCCACCCGCGCCAGCACCTCGACCGGGCCGACCTCGGGCTGCGGCGCCGGCGCATCGGGAAGCCGCGGCGCGGCCACGGCGTTGTCGACGAGGCGCCGCACGGTGGCGACGAGCTCGTGCGGCCGGTGGTCTTTGGTCAGATAGGCGTCCGCGCCGGTCCGCAGGCTCCAGAAGCGCGAGGGCGCTTCCGCGTGACTGGTCAGGATCAGCACCGGGATGTGCGCGCACAGCGGATCGGCCTTGAGCAGCCGCAGCAGGGGAAAGCCGTCCATCGTGGGCATCTCGAGATCGGTGACCACGGCCGAGGGGCGCTCGCGCAGCGCGGTCATCGCGCCCTCGGCGCCGTCCCGCGCCTCCAGGACCTCGAAGCCGGCGCCGCGCAGGGTGCGGGCGAGGATCGCCCGGGTCACCTCGCTGTCGTCCACCACCAGGACGCGCGAGATCACGGCCGGCCCCCCCAGGCGCGGACCAGCGTGCGCGCCAGGCCTTTGGGCGGCAGCGCCACGTCCGCGGCATTCTTCTCCAGGGCGACCCGCGGCATGCCGAAGACCACGGAGCTCGCTTCGTCCTGCACCATGGTCAGACCCCCGGCCTTGCGCAGCGCCAGCAGACCTTCGACCCCGTCCGCGCCCATGCCGGTCATCAGCACGCCGGCCACCTCGCGCGGGCAGCACTCGGCGCAGGAGAAGAACAGGTCGTCGACGGACGGCTTGTGGCCGCGCCGCGCCGGGCTCACCGTGTCGAGCCGCAGCACGCCGCCGGGATCGAGCCGCAGATGGGAGCCGCCCGGAGCGAGGCGCACGATGCCTTTGCGTAGCGTCTCGCCGTCCTTGGCCAGGCGGACGTCGAACGGGAGCTGGTTGTTGAGCCAGTCGGAGAAGCCCAGCTCGAAGCCCGAGGCGATGTGCTGGACGATCACGAAGCCCACGGGCGCGTCCGCCGGAACGTTGACGAGCAGCTCGCGGACGGCCGCGGGACCGCCGGTGGAGGCGCCGATCGCCACCCAGCGCAGCTCCTGCGGTGCGGCGGTCAGGGCCGCCTCTTCTTCGGCCGTCCGCCGCTTGCGGCGCGGGCGCGGCTGCGATTGGGCCTCGATGATGGCGCGCACGGTCTCCGGCAGGGTCTCGGCGAGCTGGTGCCAGCTCGGCGTGTCCTCCGGCTTCGGGAGCACCTCCAGGGCGCCGCGCCGGATCGCCTCGAAAGCGGTCTGCATCTGGTTGCGCGTGGCGCGCGAGGAAAGCACCACGATCGGCGTCGGTCGCATCGACATGATCTGCTCGATCGCCCCGTAGCCGTCCATCACCGGCATCTGGAGGTCCATGACGATCAGGTCCGGCTGGACCTCGAGGACCGCCCGCAGCGCCTGCGCGCCGTCCTCGGCCTCGCCGACGACCTGCATGTCCGCGGTGCGCGAGAAGAACCGCTTGAGGACCGCCCGGACGGACGGCGAATCGTCGACCAGCAGGACGCGAATCATGACGCTCCGAACCTAATTTCCGCTGAGCCGGCGTACCAGGTCGACCAGCTCTCCGGCGTCTAGATTCTGCTTCGTGAGGTAGGCGTCGGCGCCCACCTTGAGACCGCGCAGCCGGTCTTCCGGCCGGTCGCGGGTCGAGACCACGATGATCGGCAGGTGGGCGAAGTGCTCCATGCCGCGGAGCTGGGCGGTGAGCTCGAAGCCGTCCATTCCCGGCATCTCGATGTCGGTGACCACGCAGTCGAAGGAGCGCTCCGAGAGGAGGCTCAGCGCCTCGACGGCGTCGCCGGCCGCCGACACCTGAAAGCCCGCGTCCTCCAGGAGGCGCCGCTCCATCTCGCGCGTGACCAGCGAGTCGTCCACCAGGAGCACCCGCACTTTCTTGACGACGATCCGCTCCCGCGCCACGGGCAGGGCGCGCAGATACTCGCGCTGCGCGAGCACCCCGGGCGCGAGGACGCCCACCGGCTCGCCCGAGGCGAGGAGCGCCACGCCTTCCAGCAGGCGGTCTGCGGCCACCTTGCGGGTCATCGGCCGCACCAGGATCTCCTGCTCCCCTTCCACGTCGTCCACCGCCACGGCGAGCGCCTGGCCGGAGACGGCGCCTTCGAGGAGGAGCTGGTGGTCCTGCGACGGCTGGGCGTAGAGACGGGCCAGCGGCACGAACGGCACCAGCCGGTCCGGGAACTTGGCGATCGAGCGGCCGTCGCGCTCCACGATCATCTCCGGATCGAGGCGGGTGGCGCGGCGCACCACCGAGCTGGGGAGGGCGAGCCGGAGCTGCCCGACGCGCAGCAGCATGACCGCCTCGCCGCGCCGAGCCACGGGCACCTCCAGGGTGATCGTCGTCCCCCGGCCGAGGTCGGTATCGAGGAAGACCTCGCCGCCCACCCGGTTCACCGACGAGGCCACGACGTCGAGGCCGACGCCGCGGCCCGAGACCTCCGAAACTTCCTTGCGGGTCGAAAATCCCGGAGCGAAGATCAGCCGCAGGGCCTCTTCCCGCCCCATGGTCGTCGCGCTCGCCGCATCGACCAGCCCCACGGAGACCGCGCGTTCCAGGACCTTGACTGTGTCGATCCCGCCGCCGTCGTCCTGCAGGCTGATGCGCACGCGGGGGCCATCCGCGAGGGCGCGCAGGCAGAGGCGGCCGGCGCGCGGCTTGCCCTTGGCCTCGCGGACCTCCGGCGGCTCGACGCCGTGATCGACCGCGTTGCGCACCAGATGGAGCAGCGCGTCTTCCAGCTCGCGCGTGATGCGGCGGTCGAGGCGGGTCTCCTCCCCTTCGAGCTCCACGTCGACCTCGCGTCCGAGGGAGCGGGCCAGCTCGCGGGCGTAGCGGGCGAGGAGGTGGAGCGAGCCGCGCAGCGGCTGGAGCTGCAAGGAGAGCATACGGTCGAGCTGCTCTTCGGAGGCGCGGATGAGCCGCCGCTGCCCTCCTTCGAGCTCCACCGCGACGCGGCGCAGCATGGTCGAGAGCACGGCCAGCACCTGCGTGGGCTGCGGCTCATGGAGGCCCTCCTCGGCCAGGCGGGCGAGCTCATAGATCCGCTCCACCACCTGCCGTCCGGCCAGCGCCATGATCCGCACCTGGGTCGCCCGCTCGGCCACCGCGTCGAGCGCTCCGGTGTCCACCCGGATGTCCCCGCCCACCCCCCGCTTGGAGGAGGGCGCCGCGGCCGCCGGTGTCTCGGGCGCCGCCGGCTCAGCCTCCGGCGCAGGCACCGCCGCCGAAGCCGCCTCAGCCGCCGGTGCCTCCTCCGTCTTTTTGTCTTTCTTGCTGTCCTTGCCGTCCTTGCCCTTGCCGTCCTTGATGACCTTCGCCTTGGCCTCCGGCTCCACCACCGCCGCCGGCTCCTCCCCCTCCGCCGGACTGGCCAGCCGCGCCATCAGCTGCGCGTCGTGCTCGGGATCGCCGCCGTGCGAGATCGTGTCCACCATGCGGCTGAGCTGGTCGACCACCCGGGTCAGCAGGCCGATCGTGCCGGGCGGCGCGACGTGGAGGACCTCTTCGGCGGCATGGCAGAGCTCGGCCAGCGGCGCGATGCGCAGCATGCGGCCGGCCCCCTTGAGCGTGTGGAGCTCCCGCTTGACCTCGACCTTGGCCTGGCTGTCGGCCTCCAGCTGGGGGACGAACGTGGCGAGCCGCTCGATGCGGTCGCGCGCTTCCTCCACAAAGAGGGGGACGAGGTCTGCGAACTCCGGATCCACGTCAGATCTTCGACCAGCTATCGAGGTTCACGTCGAGGCCGAGGACGCCGACCAGCTCACCCTTCTCGTAGATGGGAGCCGCGGCCGTGAAGATCGGCTGCTCCGAGAGGAGCGAGACGAACTTCGCGGTCAGGATCGGATACTTCTCCTGCACCGCGGCTTTGTACCAGGGCCGCTCGTTGAAGCCCTCGCCGGCCCGGACCGCGAGAGGAATCTCGCGGTCGCCGATGATCTGGCGGTTCACCGTGAGCGCCACCTGGCCCGCCTTGCCGTCGTAGAAGTAGAGGCACTCCACGTACGGCTGCTGGTTGACCAGGTCTTCGAGGAGCCGCTCGATCGCCTCCCAGTTGCCGAGGCGGCGGCGCACGTCGCTCGCCCAGCTCTCCGCCAGGTGCTTGAGCGAGTGGGGCGAGGCGAGATGGAAGGACTGGGCGAGCATCTGGATGATCAGGCCGAGCTGGTTCAGACGGTCCGCCGTGTCCGAGAACTGCTTCAGGCCGTCGGCCATGCGCTGCACCACGTGGCTCACCTCCTTCAAGGTGAGCACGACCTCGTCCGACGCGGCGTTCTGCTGCTGCGTGGCGAGCGAGATCTCGCGGGCGACCCGCGCGCTGTCGCCCGAGGCGTCGCGCAGCGACTCGATCGCGTCGGCGGCGAAGCGCGCCCGCTCCAGCACCCGGGTCGCCTCCTTGCTCCCCTCCTCGGTCGCCACCACCGTGGCGCGGATCGAGCTGGCGAACTCGTCGAGCAGGTTGCGCACGGAATCGACCGACTCCTGCGAGCGCTGGGCGAGGCGGCGCACCTCCTCGGCGACCACCGAGAAGCGCCGGCCATGGTCCTTGGCCGCGGCCGCCTCGATGGCGGCGTTCAGCGACAGGATGTGCGTCTCCTGGGCGATGTCGGTGATCAGGTCGAGGACGCGGTAGATCTCCTTGGAGCGGGTGCCGAGGATCTCGGCGCGGCTGGCGATCCCCTGGATGCGCTTGCGCGCCTCCTCGATCCCCTGCACCGCCTCCTCCACCGCGGCCTTGCCGATGTTGCCGCTCTCCTCGGCCCGCTGCGCCAGCTCGGCCTGGGTGGCCGCGTTCTCGGCGATCTGCGAGGCGGTGCGCGCCAGCTCCTCCATGGCCGCGGTGATCTCGACCACCGAAGCCGCCTGCTCCGAAGAGCCGGAGGCCAGCTCCGAGGCGATCTCATTGACCGCGTTCGCCGCGGAGGCGACCTCCACGGAGCTCGCCTGGATCTGCTGGGCGAGCACGTCGAGGGCGCTCGTCGCATGCGAGAACGTTCCGGAGAGGCGCCCCGGCAGCTCGCGCGAGCGCTCGGCGCAGTTCACCAGGTCGCCGGCGCGCAGCCGGTCCAGCGCCAGCACCAGCGCCTTCTCCGCCTCGGTGTTGACCCGCTCGCCGTGCGCCACGCGAGAGTGCAGGAGCTGCTGGCCGCGGTAGACGTACGAGTACCCCCACAGGAGCACACCCGCGAGGAGGAGGAACAGGTTGTACGACCATCCGGGCGCTCCGTTCATCCCCTGGTTCAGCAGGAGCAGGAGCACCCCCGACAAGGCGACGCCGAACGCGATCGCGAGGCCGGTCAGCGAGGTGTTCTTCGACTCAGTGGCGTCCTTCGCCATCGCTCATCTCTCCTTCGCTTCCTGCGATCCGCAGCGCGCGCGGCGGCCGCTGCGGGTCGACGATCACCAGCGGGGCCTCCGCGTGCACCGCCAGCCCGCCCGCCGTGTCGGGCCAGAACCGCCGCAACGCGCCGGTGAGCGGCCAGACCGCCAGCTCCGCAACCACGCCGACCACTTCGTCGACCCCGAGCTCCGCGCCGCCCACCGCGAGGCGGAACTGCGCACCGTGCCGTGAGAGTCCTTCGACCGCGCCATTTTCTACCCCCCAAAGCACGCCGTCGCGGCGCACCAGCAAATATCCACGCTGGGCTACAGGGTGGAGCGCCGGGCTCACCGATCTCCCCCGAGCGCTTCCAGGTTGACCACGCGGACCACCGCGCCGTCCACCAGGGCCTCGCCGAGGACGAACCCGCCTTCGCCGGCCACCACCGAGGTGAGCTGCACCTCGGAGACCTCCAACGCCGCATCCGCCGCCAGGCCGACCAGCTCGCGGGCGTCCTGCGGTCCGACCCAGACCACGATCGTGACCGGATGGGCCGGCTTGGCGCCGGGCGGCGCGCCAATCAGCCGGGACAGCTCCAGGACCGGCAGCGGCTCACCGCCGAACTCCGCCAGCCCTTTGAGCTCGTCCGTCGCGCCGGGCAATGGGTGGACCGTCAGGGCGCGCAGCACCCGCCGCACCGAGCGCAGCGGCAGCGCGCACACGTACTCCCCGGCCTGCACCAGCAGGTGGCTGCCGGCCGAGAGGCCGCCCCGCCGGCGTCCGGTCCCCACGAGAGGCTCTGCGGTGGTCATCCGGGCGTCTCCTCTTCCTCTAGATGCGGGTCCAGCCCGTCACGTTGATATCGACTCCGACCACGCCCATGAACGTGCCGTCGCGCCCGAGGATGGGCGAAGCGACCGTGAACACCTTCTCGCCATTGAACAGCGACTCATACGGCGGGGTGAGCGCCGAGCGCTTCTCGCGCGACACGATCCGGTACCAGGGCCGCTTGGTCATGTCGAGCTCACGCAGGTTGACCGCGATCTGATGGCCGTTGTGCAGGCTGCGGTTGTAGGCCAGAGCCACGGTGAAGCCGGTGGTGTCCACGAAATAGCCCATCTGGATGAACGGCGCCCCCTGCACCAGCTCGTCGAGCTGCGCCTCCAGCTCGGACGATCCGGCCTTCTGGAGCTTCTTCGCCCACTCCTCCACCAGGTTCTTGAGCGAGCGGGGCGAGTCGAGATGGAACGACTGGGCCAGGAGCTGGATGGTCAGGCCGAGATGGTTCAGGCGGTCCGCCGTGGTCGACAGGTTCTTGAGCCCGCCGGTCATCCGCTGCACCACCAGACTGACCTCGCGGAGCGTCATCACCACCTCGTCCGACGCGGCGTTCTGCTGCTGCGTGGCGAGCGAGATCTGCTGCGCCACCCGCGACGTGTCGCCCGAGGCGAGGCGCAGCTCGGCGATGGCGGTCGAGGCGGCACGCGACCGTTCGAGCACGCGGCCTGCCTCTTTCATCCCCTCCTCGGTGGCCACGATCGTGGCGCGGATCGAGCTGGAGAACTCGTCGAGCAGCCCGCGCACGGAATCGACCGACTCCTGCGAGCGGTGCGCGAGGTGGCGGACTTCCTCGGCGACCACCGCGAAGCGCCGGCCGTCGGCCCCCGCCGCCACCGCCTCGATCGCGGCGTTGAGCGACAGGATATGGGTCTCCTGGGCGATCTCGTTGATCAGCTCGAGCACCCGGTAGATCTCCTTGGAGCGGGTGCCCAGGGCATCGGCGCGCTGGGAGATCGCGGTGATGCGCTTCTGCACCTCCTCGACCCCGGAGACCGCCTCGTCGACCGCCACGGCGCCCGCGTCGCCGCTCGATTCGGCCTTGGCGGCGAGCCCTGCCTGGCGGGTGGCGTTCTCGGCGATCTGCGATGCCGTGCGCGCCAGCTCCTCCATCGCGGCGGTGATCTCGACCACGGACGCCGCCTGCTCCGAGGATCCGGAGGCGAGGTCCGAAGCGATCTGATTGACCTCGTCGGCGGACGAGGCGACCTCGATCGAGCTGTCCTGGATCTGCTGCGCGAGCACGCTCAGGGCGTCGCTCGCGGCGAGGAGGACGCGCGACAGCCGGTCCGGCAGCATGCGGGCATGCTGATTGGAGCGGACCAGGTCGCCGGCGCCGAGCTCCTCGAACGCCGCGATCAGCTTGCTTTCGAGGCGCTGCCACTGCTCCTGCGTCTCCGGGAGGCGGCGCTCGAGACGGCGGAAGAAGGGATACACCTTCAAGCCGTACGCGGCGATGCCGACGACTCCAATGGCGACGAACAGCCAAGCCGGCCAGGGCGGCGGCCCTCCGGCTCCGGGAAGGAACAGGAGAAAGCCGAGGACCGTGAGCCCCACGATCACGATCCATCCGACCAGAGCGTTGTCGGTGAACCGGGTCGCCCACTCGGGCAACGTGTGCTCCCCGGCACGAACCGTCGACTCTGGATCCATTCCTGACTCTCCTTTCCCTGCCGGCGGGGACTGCCCTGCGACGGCAAGACACATGAAGCGGAGCGCTCCGAGCTGGTCGGAGCCCCCACCCAAAGCTGTGAAGCTTCTTCGTGGTTCGTAGGATAGGGGATTCGCGATCAACGGGCAAGCACAGGGGCTGCGCGAACGCACCGCTCACAAACTGAGCGTCCCCCTTTGCCCTGTTCGCGGCACTTTGCTATATTCCCCTCAGCATCTCGCTTCAACTTTCAGGGAAGGCGTCTGTCCGAGCCGCCGCGCACTCCGTGCGCTCAGGGGCTCTTTTACGATCAGGGAAGCTGATCCAGGGAGGACACATGCAGCACACGCTTCGCGGTTTCGCTCTCTTCGGCGCGGCCCTGCTGGCCACCGCGCCGGCCTGGGCCGCCAACGGGCACCTGCTCCACGGAGTCGGTGCCGTCAACAGCTCGATGGGAGGCGCCGGCGTGGCGCTGCCCAACGACGCTCTGGGCGCCTTGTCTCTCAACCCCGCCCTCTTGACCCAGATCGATGGGCACAAGATGGAGTTCAGCGCCGAGTACAACACGGCGAAGAACGCGGTTGAGAGCGAGATCGGACCGTTCTCCGGCCGTACCGAGGAGGAGGGCGACCCGTCTCTGATTCCCGCCTTTGGTTTCACGGTCCACAAGCCGGGCGCCGGCAGCGCTTTCGGCGTGGGCTTCCTCGGCCTCGCCGGATTCGGCGTCGACTATCCGCAGACCGCCGGCAACCCGCTCCTGTCGCCGCAGCCCAATGGCTTCGGCCGGGTCTACTCCAACTATCAATACATGAAGGTGCCGGTCGCCTTCGCGTTCCAGGTGGCGCCGAACTTCTCGGTCGGCGCCTCGCTCAACGCCGGCCGCGCCACCCTCACGGCCAACCCGGCGGGCTTCCTCGCCCCGGACTGCTCCAGCCCGACGAACTGCTTCGTCCCGAGCACCAATGCGGACAGTGCCTGGGGCTTCGGCGCCACGGTCGGCGTGCTCTGGCAGGCCACCAGCTCGTTCAATCTCGGCCTGTCCTACGCCTCGGAGCAGGACTTCGAGGACTTCGAGTGGCATACGACGGTCGCCAACCCGAGCCTGCCGACCTTCGGCCGGGACCGCACGGACACGTTCCAGCTCAACGCTCCGGCCCAGCTCGCGGTCGGCCTCGGCTTCCGCCCCACCAGCAATCTGTCCATCGCCCTCGACGCCAAGCAGATCTTCTATGAGGACACCGAGGGCTTCAAGGACACGCTCGGCTTCAAGGACATGACGGTGTACGCCCTGGGCATTCAGTTCCAGGCCACTCCCTCGGTGACCTTGCGGCTCGGCGCCAACCACGGCGACAGCCCGATCGAGAGCGACCGGGTCTTCTTCACGGTCCCGGTCCCGGCGGTCTTCGAGGACCACATCACGGCCGGCTTCGGCATGCGGGTCACCCCGAGCCTGGTGGCGAACCTGGGCTACTACCACGTCTTCGAGAACCGGGTGAGCGGCCCGATCTACTCGCCGGCCACCGGCCCGATCCCGGGGTCCCGCGTCACGACCGAGATGACGATGGACTCGATCGTCGCCACCTTCTCGTTCGACCTGTGATCCGCTGATCCGGAACCTTCATCCGCGGGGGGCCGCCCGGCCCCCCGCTCTCCTTCCCGATTCAAAATCTTGTGATAGGATGACGGCCTGAACGGAGCGAGGAGTCAAATTCATGGCGCTTCCGGAGACCAGGACCGATCGCCGCACCACGCGGGAAGCGTACGAGCGGATGGTGGAGGCGGGTGCGTTCGTCGGTCGCCGCGTCGAGCTCGTCCGAGGAATCGTCTACGAGATGGCCCCACAGGACAGCCTGCACGCCGCCGGCCTGCGCCGGGCTCGCTGGGTGCTGGAGGAGATCTGCCCGGAAGGTCATCAAGTCGACATCCAGATGCCCTTGGACCTGGACCTCGACTCCGTTCCCGAGCCCGATCTCGCCATAGTGCGTAGCGATGTGCTGGATTATGTCGAGGGGCATCCGACCTCCGCGCTGCTCGTTGTCGAAATCGCGGATTCCTCTCTCCAGCACGACCGGCAGAAAGCGGAGGCCTATGCTCTGGGCGGAATCGAGGACTTCTGGATTGCGAATCTCGTCCGCGGCGTTCTCGAGGTGTACCGTGAGCCGGTGAACGGCGTCTACCGCACCCGCATGGTCCTCCGCCGGGGCGAGCGGATCAGCCCCCTCGCCCGCCCCGACGTGTCGATCGCGGTGGACGACCTCCTGCCCCAAAGACCATCCGCCGCGGTCTGAGAGCCCTCGAGCCGCCTCACACCACTTTCCCTGTCCCCCTCTGGCCGGATCGCCGCACTCAAGAATCAAAGCGGCCTGTGGATGTGACGCGGTGCCGCCATCTCTTGAACTGACGATCATGGAGGGAACGGCGATGCACAAGATCGAGGAGACGAAGTACGGCTACAAGCTGGTCCTGGAAGGCTTCCTGCAGCGTGACGAGGTCGGCCAGCTCCTGGAGGCCATGAAAGCCAAGATCAAGCCGCGCGAGAAGGGCCAGACCTTCCCCCTGCTGCTCGACATGCGCAAGTCGAACGCCTTCCCGTCGGACGCGCGGGAAATCCTCAAGCAGTGCCTGCTCTTCTGCAAGCAGTCCGGGATGGAGCGCAACGCCGTGATTCTGGCGAGCGCGATCGCCACGCTCCAGGCGCGCCGGATCGCAAAGGAGACCGGCATCGACCGCTGGGCCCGCTACATCGACGCCTCCAGCCGGAACGACTGGGAGAAGATCGCCGTCGACTGGCTCACCCGCGGCGTCGAGCCCGACATCACCCACTGAGGTCCGAATACCGTCTCGCGAGCCGGCGGGGAACGGCTCGCGAGCCCGCCGAACAGGCGCTCGGGGGCACCGCCGGCTTTCGGAGGAGAGCTGCAGCGACAGCCGCTCCCGAGCGCCTGCTCAGGGGAGCAACGCTCCCGCCGCTTCTTTTTTTTCTGGAATCAACCCAACGCGGGATGGATGGTCGGGGCGAGAGGATTTGAACCTCCGACCTCACGGTCCCGAACCGTGCGCTCTACCAAGCTGAGCTACGCCCCGATTCGCAGACGAGGAGCCGATGTCCTCGCGAGAGGGCAGAGGATACTTCCCGCCCGGGACGCCGTCAAGAGGTCAGGAAGAGGTCCGGATCTCCAGCAGCCCCCCTCCCCAGGTGCAGGCAACGAGGCGGCGCGGGTTGTGCGGGTCCGCTTGCAGGCAGAAGACCGTGGGCGAGACGAGACCGGTCGAGTAGGGCTGCCAGGTGACGCCCTGGTCGCGGCTCCGCCAGACGCCACGGCCCACGGTCCCGACGTAGAGGACCGCGGGATCGAGAGGATCGACGAGAAGATCGCTCAGGTAAGAGCCTTCCGCGACACCGGACGCGACCAGCTCCCAGGTCGTCCCTCCATCATGGCTTTTCCGGAGGGCTCCGAAGGCATCCACCACGTACAGGAGGCCGGGCGTGGAAGGGGCGAAGGCGAGGGCGATGGGCTCGACGACGCCGGTCGGCTCCCAGGTGCTTCCGCGATCGGTGCTGCGCCACACGGAGCCTTGAACGGAGACGCCGTCGCGATGAAAGTCGACGAGAAAGAGGGCTCCCGGATGCCAGGGAGAAAAGAGGAACCGCCGTCCCGAGGAGAGCGACTGGGTGGCGAGCGGGTTCGGGAGGAGCTCCCAGGTGCGGCCCGCGTCCTGGCTGCGCCAGAGCCGGTACCCGCCGGCCAGGATCGTCCCCGGCCGCTCCGGATCGACGGCCACGGTCTCGATGCCTTTCGGATCGTGGAGGACGCGCTGCCAGTGAGCTCCGCGGTCCCGGCTGATGGAGACGCCCTGGGGCGTCCCTGCGTAGAGAGTCCCCGGGCGCCGCGGGTCGGCGGCGAGGACGCGGACGTTCAGGAGGGTCGGAGTCTTGGTCCAGGACGCTCCGGCGTCGACGCTGCGCTGGAACCTGGTGACGGGAATGAATTCGGGAGAAAGCTCGGTGGTCGACGCGTACAGGGTGCGGGGGCGGAACGGATCGAAGGCGAACGCCTGGATGAAGGAGGCTCCCAGGCCCCGGGTGCGGATCGGCGTCCAGGTCCGGCCGCCATCCGAGGTGCGCAGGAGGCCTCCGCCCTGTCTGCCGAGCCAGGCGCCGGCGGGAGCCGCGGGGTCGGCCGCCAAGCCGAAGAAATTCCACCGCGGGAGCGGGAGCGTCTCCCAGGTGTCTCCGCGGTCCTCGCTGCGCCACAGGCTGGGACCTTGGCTGTCGAAACCGGCGCCGAGGAGGCTTCCTCCTGAAAGGACGAGCAGGTTCGACGGGGTGACACCGCTGGAAAAGCTCCAGTGCTCCCCCCCGTCCGCCGTCTTCGAGAAATCGCCGCCCGAGCTCAAATAGAGGGTTTCGGCGTCCGCAGGATCGACCGCGATGTCGAAGGTGCCTTCGAAATCCGGATGGCTGAGCTGCCGCCAGCTCGTGCCTCCGTCCCTGCTGGCGAAGACTCCATCGGTTCCGGCGGCATACACGGTGGGAGGCACCGTGGGAGCGATGGCGACGGCCTGGAAGGAGTCCTCGAGATTGAGCTTCGGGCTCCAGTGCCCGCCTCCATCCTCCGACAGAAGCACGCCGCCGTTTCCCGCCCCCCAGAGCTTCGCGGGCTCCGCGGGGTCGAAGGCGAATTTGAGAATATCCGGAGTATAAGGCTCGCTCTGGCGCCAGGTGGCGGCTCCGTCCGCCAGGACGTACGTGCCATAGAAGTTTGAAGCATAGACCCGGCCGGCCGAGACGGAGAGAGAGAGGATGAACGATCTCGCCAGCTCTTGATTTTCAGGCGTCGCGGTCCAGGACATGCCGCCGTCGAGGCTCTTCCAGACGCCACCCGCTTGAGTGGCGGCGTAGAGGACGCCTGGAGCGTCCGGATCGGCAGCGAGAGCCAGGATCTCGCCGCCGTCAGGGCCGATCGGAGCCCAGCGGTCGACGCCCGCGTCGGCGGTCTGAGCGAAAACCAGCAAGACCGCGAGAGCTGCTGCCCGTCTCGGCAGCCAACGAAAATGGTTCGAGAGCATAAGGTAGGGTAGAACAGAACCTGAAGAGAGACAATCTCCGGCCCCCGACGTCCCTCCGGGGCTTGGGATACAATCCCGCCCTGGACATCCCAGGGGAGGGACGCGATGGCCGTGACAACCTTGCCGGAGCTGTTCTTGAAGGCGGCGGGCTTCAACAAGCCGGACTGCCTTCTCTCGAAGGTCGGGGGCACTTATCAGCCGGTGTCGACCGCGGAGCTGGTCGACCGGGTGCGGAGGCTCGCGAAGGCGCTCGAAGGGCTTGGCGTCGAACGCGGTGTCCGGGTCGCCCTGATGTCGGAGAACGGGCCTCACTGGGCCGCGATCGACTTCGCCACCCTGTGCAACGGGGCCGTGCTGGTGCCCATCTACCCGACCCTGCTGCCGGAGCAGTCGTCCTACATCGCCAACGACTGCGGTGCCCGGGTGGTGTTCGCCGAGACGCTCAGCCATCTCCAGGGCTTCCTCGACAACGCCGACAAGCTGCCGGAGGTCCATCACTTCGTCCTCATCAAGGGCGAGGCGCCGGCCGGCGACAAGCGGGTGATCACCTATGCGGATCTCCTCGCTCCGGTGACCTCGGTCGACGCGGCGGAGTTCGAGCGGAAGGCCCGCTCGGTCCAGCCGGACGAGCTCGCCACGTTCGTCTATACGAGCGGCACGACCGGCCAGCCCAAAGGGGTCATGCTGAGCCACCGCAACATCGTCTCGAACGTCGTCGCCGCCATGGAGGTCGTGCCGCTCGACGGCCGCTTCACCGCCCTGTCGTTCCTCCCCCTGTCGCACTCGTTCGAGCGGACGGTGGACTATTGCTATTTCCACCAGGGGTGCACGATCGCCTACGCCGAGTCGGTGGCGGCTGTCGCGCAGAACCTCCAGGAGGTCAAACCGCAGGTCTTCGTCTCGGTGCCGCGCGTCTATGAGAAGGTCCTGTCCCGGGTGCAGGAGAACGTCGCCTCCGCGCCGCCGATCCGGCAAAAGATCTTCCACTGGGCCGTGTCGGTGGGCCGCGAGGCCCTGCCCTGGCGCCTGAAGAGGCAGAGCCCTCCAGGCCTCCTGGGTCTGAAGCTCGCGCTCGCGGACAAGTTGGTCTTCGGCAAGATCCGCGAGCGCCTCGGCGGCCGTTTCCAGTACGCCCTCTCCGGCGGCGCGCCGCTGTCGCGCGACGTCGCCGAGTTCTTCTGGGGAGCCGGGATCGCGATCTTCGAGGGCTACGGCCTGTCCGAGACCGCGCCCGTGCTCACCGTCAATACACTGGACCACGTCAAGATGGGCACGGTCGGCCGGGCGCTCCCCGGCGTCACGCTGCGGATCGCCGAGGACGGCGAGATCCTGGGCAAGGGGCCCAACATCATGCAGGGCTACTGGAACCTGCCCGAGGCCACGGCCGAGGTGATCGACGCCGACGGCTGGTTCCACACCGGCGACATCGGCGAGATCGACTCCGAGGGGTTCCTCCGCATCACCGACCGCAAGAAGGAGCTGATCATCAACGCCTACGGCAAGAACGTGGCACCGGCTCCGATCGAGAACGCGCTCAAGGCCAGCCGCTACATCGGCCAGGCCGTGGTGATCGGCGACCGCCGCAAGTTCCTGTCCGCCCTGCTGGTGCCCGATTTCGAGGTGCTGAAGCCCTGGGCAGAAAAGCAGGGAATCGGGACGGGCGACATGTCCGCCCTCCTGCGCGACGCCAAGGTGCGCGCGCTCTTCGCGCAGGAGGTCGACGCGGTGAACGGCCGCCTCGCGAGCTTCGAGAAGATCGTGGCCTGGGAGCTCCTGCCCAGCGAGTTCACCCTGGAGACCGGCGAGCTGACTCCGACCCAGAAGGTCAAGCGCCGGGTGATCAACCAGAAATACGGAGACGTCATCGAGCGCCTCTACGCCGAAGCCGACGCGCACGTGGCCTGAGGCAGGCTCGAGAGGGGAGGTTCGAGCGGTGGCATCCATCTTTCGTCTCGACGTCGGCACCGACCGGCTGGCGACGCTCACGTTCGATCTGCCGGACAAGAAGCTCAACGTGTTCACGCGCGCGGCGCTGGCGGAATTCGAGCACCTGCTCGAAGAGCTCGCCGGGCGCAAGGACATCGGCTGCCTGATCCTCCTCTCCGGCAAGAAGGGGCAGTTCATCGCCGGCGCCGACGTGGAGGAGATCGGCCGGGTGACCGATCCGATCGAGGCGGAGGCCGGCTCGCGGCTCGGGCACCGCCTGTTCTCGGGCTGGGAGGGGCTTCCCTTCCCCACCGTCGCCGCCATCCGGGGTACCTGCCTCGGCGGCGGCACCGAGCTCTCGCTCGCCTCGACCTACCGTGTGGCGAGCGACGGTCCCGCGACCCGCATCGGTCTTCCCGAGGTACGGCTGGGAATTCTCCCGGGATGGGGCGGCTGCACCCGCCTCCCCCGCCTGATCGGCATCCCCGAAGCGCTCGACATGATCCTCACCAGCCGCAACGTGGCCGGCCGGAAGGCCCTGAAGCTCGGGCTGGTGGACGCGCTGATCCCCGAGGCCGGCTTCCTCGACTATGTGCGCGACTTCGCCCGCGAGCGGATCGACAAGAAGAAGCGCGATAGTGGAGGCGGCGGGTTCGATTTCAAGGAGCTGCTCCTCGAGAAGAACCCGCTCGGCCGCAAGGTGGTATTCGACCAGGCGCGCAAGAAGACGCTGGAGGAGACCCGAGGCCACTACCCGGCGCCGCTGCGGGCGATCGAGGTGGTGCGCGTCGGGATCGAGGACGGCCTGCGCGCCGGCTTCGACGCCGAGGCGCGCGCCGTGGCCGAGCTCGCGACGTCCCGCATCTCCAAGAACCTGGTCCACGTCTTCTACCTGACCGAAGAGGCGAAGCGGGAACAGGGGATGCCTGACGGCACGCCGCGTGACGTGCACCGGGTGGCCGTGCTCGGCGCCGGCGTCATGGGCGGCGGCATCGCCCAGCTCGTGGCGGCCGAAGCGGATCTGCCGGTGCGCATGAAGGACGTGCGTCCCGAGGCGCTGGCGAGCGGCATGGAGCACGCCGCGGGGCTGTTCGACAAGCAGGTCAAGCGGCACCGCCTAGATCTCCCCACCGCGCGGCGCAAGATGGCTCTCCTCCAGCCGACGCTCGACTACACGGGCTTCGCGGCGTGTGATCTGGTCATCGAGGCGATCATCGAGAAGCTGGAGATCAAGCAGAGCGTGTTCGCCGAAGTGGCCCAGCACGTGTCAGACACCGCGGTCCTCGCCTCCAACACCTCGTCGCTCTCGATCGGGAAGATCGGCGCCAAGACGCCGCACCGCGAGCGGGTGGTGGGGATGCACTTCTTCAATCCGGTGCACAAGATGCCGCTCGTCGAGGTCATCGCGCCCGAGGGCGCGGACCCCTCGGCGGTGAACACCGTGTTCGCCTTCACCCGCAAGCTCGGCAAGACGCCGGTGCTGGTCAAGGACGAGCCCGGCTTCCTGGTGAACCGGCTGCTGATGTTCTACTCGTCGGAAGCCCTCTGGCTGCTGGACGAGGGGTACAAGATCGAGGATCTGGACCGGGCGATGACCGACTGGGGCATGCCGATGGGACCGATGGCGCTGACCGACGAGGTGGGAATCGACGTGGCCACGAAGGTCGCGCACATCCTCCACGACGCGTTCGGCGACCGTCTCGCCCTCCCCGCCTGGCTCGACCGCACACCGGAGAGCGGCCGGCTGGGCACCAAGAACGGCAAGGGCTTCTACCGCTATGAAGGGAAAGAGCGGAAGGAGCCGGACGCGTCGGTCTACGGCCTGCTGGGTCTGCATCCCAGAGTGAACGATCCCGATCCTGGCCGGATCGCCGACCGCATGGTGCTGCCCATGGTCAACGAGGCGGCGCGCTGTCTGGAGGAGGGGATCGTGCGGACGGCCGGCGAGCTCGACCTGGCCCTGATCTTCGGGACCGGCTTCCCGCCGTTCCGCGGCGGCCTCTGCCGCTGGGCGGACCAGGAGGGGCTCGGCCAGATCGTGGCCACGCTGGAGCGCCTGGAGACCGCCGTGGCCAGCCGCTTCCGCCCTTCCGACGCCCTGCGTCGCACGGCCGAGGCGGGCGGGTTCTATGCGCGGTTCGGGGCCAGGGTCGCGGAAGAGGTGGCGGTGGGGGCGTAAACCCCCGTCCCCTCCCGAGGACACACCGTGCGGCATCGGGGACGGTATCGCACGGTCTCCCCTCCGGCGTAAATTCCTTTGCTTCCAAGGAATTCCGCGGGTCTTCACAGATGTTGCCCTCCATGGAAGGGCTGGCTCACACCTTGCTCTTCTCATCCATCGTAAAGGAGGAGCGGAAATGCTCAGCACATACTTTCGGACCGCTTCGCTCGCGTTCGCCGCGGCTCTGTGCCTGGCGCCGGCGCTAGTGGCCCAATCGGCTCAAACGGATCAGGAACAACAGCCCCAGGGGCAGTTCGAAGAGAAGGTCGACGTCCAGGAGGTCCTGCTCGACGTCCTTGTCACGGACCGCCAGGGGAACGTCATCGTCGGCCTCGACAAGAACGACTTCCAGGTCCTGGAGGATGGCAAGCCGGTGGAGCTCACCGGTATCGCGTTCTACAGCAACCGGCGGCTCGTCCAGGCCTCCGACGAGCTCACGAAGCGCGGCGTCACCGCGGACCAGGTCCCGGAGGACCGGTACTTCGTCCTCTTCTTCGTGGACTCGCCTCTGATGAGCCAGCAGCTCGACGCCGGCCGACGCGCCCGCGAATGGGTCAAGACCGGCCTGCTGCCCAACGACTGGGTCGCCGTGGCCAGCTTTGACTCGAAGCTGAAGGTCCACGAGGACTTCACCCGCGACCGCAAGGCCCTCGACCAGGCGATCGTCGATGCCGTCAAGGGGAAGGAAGACGACGGCAACTGGCCCTCGCGCATCAAGGAAGGCACCGGGCCCTCCCTGCGCGCCGGGCTGCCGCGCGGCGAGGATCTGCGCGACAAGACCGTCTCGGTCTACGACGCGGTGCGTCTCGTCGCCGACGCGACGGGCAGCATCACCGGCCGCAAGAACCTGCTGCTGTTCACCAACGGCTTCCCCTCCAAGACCAACACCTTCGGCCAGTACCTGCCGGACGAGCGCCGCTACCCCGGGATGAGCCGCGCGCTCAACGACAGCAACGTGGCCGTCTACCCGATCGATCTGAGCCCGGCGGGCACGGAGAACGTGCTCAGCGATTCCATGAACCAGCTCGCCGACGATACGGGGGGCCGGTACTTCTACAACTTCACCAACTTCACCACGCCTCTGGAGCAGATCGCGAGCGAGAACAGCGGGTATTATCTGCTGAGCTATCGCAGCGAGAAGCCGGCCGGCGCCACGGGGTTCCAGGAGGTCAGCGTCAAGACCACCAATCCCGAGTTTCGCATTCGGGCCCGCAAAGGGTACGATTACGGCTCCTGAGTCAGCTCAGATCTCTGGAGGATTCGGATGAAGCACACGTTCCGAGCGGCGATGTCCGCCCTGCTGGCCCTCTGCGCCTCGAGCGGAGCGGCTCTCGTCGCCCAGGAGCTCCCCATCCAGGAGTCAGCCGCTCCCCTGCCCGCCGCGGAGGCCCCTGCACTGTCTGAACCGGTCGGGCCGGTGGAGCGGTACTTCGTCCTGCTGTTCGACACTCCCCTCGGCGGAGTGCGGCAGCTGGACGAGGTGAGCCTCGCCGTCGAGGACTGGATCAGCCACGAGCTGCGCCCGACCGATGCCGCCGCCGTCGTGAGTTATTACGGACAGGAGCTGCTGATCGCCCAGGACTTTACGCGCGATCGCCAAGCCTTGATCGACGCCATGGGTGCGGCGGTCCGGGGACAGGCGCACACGAGCCAGCCCGCCGAGGAGGGGTGCCCCTCACTGCTGGAGCGGGATCTCTCGCCTCGGGCGGAGAGCTTCTACGGAGCCCTCCAGACGCTGGCCCAGACGGTGGATTCGGTGCCCGGCCCCAAGGGCCTCCTCGTCTTCTCGAAGGGCTTCGGCCGGGCGCGGACGTCGGGCGACTTTTCGGAGATCCTGGCCGGGTCGGAGCTGGCCATCCCGGTGCAGGCGCTGGCCGAGAATCCGGTGCTGGAGAAGTACCTGCCCGATCAGAACCTCTATGAGCCGACGCTGGAAGCCCTGCTGAGCCGCCAGATCCAGCTCTATCCCATCGATCTGGCGACGGACTACAGCGAGACCTTCCCGCTCGCCGGCATCATGAGCCGGCTGGCGGCCGGGACGAACGGCCGCTACGTCTATCCGGTGACCGAGCTGCCCCGCCTGCTGGAGCAGATCGCTCAGGCGGACGTGCCGGTGGCAGAGCCGCGCGACCAGCTGGTCGATCAGCACGCCATGCCCTCTCTCACCGCTGGCGTGCAGGCCGTGCAGGCCGAATAGCCCCCCGCACCAACCGCCCCCGCAGCCCCCGATAGGGCTGCCGGCAGGCGAGGAGATCTCCGAGCACCTGACGGATGCCGGAATGCACGCGCGCCACCGGCACCATCCATTGACCCAACGGGCCCTCGAAGAACAGGGCGCGGGCGCGCTCCGCCCGCTCCAGCTCTCCTCCCAGCTCCACGGCCAGCCGTTCCGGATACCGCTCGGGAACACCGGCGAGCAGGTGCTCCGCGGCCCAGGTCCCGGAGAGCAGGCCATAGCGGATCCCCTCCCGGGTCAGCGGGTCGGCCACGGCGGCTGCATCGCCGGCGAGCAGGACGCGCCGGGCGAGCCCTCGGCGGACGGCGTCCAGCGTGTGTGAGCCCCAGACGGGGATCGGATAACGGTAGCGCGCCCCTGGAAGATCCCGCCAGCCGGCGGGGAGCCAGCGGTCCAGGAAGGCATCGAGAGCCGCTTGCGCGGCGCGGTCGGACAGCCGGCCGGACGTGTAGGCGATCCCCACCGAGGCGCCGCCCGGCCGCGGGAAGATCCAGAGATAGGCATCGGCGCGGCCGGGGAACGCGAGGACCAGTTTCTTTGTCTCCAGACCGCGGAGCGAGGCCCCGAGCCCGAGACTGTCTCCGCGCGGCACCAGTCCCAACCGGCGCCGGCTCAGCCCGTGCGCGCCGTCCGCTCCCACGATCCAGTCGTAGAGGCGCTCGTCCCCTCCTGCGGACACCCGCAAGCCCTGGGGCGTGTGCTCCAGCCTTTCCACCTTGGCGGCCACGCGCCGCGCGCCGGCCGCGACCGCGGCATCGGCCAATGCCCGATCAAAGTCAGCCCGGCGGAAGATGCGGATTCCGTTCAGGGGAAGCTGGACGCTCCGTCCGGAGGCATTCTCCAGGACCGCTTCGGGACCGATGACCGCGGGAAGAGACGAGGGATCGAACCCCTCCAGGCGAGGAAGGACGTGCTCGGGGACCGCGCCGCCGCAGGGCTTCTCGCCCGGACGGCCCGGGAGCCACAGATCGACCTCGGCGCCCCCGCGGGCCAGGGCTAAGGCAGCAGCGCCTCCTGCGGGACCACCACCGAGGACTGCAAATCGAGTCATCGCTGTTCTCCCCTCTCCCGCTCGCGGGAGAGGGGCCGGGGGTGAGGGCCTACTCCCCCTCCTCCTCGATCGCCAGCACCACCACCGTCACGTTGTCGATGCCGCCGCGGGCGTTCGAGTCGTTGACCAGCCGCCGGCAGATCTCGTGCAAGCTGCCGTTCGTGGCCAGCCGGTCGCGAATATCGGTATCGGAGAGCATGCCGGTGAGCCCGTCCGAGCAGAGCAGGTAGATGTCTCCCGCGCGGACCTCGATCTCGCGGACGTCCACCAGCACGTCGCTCTCGCCGCCGAGCGCCCGGGTCACCACGTTCTTGAGCGGATGGGAGCGCGCCTGCTCCTTGGAGAGGAAGCCCGCCACGACCTGCTCGTTGACCCAGGTGTGGTCCTGGGTGAGCTGATCGAGCCGGCCGTTGCGCAGGCGGTAGGCGCGGCTGTCTCCCACGTGGGCCACCGCGGCCACGTTGCCCCCCAGCAGGAACCCGACCACGGTCGTGCCCATACCGTACAGCGAGCCGTCCTTGCTGATCGCCCGCAGCACGCTGTCATGGGCGATGCGGATCGCCATCTTGAGCAGGTTGGTGTGCCGCTCCAGCCGGTTGTCCATTCCGAACGGCCAGGTGGTGTCCTGGTCGGCCGTCTTGTGGATGAAGTCGCGGATCGAGTTCACCGCCAGCTGGGCGGCCACTTCTCCGTGGCTGTGCCCCCCCATGCCGTCCGCCACGATGTAGAGCTTGTGCTCCGGATCGATCTCGAAATAGTCCTCGTTGTGGACCCGGGTGAGCCCCACGTCGGAGAGCCCGCATGCCTTGACGCGCACCATGGTTCAGGCCTTTCCGAACAGGCCCCCGCGTCGCGGGGCCTTGGTCAGCTCGTCCAGTGCCCGCTGGACGGTGGGGTCGTCCTCACCCCACTCGATCGCCCGGCGGTAGTGATGGATGGCGCGATCGATCTGGCCGCTCATCTGGCAGATACGCCCCGCCTGCTTGGCATAGGTCGGACTCATCGGCTCCAGCTCGCACGCACGCTCGATGGCTGCCATGGCCCGGGGCAGCCAGTTCTTTTCCTGCGCGCAGGCGAGGGCCAGGTGATGCCAGGCCTGGGGATTGGTCGGCTCGGCCTTGGTGGCGCGGTCGAAATTGTCGGCCGCCTCCAGCCAGCCCTTCTCCTTGTAGGCCTTGATTCCTCGCTGCATGTACGCGCGGCAGAGCTGCCGCGGATCCGTATCGGTCGACGGGCGTAGCAGCTCGGTGTCGTGCAGCCGCCGCCGCTCCGGGTCGGAGAGGATGTTGAAGGCCTGGGTGATGTCCTGGAACTCCTGCTCGGCTTTCTCCTTCTCCGCTCCCTGGAAACGGTCCGGATGGCGCAGCCGTGCCATCTCCCGGAAGCGTTGCCGGATCTGATCCTCGGTCGCGTTGCGCGGCAAGGCGAGGACGGCGTAGAAGTCCCTGGCCATGGCTGACTGTCCTATTGCTGCTTAATTCTATACAACCGGAGGGCGGTGGAGCGCACTGCATCCGCAATGTTCTTGTCCCGGCCGAGCTCTCGCAGGTCGCGGACGGACATCCGGTTGACCAGCCGCAGGGAAATCGGCAGGGGCGTCCGGGGATTCTGGACCAGGAGCTTGGCGATGTTGTAGCGGGAGACCCACTCGCGTTTCCTGGCAATCGCGTCCAGGATCTCCACGCCCACGGCGCGGCTGGCGGCCGCCTGCTCCACCTCCGAATCCGAGAGCGGATTGCCGAGCAGCGCCGCCAGGGCGACCTGGACGTTGCTGTCGCGCATCAGGAACGCGCGGAGCTGCCGGCTGGCGCCGCGCGCCAGCTTGAGGCGGGCGGGGATCGGCAGCAGGCGGATCTGCCCTTCGGACAATCCCGTCTGGGTCTCCACCTCGCCCTCGGCCGGCGCCTGCTTGCGCACCTGCTCCACCACCTGGGCCAGCTCCTGATCGCTCATCTCCTCGAGGGGCACCGCGGCCGGATCCGCCGGAGTTGCGGCAGGGCGGCGGGCTTGGGGCAGAAGATGCTCGCGGTATTCGGTGATCCGCCGCTGGGTGTAGCCGGAGAGCTGGGGATTCCGTTCGAGCGAGTCGAGGATGGCCGGCTCGTCCAAGATCGCGTCCTGGCGCAGGATGAGGATCTCCTGCAGGTCGGCCGGGAGACGGCGGGCGAGATCGATCAGAATCGGACGCGGCACGTCGCGCCGCCGCAGGATCGTCTCGAGCAGCAGCGGGTTCGCCGTCTCGGCGGCGAAGAACGTGAGGACCTCCTCTCCCGCCTGGCGCTCCAGGAAAGGCGCGACGATGCGCGCATCCACTCCCCGGAGAGTCTCGACGGCACGCCGGGAGATTTCCGGATCGACGCCGCGGGCCAGCTCCACCTGGAGCGGAATGAGCTCCTCCGGGGGGAGAGGCAGGAGACCGGAGGCCGCCAGGATCTGGAGCTGGCGATTGTCTCCCGATCGGACGTGATCGAGCAGAGAGCCCTGGCTCTCGGCCATGGCTCAGCGGGCCTCTCGTTTCTCGCGCAACGCCCGGACCGTCTCGAGATCGATGACGAGCTCCACGACCTTGCCCGGGGTCTTCTCGAACTCGAAGGGATAGCCGTTCACCTGGATGTCCGCGGCCGCCGCGTTGCCGAGCTTCACCCCGACGCTCCGCTGCGCGCCGAACTGCAGCGACTCGCCCTGCACTCTCTGCTCTTCGATGGACGGCTTGCCGTCCACGGTCACCCGGACCCAGCAATCCGCCGAAAAGTCGAGCGTGATCTCGAGAGGCGTCTTCGGCGCCTCCGGCTGCAGGGGAGGCGCCGAAGACGCGACCGGCTGCGGATTGGCCTGCGGCGCCACGACCTGCGGCGGCGGAGCCGTTTTCGCGGGCTCGTCATCCCGCCTCTCGACCAGCCAGGAGACGAGCGCGACGAGCGCGAGGAGGAGCGCGCCGGCGAGCAGCAGGAAGAGCCCCCAGGTCCAGCTCCTCCCCTTCTTCCGCCGCTTCCTTTCCATCGCGATCAGCGTCGCGTCGCCCGGCTGATCCACCTCTTCCGGCTGATGGACGGCCAGATAGTGATTGACCACCTCGTCAGGAGAGAGGCCCACGTAGCGGGCATACTCGCGGAGGAAGCCCTTGGCGAAAATGGGAGCGGGGAGGAGATCGAAGCGGTCCGCTTCCATCGCCTCGAGATATCGCAGGCTGATCTTGGTCCGGTCGGCGATGTCGCGCAGGTTGATCTCACGCATCTCGCGCTGACGGCGGAGCCATTCACCAAAGGAGCCGCCTTCCACAGGACCGGACTTGTCCCAGGGCGGCCGTCCTGCACGTTTGCCCTCTCCGGGCGGGGGACCTGCCTCCATCGTCACAATCGGGGCCTCCGCATCCTTACCGCGGGGAGTAACTCTTTGTCGTCTCGACACATCTTTCGGCACGCGGCCCATAACTTTATGCCCTGGTCCGCCCGAGGGTCAAATCGGGCGTCCCCGCACTCCTCCTCCTTCTTGTTCTCCGAGCAAGACTCGCGCCCGCTGGCGGACCGCTTCAGGCACACGGACGTCGTGCGACACGGCCTTGAGCTCCGGCTTGTGCAGGAGCGGCAGCAAGCGCAAAGCCACCGCCAGCGGGGTGTTCGGATTGCGCGCCAGCGCGGCCCGCAGACCGGAGCGCGCGCCCCAGCGGCGGTCCGCGGCGATGGCCGCGAGCACCGGCCCGGGCGTTGCCGCCGCATGGGCCACGGGAGCGAGGATATCCTCGGTCAGCCTCGGATTGTCGAACAGAGCGGAAATGACGCTCGGATTCGGGTCGTGCCGGAGCTGCGCGAGGAGGCTCGCAGGGGCGCGGCGCGCGAGCGAGATCTTCTCGCCGAGCGCGAGCATGGGCAGCCGCGCCAGCAGATACTGGTCCGCCGCCCGGCGCACCCGCGGCCGGATCCGGGTATCCAGCCCCAGCTCCATCAGGTCGCGCCACCAGAGTCCGGGAACAAACCGCAGCGCCAGCGGCTCCGGAGCCCTGGGATGGAGCGCCAGGTCGCGCCGCACCTCGTAGAAGGCGGCCAGCCGCGCGTGCTCGCCGAGGATCTCGAGGATCTCGGGAGTGCAGAACGGGTTGTGCAGCACGTGGCGCACCGCGGGCGGATCGAGCTCCGCGAGATGCTCGCGCACCAGATTCAGGAGCTCCTCCGAGCCGGCCTCGCGCAGGCGTTCGAGGTCCGGTCCGGGGGCCGTCGCTCCCGCTGCGGTGTCCATCATGGGGCGTAGCTTACAGAATCTGGTATCTTCCATGTTCTCTATGGCGATCTCCCGGAATACGCAGAATCACCTGGCCAAGGGCGACTTCACGGCTCTCGAGGGGGAGTGGCTCGCGAGCCTGGAACAGGACCCCACCGATCTCGACTATTTCGTGGGCGTGGCGCGCGCCCTCACCGGCACCAACGAAGAGACGCGCGCCCACGACCTGCTGGAAATGCTCGATGACCAGCTCCGCGAGCAGGGCGCCTGGGCGGCGCGCCTCAAGCTGCTGAAACGGGCGGGCACCCTCTTCCTCCCCGCCGACAAGATCCACCCGACCATCATCTCGACGCTCGGCAAGCTCTACGGCAACCGGGCCACCTACAAGGGACTCTTCGAGGCCGTGGGGCTGCACCGCGCGCCCCAGGACATCCCGAAGACCTGGGAGAAGGTGGACCGTCTGGAGACCCTCCTCTCGTTCGACGTGGGGACGGTCGTGGCCATGGAAGGCAAGGGGGTCGGCCGGGTCGTGGACGCGAACCTGGGCCTGGAGAGCTTCAAGGTCGACTTCGAGCGCAACAAGGGGCTGATGGTCGGCTTCAAGGCCGCGCCCAAGCTGCTCCAGCCGCTTCAGCCCGGCCATGTGCTGCGGCGCAAGCTGGAGGCGCCCGACACTCTCAGGTCCCTCTCCCCGCCCGAGCTGCTGCGCGCCGTCCTGCAGAGCTACGACCGGCCGCTCACCGCGGGTGAGATCCGCGACGTCCTCCACGGCATCGTCGGCGAGTCGCAGTGGACCTCCTGGTGGGGCGCGGCCCGCAAGCACCAGCAGGTGGTGGGGAGCGGCGGCGGCGCGCGCCAGACCTACCGCTGGGCCGACAACGACGCCGACGCCCTGGATTCCGTCTGGAAGGCCTACCTGAAGGCCGATCCACGCGGCAAGATGGACCGCCTGCGCCGCGAGGGTCCGCGCGACAAGACCCTGCGCGACCGCATGGCCGAGGACCTGGCGGCCGTCGCCGAGGCTTCCATGGACGCCGATCCGGGTCTGGCCTTCGAGATCTGGTTCGCCCTGGAGCGCACCGGCGGCGCGCCCGAGGACGTGGACTGGACCCCGGACGAGCTGCTGGCCCATCAGCCGATGCGCGTGTTCACCGGCGTCGAGGACCGTCTCCTGCGCGAGCGGGCCTACACCATGACCCGCGAGCGCCGCGAGGACTGGCCCAATCTCTATCGCGAAGCGATGGGACGGGAGAACGATCCGCGCGCGCTGGAGATCCTGGCCGAAGGGCTCTCCCAGGGCGCCCCGCGCGAGCTCGAGCGCCTCCTGGACAACCTGCTGGCCCAGCCCCACCGCATGCCGGCGGCCTTCGTCTGGCTCGCCGAGCGCGCCGCGGTGGACGAGGCGCTGCGGGCGCGCAATCCGCTGCGCCTCCTGCAGCAGATCCTGACCGCCATGTCGCGCGACGAGTTCGCGACCTACCGGGTGCGCCTCGTGGGGCTCGCCGAGTCCGGCAGCACGGTGCCGCGCCTGCTGGCCCATCTCACCGAGGACCAGGCGGCCCAGGCGGAAGACGCGGTCCACCGCGCCCCGACCCTGGAGCCCTACCAGCGCGAGCAGCTCACCAACGCCATCCACCTGCGCTTCCCCATGCAGCGCAAGGACACCGGCCCGGGAGCGCTCTATGCCCTGGCCGAATCGATCGACGCCAAGAGCCAGGAGCTGCACCGCATCATGACGGTGGAGATCCCGGCCAACCGCAAGGCGATCGAAGAGGCGCGCGCCATGGGCGACCTGCGGGAGAACTTCGAGTACAAGTCGGCCCGCCAGCGGCACGAGTACCTGAACGCCCGCGCCTCCGCACTGAACACCGACTTGAACCGCGCCCGCCCCATCGTCACCGCCGGCATGGACGTCTCCGAGGCACGCATTGGCGCCCGCGTCCACCTGAGCGGCATCGGCAAGAGCCGGACGATCACCATCCTGGGTCCCTGGGAGAGCAAGCCGGAGGAGGACATCATCTCCTACGAGTCCGACCTGGCGAAGGAGATCCTCGGAAAGCCGGTAGGAGCGGCGATCGACACGGCCGGGGAGACGTGGACGATCGCGATGATCGAGCCACACCGCTGACCTCACCCCCTCGATCCCCCTCTCCCATCGCCCCCCCACCGACCGGGAGAGGGGGAAGCCACCGCCCAAAGGCCTTCACTCCTGACCCCTAGCGCCCTCCGGTTCCCCCCTCTCCCGGTGGAAGGGGGGGCGATGGGAGAGGGGGGGTTAGGGGGGTGAGGTCCTACCCCTTCGACAGCTCCACCGTGGCCAGCCGGTACTGCATCACCACCCGCGAGCCATCCGTCAGGAGCAGCATCAGATCCGAGTACTTGTTGATCATGTCCTGCCCCTCGGGGCTGGCCACGACCACACGGGAATCCGGCTGCTTCCACTCCAGGCCCTTCTGGACCCATCGGTCTCCCGACAAGACGAACTCGCGGCCGGCCACCTCGCTGGTCGTCTCCGGCAGGCCGAGCGGCGGCTCGCCGAAGGTGGTCCTCACCGTGACGATCTGCGTCCCCGCGTCATGCGGTGGCGGCACCGGGGGCACGGTCTGCCAGGCCAGGAAGCCGAAGACCACCGCCGCTGCCAGCCCCATGGCCCCGACAGTGCGGAACGAAGGCTGAACGAAGACGGCGCGAAAAAGGTCGCTGGCGCGGGTCCGCAGCGTCCGCACCTCGCCCTGGGCCGCGACCTGGGCCTTGACCTGATAGGCCAGGTCCTGCGGCGGCACGGGCCGCTCCATCCGCCGGATCTCCACGACCAGACGCCGCATCGAGCTGAGACGGGCCCGACAGGCCGGGCAAGAAGCCAGATGCACCTCGACCTCACGCGTCTCGGCGTGCTCCACTTCCCCATCCATGTAGGACGACAGCTGCTCAGTCGACAGGTGACGCTTCATATCAAGTCTCCAAAAGAACCCGGAGCTGGTCCCGGCCGCGCGCGATGCGCGACCGTACCGTGCCGATCCGGACTCCCAGCACTTCCGCAATTTCCTCGTACGAGAGGCCCTCGATGTCGCGCAACACCACCGCCTCGCGAAATGCCGGCGGCAGCCTGGCGAGCCCCTCCGCCACTCGACGCCCCTCATCGGCAGCCACTGCCAGCTCCTCCGGCCCCCGCGACGGATCGGCGTAGGACACCTCCCCCTCGCCCCGGTCATCCCCCAGCGGCTGCGTCAGCGGCCGCCAGCGCGACAACCGGTCCCGGCAGTGGTTCACCGCGATGCGAAAGATCCAGGTCTTGAGCGAAGACCGGCCCCCGAAGCTCCCGAGATGCCGGTACACCCTCAGGAAGATCTCCTGCGTAAGATCCGCCGCCTCTTCGTAGTTTCCAGAGAGACGGAATGCCAAATTGTAGACCATCTCCTCGAACCGGGCATAGACCTCGTTGAAGGCCCGGACATCTCCGGAACGGTGTCTCTCAGCGAGCTCGACATCGACTCCGAGGTCGTGGACGACAGCGGAAACCGTGGCTACCCCCACCGGATCCTCCCAGGGCGTCCCAAAACCACCCTTTGCTTGATTTAGACGGTGGGACACCCAGGAAAGTTCCCTAAGTTGTTCCGATCTCCCTCACCCCGGCCCTCTCCCCAGGGAGAGGGAGATCATTTTGCCTTTTTGGCGACTTGCGAACCCGGGATGTCCGTGTCCTGGCCGTAGTAGGCGAGAAGCCCCTGGACTACGGCCTCCGCGACCTTCTGACGGTAGGCCCGGGTCTGCACCAGGCGCCGATCCTGCTCGTTGGCCAGATTGCAAACCTCGAGAAGGATCTTCGCTGGGACAGAATTGTAGCGGAGAACGGCCGGAACCCACGTACCGTTGTTGCGAACAATCTTGTCGCGCACCGGCTTGAAGGGGTGAACCGGCAGGTCCCGCTCGCTGAACGCGGCGATGATCTGCTTCGCCAGCTCGCGCGAGAGGCCCTCGCTCTCCACCCGCTGCTGATGGGAGAAGCTCACGGTCTGCGCCTCCTGCACCTCTTTCCGCAAGGCATAGACCCCGCCGGACTTGCCGAAGCTCCCGCCCACCAGATCCGCCGCCGGCAGGTAGGCCATGGCGCCGCGCAGCGAGGGGTGGAGCGAATCGCCGTGGATCGAAAGGAACACCACCTTCTGCGGATCCCCATGGCTCCCCTGCACCCGCCGGAACATGCTGTTGGCCAGATACCAGCGGAGATTGACCCCCACCCGGGGGTCGGTGATCGGGTACGGCGGCGTGGTGAGCACCGCGTGCCCCCGCGAGAACGGCAGGACGTCCGAGTCCTGGATGCGCCACTCGGAGCCGTCGCGCGTCGTCACCACCACGTTGGCGGCCGTGTGGGACTCCAGCAGGCGCTTGACCCGCATCGCGATGTCATAGACGTGCGTGCTCTCCCACACCCCGGCCATGGTGGCGCCGGAATCCTGCCCGCCGTGGCCGGCGTCGAGGATCACCGTGATCCCGGCCAGCCCCTTGGCGCGCACCTGGTTGCTGAACTGGGTGCTGGCGCGCAGGCTCGCCTCGTACTCGACCCGCTTCGGGTGCCCCTCGGGCAGGAACTCGGGGAGGAGGTCGTCGAACGGGATCCGGATGCGATGGCCGATCCGGATGTCCGTCACGTCCGGGATGTCGTTCAGGCGGGCCAGCTCGGCGGCGAACGCGTTCACGTCGTTCGCGTAGACGCGGCCGGTGAAGCGCACCACCACGCTGGAGTAGAGCGCCTCGCCCGGACGCAGGCGGTAGACCGCGTACTCGCCGGTCGGGTCGCTGACGTAGTCCAGGTGATAGGGCTTCTCGGGCACCGGCAGGACCGCGCGGAACGCCGGGCGCAGCAGCTCCGAAGGGATCACCACCGCCGCGCCGCGCGGCACGTCGTCGTCCAGGAACTCGTTGTACTCGCGGATCGCCCGGAAATTCTCCCCCGTGCCGGTGAACCAGAGCGCGAGCTGCCAGATGCTCTCCCGCTGCAGCGGCCCCACCCCGCGCGCCTGGTGGCGCCAGCCGTCGGCCTGTCCCTTGTCCTGCGGGAACAGGGCGCGCATCGCGCGGACCTGAAGCTCGTTCGACAAGAGATCGAAGGGGACGCGGTAGCGCTCTCCCGCGTGCAGCACCTGGCTGCCCCCGTTGGTCGCGACGATCTGCTGCGCCCACTTCTCGTCGCCGCAGAGCCGCCGGGTGAAGGCATAGAGCCCCTCCCCCTTCTGCGGCGAGGACTCCGCGAAGATCCCCTCCTCCGACAGGGCGATGACCACTCCGTCGCCGAGCGACACGCGGACCGTGCGGACCGCGGTGAGGTTGTTGTCGAGCGGGGCGGCGAGAGCGCACGGCACGCAGAGCAGAGCGGCCAGAGCCGCGAGCCGGATCGTCCTCTGGATCATGCACCACCCCCGCATCCGCTATCCGGCCTCCCTTCCACGGAACGCCGGAGCCACCCGCCAGGCCGCCTCGCGCTCCACGGCCCGGCAGGCGCGGAACACCGTCGCCTCGTCGAACATCCGCCCCATGATCTGGAGCGACTGCGGCAACCCGTCATCATCGAGCCCCGTGGGGACCGCGAACGCCGGCAGGCCCACCAGGCTCGCCGGCGCCGTGAAAATGTCGGACAGATACATCGCCAGAGGATCGTCCATCCGCTCGCCGATCCCGAAGGCCGACGTCGGGCTGGTCGGCGTCACCAGGAGGTCCGCCCGCTCGAACGCGGCGTCGAGCTCCCGGCGCATCCGCTCGAGCACGCCGCGGGCCCGGCCGTAATAGGCCTCGTAGTACCCCGAAGAGAGGGCGAACGTGCCGAGCATGATCCGACGCTTGACCTCCGGGCCGAAACCCTCGCTACGGCTCGCCACGTACAGATCCGCCAGATTGTCAGCTGGAGCCCGCCGTCCATAGCGCACCCCGTCGAAGCGGGCGAGATTCGCGCTCGCCTCCGACATGGCGACGACGTAGTAGACCGCTACGGCCGCGCCGAGACTGGGCAGCGACACCTCGAGGATCTCGGCGCCGGCCCGCTCCAGGAACGCCAGCCCCTCCCGCCAGCCGCGGGCGCTGGCCGGAGAGAGCCCCGCCACGTCGATGTCGCGGATGACCCCGACCTTGAGCCCGGCGATCCCCTCCTCGATCCGCGCCAGATAGTTCTCCACCGGCCGGTCGGCGCACGTCGCGTCGTTCGGATCGGGCCCGGCGATCACCTGCAGAGCGAGCGCGGCGTCCCGCACGTTGCGCGTCAGGGGGCCGATCTGGTCCGTGGACGAAGCGAAAGCGACCAGGCCGTAGCGGGACACCCGTCCATACGTCGGCTTGATCCCCACGACGCCGGACAGCGCCGCCGGCTGCCGGATCGAGCCGCCCGTATCCGACCCGAAGCTCAGCGGCACGCTCCCCGCCGCCACCGCCGCCGCCGGCCCGCCGCTCGATCCCCCCGGCACCTTCGAAAGGTCCCAAGGGTTCCTGGTCGTCTGGAACGCCGAGTTCTCGCACGACGAGCCCATGGCGAACTCGTCCATATTGGTCCGGCCGAGAATCACCGCCCCGGCCGCGAGCAGCCGCTCGACCGCGGTCCCGGTATACGGCGCCACATATCCTTCGAGGATCCTGGACGCGCAGGTGAGGCGATGGCCCGCCAGGCTCAGATTGTCCTTGAGAGCCACGGGCACCCCGGCGAGAGGGCCGGGGTCCTCCCCCGCCGCGATCCGCAAGTCGATCCCGGAAGCCCGCCGCCGCGCTTCCTCTGTGAAGACCTCCAGATAGGCGGAGATCAGAGGCTCCACCTGCGCCGTGCGAGCGAGAGCCGCCTCCGTCACCTCGACCGCCGACACCTCACGAGAGCGCACCCGGCGGCCCACCTCCTCGACGGAGAGCTCCCAAAGCTCACTCATCGCCACCTCCACCCTTCACCTCGGGAACCACCAGAAACTCCCCCAGAGCCGACGCCGGAGCATTGGCGAGAAACACCTCGCGAGGCAGGCAGGGACGAGCCTGGTCCTCGGCCTCCCGCACGGGAGACGCCGGAGCGGCCTCGGTCTCCCCCGAGCCGGTCTCATACCGCTGAAGCTGGTCGATGTAGTCGACGATGTGTCCGAGCTGCTCGGTGAAGACCCGTTCTTCCTCGGGAGAGAAACGAAGCCGGGCGAGGGAGGCGATTTTCCTTACATCTTCGGTGGTTAGTGCCATGGCCTTCAAGTGGAAGTTTAGCTGCGGCTGGGGTGGATGGCAATGGGGTGGGCTGTTTGGTTAGCCCTCGCTGGCCGGGTCTCGCGCCCCCTGAGACCGCCGGCATCCTTGCCGGCCACGCTCTCCATGACCACGGCGGCCGGCCATGGGCTCCGCAGCCTTGAGCCTATCCTCAGCGCGTAGCCGCTATGCCGCCAGTTTAGTAGTGGCTCCACGGCCGGTATAGTGGCTCCACGCACCGTGTAACGCTTAAACCGGCCGGATAGCGGCTATCCCGCCGGGGATAACGGTTATCCCGGCCGTCCCCACGGCTATCCCGCCGGGATAACGGCCCGGCCATCCCCACGCTTATCCCGTCGGGATAACGGCTATCCGTTGAGTTCAACGGTGGGGATAGCGGCTACCCGGTCGAGTCCGGGACGTCCGCATCCCCTGAAATGGACCCGTCCTCGACCAGCGCCAGCACCCGCAGCGGGCTGCCGCTGACGATCTTGAGCGGCGCGGCGATGACTACCGCCCCGGTCGCGGGGAGCTGATCGAGGTTCCGCAGGCTCGCGAGGTCAAACCGGCGGGCGCCGTGCGACTTGGCGACCAGCGCGAGAATCGTGGCCGCCATAGCGGCCTCGGATCGCTTCACCATCGGGATAGGTTGGCGCGACTCTTCTGGCTGCTGTTCAGCGGGATCGGCGCTGCCACCGTGGTCAGGCGACTCCCGTTCCGTAAAACTACGCAGGAGCCACCACGTTCATTCCGAGTGCCGCCTACGGTTAGAAGCTAACCGGCGGGGCCGCGCGATAGCGCGGTATCCGTCCGGTTGAGCGCAAGGGTTAGCCGCCGGCCTCTGGGGCAAGTTCATCGATAATTGCCCTTAACTCTGTTGGCGAAGAAGTAATGGCCCGACCACCCAATTGCCTTATCTGCTCTCCAAATTGGCGCGCTCCTCGAGTAGAGCAAAAGACTACATATGGTGAATCTATGCGCCGTTTCATGACCTCTTCAAAAAGGTCAACCCCTGCGTCCTGGTTGTCGCTACCGGCTTCGTCGCGTGACATATCCGAGACGATCAATAGGTACTTATTCCGATCCAAAAGTGAAAGAGCATCCCGCGTGCTTATCGCCAAATCTACCCGATATCCTCTTTTCTGAAGAAGATCAATGAAGAAACTATTATTCTTGGGATGATCATCAACCCACAAAACATTATTAGCAACTATTGATGTGGGACGAGCTTTGGCCAATTCCGCAGTAGCAGGAATCTTGGAGCCCTCAACCTTCTCTCTAATTTCATTGAGCTGTTTCTGTAAGTCTGCCACTAAGGCTCGCTGCTCTGCGCTGGCCTCTTTCATCGAGAGCTTCTGGCCGCCAAACTCGACTGTAAATTCTCGGTTCTTCGCCGACGTGATGAGGTCTGCAAAGCCTTGCCTATACCTCCAAATGACATAGAGAATGATAACAGGCCATGCAGCTGCCGCAAGTGCTTCGACTAACTTGGCTAGATCACCCATAGTTTTCACTCTCGCCGGCTACGCTTCTGCCCCTCACCGGCGGCGTCAGCAGTCCGGTGCAGGGCCGGGGTTGGGCACGCTGTGAGCCTATCGTACCCTCACTAGATAGATCACAGCTCGGTACGGAGGCAATGGTAGCTCAGTCTTCAGATTGAAGCTGCTGCTGATCGAGTGCGTGTGGTTACAGGCGCTCTCCGGCTTCGGAGTATCCCAGACCGCAGCATTTCCACCTGGAAATTGATTCTTGGCCTCGTCGAAGAATTGAGTGCAGCCAGAGACCTGCATTCCTTCTGTCGTGCCCACCAACGTCACTGCCTGCTCGAAGCTACGGGAGCCGCCAGTTGTCGCGCTGTTGTCGGCTGCGTCGCGATCAGGTGGCAGGCCAAGAGGAAACCGGGCGACCATGTTAGGGAGAGTACGCCCGTTTAACGGAGACTTCGGGTCATTGACAACGCCCCCATCTGCCGGAAGCCACCATGGAGCCAACGCCTGGACTTCGCTAGGTGTGAGGGCAAACGCCACGACAGCACCGACGGGAGGCAACTGGCGATGGACTTCGGTAAGAGCATCTTCGAGAGCGGTGACACGTTCCACGAGACTAGCACCGCTCACTGCTTGGACCTCGCAGAGTATCCCTAGAAGTGCGAGAAGTGCGACTGAACCGATTCGCTTCATCTTGGCCACCTTTCAAATAGCAACTGGTATACAGCACTGAAATCGTAGCGCCCAACGGATGCGCTTCACCGGCGGACGGCGAAGCCGCCCGTCCGAGTGCAAGCGCCGGGGTTGTGCGGCATTTCTCAAAGATTAATCAAGTCGGCCCCAGGTAGATTAAAGTACCGATAGAGAGCAGTCCCGTAAAAACCCAAACTCCGATGATTCCAATAACGACCTGCTCCATGTACTCGGTCGCAGATTTTCCAGGCGGCCTATTAACCTCTTCAAAGCTTACCTCGGTGGAAACAGGGCCTAAGATCTTCTCTCTCTTGGCTCTAAAGTTCACGGGGCCTGCGAGCCTTCCTCGTTCGGTTTTTAAGAAGGAGAGCCGCGGTCGGAAGCCAAGCGAATATAGATACCTATCGAGCAGCTGAGGATCTCCAGAATTCAGAACGAGCCGCCTGGCATCAGCCATCCAGACCCTGTTATAGTACTGTGATATGAGCTGCATTCGCCACCATACGAAACCAAAAAGAACTCCTACCAGCGAGACGCCTGTAACGAGTAATAGGGAAACCAGCGTCCAATTGCCAGGGCTCGCTTGCTCCTGTATTACAAACCCCGACGCAACAGCATTGATCAACAGAAATACATTCGTTCTTGTCCAGTATAGCTGGGACTCAAAGTGAGCACGCTCCACCATGAATTTGAGCGCATCCTCGCGACTTAGGGTTAGCCCCGATATGGAAGACGTAATGGTCTCACTGCCTGAACTTGCATCACTATCTACGTTGTTCATGATCGGCTTACACCTTGAGATCTACGATCTTTTTGTTCAACCGTCTAACTAACCGGCGCCGTATAACCCCCAACCCTTTATACGTTCACCCAATGGCCTATACGTCGCCTTACCTGTACTCTGTACCGCGCTGCACGTCAGATAACACGCTCAACTGGCTCCAGTTTCCGACTTCTTACCGCCATTAATCTGTCGTCTAAGCGTCTCCAAACGGGAGGACAGGCTGGCCTGATCCACTCTGCAATCCGTCGGTTGCTTCGATCTTAGACCTGTTGCTAAGGCGCGTCTATGATATTGCTGAGAACGTATAGACGCCGGCTCGCTTGGCGTGCTTGGGGACAGCCGCCGGTCCAGTTCTTATCGGTATGCAATCCGACCCGCGGCGAAGGCGAATCGACCCAAGTTGGAAACGATGGGACCAGCGGTAGGCGCGGTTTCCCCCACGCCGATCTCCCGGGATCTACAAAACGATCTCCAGTCATCTACGACGAAAGCTGGAGATCCGCTCAGGCGCGCGCGCCGGGCTGCAGCCGCTATTCCGCGCGCAACGCCGTCAGCGGGTCCACCCGCGCCGCCCGCAGCGCAGGACGCAGGCATCCCACCACCGCGGTCGCAAGGCACAGCGCCACGGCAACCGCGATCGTCAGCGGATCTTCCGGACGCACGCCGAGGAGCAGCGCGCTCATTCCTCGCGCCGCGGCGTAGGCCACTGCGATGCCGATCACGATTCCGATCAGTGCGAGCGCGAGCCCTTCGCGCAGCACCAGGCTGACGATGGCGCTGCCTTGCGCGCCCAACGCTCGCCGGACTCCCAGCTCCTGCGATCGCTTCGACACGGTGAACGTGAGCAATCCATGGATGCCGAGCCCTGCGATGAGCAGCGCGATCAGCGTGAGCGCGCCGAGCAGCCGGAGCTGGGTCACACGCGAGGCTGTCTCCTCGGTGACGATGTCGGACATCGCGCGCACGTCCGAGATCGGCTGCTCCGGGTCTGCCGACTTGACGATCTCGCGGATTCTCGGCAACAGAGTGCCGGCGCCCGCCGCGGTCCGGACTACCAGGATCTTGGGGATGTATCCGATGATCGATCCGTCGTCCACCTGCTGGTACGGCAGATACGCCTGTGGCTCGCTGGGCCGCTCCAACCCGCGCACCCGGACGTCGCCGACCACTCCGACGACCGTGCGCTCGCTCATGGCGAGATTGAAACGCTTGCCGATCGGATCTTCGTTCGGCCAATGGCGTTTCGCGAAGGATTCGCTGACGACCGCGACGAAAGGTTGACCGCCCGTGTCCGTGGCCGCGATGTCGCGTCCGCGTCGCAGGGGAATGCCCAGGGTAGCGAAGAACTGAGGCGTGACGTACCGCAGGCTCACGTTGTGCGCACTGTCGCGGACTACCTCCTCGCCGGGGAGCGAAACCGGCCAGATCCCTCCGGTCATCGCCATCGGCAGCCCGGTCACGTACGCGGCGCTTCGCACCCCGGGAATCGCGCGCACGTCCTCCAGGACGCGCTCGTAGAACTGCGCGCGCCGGGCGGTCGCTTCGTATTTGGGAAGGGGGAGCGCCGTTTGCAGCGTCAGCACGTTGTCCGCGACAAACCCGGGATCCGTCGACTGGATGCGCCAGACCGCGCGGATCAGGAGCCCCGACGTGACGAGCAGCACGACCGATGCGGCGATTTCGACGATGACGAGCGCGGCGCGGAGCCGCTGTGTGCGCCCTCCCGCTGTTCGTGCGCCGCTGCGCAGCGCGTCGAGCGCGCTGCTCCGCCCCGCGCGCACCGCGGGCGCCAGCCCGAAAGCGAAACCGGTCAGGAGCACGAACACCGCGGCGAGCGCAAGGACGCGCAGATCCAAGGACGCGTGTTCCCCGATTGGAAGCGAGCTCGGGACGAGGCGCGCGAGCAGAGGCACTGCCGCCGCGGCAACCGCGACCCCGACGACGCCTCCGACGAACGCGACGCCGACGCTTTCGGTGACGAGCTGACGCACCAGCCGCTCGGGTCCGGCGCCGAGTGCGGCGCGCACAGCCAGCTCGCGCGCCCGGTGGGCACCCCGCGCGAGAAAGAGGCTCGCCAGGTTCGCGCAGGCGAGGAGCAGAATGCAGAGCGACGCGCCGCAGAGGGCGAGCACGAGCAGGCGCGCGCGCTCCGAGAGCTCCTCGCGCAGTCTGAGAAGTGTCACTCGGATGTCCTTGTTCTCATCGGGGTACTGCCGCTCGAGGCGCTGGCTCACGATCGCCAGCTCCTGGCGCGCCCGCTCGGCGGATACGCCAGGACGCAGACGTGCGACGACCCGGAGATAGGTGTCGGTGCGATCGACGTAGTCATCTTCGCGAAAGACGAGCGGCGTCCATGCTTCGACGGAGCGAGAGGGGAACTGGAAGGACGCCGGCATCACGCCGATCACCGTGTGCGGGACGCCGTCGAGCCGGATGGACGTGCCGATCACGCCGGGATCGCCGCCGAAGTACGATTGCCAGAGCGCGTGGCTCAAGACGACGAACTGTCCTGTCGCAACGTCCTTGGCCGTGAAGACTCGGCCGATCAACGGCGCGACCCCCATCAGAGGCAAAAACTCCGGCGTCGCGGGGACCGTCTCCAGCCTCCGCGGCTCGCCGAGGCCCACGAGGTTTGCGTTGCGCAACGTGTAGGCGCCCATCCCCGTGAATGAGGACGTCATCGCCCGCCAATCACGATAGTTCGCGGGCGACACCTCGTTGATGGTGAAGTCGGGCGAGCCCTGCCAAAGCTTCACGAGCCGGTCGGGATCGGCGAACGGCAGCGGACGGACGAACACGAGGTCCGCGATCGAGAAAACCGCGGTGTTCGCTCCCACGCCGAGCGCCACGACGAGCACGGCGGTGAGCGCGAATCCTGGCGTACGGCGCAGCGATCGCGTGGCGTAGCCGAGGTCGCGGAGGAAGATTTCCCAATGCGCCGCGATCGCGTTGGGGATCACGTCCGTGAGCGCCGCCCAAAGGATCGCGAGGAATCCCAGGGGGCCGGAGAGACCGCGCGTCCGCTCGGCGAAGGCGTAGCACAAATCTTCGCGATACTCGGCCCAGAAGGACGAGGGGTAGAGGTGCAGCAGCGCGCGGTAGAGACGCATCACACCGTCTCGGGTTTGAGCCCGCACGCGCGCGCCAGACGCACGAGCTCGGAAAGGCGCCGCATCTCGGCGCGCGCGACGGCGGTGCCGAAGGGTGTGACACGGTAATAGCGCCGCCGCGGGTCGTCCGCCGCCGGGCGCCGCCGGGTGACCTCGGCGATGAGCCCCTGCTCCACCATGCGTGCGATCGAACGATAGAGCGTGCCGGCGCTCAGGCGCAGCTCGCCCTGGGTGCGCGCCTCGACATCCTGGATGATGGCGTAGCCGTGCCGTTCTTCGTCGAGGAGCGCGAGGAGGATGTGGAAGGTGGCCGGCGGCAGCGGCAGGAGGTCGTCGATGAGCTCGCGATCGTTTTCCATATCCTCACTATAGCCACAGTGGATACATTCGTCAAGGCTATAGTGACGAGCGGGGCTGTTGGGCGGCCCGCGAGCAGCTCTCCCTCGGTGCCCTACGCCGCTGAGCACCGGACCCGCAGCACCTGGAGGACTCGCTCGAAGCTGCGGTCCAGGGCCTGATCGTAGGCGCCTTCCGGCTGCTGCGGAGCCTCCAGGGGCCAGGCACGTCCCAGACGGCTGCCGCAGGAGGCACAGCCGGAGAGAAGGTGGCGGACCACCGTGCTTCTCTCGTCGCGGGTGGCCGATCCGGCGGCGAACCGGTCGAGGAGCTCCAGCGAGACGGGGTGCTCCGGGCCGCAGAGGCGGAGCCTCCGGCGGGGTGTGGTGGCTGACAAGGCGGTGGGTGCGTCGATCGTCTCCAGCGGTTCCATCACCGTTCTCCTCCGAGCATGAACATTTAGGATAGAGAACGGCCAGAGAGGGGGCCACCCCCTCACGGGTAGATTTCTTCCTGCCTCAATGAGATCCCTGCGGCCTACCCCGCGGGGTAGGTTTCTCACGGCTCGATCACGTCGCTCACCGGGATCGCCCACAGCTCGCGGCCGTGCTCGCCGTCGTCGGCGCCCGTCAGGAGGACGTCGTCGACGAGGGAGAACGGACCGGGGGAGGAGGCGTCGCGGCCGGGGTTGATGTCGGCCACGCGGAGGGTCCCCGCGGCGGTGCCGTCGCTGCGCCAGGGCTCGAGGCCATGCTTGCCGTCGTCTGCCGCGAAGACGAGAATGCCGTCAACCGCGGTGAGGGCCTGGGGGGAGGAGCTCGGCGTGCCCCGGCGCAGGTCGGTGATGAGGCCGGTCGAGGCCGCGTCGCCGAGGCTGGTCCATAGCTCGGCACCGGTGCGTTCGTTGTAGACCGAGAAGAACAGCCGCTCTCCCACCACTGTGAGATCGCGCGGCCAGGAGGGCGTCCCGCCCACGGTCAGGTCGTCGACCAGGACCGTGCCGGACCGCGTGCCGGCGGTGCGCCAGAGCGCCTCGCCGGCGGTGCCGCGGCGGGCGAAGAAATACACCTTGCCGCGGAAGGCGGTGAGCCCGTGCGGATCGGAGCCCGCGGGGCCGGGCAGCAGGTCCTTGATCCGGCGGGTTCCGGAGGCCGTGCCGTCGGTCCACCACAGCTCGCGGCCGCTCGTTCCATCGTCGGCGGTGAACAGGGCGCCGCCGCGGAACGCCAGAAAATCGTCAGGGCTCGACGACAGGCCCTTTTCGGTCCGGTTGTCGCACTCGTCCCCCTCCCATGGAGCCTGTCCGGGACGGATGTCGCGCAGCAGCCGGGTGCCCGCGTTCGTGCCGTCGGTCAGCCACAGCTCGCGGCCGTTGCGGCCATCCTCGGCCGCGAAGACGAGACGGCCGCGGATCTCGACGCCCGGCCCCGGGTCCGAGGACTCGCCGATGCACGCGTGGTGAAACCCAGTGTAGATCGAGGCGCGGTCGATGTTCTTCACCATCCGCGTACCTTTCGCGGTGCCGTCGCTGCGCCACAGCTCGACATCCGAGGAGCCGAACAAGCTCCCGCTGGTCGCGCCGAACATCAACGTGGAGCCCAGAGGCATGAACGACCGGGCATCGAGGGCTTTGGGATCGCTACCCAGGCCGGAGGCGCCGTCGAGCCACGAGAGACCCTTGGAGGAAGCGAAGTAGAGGAGATCGCCGACCCGCGTAAAGTCGCGGGCCCCCAGAAGGTCGTCGCTCAGCTCGCGGGTGCCCGCGGGCGTGCCGTTGGACTCGAAAAGAGGTGCCTCGAGGCGGGAGATCTGCGCCGAGAAGACGAGCCGCCCGTCGAAGACGGCCTGGGCTAGCGGTCCGGACGAGCCCGGCCCGGCGTTGAAGTCGTGCAAGCCGACGGTGCCCGCCGCCGTTCCGTTGGTGGTCCAGAGCTCCGAGGCCCCCTCCTCGGTGCTGCGCCCGAAGTAGGCCCGCGCGCCCAACGCAACCAATCCGCCGTACGAATGGTTCGTGCCGGCGTCGTCGAGAAGGAGGCGGGTCCCCGCGGGAGTGCCATCCGTCACCCAGAGCTCGGTCGCGTCCCCCTCCGGCGACGTCGCGAAGAACAGTGCCTGGTCACCGAAGGCTGCCACCTCGCCGATGGAGCGGCCCTCGGCAACGGAGAGCCGCTCGGTCGTCTCCGCCGTGCCCTGCGTACGCCACAAGCCTTCCTCAGGACCGTCGGTCGTCACCACGAACAACAGCCCGGAGGCCGTCGGCGTCAGCTCCTGCACGTCGTAGCCCCAGTAGAACTTCCCGATGCGGTAGGTCCCTTCCCGCGTGCCGTCGGAACGGATCAGCTCGCCGTCCTGCAACACGGTGAACAGAATCCCGTTCCAGACTCCGGTACGGAACGGATAGCTGTAGCCCGAGCCATCGACCGTCAGCTCGGCCACGGAAGCGAGACGGAACGTCCCCTCGGGAGTGCCGTCGGTGCGCCAGAGCGCTTCATCGGTCCACAGGAGACCGATGTCCCCGACCGCCGAGACGAACGCATACCCCGATGTCTCCGAAGAGATCCCCACATTACTGCCGAACAGGTCGAGCAACGACCGGGTGCCCGTGGCGGTGCCGTCGCTGCGCCAGATGTCGAAGCCACCCGTCGGCAGGGGCAATCCGAAATAGACGAGCCCGCCGGCCTTCTCCAGGCCGGGAACCCAGGGGCAGTCGCTGCCAACCGGAGGATCGGGTGTCGAGAAGGTGCAGATCTCCTGGACCGGCACGGTGCCCCGCCGGCTGCCGTTGCTCGACCACAGCGAGCGGTGAGGACCTGCAGAGGCCACGAAGAGCAAACGGTCATCGAGGACCTCGAAAGCGGCCGGATCGCCGTGGCACGGTCCCGGGCAGAGATCGCGGACCCGCCGCTCGCTCCCCGGCGTGCCGTCGCTTTGCCACAGCTCGCGGCCGGCGACGCCATCGTCGGCGCCGAAGAAGAGGCGGCCGTGGAAGATCGTCGCAGACGTCGGGTCCGAGCTACACCGCCCCGGGCAGATGTCCGTCACCCGCCAGGTACCGCCCGGCGTGCCATCGGTGCGCCACACCTCCAGACCATGGGCCGGATCGGAGGCGCTGAAGTAGGCGACGTTCCCGTCCGCGGCGCTCGGCAGACGGACCTGCGCCTGCTCGATGTTGGGACCGGTATTGAGGTCCGCGACGAGAAACGGCTCGGCCCCCAGGGGAGCGGCGAGAGCGAAAACGACGACGGCGGCGAGACTGCGCATGCGGGCTCTCCTCAGCTCGAAGGACAAGGATATCCTGAATCAGCATATGCGGCGTGAGGTAGGATGAAGCTGATGAAAGGGAGCCGGTATTTCTCTGCCGACATTCTGGCCGCGATTCGAGACGGCAAGATCCTGGGCATCCGGGCGGGAACGCAGCCGCACCGCATCATTGGCATCTGGGCGGTCGTGGTAGAACGCCGCGTCTTCGTCCGGTCCTGGAGCCTGAAGCCGCGCAGCTGGTACCGGACGTTTCTGGAGGAGCCACGCGGAGTGATCCAGGTGGATGGCCAGGAAATCGAAATCCGCGCTGTGCACACACGGAGCGAGCGCCTGAAGGAAGCTGTCGATCGCGCCTATCTGGAAAAGTACAAAACGCCCGGATCGATCAAGTACGCGCAAGATCTCGGACGCTCACCTTCGCGGGACACCACCACGGAGCTCGTGCCGCTCTAGAAAACCACCACGTCCGCCGTCGACACCGGCGCCTCCAACATCCCATCCTCTCGACAAGGCACCAGCCACCCCGGCCTCCAGGCCATGAGGTGAGGACGGAACACGCCGGCGAGCTCCTCTTGAGGGATCTCATCCAGAAAAACGCGCAGCGCCGTCTTATGGGCCTTGCACCGGGCCCTGAGCCTGTCCTCGGGCTCCGGGGCGAACGCGATCACCGGATGAAACCGTTTCCGGAGCGCCCCGAGGACCGAGTGATGGATCACCTCCCAGCCGAGAAAATCCTTGTACGTCCTGGGTTTCATCTCCTGATCCACCGCCAGAACCTCTCCCCGCGCTTTCGAATGCTTCCTGAGGATCCGCTCGAAGGACCGTTCCCAGAACGCCTTGAGCAGACGCACCCGCGACAGACCGGAGACGTTCGTCTTGTAGTCGAGCAGGAAGAGGTTGAAGAGATGGGTCATCTTCTCCCGGCAGTCTTCCGGAAAACGAAACGTCAGGAGGGCCTCGAAGGTGAGCTGCTCCAGGATCTGGCCTCTGATCTCGTCACCGGTCACGAACCGGGTCAGGCACAAATCAAACAGCTCGTGAGCCGCCGGCTCCACGGCCGCCCGCAGCTCCTCGGCCCGCCGGCAGAGATTCGACGCTTCGAGCTCCGGAACTTTCTCAAAATCCTTTGTGATCGCCTCCTTGAGCAGGAAAGCGAGGTCGACATTGTCGAGCGAGGTGAGGTCCTTGGGGAGGGCAAGCGCCGGGAACCGGGGAGGCTCGATGCCGAGCACATCCAGTATCGCCAGCGGTGTCAACTCCAGATCCGGAAGGCTGCCCGCCGGAGCGAGACGCAGGCGCGTCACCGACGCCCGAAAGTTGTCGAGAGCGGCCGTCTGACCCGGGCCGCACAGGAGACGGAACAGCCGGCCATCGAGCAGGAAGCGGAAAGGCCTCTCCCGGCGAGCCCATGGGAGACGGCGGACCGTTCGGGCGACGAGATCGCCCAGGTCGGGTGGCGGGAGAGGGGGAACGGCCACGATGGGCGGATGATATCCGCGGCTGCGGCGCCGTGGATCTGCGGAGGGCCGCCACCTGAACGAACGCGTCGCAAGGCTGGGGGGGCTGCTAGTTCGGTTCGTCGAGGACCGCGGCGACCGAAACAGCGACGACGGCCTTCTCCAGCCAGCGCTCCAGCCGTTCCGGGTCCTTCTGAGCCAGGATGCGCTCGCGGACGGAGTCCGGCACGGCCATGCCGCGAGCCCGAAGCACGGCCAACACGGCCCGAGCCGCCTCCTCGGTGCGCCCCTTGGTGAGACCCTCGGCGAGTCCTTCGGCGAGCCCCTCGGCGCGTCCCTGCGCGACGTATTTCTTCGCGAAATCGCTCTGGTATTCGTAGCCCTTCATCATCGCCTCCAGTGCCCGGCGCGCCGCCGTATTCAGAGAATTATACACCAGATCATAGTACAATCTGACCCGGTCGTCGTCGAGTCCGCGGATCGCGGGCACCACCGCCGCGGCGATCGTCGTGCCCTCTTCGGTCTCGCCGTGCGACATCGCAGAGAGCACCCCAAGCTCAGGCCGGCGCGCCGCTTCCCCAGGGTCCGTCACCACCGGAACGGCGCTCCGGCGCAGCACGGGCGGGGTCAGGACGAAGCCGGGGACGCCTGTCTCGATCGGTTCCGCGCACCAACCGGCGACGGCCGGATCGGGTGCGACGATGAGGAGACCCGCCGGGCAACCGTGGATGGCGCGCGAGTTCGTCACGTAGGCGGGCCAACTGAACCGCTTTTTGAGGTCGGCCGCCAGTTGGACCTCGACGATGATCACCCGGACGGGATTGTCGCCTTCGAGATGGACGACGACGACATCGGCGCGGTATTCGGCGGGCTGGACCTCGGTCAAATCGGTCGAGGCAAGGCGAGCTTCGGTGTAAGGCGGAATTGAGAAGCCCAACACCTCCGCCAGGATCTCGGCGGCGAGCGACGGCCGATTTTTGAAGAGGTCCACGAGGACCTCGTGAGCCATCGAGGGCATAGCGGACGGATTGCGGTACCTTCCACCGGACGTACGAGTAGCAAACGGCAGATCAAAGCCCTTCAGTTGCACCCCAATGCCAGTCGCCCACAAAGGGATGCCGGTAATCGGCAGTCCCATGCCAGCGAACGGCAGACCAATGCCGGTGGCCGGCAGACCTTTGCCAGTGCCCGGCAGCTAGATGCCAGTACCCGGCAACCAGATGCCGGTGATCGGCAGCCAGATGCCCGCGGGTGGCATTGCCATGCCGGTGACCGGCAGATGCAGGCGGGCGGGCGGCAGACCTCTGCCGGTGACCGGCGGGCCAATGCCAGAGACCGGCAGACCTCTGCCAGGGGTCGGCAGCTGGATACAGGTGACCGGCACCGTGATGCCGAAGGCTGGCACTCCGGTGCGGATGACTGGCCGGAGACCGCCGCCGGGGCGCCGGGGCTGACGCAAAAGCGGCGGCGGCTGGCGGCAGATCGGGGTCAGGATCGCCGAACCGGGTGTCCAGACTCACGCCGGCCCATTCAAGAGCCAACCCACCGGCACTCTCCGGCCCGCGCACCAGACACCCGGCCCGACCACGACGCCCGCTTCACCCCCCAGCCGCACCCTTTCTTTCCAGAGAGGTCACCGCACGGCCAGCGAGGAGTCTCCATGACGACCGTCGGATCGGTACTTCCGAGTTTTTGCAGCTGGAGATTGCGGCCTCGCAAACTCTACCCAAGACCGCCACCCGGTCGAGGTCGTGGCTTTCTCCTTCCAGAAGTTAGAGACGCGAACCGAGACTCTCGACAAATCACCGGCCCCCCTTCATCTACGCAGCCACCAAGAAGGTGCGGAAGGCTATCTACGAGCCCTATGCCTGGTTGGTAGCCGCTTACCGGGAAGCCGCGGACAAGCTCAGGAAGGGAGATCGAGACGCCGCCTTCCCGCCCGGGAGCTTTCCGCCGCATCTGCCGTTCGTGCCGGCCTGAGCCCCGCACGCTGGTTGCGGGCTCGAAAGAAAGAAACACCCTAAGCTTGCCGGACATGGGCCGATCGGAGGCGGAGGTGTATTCATTCGAGCCGTCGAACCCGAGATCAGAGATCGCTCTCGCTCATCGAAGTGCGGCAAAGCCATCGGAACGGCGGATGCGAGCTGTTTGCACCCGTGAGTTGGAGAGATGTCCGGGGTTGGAGGCAGGGGAATTTCATCACCTCCTTGAGAGGAGGCTGGAACCTATCTCCGGGGCACCTCTTCTGGAACCGATCTCCCGTCTTCTCAAATCTAGGAGCCGAGGCTCAGAGTTGCTGTGAAATGCGTTCTCGGCAAAGCTGCAGGGTTGAACCGCCTCACCGTCAAATTGAACTTCCCGTCTTTCAGGGTGAAGATGCCGTAAGAGTTGTCCTTGAAGGGAGAGCTATACCTCTTAGACCCTGTCGTTCCACCGCCAACCACGAACAAACCTTCCGTGATTCCTGCGATCTCCAAGCTATCGTCCTGCAGGCGCCCGCGGCTGATCATGGTGACACTCGGGACATGTTGATGTCCATGGAGAGCCAATTTGAACCCGTGGGATTGCAGGCCCTCTGTCGCCAAGCCGGCGTCCAGGGTAATGCTAATGCCTGCTTCGGGATATTCGGGATCGAGACACTCTTCGGTCGGAGCTGGAACCAGATGATGATGCAGCACTGCCATCCTTAGTGCTTCGGGGTTGGCTGTGTGCTTGCTGAGAAAATCCTCATACACCGGCCACTCGATGTAGCCGTAGTTCATATCCTGCCGGGTCCGTAAGCGCACGGAGTTCATCGTCAGGATCTCGATGCTCTTCTTCCCCCCCAAGTCGGAAGCGATGGAGCTGCATGAAATCCTCGATATTATGGCCATAGAACTCCTTTATGAACAACTTCATGAGAGTCTCATGCTTGTAGCTGTACGGCTCATGTTCTCGGAGGGGAATGTCGTGGTTCCCGGGCACCAGCACAATCTGTTGCGGCTGTATCTTCAATCTGGAGGCCAGATTCTTCAAAAAGGCAAGAGAATCCGCCAACAAGATGTTTCCTTCAGCCCTAGTCGTAAAGTCACCAGAAACCACCACAATACCGACCGAGGATCCCGTAAGCTTGTTGATATCTGCCACGAGCGTGTCCAGCAACGGGCGGCTTGCAGGTCCGGATTTCAGCGGAAAGCCGAAATCCGCACCGAAGTGAAGATCGGACAGGTGGACTATGCTGCTTCCCCCAACTTCCAGCTCCTCGCCCACGAAGGCGCTTGGGGTGACCGCGGCCGCCCCCGTCCAAAGGACCGGGAAAAAAGTTCCGTTCCCAAGCGGTACCTCACCGAAGGAGCTGCAGAAGGCCTCCCTCTCGATCTTCTCGAGAGTGTCAATTTTGATCCATGCTGCGACAGGCGCATCTCGGTAATAACCCGGCGTGCATGCATCCTCGGGCGATCGGATGCTGTCTCCCGAAGACCGGAACAGGATATCGCGCGCTATGGCTCTGAAGAAGCGAGAGGTCGAGCGGTCGAAGATACCGATGGTGACCGCCTGTCTGCGGAGGAGGGCCTGCAACTCTTCCAACTCATTGATATGACTTCGCTCATCTGCCTTCCGCCACCAACCCCACCAGACATAACCGGCTCCTCGGATGATCTCCTCGTGAGCACTAATCGTATCTGCGCCTGTAATGTCACGGAATCGGAGAATTACCGTACGCATCATGGATTGTTCCCTCGCTTGGGCTCATCTTTGGGCAGAATGTCGAGAAACAGGATCTTGAGATCGGCCTCTAAGTCAGCGGCGCCTACAATGTCCGCAATAAGCCTTCCGCTAGCAGCCTCGGCAGAGATCTTCGCCAGTTGGTCGACCAACCTCATGGGCTCGGACGAGCTCAGGCCATGCCCTCTGGAGGTCAGCACATTGAGGATTTCTCTCTCCGGATCGCGCCGGCTTGGGGATGCGAACAGATGGCCATTAGCGGGTAGGGACAGCACGCCCGCCCCAGGGATGGAAGCACTGGTATCGACAAAAAATCGCATCGTCTTCACGTCAACCTCTATCCAACTGCGCCTCCGATCGGGAAACTCGGGAAGAGGAAACGCCTGCTCTATTGATGCGTCGTCTAGCAGCTCGACGATCAAGAAATCGGCCATCTTCCATGACCCCAGGTCGTGGAGATCAAAATGTTCGAGAAACGGTTGTTCAAAGGTGGGGATCACGTATTCGACGAAATCTTCCAGAACAAAGAGTTCAGAGGAACAGGATTTCAGCCGGGCCAGCAATTCTTCCCGCTGCGTTGCGGCAGCAGGCCGGGTCAATTCAGGGAAGAGCGGTAAAAATACTGTCCCTCCAGGTGCGATTTGCGCAACGCGCCTCAACCACAGATCGTAGCATTCTGGATACCAAGGAGGATCGAGGAAGACGACATCTGCATGTCCCAACAGGTCGGCCGGCAATTCATCAGCGGTATCATAGCGGCAGACTCTCTCGGCGAGAGGGTTTACAGCCCCGAGGAGATTGTCCACTATGACCTGGTCCAGTTCCAGAAGCGTCCGCGCGACTCCGACCTGCCGGTGGCAAAACCACTCGTAGAGCATGGGCGCGCCGAGAAATACCAACCGGGAAGCCGACCAACTGCGCAATTTTTCCACCTTCGCGCAGGTCCCTGCCGTGAAATACCAGGAGCAGAGGACTGGATTGCCCTCAACGTGGGAAACCGAGAAGCTGAGAGCCTCCCTGTCCAGTTCATCCCTAGTCTCCTGCAACGCGAACAGATCCCCCCTTTTTTTCTCGACGCATTTCAACTCTGTCAGGCATTCAGCGACGATCGTCGGATAGGCTCCCCGACAGGATCGCAGGATCTCGCCGAGAGTCCGAGGTCCCCTTGCCAGCACTTTGGCGATTCGTTCCCGTATCTGATTCTTGTAGTGCATTGCTGAGCCAGAATTCCTATTGCTCAGATGGAACTGGATCTATAGTAACGGCAAGCCCGGAGCGGGGGTAGAGTAGGTGCGGAGTAGAATTGCCCCTGCGGAGTAGGTGCTTGTCGTTTATTCAAGCTCCTCCTGAAGGGAGATCCACCTCCCCCGAGAACCGCAAGCTCTCCCTCCTCGGCCTCCTTTACGGCCCTGAGAGCACACTCAATCCCCACTTCCCTCCCCTTTTGCCTGTCAGCCGAATTCTATCAGGCGAGCGAGCACAACTCACCCCAGCAGCCGGCCAACAGCGAGAGGCCTCTGCTCTCGTGCCCGGGTTGAAAGAGTCGGCCGCAGCCCACGGGAGCACCCTGGACTACCTTCGCCTCTCCTGGGTCGAAGGCCGAGTCGCCACCGGTCTCGGAGAGCACGACCGCTCCCCCGCCGCCTGCTGGCCGAGGTCCGCCAGAGGTTTCTCAACGACGGCAACGTCTACGAAGCCGGGCTCGCCACCCTGGATCTGGTGATCCCCTATCTAAAGGAAGGGAGAACCGCCGAGGTCCGGGAGCTGGCTGACGACATGGTCACGGTCTTCCGCGACCACGCCGTTGCCCGGGAAGCCCTGGCCGCCCTTCTCCTCTTCCGGGAAACGGCACGCCGCGAGACCGCGACCGCCGAGTTGGCCCGGGCGGTGGCCGCTTCGCTCAGACGGATGCATGGAGGCGACGCGAAGCTGCCCTGAGAGGCTGGTCGAGCAGCGGCCGACCTCGTCGTTCTGAGATCGACCATGGTCGTTGACCTGCCGACCTCGGTCGTTGGCGAAACGACCTGGTCATTTTGGGACCGACCGTGGTCGTTTTCAAAAACGACGCGGTCGGTGAGGCACCGGCCATGGTCGTTCTCTTGCCGATCTTGGTCGTTGAGGCACCGACCTCGTCGTTGTCACAACGACGCGGTCGGTGAGCCATCGACTGTGGTCGTTCTCTCATCGACCTCGGTCGTTGAGGCACCGGCTTCGGTCGTTGAGGCGCCGACCGCGGTCGTTGCGGCACCGACCTCGGTCGTCCTCACAACGACGCGGTCGTTTTGAGATCGACCATGGTCGTTGGCAAAACGACGCCGGTCGTCTTCGTGACGACTGTGGTCGGTGGCTCGCCGACCTTGGTCGTTTGCACATTTGTCCTGGTCGTTGGGAGACCGACCGTGTCGTTGTCGTGACGACTTCGGTCGGCCTCTCGCCGACCTCGGTGGTTTGCAAATTCGTCCTGGTCGTTGCCACGCCGACCGTGGTCGGTCTCTCAACGACCTTGTCGTCTTAAATCCGACTCAAATACACGGCGACTTCAGGCAGGGGAATCTCGGCGGGGCCGGCGGGACGCCGGCGGTCCCAGGGGGGTGCAAGAGCCGGCTTCTCCTGGGACGAAGCAGGCCGCCCCGTGGGGGGAGAGCCCCACGGGGCGGCGCAGGGTTACTGCTTCCCCTCCATCTGCGCGCGCAGGCGCTCTTCCTGCTCGCGGAGCTCGGGGGTGAACTCGGCTCCGAAGTCTTCGGCCTCGAAGATCTGGCGGAGCTCGATCTCGGAGCCTTCGGAGTCGGGCATGGGATTCGGGCAGCGCTTGAGCCATTCGATGGCTTCTTCCTTCGACTTCACCTGCCAGATCCAGTAGCCGGCGATCAGCTCCTTGGTCTCGGCGAAGGGGCCGTCGATCACGGTGCGCTGGTCGCCGGAGAAGCGGACGCGCACGCCCTTGGAGCTCGGGTGGAGGCCCTCACCCGCGAGCATGATGCCGGCCTTCACCAGCTCTTCGTTGTAGTTTCCCATCGCGGTCAGCAGCTCCTCGCTCGGCATCACTCCGGCTTCCGACTCCTTGCTGGCTTTGACGATGACCATGAATCGCATTGTTTTATCTCCCTTGTGTTCTTGTTTCCAGATCAGCCTTCACTGAGTAGTCGAACGAGGAGCCTTGCAATCGACAGGTTGGCTCAGGATTCTTTCTCGCAGTTGATCATCCAGGGCGTGCCGAAGCGGTCGACGAGCATGGCGAAACGGTAAGACCAGAAGGTCTGCTGGAGCGGCATGTTGATCTTCCCGTTTTCGGCCAGTGCGTTGTAGATGCGCTCGGCTTCCGCCGGATCATCGATGCTCAGCGAGACGTAGAAGCCGTTCATCTCCTCCCCCTCCGCCCGGTACTCCGGCGGGCTGTCAGAGCCCATCAGGGCCTGGCCGTCGAGCTCCAGGCGGGCGTGCATGATCATTTTGTGCCAGTCCGGGGAGATCTGGTCCGCGGTGGGCGCCTCTCCGTGGGTGAGCATCATGACGATCTTGCCGTTGAAACACTGCTCGTAGAACTTGAACGCTTCTTCACACTGGCCGGTATAAGTCAGATAGGGTGTTACTTGCATGGCGTGCTCCTTTCGTTGATTTCATCCTGTTGAGCGAGCTCTTGGACCGGCCGCACCTCGATGCTGCCCAGGCGGCCGGACGGAATCCTTGAAGCGACGTGGATGGCCTCGTTCAGGTCGCGTGCCTGGATCAGAATGAAGCCGCCGAGCTGCTCCCTGGTCTCGGCAAAGGGACCGTCGGTGATGGAGAGATGTCCGCTGCGGACTCGCAGGGTGGTGGCGCTCTCGACGGACTGGAGAGCGTCCGAGACGACGTAGTGGCCGCTCCTGCGCAGCTCGTCGTCGTAGGCGAGCGAGTCCGCGACGAGGGCGTCGTATTCGCTCTCGGACAGGGCGTTCAGCTTCGCCTCCTCCAGATAGATCAGGCACAGGTACCTCATCGTCTCCTCCGCAGGGTGGCGGACCGTCCACAACAGCGGTCCACACCAGATAGTCGTTCGGGGACGACGGAAATCGACAGCAGCAGACGATCGGAGGTCAGGACTCCGCGCCGAGGTCGACCCGGATGGCGCGCCACTTTCCCTGGTTGAACCGCAGCAGGCTCAGCACGCAGCGCGTGACGTGTCCGGTCAGGATCGCCAGCCAGATGCCGAGCGGTTGCAGCATTCCCATGTGCCGGAGGACGAAGCAGATGCCGAGCGGCACGGCAACCTGCGAGATGATCGAGATGTAGAGCGGGCTCTTGGTGTCGCCGGTGCCCTGCAGCCCGCCGGTGTACGTGAGGGCGACGGCGATGAAAAGGCCGGAGAGGCTGAGGATGCGCAGGAGCTGGACGCCGAGCTCGACGACGAGGGGCTCGTTCAATCCGAAGGCGGCGAGCAGCTGCCGCGGAAAGAACAGGAAGACCGCTCCCACCGCCGCGGCGCTGGCGAGGCCGATGCGCGCGGCGACGTGGACCGCCTGGCTGGCCCGGTCCGCATTCCCCGCGCCGAGGTTCTGGCCGGCCACGGCCGCCGCCGCGCCCATGAGCCCGACCGACGTCCAGGTGATCAACGAGAACAACTGGGTGTAGGAGACGGCGTAGGCCGCCTGGGCCGCCGCGCTGTGCGCGAGCGAGCCGATGAAGGAGAGGAGCATCACGCCGCCCACGTTCATGGCGATGCCCTGGATGCCGGTGGGCAGCCCGAACCGGAACAGGGCGCGGATGATGCTCCAGTCCGGCCGCCGAGGGCCGCCGCGCGGGAACGTGACGACCCAGCCGCCGTGCCAGAGCTTCCACATGGCGTAGAGCGCGACGAGCCCGGAAGCGATGGCCGTTCCGATGGCGGAGCCCGGAGTGCCGAAGGCGGGGATGGGGCCGAGCCCGCGAATGAGGATCACGTTGAGGACGATGTTCAGCACCGTCAAGGTGATGCCGAGGCGCAGCGGCGTCCGCGCGTCGCCGGCCGAGCGCAAGGCGCCGCCGAGCATGAAGAAGATCATCATGCCGATGCTGAACACGAACATGATGCGCAGAAACGGGATGGCTTCGCTCTGGACCTCGGGCGCGGCGTTGACCAGGTCGAGCAGCCAGGGGGTGAGCAGGTAGCCGATCGGCGCGAGGATGCCGATCGAGAGCCCGGCCGCGGTCAGGAACGCCTGGTAGACCGTGCGGTTGACCTTCTCCTCGTCGCCGGCTCCCACGAAGCGGGCGACGAGAACGCTCATGCCGGTGAACAGCGAGGAGATGAAGACGATGACGACGAGGAAGATCTGCCAGCTCACGCCGATCGCCGCGTTCCCGGTGAAACCCACGTAATGGCCGACCAGGACGTGATCGACGATGCCTTGCAGCCCGCCGATCACGTTTTGCAGCATGGTGGGCCAGGCGATCCTCCACACCGCCGGGAGGAGAGGCCCTTCGACGATGGACCGGTCGTAGCGCCGTCCCTCCTTGATCACGCGGGCAGGTCCGCGATCTCGACGACCGGCCGGATTTCGACCGTGCCGCCCCGGCGCGCCATGGGAATCCGCTCGGCAACCGCGATCGCCTCGTCGAGATCCTTGGCCTCGATCATGAAGTAGCCGCCGAGTTGCTCGCGCGTCTCCGCGAACGGGCCATCGGTCACCAGCCGTTTGCCGTCGCGGACCCGCACGCTGGTCGCCATCGTGGTCGGGCGCAGCGGGGAGGCCGCCACAAATTGCCCGGCTTCGTGGAGCTTGTGGGCCAGTTGCGTCGACTCGCCGTAGCACTGCTCGAGCTGGGTCTGGTCCAGAGCGTTCTCGTCTCCGTAGATCAGCAGCATGTATTTCACGCGTCAGCCTCCATCATTCAAGTCGGCCGTCCGGGTCGGTTGGCCAGGTCAACCGCCGGCGATGGCTCCGATCACGAAGAACGGCTCCTCGCCACGCACCACCGCGTCGGGCAGCGGGTCGTCCGGCGGATCGAGAGAGAGATCCTGTCCGCAGGCGAAGAACCGCAGGAACGCGCGGCGCTTCAGGGTGCCGTGGTCGCGGATCGTCCCCCGCAGGACCGGGTAGGCCGCTTCGAGCGCGTCGAGGACCGAGCGCAGGGTCACCGGACCCTCGACCTGGAGCTCCACCTCGGAGCCGACCTTGGCCAGCGTGCGCAGGTGCGCCGGCAGCACGACGCGGATCATGACAGGGTCTGGACCTCGACGGATAGGACCGCCGGAAGATCGCGGACGATGGGAGCCCAGGTGTCACCCGCGTCGGCGGAGGCGTAGACCTGCCCGCCGGTGGTGCCGAAGTAGACGCCGCAGGAGTCGAGCGAGTCGACGGCCATGGCGTCGCGCAGCACGTTGACGTAGCAGTCGCTCTGCGGCAGGCCGTTGGTGAGCGCCTCCCACTCGTTGCCGCCCGTCCGGCTGCGGTAGACGCGCAGCTTCCCTTCGGGCGGGAAATGCTCGGAGTCGCTCTTGATCGGGACGACGTAGATGGTCTCGGGCTCGTGGGCATGGACGTCGATCGGGAATCCGAAATCGGACGGCAGGTTGCCGCTGATCTCGTGCCACGACTCGCCGGCGTCGTCGCTGCGCATGACGTCCCAGTGCTTCTGCATGAACAGCACGTCGGGGCGCGACGGGTGCATGGCGATGCGGTGGACGCAGTGGCCGACCTCGGCGTTCGGATCGGGGATGTACTGCGAATGGAGGCCGCGGTTGATCGGCCGCCAGGTCTGGCCCTCGTCGTCGCTGCGGAACACGCCCGCGGCCGAGATGGCGATGTACATGCGCCCCGGGTTCGCCCGGTCCAGCAGGATGGTGTGGAGGCCCATGCCGCCGGCGCCCGGCTGCCACTTGGGTCCGGAGGGGTGCTCGCGCAGGCCGGGGAGCTCGTGCCAGCTCCGGCCGCCGTCCGTGGTGCGGAACAGGGCGGCATCTTCCACCCCGGCGTAGACCGTATCCGGATCGGTCAGCGAGGGCTCGAGATGCCAGACGCGCTTGAACTCCCAGGGGTGCTGCGTGCCGTCGTACCACTGGTGGGTGCCGGGGACTCCGTCGTAGACGAATTTGTTGTCGACCGCCTCCCAGGTCTTCCCGCCGTCGTCGGAGCGCTGGATCATCTGCCCGAACCAGCCGCTGGACTGCGAGGCATAGAGACGGTTCGGGTCCGCGGGCGAGCCCTTGAAGTGGTAGAGCTCCCAGCCCGCGAAATGGGGGCCGCTGACCTCCCAGCGGTCGCGCTTGCCGTCCGCCGTCAGAATGAATGCGCCTTTGCGCGTACCGACCAAGACTCGTACTCCACTCATTCTTGGCTCCTCCCTGGGTTCAGTGATGCTCGGGGGCGGGAAGGCCCACGCGAGCGGTTCCATGGGGTAGTCGTTCGGCGGGGGGCGAAATCGACAGGGGGAAGAAAAACCCTCACCCCCGGCCCCTCTCCCGCAAGCGGGAGAGGGGTGAACAGCAAAGAGGGCAGGCACAAGACCTGCCCCTACGTAGGGGCAACCCTTGTGGTTGCCCTGCCTTCGCCTTGCTCCCCTCTCCCGCTTGCGGGAGAGGGGCCGGGGGTGAGGGCCTCCAGCCGCTGCTCGAGAAACCGCCGTTCCGGTTCCTGCCGGGTGAGGCCGAGGGCACGCTCGTAGGCAGCTCGGGCTTCGTCCGTGCGGCCGAGGCGGCGGCAGAGATCGGCCCGGGCTGCGTGGGCCAGGTGGTAGTCGGCGAGATCGCCGCGCTCCAGGATGGCGTCGACCAGGGCGAGGCCGGCCGACGGGCCGTCGCGCATCGCCACTGCTACGGCGCGGTTGAGCCCGACCACGGGGGAGGGGTTCGCCTGCGCCAGCACGTCGTAGAGCCGGACGATCTGAGCCCAGTCGGTCGCGGCGGCGCTGGGGGCTTCGGCGTGCACGGCGGCGATCGCGGCCTGGAGGGTGTAAGGGCCGAACCGGCGCGAGGCCAGCGCGCGCTCGACCAGCGCCTTCCCTTCCGCGATCTGATCCCGGTTCCAGAGTGTGCGGTCCTGGTCTTCCAGCAAGACCAGCTCGCCGTCGGGCGAGGTCCGCGCAACGCGCCGCGATTCGTGCAGCAGCATCAGCGCGAGGAGCCCCAGCACCTCCGGGTCCGGCAAGAGGTCGAGCAGCAGCCGGCCCAGGCGGATCGCCTCGCCCGAGAGGTCCGCCCGCGTCAGCGACCCGCCCGAGGAGGCGGAGTACCCTTCATTGAAGACCAGGTAGACCACCTGGAGCACCGTCTCCAACCGGTCCGGCAGCTCGGCGCGCGAAGGCACCTGATAGGGGATGCGCGCGTCACGGATCTTCGCCTTGGCGCGTACGATGCGCTGGGCCAGGGTGGGCGGAGCGGTGAGGAAGGCGCGCGCGATCTCCTCTGTGGTGAGGCCGCAGACTTCGCGGAGCGTCAGCGCCACGCGGGCTTCCGGCGCCAGAGCCGGATGGCAGCAGGTGAAGATCAGCCGCAGATCGTCGTCCTCGACGCTCTCCGCGTCCTGCTCCGCGGTGGCGGCGTGGGCTTCGGCGTCGAGCCGCTCGGCGAGCACCGCCAGCGAGGCGTCGAACCGGGTGCGGCGGCGCATGGCGTCGATGGCTTTGAAGCGGCCGGTCGACACGAGCCACGCCCGGGGATTGGCGGGCACGTCATCCTTGGTCCATTGCTCCAGCGCCGCGATGAAGGCGTCGTGCAGCGCCTCCTCGGCGCGGTCGAAGTCGCCGAGGAGACGGATCAGGGTGGCGAAGACGCGGCGCGACTCGGAGCGGTAGACCTCTTCCACTCTCTCGCGCAGCTGTTCGGCGGTGGTCTCGCGAATCATTGGATCTCGCTCTGAGGTCGTTGCCATGAGGGTATTCTACCGCAAGCCCGCGATGCGGAAGCTCCTCGACAGAACGCCCGTGTCGTTCGCGCCGGATTCTAGTCCTTGGCAGGCCCTTCCCGCTCGAGGAACCGAAAGGTCGGCCGGATTGCGCAGCGCCATCAGGATCGCTTCGTCGATCCGGCGCGTATCGCCCTCCGACCTCGCCCGCGAGCTCGAGGAACAGCCAGACTCCGCCCGCAACCAGCACGATCGCGAGCAGCGGTGCTTTCGGGTCGCTTCATGAGCCTAGTATGACGCAAGCTCCGACTAGCTTTTTCTACTTTATTTTTAATATTGGATAATGGGCATAATTATCGTTTGCACTTGACGGTTCATGGGGCTCCGGGCCATAATCTAACCAGGCTTCATATGCCCACCGAGAGGGCCTCAAGTTGCTGACGGATGAGGGAACATCTGCTCATCCTTTTTTGTTCTATATCTCAACCCGGCGAGTCGACAGCATCGTGGCCTATCGGCTGCCGTTGTGTCACCTGGGCATCCATCAACGCCCACAAATCTTGGAGTCAATGGAGCTAAAATGAGGAAATTTCCTTCGTTCCGGGGCCCTCTCGCCAGCGGTTTGACTGCTGGCACCCTTGCCATCGGCCTCCTCATCCCGCTGTCCTTCTCGATCTCGAAGCAGGGGCCGTCGCTCACTCCCGAGCGGCAGCAGGCCCGCGACCGCATGGTCGCCAAAATGAAGACCGAGGAGGTCGAACGTTTCGACGAGCCCCAGGAGGCGATGGACTTCTATTGGGAGAAGCGCTCCCCCAATGGCCAGCCGATGGCCGTCTCGGCGCTGGAAGAGGCGGCGGCCGAGGTGGCCCAGATGCCGGTGCACTCGACGGCGGACCAGTCGGGCGGACCCTCGCTGCTCACCGAGGCGTCCTCGACGGCTTCGATGACGGATGCCAGCACGCTCAGCGGAAGCTGGCAGCCGCACGGCCCGGGCAATATTGGCGGCCGCTCGCGCGCGCTGCTCATCCATCGCACGCAGAACAACCTGATGTGGGCCGCGGGCGTCGCGGGCGGCATCTGGAAGTCGACCAACAGCGGTGCGAGCTGGCAGCCGAAGGGCGACCTGCTGGTCAACATCGCGGTGAACTCGATCATCGAGGACCCGGCGCAGGACAACGTGCTGTACGCCGGCACCGGCGAGGGATTCTTCAACGGCGACGGCGTGCGCGGGCAGGGCATCTTCAAGTCCACCGACTACGGTGAGACCTGGACGCAGCTGGCGTCGACCAACAATTCGGATTTCTTCTACGTCCAGAAGCTGGCGGCGACGCGCCACAAGACCAAGCAGCGCATCTACGCCGCGACCCGCACGGGCGTCTTCCGCTCGACCAACGGCGGCGCCACCTGGGCGAAGGTGCTCGATGCGACCGCGGTGCGCGGCTGCATGGACCTGGCGATTCAGTACTTCCAGGAGGACAAGCAGAACTACGTGTTCGCCTCCTGCGGCACTCTCGCGCAGGGCACGATCTGGCGCGCGCTGGACGTGGACCAGGGGCAGACCTGGGAGCCGGTGCTGAGCGAGGTGGACATGGGCCGCACGTCGCTGGCCATCGCGCCGTCCAACCCGAGCGTGGTCTACGCTCTGGCCTCCTTCTATCACCTGCCGGCCGCGAGCGCTCAGGATTACGGGCTGCTGGCCGTCTACCGCTCCACCCAGAACGGCGCCGCCGGCACCTGGCAGACGCGCGTCCACTACACCAACAGCAACCGCATGAACACCATCCAGCTCAGCAACCCGGTGTACGCCTTCCTGGCCGACTGCGGCTTCGGTGCGGCGAACCAGGCGATCAACCAGGGCTGGTATGACAACCAGATCGCGGTCGACCCCAAGAACGAGAACATCGTGTGGACCGCGGGCATCGATACCATGCGCTCCGATGACGGCGGCCAGACCTGGGGCGTGGCGAGCTATTGGTGGTTCGACTCCACCGATCCCATGTACGCTCACGCCGACAACCACGCGATCACCTTCCACCCGAAATACAACGGCGCGAGCAACAAGCAGATGTTCCTGGCGAGCGACGGCGGCATCTACCGGACGAACAACGCGCGCGCCACGGTGGGCACGACGCTGAACAGCGTCTGCGGCGACCCGGACCCGAGCCAGGTGACCTGGACGTCGCTCAACAACGGCTATCAGGTGACGCAGTTCTACCACGGCGCCGTGTATCCGGACGGCAGCACCTTCTTCGGCGGCACGCAGGACAACGGCACGCTGCGGGGCAATCTGGCCGGCGGCCAGCTCTGGACGTCCATCCGCGGCGGTGACGGCGGCTACGTGGCCGTGAACCGCGACAACACCAGCATCCTCTATGCCGAGAACACGGGCAAGAGCCTGCAGCGCTCGGTGAACGGCGGCGCTTCCTGGGCCACCATCGCCGGCGGCGTGGCCGAGAGCAGCGGGAACTACCAGTTCATCCATCCGTTCGCGATGGACCCGACGAACTCGCTGCGGATGTGGTACGGCGGCGCCTCCGCCTTCCGCAGCAACAATGGCGGCACCAACTGGACGCTGGCGAGCCAGTTCTTCGCCTCGCGCATTGCGTCGTGGGCCATCTCGGCCGTCGATCCGAACCGCGTGTATGTCGGCGTGCAGCACCTCGGCACCACGACCTCCGGCCGCATCTTCACGACGAACGTCGCGACCACCGCGACCAACGCCACCTTCTGGCCGTCCGCGCAGCCCCGCCAGGGCTACGTCTCGTCGATCGGCATCGATCCAGTGAACCCGCTGGTCGCCTACGCCACCTACTCGACCTATGCCTTCGGCACCCACGTCGGCCACGTGTTCAAGACCGTCAACGGCGGCGCGAGCTGGAGCCGCATCGACCCGACGCTGCCCGACATGCCGGTGCACTCCGTCGTCGCTCACCCGACGCAGCCGAACACCCTCTACATCGGCACCGACCTCGGCGTGTTCGTCACGACCGACGGCGGCGCGAATTGGCTGCGGGAGAACACCGGCTTCGCCAACGTCGTCGTCGAGCACATGGAGCTCAACAACGGCCGTCTGTTCGCCTTCACGCACGGGCGCAGCGCCTGGAGCGTGGCGCTCAACTAAGACAGTACCAACAAGGACTGCAAGGACTTCAAGGACACCAGGGACCCCGAGCGATCGGGGGTCCCTGGTGTCCTTTGTCTTTGATGGCTGTTGTCTCCGCACGGCGGCTCAGCTCTTGCATGTTTATAGCTTTTTTGGGGGGGGAAAACGAACAGATGAACGACAAACAGGTCCATCTGGCCGGTGCGGTGCTCGACCGCTCCCGCCATGTCTGCGCATTTTTCAACAGCAAGGAGGAAGAGTACCGGGTCCTCCTTCCCTTTATCCAGGAAGGGTTTACGCAGGGTGACAAAGCGTTCCACATCGTCGATCCGGCGCATCGGCCGGAGCACCTGCGGCGCCTCGAAGGGGCAGGCATCGACGTGGCCGCGGCCCAACAGAAAGGACAGTTGGAGGTCTTGCGGTGGGAGGATGCGTACCTTCAGGAGGGCCACTTCGACCAGAACCGAATGCTCGCCCTGCTCGAACAGGTGTTGATCACCGGCGAGGAGCAGGGATTCCCGTTGACCCGGCTCGTCGCCAACATGGAGTGGGCGCTGGAGGACCGGCCGGGCGTCGACGACATCGTCGAGTACGAGACGCGGCTGAACTACCTCCTGCCGAAGTATGACGACGCCGTCTGCTGAACGTACGATCTGGCCCAGTTTGGTGCCAACGTCGTGATGGACATTCTTCGCACGCATCCGATGGTGATCATCGGCGGCATCCTTCAGGAAAATGCTTTCTTTGTGCCGCCCGACGAGTTCCTGCAAGAGCTGCGGGAGCGGAAAGCCCGGCGGTCGCCGTCCGGAGCCGCATGACAGACTCTCTCGACGAAGCCCGGAGCCTGCGCCGCTGCATTCGCGAGCTCGCCGCCTTGTCGGTCCTCTCCGCGGCGTGGAGCCGGACCGACCCGCAGGGCGTCGCCGAGAGCTTGGCCGACGTGCTCCTGCGCAGTCTGACACAGGCGGATTTCGTTTACGTCCGCGTGCTCGGGCCGACCCAGGATTCCGGCTTCGAGGTGCTGCAGACGCATCAGGGCCGGGAAACGGCAGAGCGGGCCCGGGAGGTCGGCCGGGCGCTCGAGCTTCTGCCGCGAAGCGGCGTCCTGTCTCCGACCCTCGTCAACCCGCTCGGCGACGGCACGGTGCGCTGCGCCGTCGTGCCGATGGGGTACGACGGCGACTGCGGGTTCGTGGTCGCCGGCTCGCAGCAGCCGGACTTCCCCGGCCAGAGTGAACGCCTCCTGCTCGGCGTCGGCGCCAACCAGGCGACGGTGGTGCTGCAGCACAAAAGGTCCGAAGCGATCCTCCAGGAGACGGACCGCCGCAAGGACGAGTTCCTCGCGATCCTCGCCCATGAGCTGCGCAACCCGCTCGCTCCGCTGCGCAATGCCCTCCAGCTCATCCGGGTGGCGAGCAACGACGCACAGGTCCTGGAGAAGGCCCACGGCCTGATGGAGCGGCAGGTGCAGCAGATGGTTCGGCTCATCGACGACCTGATGGACATCTCCCGGATCACCCGGGGCAAGATCGAGCTCCGCAAGGAGCGGATCGAGCTGGCGGCGGTGATCCAGGACGCCGTCGAGACCAGCCGTCCGCTCATCGAGGCGGCGGGACACGAGCTGACGGTGGTCTATCCGCCGGAGCCCATCTTTCTGGATGCGGATCCGACGCGGATGGCGCAGGTGTTCGCCAACTTGCTCAACAACGCCGCGAAATATACCCAGTCGGGAGGTCGCATCCGGCTGACCGGCGAACGACAGGGAGAGGAGGTCGTGGTCAAGGTCCGGGACAGCGGCATCGGCATTCCGGCGGACATGCTCCCCCACGTCTTCGAGATGTTCACGCAGGTGGACCGGTCGCTGGAGCGATCGCAGGGCGGGCTGGGCATCGGCCTCTCCATCGTGCGGGGCCTGATCGAGCTCCACGGCGGCAGCGTCGAGGCGCACAGCGCAGGTCCCGGCCGGGGCAGCGAGATCAGCGTCCGCCTGGCGGTGCATCCGTCCACGGCGAACGTGCCGGCCGCGGCCGTTGCCGGACGGCCGGCCGCTCCGCCCCGGCGCCGGATTCTGGTGGTGGACGACAACCGGGACTCGGCGGACAGCCTGGCCCTGCTGCTGACCCTCCAGGGCAGCGAGGTCCGCACGGCGTACGACGGTCTGGAAGCGATCGAAGCCGCGGCGGCTTTCCAGCCGGACGTCGTCCTGTCCGACATCGGAATGCCCCGGCTGAACGGCTACGATGCGGCCCAGAGAATCCGCGAGCAGTGCCGCGGGCGGAAGGTCGTGCTGGTCGCGATGACCGGCTGGGGGCAGGAGGAGGACAAGCGGCGCTCGACCGCGGCGGGGTACGACGTCCATCTGGTCAAGCCGGTGGAGCTCGCCGCTCTCGAACGGCTGCTGGTCGCGCTCGAGGTCCCCGGCCGCGAAGAGGTCGAAACAGGCGCCGCTTCGGGCTCTCGCCGGCTGAAGTAAGATGCTCCCGCAACGACAGGAGCCCTGAAGCCGATGCATCGAGCCCCGGAATCGACCCCGATCTCACTGTTTTTCCTGTTCGCCGCCGCGCTGCTGCTGGCGTTCTCTCCGGTCGCCGTGTCCGCTCCCGCGACCGGACCCTTCGCCGTCGCCGGCCAGCTGCCGGGCGTGGTCCTGCAGCCGGTGGCGACCGGGCTGGGGTCGCTGACGTCAATCACGCACGCCGGGGACAGCCGGCTGTTCCTCACCACGAAAGATGGTCTCGTAGTTATCTTTGACGGTGGCCTCGACAACGGCGTGGTGCGGCCCGAGCCGTTCCTCGACCTGCGCGGCCAAGTCTCGACCGACGAAGAGCGCGGCGTTTTGAGCCTCGCCTTCCATCCGGACTACGGCGAGAACGGGCTCTTCTTCATCGTCTACACGAACCTCGACGGGAACATCCTCCTCGTCCGGTACCAGGTTTCGGCCGGCGATCCGAACCAGGCCGATCCGGCGAGCGCCCGGATCCTGCTGTCGATCGCGACGACCACTTCGCAACACAATGGCGGCCAGCTCCACTTCGGGCCGGACGGTTACCTGTACATGAGCGTGGGGGACAATGCGGGCAGGGTTCCGGCCAATGCCTGCGTCGCTCAGATGGGCGACTCGCTGCTCGGCAAGCTCCTCCGCCTCGACGTGGATCACGGCGCGGACGTGCCGCCCTACTACAGCATCCCGTTCGACAATCCGTTCCTGGGCACCGGCACGACCCGCGACGAGGTCTGGGCGCTCGGCTTCCGCAATCCCTGGCGCTTCTCCTTCGACCGCGCCATCGGCGACATCTGGATCGGAGACGTGGGCCAGTCGACCCTCGAAGAGATCGACCTCCTGCCGGTCGGGACCAACGGCCAGAACTTCGGCTGGAAGCTTATGGAGGGGACCGCCTGCTTCCGCGACGTCTCCTGCCCCGCCGACGTGCCGCCCTGCGGGTCTCCCCTGCTCACCCTGCCCGTCCTGGAGTACGAGCACTCGGACGACACCGGCTGCTCGGTGACCGGCGGCTACGTCTACCGCGGCAAGCTGCTGCCGCAGCTCTACGGCACCTACGTGTTCGGCGACTTCTGCACCGGCAACGTCTGGGGCGCCGCGCAGCGGCCGGCCGGCCTCCAGGTGCGCGAGCTGCGCGCCGCCGCGCCGCTCCTCACCACCTTCGGCGAGGACGCCGCCGGAGAGCTCTACGCGGCGACCATCAGCGGGACCCTCTACCGCCTGGCCCCCCGCGGCCCCATCGACACCGTGGCGGTCTACAGCCCGGCCGAAGCCCGCTTCCTGTTCAGCGACCTCCACCTGGGCGGCCTTCCCGGCAGGAGCCTGCGCTTCGGGGCGCCCGGCAACAGCGCCGTCCCCCTGGCCGGCGACTGGAACGGCGACGGCAAGACGACGATCGGCACCTGGGAGCCGGCGACCGGACGCTTCCGGCTCAAGAACACCCTTACCCGCGGCCCAGCCAACGTCACCTTCGTCCTCCCGGCCCGGTCCAGAGCCATCCCCCTGGCCGGCGACTGGAACGGCGACGGCCGCGACTCGGTCGGGTATTACGACCCGGCCACGGCGACGTTCCAGCTCCGCAATGCTCTGTCCGACGGCAAGCTTGACATCACCTTCCGCTACGGCTCCCCGGGCACCACCTGGCTGCCGATCACGGGAGATTGGAACGGCGACGGCCGCGACACGGTCGGCCTCTACGACCCTGCCACCTCGACGTTTCACCTGAAGAACACCTTGAGGGGCGGCAGCGACAACCTGACGATCCAGTTCGGCCCGGCCGGCTCCAACTGGCTCCCGCTCTCCGGAGACTGGGATGGCGACGGCCGCGACGGCATCGGCCTGTACGATCCGGAGACCGGGATCTTCCGCTTGAAGAACGCTCTCCGGAGCGGCGCGGCGGACTACGTGTTCCAGTTCGGGCCGGTGGCGGGCGGGGGGGGGCCGCTGGTGGGTGAGTGGTGAGGGCGCCTACCGCAACGACACCGGCCGGGCGAGCACCTCACCCCGCCGGCCGCGCAGCTTCACCGTAGCTTGGCCTGGCTCGATGCCGTCAAGAGCCTCGCGGTCGAAGGTGAGCACGTACCAGCCGGAAATCGCGCGGGCGATCCGGTCGGTTGCCACGCCGGGCAGGCGGAAGGTGCTGGCGTAGGTTCCGCCGGTGGCGGCGGCCACGGTCTGCAGGCCGACTTCGAGAGAATGAAAATCTGCGCTGGTCACGTCGAGGACGAACACGGAGACCCGCGCCCGGGACAGGGCTTTGACCGCCGGCTTGAAGTCGGGCGTCATCCGGACGCCGCCGACGCCGAAACGGCCCAGGCCGTACCCCAGATAGATCATGGTCTTCTCGCCCGGCAGGCCGGCGAGCGCCTTGGCCGTGACCTCCAGCGCCTTCTCCGGCGAGGCCGCCCGCCGGGCCTCGGCCTCGTCGAAGCGCGCGGCGAGCGACGGGGGACCGCTCGGCTCGACCTCCTCCTCCGGGGTATAGATCATCGCCCGGTCCACCGCGTCGTGGACCGCCTCGCGGTCTTCCGTGAAGTCCAGCCAGAGCTTCAGGTGCGAGTCGTAGGAGACGACCGCCACCCGGTCGGACGGGTGGAGGCTCGCGAGAAGGTCGCGGGTGTAGGGGCGCATCCGCATCTGCCCGGAGATCCGCGTCGGGTTCAGATCGGCCTGGACGAAGAAGACGACCAGCTTGCCCGCCTGCGGAGCCTCCGGAGCCGCGCTCTCCTCCACCGGCAGGAGCTCGGCGTGCGGCTCCGCGGCGCCTTCGGAGGAGATCCAGTCCACGGCCACGACCGGGACCTCCTTGCCGCGGACCAGGACGCGGAAGTCCTCCGGCGTCAGACCGAGGATCGGACGGCCGGACGGGTCCACGACCCGCACCACGATGGTGTCGAGCGCGACGGTGATGGAATCGTCGAAGGCTTCCTGCGGGGAGTCTTCCGAAATTTCTTCCGGAGGCTCGGCGGACACACTCGCGGCGTCTCGGGGAGCGAGGAGGAGACCGGCCAGGAGAAGGACGGCGGCTCCGCGATGCATGGAGAGAAGTGTAGCGCACAACCTTCATCTCCGGTCACCGAAACCTTTATCAAGACGATCGTCTCAATAACGACGGCTTATTGGAACGATTGTCTCACGAAAACGCCTCTCCTGAGACGTTCGTCTCATCTGTGAGAAAATCGCAACATCCCTATTGACAGGCTTCCACTCTCCTCCCTACACTGGTTCTGTCGCTGTTGAGAATAATTCTCAATAGAACAAAAGAAGGGCACGCACCCGGCGGCAGGAGTCTCGTTCCGGCCGCGAACGGAGAGGTGTCGGCGCAGGGGAGAGAATGAGACTGCCGTTCCGGACCATCATTTTCTGGTGTCATCTCGCGACGGGCCTGGTGGCCGGGAGCGTCGTCGCGCTTATGTCGGTCACGGGCGTGTTGCTCATGTACGAGCAGCAGATCGTCGAGTGGGCCGATCGGGACCTCCGCACGGTCCAGCCCTCTTCTGCGGCGCGGCTTTCCGTGGAGCGCCTGCTCGCGGAAGTCCTCGCCGCGCGACCCGGCGCGACGCCATCGTCCGTGACCCTCCAGTCCGACCCTGCCGCGGCGGCGGTGGTCAGTCTCGGACGGGAGCAGAGCCTGTACGTCGATCCCTCCACGGGCCGGGTGATCGGCGAGGGCTCGCGCAAGATCCGCGGCGCGTTTCAATCGATCACCGCCTGGCACCGCTGGCTCGGAGCCAGCGGCGAAAAGCGGGAGGCGGCGCGCGCGATCACCGGCGCCTGCAATCTCGCCTTTTTGTTTCTGATCGTTTCCGGTTTCTATCTCTGGGTTCCGCGGATGTGGACCCGGCGCCAGGTGAGGAACGTTACCTGGTTCCGCGGCGGGCTCTCCGGCAAGGCCCGCGACTTCAACTGGCACAACACGATCGGTTTCTGGGTGTGTGTTCCGCTTTTCATCGTCGTGCTCTCGGCCGTGTCCATCTCCTATCCGTCGCGGCGGCCCGAGGGGCCCGGCCGGCCGGACAGCGGGCCGCGAGGAGGCGAGAGCCGGGAAAACGTGATCGATCTCGACGGCCTGGACGAGCTCTGGGCACAGGCGGAGCAGCGGGTCGCGGATTGGAAGAGCATCAGCCTGCGGCTGCCACCTGCGCCCGATGCTCCCGTGACGTTCACGCTCCTGCGCGGCGGCCGGGGCCGGCCGGATCTGCGCGCGCAACTGACGCTCGACCGCGCGACCGGCGAGGTGGTGACCTGGCAGCCCTACGCGAGCCAGAGCTTCGACCGCAAGGTGCGCGCCTGGATGCGCTGGCTGCACACCGGCGAGGCCGGCGGTTGGGCGGGTCAGACCATCGCTGGCATCGCTTCGGCGGGCGCGGCCGTCCTGGCGTGGACCGGTCTCGCACTGTCCTGGCGACGATTCTTCTCGCGCAAGAAAACAACGGAGGAGCGCAGTCTCGGAGCTCCGGCCGATCGATCCAAGATCTCTGAGGGGGCTGTATGAAAAAGATCAGCAAAAAGCACCGGACGTCTCGCAAGAAGAAGGGGGCTCCGCCACGCTGGCTGGTTCTCGGAGCGCTGGCGGCCTCGACCGCGCTGATGCACCTGACACCCAAGGCCTACGCGCAGGAGAGCCGGCACGAGCAGGCGCTGCCGCCGAAAAAATCGAGCACCGAAGAGAGTCCGGAAGCCTCCGAGCCGGCGACCGAAGAGTTCACGGAGACCATCGACGTGACGGCGCCGCCGTCTCCTTCATCCCCGAAGTACACCGAGCCGCTCCGCGATACGCCTCAGACCATCACCGTGGTCCCGCAGCGGATCATCGAAGAGCGCGGCGCCACGACGCTCCGCGAGGTGCTGCGCAACGTCACCGGCATCAGCCTGCTGGCGGGGGAAGGCGGCAGCATGCAGGGCGACAACCTGTCGATCCGCGGCTTCAACGCCCAGAACGACATCTTCGTCGACGGCGTGCGCGACTTCGGCGCCTACACGCGGGACCCCTTCAACGTCGAGCAGGTGGAGGTGGCGAAGGGGCCGGGATCACTGTACATCGGCCACGGATCGACGGGGGGCTCCGTCAATCTGGCCAGTAAGGCGCCGCACCTCGATGCCTCCCGCAGCGCCGCGATCGGCGGCGGCACCGATCAATACGGCCGGGCGACGGTCGACATCAACCAGCCTCTCGAAGGCATCCAGGGCGCGGCCCTCCGCGTCAACGGGATGTGGACCCACGCCGACGCGCCGGGGCGCGACGCCGTCGAGAACGAGCGCTGGGGGATCGCACCCTCCATCGCCTTCGGGCTCGGCACGCCGACGCGCACGACCGTATCCTACACCCACCTCGAACAGGACAACGTCCCCGATCACGGGATCCCCTGGGTGCCCGCCACGAACGTGCCGCTGGCCGCCTACGCCAACCAGCCGGCGCCGGTGGATTTCGATACCTTCTACGGCCTCACGAGCCGCGATCACGAAACGACCGTCACCGGCATCGCCACCGCCAAGGTCGAGCACGACGTCTCCGACGCGTTCACCCTGCGCAGCCTCGTGCGGCACGGCCGGTCGAGCCGCGACGCCGTCACCACCTCGCCGCGCTTCCTCGGCAACGACAGCACCGTGATCCGGCGGGAGTTCCAGTCGCGCGACGAGGACGATTCGATCCTGGCGCAACAGAACGATCTGACGTTCCGCTTCGGTACTGTCGGGACTGGCGGCGTCGGCCACGTCCTGGTGGCCGGCACGGAAGTGGCCCGCGAGACGGCGGAGAACCATCTCCGCACCGCGCCGGCCGCGCCGAACACCGGCCTCTTCGATCCCAACCCGGGGGACCCCTTCACGGGACCGGTCACGCGCACCGGCGCGCGGACGGAGAGCACGGCCGAGACCGCCGCGGTCTACGCGGCCGACACGTTGACGCTCGGCGAAAAATGGGAGATCAACGCCGGCTTGCGCTGGGACCGCTTCGACGTGGATTTCAAATCGGTCGCGGTCGACGGAAAGGTCTCCCCGTTCGGACGCACGGATCACATGGTCAGCTGGCGGGCCGGCGTGATCAACAAGCCGCGCCCGAACGGCAGCCTGTATCTGGCGGCCGGGACCTCGTTCAATCCGTCCGCCGAGGCGAACAACGGCCTGACCCTGAATGCGACCACCGAGGACCTCGAGCCCGAGCGGAGCCGGAGCTACGAAGCGGGCACCCGGTGGGACTTCGCCGCGGCCCGGCTGGGCTTGAGCGCGGCGGTCTTCCAGACGGAGAAGGTGAACGCCAAGACCCCGGGCCTGCTTCCGGGAGATCCGCCCACGGTGCTCGAAGGCGAGCAGCGGATCCGAGGGTTCGAGCTCGGCGCGTCGGGGAGCCTCACCGACCGGTGGTCCGCCTTCTTCAGCTATACCTACCTGGACAGCGAGGTCACGAGGTCGAACAACCCGGTGGAGGTGGGCAACGAGCTCGCCAACACGCCGGACCACTCGGCCAGCCTGTGGACGACATACCGCCTGCCCGGGGGCTTCGAGATGGGAGTCGGCGGCCAGTACGTCGGGGATCGCACGAACAGCACCACGACCGTCCGCGTCGCGCCCGCCTACACGGTGTACGACGCCATGCTCTCCTATCCCGTGAGCGATCTCCTCACGCTCCGGCTGAACGTCAACAATCTCACCGACGAACGTTATATCGACCGTCTGTCCGGCGGTCACTTCGTCCCCGGCGCGGGCCGGTCGGCGTTCCTGACGACCAGCTTCAACTTTTAGGTGGAGACATAAGATGCTGCTCCCCATTCCCGACGTGCTGACCGCCGAGCAGGTGGCGCACGCCCGTCAGGTGTTCGATCAGGCCGGTTGGGTGGACGGCAAGGTCACGGCCGGTCATCAGTCGGCGCGGACGAAGGACAACATGCAACTGCCCGAGGACAGCCCGGCCGCGCGCGAGCTGGGCCAGATGATCCTCGCCGCGCTCCAGCGCAGCCCGCTGTTCATCACCGCGGCGCTGCCGCTGCACGTGTTTCCGCCGCTGTTCAACCGCTATCAGGGCGGGCAGTCGTTCGGCACGCACGTGGACAATGCGATCCGCCAGGTGCCCGGAACTCCCCACCGCATCCGCACGGACCTCTCGGCGACGTTGTTCTTCACGGGTCCGGACGACTACGAGGGCGGAGAGCTGGTGGTGGAGGACACCTATGGAGTGCACAGCGTCAAGCTGCCGGCCGGCCACATGGTTCTCTACCCCTCGACCAGCCTCCATCACGTCCGTCCGGTGACCAGGGGGGCGCGGGTCTGCTCGTTCTTCTGGATCCAGAGCATGGTCCGGAACGACGGAGACCGGACCCTGCTGTTCGACCTCGATGCGGCGATCCAGCAGGTGAGCCGCGAGCGGCCGGACCACCCCGCGGCGGTGCAGCTCACGGGCATCTATCACAACCTGCTCCGCCGCTGGGCGGAGCTGTAGCAGGGAGAGGGAGGGCAAAGCCAGGAGAGATAGAATGGGCCCGTGCCCGCGCGAGCCTTCCGCCTCCTCCACCACCACCCCGCCGTGCAGGCGCTGGCCGTCGCGGCCGGGGACGTCGAGACCCACTTGGTCGGTGGCGTGCTGCGCGACCGCGCTCTGGGCCTGCCGCTCAAGGACATCGACGCGGTCGTGGCCTCGCGCGGCCGGGAGATCGCCGAGCGGCTGGCCGAGACGCTGCCCGCCCGCCTGGTCCTCCTCGGCGGCAAGGAGTTCGCCGCCTACCGTCTGGTCGCGGCCGAGCTCGACGTGGACCTGTGGGATCGGGATGGCACGACGCTCGAAGAGGATCTGGCGCGGCGCGATTTCACGGTCAACTCCTTCGCGCTGGAGGTCCGCTCGGGAGCGCTGATCGATCCGTTCGACGGGGTGCGCGATCTGGAGCGCCGTCTGCTCAAGGCGACCACGCCCGAGAGCTTCTCGGGCGATCCGCTGCGCGTGCTCCGGCTGCCGCGGCTGCTCCTCCGCCTCCCCGGCTTTGCCGCCGATCCCGAGACCGTGACGCTCGCCCACCGGTCGGCTGCGCGCCTGGCGGACGTGGCGGCCGAGCGGGTGCGCGACGAGCTGACGTTCATCCTGGAGAATCCGGACGCGCACCACGGGCTGGCGCTGCTCATCGCGCTGGACGTCTATCCCGGGCTCTTCCTGGGAAGGCCCGGCGAGCACCTCCCGGCCGGGACGGCGCTCTCGGAGGTGGAAGCCCTGATGGAGCGGATCCGCGACCTGCGGCTCCTCGACGCCGCCGCGGGCCAGGTCGACGCCCGGATCGCCCGCCTGGCATTCCTGTTCCGCAATCTCCCACAGCCGCTCGAGGCGCTCGTTCGCTTCCGGGACCTGGGATATCTGACGCGGCAGACCGCGGCCGTCGTGGCGCTTGTGCTGGAGCTGGAGTCCCTGCCCGAGGAGGACCTCGATCTCCGCCGCTTCCTCTACCGTGCCGGCCGGCTCTGGCCCACCGCCTTCTGTGCCCTGGGCGCGCGGATGGCCGCACGGGAGGAGGGGCTGGACCGGTGGCAGGCCGTTCTGCCGCGACTCACGGAGCTCGCCCGCCGTGAAGGGAAGATCCTGTTCGATCCGCCGCGCCTGGTCACCGGCGCGGACGTGCAGCAGCTGCTCGGGATTCCTCCGGGAAAGGAGGTCGGGAGGGTGCTCGACGCGGTCCGCGAGGCGCAGGTGGAGGGGCGGGTGCGGACGCGGGAGGAGGCGGTGGCGGTGGTGAAGGCCCTCACCCCCGGCCCCTCTCCCGCAAGCGGGAGAGGGGCCGGGGGGGCCCGGGGGTGAGGGCTCTTCCTACCGGAAAATCCCCGTCTTCCGCTCCGGCTCCCCGCCGCCTCCGCCGCTGCCGCCGCCCATGATGCGCTGGTTGAGCTCCTTGATGCGCTCCATGAGCTTGTCGATCTTCTCCTGCGCTTCCTGGCGCAGGCGGGCGTAGTCGCCGCGCAGCTTCTCGCGGTCCGCGGACATCTCCTGGAGGCGCCGGCCCAGCTCTTCCTGCTGGAGGTCGCGCTCGCGGATGGCATTGTGAAGGGCGGAGATCTCCTCCGCCTTCTCGGCCATGGCGAGCTTGACCTTCTCTTCCTGCTCCTCGTACAGCCGCTTGAACTGCTGCAGCTCCACGATTTCCGAAAAATCCGACGTGGCCACTTCGCCTCCCTTCTCCTCGATCTTGGGGAACATGCGGCGGAGCTTCAGCGAGAGGTCCTCGGGATCGGGAGACTGCCGCATCGCTTCCGCGTAGGAGATCGTGCCGTGCACCAGGAGCGCCATGAGCGACTGGTTCATCGACTGCATCCGGTAGTAGCCCACCGAGGACTCGATCTCCTCGTGGAGCTGGCTGATCTCGCCCTTCTCGATCATCTTGGCGACCTTGGGCGAGGCGCGCATGATCTCCAGCGCCGCCACCAGACCCTGGCCGTCCTGCCGCTCGACCAGCTTCATCGAGACGACACCCTTGAGGATCTGGGAGAGCTGGGCCCGCACCTGCGCCTGCTGGTCCGGTGGGAAGGTGTCCAGGATGCGGTCGATCGTCTGCGGGGCGTTGTTGGTGTGCAGGGTCGAGAAGACCAGGTGTCCGGTCTCCGCCGCCGTGATCACCGTCGCCACCGTCTCCGGGTCGCGCATCTCGCCCACCATGATGACGTCCGGGTCCTGCCGCATGGCGTTGCGCAGCGCCTCCGAGAAGGCGCCGGTGTCAGTCCCCACCTCGCGCTGGGAGATGGAGGCGAGGTCATCGCTGAACAGGAACTCCATCGGGTCTTCGATGGTGATCACGTGCACCGGCCGGTTCTTGGAAATGTGCCGGATCACCGCGGCGAGGGTGGTGGACTTGCCGCTGCCGGTCGGGCCGGTGACGAGGATCAGCCCCATCGGCAAGCTGCAGAACTCGAGGAGCACCTTCGGCAGGTCCAGCTCCTCGAGACTCTTGATCTGGTACGGGATGCGCCGGAAGCAGGCAGCGATGTTCCCCCGCTGCATATAGATGTTGCAGCGGAACCGCGCGAGGCCGCGCACGCCGTAGCCCAGGTCGACGGACATCTTCTCTTCGAGCTTGGACTTCTGCCGCGGGGTGAGGATCCCCAGCAGCATCTCGTTGAGCTTGTCCATGGTCAGCGGCTCCGCTTCCAAAGGGAGCAGACGCCCGCTGATCCGCAGCAGGGGTGGACGGGTCGGCTTCAGATGAAGATCCGAAGCCCCCTTGTCGGTCATCAGCTTCAGGAGACGGTCGAGTTCCATGATGGCGCTTGGCGAATCGCCTGATCTTACATCAAAACCTCACCCCCTCAATCCCCCACCCGGCCCTCACCCCCGGCCCCTCTCCCGCGAGCGGGAGAGGGGAGCACAGCAAAGACACGCCTCCAACATCTTTTCTCTTCGCTTTTCACCCCTCTCCCGCTTGCGGGAGAGGGGCCGGGGGTGAGGGCCCTCAGGTGAGGTCAAGCCGCCGCGGCACCACGCCCTCCAGCTCGAGAAGCACCCGCTTCATGTCCAAGCCGCCGGCATAGCCGGTCAGGGAGCCGTTCGCCCCGATCACCCGGTGGCAGGGGATGATCACGCCGATGGGATTGTCGTGGTTGGCGTGGCCGACGGCGCGCACAGCCGCGGGGCGGCCGATCTCGCGGGCCATCTCGCCGTAGGTGCGGGTCTCGCCGAAGGGGATGCGCAGCAGCGCCTCCCAGCAGAGGCGCTGGAAGGGGGTGCCGCCGAAATCGAGGGGGATATCGAACTGCCGCCGCCGGCCGGCGAGATAATCGTCGAGCTGCCGCCGCACCTCGGGGAGAGGCGTCGCTTCCGAATCCGGCTCCGCCGCGGGCCAGTGCCGCTCCAGCACCTCCACAGCCCGCTCTCGCGTGGGGCAGTGGCTCAGTCCGATCAGGGCACCGTCGCGGGCCACGGCCACCGCCCAGCCCAGGACGTCCTGGAACAGGTCGAAACGCAGCATGATGACCGGCCTCGTCAGAACTTCCGCATGAGGCCGACGACCACGCCCTGGACGCGCACGTTCTGGGCGGGCTCGCGGATCGGCGTCATGGTGGGGTTCGACGGCTGGAGCCGGATCATCTTGCCTTCCGGGTAGAAGCGCTTGAGGGTCGCGTCGTCGCCGACCAGGGCGACGACCATCTCGCCCGGCTCGGCGGTGTCACGGCGCAGGACGATGATGAAGTCGCCGTCCAGGATCCCCTCGTCGATCATCGACTCGCCCACGACCCGCAGGACGTAGTGGTCCCCTTGCCGGCCGCTCATCAGATGGTCGGGGACGGCGACCCGCTCGCCGCCGGAGATCGCCTCGATGGGACGGCCGGCCGCGATCCGGCCATAGAAGGGAAGGTCGTTCTCCCCTTCCCCGCCGGGAATGGCGCGCAGCAGCTCGATCCCCCGCTTCTGATTCCAGTCGCGTCGCAGGAACCCCTTCTCCTGAAGCAGCTTCAGATGCTTGTACGCCGTCCCGTAGGACGAGAAGCCGAACCGCTCACAGATCTCGCGATGGGTCGGAGCGATCCCCCGCTCTCTCCGGTACGCCTGGATGAATTCCAGAATTTCTTTCTGCCGCTCGGTCAGGTAGGTCATGGGCGGCAGTATAGGCGGAAACTCGGCGTAACGCAATGCTCTGCTTAAGTCAAATTCTTTCAGGAGGGTACGCGGGGAGAAAAAAGCCCCCTCTCGCGGGAGAGGGGGCGGGAAGGACCAGGCGACGACACCTGGGGGGATGAACCTGTTACGCCATGGCGATGGCGAGCTCTTCCTGCGGGGTGAGAGAGCGCGCCGGGGCGTGGGCGTTGTTGTCCGCCATGCCGCCGAGCACCGCCACGTTGAAGTCGAACATGCGGTCGCGCAGCTCGGCCGGGGCCTCGGTCTTGCCCCAGCCGATGAAGCGCGCCAGCTTCTCCGGCGTGAAGTCGAGATGGTGCTGCTCCGGGTCGCTCCAGCCGTGGACCGGCGGCAGCGGAGCCAGGTGCAGATGCTCGAAGATGCGGGCGGCCGCCTCGTCGGCGCTGATCACGCCCTCCTCCACCGCGGCGAGGAGCGCCTCGCCGGCGTCGAGCAGATCCTCGGTGAGGTTCTCGCCCGGCCTGGAGCGGCGCGGCAGCGGGTCCTCGTCCAGCTTCTCGAACTGGGTGAGGTCCCGGGTCTCCAGATACTTGAGGCAGGTGCGGAAGAGCCGCAGGTCGCCGAACAGGGTCGAGCTGAGCCAGAGGCGGACCCAGGCGTTCCACAGCGGGAAGTGGCCGAAGGCCTGGTAGGAGCTGTCGACCATGCGGTCGTTGGCGTCGAGCAGCGCCTCCTGCAGGCGGGCCGTGGCGGCGAAGCGCTCCACCCGGAAGTCGTCCTCGCGGAGCGCCTTCATCAGCGGGCCGACGAGCGAATGGATCGTCTCGAAGGTGCTGATCAGGCCGCGCGAGTAGAGCGCGTCGACGAACCCGGCCGCGTGCGCCAGGAGGAACCAGCGGTCGCCCGCCACCTGGGTGGACGAGTACTGCAACCGGCCGGTCGAGACCCACGGCCGCACCGCCGTGGCGCCCGCGAAGTGCGCGGCGATGCTCGGGTAGCGCGCGACGATCCCGCGGAACTCCTCCTCGGCCGTGAGGCCGCGCTCCGGGTACTTCCGCATGTCGAGCGTCAGGCCGACGCTGCACAGCGGGTTGTCGGAGCCGTCGTGGTTGTCGAACGGGATGACCCAGAACCAGCCGCCGTCGAAGATGTGATGGAGGGTGCCCTCGTACCAGCGCGCGGAGAGGCCGGGGTGCTCGTCCTCGCGGAGCGTGTCGTCGTACGGCCGGATCCCCGTCATGTGGGTGAAGATCGAGCGCGACTCTGTGCGCAGGCGGGTCGGCTCCTCGCGCAGGCCGAGCGTGCTGGCCAGGAGCGACTTGTGGCCGGTGCCGTCGATCAGGAAGCGGGCGCGGAGCTCCTCCCCCTCGGCGGTGCGCAGGAGGACCCCGTCGTCACTGATCTCCAGATCGCGGACGTCGGTGTGCTCGCGGTAAACGGCGCCGTGCCGGATGGCGGCATTGACCATGTACTCGTCGATCTCGGCCCGGAACAGGTGGCTCTCCGAAAACAGCGGAGTCGCCGGCGGCACCAGCAGGTGCGATTGGGCCGGGCTCTGGCGCTTTCCCTCTTCGTGGTAGAGGAAGCCGATGGTGCGCTTGACCCCGCACGACGCCGACACGTGCTGGCGGATCGACAGCGAGTTGCTGAGGTGCTGGATCTCCGGGACACCGAAGCGCTCGCCCAGGATCCAGAGAAGCATGGAGCTCTGCGGCAGCATCGCCTCGCCGATGGCGAAGCGCGGGTGAGCCCCCTTCTCCAGCAGGAGCACGCTGTGCCCCTGCCGGGCCAGAATGGCGGCCAATGCGGAGCCGCCCAGGCCGGAACCCAGGATCGCGACGTCGTACGTCTCCCCTTCGTGACGGAAGTCAACCATTGGGTACCCCTCCATGTGAGTGCGGTCCGGGGAGGACCGCGAATCAAGAAAAAAACTGCAAGCGTCTCCACAGTGCGGTCGAGGAGGGGAAGCGGGACAACCCTGATAGGATGCGGCGGCCACGGAGGACGCCATGGAACCAAACCGCGCGCCGGCCAGCGAGGAGTCCCGCCTCGTCCGCGGCCTCGGCACCTGGGACGCCGCTCTGCTGACCATCGGGTCGGTCGTGGGGACCGGCATCTTCCTCACCACCAGCGACATCGCGCGGGTCCTGCCGGACAGCGGCCTGATCCTCTGGGTCTGGGTCGCCGGCGGCCTGCTGACTCTGGCGGGCGCTCTCACCTATGCCGAGCTCGGCGTGATGTTCCCCCGTGCCGGCGGCCTCTACCACTACCTCCGGGAGGCCTACGGCCCGCTCTGGGGGTTCCTCTACGGGTGGATCGCCTTCCTGGTCATCATGTCCGGTGGCATCGCCACGATCGCCGTGGGCTTCGGGAAGTACCTGGCGAGCTTCGTCCCTTCCCTCGCGGAGACCGCTTTCGCCGTGCGCATCCCGGGCCTGCCGGCGTGGGAGATCTCGGGCATTCAGCTCGCCGCCGTGGGCTCGATCGTCCTCCTCACCGCGGTCAACCATCTCGGTCTCGAGGAGGGGGCCTGGGTGCAGAACGCCCTGACGGTCATCAAGGTGGGATCGATCCTGGTTTTCGGCGTCCTCGCTTTCCTCGTCCCAGCCCCAGCGGTGTCTGAAGCAGCGGCGGCGCCGGCCTCCCCGGTTCCCATGGGCGGAGCGTTCCTGGTGGCCTTCGGAGTGGCGATGGTCGCGACCCTCTGGACCTATGACGGGTGGTATGGCCTGACCTGCTCGGCTGGGGAGGTGCGCGACCCGGCGCGCAGCCTGCCGCGCGGGCTGATCCTGGGCACCTTGGCGGTCATCGGCCTCTATCTGCTGCTCAACCTCGCCTACGCCCGCGCCCTGCCGGTCGCTGCCATGGCCGCGGAGCCGCGGATCGCCGAGGCCGCCGCCGGCCGGCTCTTCGGTGCGACCGGCGCGCGCCTCGTCACCGTGGCCGTCCTCGTCTCGGCCTTCGGCTGTATCTCCTCCACCATCCTCTATAGCTCGCGGATCTATCTGCCGATGGCCGCCGACGGGCTGTTCTTCCGGTCGCTGGCCGCGGTCCACCCCCGCTTCCGCACCCCGGTGCGGTCGCTCTGGGCGCAGAGCGCCTGGGCGGCGGTCCTGGCGCTCTCGGGAACCTACGAGCAGCTCTACACCTACGTGGTCTTCGCCTCGGTCGTCTTCCATGCGGCGATCGCGGCGGCCGTGTTCGTCTTCCGGAGGCGCCGGCCGGACCTGCCGCGCCCCTACCGCACCTGGGGCTATCCGGTCGTCCCGGCCCTGTTCATCCTGGCCTGCCTGCTCCTCATCGGAAACACTCTCGTCGAGAGCCCGCGGGAGTCGCTCGCCGGGCTCGGGTTGCTGGCTCTGGGGCTGCCGGCCTACGCCCTGTTCCGGCGCCAGGGGCGCCGCCCTCACTAGTGCAACTTTTTCCTCTCCAGGCCGTTCCTGGATAGAATCGGGCGACCGAGCGCGGGGGAGAGGTCTGTCTACAGATCCCGAAAACCATCATCTGGAGGAAATCGAGTGAAACGTATTTTCGTGTCGACGGCTCTGTTGTGCCTTCTGCTGGCGAGCGGTGCCCATGCCGCTCCGGCGGAAAAGACGGCTTCGAAGGCCGGCGAGAAGGCCTCGTCCCAGAAGAAGAACGAGCCCAAAGATCTCCTGAACGCCGGCACCTTCGCAGGGTTGTCGCTGCGCGGGATCGGCCCGGCCGTGACCTCGGGCCGGATCATCGACCTGGCCATCCATCCTGACCAGCCGAGCACCTGGTATGTGGCGACGGCCGGGGGCGGCGTCTGGAAGACGACCAATTCCGGCGTCACCTTCAATCCCGTTTTCGACGGCCAGTCGTCCTACTCCATCGGCTGCGTCGTCATCGACCCCAACAACCCGCTGGTCGTCTGGGTGGGGAGCGGCGAGAACAACAGCCAGCGGAGCGTCTCGTATGGGGACGGCGTCTACAAATCGGTGGACGGCGGCAAGACCTGGGCGAACGTCGGCCTCAAGAGCTCCGAGCACATCGGCAAGATCGTCGTCGACCCGCACGATTCGAACACCGTGTACGTGGCGGCCCAGGGACCTCTCTGGTCGGCCGGCGGCGACCGCGGCCTCTACAAGACGACGGACGGCGGCAAGACCTGGAAGCCGGTCCTCACCATCAGCGAGAACACCGGCGTCACCGACGTCGTGATGGACCCGCGCGATTCGAACGTCCTCTACGCCGCGTCCTACCAGCGGCGGCGGCACGTCTGGACCCTGATCCACGGCGGCCCCGAGTCCGCCATCTACAAGAGCCGTGACGGCGGGGCCAACTGGACCAAGCTGACCGCCGGCCTGCCCAAGGAAGAGCTCGGCCGCGTCGGCCTGGCGATCGCGCCGGCCAATCCCGACGTGGTCTACGCCATCGTCGAAGCGGCGCGCGGCGCGGGCGGCGTCTTCCGCTCCGACGACGCCGGCGCCAACTGGTCGCGGCGGGGGAGCTACGTGCCGGGCAGCGCGCAGTACTACCAGGAGCTGTTCCCCGACCCGAGCGACGTGGACACCCTCTACACCGTGGACGTGTATCTGCAGGTGACCCACGACGGCGGCCAGACCTGGTCGAACGCCGGGGAGCGGCACAAGCACGTGGACAACCACGTGGTCTGGATCGATCCGCGCAACCGGGACCATCTCGTGAACGGCAACGACGGCGGCCTCTACGAGAGCTACGACCGCGCCCGGACCTGGCGGTTCATGCCGAACCTGCCGGTCACCCAGTTCTATCGGGTCGAGGTGGACAACGACAAACCGTTCTACAACGTCTACGGCGGCACCCAGGACAACTTCAGCCTCGGCGGACCGTCGCGGACCCGTTCCGTCAACGGCATCATGAGCCAGGACTGGTTCGTGACCGTGGGCGGCGACGGCTTCGAGACCGTGGTCGATCCCGAGGACCCGAACATCCTCTATGCGCAGTCGCAGTACGGCGAGGTCAACCGTTACGACCGGCGGAGCGGCGAGAAAGTGGACGTCAAGCCCCAGGCCGGCCTGAACGAGCCGGCCCACCGCTTCAACTGGGACTCGCCGCTGATCATCAGCCCGCACTCCCACACCCGCCTCTACTTCGCGGCCCAGAAGGTCTTCCGCAGCGATGACCGCGGCAACACCTGGCGCTCCGTGAGCCCGGACCTGACCCGGCAGATCGACCGCAACACGCTCAAGGTGATGGGCAAGATCTGGAGCCCCGACGCTGTGGCGAAGAACGCCTCGACCTCCCCCTACGGCAACATCGTCGCGCTCGCCGAGTCGCCCAAGAAGGAGGGGCTTCTCTATGTGGGCACCGACGACGGCCTGATCCAGGTCAGCGAGGACGGCGGCGCCAACTGGCGCAAGATCGACCGCTTCCCGGGCGTCCCGGAGAACACCTACGTGTCGCGCGTGGAGCCTTCCGCCCTCGATGCGGATACGGTCTTCGCCGCCTTCGACAACCACAAGATGGGCGACTTCAAGCCCTACCTGCTCAAGAGCACGGACCGTGGCCGCACCTGGAGCTCGATCTCCAGCGACCTGCCCAAAAACGGTGCGGTCTACGCCGTCGTCCAGGATCATGTCGATCCCAACCTGCTGTTCGCCGGCACCGAGTTCGGCGCCTTCTTCACCGTGGACGGCGGCCGGCGGTGGATTCAATTCAAGAGCCTGCCGACCGTCGCCGTGCGCGACCTGGCCATCCAGCGGCGGGAGAACGACCTGGCGCTCGCGACCTTCGGCCGCGGGTTCTACATCCTGGACGACTACACGCCGCTGCGCCGTCTGAGCGCCGAGACCCTGCAGAAGGACGCCGTCCTTTTCCCGGTCAAGCCGCCCCTGATGTACATCGAATCCGAGCCCTATGGCATCCGGGGCAAGGCCTTTCAGGGTGAGTCGTTCTTCACCGCTCCCAACCCGCCGTTCGGCGCGGTGTTCACCTACTACCTGAAAGACGATCTGAAGACGCGCCGCAAGGTGCGCTGGGAGACCGAGGAGCAGGCCGAGAAGGAAGGGGGCAATGTCGCCTACCCGAGCTGGGACGAGCTGCGCGCCGAGGACCGGGAGTCGGATCCGGTGGTCCTCCTCACGATCAGCGACGAGCAGGGAGACGTGGTGCGCCGCCTGACCGGTCCGACCACCGCCGGCTTCCACCGGGTGGCCTGGGACCTGCGCTTCCCCACCACTCTGCCCCCGGACGACACGCCGTTGTCGGAAGAGAACCTGTTCTCCGATCCGGACCTCGGTCCGCTGGCGGCACCCGGCACCTATCGGGTAACGATCGCCAAGCGGGCGGACGGCAAGCTGACCCCGCTCAGCGCGCCGCAGACGTTCCAGGCCCTGCCCCTGAACCTGTCCAGCCTGCCGGCCACGGACCAGGCGGCCGCTCTCGCCTTCCAGCAGAAGACGGCGCGTCTGCAACGGGCTCTGGCAGGGGCGCAGGAGGTGGTCAGCGAGACCGAGCAGCGGATCGACGCCATCCAGCGCGCCCTGCTGGAGACGCCGCGCGCCGACGACAAGCTGAGCGACGAAGCCGACGCCCTCGAACAGAGGCTGCTGGACATCTCGATCGCTCTCGACGGAGACCCGGGGCCGTTGGCCCGCAATGAAACGCTCCCGCCGGCGATCTCCGACCGGGTCGACCGCGTGGTCGAAAGCCAGTGGTCCACCACGGCAGGCCCGACGCAGACCGATCTCGAAGCCTATCGCCTGGCCTCGGAGGCCTTCGCGCCGGTCCTCGCCGACCTGCGCAAGCTGGTCGAGGTGGATCTCCGGGCGCTGGAGGAGAAGATGGAGAACGCGGGAGCCCCCTGGACCCCGGGCCGTCTCCCCATCTGGCAGCCGGAGTAGAAGAACCCTCACCCCCGGCCCCTCTCCCGCGAGCGGGAGAGGGGTGAAGGTTACCCACAGAACACTCCGAAGCCTTGAAACACCTAACCCACACCCCTCTCCCACTTGTGGGAGAGGGGTGTGGGGTGAGGGTTCCCCCCGCGCTGCACTTTCGAAACATCCTCTGACCGATTCTGTAACGGCCGACCGTCCCCTGCGCCTAAACGCTTCACGGGGCCGGACCGGGCCGCCCCCGGCAAGGAGGGAGGAGGGATTGTTGGTTCCACCGTCACGCCCCCCTGGAGCGCAGGAGAACGCAGCAATCCGCCTGTTCCTGGCCTTGTCGCCACGGCTGCCGCCCGTGGCCCAGCCCGATCCACCGGACGAGCTCCGGCCCTACGAGGACGTCACCGTCCCGCGGCCGGGCGGGCGCGAGGAGCTCGCCGGAACCTGGTTTCCCGCGCATGCAGCGAATGCGCGAGGCGCGGTCCTCCTGCTGCCTCCCTGGCTCGCCTGGGGGAGGTCCTACTTCCACCGGAGGGGACGAATCGAGGCCCTCCGCGCAGCCGGCTATCACGCCCTGACCCTGGATCTGCCCCGGAAACAGCGGAAGCAGGGCTTCTTCGACCGCGAGGTGGAGGCCGGCCTCGAGGAGCTGCGGAGGCGCGCGGGCCACCTGCCTCTGCACGTCTGGGGGGTGAGCGCCGGAGGCTACTGGGCGCATCCGGTCCTCGCCAGAACCGACGGCGTCGCCGGCGCCTTCTTCGAGGACGTGGCCCCCCACCTGATCGAATGGTCCTGGCGGGTCGCGCCGCTCGGCCGGCCGTTCTACCTCTTCTTCCGGCACGTCCTGCGCAGCTCCTACCACTACCTCGACATGCGGCGGCACGCCGAAGCCTTCTCGCTGAAGGCCGTCACCTACGTGGGAGGAGCGAAAGACCCGGGCGTGCGTCCTGCCGACACCCGCGAGCTGGCCACCCGGGCGCGGGGCCGCTGCCATATCGTCGAGCGCGCCAAGCATCTGGAGGCGATCAAGATGGCCAACCGCGAGGTGATCGAGCTGGCGCTGGAGACGTTTGCGCGGGCGGAGGGCTCTTTTGCCCGACGGAGGTCCTCCCCCACTGTAGAGACGCCCCGTGGGGCGTCTCCTTCCGAGGTGCCCGCGAGAACACCGGGAGCCAGGGGAACGTAGGGCGCCGCCGCAGGAGACGCCCCACGGGGCGTCTCTACAGTGGAGGGCGGCCAGATCTCTAGACCCCGCCATTGCCCCCTCCCCCGCCATTGACTAAGCTCCCGGGCAGCTCAGACGTTGCATCGCCCATCCAACGTCCTTCGAGGTGCCACGCATGCATGGAGTCGCGCGCCGTTCCGTTCTCTTCGCCTTCGTTCTCCTGCTCCTCCTGACCGTCTCCGCATCGGCAGCCCCGTCCGCCGGTCTCGAAGATCCACCGGGGCTTTCGTCGCTCAAATACCGGCTCATCGGGCCGGCCTGGGGCGGACGGGTGTCCCGGGCGGCGGGGGTTGCGGGGAATCCCAGCGTCTTTTTCGCGGCAACCGCTTCCGGCGGTGTCTGGAAATCCGAGGACGGCGGGCTCTCCTGGAAGCCGGTCTTCGATGACCAGCCCATCTCCTCGATCGGCTCCATCGCCATCGCGCCCTCTGATCCCAACGTCGTCTACGCCGGCTCGGGCGAGGCGAACATCCGCGGCAACGTGGCGGCCGGCAACGGCATCTACAAGTCCACGGATGGCGGCAAGACCTGGACCCACGTCTGGACCCAGGAAGGGCAGATCGGGACCATGGTCGTCCATCCGAAGAACCCGGATGTCGCCTTCGCCGCGGTCCTGGGTCACGCGTTCGGGCCTAATCCCGAGCGCGGCGTCTACCGCACCACGGATGGCGGCAAGACCTGGAAGCAGGTGCTCAAGAAGGACGCGGACACCGGCGCCTCGGACGTGGCACTTGATCCATCCAATCCGAATATCGTCTTCGCCGGCCTCTGGCAGGCCCGCCGCCGCCCCTGGGAGATGACCAGCGGAGGCCCCGGCAGCGGCCTCTGGATCTCCCGCGACGGCGGCGACACCTGGAAGCAGCTCACCGAAAACGGCCTGCCCGAGGGCATCTGGGGCAAGATCGGCGTCGCCGTCGCCCCGTCCGACGGCAGGCGCGTCTACGCGCTCATCGAAGCCGAGAAGGGGGGCCTCTTCCGCTCCGACGACGGCGGTGAGTCCTGGGAGCTGGCCACCGCCAGCCGCGAGCTCCGCCAGCGCGCCTGGTACTACTCCACCCTGACGGTGAATCCGGTCAACCCCGACGAGGTCTGGGCCCCCCAGGTGCCCATGCTCCGGAGCATCGACGGCGGCCGCACGTTCCAGCAGGTCCGCACCATCCACCACGGCGACCACCACGACGTGTGGTTCGATCCGAAGAACCCCAAGCGCATGATCGCCTCGCACGACGGCGGAGTCGACATCTCGACCGACGGCGGCGCGACCTGGGTCCTCCCGGCGCTGCCGATCGGCCAGCTCTACCACGTGTCCGTGGACAACCGCATCCCGTTCCACGTCGCGGGCTCGCTGCAGGACATCGGCACGACCCAGGGGCCGAGCGATTCCCTGACCAACGGTGGCATCCGCAACTCCGAATGGCATGGGGTGGGAGGCGGCGAGGCGGGCTGGGTGGTCTCCGATCCGTCCGACCCGAACATCGTCTACGCGGGCGAGTACCTGGGCATCATCACCCGCTACGACCACCGCACGGGCGAGGAGCGGAACATCAGCGCCTGGCCCGACAACCCGTCCGGCTGGGCCGGCCAGGACATGCGCTACCGCTTCCAGTGGACCGCGCCGATCGCCGTCTCGCCGCACGACCCGAAGACCGTCTACCACGGCGCCAACGTCCTCTTCCGCACCACGGACGGCGGCCAGAGCTGGACGGCGATCAGCGGCGATCTGACGCGCAACGACCGGACCAAGGAGCAGTGGTCCGGCGGCCCGATCACCGGCGACAACACCGGCGTCGAGACCTACTGCACGATCTTCGTGATCGCCGAGTCGCCGGCGCAGAAGGATCTGATCTGGGCAGGCAGCGACGACGGCCTGGTCCACGTGACCGAGGACGGCGGCAAGACCTGGCGCAACGTGACGGCGAACGTCCCCGGCCTCCCCGAGTGGGGGACGGTCAGCATGATCGAGCCCTCGCGCTTCGACGCCAAGACCGCCTACCTGGTGGTCGACGCCCACCGCCTCGACGACATGCGGCCGTATCTCTGGAAGACCACCGACCTGGGCCGTACCTGGAAGCGCCTCCACGGCGACCTGCCCAAGGATGTCTACCTGCACGCCGTGCGCGAAGATCCCGCGCACCGTGGCACACTCTACCTGGGCACCGAGCGAGGCGTGGCGTTCTCCACGGACGACGGCGCCACCTGGCGCTCCCTGCGCCTCAACCTCCCCACCGTGGCGGTGCACGACCTGCAGGTCAAGGACGACCATCTGGTGCTGGGCACCCACGGCCGGTCCGCCTGGATCCTGGACGATCTGTCCGTCGTGCGTGGCATCACCAGCCAGATCAAATCGAAGGAGATCGAATCCAAGGATCTCCATCTGTTCCCGGCGCCCGACGCGGTCCGCTGGACGTTAGCGTCCTACCCGGGCATCGGCTGGCAGGGGGACAACCCGCCGCGGGGAGCGCTGATCTACTACTGGCTGAAGGACGAGCCCAAGGACGACATCAAGCTGGAAGTCCTGGACGCCTCGGGCCGTGTCATCCACACCATGAGCAGCAAAGCGCCGGAGTCGACCGGCAGCACCGAGTACGTGGAAGATGAGAAAGAGGGGCTCGCGCAGCTCGCCCTCCCCAAGGGCAAGGGCGTGCAGCGCGCCGTCTGGCCAATGATCTGGGAAGGCGCCGAGATGATTTCCGGTTCCAAGCTCGACTCGGGCTTCCCCCTGATCGGCCCGCCGGCCCTGCCCGGCACCTACACCGTCCGTCTGACGGTCGACGGAGAAACCGCCACGGCACCTCTCAAGGTCCTCCCCGATCCGCGCTCCACGGACTCGCCCCAGGACCTGGAAGAGCAGCTCCGCTTCTCCCTGGACGTGCGCGACCAGATCACGCGCCTGACGCGGCTGGCCCTGAAGAGCCAGAGCGTCCGCAAGCAGCTCGAAGCGCGCAACGACCTGCTCGCCAAGGAGCCCGGCGCGGCGGACCTGATCGCCGCCTCGAAAGACCTCATCGCCAAGCTGGACGCGGTGGACGCCAAGCTGCACAACCCCAAGGCCGAGATCGCCTACGACGTCCTCGCCATGCACGGCGGCGCCGCGCTCTACTCGCGCCTCTCCCCCCTGTTCGAATTCGTGAAGAGCGACGACGGAGCGCCGACGCAGGGCATGCGCGACGTTTTGGCTGCCTACAAGCAGGACCTGGGGACCCAGGAGGCGGCGCTGAACGCGCTGCTCGACAAGGACTTGGCGGCGCTCAACGCGACGGCGGCGCAGAAGGGGTATCCGACGGTGTGGGCGCCCTCCCCCACTCAGCCTTAGAAGCCGAGGCCAGGACCTAAAGGACGAAAAGGACTCAAAGGACAAAACAACGTCCTTGATGTCCTTTGGGTCCTTTAGGTCCTTTGTGTCCTTGGTTTTCCCCGCCGTGCAGTGAACCCCGCCTGAATCGCAATCCCCAGAACGGTGAGGCCAATCAGTGCAAGGCTCCGGGTGCCGGAGCCCAGCGCAAGGCCATCCGCGATCAGGCCGGCCCCCGCCAGAGAGGACAGAAGAATGAGCGCCCCCTCGAACAGCCAGAGGGCGAGCGCCGCCGCCACGATGCCGCCGATGACGAAGACCAGCACCTCGGTGAGCCCGGGATGCGCGAAGTCGATCCCGAACAACTCGGCCGCGACGAAGCCGCCGACCAGGAACCCGGCGAGCACCACGGCGAACCGTTGCAGCACGACGGCCAGGAACATGCCCAGCAGGCCGAAGAGCGCGGCGACCAGCCACTGCATCCACTCCGGCTGGCCGGAGAGGAACGCCGGGGCGAAGCGGAGCCCCGCGAAGAATCCGACGAGCCCCACGAACAACCAGAACAGGCGCCGTCCCGCGATCAGCAGGAGCGCCCCCGCCACGAGTGCCAGGAGACCGGACAGTGTGTCGATCACGCGATCACCTCCATGGGTGAGAATACGGGATTCGAGGGGCGGAAGTTCGTGGGAGAATCAGAGCATCCCTGTTGTCGCAGAACGTGGAGGACTGCCCATGCGCGCGTCGAACCGGATCGTTTCCGCCCTGATCGCTCTCCTTCTCAGCCTGTCCCTGGTCCCGCCGGCCGCTGCCGCAGCGAATCCGGCGCCGCACATCGAGCGGATCGCGCAGGTGGGCCGGCTCTGGGGATTCGTGCGGTATCTGCACCCGTATCTCGCGTATCGGGAGATCGACTGGGATGCGGCCTTGGTCAACGCGTTGCCGCACATTCGCGAGGCCAGGACGAGCGAGGAGTACGCGGCGGCCGTACAGTCCATGCTGGATGCCCTCGGGGACCCGCTCACGCGCGTTCTGCCGCAGGAGAAGGCGGAGACCGCGCCGCAGCCGCCGGAGACCGGGAAGGCTCCCGAGGTTCTACGTACGCTCGAAGGGGGCGTCGTCCTGCTCGACCTGGCCGCCGCCAATCGTCTGAAGGTGGACGATCTGTACTCGCGCACGCAGGAGATCTCCAAGGCTCTCACCGAGGCTCCGGCGGTGATTATCAATCTCCGCCGACTGGGCGGGTCGAGCTACTACGCGTATTCCCTGCTCGAAGATCTCCAGCCGACCCTGATCAGCGTCCCCTCCCGCGCTCCGGCCCAGCGCTATCTCCTGCATTCCGGCTACCGCCCGCAGGACGGCGCCACCTCGGGCGGCTACTACTCCGGCTTCCTCACGCTGGCGGCGGACACCTTCGCGCCCCTGCCCGGCGCGCCCGCCAAGCTGAAGCGAGTCGTTTTCCTGGTCTCCCCCGGCGACTTCATCCCGTCGCTCGCTTTCGCCCTGCAGGCCGCGGGTACGGGGAGCCTCGTCTCCGAGGGGACGCTCACCGAAGAGGCGATCGTCAACGACCGCGTCTACGACCTCGGAGAAGGGGTCCGCGCCAAGGTGCGGGTCAGCGAGCTCATGCCCCTGGCAGGATGGCCCGGCTTCCACGTGGATGCGGAAGCCCCCGAGGGAGAGGAGGAGGCGCTTCTGGCCGCGGCGTTGACCGAAGCCCGACGCACTCCCCTCGCGCTCGGGTCGATCACTTCGGCGTCCTCGCTGCCGGATCCCGTTTTCCGTCCCGATGCGGGCTATCCGGAGATGCGGGAGCCGGACCTCCCGCACCGCTGGCTCGCCGTGATCCGCGGATGGAACGTGATCCAATATTTCTATCCCTATCTCCACCTGCTGGACGATTGGGACCCGGTCCTCCCCGAATTCCTGGCGCGCATGGAGACGGCGGAGACCGGCCGCGACTATGCGTTGACCATCCAGGAGATGATGGCTCACGTGGCGGACGGCCACACGTCGGTCTCGGGTCATCCCGAGATCGCCAAGTATTTCGGAGACGTCGCGCTGCCTCTCGAGGTCCGCTGGATGGAGGGCGCCGCCGTGGTCACCCGGGTCTATCACGAGTCCGCCCGAAAAGCCGGAATCGAGATCGGCGATGCCATCCTGTCGGTCGACGGTGAAGCGACGGAGGCGCGGATGGACCGGTTCCGCAAGTACGTCGCCGGTTCCACCGAGGATTTCATTCGGCAACGCTTCTGCAACCGCTCGCTCACCCGCGGCGCGATCGGCTCGACCGCGGTACTGTCGCTTCAGGGCGTGGACGGCAAGGTCCGCGAGGTGCGGATGATTCGCGAGCGGCTCCCGTACGTGCCACCCCAGGGCCAGGGTGAGGTCGTGCGCATCCTGCCGGGCAACATCGGATACATGGATCTCACCCGGCTCCAGGTGGCGGAGGTGCCGGCGGCGTTCGAAAAAGTGAAAAATACCCAGGGCCTCGTCTTCGACATGCGGGGCTACCCGAACGGCACGGCCTGGTCGATTGCGCCGCGGATCAACACGCGCAACGCTCGCGTGGGCGCTCAGTTCCGCCGCTCGGAGGTCTCGGCCTTCTCCGCCGAGGAAGGGGACGCCGGCTTCTATTTCGCGCAACCCTTGCCTCCCCTGCCGCCGGGCGTGCCGAAGTATACGCGCCCGACCGTAATGCTGATCGATGACCGAGCGATCAGTCAGTCGGAGCACTCGGGCCTGTTCTTCGAGGCGGCGAACGGAACGCGCTTCATCGGCACGCCAACGGCCGGCGCCAACGGCGACGTCACCACTTTTTCCCTGCCGGGCGGTATCCTGGTCCGCTTCACCGGACACGACGTGCGCCACGCGGATGGCGGCCAGTTGCAAAGGAAAGGTCTGAGTCCCCACGTCGAGGTCGCGCCGACCCGGGCAGGCCTTCGAGCCGGCAAGGACGAGGTGCTCGAACGGGCGTTGCAGGATCTCGAACAGACGCTGGCCCAGGAGGCCAAGGACAAGGAGAAGAAAGCATCATGAGCAATCCCCCCGAGGTTGGTTCGATCGGTTGGTTCGACCTGACGGTCGAGAACGCGGACGAGGTGCGGGAGTTCTACCGGCAGGTCGTGGGCTGGACCGAGACGCCGCTGGACATGGGCGGCTACAGCGACCACTGCATGAATCAGCCGGGGGACGGCAAAACCGTCGCCGGCATCTGCCACGCGCGAGGCGGCAACCAGGGCTTGCCCGCGCAATGGCTGATCTACATCACAGTGGCGGATCTGGACGAGAGCCTGCAACAGTGCGAGGAGCGCGGCGGCAATGTGCTCCGCGGCGTCCGCGAGTACGGCGGCCAGGGCCGCTACGCGGTGATCCAGGATCCGGCGGGAGCCGTGGCGGCGCTGTACGAGCCGGTCAAAGGCTCCGCATAAGATCAACACGTCCCAGATCTGGAGGAGTTGCCGCAGATCTCCAGATCTCCGCCAGATCCAGGGATCTCCCGCAACTTCTCCAGATCTCTGCCAGATCTGTAGATCTGAGCCAACTTTTCGAGATCTACGGCGACTTTTCGGGATCTGCGGCCGAGCCGAGACTCTGCGGCTATCGTCTCCGGCGCTGGGCTCGCCGATACCGCGTCCGCGTGCCCAAACCTCAGCCCCCCAGCCGCCGCGCGAGCTGCTCCGCCCGCTGGCGGTTCATCTCTTCCGTAGGCGGCGCGTGGACTTCCTGCCGGACAACGGCGGCGACTTTCTGCTCGCGGTCGGCCTCGGAGGCTCCCGGCGCGTGGAGGACGTTCCAGGTCTGGCTGACCACGATGGTCTCCAGGTTCTCCACCCGCTGGGCGAGGGTCTGGTTGGTCGTACGCAGGTCCTCCACCACCCGTTCGAGCTCGCGGTTGGACGTTCCCAGGGCCCGCTGCTGCGTTTGCAGCCGGATGTAGTCTCGGAACACCCGCGCGAAAATCGCCGCGATCGGGATGAGCACCCAGACCCAATTCATTTCAGCCATCAACCTTCTCCTTCGGCAGGGGGCAGCGAACGCGCCGTATATGGACCGTCAACCATTGTACGGCGGCGCGCTCCTCAGGTTTTCGTCCACACCTCGCGGAACAACCGGGCGAAGTTGCCGCCGAGGATCTTGGCGACGCGGGTTTCGGTGTGGCCGCGGTCGAGCAGGTGGCGCGCGATGAGCTCGAAGCGGCGCGGAGTGTTCAGGTCCGGCACGAAGGTGTAGACGTCCTCGGACTCCCCCGGCGCCGAGATGCCCAAGCGGCGCCGGTCCTGGACGTTCTTGCGGAACCGCTCGATGTATTCCGGCGTGAGCTGGACCGGCGAGATCCCGCCGTCCGTACCGATGCCGACGTGGTCCTCGCCGCAGACCTGGACCGCGTGCTCGACGTGGCGGATCACGTCCCCGGCCATGGGCTGCCCCTTGGTGCGGAGGAACGGCATCAGGTAGATCCCGGCGACGCCCCCCTTGTCGGCGAGGCGGCGGAGCTCCTCGTCCGTCTTGTTGCGCGGCAGGTCGGCGAGGGCGGCGCAGCCGGTGTGAGTGATGGCCACCGGCCGCTTCGAGGCCTCGATGGCGTCCAGCGCCGTCCGCCGGCCGCTGTGGCCGAGGTCGACCAGGACGCCCAGGGCGTTCATCCGCTCCACCATCTCGCGGCCGAGGCGGCTCAGCCCGGCGTCGGCCGGCTCGAGGCAGCCGTCTCCGGCGAGGTTCCGCCGGTTGTAGGTGAGCTGGACGATGCGGACACCCAGACGGTAGAACGTCTCCAGGCGGTCGAGGTCGTCGCCCAGCGGGAGCGTGTCCTGGAAGCCGTAGATCAGGCCCAGGCGGCCTGAGTCCTTGGCGGCCCGGAGGTCGGCAGCGGAGCGCACTTTGAGCAGGACGTCCGGGTGCAGGGCCAGCTCCTGCTCCCAGAAGGCGATCCCCTTGACCGTCTCCTCGAAGGCGCCGGCCAGCACGCCCACGGCGCCCACGGTGAGATTGACGGCAGTCAGGCCCGAGGCGCGGACGTCCGCGATCTCCTCCGCCGTCAAGAGGCCTTCGGAGGTCCCGCCGGGGCTTCCCAGGGCGTCGATGACGACCGCCGGCGGATAGCCCGGCCAGGCGGCGCCGGCCGCCGTCGCGAATCGGGCCAAGCCGGCCGCGGCGGTGGCGGTGGCAGAGGCGGAGATGATGAGGAACTGTCGACGGTCGAGCATGATCCCGGTATGGTATCGCCGATGAGCGACGTCCTGCCGGAGATCCGCCGCGCCGTCCAGAGCCTCCTTCAACAACCTGGATTCATGCTGGCCGCGGTCGTGACACTGGCTCTCGCGATCGGGGCCAACACGGGCGATCTTCAGCCTGGTCGACGCGGTGCTCCTCACGCCGCCGCCGTTTCGCGATCCCGGCCGGCTGGCGGTGATCTGGCAGCGGAACCCCGAGGTGGCCAAGGTGCTCGGATACGACGACCTGCTGTCGGACTCGATCGCACCGCCGGATCACCGCCGAGGTCGAACGCCAAGCGTTCGCACGACCCGCAGAGTTTCAAATCTCCGCCGCGGAAGGTTCCGCCGGAACGCCGGAAGGTTGAACATCGGCTGTGACGGGAGTCACAGCTCCCGCGGAAGGTTCCGCGGGAGTGGCGGAACCCTCCGCCGGGCTGCGGTGAGTGTCGCAGAGCGCGCGGAAGGTTCCGCGGGAGCGGCGGAACCTTAAGAGTCGGCTACGGAACCTGTCACAGAGAGGATCGAAGGTTCCGCAGCCCGCACGAAACCTTCCGCGACATCTGCGACGACCGTCATCGCGCGCATCCAAGCTTCCGCGGGCAAGATGAAGCTTCCGAGCCAGCGGCAATCCGGGCCATCCCGGAGCTCGAAGCTACCGCGCGCCGCCTTATGACTGAAGCCGTGACGTTGAAACCACCGCCGAGCTCGCAGGGCGAGAAGGCAACCTAGATTTGACTGCGCCTCCTAAGAATCCATTGCGGTCGCCGAAGCCGCCAGCCTCCTGGAATCCATGGGGCTGGCGCGAAGCATTCCAACTCAGCCCAAAGCGCCACCAGGAGGATCTGGGATCTGGAATGCTTCGGGACTGTGCGTTCCACCGTTGACACAGATACCCAAAGGGCGTAAGTTCAGCACATCAGGAGACTTGAAGGTGCCCTGGGCCGCTGGTCGCGAAGGAGCGAGGTCTGTTGGTTGTCCTAAAGGAGGCTGGCGGCAGATTCGAATTCTAGGTTATGCGAGAAGCCAGACGGAGATGGTGATAACATGAGCCGGGAACTCGCACTACCTATATCTAAGCGAGGATGCTTCGTTGCAGTCTGAGACCTTTGTACTTCGCGGTAAAGATCCGCAGGCTTGGCTGGAGCAGGCCAAGGGCCATCGGATCATTGCTGACATGGTTCGAAAAAGGCTTTGGGAACTAGCCAAGAGCCGAGAGCCTGCTCACCTACACCGCGTCGAAGAATTGGCTTGCATGAGAACCTATATGATGCTGATGGGCTTTGCCTTCGAGAATATCGCAAAGGGGATTATAATAACCCGCAATCATGCGGTTGTGAGCGGCGCCAAGCTTCAAAAGTGGCCAACAAATCGGAGTGGCCATGGCTTGGTCAAGTTGATTAAAGTCGTCTTGAGTCAGATTTCCCCCGAGGAAGAGAACCTGCTTCTTAGGCTTGAGGAATACGCGGTGTGGGCAGGACGCTACCCAATTCCATGGAGTTCAAGGGACTACAAAGCTGCCGAAGAAGGAAGGCGATTTACGCTTGGCAGTCCCGATGTTAAGCTCGTTGAGGACATGTTCTCTAGACTTGAGAAGCTTGTTGGAACGCATGAGCCGTGGGAGCAGGACGCATAACCCCGGCGCTCTACCGGATGGCTGTCGCCACCGGTGAGCTTTAGCGCCGTTGAGCGCAAGGAACTGCACCAACTTAGCGCCATCTTGGGAAGATTGACCGCCTGCCGCAAAGTCCATATGTCTATAATTCCCGATTCCGCGTGGTCTGAACTGCTTAAGAAATCGGCGCTGCCGCTAGTCCTCGGGGCCATACTCTGCGTTCTCACAGCGGCTGGAGGCGTACCCTCTTTAGGGTTGGAGTTAAGGGAACTGGGATGGAGATTGACGCTTGCGTCTGTCGGCGTGGCATCTCTGGTAGTTGGCTTGTACCTCGCCATGAGGCGAGATGGAGTTGATAGCAGACCGGATCCCGCAGAATATGGTATCAAGATACGCACGCCCTCTCCTGGCTCGATGTCTCCATCCCGTTTCGAGGTGCTTGGCGATTACAAACATCTTCCAACTGGTCAAAGCATTCGGATCGTAGTCGTGGAGGGTTCAAAACATTGGCCTCAGGGGATAGCTCGGCTTGATCCAATCAAAAAGCAATGGCGGGCTACAGTCAATAATATGGGCGGTAGCCTAGGACAGCCGAGGACGATAGCGGCGGTCGTAATGGGGGAGTGCGGAAGCATTCTATGTGACTACTATGAAAGGGCCGGCGCGAGAACTGGGAAGTGGATAGCACTCGAGAAATTTACCCCTGACATGGTGGAATGTGACAACGTGGTTGTCAGCCATGCAGGTAAATGAGAGGAAACGCCCATCCCCGGCGGTTGAGCGGACGGAAACCGCAAACAGCGCGGTTCCGCCGCTCACCTTCTGCAACGTTACGCGCCCATAGAAATGTCCTTACTAGCCGAAACGCTCGTTGAAGAGTGGCTGAATCGCCAAGGCTTCTTCACTATCCGCGGCGTGAAACAGGGCGTTCACGAGATTGACCTGCTTGCCGTGCGCCATCGCTCTTCCCGCGAGCCCGAGTCGTGGCACGTCGAATCGCAAGTTAGCTTCCGACCCGTTAGCTACATCACACCTCTCAGCCCTGAACTGGCCGCCCAACTCGGCAAGAAACCCACGTCCTCCTTCCGCCGCACAGAGAACCAGATGGCGCAGTGTGTGACTTCGTGGGTAGCCAAGAAGTTCCTTGCTGCACGCAAGGTCTCTGCGCGCGAGTCACTGTGGCCAAGCCTCGCCTGGCGCTTCGTGGTGGTGCATGGCGTGGTCAAGCATCCGGAGGAACTCCAGATTCTCTCCTCGCAAGGCATCACACTCGTTCCTCTCACGACGGCCCTTCAGGACCTCTGCTCCAGCGGCGTACCTGTCTTCACCGGTTCGGCTGGTGGTGATTTAGCCGACCTCATCGCCTTCTATGCTCAGCACTCGAAGCTGGGCGCCTAAGCCCTCGTGGCAGCGGCAACACCCAGGCGTTCGCCCGGGTGTTGCCGCTGCCACTCATACACCGTTCTGCAACATCAGTTGAGTTGTCGCCTAACCGAGGCAGCGTGCAGGTAAGTGTCGAGCTCTCACAGAGAGGATGGCAAGATGTATCGCTACTTCGCCTGGCTTGTGCTGATCCTGATCATTATGGCCATTATTAACAAGTTCAGGGAACGCCCCTGGAGCTCAGGGAGAGTCGCGGTTGTTGTCCTGCTGCTCCTTTACATGTACGAGATGGTCGTTGTCTTCATGCTACCTGGCTCCCAACAGGAGCTCATGGGCTACATTACTGCCGAAGCGCTCATTCCAGTGTTGATTGCTGGCGTTCTAGACCGACGCTTTCTCAACCGTAGCCATGCTGGTCAAGCGGACAGCTGACACTGCCGGTTATCGGCAATCACGTCCGGCGAGGGAGGTTCCGCTGGAGGCGGCGTTCACGGATGAAGAGGTGGACCTCTTGATGTAACGTTGCGGCGCCCCCGTTCGGCCGATCCGACCACCTCGCGCTGCGCGGCCACCGCTTCTGTCGACTTCCCCCCTGCTTCCTGATACCATCCCCCGCATTCCTTGAATCTGCCCGCCTGGCGGGAAAAGGGGGAGGCTATGCAGTCAACGAAGGCTGTGGGCTTTGTCTCTCGTCTGGCCGTAACCGGCGCCCTGGTTTTGGTCTTGGCCGTGCTGAGCCTCGCCTATGGCGCGAAGCCGCCTTGGGATCCCGCTTCGAAGCCACCTTTCGAGATCACCGAGGAGCGGCCCCGGTGCAAGGACTACACCCCGAAGCGCCAGGCGCTCTTCGGCACCACGCACCTGCACACCGGCCTCTCCTTCGATGCCAGCATCCGCTTCGTCGACTACGCGAACGGGAACAACCCCCGCGGCGCGTATCTGTTCGCCCAGGGCAAGGCGCCCATCAACATCCCCGAGCCGTCGGGCTTGCAGCCCAAGCGGCGTGCGAGCTGCAACGACCCGGCGACCGAGCCCGTCGGCGGCGGTCCGAGCCGGACGCCCTGCATCGACGATCCGCTCGACTGGGGCGCCGTAACCGATCATTCCGAGCACTTCGGCGTGATGGGCTTCTGCAAGGGCCTCCTCGGCAAGGACGTTCCCGAGAGCTTGTCGATGGAATGCCGGATGATCAACGGCTTCTTCTATGAGCCGCTGCACGCCCTGAACCCGGTCCTCGGGAAGAGCCTCGCGTCGAACGCGTTCACCCAGCTCACCCTCACGAATGACGGCGCGATCAGCAAGAACACCAACCTTCCGGTGTGCAACAACAACCCGGAGCTGTGCGCCAAGGCCGAGCTGGAGGTGTGGGGCGAAATCCAGAACGCCGCCGAGGATGCCTACGACCGCAGCGACGAGTGCCGCTTCACCAGCTTCGTGGCCTATGAGAACACCTCGACGCCGCTGCTCAACAATTGGCACCGCAACGTGATCTTCCGCAACGACCGTGTGGTCAAGAAACCGGTCAACGCGATCGACATGGCCGTGGTGGTCAACACCGACCCCACCAAGGAGCCGGTCGACACCCTGGCCGCCGTCGTGCGCCCCGAAGACGCGCAGCGGGTGTGGCCGGTGCCGGCGGGCACCAAGGCCAACCATCCGCTGCCGCAGCCCTTCTGGAACAAACTCGAGGAGGACTGCACGAAGGGCAAGAACGTCACGCCGGGCAAGGCCAGCCGCTGCGACTTCATCACCATCCCGCACAACTCGAACCTGGGCGGCGGCGGCAATCTGTTCCCCCCCATGTTCCTCGAACCCTACAACGTCGACGACGCCAAGCGCCACCAGCAGATGGAGCCCCTGGTCGAGATCTATCAGGACAAGGGCGCGAGCGAATGCCGTTACGACCCGCGCTTCCTCTCCGGGACGGAGACCATCGACGAGTACTGCGCCTTCGAGATCCTCGACGGCAAGACCCTGGGCTCGGCCTCAGGCGTCGGCTCGGGGTCGTCCGGCGGTCCCCAAGCCCCGAGTACGTGGGGCCCTCGCGCCTACGTGCGCAACGTCTGGAAGGACGGCCTCAAGTACGCCGCGCAGAAGGGGCACGAGGGGATCAATCCTTTCAAAATGGGGGTGGTCTCCGCGTCCGACTCGCATACCGGCGTGATGGGCTGGCATCCGGAAACCGATCAATGGCCGGGACACCTCGGCATCGACGACGCCTACCCGATGTCAGAGGCATCGACGATCCAGAACGGCACCGGCGGTCCTTCCGTGGTGTGGGCCGAGGAGAACACGCGCGACTCGATCTTCGAAGCGCTGAAGCGCAAAGAGACCTATGGCACGAGCGGCCCGCACATGAAGGTTCGCTTCTTCGGCGGCTGGGGCTATCCGGCCGACGCCTGCGGCAAGGACTTCGTCGACATCGGCTACAAGGGGGGCGTGCCGATGGGCGGCGACCTGCCCGCCCGCACCGGCCGGGACGGCGCCCCGACGTTCATCACCTCCGCCACCTGGGATGGCAACATCAAGACCAAGCTGCAGCAGATCCAGATCATCAAGGGCTGGGTCGACGCGCGGGGCAACACGCACGAGCGGGTCTATTCCGTCGCCGGCGACCCCGGCAGCCCTCTCAACCCTCAGGCGGATCTCGACGCCGAGACCTGCAAGGCCAAACCGGAGCTCGGCCGCGAGCGCCTCTGCACCGTCTGGAAGGACCCGGACTTCGATCCCGGGCAGCATGCCTTCTACTACGTGCGCGTGCTCGAGGAGCCGGTCTGCCGCTACAGCACACTGTGGTGCCGCAAGTGGATCGGGGTCGATCCGCTCGACACCGCCTCGTGCAACAGCCAGCTCACGGCCCTGAAAAACGGCAACCCCGCCCAGCAGGCCAAGGCGTCTCAGGGCGCCATGTGCTGCTCGAACCAGACCACCGACACCTTCCTGCAGCCGGTGATCCAGGAGCGCGCCTGGACGTCGCCGATCTGGTACGAGCCGGCGGCGAACCGCTTGTCCCAGAAATGATGGCGCAGAAATGAAAAAGACGTGGCTCAAAGCCCCGGCGCTGCACATGCTGGCGCTCGGGGCCCTGCTGTTCGTCGTTACCGATCTCCGGGGCGGGGCCCTCCTGCCCCGGAAGAAGCGCATCGAAATCCCCGCCCATCGCCTCGAACAGATGGCGCAGGAATTCGTCGCCGACACCGGCCGCCGCCCCACGCCGCAGGAGTGGGAGCAGATGATCGACATGCAGGTCGACGACGAGATCCTGTTCCAGTACGCGATCTCCCTGGGCATGCAGGAGAACTCCGCCGCCCAGGCACGCCTGGCGCAGATCGCCGACTTCGTCGAGGCCAACCCGCACGAATCGACCCAGGCCGGCAAAGCCAGGGCGGCTATCGATCTCGGCCTGCACGAGGGGGACCTGGTGGTGCGCCGCATCCTTGTCGACAGTGCGAGGCGGCTCATCCGCAGCGTCGTCCTGGTGCAGAGGCCGACGCCGGAGGTCGTCCACGACTTCTACGCCGCCCATACGTCGGAATTCACCCGGCCGGCGCACATCCGCATCTCGCAGATCGCGATCAACGGCTTCGTGCGGCCGGACTCGGAAGCGAGGGCCCGCCAACTGCTCCAGCGGATCCGCGCGGACAAGCTCGGCCTCGACGCCGCGTTGGCGCTCGCCGACGAGACGCCGGCTCCGGTCCACCTGCCCCTGGAGACCGAGCAGGACCTCGAATCGGAATTCGGCCACGACTTCGCCGCCGCGGTCCTGCAGCTGCGACCCGGGAGCTGGTCGGAGCCGATCCCCTCGGACTACGGGCACCACCTGGTCTGGGTCCAGGAATACGAGGAGGCCCGCCCGCTTCCCCTCGAAGCGGTACGGAGGGAAGTCGAGCAGGCGGTGCTCCAGAAGCTGGCCGACGACTGGCTCAAGCTGCGGCTCCGCGAGCTGCGCGCCGACTTCGAAATCGTCGTCCCGGGGAGGGTTTCCTGATGCGCCGGTCTCCGCTCGGCCTGCTCGCCCTGCTCGCAAGGACCGTCCTCCTCGCTCTCGGCGTCCTCGCGGCGGCTCCGGCGTGGGCCCACCAGTTCGCCCCCGCCCTGCTCGAAATCGACGAGACCTCGGCCAACGAAGCCGTCGTTCGGTGGAAACAGCCGGCGGTCCGGGTGCAAGGAAGCAAGCTCCGCCCGGTCCTGCCGGTCGAGTGTGAAGGCATCGGAGACCCGCAGGTACAGCAGGAAGGGACCGGAGTCCGCGCCCAGTGGAAAATGCGGTGTCCGGGAGGCCTGACCGGCAAATCGGTAGGAGTCGAAGGCATCGCCGGCAGCCAGGCCGACGTGCTCCTGCGTATCACCCTGCGCGACGGCCGCCACATCCGCCACGTCCTCAAGGCCGAAACGCCGAGCTTCACCATCGACGCCGACGCCAGCCAGGCCGGGGTCTTCAAGGACTACGCCGCGCTGGGAGTCGGGCACATCCTGCTCGGCTGGGACCACCTCCTCTTCGTCCTGGCCCTGGTGCTCCTGGTCGGCTGGGGACGCTCGCTGGCGTGGACGATCACCGCCTTCACCGCCGGCCACAGCGTCACGCTCGCCTTGGCGTCGCTGGGAGTCGTGCACGTGCCGCAAGCACCGATCGAAGCCGCCATCGCCCTCAGCATCTACGTCCTCGCCGTCGAGCTCACCAGTGCGTACCGAGGCAAGCGGACCCTGACGCAGAGAGCCCCCTGGGCGGTCGCCGGCGGCTTCGGTCTGCTGCACGGCCTCGGCTTTGCCGGAGCCCTGGCCGAAGTCGGCCTGCCCACGGCGGAGATCCCGCTGGCACTCTTCTCCTTCAACGTCGGCATCGAGCTCGGCCAACTCGCCTTCGTCGGCGCCGTGCTCCTCGCCGCCGCGGCGCTCCGCAAGGTCCCCGTAGCCTGGCCGCAATGGGTCCAGGCCGTCCCGGCCTATGGGATCGGCACGATGGCCGCGTTCTGGTTCTTGCAGAGAACGTTCTCGCTGATGTGATCGGCGCCTTGCCTGTCTCGCTACGGACGGAGGCCGCACTCTTTTAAATGAGGGCCACGTTGGTCCTCCCCCGAACGAAGCAACATTCTCCGGATGGAGGTTTGGCGCTATGAAAAAACAGCGGCCCGTCAAGAAATTGCACCTCAGCAGCGAGACCCTGCTCCGTCTCGACCAGTACCCGCGCGTGCAAGGAGGAGTCTTCGCAGCCACCCTGACCTTCGAGGGGACCTGCGAGAATTCCCTGTGCCCCGTGTGCACGTCGCTGTGCACCGACGCCGAAGCACGGTAGGACCAGCGATCCCCGCCGGCTTCGGCCTGCTGCACGGTGATGCCGTGGCCGAGGTCGGCCTCGCTGGACCTGGGTTCTACGATGACGGCGGCTGCTGACGCGCGCCTCCGTTGGGCCGCAGGAGGAACCTCATGAAACGCACGTGGACGATCATCGGCGTAGGCGACGTGCCTGGCAGCTTCAAGTGGTACCAGTCGCTGTTCGGCCAGCCGGAGACGCCTCCCGCCCATCCCTACTTCGGGCAAATCCTCGATTCGGATGGAACGGTCTTGCTCTGTCTTCACGAGTGGGGCGCCCACGAGCATCCATCGTTGAGGAGTCCCGACCCTGCGACGCCCGGCAACGGCCTTCTCCTGTTTTTCCGTGTCGATGATTTCGACGCGGTCTTGCAGAGGGCACGCTCGCTCGTGACTCGGCTCGAAGAGGAGCCCCATATGAATCCGAACACTGGAACCAACGAGTTCTCACTCCGGGACCCCGATGGGTATTACGTCACGATCAGTGCCCTCTCGGAGGTCTAAACCCCAAGGGAGTTCCCCCGGCTCTGCCGGGGTGGCAGTAGAAGTTTGACGTTTACATAGGTATCCAGACTGAGGACGTCCTCGTGAGCCGCCAGACACACGAAGGGAAGGGACCACG
>Ga0190274_10000039_pt1 | contig 121508 bp, 119 predicted proteins | sample Popmic531T_FD_133002 | JGI IMG/M metagenome (GOLD analysis project Ga0190274, IMG submission 133002) | Populus adjacent soil microbial communities from riparian zone of Yellowstone River, Montana, USA - 531 T | ecosystem: Environmental > Terrestrial > Soil > Riparian zone | place: USA...
CATGTCCGCGACGCCACGCTTCCTCACGCTGGCCGACGTCGCCGAGGTCCTGAACACCTCGAGCGCCCAGGTCTACGCGCTCGTACGCCGCGGCGACCTCCCGGCGATCAAGATCGGCGGACGCGGTCAGTGGCGGGTGGAGTCGGCCCAACTGGAGGAGTTCATCCAGCGGATGTACTCCGAGACCAAGACCTTCGTCGACGAGCACCCGTTCGTGGACGCCGAGCCCGAGAGCTGAGCGGAGAGTTAGGCCCGAGAGCTGAGCCCAACGCTGAGCCCCAGAGCTGAGCCCCAGAGCTGAGCCCCAGCGCTGAGCCGGAGGGCCGGCCAGGCGCTTGTCGCCCCACCCGTCGAACCGGTACCTGCCATCAGGGGCCGGGTCCGCACAGTTGGTTGTCGACAACCAACCGGCCATAGCCGGACAGGCACCCGGTCTCGCCGCCGGCCAGGCGCTTGTCGCCCCACCCGTCGAACCGATACCTGCCATCAGGGGCCGGGTCCGCACAGTTGGTTGTCGACAACCAACCGGCCATGGCGGGACAGGCACCCGGTCTCGCCGCCGGCCAAGCGCTTGTCGCCCCACCCCTCGAACCGGTACGTGCCATCGGGGGCCGGGTCCGCACAGTTGGTTGTCGACAACCAACCGGCCATGGCGGGACAGGCACACGGTCTCGCCGCCGGCCAGGCGCTTGTCGCCCCACCCGTCGAACCGGTACGTGCCATCGGGGGCCGGGTCCGCACAGTTGGTTGTCGACAACCAACCGGCCATGGCGGGACAGGCACCCGGTCTCGCCGCCGATCAGGACGGCGCGCCGGCATCGCCGCCAGGGTGGGCGGCCGTCAGCCGACCTCGCCGTCGAGGGTGAGGGTCACGGAGCGCTCCGTGCCGTCGCGCAGCACCGTGAACTCCACCTTCTCGCCCGGCTGGTGCGTCCGGATCGCCACGATCAGCGCGATCCCGTCGGTGACCCGGGCGCCGTCGACCTCGGTGATCACGTCGCCCTTCTCGAGCCCGCTGGTGTCCGCGGGCGTGTCGGGGACGATCGAGTCGACCTCGGCTCCCTTGCCGTCCGACTCACCGGTCTTCACCTTCGCCCCGATCACGGGGTAGCGCGCCTCGCCGGTGCGCAGGATCTGGTCGGCGGTGATCTTGACCTGCTCGATCGGGATCGCGAAGCCGACGCCGATGTTGCCGGACTCGCCGCCGATCGACCCGCCGGTCGTGGCGATCGCCGAGTTCACCCCGACCACCTGCGCGCGCAGGTTGACCAGCGGGCCTCCGGAGTTGCCGGGGTTGATCGCGGCGTCGGTCTGCACGGCGTTGATGTACGACGAGTCGTTGCTCGAGTCGCCGGTGGTCACCGGGCGGTGCAGCGCGCTCACGATCCCCGCCGTCACGGTCGAGCTGAGGCCCAGCGGCGAGCCGATGGCGACGACACCCTCGCCGACGACCAGGCGCCGCGACGACCCGAGCGCCGCCGGCGACAGGCCCTTGGCCTCGCGGACGTACAGGACGGCCAGGTCGTAGACCGGGCTGCGCCCGACGATCGTGGCGTCGTACCGGTTGCCGTCCTGGTCGACGACCTCGATCGGGCCTTCGTCGGAGGCCGCGTCGGCGACGACGTGGTTGTTGGTGATCACGTGGCCCTGCCGGTCCAGCACGAATCCGGAGCCGGTGGCGCCCCCCTCCTGACCGTCGTACTCGGCGATGATCTGGACGGTGCTCGGGAGCATCTTCTGCGCGACCGCGGCGATGGATCCGTTGTCCACCTTCAACGGCGGCTCGGAGATCGTGTCGACGTCGGCGAGGCCGCCGGCGACGGTGCCGGGCTCGTCGTGGAGCTCCTGGTACGCCGCTCCCCCGACGATCCCACCGAAGACACCCAGCGCCAGGGCGAGCACGCACACGACCGGCCACAGCCAGCCGGGGACGCGGCCCCGCGGGGCGACGTGGCGGCTCGGCTGGGCGGACGGCGGGAACGGCTGCCCGAACGGCTGCCCGAACGGCGGGGCCGACTGGTAGGTCGGCGGCACCCAGCCGGGCGCGGGACCCGCAGGCGGCGGGTACGCCGGCGAACCGTACGGCAGGGGCTGGGTCGACACAGGCTCGGTCGGCTCCGTGCCGTTGTCGGGGGCGCCGGCCGGTGGGGCGTCGTCGTGGCTCACGGCTCCATCATGTCCCGTCCACGAAGACCTACGCCTGTGGGGTCAGCGCTGCCGGGCGGCAGCCGAGCGGGCCAGGGTCGGCTCGGTCGGCGTCGGCACCCGCGGCGACTGGGTGTGCGTGATCGACGCCGGAGCGCGCCGGTCGTTGACCGGCGTGTCGGCCGGGGCGACCCCGAGGGCGAGCACCCCCATCACGGCGGCCCCGACGGCGCCGCCGCCCAGGGCGACCAGCCCGATCTGCCGACGCCGGTGATCCCGGTCCTCGACCAGGTACGAGCCGCCCGGAGCGGCCGGGAGCGCGCCGAGCAGCGAGCCCTTGAGGCTGTCGGGCGTCGAGGTGGCGCCGAACGACAGCCCCGCCAGGCGGGTCTTGACCCAGCCCTCTCGCTCGACGAGGTCGCGGCAGGCATGGCAGGCGTGCACGTGGGCCCAGGCGCGCTCGGTGTCCTCCGGGGACAGTTGACCGTCGAGCAGCGCGCTGACGCGCATGCCGAGGTGGCCGACCTGACCCATCACTGCGCCATTCCCTGGGACGTCCCCCAGCCGGAGACGATCTGCTCCGCCTCGGGTCCGGCGTACCGGGACCGGCCGGCGCCGGGGGCCCGGTGGGACAGGGCCGTCCTCAGCATCGCGCGGCCGCGGTGGATCCGGGAGCGGACGGTGCCCAGCTTGGTGCCGAGGATCTCGGCGATCTCCTCGTAGGTGAGGCCCTCGACGTCACAGAGCACGACGGCCGCCCGGAAGTCCGGCGGCAGGGTGGCGAGGGCACGCTCGATGTCGTCGTCGAAGGTGCGGTCGACGTACGCCAGGTCGGGCGTCGGCGCGGACGAGGTGAGGCGCTCGGCCCGCTCGTCGGAGAGCGCGTCGAAGCGGATCCGCTGCTTGCGGCGGGCCTGGTCGAGGAAAAGGTTCGTGGTGATGCGGTGCAGCCAGCCCTCGAAGGTGCCCGGGGTGTAGGTCGACAGCGACCGGAAGACGCGGACGAACACCTCCTGGGTGAGGTCCTCGGCGTCGTGACGGTTGCCGGTGAGGCGGTAGGCCAGCCGGTAGACCCGGTCGGAGTGGCGCTCGACGATCTCGTCCCACGTGGGCACGTGCTGGTCCGGGTTCGTCTCCACCGGGACCTCCTTGTCGCGCTGTCGCGCAGTTCCGCCGAACACGGCTTGTCCTTCCTCACCGTAGGGACACGTGCTGAGAGAAACCTGTGAGCGCATTGTCCCGCTTCTGGGACCCACCTCGGGGCCCGAATGGGAGAACGAGCGAGGCGCGGCCGGTGTTCCCGCCCGGGGCGGCGCTCTCGCGATACGTTGAGCACGTGAAGCCGCCGAGTTGGTCCTACGCCGAGGAGTACGTCGTCGAGGACGAGGTGCTCGCCGCCGCTCGCGCCCGCGCAGCCGAGGTCGGTGTCGTCCCCATCGGGTCGGGCGGCGGCGCCGCGCTGCGGTTCCTCGCCTCGGTCCTCGATGCGCGCGCGGTGGTCGAGATCGGCACCGGGACCGGCGTCTCGGGCCTCTGGCTGCTGCGCGGCATGCGCAGCGACGGCGTGCTCACGACCGTCGACATCGAGACCGAGCACCAGCGCCTGGCCCGGCAGTCCTTCACCGAGGCCGGCGTCGCCAACCAGCGGGCGCGGACGATCTCGGGTGCCGCGCTGGACGTGCTGCCCAGGCTCACCGACGGCCACTACGACCTGGTCTTCTGCGACGGCGACAAGCGCGAGTACTCGGCGTACCTGGCCGAGGCGCTGCGACTGCTCCGCCCCGGCGGCGTCGTGGCCTTCGACAACGCCCTCTGGCACGACCGGGTGGCCGACCCGGCCCAGCGCGACGACGAGACGGTCGCGATCCGCGACCTCGGCCGCGAGGTGGCCGAGCACGCGGGCCTGGTGCCACTGCTGCTGCCCGTCGGCGACGGACTGCTCGTCGCGAAGAAGGAGTGGAGCCCGGACGCCGAGTAGGCGCCGGTCCAGCCCAGTTAGCCCCGCCCAGTTGGCCCAGCCGGTTAGCCCAGCCGGTTAGCCCAGCCCGGCGAGCGGGTCCGCGGACCCCAGCCACTCCAGCAGCGCCCGCGCCCCGAAGCCGGTCGGGCCCTTGGTCCACTCGTACGAGTCCTCGGGCGCGTCACCGACCGAAGCCAGGTCGAGGTGGGCCCACCGAGTCTCGCCGACGAAGTGCTGGAGGAACAGCGCGGCCGTGATCGCCCCCGGACCGCCCGCGCCGTTGTCGGCGTCGGCGATCGTCGAGCTGAGCTTGGCCTCGTAGGACTCGGACAGGGGGAACCGCCACAGGGGTTCGCCGGCGACCTCCGCCGCGTCGCCGATCAGGCCGGCGAGCAGGTCGTCGTTGGCAAAGTAGCCGCCCACCTGCTGGCCCAGCGCGACCTTCATCGCGCCGGTCAGGGTGGCGACGTCGACGATGACAGCCGGCTTGATCTCGGCTACGGCGTACGCCAGCGCGTCGGCCAGCACCAGCCGGCCCTCGGCGTCGGTGTTGGTGACCTCCGAGGTGCGGCCACCCCAGTGCCGGAGCACGTCGCCGGGGCGCAGCGCACTGCCGCCGATGGCGTTCTCCGCCGCCGGGACCAGCCCGACCACGCGGACCGGGCAGCCGACCGCGGCGAGAGCCGCCATCGTGGCGAGCACGACGGCACCGCCGGTCATGTCGCGCTTCATGTTGACCATCGCCTCGCCCGGCTTGATCGAGAGGCCACCGGTGTCGAAGGTGATCCCCTTGCCGACGAGCACGACCGTGGGGGTACGACGCCCCGCCTTGGCCGGTGCGTAGTCGAGGCGGATCAGCCGCGGCGGCGAGGCCGACGCCTGGCCGACGCCGACGATGCCGCCGAAGCCCTCCTCGGCCAACTGCCGCTCGTCCCAGACCCGGCAGTCGAGGCCGTGGGTCTCGGCGATCTCCTCGGCCTGGCCGGCCAGCCAACCTGGGTTCTTCAGGTTGGCGGGCACCGTGGCGAGCGTCCGCGCACGCCAGCCGGCACCGCCGACGGCCACCGCGCGGGCGAGCACCGGCTCGAGGTCGTCGGCCAGGTCCGCCAGGACCACCCGTCCGGCCGGTCGGTGCTCGGGCGTGCCCGAGCGCCAGTGGAAGCCGAACGAGCCGAGCATCGTGCCCACGACGAACGGGGTGAGCGCCACGTCGGGAGCGATCGCCGGGATCGTCGTCGCCACGGTGGCACGATCACGGGTCGCCCGAGCGAGCGCCGCGCCCGCACGCCGGAAGGCCTGCGCACTCTGGTCACCGACCCCGACCAGCAGGACCAGGGTGAGCTCCGCGTTGTCGGAGCTGCCCAGCGGCACCAGCACGGTCGTGACCTCGCCGGCGCGAGCCGTGGCGTCAGACACCTCGAGCACGCCGTACAGATCGATCCCGAGCAGGTCTGCGAGGTCGGCGGCACCCGGTCCCAGCAACGGCGCGGAGCCGTCCTCACCCGGGAGGACCGGCAGCGCCACCACCTCGACCCCGACGACACCGTGTGGTGGTGCCGCGCTCAGCGCGAAGTCGGGTGGTGAGACCTGGCTCGGAAGTTGTACCTGGGAGGCCGACACGGCGTCAGCCGACGACATCCTTGAGGGCATCCCCGAGAGCGCCGGCCTCCTCGGCGTTGAGTTCGACAACGAGGCGGCCACCACCTTCGAGCGGGACGCGCATCACGATGCCGCGTCCCTCCTTGGTGACCTCCAGCGGACCGTCGCCCGTCCGCGGCTTCATCGCCGCCATCCGCGCACCTTCCTTCACCTGTCAGGGGCCAGACGAGCCTCCGAGCGAGCCCGCTGCGCCATGTGCGCAACCATTATCCCCTATCGCGCGGTGACTTGGAGCACAGGGCGTACCCACGGCCGCAACCTCGGCTGGCAGACTCGGCCCATGCAGGCCCGTTCGGCGCTCTTCGACGTGTACGGCGACCACCTGCGCGCTCGCGGCAGCGAGGCCCCCGTAGCCGCCGTCGTCCGGATGCTCGATCCGGTGGGCATCGCCGCTCCCGCGGTCCGCACCGCGATCTCGCGGATGGTCATGCAGGGCTGGCTGGAGCCGGTCCACCTCAGCGGCGGCCGTGGCTACCGGACCACCGCGCGCGCCAACCGTCGCCTCGACGAGGCCGGCGACCGGGTCTACCGCCGGCACCTGCCCACGTGGGACGGGCGCTGGCACGTCGCCTTCGTCGAGGCGCCCGCCGGGCGCGCCGTCCGCACCCGGCTGCGGGCCGACCTGACCTTCGTCGGGTACGCCGAGCTCGCCGACAACGTGTGGGTCAGCCCGTTCGCCCGCGGCGAGCTCGACTCGATCCTCGAGCGGGCCGGCGCCACGGCGCGGACCGCGTGGGCCGACCGGTTCGACCCCGAGCCGACCGGGGCGTGGGACCTGACCAGCCTGCGCGCGGCGTACGACGGGTGGCTGGAGTCGGCCGACGGGTTGGTCGTGCGGCACCTGGACGCCCACGACGACGCGGACGAGGCGGCGTTCGCGGCCCGGTTCCACCTGGTCCACGAATGGCGGAAGTTCCTCTTCGCCGACCCGGGCCTGCCCGAGGACCTGCTCCCCGACGACTGGCCGGGGCAGGAGGCGGCGGCGTTGTTCGCGGCCGAGGCGACCCGCCTCAAGCCCGGGACGGACCGCTTCGTCGCACGCTGCCTGGGCGCCTGACAAGATTGCGCGCATGAATGGCGACTCTCCTGTCCTGCTGGACCCTGTGCTGCTCGAGATTAGTGACGGCGTCGGCACCATCACGCTGAACCGGCCGGCGGCGTACAACAGCCTCAACATCGAGACCAAGGAGCTGCTGCGCGACATCGTCCGGCAGGTGGCCGACGACCCGGCCGTCCGCTGCGTCGTGCTGACCGGCAGCGGCAAGGCGTTCTGCACCGGGCAGGACCTCAAGGAGCACATCGAGCTCCTCGAGAACGGCGGCAGCGACGCGCTCTTCACGACCGTCGACAAGCACTACAACCCGACCGTGACCGCGCTGGCCGGGATGGCGAAGCCGGTCATCGCGGCCGTCAACGGCGTGGCCGCCGGCGCCGGCTCCAGCCTGGCGTTCGCGTGCGACCTGCGCATCGTCGCCGACACGGCGGGCTTCAACCTGGCCTTCGCCAACGTCGCGCTCTCGTGCGACACCGGCGCCAGCTACCACCTGCAGCAGCTGGTCGGCCGGGCCAAGGCGATGGAGCTCCTCTACTTCCCGAGCACGATCAGCGCCGCCGACGCGCTGGAGCTCGGGCTCGCGACCAAGGTCGTCCCCGCGGACCAGCTCGCCGAGGAGGTCGGTGCGCTCGCCGCCCGGCTCGCCGCCGGGCCGACGGTCGCGCTCGGCGCGATGCGTCAGTCCGTCGCGTACGCCGCCGGCCACTCCTTCGAGGAGGCGCTGGAGTTCGAGAGCGCGATGATGACCAAGACCGGCGCCACGGCCGACCACCGCGCCGCGGTTGCCGCGTTCGTCGCCAAGGAGAAGCCCGTCTTCGAGGGCCGCTGACGGCGGCTGTAACGCCGGGTTACCCGTTGTTCCCAGGGTGTTGCAGCGCCGTGGGAACAGCAACTAACCCGGCGTTACAGCGAGCGGGTCAGCGGGAGCCAACCCGGCGGGCGTCGAAAACCCGCAGCACCTGCTCCGGTGCGGTCCGGCTCAGGTGCCGCGACGAGGGGCGGGCGCCGTACTCGACGGTGACGGCAGAGCCCGCGAACCGGCTGTTGAACCAGCCGGTCATCGTGCCGTGGCAGATGCCGCCGCAGGTGAAGGACTTGCTCGGCAGGTGCAGCGCCCGGGCGATCCGTCGGGAGAAGGCGCGGTTCTTGGTGTCGGTGTCCACGCCGTACAGCGGTTGGTGGAAGCTGATGATCCGCGAGGGCTTGGTCGCGCGCAGGAACGCCATCATCGCCCGGGTCTCCGGCTCGGATCCCGCGCGCTGCCCGGACTCGTACGAACCGTCGAGGTCGACCCACCGGTAGGGGAAGTTGCGGTTGAGGTCGACGCCGTGGGCGTTCTTGCGGGTGCCGCGGGCCAGGCCGTCGGGGTTGTAGACCGGCACGACCCACAGGTCGACGCCGCGGATCGGGTGGCCGTCGCGCAGGGCACCCAGGATCTGGCGCGGCCTGCCCTCGTCACCGTGCATGGTCGAGATCAGCAGCACCCGCTTCTTCCCCGGCTGCCCAAGGTGCCACGCGGTGATCGGGCGGCCCTGCACGGAGTGGCCGATCACGGCCCGCTCGACCACGGCGGGACGCTCGACCGGCGCGGGGCCGGCGTACGCCGGCGAGGTGAGCGCCGGGCCCGAGGCGAGCGTGGCAGCGGCGAGCAGCAGGGTCCCGAGGCGCATGACCCGACCCTGCCACACCGGCCCACCCACCGGCTCACACGACGGAGGTGAGGTACGCCCAGGTGAAGACGCACACGCCGACGAGCATGCCGACGTGAGCGAGGATCGACAGCCCGGGGCCGTCCGACCAGGAGTCGGCCGCCGCCTGGGAGGCGTGCCGGCCGCGCGGCCGCCGCCAGCGCACCAGGATGAGCAGCCCGGCCATCACCGTGACCCACCAGAAGGCCAGCGAGATGATGCCGAAGGTGGAGCTGCCGAAGAAGTTCTCCTCGGGGGCGACCAGGAAGACGACCCACGTGACCAGCGCCAGCACGCCGGCGGCCGTGTGGACGTTGACCAGCCCACGGCCCATGTTCAGCCGCCCCGCTCCCCCGCTGCCGCGGCCGAGCCGCAGCCGGGTGAGGACCACGACGACAGCAGCCAGCGCGGTGAGGACGTAGACGATCACCTCGGTCGACACGGAGCGAAGTGTGCCCTACTGCGTGTGGTCGTCGCCATGCAGCGACTCGACGGCCGCGTCCTCGCCGCTCTCCGCACGGCTCGGCTCACGCTCGCTCGCCAACCGGTCGAGGAGCGCGTCGACCTCCGACATCCGGTAGCCGCGGAAGGCCAGCGAGAAGCGCACCCGGCGCAGGTCCTCGGCCGCCAACGGGCCGGTGGCGGGCACGCTCGAGTCGGGGCGGTCGTCGTACACCTCGGCCATCGGGGTGCCGCGGCCGGCCGCCAGCAGGGCGACTCCGCCGAGCGCGAGCACGACCAGGATCGCGAAGAACCACATCATGAGCGGTGCGCCTTCTGTGCGGCGACCATCAGGCCGACGGCCTCGTCGATGTCGTCGGTCAGGATCAGTCGGTCCAGGTCGACCTCGCTGATCGTGCCGGCGACGAGCGAGGTCTCGCGCATCCAGCTCAGCAGACCCTGCCAGTACGTCGAGCCGACCAGCACGATCGGGAAGTCGGTGATCTTGCCCGTCTGCACCAGCGTGAGCGCCTCGAACAGCTCGTCGAGGGTGCCGACGCCGCCAGGCAGCACGATGAAGCCCTGGGAGTACTTCACGAACATCGTCTTGCGGGCGAAGAAGTAGCGGAAGTTCACGCCGACGTCGACCCACTCGTTGAGCCCGGACTCCCACGGCAGCTCGATGCCGAGCCCGACGCTGACGCCGCCGGCCTCGCAGGCACCCTTGTTGGCGCCCTCCATCGCGCCCGGGCCGCCACCGGTGATGACGGCGAAGCCCTCCTCGACGAGGCGCCGCCCGGCGACCTCCGCCTGGGCGTACCAGGGGCTGTCGACGGATGTGCGGGCGGAGCCGAAGACCGCGATCGCCGGACCGAGCTCGGCGAACGCGCCGAAGCCCTCGACGAACTCGGCCTGCATCCGCAGCACCCGCCACGGGTCGGTGTGGACCCAGTCGGTCGCGCCCCGAGAGTCGAGCAGCCTCTGGTCGGTGGTGCCCTGGTCGACCTGGCTGCGGCGCTGGAGGATCGGGCCCTTGCGCTTCGACTTCACGCGCTCAGCCACTTCGTGAGGATCCGCTCGCAGCGCTCGATGTGCTCCACGGGCACGTGCTCGTCCTGCTTGTGGGCGTACATCGGGTCGCCCGGGCCGAAGTTGACCGCCGGGATGCCGAGCGCGCTGAACCGCGCGACATCGGTCCAGCCGAACTTGGGGAAGACCTCGCTGCCGACGACCTCGACGAAGGCCTTGGCGGCGGGTACGTCGAGCCCGGGCAGCGCGCCGGGCGCCGAGTCGGTGAGCGTGACGGCGTACCCCTCGAAGAAGTCGCGGACGTAGGCCTCGGCATCGGCCTCCGAGAAGTCCGGGGCGAAGCGGTAGTTGACCTCGACGACGCACTCGTCGGGGAGCACGTTGCCGGCGACCCCACCGCGGACGAAGACCGCGTTGAGCCCCTCGTGGTACTCCAGACCGTCGATGACCGGCTTGCGCGGCTCGTAGGCCTCGAGCCGGCGCAGCACGTCGCCCGCCTTGTGGATCGCGTTGCTGCCGCGCCAGGCACGGGCGGTGTGGGCGCGCTCGCCGGTGGTGCGGACCTCCACGCGGAGGGTGCCCTGGCAACCGGCCTCGACCCCGGCGTTGGACGGCTCCATCAGGATCGCGAAGTCGGCTGCCAGCAGGTCGGGGTCGGTCTCGGCGAGCTTGCGCAGGCCGTTGTGCTCGGCCGCGATCTCCTCGGCGTCGTACAGGATGAGGGTGAGGTCACGGTTGGGCTCCGGGACGGTCGCGGCGATCCGCAGGATGACCGCGTCGCCGCCCTTCATGTCGCAGGTGCCGAGGCCGTGCAGGAGCGGACCCTCTCGCCGGGCCGGGAGGTTGTCGTTGAGCGGCACGGTGTCGAGGTGGCCGGCGATCACGACGCGCTCCGGGCGACCGAGGTCGGTGCGCGCGACGATGTTGTTGCCGCGGCGTACGACGTCGAGGTGGCCGAGGCCGCGCAGCGCCTGCTCCACGGCATCGGCGATGGTCTGCTCGTCGAGGCTCACGGACTCGATGTTCACCAGCTGCTCGGTGAGCGAGACTGCGTCGGTCGTCAGGTCGAGGGTCATCACGCGCCCCATCCAACCAGCCGCGGTAACTGCAACACGTTCTAGTTCTCGGCTAGGCTCCGACCCATGCGCAACGGACTCGTCCTCTTCACCTCGGACCGCGGCATCCGGCCGGCCACGCTCGCGGCGGCCGCGGAGGAGCGGGGCTTCGACACGTTCTACGTGCCCGAGCACACGCACATCCCGATCAAGCGCGAGGCCGCGCACCCGGGGACCGGCGACGAGACGCTGCCCGACGACCGCTACACCCGCACCCTCGACCCGTGGATCTCGCTCGCGACCGCCGCCCAGGTGACGTCGAAGATCAAGCTGTCCACCGCGGTGGCGCTGCCGGTCGAGTCGGACCCGATCACGCTCGCGAAGCAGATCGCCACGCTCGACTACCTGTCCGGCGGCCGCGTCGAGATCGGCGCCGGCTTCGGCTGGAACACCGACGAGCTGGCCGACCACCAGGTGCCGGCCGCCAAGCGCCGCACCGTGCTGCGTGAGTACGTCGAGGCGATGCGCTCGCTGTGGACCAAGGACGAGGCGTCGTACGACGGGGAGTTCGTGTCCTTCGGGCCGTCGTGGGCCTTCCCCAAGCCGGCCAACCACATCCCGCTGATCATCGGCGCCGGCGGCGGCCCCAAGACCTTCGCCTGGATCTCCGCGAACGCCGACGGCTGGATGACCACGCCGACGCAGTCCGATATCAGCGGCCAGATCGAGGCGCTCAAGAAGGCCTGGGCCGACGCCGGGCGTGAAGGCGCCCCCGAGATCCGCATCCTGATCGCCTTCAAGCCCAACCCCGAGGACCTGATGGCCTGGGCCGAGGCCGGCGCTACCGAGCTGATCTGGGGCGTCCCGGACAAGTCCGAGGACGAGGTCCTCGGCTCGCTGGACCGCCTCGCCGGCCGCCTGGGGCTGGGCTAGAACGCCGAGTCGGCGCCAGATTTCAGTCGAGTCGGCGCTTGTTTGCACGCATCTGTGAAAACAAGCGCCGACTCGGCTGCAAAGTAGCGCCGACTCGGCCTACTGCTTGGTGACCGTGACGGTCGGCTCGCCCTCCGGCCCGTCGACCACGACGTACGACGTCGCCAGGGTCTCGCTGGTGATCAGCTGCTCGTGGGTGCGAGCCGCCGCCTGGACGTCCGCTCCCCCGCCGATCGTCAGCGCGATCCGGTCGGAGACCTCGAGGCCGGCGTCCTTGCGGGCCTGCTGGACCTGACGGACCAGGTCGCGGGCGAGGCCCTCGGCGGCCAGCTCGGGCGTGACCTCGGTGTCGAGGACGACGAAACCACCGCTGCGCAGCACGCCGGTCGCGGAGTCGGCATCGGCGGACCCGGCGACGGTCTCGAGGGTGTACTCCCCCTCCTCCAGGGCCAGCCCGCCACTGGTCACGGTGCCGTCCTCGGCCACCGACCAGTCGCCCGACTTGGAGCCCTTGATGGCGAGCTGCACGTCCTTGCCCAGGCGCGGGCCTGCGGCGCGGGCGTTGACGGTGAGCTTCTGCTCGACGCCGTACGACGCGGCCTCGTCGGACTCGGCCGCGAGCAGCCGGACCTCCTTGACGTTGACCTCGTCGCGGACGATCGCCTCGAAGCCGGCCAGCGCGGCCGGGTCCTCGACGACCACCGTGAGCGACGCCAGCGGCAGCCGGTTGCGCAGGTTGCGGGCCTTGCGCAGCGCGGACGCGGCGGAGCAGACCTCGCGGACCTGGTCCATCGCCGCCACCAGGGCGTCGTCGGCCGGCAGCTCGTCGACCAGCGGCCAGTCGGCCAGGTGCACCGAACGGCCACCGGTCAGGCCACGCCAGACCTCCTCGGTCGTCAGCGGCATCAGCGGCGACGTCGCCCGGCAGACGACCTCGAGCACCGTGTAGAGGGTGTCGAACGCGGCCGGGTTGTCGCCCCAGAAGCGGTCCCGCGAGCGCCGGATGTACCAGTTCGTCAGCACGTCGAGGAAGGAACGCGTCGCGTCGCACGCGTCGGCGACGGCGTACGCGTCGAGCGACGTCGTCATCTCCTCGACGAAGACGCGGCACTTGGCCAGCAGGTATCGATCCAACGGGTCCGTCGAGGCCGTGGACACCGACGCGTCGTACGACGAAGCGTTCGCGTAGAGCTGGAAGAAGTACCAGCTGTTCCAGAGCGGGATCAGCACCTGGCGCACCGAGTCGCGGATGCCCTGCTCGGTGACGACCAGGTTGCCGCCGCGCAGGATCGGCGACGACATCAGGAACCAGCGCATCGCGTCGGCGCCGTCGCGGTCGAAGACCTCGCGCACGTCGGGGTAGTTGCGCAGCGACTTCGACATCTTGTTGCCGTCAGAGCCGAGGACGATGCCGTGGCTGATGCAGTTCTCGAACGCCGGCTTGTCGAAGATCGCCGTCGCGAGGATGTGCAGCGTGTAGAACCAGCCGCGGGTCTGGCCGATGTACTCGACGATGAAGTCGGCCGGGAAATGATGCTGGAACCAGTCCTCGTTCTCGAACGGCACGTGGACCTGGGCGAAGCTCATCGAGCCGGAGTCGAACCACACGTCGAGCACGTCGGAGACGCGGCGCATCATCGACTTGCCCGTCGGGTCGTCCGGGTTCGGGCGCACCAGGTCGTCGACGTACGGGCGGTGCAGGTCGGGCTCCCCCTGGCCATTCAGCGGCAGCCGGCCGAAGTCGGCCTCGATCTGCTCGAACGAGCCGTAGACGTCGATGCGGGGGTACGCCGGGTCGTCGCTCTTCCACACCGGCACCGGGGAGCCCCAGAAGCGGTTGCGGGTGATCGACCAGTCGCGGGCGTTCTCCAGCCAGCGCCCGAACTGCCCGTCCTGGATGTGGTCCGGGACCCAGTTGATCTCCTGGTTGAGCTCGAGCATCCGCTGCTTGATCGCGGTGACCTCGACGAACCACGACGAGACGCCCTTGTAGATCAGGGGCTCGCGGCAGCGCCAGCAGTGCGGGTAGCTGTGGTCATAGGTCTCGCGGCGCAGCAGCACCGTGCCGGGGGTCACGGAGCCGCCGCCGGACTTCAGGTGGTCGATGATCTGCAGGTTGGCGTCGAAGACCTGGAGGCCCTCGTAGTCGACGACCGGGAAGGTGAACTTCCCGTCCTTGCCGACCGGCATCACGGCCTCGATGCCCTCGCGGTCGGTGACGACCTTGTCGTCCTCACCGAACGCGCCGGCCGTGTGCACCATGCCCGTACCGTCCGTGGTCGTCACGAACTCGGCGGGGACCACGCGGAAGGCGTTGTCGTGGCCGGCGTAGTAGCTGAACGGCGGCGCGTAGACGAGCCCGACCAGGTCGGCGCCCTTGCCGCGCCAGGTGACCTGCGGGTCGTCGCCAAGCTCGCGGGCGTACGACGCGAGCCGGGCCTCGGCCAGGATGTAGCGCACTCTCGCCCCAGAATCTGACGGAGTCGACACCACGACGTAGTCGATGTCCTCGCCGACCATCACCGCGAGGTTGCTCGGCAGCGTCCACGGGGTCGTCGTCCAGACCAGCAGCTTGGCGCCGAGGAAGTCGCCGGGCGTGGTGACGTCGTACCCGACCGTGACGGCCGGGTCCTGCCGCATCTGGTAGACGTCGTCGTCCATCCGCAGCTCGTGGTTGGAGAGCGGGGTCTCGTCGTTCCAGCAGTAGGGCAGCACCCGGAAGCCCTCGTAGACGAGGCCCTTCTCGTGGAGCTGCTGGAAGGCCCAGATCACCGACTCCATGTAGTCGGGGTTCATCGTCTTGTAGTCGTTGTCGAAGTCGACCCAGCGAGCCTGGCGGGTGACGTACTCGCGCCAGTCGCCGGTGTACTGCATCACCGAGGCACGGCAGGCCGCGTTGAACTTCTCGATGCCCAGCTCGAGGATCTCGTCGGTGGTCTTGATGCCGTTGAGACGCATCGCCTCGAGCTCGGCGGGCAGCCCGTGGGTGTCCCAGCCGAAGCGCCGCTCGACCTTCTTGCCGCGCATCGTCTGGTAGCGCGGGATCAGGTCCTTGACGTAGCCCGTCAGCAGGTGGCCGTAGTGCGGCAGGCCGTTGGCGAACGGCGGGCCGTCGTAGAAGACGAACTCGTTGGCACCGTTCTCACCCGCGTCGCGCTGGTCGATGCTCGCCTGGAAGGTGCCGTCCTGCTCCCAGAACTCGAGGATCCGCTCCTCGATCTCGGGGAAGCGTGGGCTCGAGGGCACGCTGCCTGAGTCGTTCTTCGGGTAGCTCATCGTCGGCATCTCCTGCGGTGTCGGTCTGGACTCACCACAGGGACGACATCAGCCGCGGTACCACCCTGCTTGCCCGCTCCCATTTCTGGGAGGGACCACTCGTTCACGGCTGTGACGGGCCCACCCGTCCGGTTCTACTGAGTCGAACCCCAAACCCGCTGATTAAGGGTCAGACCTTTCTTCCGGAGGCTCACCGCTGATGACGGCTCAGACGCCTGTGCGCACAGCGTACGGGGCGCGCGTCGTACGTCACCAATCGGTTTGCGGTCTCGGGATAGTCCCTCACCTTTTGGCTGTCCAGAACGGCGTGTCGGCAACCAGAACGTGAGGGACTATCCCGTTTGCACCACACCACCCCCACCTGATCGGGTAGGCCCATGACCGACGACATGAACCGCGGCGAGGAAGCCGTCCTTCGCGAGTACCTCGACCACTTCCGGGGCGTCTTCGAGCGCAAGTGCGAGGGGCTGGACGCCGAGCAGCTCGCGACCCGGTCGGTGCCGCCGTCGACGCTGTCGCTGCTGGGCCTGGTGCGGCACCTGGCCGCCGTCGAGTACTCGTGGTGGCGCCGGGTGATGGACCGCAACCTCGAGCTGCCCAAGATGTGGGGCAAGGACGAGCATCGTGACGCCGACTTCGACGGCGCCGTCGCCGACGACGCGGTCGTGGCCGAGGCGTGGGCGGCGTGGCGCACCGAGGTCGCGTACGGCGAGGAGTTCCAGGCGAGCCACCCGATGGACCACCTCGGGCAGCACGACGACGGCGACCTGGAGATGCGCGAGGTCGTCGTCCACCTGATCGAGGAGTACGCCCGCCACTGCGGCCACGCCGACCTGCTCCGGGAGTGCATCGACGGTCGGACCGGCGAGTGAGGCCGGCCAGAAAACGACGGAGCACCGCCCTCTAGGCTGTCGTCCCGTGACTGCGACTGCTCCCTCCACCGCATGGGGCTTCGGCCTCGCCACCCTCGACCCCTCCGGCACCGTCCTCGACGTGTGGTTCCCGGCCCCGACGCTCGGCGAGAAGCCGGCCGACGAGCTGGTGCCGGCCGAGCTGGGCCGGCTCCAGGGACGCGACGAGGACCGCGGTGTGTCGCGCGAGGTGCTGCTCGTCGAGATCGCCGACCTCCAGGCAGCGCCGACCACCACCGAGGACGTCTGGCTGCGCCTGCACCTGCTGTCGTCGCGGCTGGTCGTCCCGCACTCGATCAACCTCGACGGCATCTTCGGCCTGCTCACCAACGTCGTGTGGACCAGTGCCGGAGCATGCGCGGTCGAGGGCTTCGAGATGACCCGCGCGCGGCTGCGCGCCAACGGCCGGCACCTGACGGTCTTCGGCGTGGACAAGTTCCCGCGGATGGTCGACTACGTGCTGCCGACCGGCGTCCGGATCGCCGACGCCGACCGGGTCCGCCTCGGCGCCCACCTGGCCGAGGGCACGACCGTCATGCACGAGGGCTTCGTCAACTACAACGCCGGCACCCTCGGCGCGAGCATGGTCGAGGGCCGGATCTCCGCGGGCGTCGTGGTCGGCGACGGCTCCGACGTCGGCGGCGGGTCCTCGATCATGGGCACCCTCTCGGGCGGGGGCAAGCAGGTCATCTCGATCGGCGAGCGCTGCCTGCTCGGTGCGAACGCCGGCATCGGCATCTCGCTGGGCGACGACTGTGTCGTCGAGGCCGGTTGCTACATCACCGCCGGCACCAAGGTCACCGTCGCCGACACCGACCCGGCACACAGCCGGACCAAGGTGATCAAGGCGGTCGAGCTGTCGGGCGCCGACAACGTGCTCTTCCGTCGCAACTCCGTCACCGGCACCATCGAGGCGGTGCCGTGGAAGAGCACCGGCATCGAGCTCAACGCCGCGCTGCACGCCAACTGACGATTGCGGTCCGCTTGGGCCGCGTCCGCACACTAGGCGCATGAAGTTCCGCACGGGCGTGGCCCTGATCGGCCTCGCCAGTGTGGGCGTCGCCGCCGCTGTCGGCTACGGCCTGCTGCGTCAGGTCGCGCCGATCCTGCGACCCGACCGGTGCACCGCCACGGTCGACGGACGGACCGTCACCGTCGACGTGGAGCAGGCCGAGAACGCGGCACTGATCACGGCCGTGGCGATCGACCGCGGGATGCCGGCCCGCGCGGCGACGATCGCCCTCGCGACGGCGTACCAGGAGTCGAAGCTCTACAACCTCGAGTCCGGCGACCGCGACTCCCTCGGCCTCTTCCAGCAGCGGCCGTCGCAGGGCTGGGGGTCCCGCGAGGAGATCCTCGATCCCTACTACGCGGCGAACGCGTTCTACGACGAGCTCGCGAAGCTCGACGGCTACGAGGGGATGCGCGTCACGGTGGCGGCGCAGCGGGTGCAGCGCTCCGGCTTCCCCGAGGCGTACGCCGACCACGAGGCGGACGCGCGCGTCCTCGCCTCCGCCCTGACCGGCAACTCACCGCACGCCTTCAGCTGCCGGCTCGGCGGCACCGTCGACGCGGGCGCCACAGAGCTGAAGTCGTCCGGGCTGACCAAGCGTGCCGACGTCGTACGCCGTGAGGTCGACGAGGTCTTCGACAGCCCGCCCCTCGGCGGGTTCGCGCCGGGTGGCGTGCAGACCGGGCACATGGTCGGGTCCGCCCACTATGACGGCCGCGCCGTCGACATCTTCGTGCGGCCGATCAGCCGCGCGAACAAGATTCGCGGCTGGGCGATCGCGCAGTACCTCGTCGCGCAGGCCGACCGACTGGACATCAAGACCGTGATCTTCGACGGCAAGATCTGGACGGCCGGCTGGAAGTCGGGTGACGGCTGGCGGCACTACGACCCGCCCGAGACCTCCGGGGACCGCGCGATCCTCGAGCATCGCGACCACGTGCACGTCGACGTCTTCCCCTAACCGCGCCGATTGTGCGAAACGGCCTGCGGATGTCGGTGGCGCGACGCATGCTGGGTAGTGAGCACCGACAACCGCTCAGACTTCACCGACCATGTGCCGATGGAGACGTAGACCACGTTCCCTTGGAGACCGACGATGTGCACCCACTCACCGACCTGCCCCGACCTCGACTCCGCTGACTGCTGCACCGCCCAGGTGGTCGCGGACCATCACGGCGACCAGGGCTGGTGCCGGCTCTGCAACGGCGTGATCCTGTTCGACGACGGGCACTACCTGACGCCGGACGGGCACGACGCCACGATCCAGCTAGCCAGCTAGGCGGGCGACCGCGGCGTCGACCCGCTCGTCCGTGGCGGTGAACGCCACCCGGACGTGCCGTGAGCCCGCGGCGCCGTAGAACGACCCCGGGGCGACCAGGATGCCGCGCTCGGCGAGCCAGCCGACGGTCTCCCAGCAGTCCTGGTCCTCTCCATCGATCTGGCGCCGTGACCAGAGGTAGAGCGAGGCCTCGGAGTGGTCGACCCGGAAGCCGGCCGACTCCAGCGCCTCGCGCAGCCTGGCCCGGCGCGCGGCGTACCGGGCGTGCTGCTCGACGACGTGCTCGTCGTCGTCGAGGGCGGCCGTCATCGCGAGCTGCTGCGGGCCGGGCATGATCAGCCCGAGGTTCTTGCGGACGGCGAGCAGCTCGCCGACCAGCGCCGGGTCGCCGGCGACGAAGGCGCACCGGTAGCCGGCCAGGTTGGAGCGCTTCGACAGCGAGTGGACCGCGAGGATCCCCTCGTGCGAGCCGCCGCTGATCGAGGGATGCAGCACCGACATCGGCGTCGCGTCCCAGGCGCACTCGAGGTAGCACTCGTCGGAGACCAGGATCGTGCCGCGCTCGCGGCACCAGTCGACGACCTTCTTCAGGTGCTCGGGCGGCAGCACCCGGCCGGTCGGGTTCGACGGCGAGTTGATCCACAGCAGCGCCGGCGTCTCGGGGCCGAGGGAGGTGAGCGAGTCGGTGGCGACCCCGCGGGCACCGGCGAGGGCGGCGCCCACCTCGTACGTCGGGTAGGCGAGCTCCGGCCAGGCGACCAGGTCACCCGGGCCGATGCCGAGCTGGCCGGGCAGCGCCGCCACCAGCTCCTTGGAGCCGATCGTCGGCAGCACGCCGTCGAGGCCGAGAGCGGTCACACCGTGGCGGCGGGCCAGCCAGTCGACGCACGCCTGACGAGTCGCCACCGTCCCGATCGTGAGCGGGTAGCCCGGAGAGTCAGCGGCAGCCCGCAGCGCCTCCTGGACGACGGCGGGCGTCGGGTCGACCGGCGTACCGATCGAGAGGTCGACGATCACGTCCGGGTGCGTCCGGGCGCGCTCGGCGTACTCGACCAGCGCGTCCCACGGGAAGTCGGGAAGTCGAGCGGAGACGCGGCGGTCGCGCCCGGCGATCAGTGCTCGGTCTCCTGCGGAGGCAGGGCGGCGATCATCGGGTGGTCGTGGTCGATCTCGCCCATCTTCGCGGCGCCGCCGGGCGAGCCCAGGTCGTCGAAGAAGTGCACGTTGGCGTCGTAGTAGCCCTTGGACTCCTCGGGGACGTCGTCCTCGTAGAAGATGGCCTCGACCGGGCAGACCGGCTCGCAGGCACCGCAGTCGACGCACTCGTCGGGGTGGATGTAGAGCATCCGCTTGCCCTCGTAGATGCAGTCGACCGGGCACTCGTCAACGCACGCGCGATCCTTGAGGTCGACGCACGGCTGGGAGATGACGTAGGTCACCGATTCCTCCTGGAGACATGACGGAAGCACGCGTTCGTACACAGCCTAGTATCCCCACCGTGCCTCCCGTGGACCCGCCTCACGATGTGACCAAGCACATGCTTGGTCCGCACGTCGTCGGACAGCGCGTGGTGGTCCGCCGAGTGCTCCGCGGGGAGACCGGGCCGAGCGGCGGACCGGCCCTCACCGACCTGCTGGGCACCTGTCTCTCCTGGGGCGACGGCGTCTGCGTCGTCCAGCCCGAGACCGGGCCCGCCGTCGCCATCGCGCTGGCCGACATCGTCTCCGGCAAGCCGGTGCCGCCGCGTCCCTCTCCCCGCCACCGGGTCACCGCACTGGCCGCTCAGCGACGTGCGCTCGCCCTCTGGCCGGACCTCGCCACCGAGCCGCTGGGCGACTGGACACTGCGGCACTCCCCCACCTCGACGGCGCGCCGCGCCAACTCGGTGCTGGCGATGGCACCCTCCGGCGTCGACGGCGACTTCGAGCGGGTCGTCGACTTCTACGCGACCCGGACCGGGCGGCCGATCGCCGCGGTGCAGCCGGACTCGGCCGAGGACGCGCTCTTCCGCAGCCACGGCTGGGTCCTGGAGAGCAGCGAGGCCGACACGCTCTTCCAGATCGCCCCGGTGGCCCAGACCTCACGGGTGGTTTCGAGGCTCGCTGCGCTCGCACCTCAACCACCGGTGTCGTACGACGAGGACGGGGATCTCGTCACCGTCCGGCTCGGCGACCGGGCCAGCGGGGTGGCGGCGTACGGCGACGACTGGGTGGGCTTCCGGAGCATCGAGATCGCACCCGAGCACCGTCGTCAGGGTCTCGGCGTCGCCGTGATGGCCGCCCTGCTCGAGTGGGGTGCGGAGCGCGGCGCGACCACGGCGTACCTGCAGGTGCTCGGCGACAACGTCGCGGCGCTCGCGCTCTACGAGCGGCTGGGCTTCGTCACCCACCACGCCTACCGCTACCTGGCGCCGGCTCAGAAGACCCCTTAGTCGTCCAGGTCCGACTGGCGGCCGAAGACGCGTTCGGAGGCGGCGGTCACCCACGGCCAGCACCAGCGCATCACCAGGAGCACGACGGTCCCTGCGATCACCATGCCCACGATGTTGATGCCGAGCTGCGCGACGGACCCCCTGATCTCGGTCCCGTCCCAGAAGGCCAGTCCGAGCGCCAGGTTGCCGGCGGCGGGGACGGTGGTGACGCTGATGAAGACGCCGACCATGGCGGAGGTCCTCGACAGCGCGAGCGCCAGCGCGCCGGCCGCGCCCGCCAGCAGCGCGACCACGAACGACCACTGGTCGGGGTGCCAGATGAACCCGGTGTTGGGCCGGGGCCGGGTGATCTCCTCGAGGGAGATGAAGCCCGTCACCCGCCCCACGTACGAGACCGCCGTGATCACGACGATCGCGAACACGAACGCGAAGAGCAGCAGCCGCAGGCCGCGGCCGACGAGGTCCCAGCGCGCCAGGGCGAAGCCGGCGCAGGCCGCCGCCACCGCGCTGTACTCCGGGCCGACGACCATGGCACCGACCACGAGCACCGACGAGTCGGTGATGACCGCGATGGCCGCCAGCGCGACCGCCAGCACCAGGAAGACGTGGAACGACACGGTCGGGATCGCCCCCGCCTCCGCCTGCGCCTCGACCGCCTCCCAGATGACCGCGTCGTCCGGATGACCCGGGGCGGAGGCCTCGAGCCGCTCGGCGGCGCGGAACGGCGTACCCGTCGGCGTGCTGAGCACGATCCCGCCCTGCTGGTCGACGCCGAGGCCACGCAGCTCGGTCAGGATCGCGCCCGCCTTCTCGCGGGCCACGTCGCACTCGACCAGGTCGCCCTTGGGCTGCAGCGAGGCCTCCCGCTCGAGGGTGACGTTGGTGACCCACGCACGCTCGAGGAGCACGTGCGTCACCCGATCGGTCAGCGCGGCCGGCGTGGTCAGGCGGAAGTGGACCAGCACGTTCGGAGCGTACGGCGGCAATCGGTTCGCGTTGGCGAGCCTCGCCGACCTACGATCGAGCCAGCGACGACGAGGCCTGACAAGCCTCCCGCAACCCGGCGGAGCTGCCGTCGCCCGTGCGTACGACGGACCGACGAGAGGCCGCGGGTTCTCCGCGGCGAAGGTGTGGTGGCACCGCGATCTAGCCCCCGCCCACACCTCCAGGGCTTTGCGCCTACTGGAGGTAACCATGCAACGCACGCTGTGCTCAGACCTGCCCACCACCACACCCGGTGAGACCGTCCGGCTCCAGGGCTGGGTCCACCGTCGACGCGAGCTCGCCACCGTCGCCTTCCTCGTCGTCCGCGACCGCAGCGGCCTGGCCCAGGTGGTCGTCCGCGACGGCAGCGCCCTGCCACCCGAGGAGACGACCGTCGAGGTCGTCGGCACGGCGACCGCCAACCCGCAGGCCCCGGGCGGGATCGAGCTGACCGACCCGGTCGTCACGCCGCTGACCGAGCCGCCGCGACCCCGCCGGTCGAGCTCTGGCGCCCGGAGCTGAACGCGTCCCTGCCGACCCTGCTCGACCACGCTCCGGTCACCTGGCGGCACCCCGCCCAGCGCGCTCGCTGGGAGCTGGCGGCGGCGTCGCTGCGCGGCTTCCGCGCGACGCTGGACGCGGCGGGCTTCACCGAGATCCAGACCCCGAAGTTCGTGGCGTCGGCGACCGAGTCCGGCGCCAACGTCTTCGAGGTCGACTACTTCGGTCGCCCGGCGTACCTCGCGCAGAGCCCGCAGTTCTACAAGCAGCAGCTGGTCGGGGTCTTCGAGCGCGTCTACGAGGTGGGGCCGGTCTTCCGCGCCGAGCCGCACGACACCGTGCGGCACCTGGCGGAGTACGTGTCCCTGGACGTCGAGCTCGGCTTCATCGACGACCACCGTGACGTGCTCGCGGTGCTGCGCGACGTGCTCGCCGGGATGGTGGCGGGCGTGCACGAGCACGCGGCCGCGGCGATCGAACGCTCCGGAGCGCAGGTGCCGGTGGTGCCCGACGAGATCCCGGTGATCCACTTCCGCGACGCGCTCGCCCTGGTCGGCGCACCCGAGGACGAGCCCGACCTGGCCCCGGAGCACGAGCGGGCGCTCGGCGCGTGGGCTGTGGCGGAGCATGGCAGCGACTTCCTCGCCGTCGAGGGCTACCCGATGGCGAAGCGGCCGTTCTACACCCACGAGCAGCCGGACGACCCACGCTGGAGCAACAGCTTCGACCTGCTCTTCCGCGGGCTGGAGCTGGTCACCGGCGGGCAGCGCCTGCACCGCCCGTCGGCGTACGACGCGGCGATCCGCGCCCGCGGCGAGAACCCGGCGACGTACGCCTCCTACCTGCAGGCGTTCGAGCACGGGATGCCGCCGCACGGCGGGTTCGCGATCGGGCTGGAGCGCTGGACGGCCCGGCTGACCGGCGTCGCGAACGTCCGGGAGGTGACGCTCTTCCCGCGCGACCTCCATAGGCTCACCCCATGAACGACCGGGAGTGGCTGAGCGCGGAGACCGATCGCCTGCTGGAGTTCGCCCGCGCCTCGGCCCATCCAGACGGCGGCTTCGCCTGGCTCGACGACGACGGCCGGCCACAGCTCGACCGACCGGTCGAGCTGTGGATCACCTGCCGGATGACGCACGTCTTCGCGCTCGCGCACCTGATGGGCCGGCCGTACGCCGCCGAGCTCGTCGACCACGGCGTCGCCGCGCTCACCGGCCGGATGCGCGACGCCGAGCACGGTGGCTGGTGGGCGGCGGTCGACGCCGACGGCCCGGTGACCCGGTCGAAGACGGCGTACGAGCACGCCTTCGTCGTGCTGGCCGCCTCGTCCGCTGCGGCGGCGGGGCGGCCGGGCGCGGCCGAGCTGCTGAGCGACGCGCTCGACGTCCTCGACCGGCACTTCTGGGACCCCGAGGCCGGCATGGTCGTCGAGCAGTGGGACGAGTCCTGGACGGTGCTCGACGACTACCGCGGCGTCAACGCCAACATGCACACCGTCGAGGCGCTGCTGGCGGTCGGCGACGTCGCGCGGGCCGAGCGGATCGTGACGACGGTGGTGCACGGTTTCGCCCGCGCCAACCAGTGGCGGATCCCGGAGCACTTCGACGCAGACTGGCGGCCGCTGCTCGACTACAACCGGGACGAGCCGGCGCACCCGTTCCGTCCGTACGGCGCGACCGTCGGCCACTGGTTCGAGTGGAGCCGGCTGACCCTCGCGCTGCGCGCCGCGCTCGGCGATGCGGCCCCGGGCTGGATGCTGGACGACGCGCGGGCGCTCTTCGACGCCGGCGTCCGCGAGGGGTGGGCGGTCGACGGCGCCGAGGGCTTCGTCTACACGGTCGACTGGGACGGCAGCCCGGTCGTCCGGCAACGCATGCACTGGGTGGTCACCGAGGCGCTCGCCGCCGCCGCCACCCTCGGTCAGGTCACCGGCGACCCGATGTATGCGGTCTGCGAGTCGCGCTGGTGGGCGTACGCCGATCGCTTCCTCGTCGACCGGGACCGCGGCTCCTGGCACCACGAGCTCGATCCGCAGAACCGGCCCGCTGCGGGCACCTGGGCCGGCAAGCCGGACGTCTACCACGCGGTCCAGGCGACGCTGGTGCCGCGGCTGCCGGTCTGGCCGGCGTTCGCGCAGGCTCTCAGAGCGGCGAGCACCTCGGCCTGAACGCCGGGTCGGCCGGACCGCGCCGGCCGAGCGCGTTGAGGGTGACCGCGATCGCGGTGCGGCTCATCGGGATGAAGACGTGCTCGGCGAGGTCGGCCGGGCACAGGTCCTGGACCGTGACGTTGGTGGTGCGCGGCCCGTCGGCGAGGTAGGCCGAGGTGTACGGCACCACGACCTCGTCGTACCGCGTGGTGATCTGGGTGTAGCGGACCCGGCCCGGCGTCTCGTCGCCGGCGTTGAGCCTGGTGAGGAACGGCGAGCCCGCCGCCTGCTGCTGGCAGGCCGGGCAGAGGCCGCCGAGGAGCGGCCCGGTGAGCGGGTTGCCGGGGTCGCCCACGATCGTGGTGCCGTGGTTGGACGGCGACAGCCCGACCAGGTCGTCGACGACCTTCCGCCCACCGAGGAACTTGATGTAGTAGCGCGGCATCATCCCGCCCTGCGAGTGGCCGACCATCGACACCTTCGCGGCGCCGGTGGCCCGGCGTACCTTGCCGACGAACTTCTTCAGCTGCCGGGCCGAGGCCACGATGTCGCCAGTGCCGCGGTTGCCGTAGTCGAGCGAGAAGACGCAGTAGCCCTCGGCGACCATGGCCGAGGAGAGGTCGTCGAGCAGGCTCTTCCGGTCCCCGAAGGTGCCGTGCACGATGATCACCGGCGTCGGGCGCTTCGCCGTCGGCCGGCAGCTCCAGTCGTTGGCACCGGTCGGCTCGCCGAACGGGCTGGTCGGGAGTGGCGGCGGGTCGGCGTACGTCGGAGCGGTCAGGCCGAGCAGGCCGACGAGCACGGGGACGATCAGGACTCCGAGGATGCGTCGCATGCACCGTCAACGAGCGGTCATGGCGGCGGTCACGCCGGGGTGGTTTCGAGGCTCGGCGCTAGCGCGCCTCGCACCTCAACCACCGTTGCCGTTCTTCGGGGGCTTGCAGATGACCGTGTCGGAGGCGATGTAGCTGGTGTGGAACTTCTCGGTCTTCTCGACCGCGTCGTCGCCCGGCTTGTGGAAGGAGCGGGTCACGTCCACGTCGAAGCCGTCGTAGCCGGTGTTGGGCACGCAGTCGTCGGTGTTCTGGGTCTGGGTCTTCGGCGAGCGGAAGTTGTAGCGGCCGGAGGTCTTGCTGGTGATGTCCCAGGACTTCGTGGAGTACATCGAGACCGTGACGACGCCCTGCGAGGACCCGCTGCCCGGCCGCACGGTGGCGTGGACGAGTACGCCGTACTTCGTGTCGTTCTGGAACCGCAGGTCGACCGAACCCCACGCCACGGTGGCCTCGCGGCCCTCCGGGTAGCGGTCGATGTAGACCGAGTGCGGCTTGTGCTCGATGTCCTTGAGGCCGGCGAAGTACATCGCGTTGAACGTCGTGGTCGCCATCTGCGAGACGCCCCCGCCGAGATCCTCCTTGAAGAGGCCGTTGCTGATGATGAAGCCGGTGGTGAAGCCGTTCTCCACGGTGCGCTCACCGACGATGTCGTTGAGCGAGAACGTCTCGCCGGGCTTGAGGACGGTGCCGTCGACGAGCTCGGCGGCGCGGCCGATGTTGACGTTGCGGTACTCCGCGTAGGGGTAGTACGTCGTGAAGGTGGAGACCCGCTCCTTGATCTGAAGTGCCTTGGCGTCCGCGGTGGTGAACTCGGGCTCGGCGACCGTGGCCTCGACCTTCATCTCCCGCTGGTCGCCCTCGCTGGCGACCAGCTGCAGGAAGGCGCTGCTGACGTCGGCGGGGTCGTAGGTGACGCCGGGCTTGGCCGGGACGACCTTCGGCTTGCCGTTGACGAGCTTGACGGTGGCGTCGACCGGCGCGTCCTTCTCGCCGACTCCGGCGGCCACCAGCTTGGCGAGCTTGTCCGCGTCGAGGTCCGGCACGAGTGCCCCGTCCTCGGCCTTCATCCCCAGCGCGGCGGAGAAGTCGCGTGGTCGCAGCTCGACCGGTGAGTCGCCGAAGACCAGCGTGACCGGGCCGGACATGGCCGGGTTGGCGAAGGTGTCGAGGGCAGTCTTGACGTCGGCCTCGTCGATGTCGGGCTGCACCGGGACCGTCTCGAGCTCGGCCACCTCGTCGTCCTCCGACAGGTAGGAGCCGAGCAGCGCGGTCCTGGTGGCGTCCGGGTCGAAGCCCTCGCCCGGCGCCGGGTCCGTGGTCACGACCTTGCCGCCCTTGAAGGCGATCGCACCGTCGGTCGCGGCCGTGCCGACGCTCTCGGCCAGTCCGTCGAGCGCCGCCTCGTACGCCGGCTGCTCGACGGTCACGACGGGGTCCTGCTCGCCGCCGCCGGTCCAGTAGTCCCACAGGTGGGTCGGCGACCAGCTCTGCCCGCCGCCGGCCGTGTCGACGGTGGCCGGCACGTCGACGGCGAGGCCGGCGTCCGTGGGGTCGACCGTCGCGGTCTGACCCTCGACGCTCACCGGGATCGGGCGGTCGACCCGGTCCGCCAGGCCAGCGGTCAGGGCTTCCTCGGCCTCGGCGGGCGTCTTGCCACCGATCTCCACCCCCGCGACGGTGGTGCCGCGCGGCAGCTTGTCGCCGGCCATGAAGTACGCCGCGGCGTACGCCCCCGCCGCGAGGAGCAGCAGGCCACCCAACAGCAGGACCACGACCTTGCCGCCGGCGGACTCGCGGGCAGTCGCCGAACTCTGGGGGGGCTTCGTCACGCGGTCATCCTAGGGACGAGGAGGTGGTGGCCCGCCGGGGCGGGGCAGCGTGGCGAGACCGACGACGAGCAGCAGCATGCCGAACCCGAGCACGCCGTACCCCTGCCAGTCCTGGCTGATCAGGTAGTCACCCTCGGGTCGCGGCACGGTCAGCCAGCCGACCATCACGACCCACCCGAGCACGAACGCCAGCCGGCTCCACCACCCCGGCGGCAGCGCGAAGACCGCGGCCGCGGTCGCCACCAGCGCGAGCACGAAGCCCCATACCAGCTCGTGGACCGCGACCGTCGTCAGGCCGGTGACCGCGCCCACGAGCAGCAGGCCCACGGCCGCGAGGAGCCTCACGGGTGCTCAGACGCCGGCGAACAGGTCGGTCTCGAGCCCGTCCTCGCCCAGCTCGCCGGGCTCGCCCTTGACGATCCGGTAGTACTCGATGCCCCAGGCGGTCGTGCCGACGTTGTTGGACAGCGCGAAGAACGGCCCGTCGGTGGTGACCTGGGTCGGGTAGGCGCGCAGCGCGTCCAGCTTCTTTTCGACGAACTCCTGGGCGTCGACCGCGGCGGCCAGGTTGTCGTCGGCGGTGACGAACGGCGGCAGCGGGCCGTCGGGGTCCATGCCCTCGAAGCTCGTCGAGTCACCGGCGTCGCGCAGCGCCCGCAGGCCGGCACGCATCCGGCTCTCGGACATCGCGTTCCAGTAGATCTTGGCGATCTCCCACGGCTCGCCGAGGTCCTTGCGGTACGACGGCACCGCGGCCAGCTGCGCGGCGTACATCGCGACCCGGTGTGCCTGGATGTGGTCGGGGTGGCCGTAGCCGCCGAACGGGTCGTACGTCGCGAGCACCTGCGGGCGGACCTCGCGGATGATCTCGACGAGGTAGTCGGCGGCGACCGTCAGGTCGGCCGCCCAGAAGGCGTTGTCATGGATGTTGTCAGCCGGGATCGCGTAGCCGTCCTCGTGCCACTTCATCCCGGAGTCGCGGAACCGGCCGAAGCCACCCAGCCAGCGGTGGTCGGTGACGCCCAGGACCTGCATCGCGTCGGCGATCTCGCCCTTGCGGTGCTCGCCGAGACGGTCCTCCTGGTCGGCCGCGAGGTGCGCGAGCTCGGGGACCAGGATCTCGCCCATCTCGCCGGCCGTGCAGGTCACCAGCGTGACGTCGCGACCCTCGGCGACGTACTTCGCCATCGTCGCGCCGTTGCCGATGCACTCGTCGTCGGGGTGGGCGTGCACGAGAAGGAGGCGCTGGTCAGCAGGCATGAGGGAATCCTAGGGAGAGGGTCGGACAACGGTGGTCGGACAACGGTGGTCGGTCGGTGGTTTCGAGGCTCGGGCCTGGCGGCCCTCACACCTCAACCACCGAGGGGGCGCTTGATCTTCCGCGGCTCGGTCGGGAGCTCGAGCGGCGGGTGGGCCGACGGCGCCTCCGCGACGTCGAGCCAGCCGTCGTACTCGTCGACCAGGAGCTCCAGCACCAGCTCGGGAGCGTCCGTCAGGACGGCCCAGGGGTGGTCCTCGTCGTCGTCCTCGCCGGACAGGCGCTCGCGCTCGACGTGAGCCTCGTAGCCGGACGAACGCAGCCGGGCGACGACCGCTGCCGCGTCGTCCTCCTCGAAGAAGATCCCTCGCACAGGCCCCATCATCCCAGCGCCAGCCGGATCAACCCAGCGGCAGCCTGGCGAGGAACGGCACGTCGGGGTCGAGCCAGTCCACGTCGTGCAGCTGGTCGGGGCCGAGCCAGCGCACGGCATCGTGCTCGCGGGGCTCGGGCTCGCCGGCCACCAGCTCGGCGAGCGCCACCGTCAGCACATACCGCTCGCCGATCGGCACCTCACCCGGCAGCCAGCCGGTCACGGTGATCGTGCAGCCGAGCTCCTCACCGACCTCGCGGACCAGCGCGTCATCCGGGCTCTCCCCCGGCTCGACCTTGCCGCCCGGGAACTCCCAACGGCCCGCGGCCTCCGGCGGCGCCGTACGGCGAGCGGCGAGCACCCGGCCGTCGCGCACGATCGCTGCTCCGACGACGGCGACCACGGCTGGGCTCATGCCCGGGGACGCTACCGTCGCACCGTGCACCTCGCCCGCACGCCCGAGCTGACCGCCGAGATCGACGCCCTCGCCGAGCGACATGGCGACCGCGTCGGCGTGGACGCGGTGCTCGACGACCTGGACCGTCGGCTGTGGCGCACCTGGGCGCCGTGCCTGACCCGGCACCGCGCGTGGACCTGGGACCGCGCAGACCGCCGCGACCCGGAGTGGTGGCCGCAGGGAGTCTCGGTCGAGCCGGGTGGGCGCCACGTCGCGGTCTCCTGGTACGCCAAGCGGGGCGGCGTCCGGATCTCCTTCCTGTCGCCGGTGCAGCGGCGCTACCGCCACGTCACGCTGGTGGTGCCGACGCCGTCCGGTCACCAGCCGCTGCACGCCCACGCCGGAGGCATCGTCTGGCACGGGTCCCGGCTGTACGTCGCCGCCACCCGAGCCGGCCTGTGGGTGTGCGACACCGGCGACATCGTCGTCGCGGACGGGGAGTACCTGCTGCCGGTCCGCTTCCAGCTCGCACCCGTCGCCGACGACGGGGAGGACCCGCTCCGGTTCTCCTTCGTCTCGGTCGACGACGCCACCGACCCGCCCAGCCTCGTCGTCGGCGAGTACGGCAACAGCCGCCAGACCCGCCGGCTGGCGGAGTTCCCCGTCGACGGCGGCGACGCCACCGTCGCCAGCCACGGCGTCGTACGCGCTCAGGGAGTGGCACGCGTCGGTGGTCGGCTCTACGTCACGTCGTCCCACGGTCCGTGGGGGCTGGGCTCGGTCTGGGCGGGCGGGCCGGACGGATTCCGGGAGCGCCGACGGGCCGTCCCGATGGGACCGGAGGACCTGGCGTACGACGCGTCGCGCGATCGGCTCTGGACGGTCACCGAGCACCCGCGTCGCCGGTGGATCGTCTCGATGCGGCGGTCGTCGTTGGACTGAGATGGGCGAGGCCCTACTTGGCTTTCCGGGGTTTCGAGACGGGCCTGGCGGCCCTCCTCAACCAGCGATCGGGCGGGGCTGACGAGCGAGCAGCTGCGAGGCCGTGTTTCCCGGGTTGGTTGTCGACAACCAACCCGGGAAGGCATGGCGCGGAGACCTAGTCCAGCTGGCCTACCACGAGCATCAGCGCAGTGGCCGCGAGGTCCTGGACACAGCAAGGCCACTTCTTCTCGGAGCGCCTTTTCTCGGAGCGCCTTCCTCAGCCACCGCGCCGGGCGAGGTGAAGGGTGAGGTCGGCCATCAGCGTCACCCGTTCGGGGAGCACGTCGAGGATCCGAGCCAGCACGTCCTCGCGCTCGGTGGCGGGCAGCTCGATGTACGCCGAGACCGTCGCCAGGTGACCGACGTAGTCACGGTCCGACATCGTGGGCCGGCGCTCGATCGTGGTCTGGCGTACGTCGTCGAACAGGTCCGACCTGGTCAGCTCCGTCCCGGGCCACTGCATCGGGCTGTCGGCCGGCGTCCCGTCGGGTGAGGGGAACTCGTCGTCGGCCAGGAACGGAGCCCGGGCCGCCCGGACGGCCGCCTCGACCTCCGGGTCGGCGAGGTGCAGCTGCCCACCGAAGGACGCGAAGGTCCCACCAGGGTTCAGCAGGGCGGCCACCCGTGCCCACCGACCGGTCGGCTCGGTCCAGTGCAGGGCAGCCGCTGCGAAGACGAGGTCGTACGTCGAGTCGAGCGCGAGATCCTCGAACGCGCCCTGCTCCCTCGTCACGGTTGCCGGCACGTGCTTGCGCAGCTCCTCGAGCATGGCCGCGTCCGGATCCGTCGCGGTCACCGCGATGCCACGCGCGGCGAACACCCGGGTCGCCTTGCCGGTGCCCGCGCCGATCTCCAGCGCGGTGCGGACCGGCCGACCCGCGTAGGCCAGGACCTCCTCGACCAGCTCGTCGGGGTAGCCGGGCCGGAACCGCTCGTACGACGCCGCCACGGAACCGAAGCTCAGCGCGCGCGACATGAGACTCAGCCGACCGGGCGCGGCTGACGGGCCAGCTGGCGGCTCTGCGCGACGAGGCGGCCCGTGGAGTCCCAGACCTCGCAGTCCTCCTCGAACATGCCGCCGGCCATGTTGCGGGTCGCGTGCCGGACCTTGAGCCAGCCGGGCGCGGGCTTCGCCCGGACGTGAGCGGTGAGCTCCAGGGTGGGCGCCCAGCCCATCATCCCCAGGTCGAAGGTCACCGGGGGCAGCGCGTCGAGGACCATCAGCAGCGTGACCGGGTCGGGCTCGCGGCCGTCGATGAGGCGGAACCACGCCGAGATCTCGCCCCGACCGCTCGGCTGGCCGACCGCCCACCCGACCTGGTCGGGGTGGAAGCGCATGTCGAAGCGGCCCATCATCGGGGCCATCTCGAGGATCTCCTTCGGCGCGAACGCGTTGGCGACGCACTCGTCCGGCGGCGGGAGGAAGGGCTCCTCGGCGGTGGTCCGCACGTCGTCGCCCAGGCGGTCGAGGTCGCCGTACGTCGCGAGCGCGGTGATCCGGGTCTCGTCGCCCTGACGAAGCTCGACGGAGGCGGTCGCGACGCTGCCGCCGTCACGGCGTACGTCGACGGCGACCTCGGCCGGACCGGGTCGTGCGGCCGAGAGGTAGTAGGCCGAGACGGCGAGCGGGTCCGGCTTCGTCGGGAAGGAATCCCGCAGGGCGGTGCCGATCACCGCGAGCAGGTAGCCACCGTTGACCCCACCGCCGACGACCCACCCGGGGGCGAGCTCGGCGGCGTACGTCCCATCGCCGTTGGGGTGCCCTGCTTTGGGGTGCCCTGCTTTGGGGTGCACTGCGGTGTGGGTGTCGAACTCGTACGTCACGCCCGCGAGCCTACGAGGACTCGGCATGTGGAAGAGACTCGGCATACGGAAGGATGGGGGCATGACGCAACGTCGGCCGCACTGGGTCTACGACGCCGGGCACGAGCCCGACCCCCGCTTCACGCTCGCCAACGAGCGCACCTTCCTGGCCTGGGTGCGCACCGCGCTGGCCATGCTCGCGGGCGGAGTCGCGCTGCACGCGCTCGGCCTTCCCGAGACGCAGTGGGTCCGCAGCGTGCTCGCGATCGCCCTGGTGCTCCTGGGCGCCCTGGTCACCGCGTTCGCGATGATCCGCTGGGCGCGGGTCGAGCGGGCGATGCGCACGGGCACGCCGCTGCCGGCGTTCAACCTCGGCTTCCTGCTCACCGGAGCGGTGCTCGTCGGCGCGGTCCTGCTCGCCTTCTCGTTCGCGTGACCCGCCGCGCACAGGTCTGCCTGCTGGCAGTCGCAGCCGGCCTCTGCTGGCTGCCGTACGCCGGCCGCCGGCTGAGCCCCGACGAGGGCGGCCTGCTCCTCCTGGCCTCGCAGTGGTCGTCGGGTTCGTCGCTGTACGGCGACTACTTCGTGGACCGTCCCCCGGGCCTGATCGCGCTGGCCGCCGTCGCCGATGCCGCCGGCGGCGGGTGGGCGTTCCGGGCGCTCGGGATCCTCGCGGTCGTCAGCACGGTGCTGCTCAGCGGCGTGCTGGGCCGGATCGCGGCTCCCGACCAGCCCGCGGCGCCGGTGCTCACCGCCGCCACGGCCGCGCTGCTGACCGCCACGCCGCTCTTCGGCGGCACCGTCGTCAACGGCGAGGTGCTGGGACTGCCGTTCCTGCTCGGGGGGATCGTCGCCGCGCTGTACGCCGTACGCTCCGACTCGGGGCGCGCGGCGTTGTGGTGGGGCGTGCTGGCGGGAGCCTCCGGCGCCGCCGGAGCCCTGGTGAAGCAGAGCCTGCTCGACGTCTTCGTGTTCGCCGCTGTGGCCGTGCTGGTCAGCCGGCGCGTCCGACCGGCGCTCGGCGTCGCCGTCGGCGCCGCGGCGGCCGTCGCGATCGCGGTGTGGGCCGCATCCGCCCGCGGCACCGACCCCGGCGAGCTGTGGGACGCCGTCGTGGTCTTCCGCCAGCAGGCGGCGTCGGTCATCGCCAGCTCCGCGACGGGCAGCACGCCGCGGCGGATGGCGACGATGCTGCTCGCGCTGGTCGCCACCGGCGCGCCGGTCCTGGCCGTCGTGCTGGCCCGCCGGCTGCCCGCCAAGGCAGCCCCTGCCACAACCGACAGGCGGAGCACCGACCTGCGCTGGCCCGCGCTCGCGGTGCTGGCCTGGGAGTCCTTCGTGGTGCTCGGCGGCGGCAGCTACTGGCTCCACTACCTGATGGGCCTGGTGCCGGGCCTGGTGCTGCTCACCGCGGCCGCCTGCCAGCGGCCGCTGCCCGGACGGCGCGTCCTGCGCGCGACGTACGCCCTGATGGCCGTCTCGACCATCGGCGCGCTGCTCGTCGTGGCGATCCACCCGATCCAGCGTCCCGAGCACCCGGCCATCGCGTGGCTCGACGACCACGCCCGGTCCGGCGACTCCGCGGTGGTGGCCTTCGGTGCCCCGAACATCCTGCAGGCCACCGGCCTCCGTAGCCCCTACCCCGACCTGTGGAGCCTCCCGGTGCGCGTGCACGACCCCGAGCTGCGCGACCTCGGCGCCCTGCTCGACGGCGCCGACCGCCCGACGTGGGTCGTCGTCGCCGGCAAGTCGCTCGGCTCCTGGGGCATCGACGGGTCGGCCGCCAACCGGGTGCTCGCCGAGCACTACGTCCGGGCCACCACCGCCGGGGACTGGACGATCTACCGCGAGGGGGGCCGGTGACCCGCAGGACAGCGGTGACGGCGTACGCCGTCCTGCTGATCGCCTGGTGCTGGTTCGTCGGGATCCCCAACGACCCGGCCGGCGTGGTCGTGTGGATCTGGCTCGGCACCATCGCCTGGCAGGTCGAGGAGCGACCGCGCGACCACCTCGCCTTCTGGCGGGACTGGTGGAAGCCGCTGCTGCTGATGGTCCTCTACTGGCTCGGCCGCGGGCTCGCCGACGAGATCGGGGTCGCGCCGCACTACTCGATGCCGATCCGGGCGGACGAGTGGCTCAGTGCTGTCTTCGGTGGAGGTGGGACGGTGCCGACGGTGTGGCTGCAGCAGAACTGGTGCGGCGAGCCGTGCCTGAAGACGCTCCCGCCGCACTGGTACGACGCGCTGCTGACGACCGTCTACGCCTCTCACTTCCTGGTCGCGCTGACCCTGGCCGGGGTGCTGTGGGTGCGCAACCGCGACGAGTGGGTCCGCTGGCTGCGCCGCTACCTCACGCTGCTCTTCGCCGGGCTCGCCATCTACGTCGCCTATCCGATGGCGCCGCCGTGGATGGCGTCCCGCGACGGCTACCTGCCCGAGGTGCACCGGATCACCACCCGCGGCTGGTCCCAACTCGAGCTGGGCGGGGTCGACCTCCACCGGCAGACGATGATCATGTGGGGCATGGCCAACAAGGTCGCCGCGATGCCGTCGCTGCACTGCGGGATCGCCTGCCTGGTCGCGCTCTACGGCATCTCGCGGCTGCGCACCTCCCGACGTTGGTCCAGTCTGCGCTGGCTGCTGCTGCTCTACCCGCTCGCGATGGCGCTGGCGCTGACCTACTTCGCCGAGCACTACGTCATCGACGCCATCTGCGGCTGCGCGCTCGCCGGGCTGGTGATGGTCGCCGTCGGCCGGTGGGAGCGGCGCCGGGCCGCCTAGCCCTCAGCCACCTAGCTCTCAGCCGCCCAGCTCTTGTGCCGCGGCGTCGCACAGGAGGACATTGGGGGTCTCGGGACATCTAGGGAGGCGCCCCATGTTCTGGTTGATCGCCATCATCGTGGTCGTGGCATTCGTCGCCGTCGTCGCCTGGCTCGGCCGGCCGCGCGGTAGTGCCAAGGGGTCCAAGCGGGACCTCTCGCGGAACTCGCTCCAGACCCGCTGGAAGTCGCAGGGCGACGTCGGCAACTACGACCAGCGCTGAGCGATACCTCGCGCGTCCGCGCTGCGGGATCCCCTGGGTCCTCGCAGCACCCAGGCGCGTCCAGGGCCCGTCTGCACGCGTCGCCGACGGACGCCGTCGAACCACGCTCCCGGCTCGGCAAGGACGAGCGAGGTCTCCTGGGGAGTTGTGCTAACGACCGCGGTGATGTCGGCACCGAGCGCCACGAAACCGGCGACGGTCGCGACGAGCGGCACGGAGCCGCACATCTCGACTCTGCTGCGCAGCCACAGCCCTGTCCACGGTGACATCTGCCAGCCATCCGAGACCGAGGCGAGCTGCGTCGCACGGTCGGCGGTGAGATCGGGTGCCCGACGCGCCACGAAGACCCCGACGGGGCACAGCCGGTCGAGATCCGCGAGGGACAGCTTGGGCCAGGACGCCAGCTCGGCCACCGTGTCCCGGTCGTAGAGGCAGACGTTCCCGGCACGTATCGCCGCCCCGGCGAAGCCTGCGTTGAGCACATCACGCGCCTGGCGTCGCGCCACCCCGCCCTGCTCGAGCACGGCGGCCGACTCACGCTGGGTGATCAACATTCCGCGAGGCTAGGCCGATCGGCGCCGGTGCGCCCGCGTCTCCACGGCGGCTGTGGACAACCGCCCCCGTCCCCCCTTGCCGACACATTCGGTGCACTCTGCAGTCGGGCCCACTCGTGCCCCGACTGCAGAGTGCGCGGAAGGTCGCCCCGACCTACCCGGCGCACTCCTCCCGCAGCCTGCCCTTGACCATCTTCCCGGTCGGCGTGCGCGGCAGCTCGTCGCGGAAGTGGAACTCCCGCGGCACCTTGAAGTGCGCGATGTGCTCGCGGGCGTACGCCGTCAGCTCGGCGGCCAGCTCGTCACCGGCGACCACCTAGGACACAGCCCGAATACTGGACGGAGGGCAAACACTACTTAGTCACTATGTTTTACTCACTTTGTGCCCAACCTGGAGGGCCACCCGACTACCGGAGGAGCCCGACCGATGGCACACGCCGTGTCCCAGGCGCCCGTGGCGTCCGGCGGTACGCCGGCGGCTCCGGCCTCGCCACAGGACGCCCGGCGACGCGCGCGCCGCCGACAGCGGGCGCGACGGCTCGCGCTGCACGCCACCTCGCTGACGTGCCTGGTCCTGATCTGGTGGCTGGTCACCAGGGCCGGCCTGGTCCGCCCGCTCTTCCTGCCGGGTCCGGGTGCGGTGTGGGACGCGTTCGTGCGCGCCAACACCGAGCACCCGATCGCCCCCGGCTCGGACCGCATCGTGCGCGGCGAGCAGAACTACTACCTGTGGGAACACCTGCTCGCCAGCCTGCAACGGATCGCCATCGGTGTCGTGGCCGGCATCGTCGTCGGCGTCCCGCTCGGCCTGGTGATGGGTACGACGTTCCTCGGGACCCTGCTCGGGCCCTACCTCGACTTCCTGCGCTCGCTGCCCCCGCTGGCCTACATCGGCCTGCTCATCGTGTGGTTCGGCATCGGCGACACCTCGAAGATCTGGCTGCTCTTCCTCGCCGCCTTCCCCCCGATCGCGATGGCGACGATCAGCGGCGTCCGCGGCGTACGAGAGGACCAGGTCAACGCCGTACGCACGCTCGGGGCCTCCCGCCGTCAGGTGCTGACCGCCGTCGTGCTGCCGGCCACGCTGCCCGAGATCCTCACCGGGATCCGGGTCGCGACCGGGTTCGCCTGGACGACCGTGGTCGCCGCGGAGATCGCCAACGGCATCCCGGGCATCAGCGGCCTCGCCTACATCGCCGGCGAACGGCTCCAGACCCCCCTCGTGATCGCCTGCATCCTCGTCATCGGCATCGCGGCGGTCCTCCTCGATCTCGGGCTCCAGTCCCTCGAAAAGCTCCTTGTCCCCTGGCGGGGCAAGGCCTGAACCGCGTCGACCGACGCACCAGAAGGAGTAGTTGACCCGTGAAGACCCGACTGAACCGAGGCGGAGCCGCGCTCGTGGCGGCCGCACTCGCCGTCTCCCTCGCAGGCTGCGTGGAGTCCGACCGCACCAGCAACGCGGCCGCGGCGACCGAGAGCGACTGCCCGTGGACGCCCGACGAGACCGTCGACACGACCGCACGCATCGCCTGGCAGGCGATCCCCAACGCGGACGTCGTCGTCAAGGACCTCGGGCTGCTCGAGGCCTGCCTGCCCAACGCCGACATCACCTGGGTCCAGGCCGCGTCCGGCGGAGACGTCGTCAAGTACTACGGCTCCGGCGACGTGGACCTCGGCCTGATGGGGTCGTCCCCGGCGACGATCGCCTCGTCCGAGCCCGTCGTGCAGGACGTCGACCTCGCGGTCGTTTGGGTCCACGACGTCATCGGCGACGCCGAGTCCCTCATCGTCAAGGACCCGTCGATCACCGACATCTCGGGCCTCAAGGGCAAGAAGATCGCCGTCCCCTTCAGCAGCACCGCGCACTACTCGCTGCTCCAGGCGCTCACCGAGGCGGGCCTCGACCCCAACAAGGACGTCGAGGTCATCAACCTCGACCCGGAGAAGATGCCGGCCGCCTGGCAGGGCGACCAGGTCGACGCCGCGTGGGTCTGGGACCCGGTGCAGAGCCAGCTGCTCGAGGACGGCGGCGAGCGGATCCTGTCCAGCGCCGACACCGCCGAGGCCGGACGTCCGACGTTCGACCTGGGTACGGCGAGCCGGGAGTTCATCGCCGCGAACCCGGAGTTCCTGACCCAGTGGGCCAAGGCCCAGGACTACGCGGTGAAGCTGATCCAGGACGACCCGGAGAAGGCGGCCGAGTCCGTCGGTGCGGTGCTCGGCATCGACCCGGCCGACGCCCAGAAGCAGTTCGCCGGGCTGACCTACCTGACCGCCGCCGAGCAGGCCGGCCCGGACTACCTCGGCGGCAAGCTCGCCGACGACCTGCTCACGACGGCCGGCTTCCTGCTCGAGCAGGGCGGCATCGAGAAGGTCGGGACCAAGGCGGACTACGCCGAGCACGTCGACGCCACCCCGGCCGAGAGCGCGGCTGGTGCCTGACCGCCACTCCCGGCGGGTCGAGCTCGCGGGCGTGCGGCACCACTTCCTCGTGGGTGGTGCCGCCGTCCCGGCTCTCGACACGATCGACCTCACCATCGAGCCGGGCGAGTTCGTGACCATCGCCGGGCCGTCCGGCTGCGGCAAGACCACCCTGCTGCGCCTGCTCGCCGGCTTCATGGCGCCGAGCGAGGGGACGGTGTCGGTGGGATCCAGCCCGGTGCGCGGCCCGGGCGAGGACCGGGGTGTGGTCTTCCAGCACCCCACGCTCTTCCCGTGGCTGTCGGTGCGCCGCAACGTGGAGCTCGGTCCGAGGCTGCGCGGCGTGGGGGCCGCGGAGCGCCGTACGACGGCCGCGCACTACCTGTCGATGGTGGGTCTCGCCGACTTCGGCGACCACCGGCCCTACGAGCTGTCGGGGGGCATGCAGCAGCGCTGCCAGATCGCCCGGGTGCTCGCCAACGAGCCCGACATCGTCCTGATGGACGAGCCCTTCGGCGCCCTCGACGCGATCACCCGCGAGCGTCTCCAGGAGGAGTTGCTCGAGATCTGGCGTACGACGGGGCGCACGATCCTCTTCATCACCCACAGCGTCGACGAGGCCGTCTTCCTCGGCTCGCGGGTGCTGGTGATGAGCCCCCGGCCCGGTCGGCTGGTGCTCGACGTACCGGCCGTCTTCGCCGACCACGGCGCCCGGGTGCCGGCCGAGGAGATCCGGGCACTGCCCGAGTACGCAGCGGTCTGCGAGCAGGTGCGGGACGCGATCCACGCCCCGGTGGCCTAGGGACCGACATAGCGACTCAGATCGTCGCGAATCGGTGTCGGATTCGGACTCGCCCGTTCGTCGTACGGGTGAACGATGAGTCCGCCATCCTTCATCGGTCGGACTGTGTGGCACGGACTAGGGGAAAACCCCGATGCCACTGTCCCCGCCCCCTGAAAGAGTGGACACCATGCACCGTCAGATCGCCGGCAAGCTCACCGGACCCGTGACCAAGTGGATCGTCCTCGTGGGCGTCCTCGTGCTGCTCGGGATCTTCGGATCCCTCGCCGGCAAGCTCACCAGCGTCCAGAACAACGAGGCCGAGTCGTGGCTGCCCCAGAGCGCCGAGTCGACCCAGGCGATCCAGCGCCTCGAGGAGTTCCAGGACCCGAACGACCTGGTGACGACGGTCGTCTACTACAAGGAGTCCGGGCTCACCGACGAGGACCTCGCCGCGATCGAGAGCCACGGCCCCGAGATCGCGGAGCTCGAGGGCGTCTCCGACGTCATCACCCCGCAGGGCGCCGCGAAGGCGGGCATCCCCGCGCCGTACGTCTCCGAGGACGGACAGGTCGCGAAGCTCGACTTCACGATCAACCGCGGTGATGCGCTCTGGGAGGACATGCCCGACGTCGCCGACGAGATCCGCGACCTCACCGCCATCGACGGGGTCGAGGTGTACGTCGCCGGCGCGGGCGGCACCACCGCCGACCAGGCCGCGGCCTTCGCGGGCATGGACGGCCGGCTGCTGCTGATCACGCTCTGCGCGGTCATCCTGATCCTGCTGATCAGCTACCGCAGCCCGGTGCTGTGGGCGCTGCCGATCTTCTGCGCCGTCGTCAGTCTCGGCATCGCGATGGGCGTGCTCTACCTGCTGGCCAAGTACGGCGACATGACGATCAACGGCCAGACCCAGTTCATCATGACCGTGCTGGTGATCGGCGCGGGGACGGACTACGCCCTGCTGCTGGTCGCCCGCTATCGAGAAGAGCTCCGCCGCCACGAGGACCGGCACGAGGCGATGGCCTACGCGCTGCACCGCGCCGCACCGGCCATCTTCGCCAGTGCCACGACGGTCGTCGTCGGCCTGCTCTGCCTGATGTTCGCCGAGCTCAACTCCACCTCGGGACTCGGCCCGGCCAACGCCGTCGCGGTGGCCGTCACCTTCCTCGTGATGGTGACCCTGCTGCCCGCGCTGCTGGTCATCTGCGGCCGTTGGGTGTTCTGGCCGTTCATCCCGCGGTTCGGCACCGAGGAGCCCACCGAGTCCGGCTTCTGGGCCCGCACCGGCAACCGGATCGCACCGCGGCCTCGCAAGGTCTGGATCCTCACGACCATTGCCCTGCTGGTGGTCGCGCTCGGTGCCTTGCGCCTCGACACCTCGGGCATCCCCAACGACGAGACCTACGTCGCCGGCCACGACGTCGAGTCGGTCGCGGGCAACGAGCTCCTGGTCGAGCACGGGCTCGTCGACGCCAGCTCCCCGGCCCAGATCGTGGCCAACGCCGACCAGGCCGACGCGGTCGTCGCGTCCCTGGACGGGATCGACGGCATCGCCGAGCCGGTGGTCGCCGCCGAGGAGAACGGCACCGCGCTGATCCTGGTCAACCTCACCGCCGATGCTCTCGACGACCAGTCGATCGAGGCGGTCCACGAGATCCGCGACGCGGTGCACGGCGTGGACGGTGCCGACGCGCAGGTCGGCGGCTGGACCGCCGTGACCATCGACATCGAGGAGGCCTCGGCCCGCGACAACAAGGTCGTCATCCCGATCATGCTGCTCGCGGTGATGCTGATCCTGATGGGACTGCTCCGGGCGCTGACCTCACCGCTGATCCTGATCGGGACGGTGATCCTGTCCTTCGCCGCGGCCCTGGGCATCTCGGGCGTGGTGTTCGACCTGGTCTTCGACCGGCCGCACACCGACCCCGGGTTCCCGTTGTACGCGTTCGTCTTCCTGGTGGCCCTGGGCATCGACTACAACATCTTCCTGATGACCCGGGTCCGGGAGGAGACCGTGACCAAGGGGACTCGCCGCGGCTCGCTGATCGCGCTCGCCTCGACCGGTGGGGTGATCACCGCGGCCGGCATCGTCCTCGCGGCGACGTTCGGAGCGCTGGCCACGATGCCGCTCACGTTCGCGCTCCAGATCGGCACCGCCATCGCGCTCGGCGTCCTGCTCGACACGATGATCGTCCGCTCGGTCCTGGTCACCGCGATCAACCTCGACCTCGGCGGCAAGATCTGGTGGCCCAGCGCCCTGGACCGCAAGCCGCCGGTGGTGCCACCGGCGGCGCCGGCCGAGGAGCCCGAGTCCGTGAGCGTCTGAGGAGGCGGTCAGCCGCGCCGCGCGTCGCCCCAGGCGACGCCGAGCGCGAGCATCGAGCTCACGCCGAAGTGGTCCATCGCCTCGGACACCCGCCGCCGGCCGGTGCGCTCGGAGATCCCGAGCGCCCGGGCGGCGGCCTCCAGGGTGGCGCCGCCGTCCATCAGCATCAGCAGGGAGTCCCAGGCCGCGCGCTCGGCGCGGACCGGGACGGCCCGCTCCCACAACCGCTCGAACAGCCAGCTCGCCATGCCCGCGACCGCCCGGCTGCGGACGGCGACGACCGACGTCGGCCAGGCCTCGCCCCAGGTCAGCGGGAGCGCGACGGTGGTCTCGTCGGTGATCCAGAACCAGCCGGGCGGCCGCGCCAGCAGCCGCAGCTGGACGCCTCCCTCCAGCTCCTCCGTCACCCGTTGCTGGGCCTCGGGATGGACGGCGTCGGTGATCGACGCGATCACCCGCGTGCTGTTGCCCTCGCCCCGGCTCGCCTCGTGCCAGAACTTCTGCATCGCGGGGTCGGCGACGTAGAGACGCGACGCGTCCGGGAGCACCACGTCCGTGCGCCGGGCGGGCTCGCGGCTCTGCCGCAGGTGCCATAGGTCCACGACCGCCTCCGGCCCGTGGAAGACCTCGACGTCGAGGAGCTGCTGGTCGCCGGAGCCGGTGTTCCACTCACGGGCGAGCGCCGGCAGCTGACCGACCACCTCGGCCAGGTCGGCCAGGTGGCGGAGCATCTCGGCGCCCAGGTCGCCCGCGCGACGCCGTACGACGTCCGCCACGACCTCCTCGGGCGCCGTGTAGCCGATCTGGTCGCCCCTGAGGTCGACGAAGCCCTGGGCGTGGAGCCAGTCGAGGTCACGGCGGACCTCGTCCTCGTCACGCACGGCGAGCGCCGCGAGCTCGGCGACGGTCGCCGCACGAGAGCGCAGCCCGACGCCGAGCACCTCGAGGGCCACGAGCTCGGCCGAGCGGGCGTGCGGGTCCGAGCGGCTGTGTCTGTCCGAACCCACGCGGTGATAGTCGCACGCTCCAGCGAAGCAGCCGAGGCGTCTCGCGGCGTGTCCGCGTGAGGCCATGGCCGAGATCGGCCAGGCCGATGTCGGACATGTCCGCTTTCGGACACGACTTCCGGCGGCGCAGCAGTCACTATCGACCCAACGCCGCGGTGCCCGGGCGGCTCGGTACATGGGGGTCGAGCCGACCTGGGGTCCGTGGTCCGCTGCCCGAGAGGGGACCGGCCGTCCCGGACCTGGGAGCGGCTGGCTAGCCTGAGGTCGTGAGCGTGAGCGAGCAGCCCACCCCCCAGCAGGTACGTCGGGCCTTGGCGCGCGCCGAGCGCGGCGCGGCCCTCGACGTCGCCGAGGCGACCGTCCTCCTCGCGGCGAGCGGGCCGGACCTCGACCGGCTCACCAGGGTCGCCGCCAAGGTGCGCGACGCCGGCCTGGTCGCGGCCGGCCGCCCGGGGGTGGTCACCTACTCGCCCAAGGTCTTCATCCCCGTGACCAAGCTGTGCCGGGACCGCTGCCACTACTGCACGTTCGTGGAGTCCCCGGGCCAGCTGACCCGGGCCGGCCACGCGATGTTCCTCTCCCCCGACGAGATCCTGGAGATCGCGCGGCAGGGAGCCGAGCTGGGCTGCCTCGAGGCGCTCTTCACCCTCGGCGACCGGCCGGAGGACCGCTGGCCCGAGGCCCGGGCCTGGCTCGACGAGCAGGGCTACGACTCGACGCTGGCCTACGTGCGGGCGATGGCGGTGCGGGTGCTCGAGGAGACCGGGCTGCTCCCCCACCTCAACCCCGGCGTCATGTCGTGGGAGGAGCTGAACCGGCTCAAGCCGGTCTCGCCCTCGATGGGGATGATGCTCGAGACCACCTCCCGTCGGCTCTACGAAACCAAGGGCGAGGCTCACTACGGCTCGCCCGACAAGGACCCCGACGTCCGGATGCGGGTGCTCGAGGACGCCGGCCGGCTCTCGATCCCGTTCACCACCGGACTGCTGGTCGGCATCGGCGAGACGTTCGAGGAGCGGGCCGACACGATCTTCGCGCTGCGCCAGGTCTCCCGGGCCTTCGGCGCGGTCCAGGAGGTCATCGTCCAGAACTTCCGGGCCAAGCCGGACACCGCGATGCGGCACACCGACGACCTCGACCTCGACGAGTACCGCGCCACGATCGCGGTCACCCGGATCGTGCTCGGCCCGAAGGCCCGCGTTCAGGCACCGCCCAACCTGGTCGATCTCGACGAGTGCCGGCTGCTCCTCGGCGCGGGCGTCGACGACTGGGGCGGCGTCTCCCCGCTGACGCCCGACCACGTCAACCCCGAGCGCCCCTGGCCGTCGCTGGAGCGGCTGCGCGACCTGACCGCGCAGTGCGGGTTCGAGCTGACCGCGCGGCTGACCGTCCACCCCGAGTACGTCCGTGCCGGCGAGCCCTGGCTGGACCCACGCGTCTCCGGCCACGTGGCCGCACTCGCCACGGACGACGGGCTCGCGAAGCCCGGCGTACGTCCGGCCGGCCTGCCGTGGCAGGAGCCCGACGGCGGGTTCGCCTCGGTGGGACGGACCGACCTCTTCGAGGCCGTGGACAGCGAGGGGCGCACCGACGACCGGCGCTCCGACTTCGCCAACGTGTACGGCGACTGGGACGAGGTGCAGCACGCCGCCGACGCGGTGGTCGATGCGGTGGTTGAGGTGCGAGGCGCGCCAGCGCCGAGCCTCGAAACCACCGGTGCCGCTGCTTTGCGCGCAGCCGAGAAGGATCCGGGCAACCTCTCCGACGAGCACGCCCTGACGCTGATGACCGCCGAGGGCGACCTCCTGCGCGAGGTCTGCCGGCTGGCCGACGAGCTGCGCCGCGAGACGGTCGGCGACGACGTGACGTACGTCGTCAACCGCAACATCAACTTCACCAACGTCTGCTACGTCGGCTGCCGGTTCTGCGCCTTCGCCCAGCGGCGCACCGACGCGGACGCCTACTCGCTGTCGCTCGACGAGGTCGCCGACCGCGCCGAGGAGGCCTGGAACCTCGGTGCCACCGAGGTCTGCATGCAGGGCGGCATCGACCCCGAGCTGCCGTCCTCGGCGTACTTCGACCTGGCCTCCGCGGTGAAGCAGCGGGTGCCCGAGATGCACGTGCACGCCTTCTCACCGATGGAGGTCGTCAACGGCACCGCCCGCACCGGCCTCTCGATCGAGGACTTCCTGATCAAGGCCCGCGAATCCGGCCTCGGGTCGCTGCCGGGCACGGCCGCCGAGATCCTCGACGACGAGGTCCGCTGGGTGCTCACCAAGGGCAAGCTGCCCACCAAGACCTGGGTGGAGATCGTCTCCACCGCGCACCGCGTCGGGCTGCCGACGACCTCGACGATGATGTACGGCCACGTCGACCACCCGCGGCACTGGGTCGGCCACCTCAAGGTGCTCGCCCGCATCCAGGACGCGTCGCTCGAGGCCGGCGCCGCGAGCTTCACCGAGTTCGTGCCGCTGCCGTTCGTGCACACCTCCGCGCCGATCTACCTGGCCGGCGTCGCCCGGCCGGGTCCGACCCTGCGCGACAACCTGGCCGTGCACGCGATGGCCCGGATCATGCTGCACGGCCGGATCCGCAACATCCAGACGTCCTGGGTCAAGCTCGGCGTCGACGGCACCCGCGCGATGCTGCAGTCGGGTGCCAACGACGTCGGTGGCACCCTGATGGAGGAGACGATCTCTCGGATGGCCGGCTCGGAGCACGGCTCCGCGAAGACCGTCGAGGAGCTCGTCGAGATCGGGGCCGGCATCGGCCGCCCGGTCCGTGAACGCACGACGACGTACGGCGAAGGGACACGACGGTGAGCAGCTCGGACAACGGCGACCAGGAGATCTACGGCGGTTACAGCGTCGACGACGAGGACCAGCCCGGCAACATCGACGACCTCGGTGACCCCACCGTCGCCGACGAGCTCGACCGCGGCTACTCCCCGCCCGAGAGGTACTCCGCCGGCCAGGGCTACGGCAACACGCCCTGGGAGGAGGAGCACCGGGAAGGCATCGACCAGCGCATCGCGCAGGAGGAGCCCGACGTCGACCCGTACGCCGAGACCGACGACGACTTCATGGACGACGCCGAGGTCGGCGACAAGCGGGCCGGGCGGCTGGTCGACTCCGACCAGGGTCTCGGCGAGGACCACGAGAAGGACCTCGTCGGCGACGACGTCGGGATCGACGACGGCGCCGCCTCCGCCGAGGAGGCCGCCATGCACGTGGTCGAGGACTTCTCGGACGACTGAGCCGGAACGGTTGAGCAGAGCATGCGGATCGACCTACGCGGCCGGACGGCTCTCGTCACCGGCTCCACGCAGGGCATCGGGCTGGCGATCGCCCGCGGTCTGGCCGCTGCCGGCGCCCGCGTGGGCGTCAACGGCCGCTCGACGGCCTCGGTCGAGCGTGCCATCGGCGAGCTCGTCGAAGCCGTCCCGGACGCGGTCCTGGTCCCGGTGGTCGCCGACGTGGCCTCCTCCGGAGGCTTCGACGACGCCGTCGCCGCGCTGCCCGAGGTGGACGTGCTCGTCAACAACCTCGGCATCTTCGAGTCGCGTCCCGCGCTGGAGATCACCGACGACGAGTGGCGCCGCTTCTTCGAGGTCAACGTGCTCGCCGCCGTACGCCTGACCCGCCACCACCTGCCCCGGATGGCCGGTCGCGGCTGGGGCCGGATCCTCTACATCGCGAGCGACTCGGCGGTGGTGATCCCGGCGGAGATGATCCACTACGGGATGTCCAAGACGGCGCTGCTCGCGGTCTCCCGTGGCTTCGCCAAGGAGGCGGCGGGCACCGGCGTGACCGTGAACTCGGTGATCGCCGGACCCACGCACACGGGCGGCGTCGAGGACTTCGTCTACCAGCTCGTCGACCGCGACCTGCCCTGGGACGAGGCGCAGCGTGAGTTCATGCGCGAGCACCGCCCGCAGTCGCTGCTCCAGCGGCTGATCGAGCCGGAGGAGATCGCCAACCTGGTGACCTATCTCAGCTCGCCGCTGTCCTCCGCGACCACCGGCGGCGCCGTCCGGGTCGACGGCGGGTACGTCGACAGCATCCTGCCCTGACGGGACTGAGAGCTGCCGGAGCTGGGTACAAGCCCGCTGGCGCGGAGACTCCGCCGCCAAGGGAGGGAAACCCGTGCTGTTCCTGTTGTGGATCCTGGCCGTCATTCTTGTCGTGAGCGGCATCGTCTCGCTCTTCCGCGGCCAGATCCTGTTCGGGATCGTGCTGATCATCGTCGGCCTGCTCGTCGGGCCCGGTGGCGTGAGCATCTTCTCCAAGTAGTCCCGCGAGGTAGCGCGACGACCCCACCCGACCGGCCGAGGTTACGAGAACACGTTCTACTTTGGCCCTAGGGTGGGGTCGTGCGCTTCGCCATCAGCACCGCCTTCCAGCCGGTCGACCACCTGATCCCCCTGGCCAGAGCGGCGGACGAGCTCGGCTACCACTCGATCGCCGTGCCCGACCACGTCGTCGACCTCGAGGAGCTGGCGACGCCGTACCCCTACACCTCCGACGGAGCCCGTCGCTGGGACCACGACGCCGCCTGGCCGGACCCGTGGGTGCTGATCGGCTCGCTGGCCGCGGTGACCACGCGGCTGCGCTTCCTGACCTCGGTCTACGTGCCGTCCATCCGAAGCCCGTTCCAGGTGGCCAAGAGTGTCGGCACCGCCGCGGTGCTGTCCGGCAACCGGGTCAGCCTCGGCGTCGGGATCGGCTGGTGCCGCGAGGAGTTCGAGCTGCTCGGGCAGGACTTCTCCACGCGCGGGAAGCGGACCGACGAGGCGCTGGCCCTGATGGCCGAGCTCTGGAAGCCCGGCTGGACGGAGTTCGCCGGCGACTTCTACACCGCCCCGCGGCTCGTCATGGAGCCGACCCCGACCGAGCCGATCCCGATCATCGTCGGTGGGCTCTCGGACATCGCCTTCCGCCGGGCCGCGCGCCACGACGGCTGGGTCGGCGACCTCTACTCGATCGACGAGGCGACGGACATCGCGGCCCGGCTGGCCGCCGCGCGGGCCGAGATCGGCGCCGAGGGCGACTTCGCGGTGATCACCGCGCTCAACGACGCCTTCCTCCCCGAGCACTTCGAGCGCGCCTCGGCCGGCGGCGTCACCGACTGCTGGACGATGCCGTGGGCCTACTACTTCGGCCTCGACGCGACCCTGGAGCAGAAGCTCGAGGCGATGGAGCGGTTCGCCGCCGACGTGCTGCGGCCGCTGGGCGGGTAGCCGCTCTCAGGCCGCCGAGCGACGTTCGGCGACGTACGCCAGCCGACGCAGCGCCTCGACGTTGCGCCAGGTCAGCGGCGGGGTGCGCAGCAACTTCGGCACCAGCCGGCCGGGCCCGGAGATGGCGTCCTCCTCGATGACGACGTTGGTCTCGGCACCGACCGCCTCCAGCCGGATCGTGACCTCGGCCGTCCCCGCGGGCCGCGAGCGGGCGTGCAGCCGCAGCATCGAGCCCGGCGTCGAGTCGACCACCTCGGTGGTGTCGTCGACGAGCAGCGGCCAGCCGCCGACCGAGTGGTGCAGCTTGGCCCCGGTCGCGGGCCAGTGGTCGTCGACCTCCCGCATCCGGGAGGCTCCCACCACCCAGAGGGGGTACAGCCAGCCGTCCGCGAGCACGTCCCAGACCTGCTCCGGTGTCGCCCGGACCCGGCGTGTGTTGGTTGCCATGTGCGGGCGGTACCCCGCCGCGGACGCTCACACGCGGTCTCTTCCGCGGAGCTGAAATTGAAAGAACCGCCGGGGTCTCGGGTCCCCGGCGGTTCGTTGATAACTCTATGGGTTCCGGGGGCGGCTGTCCGCCTACTTGCAGAAATCTTGCGGAAACTTCTTCGGGCCGACGGAATCCGTCGAAGTCACTCCCACTCGATGGTGCCCGGCGGCTTCGAGGTGATGTCGACGGTGACCCGGTTGATCTCGCGGACCTCGTTGGTGATCCGGGTGGAGATCCGCTCCATCAGGTCGTAGGGCAGCCGAGCCCAGTCGGCGGTCATCGCGTCCTCGGAGGTCACCGGCCGCAGCACGACGGGGTGTCCGTAGGTGCGGCCGTCGCCCTGGACGCCGACAGAGCGTACGTCGGCCAGCAGCACCACCGGCATCTGCCAGATGTCGCGGTCCAGGCCAGAGCGGGTCAGCTCCTCGCGGGCGATCGCGTCGGCCTCGCGCAGGATGTCGAGCCGCTCGCGGGTGACCTCGCCGATGATCCGGATGCCCAGACCGGGACCCGGGAACGGGTGCCGCCAGACGATTTCGCCCGGGAGGCCGAGCTGCTCGCCGACGAGGCGGACCTCGTCCTTGAAGAGCGTGCGCAGCGGCTCGACCAGCTCGAACTCGAGATCGTCCGGGAGACCGCCGACGTTGTGGTGCGACTTGATGTTGGAGGTGCCCGCTCCCCCGCCGGACTCGACCACGTCGGGGTAGAGCGTGCCCTGCACCAGGAACGCGACCTTTTCGGCGCCGTCGCCCGTCACCGCACTCTGCTCGATCTCCGGGGCCAACACCTCGGCCTCGGCGGCCTCGAACGTGCGGATGAACTCGCGGCCGATGATCTTGCGCTTCTCCTCGGGGTCGGTGACCCCGGCGAGAGCGTCGAGGAACTGCTTCTCCGCGTCCACGACGACCAGCTCGGCACCGGTCGCCGCGACGAAGTCGCGCTCGATCTGCTCGGTCTCGCCCTTGCGCATCAGCCCGTGGTCGACGTACACGCAGGTCAGCCGGTCGCCGATGGCGCGCTGCACGATCGCCGCCGCGACCGCCGAGTCGACGCCGCCGGACAGGCCGCAGATCGCCTTGCCCCGCTCGCCGATCTGGGCGCGGATCGCCTCCACCTGCTCATCGACGATGTTGACCATGGTCCAGGTCTGCCGACAGTGGGCGATGTCGACCAGGAAGTGCTCGAGCACCTTCTGGCCGTGCTCGGTGTGCAGCACCTCGGGATGCCACTGGACGCCCGCCAGGCCGCGCTCGACGTCCTCGAACGCCGCGACCGGGGTGTCCGCGGTCGACGCCAGCACGTCGAAGCCGGCGGGCGCGGCGACCACCGAGTCACCGTGGGACATCCACACGGTGTGCGCGGGCGGGATGTCACCGAGCAGGGTGCCGCCCTGGCTCACCGACACCGCGGTGCGCCCGTACTCGCGGGCGCCGGTGGGCGCCACCTCGCCGCCGAGGCCGCGGGCCATCAGCTGGAAGCCGTAGCACATGCCGAAGACTGGGGTGCCGGCCGTGAAGACCGCGGTGTCGATGCCCGGCGCGCCCTCGGCGTACACCGACGACGGTCCGCCGGACAGGATGATCGCCTTGGGACCGCGGGCCAGCATCTCGGAGACCGGCATCGTGTGCGGGACGATCTCGGAGTAGACGCGCGCCTCGCGCACACGGCGCGCGATCAGCTGCGCGTACTGCGCCCCGAAGTCGACCACCAGGACCAGATCGTGCTCACCCGCCGTCATGGGCGAAGCCTATCGAGCCTCCCCGCCAGGACCCGGCCGGGGAGGGAGGGTGGCCGGGCCCTGACCGTCCCTGCAACTGCGGAACAGCGCCTGGACATGGGACCCGACGGTGGGAGGGAGCAATGATTGCCGGGTCCGCTGGCTCAACGAGAGGTAAAGACCCGGGTCACGGGAGTCGCGGGGATTTCTGGCCGGCGTTCGTCGGAGGTCCCGATCCGACTCAGCTGACGCCGACGATCGGCAGTCGCAGGGCCCCGGGCGCCTCGGCAGGGACGACCGGTGCGACCGGCCGGACCGGCGCGATCCGCTGGTACGTCGCACCCAGGTCGGGCCGCGCATCGGCCTCCCCCCGGTTGGGCCAGAACGCCATCGCCCGCTCCGCCTGGGCGGTGATCGTCAGCGACGGGTTGACCCCGAGGTTGGCCGTGACGGCCGATCCGTCCGCGACGTGCAGCCCGGGGTGGCCGTAGAGCCGCTGGTACGGATCGACCACGCCGGTCGAGGGCGAGTCGCCGATCGCGCAGCCGCCGATGAAGTGCGCGGTCAGCGGCTTGTTGAAGGCGTCACCGACAGCACTCCCCGGGAAGCCGTCCATGATCTCGGCCATCGTCCGGATCGCCTCGTTGCCCGCGGGGATCCAGGTCGGGTTGGGCACGCCGTGACCCTGCTTCGAGGTGACGTAGCGCCTGCGGGTGAAGGGGATCCGCTTCGTGTACGTCGTGATCGAGTTGTCGAGGCTCTGCATCACCAGGGCGATGACGGTGCGCTCCGACCAGTGCTTCATGTCGTAGAGGTTGGCGATGTCGCGCCGCTGCGCCCACATCTCCCGCAGCCAGGTGCGCCAGCGCGGCTCGTCGCCGTCGCCGTCCGTGAGCACCGACTGCAGCAGCGACATCAGGTTGCTGCCGGGACCGTAGCGGACCGGCTCGATGTGGGTGTTGGCGTCGGGGTGGAAGCTCGACGTGATCGCGATGCCCTGGCTGTAGTCGACGCCGGCGTCGCGCGGCGCGATGACCCCGCCGATGGACTCGGAGTTGGTGCGCGACAGGTAGCCGATCCGGTCGGAGACCCGGGGCAGGTGCCCCTCGTCCTTCATCCGGTGCAGCAGCCGCTGGGTGCCGAGTGCGGAGGCGGCGAAGACGACCTGCTCGGCGGTGAGCACGCGCTTCGCCGTACGCCGGTTGAGCTTGGCCTTGGTGTAGCGGACGTGCACGTCGTACCCGCCGCCGTCGCGGGGTGCGACCCGGGTGACCGTGGTCAGCGGCAGCACCTTCGCGCCGTTGCTCTCGGCGAGGTGGAGGTAGTTCTTCACCAGGGTGTTCTTGGCGTTGTGGCGACAGCCCGTCATGCAGGAGCCGCAGCCGATGCAGGTCTTGCGCTCGGGCCCGGCGCCGCCGAAGAACGGGTCGTCGACCGTCTGGCCCATCCCCGCGCCCTCGTCACCGAAGAAGACGCCGACCGGGGTCGGGTGGAAGGTGTCGGCCACCCCCATCTCGGTGGCGACCTTCTCCATCACGTCGTCGGACGGCGTGCGCAGCGGGTTCTCGACCACGCCCAGCATCCGCTTGGCCTGGTCGTAGTACGGCGCGAGTTCGTCGCGCCAGTCGGTGATGTGGCTCCACTGCGCGTCGTCGTAGAACGGCGACATCGGCTCGTAGAGCGTGTTGGCGTAGACCAGCGAGCCGCCACCCACGCCCGCGCCGGAGACGATCAGGCAGTCGCGCAACGCGTCGATGCGCTGGATGCCGTAGCAGCCGACCTCGGGCCGGAAGAGGTACTTCGAGACCTCGAACGACGTCTCGGGCAGGTCCTCGTCCTCGAACCGGGCGCCGGCCTCCAGCACGCCGACCCGGTAGCCCTTCTCGGTCAGCCGCAGCGCCGTCACGGAGCCGCCGAAGCCCGAGCCGATGACCAGGACGTCGAAGTCGTACGTCGTCACCCTCAGGCCCGCCCGAGCTTCTTGAGGATGCGCAGGTTGACGGTCATCACCTTGGCGTAGAGCTCGTCGGACATGCCGAGCTGCGGGCCGAGGGCCATCACCCGCTGGGTCGCGACCGACTGGGTCTCGGTGAAGCGCAGTACGCCCTCGGCGCCCTGGCGGCGGCCGGTGCCGGACTCGCGCATGCCGCCCATCGGAGTGTCGAGGCTGGCGAAGGTGGCCCCGAAGGCCTCGTTGATGTTGACCGTGCCGCACTTGATGTGGCGCGCGATGTAGCGCGCGCGGGCGCCGTCCTGGCTGTAGATCGAGGCGTTCAGGCCGTACGCGCCGCCGTTGGCCCGCGCGACCGCGTCGGCCTCGTCGTGGAAGCGGTAGAGCGAGACGACCGGGCCGAAGGTCTCCTTGCCGAAGCAGGTCATGTCGGGCGTGACGCCCTCCAGGATCGTGGGCTCGAAGTAGTAGGGCCCGAGGTCGGGCCGGTGGTTGCCGCCGGTGAGCACCCGGGCGCCCTTGGCGACCGCGTCCTCGACGTGCGCGACGACGGTGTCGAGCTGGGCCTGCGAGATGAGCGTGCCCATGTCGTTGCCCCAGTCGAGGGTCGCGCCCAGGGTCATCGCCTGGGTGCGGGCCACGAAGCGCTCGACGAACCGGTCGTAGACCTGGTCGGCCACGAACATTCGCTCGATCGAGACGCACAGCTGCCCGGAGCTGGAGAAGCTGGCTCGTACGGCGCCCTCGGCCGCCTTCTCCAGGTCGGCGTCCCGAAGCACGAGCAGGGGGTTCTTGCCGCCGAGCTCCAGGGAGCTGCCGATCAGCCGGTCGGCGCAGGCCTTCGCGACGACCTTGCCGGTCGCGGTGGAACCGGTGAAGCAGACGTAGTCGGCGCGTTCGATGATCGCGCCGCCGATCTCCGGGCCCGGTCCGGCGACGACCTGCCAGATGTCCTTGGGGAAGCCGGCCTCCTCGAGGAGCTCGGCACCCAGCAGCGCGGACAGCATGGTCTGGGCGTCGGGCTTGGTGACCACCGCGTTGCCCGCCACGATCGCGGCCAGGCCGTCGATGAGGGCGAGGTTGAAGGGGTAGTTCCAGGGCGAGATGATCCCGACCACGCCCTTGGGGACCCGGTTGATCTCGGCGCGGGTCAGCACCGGGAAGACGCCCGGCACCCGGCGGGTGCCGAGGTGGCGGCTCGCCGTACGGCCGTAGTAGCGAGCGGTCAGCGCGACGTGCAGCGGCTCGTCGAAGGCGTGCTTGCGGGCCTTGCCGTTCTCCCACACGATCAGGTCGACGATCTCGTCCTGGCGGTCGAGCACGATGTCGTGCAGGCGCAGCAGCATCTCGGCGCGTACGGCGACCGGGGTGCGCGCCCAGGCGACCTGGGCCTGGCGCGCCCTGACGAACGCGTCGGCGACGTCCTGCGGCGTCGACTGCGGGATGTGCGCCAACGGGGCGTCGTTGAGGGGCGACCGCACCTCGGCGGTGGTGCCGCTGGTCGCCACCAGGCGAGCGGTGAGCGCCGCGGCGTACTCCGGCTCCAGCGCGTACGACGCGCGCGGGTCGTGCTCCGGGTCGGGTGGCCCGACGAGGGCCGGATCGCCAGCGGGATTGGGGTTCTGGGCGCTCATGCTGCCGAGGGTACGCGGGTCGTCCGCCTCAGGCGGGTCTATAGACCCTCCTGAGGCGGACGACTCGAGGTTACGGCTTGTAGATCGACTTCAGCTCCGTGTACTGGGACAGCCCCTCGGGGCCGAACTCGCGGCCGATGCCGGAGTTCTTGAAGCCGCCGAACGGCGCGGCGAAGTCCATCGTGTAGGTGTTGACGCCGTACGTGCCGGCGCGGACCTGGCGGGCCACGTCGAGTCCGGCCTCCACGTCACCGGTCCACACGGTGCCGGCCAGGCCGTACTCGGAGTCGTTGGCGATCCGCACGGCGTCGTTCACGTCGTCGAAGGGGATCACCGAGAGCACCGGGCCGAAGATCTCCTCCTGGGCGATCCGCATGCCGTTGTTGACGTCGGCGAAGATCGTCGGCCGGACGTACCAGCCGGACGACAGACCGTCGGGCATGCCGTTGCCGCCGAGGACGACGCGGGCGCCCTCCTCCTGGCCCAGCGCGATGTACTTCTCCACGCGCTCCTGCTGGCGCTGCGCGACCATCGGGCCGATCTCGGTGGCCGGGTCGAGCGGGTCGCCGACCTGCATGGCGCCGACGCCCGCGGCGAGCGCCTCGACGACGTTGTCGTAGTTGGCGCGCGAGGCCAGGATCCGGGTCTGCGCGACGCAGGCCTGGCCGGAGTTCATCAGCGCGGTGAACTTGAGGCCCTCGACCGTCGCGGCGAGGTCGGCGTCGTCGAGGACGATCGCCGCGGACTTGCCGCCGAGCTCGAGCGAGACCCGCTTGAGCTGCTCACCGCAGACCGCGCCGATCTTGCGACCCGCGGCGGTGGAGCCGGTGAACGCGACCTTGTCGATGCCGGGGTGTGCGACCAGGTGCTCGCCGACCTCGCGACCGGCGGTCACGATGTTGACGACACCGGCGGGTACGCCGGCCTCCTGGAGCAGCTCGGCCATCAGGTAGGTGTCGAGCGGGGTCTCCGGCGCCGGCTTGATCACGATCGTGCAGCCCGCGAGCAGCGCCGGGATCAGCTTGGACATGATCGTGAACTGCGGGACGTTCCACGGCGGGATGGCCGCGACGACGCCGACGGGCTCGTGCCGGACGATGACCTCGCCGAGCGAGCCGGTGCGGGTCTCCTCCCAGGGGAACGAGCGCGCAATGGTGAGGAACGCCTCGATCTGCATCCACGGCGCCGGGGCCTGGGCGAGGTTGGAGAAGGACAGCGGCGCGCCCATCTCGGTCGAGATGATCTCGGCCATGTCGCCGAGCTTGCCGGCGTACAGGTTCGAGAAGTTCTGGACGACGTCGATGCGCTCCTGCGGGCTCAGCCGCGGCCACGGTCCCGAGTCGAAGGCGCGCCGGGCCGCGGCGACCGCGGCGTCGATGTCGGCCTTGCTGCCCTCGGGCACGGTCGCGACGACCTGCTCGGAATGGGGCGAGATGACCTGGATCGTGTCGCCGGTGGCCGGGGCGGCCCAGTCACCGTCGATGAAGAACGTGCTCTGGTCGAGGCTCATTGCGATCTCCTGCTGTGCGAACTGATGGTGCGGACGGTCAGGGGGCGAGGGTGAAGAAGTCGGCGAAGCCGGACGGGTCGTGGCGGCCGATGCAGAAGTGCTCGAAGAGGCCGAAGCCCTCGGCACCGTCCAGGGTGGCGCGCCCGACGTGGTCGACGCAGCCGAACATGAACCGGCCCTGCACGGCCTGGTCGGCCATGTCGTAGGTGACGCGTTCGGAGAAGCCCGCGCCCTTCCACATGCCGTGGATCCAGTCCGGGTCCCCGCCGTACCCACCGCCGACGTGGAGAGGTACGGCGAGCCGCGACTCGACCTCGAGCACGACCGGCTTGCCCTCGGGCGTCGTGCACGTGATCGTCGCGCCGGTCGGCGTACGGGTGCCCGACGTGTAGTGGATGTCGATCAGCGGCCAGCCGAGCTGCTCGACCCGGCCGTCCTTCCAGACCCGGGTGCAGTCGTTGAGCGTGCGGAAGCCGTCGGGGCTCTCCTGGATGATGATGACGACCGCGAAGTCGTCGAACTGGATCGGGACGTAGAGCCACCACATGCCCTCGAAGGGCGGGTCTGCCGGCGCTCCCGGAGGTTCCGCCTCCCCCACGGGGCGGATCCCCCAGGAGCGGTCCCGGCTACCCAGCCAGGTGGCCGGATCGACGACGATCTCCTCGCCGTCGATCGCGATCGTGCCGCTCCACGTGCCGAGCTGCGCGAAACGCTGGGCGTTCAGGGTGACCCGGCTCCCCGAGCGCAGCACGTGGGGCTGTTCCTGCACGACGTCACAGGTGCCCTCCCAGGTCAGGTCGGCCGCCATGCCGTCGGTCTCGTCGAGCACGATGCGGACCTTCTTGAGCGGGTCCGGGACCTCGATGCGGTAGTTGCCGACGTGCGGGTTCATCCGGTCCTGGTCGATCAGGTCCGAGAGGTGCACCGCGGTCTGCTTGCCGTTGCGGGCGACCAGGAGGAACGCGTCCTTGGTGCCGAGGTTCGGGTAGTAGCCCAGGCCGGTGATCAGCATGATCTCGCCGGTGCGGTCGTGACCGTTGAAGTAGCTGCGGTCGTAGAAGTTGCGGTCGCTGCTGTTGGCCCAGGCCAGCGGCAGCGGCGCCTGGTGCAGCGGGAACTCGTCCAGTGGTCCGATGCCACTCATGCTCGTGCTCACGCTCCTGCTTCGCTGAGGAGCCGCTCGAGGAGCGGCTTGTGGTGGAAGAGCGACTCGACGTCCTCGGGACGCTCGATCTCGCCGAAGTGGATCTGGCGGGCGCCGGTGCGCATGAAGACGATCGCCCACTGGACGCCGTTGTAGACGTGGTACCAGTGCAGGTCGTCGAGCTCGACGCCCGCGATCTCCTCGTACGCCGCCACCACGTCGGCCTCGGCCAGGAAGTGCGGCATGCCGGGCATCTCGAGCATGCCGGTGATGGACTCGAAGACCTGGTGGGCGAAGAGGATCCAGCTCACGTCGAGCTCGCGCGGCCCGATCGCCGCCATCTCCCAGTCGAGCACGGCGACCGGCTCGAAGTCGACGTACATCATGTTGCCGATCCGCGAGTCGCCCCAGCACAGGACGGTCTCGTCGGTGTCGGGGAGGTTGGCCTCCAACCAGTCCAGCGCCCGTTCGATCATCGGCGAGCGGCCGATGTCGGGGACGGCGAACTCGTACCAGGCACGGGTGCGGGCGAGGTTCTTCTCGAGCAGCGTCGAGCCCGCGTGGTGCGGCTCGAGGAACCCGAACGTCGTCGCGGCGTCCGGGATCGCGTGCAGCTTGGCGAGCACCTCGACGCTCGAGCGCTCCAGGCGGCGCTGGTCCTCGAGGGACGCGTCGTGCAGCCAGTTGTCACCGAAGTTGTAGGGCAGCACGTCCTGCGGCACGACTCCCTCGATGCGGTCCATCAGGAAGAACGGCGTGCCCAGCACCTCACCGGTCGGCTCCATCCAACGCACGGCCGGCACCGGCACGTCGGTCTGCTCGCCGACGATCCGCATCGCGTCGTACTGGTCCTGGAGCGCGTAGTTGGGGAAGACCGGCAGGTCCTCCGCCGCCGGCGCGACGCGGGCGACGTACTCGCCGAAGCGGGCCTCGCCGTCCTCGGTCCACGCGGCGTCGAGGATCAGGGTCTCCGACGACATCCCGTTGGTGTCGACGCCGCTGTGCAGGGTGACGACCGGATTGGCGCCCTCCGGCAGCACCGTCGCCAGCCACTCCGCCAATCGAGCGGGCAAGGTGCTCGCATCTCGGCTCGAACGCTGCATCTTCATGTCGGCTGGCGGTGGCGCCTGCGTCACGTGTCCCTCCCAGGTCGTGGCGTGTGTGACCTCGATCTCACACCTGACGCTCAGCATCGGTGGAACGTGTTCTAGTTGTCAACGGGAACGCGTCGAGAAGGTTGAGTCCGGACTTCTGATCGTTGAGTCGGGACTTCTGGAGAGGCCACGTGTCCGAACCCCCGACTCGACGTGCAAAAGTCCCGATTCAACCGTCAGAACTCCCGACTCGACCTTGGGGCTAGACGATGTCGGCGACCTTCACCCGGGCCTCGTCGGCCTCCTGGTCGGTGAGCTTCAGCTGCGACTGCCGCTCGGCCTCGACCCGGCGGAGGTAGTGGTCAACCTCGTCGTCGGTCCGGGCGCGGTCCCAGCCCAGCTCCGACGCCATCAGGGCGGCCGCGCCCGGCGCAGCAGAGACGCCACGGTCGAAGGTCTCGATGGAGATCCGGGTACGGCGGGTGAGGACGTCGTCGAGGTGCCGGGCGCCCTCGTGGGTGACGGCGTAGACGACCTCGGCGGCGAGGTAGTCCTCGGCACCCTCCAACGGCAGCGCCAGGGACCGCCGGGACTCGACGAGCGAGAGGAGGTCGTCCACCATGCCGCCGAAGCGGCCGAGCAGGTGGTCGATCCGGGCGACGTGCAGCCCGGAGCGCCGGGCCAGCAGCACCCGCTGGTTGGACCGAGTCTCCCAGTCGGCGGCACCGAGCAGCGGCACCCGGTCGGTGATCGAGGACCGCACCGTGAAGCCGAGCGTGGAGGCGAGCGAGTGGGCGGCCGCGTCGACCGCGTCGCGACCCATCACCCGGTACGTCGTGAGCTTGCCGCCGGCGATCATCACCAGGCCGGGCACCGGGGTGACCACGGTGTGCTCGCGCGAGATCCGCGAGGTCGGCTCCGACTCACCGGACAGCAGCGGGCGAAGCCCGGCGTACACGCCCTCCACGTCGGAGTGGTCGAGCGGCTCGCGGAGGATCGCGTTGACGTGCTCGAGGATGTAGTCGATGTCGGCCCGCGACGCCGCGGGGTGCGCCTTGTCGAGGCTCCAGGGGGTGTCGGTGGTGCCGATGATCCAGTGCCGGCCCCATGGGATGACGAAGAGCACCGACTTCTCGGTGCGGACGATGAAGCCGGCCTCGGAGCGGATCCGGTCACGCGGCACGACCAGGTGGATCCCCTTCGACGCCTGCACGTGCAGCGACCCGCGGCCGCCGACCATCTCCTGGATCTCGTCGGTCCACACGCCGGCCGCGTTGACGACGACTCGGGCGCGGATCTCGATCTCGGGGCTGTCCGGGCCGGCCTCCAGGTCCCGCGCGCGTACGCCGACGACGCGCTCGCCCTCGCGCAGGAAGCCGACCACCTTGACCCGGGTCGCCACGTGGGCGCCGTGGGCGGCGGCGGTGCGCGCGATCGTGAGGGCGAGGCGGGCGTCGTCGACCTGGCAGTCGTAGTACTTGATCGCGCCGCTGATCGTCTCGGTCTTGAAGTCGGGCGCGATCCGGGCGACCTGGCGCCGGAAGAGGTGCCGGTGCCGCGGCACGCCCGTGTCGCGCCCAGAAATGGACAGAGCCCCGAGCATCGCCATGCCGTCGTAGAGCGCGAGCCCAGCACCGACGTACGGCCGCTCCCACCCGCGGTGCGTCAGCGGGTAGAGGAACGGCACCGGGCGGACCAGGTGCGGCGCCAGCCGGGTGAGCAGCAGGCCGCGCTCCTGCAGCGCCTCCCGGACCAGACCGAAGTCGAGCATCTCCAGGTAGCGCAGCCCGCCGTGGATCAGCTTGCTGCTGCGACTGCTGGTGCCGCTGGCGATGTCGCGCTGCTCGAGGAGCCCCGTGCTGAGGCCCCTGGTCACGGCGTCCAGGGCGGTCCCGACCCCGACGATGCCTCCGCCGACGACCAGGATGTCGAGCTCGCCCTGCCCCGCGACGCCCGCCATCGAGGCGAGCGCCTGGTCGCGGGCTCCTGGACCGAGCGCACTGGAGCGGGTCATGAGTGCAGTCTTGCAAACGCGCATGTCCGGAATGTGTCCCGTCGGCGCGCGCGACGCATCACACTGACGGCGTGAACGTCCGACGCCGCCTGGCGATGGGGGGCGCCGCGCTGCTGGTGACGCTCCTGGCTGCCGCCTGCTCCGGCGCGAGCGGGACCGTCGACGGGGTCGGCGGGCTCGTCGCGCCGACCGGTCCCGCGACCAGCCCGGTCGCCGCCGAGCCGGACCATCCCGAGGCGACCGAGGGACCGCGTACGGCGTCGGTCGTCATGGGCGGCGACCTGCTGTGGCACAACACGGTGTGGCACTCCGCGGCGGAGGACCACGGCCGCACCGGACGCGGCGCCCGGTACGACTGGGACCCGATGTTCGCCGCCCTCAAGCCGACCATCGAGGCGGCGGACCTCGCGATCTGTCACTCCGAGGTGCCCTTCGCCGCACCCGGCGCGAAGCTGCAGAGCTACCCGGTCTTCGCGGCGCCGAGGTCGATCGCACCCTGGATCGCGAGCATGGGCTGGGATGCCTGCACCACGGCCTCCAACCACAGCTGGGACCAGGGGTTCGCGGGTGTGACCACCACGGCCGACCTGTTCGCGGCCAACGGGATCCCGCACATCGGCACCTTCCGCAGCGAAGCGGAGCGCAACGAGCCCGTCATCCTGACCACGGCCGAGGGGGTCCGGGTCGGCGTGGTCGCGGCGACGTACGGCCTCAACGGCTTCGTGACACCCGAGGACCAGTGGTGGGCGGTCTCGCAGACCACGGAGGTCCGCGACGACCTGCTCGACCAGGCCGCCCGCGCCCGGGCGGCAGGCGCGGACATCGTGGTCGCCCACGTGCACTGGGGCACGGAGTACGACCACCTCCCCAACGCCGACCAGCTCGCCCTCGCCGACGCCCTCACCGCCTCCCCCGACGTCGACCTGGTGCTCGGCGAGCACGCCCACGTGGTCCAGCCGATCACCAAGGTCAACGGCAAGTGGGTCGTCTACGGCTTCGGCAACATGGTGGCGCAGAACGAGGTCGAGCGGCCCGACGCCTACGAGGGCATCACCGTCGACTTCGAGCTCACCGAGCAGCCGGACGGCGGCTGGACGGTCTCGAGGGCGGCGTACCTGCCGACCCAGTGGAACCACTACACGCCGGGCAACCCGATCCGCATCGTCGGCGCCAGCGGGGCACATCTCGCCTCGCTACGAGCCGCGGTCGACGGCCTCGGCCACAACCGCGGCCTCGTCGAGGACCGGCTCACTCCGTGACCGGATGACTCAGTCGCGGACTCGTGGGCCGAGCGTGGCCCGGTGGTCGGCGGTCATCGTGTGCGTGGCGCGGGTCTGCCCGACGATGTCGGTGTCCAGCTCGGCGATCGCCAGGCCCTCCTCCTCGCCGAGGCGGGCGATCGGCCGGCCCTCGGGGTCGTAGACCGCCGAGCCGCCGATGAACTCGTAGTCGCCGCACCGCCCGGTGAGACAGGAGAAGACGACGTACATGCCGTTCTCGACCGCACGGGCGGCGTAGTAGAGGTCCCGGCGGTGCCCGCCGCCGGGGAAGTACGCCGACGAGCTGAGGTAGCCCATCGCGCCGTCGACTGCGGCCGCCTGCGCGTGCTCGGGGAAGCAACCGTCGTAGCAGATCGACAGGCCCAGCTCGACCCCGTCGACCGTGATCGAGGCGCCGTGGTCGCCGGTCGTGAAGAGCTGCTTCTCGAGCCCGTCGAGGTGCTGCTTGTCGTACGGCGCCGTGGCGGTGCCGTCCGGCCGGACCACGATCTGCGAGAGTCGCCGGGCTCCGCCGCGGCGCAGCGCGGTCCCGGCCACGACCGTGACCCCGGCGGCCGCTGCCTCCCGGAGCGGGTCGAGCCAGGGTCCGAGGTCGTCGGCGTCCGGCAGCGGCCCGTCGAACGCCGCCACGTCGTACCCGGTCAGGAACGCCTCGGGCAGCACCAGCACACGCACGTCCTGGGTCGCCGCGAGGCCCGTCAGCCGGGCCGCGGTCGCGACGTTGGCGGCGAGGTCGCCGGAGACGGACGCCGCCTGGCCGGCGGCGACCAGGAGGGTGGTCATCCGCGCTCGACCGCCTCGGTGAGCCCGCGTGCGGCCAGCCGGTCGGCGCGCTCGTTGCCCTCGTCGCCGGCGTGGCCCTTGACCCAGTGCCACTCGACGTCGTGCTGATCGCAGGCGGCGACGAGCTCCTGCCAGAGGTCGACGTTCTTGACCGGCTGCTTGGCCGAGGTCTTCCAGCCGTTCTTGGCCCATCCGGCGCACCACTTCGTGATGCCGCTGCGGACGTAGGTGCTGTCGGTGTAGATGTGCACGACGGAGCGGCGGTTGAGGGCCCCGAGTGCCTTGATCGGCGCGGTGAGCTCCATCCGGTTGTTGGTGGTCTCACCGGCCTCGCCGCCGCAGAGCTCGAGCTCGCGCTCGCCGTACCGCAGCAGCGCGCCCCACCCGCCGGGACCGGGGTTCGGGATGCACGCCCCGTCGGTGTGGATCGTGACGGGCGCGTCGTTCACTCGACGACGACCTCGACCCGCTGGAACTCCTTGACCTCGGTGTAGCCGGTGGTCGCCATCGACCGGCGCAGCGCGCCGACCAGGTTCATGGTGCCGTCGGCGACCCGGGACGGGCCGAAGAGGATCTCCTCGAGCGTGCCGACCGTCTCGAACTGCACCCGCTGCCCGCGGGGCAGGTCGTGGTGGTGCGCCTCGGTGCCCCAGTGGAAGCCGCGACCCGGCGCGTCGGACGCCCGGGCGAACGGCGAGCCGACCATCACGGCGTCGGCACCGCAGGCGATCGCCTTGGCGACGTCGCCGGACTTGCCGATCGAGCCGTCGGCGATGACGTGGACGTAGCGGCCGCCGGACTCGTCGAGGTAGTCGCGGCGGGCGGCGGCGACGTCGGCGACCGCAGAGGCCATGGGTACGGCGACGCCGAGCACGGTGCGGGTCGTGTGGGCCGCTCCCCCGCCGAACCCGACGAGTACGCCGGCGGCGCCGGTGCGCATCAGGTGCAGCGCGGCCTGGTGGGTGGCGCAGCCACCGACGATGACCGGGACGTCGAGCTCGTAGATGAACTCCTTGAGGTTCAGCGGCTCGGACTGCGACGAGACGTGCTCGGCCGAAACCGTGGTGCCGCGGATGACGAACATGTCGACGCCGGCGTCGACGACCGCCTTCGCGAACTCCTTGGTGCGCTGCGGCGACAGCGAGCCCGCGACCGTGACGCCCGCCTCGCGGATCTGGCGCAGCCGCTCGGTGATCAGCTCGGCCTTGATCGGCTCGGTGTAGATCTCCTGCAGCCGCCGGGTCGCGTCGACGCCCTGGAGCCCGGCGACCTCCTCGAGCAGCGGGTCCGGGTCGTCGTACCGGGTCCACAAGCCCTCGAGGTTGAGCACGCCGAGCCCGCCGAACTCGCCCAGCGCGATGGCCGTGCGCGGCGACATCACCGAGTCCATCGGCGCGGCCAGCACCGGGATCTCGAAGCGGTAGGCGTCGATCTGCCAGGCGGTGCTGACCTCCTCGGGGTCGCGGGTGCGCCGGGAGGGCACGATCGCGATGTCGTCGAAGGAGTAGGCACGGCGCGCGCGCTTGGCCCGGCCGATCTCGATGTCACTCACCGGGTCAGACTACCGAGTCCACTAGGCAACCTTTCGGCCGTCCCGGATGGTCGGAACGGGTATGAACGACCACGTGGACGCGGCGACGGACTTCGACGAGTTCGTCGCCGCGCGCTCGTCGCGCCTCCTGCGCACGGCGTACCTGCTCACCCACGACCACGCGCTCGCCGAGGACCTCCTGCAGACGGCGCTGACCAAGGCGTGGTTCGCCTGGTCACGGATCGAGGGTGAGCCCGAGCCGTACGTCCGCCGCATCCTCGTCAACACGTACGCGAGCTGGTGGCGCCGGAGGTGGAACGGCGAGCGCTCGCATGCCGACCTGCCCGAGACCGCGACCCAGGACGACGCCGCGGACGAACGGCACGACCTCTGGGCCGCGACCGCGCGGCTGCCCCGGCGCCAGCGCGCGGTGATCGTGCTCCGGTTCGCCGAGGACCTCAGCGAGGCAGAGACCGCCCGGGTCCTCGGCATCTCCCCCGGGACCGTCAAGAGCCAGACCAGCAAGGCGCTCGCGAAGCTGCGGATCGACCCCGCTCTCGCGAACCAGACCACGGAGGACCGCTCATGACCAGCCTCGACGAGCTCCGTCGCACCCTCGAGCAGCACGCCGACGACCTGCACGACGCCGAGCGGCACACCCGTCCGGCAGCCGTCCGGGGCCGGGTCCGGACCGCCCGGCGGCGCCGGGCCGGCGCCGTGGCCGTGGTGGCCGCCGCGGTGCTGGTGGTCGCGACCGGCACCACCGCCCTGGTTCGCGGCAGCGCGGATCCGGAGCCGGCCGGCCCGAGCCTGAAGGACGTCTCGGTGCCCCAGCGCATCGAGGTGCTCGGGACGCCGTACCGGCTGACCGGCACGGAGCGGGTCGCCGCCGACGGGAGCATCGACACGCCCGCGGGCGGGGACGACCGCTTCGTCACGCTGGTGGCCACCGGCCTCGGCTCGGGCGAGGCCACCCTCTGGTCCGACTACTGGCCGATCGCCCGGGTGCGCGGCGACCAGCAGCTGGCCGCGCCCGCTCCCGCCGGCGACGACCTGCGGGTCGAGCTCGACGGCGCTCCCCGCTCGGCGCGCGCGGAGGTGGCGATCTACGAGCCCACCGGTGAGCCCGCGCCTGGGGTTGCGGCGGACGGCGTCGTCTTCGCCGAGCGGTACGACGACCGCGAGCTGGTCGACGCGCGGTTCGCCACCGCCGGCGCGGAGGCCACGGTCGACGTGCCCGCCGACGCGGACGACCTCACCGTCTCGGCGTACTGCCACTCCGAGACCGACAACCTGTGGCTGCACCAGTCGGGGACGGACGGCGGCTTCCCCTGCGCGGACCTCGCGACCGTGACGCCCGAGGCGCTGCTCCGCCCGCAGCCGGGCGAGCGCACGCTCGGCGTCTACGTGACGCAGGGCAGGAACGGCGCGCGGGCGACGGGTGTCGACGTCACGTTCGGGGTCGCCCTCTACCGGCAGGCGGTCGCGCCGACCACCGTGCTCGGCGAGGACGTCCGGACCGTGGTCGACTTCAACGGGCGCACCTGGCGGCTCGACGAGGTCCTCGACTCCGGCCCCAGCGAGTACGAGGTCGACACCTCCGACGGGGACGTCTACCTCGGCGTGGTGTACGTCCGCGCCACCGAGATGCTGATGACCTCGCCCAGCGCCCCTGAGGGCGGCTGGGGCGGCTTCCGGGAGGGCGACGGGCGGCAAGGTCCCGGGACGACGTATCCCGGGATCCTGTTCGCCGGCGACCGCACCGTCGACCTGAACCTCAGGGGGCCGGACGCCGACACCCGGCTGCTGGTCTACCGGCCGGAGTAGTTGGGCGCCTCGACCGTCATCTGCACGCCGTGCGGGTGGCTCTCCTGGAGCGAGGCCTGGGTGATCCGGACGAACCGGCCCTTCTCCTGCAGCTCCGGGACGGTGCCGGCGCCGATGTAGAACATCGACTGGCTCAGGCCGCCGATCAGCTGGCGGGCGACCGCGGCCAGCGGGCCGCGGTAGGCGACCTGGCCCTCGATGCCCTCGGGCACGAGCTGGTCGTCGCTGGTGACCTCGGCCTGGAAGTAGCGGTCCTTGGAGTAGGACTTCTTGCCCCGGCTCGACAGCGCGCCGAGCGAGCCCATGCCGCGGTAGGACTTGAACTGCTTGCCGTTGACGAAGACCAGGTCACCGGGCGACTCCTCGCAGCCGGCCAGGAGCGAGCCGATCATCACGGTGTCGGCACCGGCGACCAGCGCCTTGGCGATCTCACCGGAGTACTTGAGGCCGCCGTCGGCGATCACGGGCACACCGGCGGGCTTGCACGCCAGCGACGCCTCGTAGACCGCGGTGACCTGGGGTACGCCGACGCCGGTCACGACGCGCGTCGTACAGATCGAGCCCGGCCCGACGCCGACCTTGACCGCGTCGGAGCCCGCGTCGACAAACGCCTGCGCGCCCTCGCGGGTTGCCACGTTGCCGCCGACCACCTGGACGTGACGCGTGGCGGGATCGGTCTTGAGCCGCTTGACCATGTCGAGCAGCATCCGCACGTTGCCGTGGGCGGTGTCCGCCACGAGGACGTCGACGCCGGCATCGATGAGGGTGGTCGCGCGCTGCCAGGCGTCGCCGAAGTAGCCGATCGCCGCGCCGACCATCAGCCGGCCGGCCCCGTCGTACGACGCGTGGGGGAACTGCTCGCCCTTGACGAAGTCCTTGACGGTGATCAGGCCGGTCAGGTGCCCGGCCTCGTCGATGAGCGGGAGCCGCTCGCGCTTGTGCTGGCGCAGCAGGACGGTGGCGTCCTCGCGGCTGATGTCGGAGGGACCGGTGATGAGCGGCATCGGCGTCATCACCTCGTCGACCTTGGTGGTCGCCCACTCCGCGACCGGGGTGAAGCGCAGGTCGCGGTTGGTGATCATGCCGATGAGGCGGTTCTCGGCGTCGACGACGGGGAAGCCGGAGATCCGGTACTCACCGGCGAGCTTGTCGAGCTGCTCGAGCGTCGCGTCGGGGGTGATCGTGACCGGGTTGGAGATGATGCCGGTCTGGGTCCGCTTCACCAGGTCGACCTGGTAGGCCTGGTCCTCGATCGAGAGGTTGCGGTGCAGCACGCCGAGGCCGCCCTGGCGCGCCATCGCGATCGCCATCCGCGACTCGGTGACGGTGTCCATCGCCGCGCTCACCAGCGGAACTCGCAGCGAGATCTCGCGCGTGAGCCGCGAGGTCATGTCGATGTCCGTGGGTGCCAGGTCGGAGTGACCCGGCAGCAGCAGGACGTCGTCGTAGGTCAGGCCCAGCGGGGCGAACTTCTCCGGCAGCTCCACTCCCACAGCCTACCGGCGGCTCACCGCGGCAGACGAAGCGGCTTGAGGTCGCGGACGGGAACTCGCACGGTGAGCGTGTCGGACGCCATCCGGATCCGGCCCCGGAGCCCCGCGGCCATCACCATCGGCAGCACCGCCTGGTTGTCCGACCGGGTCGTCAGCAGGATCTCGCTGGCGCCGAGCGAGTTGGCGAGCCGGGCCGCGTCGACGAGCAGCCGGGTGCCGATGCCGCGGCGCTGCCAGGCCGGGTCGACCCGCAGCGTGACCGGTCGTACGTCGGGCTCCTCGGCCGCCGGCCGCACCACGGCGAGCCCGACGGCCTGCCCCTCGATCATCGCCGAGACCGCGTCGCCCTCGGCGATGTACTGGGGCGTCGCTCCCTCCCCGACCCGGCGGCCGTGGACCGGCGTCAGCGGACCGCGCTCGATCACGTCCGTGACCAGGTCGGCGATCGCGGCACCCCGCGCGTGCTCGGTCGCGGTGAACGGCGCCGTACGGCGTACCTGCACCTGGACGTCACCGACGGTCATGTCCATGACGTCGCTGCTGTCCTGGCCCCCGATGCCGAAGGCCGGGTCGGACTCGGCGTCGAAGAGCCGAGCCACGATCTCGGGGAACGCCGCCGGCTGGGCGAGGATCGAGCGGGCCGCCTGCACGTAGCGGGTCGGCTGGTCGGTGAGCGCCGCCTCGGTGCACGGGCCGGCACTGACCGAGAGCCCGCCGGAGCGGCCGATCAGGTCGGCGAGGTCGGCGGCGTCCCAGTCGTCGGGGGTGCTGAGCACGAGCTCGTCGGTCACCGACTCCACCCCCGGGAAGACCTGCAGCCCCAGGATGTTCACTCCGGCCTCACCACAGGTGGCGGCCAGCATCGCCAGGGCTCCCGGGCGGTCGGGCAACGTCGTACGAACCCTCCACAGCATGGATCCAGCGTCACCCGGCGAGGTTGCCGGATCGCAACCTGCAGGTTTCGGGAGTGCTACGTGCACCTGAGAGGCTAGGCCCGTGCCCAGCTGGATCTACTTCCTCCACCCGCCGCGGCCGGACTTCGCGGCCACGATGACCGACGAGGAGTCGGCGGTCTTCGCCGAGCACTTCGCGCACCTGCAGCAGCTCCTGGCCGACGGCGTCCTGGTGCTCGCCGGCCCGACGCTGGGCGAGACCAACACCGGCATCGCCGTCTTCGAGGCGGAGGACGAGGCCGCCGCGCGCCGGGTGATGGAGTCCGATCCCGCGATCGACGCGGGCGTCGTCACCGGTGAGCTGCGCGAGATGCGCGTCTCGCTGCTGCGCGGGCGCGACTGATCACCGGATGAACCGCCATTCCCTGAGCGAGTTCGTCCAGCGACACGCGGTCTCGATCGCCGTCGCGCTGACGGTGCTGGCCCGGCTGCCCGCACTGACCCGACCGGTCCGGGCCGACGAGGCCGGCTTCCTCCTGGTCGCGCGGGCGTGGAGCCCCCAGCCCGACAGCCTCTTCGGGCCCTACTGGGTGGACCGGCCGCCTCCCCTGATCGGGCTCTTCGGAGCGGTCGACGCCCTCGGCGGCGTGACCACCCTGCGCATCCTCGGCGCGCTGGTCGCCGGCCTCACCGTGCTGCTCGCGGCGGCCGTCGCGGGCACGGTGAGCGGGCCCCGGGCGACCATCTGGACCGCCGCGCTCGTGGCGGCGCTGCTCTCCAACCCGATGATCGACGTGGTGGCCGTGAAGGGCGAGCTGCTCGCCCTGCCGTGCGTGCTCGGCAGCATCCTGCTCACGCTGCTCGCCGTACGACGACGGGCCTGGCCGCTCGCGTTCGCGGCCGGGGTCGCGGCCGCTCTCGCCATCGGCCTCAAGCAGAACCTCGCCACCGGGCTGGTCTTCGCCGGCGTCGTCCTGCTCGTCGGGTGGCGTACCGGCGCCGTGTCCGGCCGCTCCACCGCCGCACTCGCCGTCGCGGGCACCGCCGGTGCCGCGGTGCCGGTCGTCGCCACGATCACCTGGGCGGAGGCAGCCGGGGTCCGGCTGTCGACACTCTGGGACACCGTCTACGGCTTCCGTGCCGACGCGGCCCGGGTGATCGCCGACGGGACCACGGACGCCCCCGAACGACGGGCCTGGATCCTGCTCGCGATCGCGGTCGGCACCGGGCTGCTGATCGTGCTCGCCGGTCCGTTCGCTCGGCTGCGTGAGCTGTGGCGTGACGACCCGCCGGTGCTGGCGGCGACCATCGCGGTGGTCGTCGTCGACGTGGCCTCGCTCGTCGCCGGCGGCAGCTACTGGCAGGACTACCTGCTCCCCCTGATCCCCGCGGCCGCCCTGTGCACCGCCCTGCTCGCCGGCCGCGACGACCGCTCCGGGCGGACCATGCGCGGGCTGGTCGTCGCCGCCGGCTGCTCTGCCGTCCTCGCGATGGCCTGCTGGCTGGTCTGGAACGCCACCGGGCACCAGGAGTTCGACGAGGTCCGCACGGGTGAGGCGATCGCCGCGGTCGCCGAGCCGGACGACACCCTCGTGGTCTTCGGCGGCCGCGCCGACCTCCAGCGGGTCAGCGGCCTGGACTCGCCGTACCCCTATCTGTGGAGCCTCCCGATGCGCACCCGCGACCCGGAGTACGCCGACCTCGCCGCTCTGCTCGGGAGCGACGACGCCCCGACCTGGCTGGTCGAGTGGGTCGACCTCGACGCCTGGGCCGACGCCGGCGTGCCCGAGCTGCGCGACGCGATCGAGGACAACTACGTCGAGGTCGGTACCACCTGCAACGACCACCCGATCTACCTGCTCCGCGGGGTCGACAGGACGGCGCCCGAACCCGATTGTTGATCCCGTGCAACCGATCCCCGGCTCACCTCGTTCTTGGGGCATGGATCGACGCAGCGCGGACGGCCCCACCTCGGACGCCAACTCCTCGGACAGGGAGTTCTCCGAGTTCGCGGCTGCCGCGCACAGCCGGCTGCGCAACACGGCGTACCTGCTCTGCGGCGACTGGGAGCGCGCGGCCGACCACGTGCAGGAGGGGCTGATCCGGGTGTACGTCGCCTGGCCGCGGCTGGTCCGGCGCGGCGGGGAGCTGGCCTACGCCCGCAAGGCCGTGGTCAGCGCGTTCCTCGATGCGAGCCGCAAGCGGTCGAGCACCGAGCGGCCGTCCGAGCCGGACCCCGAGCGGGCCTCCGCCGAGGACGTCGCGGCGCACGTGTCGGACCGGGCGGCGCTGATGGCGGCGCTCGCCCGGCTGCCGCAGCGGCAACGCGCGTGCGTGGTGCTCCGCTACTTCGAGGACCTCGACGTCCGCGAGACGGCGGTGGCGCTGCGCTGCAGCGAGGGCACGGTGAAGAGCCAGACCTCGCGGGCGCTCGCGTCCCTGCGATCCATGTTCGAGAGCGCGTCGCGAGACGAGCTCGCCGTGATCGGAGAGGGGAACCTGCCGTGGTGAACGACCTCAAGCAGCTGCTGCGCGACAACGTCGCCGATGCACCGACGGACCACGTGGACGTGGCGTCGCTCGTCGCCGCCGGACGGCGCCGGGTCCGCGTACGCCGTACGGGTGCCGTCGGTGGCGTCGCCCTGCTGGCGGCCGGGGTCGTCGCGATCGCCGCGATCGGGGCTCCGAGCGGCTCCGACGACACCGCCGCCGCGACGCACCCGCCGACGCCGGACGCGCCCACGATCACCCTGGCCGGCGCGCGGCCGGCCGTGGCGGGCCGCGACTACGAGGTGCTGGCGTCGCACACGAACAAGGACCTGGACCGCGACAACGGCCAGTACTTCGACGGAGTCACCGACGACGGCCTGATCCTCTTCCGCGACGGGCCGCGCGAGGACCTCGAGCAGCCGCGGTTCGCACTGCTGAACCCGGCGACCGACGAGAAGGACTGGCTGCCCGACCTGGGCATCGGCTGGAGCCAGACCTGGGCGGTCGAGCTGAGCGCCGACCGGTTGGTGCTGCTCGGCGCCGCCGGCACCACCGGCATGGAACCGCGCGCCTACGTCTTCGACCGCACGCAGCGCACCTGGACCACGATGACCTGGCCGACACTCCCCGACGTCGAGTTCCCCCACGGCGAGATCGGCCCGGACGGCCGCCTCTACGTCTTCGAGCCGGCCACCCAGGGCAAGATCCCGGAGGGCGGCTGGCCGACCGGGAACGGCGGCGACGCCGACGACTCGAACGCCGAGGGCGACACCTACCACCTGTGGTCGGTGTCCCTGACCGACGCGAGCGACGTACGCGACGAGGACCTGACCGTCGGCGACCTGGCCTTCACCGACAGCTCGATGGTGTGGACCGACTCCGCGAACGGCCACGCCGGTCGGGTGCACGTCCGCGACCTGGCCACCGGGGACGAGCACTCCTTCGACCCGCACACGGGCGCGAAGTGCAACCTGCTCTCCTTCGGCGCGACCGACGACCGGGTGCTGATGAGCCAGTTCTGCGGGGACTACCCCGGCGACGTGCGCGACGACCGGGTGCAGATCCTCACCACGGACGGCGAGCAGGTCGTCACCCTCCAGGACAACGGCGTCGAGGGCTCGCTGTCGCCCGGCAGCGACGTCGTCACGGTGACGTCGTACGACGGGACGGACGACGAGCGGAGCGGCACCTACGTCTACGACCTGGCGACCGACCGCTTCCTGCGGATCAGCGACGCGGTCTCGTCGTACGCCCTCGGCGGTCCGACCGGCAACGCCACCCAGTTCCTGTGGCACACCCCGGTGAACCACCGCCACGGCGCCACCCAGTGGCTCGGCGAGCTGCTGCGCTGAAATGCCGAGTCGGCGCCAGTTTTCAGTCCAGGACTGAAAACTGGCGCCGACTCAGGTGAAAACTGGCGCCGACTCGGCTCAGTGGCCGTGGCCGTGCCCGTGGCCGGCGGCCTCGGGCTCTTCCTCTTCGGGCTTGTCGACGACCAGGGTCTCGGTCGTGAGCAGCATGCCCGCGATCGAGGTGGCGTTGACCAGCGCGGAGCGGGTGACCTTGACCGGGTCCAGGACGCCCTGGGCGACCAGGTCGCCGTACTCCTCGGTGGCGGCGTTGTAGCCGTTGCCGAGGCCGAGCTCGCGGACCTTGGTGGTGACGACGTAGCCGTTGACGCCGCCGTTCTCGGCGATCCAGCGCAGCGGCTCGTCGGCCGACTTGCGCACGATGCGCACGCCCGCCGCCTCGTCGCCCGTCAGGCCGAGGTCGTCGGAGAGGACCGACACCGCGTGGATGAGCGCGGAGCCACCGCCGGGGACGATGCCCTCCTCGATCGCGGCGCGCGTCGCGGAGACGGCGTCCTCGATCCGGTGCTTCTTCTCCTTGAGCTCCACCTCGGTGGCGGCGCCGACCTTGATCACGCAGACGCCACCGGCGAGCTTCGCGAGGCGCTCCTGGAGCTTCTCGCGGTCCCAGTCGGAGTCGGTCGACTCGATCTCGGCCTTGATCTGGTTGACGCGACCGTCGACCTCGGCGCTGTCGCCAGCACCGTCGACGATCGTGGTGTCGTCCTTGGTGACCACGACGCGCCGGGCCTGGCCCAGCACCTCGAGACCCACCTGGTCGAGCTTGAGGCCGACCTCGGGCGCGACGATCTGACCGCCGGTCAGGGTCGCGATGTCCTGCATCATCGCCTTGCGACGGTCGCCGAAGGCCGGAGCCTTCACCGCGACGGCGTTGAACGTGCCGCGGATCTTGTTGACCACCAGGGTCGACAGCGCCTCGCCGTCGACGTCCTCGGCGAGGATGAAGAGCGGCTTGCCGGCGGCGATGACCTTCTCCAGCAGCGGCAGCAGCTCGGAGACCGACGAGATCTTGCCCTGGTGCAGCAGGATGTACGGGTCGTCGAGGACGGCCTCCATGCGCTCCGGGTCGGACACGAAGTACTGGCTGATGTAGCCCTTGTCGAACTGCATGCCCTCGGTGAACTCGAGCTCGGTGCCCATGGAGTTGGACTCCTCGACGGTGATGACACCGTCCTTGCCCACCTTGTCGAAGGCCTGCGAGAGCAGGTCGCCGATCACGCTGTCGCGGCTGGAGATCGTGGCGACGGACGCCATGTCCTCCACCGACTCGACCTCGCGGGCGGCCTCCTTGAGCGCGTCGCCGACGGCCTCGGCCGCGGCGTCCATGCCCCGCTTGAGACCCATCGGGTTCGCACCCGCGGCCACGGCGCGCAGGCCCTCGTGGACCATCGCCTGGGCGAGCACGGTGGCCGTCGTCGTACCGTCACCGGCGACGTCGTTGGTCTTGGTCGCCACCTCCTTGCACAGCTGCGCGCCGAGGTTCTCGAAGGGGTCGTCGAGCTCGATCTCACGGGCGACGGTCACGCCGTCGTTGGTGATGGTCGGCGCGCCCCACTTCTTGTCGAGGACGACGTAGCGGCCCTTGGGGCCGAGCGTCACCTTGACGGCGTTGGCGAGCTTGTCCACGCCGCGCTCGAGGCTGCGGCGGGCGTTCTCGTCGAACTCCAGGATCTTGGGCATTTTTCTCCTCTAGAAAGCAAAAGGCCTGACGGGCCTGGCGCCCGGCTGGCAAGGCGCCGCCGCGAAGGCGACCTTGGAGCGAAGCGGTCGTCGAGTGGCGGCAACGCCGCCAGCCGGGATGCCAGGTTCGTCAGGAAACGATCGCGAGGACGTCGCGCGCGGAAAGGATGAGGTACTCCTCGCCGGCGTACTTGACCTCGGTGCCGCCGTACTTGCTGTAGATGACCTTGTCGCCGACGCTGACGTCGAGCGGGACGCGGTTGCCGTTGTCGTCGATGCGACCGGGACCGACGCTCAGGACCTCGCCCTCCTGGGGCTTCTCCTTGGCGGTGTCCGGGATGACCAGGCCGGAAGCCGTGGTCTGCTCGGCCTCGAGGGCCTTGACAACGATCCGGTCCTCGAGGGGCTTGATGTTGACCGACACGATGTCGACCTCCACTTTCTGGCACTTCGATGGTGGGTGATGCACGTCTGGCGCCTGCGGTTCTGGTACGCCGTCGCGGGGGTCGGACCGGGACGCAGGCGCTGGCACACTCGCGGGGAGAGTGCCAGATCAAAAACTAGCACTCTGCCCAACGGAGTGCCAGAGCGGGCCCCGAGGTGCGCAGAGCCTGACAGGATCGGCCCGTGGACCTCGACGCCTTCCGGTGGCTGCTCACCGACGACGGACAACAGCTGCTGGCGGCGGCGGTCGCGGCCGGGGACGACTCGCTGGCGACGCAGACCCGGTTGCGCCGTACGGCGGAGCCGGCGCAGGTCGCCGCGGCGATCACCCAGGCGACCTTGCGGATCAAGGGTCGCGACAAGTTCGGCGAGCACGCCGACCGGATGTACTTCACGCCCGACGGCCTCGAGCAGGCCACTCGGTCACGGGTCGCCGAGCACCGGGCGGCGCGCCTGGTCGCCTCCTCCGCCCACACCCTGATCGACCTCGGCTGCGGGATCGGCGGCGACCTGATCGCTGCCGCGCGCGCCGGGCTCGTCTGCGCCGGGGTCGACCTGGACCCGGTCCGGGTCGAGGTGGCTCGCGCCAACCTGGCGGCCCTCGGCCTCCCCGGCGCCGTGGAGGTGGCCGACGCGACGACGATCGACCCCTCGCCGTTCGACGTCGCCTTCGCCGACCCGGCGCGCCGCGGCGCCCGGGGGCGGACGTTCGACGCCGACGACTGGACGCCGCCGTGGTCCTTCGTCGAGCGGCTGCTGGCCCGAGACGCGTGCGTGAAGGTGGCACCCGGCATCCCCCACGACCTGGTCCCCCACGGTGTCGAGGCCGAGTGGGTGAGCGACCACGGCGAGGTCAAGGAGGCGGCGCTGTGGTCGGGCCGGCTCGCGACCACCGCCCGCCGGGCGACCGTGATCGCGGCGACCGGCCTCGCGACACTCACCGACGAGGACGACCCGGGGGGCGAGGTCCGCGCGGTCGGCGAGTACCTCTACGAGCCCGACGGCGCCGTGATCCGCGCCGGCCTGGTCACCGCGGTCGCCGCCGGCGTCGGCGGCGGACTCGTCGACGAGCACATCGCCTACGTGACCTCCGACGAGTCGTTCCGTACGCCGTTCGCCCGCGGCTACCGCGTCGTGGCGGAGCTCCCCTACCGCGAGAAGCAGCTGCGTGCGGCGCTGCGCGAGCGCGGCATCGGCAGGCTGACGATCAAGAAGCGCGGCGTCGACATCGTCCCCGAGCAGCTGCGCAAGCGGCTCGACCTGCACGGCGAGGACGAGGCGACGATCGTGCTGACCCGGGTGGCCGGGGCGGGTGTTGCGCTGCTGGTGGCGCCGTTCTGAGGCTGCGGGTTTCCCCGGCTGCCCGGGGAAACCGGCCGACACGCCGTTGCTGCAACGGCGTGTCGGCCGGTTTCGGCTGACAACCCCCGGTCGGCCGGCTACGAGCCGAGAGCCGCCTTCTCGGCACCGATCGTGGTGTCGTCGCCGTGGCCGGTGTGTACGACGGTCTCGTCGGGCAGCGCGAAGAGCTTCGCCCGGATCGACTCCTTGATGAGGTCGCTGTCGGAGTACGACCGGCCGGTCGCTCCCGGCCCGCCGTTGAAGAGGGTGTCGCCGGTGAAGACGCAGCCCAGGTCGGGGGCGTAGAGGCAGACCGCGCCCGGCGCATGCCCGGGAGTGTGCAGCACCTGCAGCGTCGTACCGCCCACCTCGATGGTCACGCCGTCGGCGAGGTCGAGGTCCCACAGGTAGTCGGCGTGCGTGAGCTCCCACAGCACCTTGTCGTCGGGGTGCAGCATGATCGGCGCGACGACCTCTTCCCGCAGCGCCGGCGCGACCCGCACGTGGTCGTCGTGCGCGTGCGTGCAGACGATCGCCTTGACCTTGCGGTCGCCGACGACGGCGAGGATGTCGGAGACGCTGTGCGGGGCGTCGATCACGACGCACTCGCTGTCGTCGCCGACGACCCAGATGTTGTTGTCGACGTCGAAGGTCTCGCCGTCGAGGCTGAAGGTGCCGCTCGAGACGGCGTGGTCGACGCGCGCCGTCATGTCCGGGGTCCCTGTCCAAAGCGGAGCGAAGCGAGCATTTGGATGGGGTGGCTCATAGGATCACGACCGACCGCAGTACGTCGCCGTGGTGCATCTTCTCGAAGGCCGCCTCGATGTCGCCGATGCCGATCTCCTCGGTGACGAACGCGTCCAGGTCGAGCCGCCCCTGCTGGTAGAGGTCGACGAGCATCGGGAAGTCGCGGTCGGGCAGGCAGTCGCCGTACCAGCTGGACTTGAGCGCACCGCCCCGGCCGAAGACGTCGATGAGCGGCAGGTCGGGGACCTTCATGTCCGGAGTGGGTACGCCGACCAGGACCACCGTGCCGGCCAGGTCGCGGGCGTAGAACGCCTGCTTCCAGGTCTCGGGACGACCGACGGCCTCGACGACGACATCGGCACCGTCGGCGCCGGCGTACGTCTCCGCGCAGATCCGCTTGATCTCCTCGACCGGGTCGACCTTCGAGGAGTCGATGGTGTGGGTGGCGCCCATCGACGACGCCTTCTCGAGCTTCTTGGCGTCGATGTCGACGGCGATGATCGGCGACGCACCGGCGAGCGCGGAGCCGGCGATGGCGGCCACGCCGACGCCACCGCAGCCGATGACCGCGACGGACTTGCCCCGGGTGACCGCGCCGGTGTTGATCGCGGCACCGATGCCGGCCATCACGCCGCAGCCGAGCAGGCCGACGGCGGCCGCGCGGGCCGACGGGTCGACCTTGGTGCACTGGCCGGCGGCGACCAGGGTCTTCTCCGCGAAGGCGCCGATGCCGAGGGCCGGGGACAGCTCGGTGCCGTCCTCCAGCGTCATCCGCTGGCTAGCGTTGTGGGTGTTGAAGCAATATTGCTGCTCACCGCGCTTGCAGGCCCGGCACTCGCCGCAGACCGCGCGCCAGTTGAGGATCACGAAGTCGCCCGGCGCGACGGAGGTGACGTCGGGGCCGACCGCCTCGACCACGCCCGCGGCCTCGTGGCCGAGCAGGAACGGGAACTCGTCGTTGATCCCGCCCTCGCGGTAGTGCAGGTCGGTGTGGCAGACCCCGCAGGCCTGCACCTGCACCAGGGCCTCGCCCGGCCCGGGGTCCGGGACGTTGATGGTCATGAGCTCGACCGGCTGACCCTTGGCTCGGGCGACCACGGCCTGGACCTGCTGCATGTTGTTCCCTCTCATCGATTCGTCTCGGGTTCATGCAACCGTATGCGGGCCCGCCTCGTGTAGGGGGTGTGCAGGACACGCGGACGAGGAGCGGTGCGGTGACGGACTTCGAGTCCTGGCTGGTCGCCCGCGAGCCCGCGCTGCAACGGCTCGCGCTGCTGCTCACCGGCGACGAGCACTCGGCGCAGGACCTGGTGCAGACGAGCCTCGCGAAGCTCTACCTCGCCTGGGACCGGCTCGACGACCGCCACCATGTCGACGCCTACGCCCGCCGGATCCTGGTCAACGAGCACCGCACCGCCTGGCGCCGCCCGTGGCGCCGGCGCGAGGTCGTGACCGACAGCCCACCTGACCGCGCCGGGTCGACGGTCGAGTACGACGGCACGCGCGAGGCCGTCTGGCACTTCGTCGCCTCCCTGCCGCCGCGTCAGCGCGCCGTGATCGTGCTGCGCTACTACGAACAGCTCACCGAGAACGAGATCGCCGAGATCCTCGGCATCTCCGTCGGCACCGTGAAGTCCCAGGCGAGCCGGGCCATCGCCGCCCTGCGCACCCGCCTGCCCGAGGAGCAGTCATGAGCGGCCCCGAGGAACTGCTGAGCGATGCACTGCATGACCAGGTCGACCACCGCACCCTCCCCTCGACCCCGATGAGCGCGGTCGTGTCGACGGCGCACCGGTTCCGGCGGCGCCGCCGGGTCCGGACCGGCCTGGTCGCCGCGGCCGTCGTCGCCGTGCTGGCCACGCCGTTCGTCCTCGACGCCAGGCACGACCCCGGGACCAGTCCGGCGCCCGCCGGTCCGCCGTCGACCTACTGGTCGCCGACCGACGCCGACCCGCGCGTCCTGCTCGCGAACGTCGCCCTCGGCGACCCGCCCGCCGTGCCGTGGATCGACGGCAGCGACTACGTGGCCGCCGACGGCACCCGCACGACGCTCCCGGTCGACCAGATCGGCGCGGCGACGCCGTACCGAGGGGGCTTCCTGGTCGCGAAGCACGCCGAAAAGGTCACCCTGCTCGACAGTCAGCTGAGCCAGGTCTGGCGGGAGTGCGGCTTGTCGCACTTCGCGGTCAGCGACGACGGCCTGCGTACGGCGTACCAGACCGCCAACTGTCCTGGCCCCATGGACGGAACCCTTCACTTCGGTCGGACGGACGGGTCCGACGAGCGGACCGCGTACCTGCGGCCGGTGGGTCGTCCCGTCGGCTTCCTCGGCGACAGCGTCGTGGTCAGCTCGTACAACCTACGACCGCCCGTGCTGGTCGACCCCGGCGGCACGTCCACCAGCATCGACGTCCTGCGGTCCGTGGGCGGTGTCAACGAGCGTCTCGGTCTCGTCAGCGGACAGCACACGAGTAGTGGAGACGTACGCGTCGTCGGCGCCGTGGTGGACCCCCGCACGGGCGTCGTCAAGTGGCAGCTGCCGGACTGGAGCCTCGACGCCTTCAGCCCCGACGGGTCGATGGTCGTCGGCACTCAGCTCGACAAGAGCAGCCTCGGCGTGGCGGTCTTCGACGCCGAGACCGGCGAACGGCTGCACGAGTTCGCGCTACCCCGGGACTTCCGGGCCAACCGGGTGGCATGGGAGGACGACGAGCACCTGCTGATGACCACGACCCAGATCCACACCCAGGCGATCCTGCGCACCACCCTCGAGGGCGCCATCCAGCGCGCGACCGAGACCGCGCCGTACAACCCCGAGGGCCAGCGGTTCGGCCTGGCCCCGAACCTCTTCCCCTGACAACCCGACAGGCCCATCGCGCGTCGAACGGACGTGATCGCGTTCCTGCTGATGGTCCTCACCGCACTGACGGGGTCGTCGGTGCCGTACGCCGGCGGACAGCTGGTGACCGACGACCGGTGGTTCGAGGGGACGGTGGGTCTGCACCTCATGCGGGACGGACGTGAGGTGGCGGCGTGGTGCTCCAGCGGGGCGCCGATCCGCTCCGCTGACCTAGTGGCGTGGGTGACGCTGGTCTGCCCGGAGTCCGGCGAGATCGGGGCGACCGTGCTGCACCGGGCCAGGGTCGACGGCAGCCATCGGGTCGACCAGCGGCTGCCCCGCCGGACGGACACGAGCGGCTCGGTGAGCCTGCTCCGCTTCCGTGGCGACGACCTCGTCTACCGGAGCATCGATGGCGACGTCTGGAGGACCGACCTGGTCGCGCCGCCACGCCGGATCCGGGACCGCTGAGCGAGGATTGCAACCATCCGGGACCCACTCGCGTCTAGGGCGTGTGACGGTGGCGGAGATGGGAGCAGCGATGACGGACCGGGACGCCGACTTCACGGCGTACCTCCAGGCCCGCCAGGGCCGGCTGCTGCGTACGGCGTACCTGCTCACCGGTGACCAGAGCGAGGCCGAGGACCTGCTGCAGACCTCGCTCGCCAAGCTCTACCTGGCGTGGGACCGGGTGCACGACCGGGAGTCGATCGACGCCTACGTCCGCCGGATCATGGTCAACGAGCACAACTCGCTCTGGCGCCGCGCCTGGCGCCGGCGGGAGCAGCCGACCGACCAGGTCCCGGAGCCGCCGACCGCGCCGACGTCGTACGACGACGGTGTCAGTGCCGCGCTGTGGGCGACCGTCCAGACGCTCCCGCGCAAGGCACGAGCGGTGCTGGTGCTGCGCTACTACGAGGAACTGACCGAGGCCGAGACGGCCGAGGTGCTCGGCATCGCGGTCGGCACCGTGAAGTCCCAGACCAGCCGGGCGCTCGCGACCCTCCGGGACCGCGTCGCCGACGACCAGACCATCGACCTCGGGGAGGGCGAGCGATGAGCACCCAGGATGACCTCGGCCGCACGCTGCGCGAGCACGCCGACGGCATCGACAGCCGGCCGCTCACGCTCGGCGACGTACGCGGTCGGGCCCGGCAGATCCGCCGGCGTCGGGCCGCTGCCGTGGCCGGCGGTGTCGCCCTCGTCGCGGCGGTCGTGCTGCCCGCGGCGCTGCTCGTCGGCGCCGGTGGCGACAGGTCCGAGCCGGACCCGACAAAGCCCAGCCCGACCCGCGCCGTCGACCCCAACGACTCGGGCGTCCCGACGCTGCAGGACGGCGTCATCATCTATCAGGACGGCCCGCGAATCCCGCTGCCCGGCGACCTGCGCGACACCGCCGACGCCTTCGCGGTCCTCGGCACCGACCGGTACGTCGTCCTCTCCCCCGCCCCGGACGGCGAACGGGTAGCCACCCTGGTCGACGGGGCCGGGCAGGCCCTGGACGAGTTCCCGCTCTACAGCGGCATCACCCCCGGGCCGGGCGGGACCTCGGTCGCCTGGATCGAGCCGGACCGGACCCTGCACCTGCTCGTGGCCGGATCCGACGAGCCGCGCACCATCGCGCTCGGCGACGTCCGGCCGACCCAGACGGCAGCCATCGCGGGCGACTGCGCCGACCGGTGCACGATCGCCGTCCGCACCGCCCGCGGTGGCGAGGTCGGCGGCACCGTCCTGGTGACCGCGGACGGCACGGTCACCGACGGCCCCGCCGCCGTACCCGCTGTCACCGCTATCTCGCCGGATGGCTCGCTGATCGCGGGCTTCGACTCCGTCGCGGACGACGACGTCCACCTCTGTGGCGGCATGTACGACGTCGGGGTCGGCGACTTCGTCTGGGACGAGTGCGAGGACAACGCCTTCCAGTTCTCGCCGGACGGCGCGCTGGTGGCGACCTCCTTCGGCGAGGGCATGGGGCCCACCGGCGTACGCATCCGGGACGCGCACAGCGGCACGACCGTCGCCGAGCTCGGTGGAGGCTGGATCGCCAGCTCCGCCTGGGAGGACGCGACACACCTGCTCGCCGTGGTCGTCGAGGAGGACGGGTCGACGTCGCTCCAGCGGATCGGCCTCGAGGGTCCACCCGAGACGGTGCTCGACGGCTTCATGACCGGTGGCGAGGAGCCGTGGGCGCCGATCAGCCTGCCGATCACCTAGTCCCCGCCGATGTCCCCGCCGATGTCCCCGCCGATGTCCCCGCCGATGTAGCCAAAAGTCGGAGGCAACCGGACGTCGACCGTCGGTAGAGTTTCGGACCGTGTTCGCCTCTCTCGGCCGTCTGGCCTCTCGTCGTCCTTGGTTCGTCATCGCCGGCTGGATCGTCGTCACGGTCCTCCTGGTGCTCTTCGCCCCCAAGGTGGACTCGACGACGGACCAGGCGGACTTCCTGCCCGACAAGTACGAGTCGATCAAGGCGTACTCGCTCATCGACGAGGCCTTCCCGCAGCAGCAGGACGCCGGCGCGACGATCGTGTTCGACCGGACCGACGGCGACCCACTCACCGACGCCGACGTGGCCGAGATCCAGAAGGTCGTCGACGGCCTCGACCTGCCGCCGGTCTTCACGAAGGCCGAGGACCCGCAGGTCTCGCCGACGAAGCAGGTCGCCATCGTCAACCTCGCGCTGGACCCGGACGCGACGGGCCAGGACCCGGACGAGTACAACCAGGTCAAGGACCTGCGCGACGACCTGTCGAAGGCCACCGACGACACCGACCTGCGCGCACAGACGACCGGCAACCTGCCGCAGACCTACGACCAGGCCGAGTCCGGCAGCAACGCGGAGGCGATCGTCGGGCTCGCGACCGTCGTCCTGATCCTCGTGCTCCTCGGCATCATCTTCCGCAGCGTCATCATCGCCCTGATGCCGATCCTCGCCGTCGGTCTGATCCTCTCGCCGGTGTCGTCGGCGCTGATCAACATCGCGGCGAAGCTCTTCAACCTGCAGAAGGACGACTCGACGACCGTCATCCTCATCGTCGTCCTGTTCGGCATCGGCACCGACTACATCCTCTTCTTCCTCTTCCGCTACCGCGAGCGCATGCGTGCGGGCGACGAGCACAAGGTCGCCGTGGAGCAGGCACTGAAGCGGGCCGGCGAGGCGATCGCGTCTGCGGGAGCCGCGGTCTTCGTCGCGTTCATGACCCTCGCCCTCTCGTCGCTCGGCATCTTCCGCTCCATTGGCCCGTCGCTGGCGATCGCCGTCGGGGTCACCCTGGTGGCCGCCCTGACCCTGTTCCCGGCCCTGGTGTCCGTGCTCGGCAAGGCCCTGTTCTGGCCGTCGAAGAAGTGGAAGCAGCCCTCGGCCGGCACCCGCTTCGGCAAGATCGGCAAGTCTCTCGGCAAGCACCCGGTCCGGTACGTCGTGGCGTCGGGCGGAACGCTCGCCGTACTCACGGTCTTCGCCTTCAGCTTCAACCCGACCTTCGACCTCGGGTCCTCGAGCTCGGCGTCCAACGTGGAGTCCGCGGAGGCGACGAAGACGCTGGAGGACGGCGGATTCTCGGCCGGCGCGACCCAGCCGACGCCGATCGTCCTGCACTCCTCCGACGACCTAACCCAGGCCGAGGTCGACCAGTTCGCGGCCGGGCTGAAGGACGTCGACGGCATCGGGCAGGTGCTCGGCGACACCGGGACGATCTCCCCGACCGACCCCTCGACGGCGATCGTGATGACGGTCCTCGACGAGGATCCGGCATCGGATGCGGCGCTGGCGGCCGTCCGCGACACCATCAGGCCGGCGGCCCACGACCTGGCACCCGAGGGCACCACGGCGTACGTCGGCGGCATCACCTCGGTGTTCGTCGACTTCCAGGCGGCCATGAACCGCGACTACAAGGTCGTCTTCCCGGTCGCCGCGGTGATCATCATGCTGATCCTCGCGCTGCTGCTGCGGTCCCTGGTGGCCCCGCTCTACCTGATGGTCTCGGTGGGCCTCGGGTTCGGCGCCACGCTCGGGGCGTCGGTCATCGTCTTCCAGCACGTCCAGGGCCACAACGGCCTGATCTTCCTGCTGCCGATCTACATCTACCTGTTCGTGGTCGCGCTCGGCACCGACTACAACATCTTGATGATCGCGCGACTCCGGGAGGAGTCTCGCGAGGGCAAGTCACCACGCGATGCGGCGGCCGAGGCCGTCCATCACGCCGGCCCGACCGTCGCGGCCGCCGGCCTGATCCTCGCCGGCACCTTCGCCTCCCTGATGCTCGCCGGCAACTCGCTGCTGGTGTCGATGGGCTTCGCGATCTCGTTCGGCATCGCGGTGTCGGCCTTCGTGATGGCGATGTTCTTCACCCCGTCGCTGACCGCGCTGCTCGGGCACGCCGCCTGGTGGCCCGGCCACGGGGACGAGAAGGCCCCGGAGGAGCTCCCCGAGCCTCAGCCGGAGGACGCGCCGGCGCCGTAGCGAAGAGGTAGTCCCTGACGTTTCCGGGCTTCTCAGGCCCGAATGACCCCGAGAACGTCAGGGACTATCCCGGCAAACGCCTCACACCAGCACCGTCGTCACCGGCTGCGAGGAGTCGGCGGGCAGGTCGAGGGCGGACGGCGTACGACCGCGGGCGACCATCTCGGCGCCGAGGGCGGCGACCATCGCGCCGTTGTCGGTGCACAGGCCGGGGCGCGGCACCCGCACCCGGATGCCGGCGGCGGTGGCGCGCTCCTCGGCCATCGCGCGCAGCCGTGAGTTCGCGGCGACGCCACCGCCGATCAGGATGTCCTCGATGCCCTCGCTGAGGGCGGCGTCGATCGCCTTGCGGGTGAGTACGTCGCAGACGGCCTCCTGGAAGCTCGCCGCCACGTCGGCGACCGGCACCGGCTCCCCCGACCGCTCGCGCGCCTCGACCCAGCGCGCGACGGCCGTCTTGAGCCCGGAGAACGAGTAGTCGAAGCGGTGCCGCTCCAGGTCGCGCCGGGCGGTGAGACCCCGCGGGAAGTCGATGTAGACGCTGCTGCCCTCGCGCGCCACCCGGTCGATGTGCGGCCCGCCCGGGAACGGCAGCCCGAGCAGCCGCGCGACCTTGTCGAACGCCTCGCCGGCCGCATCGTCGATGGTCGCACCCATCGGGTCGACGCCGACCGTGACGTCCTCGACGCGCAGCAGGCTGGAGTGGCCGCCGCTGACGAGCATCGCCAGGCAGGGCTCGGGCAGCGGGCCGTGCTCGAGCTGGTCGACAGCCACGTGCGCGGCGAGGTGGTTGACGCCGTAGATCGGCTTGCCCAGACCGATCGCGAGGGCCTTGGCGGCGGCGACCCCGACCATCAGCGCGCCGGCCAGGCCGGGGCCGCTGGTCACCGCGATCGCGTCGATGTCGGTGAGCTGGACGCCGGCGGTCTCGCAGGCCCGCTCGATCGTGGGCACCATCGCCTCGAGGTGCGCGCGGCTGGCGACCTCGGGCACCACCCCGCCGAAGCGCGCGTGCTCGTCGACACTGCTGGCGATCGCGTCCGCGAGCAGCGTGTGGCCGCGGACGATGCCGACACCGGTCTCGTCGCAGGAGGTCTCGATCCCGAGGATCAGTGGCTGGTCGGTCACGGTACCCATTGTGCCGACCCGCCGAGGCCGCGCTTCACACCGTCGGCGGCCCCACGTACGTTGAGGTGGTCCAGACCACCACTCGACAGGAGAGTCCATGCACGTCTCGGGACGCACCATCACCCGTTCACTCGTTGCCACGACCGCCGTGGCCCTCATCGCCGCCGGGGCCGTCCCGGCCACCCAGGCTCGGACAGCAGAGGCCGACCGACCGGCGCGAGCCGCACTCGCGCCACGCACCGAGTTCACGATGGCCGCCGACGGCTCCACCGGCGCCGAGGTCAGCGGCGAGCGGATCCCCAACATCGACTCCGTGAAGTCCACGATCCGCGCCTACTACAACGCCACGAACGGGATCGCCGACAAGACGGCCTCGCCGTACATCAGCGAGATCACCAAGATCTCCGGCGACGCCCTCGCCGCGCTCCCCGCCGTCGACCCGGCCGCCAAGAAGGCCGTCGTGCTGGACGCCGACGACACCACGCTGTGGACCTACGACATGGAGGACGCGGCGATGAAGTTCAACTTCGACCCCGCCCTCCAGGACGTCTGGGTCCAGGACAAGAGGTTCCCGGCCACGCCGTCGATGGTCGCGTTCGTGACCGCCGTCCAGGCCAAGGGGTACGACGTCTTCGGGCTCACCGGACGCAGCTCCGCCCAGGAGGACGCGACCCTGACCAACCTGACCAACGTCGGCTACACCGGCTTCACCAACGCCAACTTCTTCACCAAGTGGGTGGCACCCGCCGACAAGCCGGCGTACGTCACCTGCGCGACGGAGAAGTGCACGACGGTCGAGTACAAGGCCGGCACCCGCAAGCACATCGAGCAGGACCTCGGCTACGACATCGCGCTCAACGTCGGCGACCAGTGGTCCGACCTCCAGGGCGGGTACGCCGACGCCACGCTCAAGCTGCCCAACCCGACGTACTACCTGCCCAGCCCCAACATCGCCGGCGCGCCCGCGAGCGACGCCGCGATGACGCCGCAGACGCGCTTCTCGATGCGTCCAGACGGTTCGAGCGGACGCACCCAGGCCGGCGAGCGGATCCCCAACATCGACTCCGTGAAGTCCACGATCCGCACCTACTACGGCGCCACCGACGGCATCGCCGACAAGTCGAGCTCGCCGTACATCCGCCAGCTCGACCGGCTGACCATCGCCTGGGCACGCCAGGTGAAGAGCTCCTGCAAGGCGGCCACGAAGCCGACGAAGAGCAAGCACCACAAGGCCCGCAAGCACCGCGCCGCCGTGGTGTTCGACGCCGACGACACGACGCTGTGGACCTACGACATGGAGGACGCGGCGATGAAGTTCAACTTCGACCCCGCCCTCCAGGACGTCTGGGTGCAGGGGAAGAAGTTCCCGGCGACGCCGAAGATGAGTCGCGTGATCCGGGCCGCCGAGCGCGGCGGCTGCAAGGTCGTCGGCGTGACCGGCCGCAACGACGGCCAGAAGAAGGCGACCATCGCGAACCTCAACAAGCTGTACGGCGCCGGCACCTTCAAGCCGCGCTGGTACTTCACCAAGTGGACCGGCGTCGGCAGCAGCCAGCAGCCGTCGTACATCACGTGCAAGGCCGAGAAGTGCACGACGGTCGAGTACAAGTCGCAGACCCGGCGGCACCTCAAGCGCGACCTGAAGCTGCCGGTCGTGGCCAACTTCGGCGACCAGTTCAGCGACCTGAAGGGCGGCTACGCCAAGCGCTCCTACAAGCTGCCGAACCCGACGTACTACCTGCCCTGACCACCACAGCCGCGGACCAGGCCGCGGCGCAGGACGACCGCAGTGGCGCCGTCGCGGTAGTAGCGGCGGCGCCGGTCGACCTCGACGAAGTCCCGGGCGGCGTAGAACGCCAGGGCGCCGTCGTTGTCCTCGCGCACCTCGAGCAGGAGCCGGTCGGCTCCGCCCTCGCGGGCCAGGGCGACGACGGCGTCGAGGAGCTCGGTGGCCACGCCGGTACGCCGGTGGCCGGGGTCGACCGCGATCCGCTGGAGCTCCGCGATGTCGGCGACCACGCTGGCGGTCGCGTGTCCGACAACGCTCTTCCCACCACCCGGGGCCTCCGCCTCCGCCACCAGGTAGCTGATCGTCGGCAGGTTGCCGACGACACCCTCGCGGACCAGGCCCTCCGACCAGGCGTCGGCGCCGAGGTTGTCGGCCTCGAGGTCGGCGATGACCGGCACGTCGGCGGCGGTCGCCGGCCGGACGCTCACGAGACCGGCTTGGCGGCGTGCGCGGCCACCGCGTCCGGGCGGCGCAGGTAGAGCGGCTCTGGGTCGGACAGCTCGGCGCGCTCCTCGGCCACGCAGCGCGCCAGCCACCCCGCGCTCGGCGCCTCCGGGCCGACCCGGTGCGGGAACGCCTCGGGATAGAGCAGCGCGCCCTGGCCGACCACCGGCGCATCGGTGGCGAGGACCGCGGGCTTGTCCACCACCGGGCCCTCGAGACGGGTGCCGGCGGCGTCGTACCGCGCGAGGTAGACCTCCTTGCGCCGGGCGTCGGTCGCGACCACGAAGTCCTCGGTGACCGCGCCCGTGTCGGCCGCCTCGATCGCGAGGGCGTCGAGCGAGCAGACGCCGTACACGGGGATGCCGAGCACGAACCCCAGAGTCCGGGCCGTGACGAGGCCGACCCGCAGGCCCGTGAACGGGCCCGGCCCGATGCCGACCGCCACGGCGGTGAGGTCCTGGCGGACGATGCCCGCGGTCGTCATCGCGAGATCGATCAGCGGAGCCAGTTGCTCGGCGTGCTTCATCGGCCGCTCGGCGAGGTGCTCGGTGACCACGCCACGGATCACACCGTCGGAATCTGCGTCGGCGTCGTACAGGGCCACGGAGACCAGCGGGGAGGCGGTGTCGAAGGCGAGCAGCACGCCCCGAATCTAACGTGTGGACGAACCCTTGCCGTCCTGTGGATCTCTTGTTGCCCGCTTGTGAGGGTCCGGGTCATAGTGTTCGTGAAGTAACAACGGCCGACGCGGAACGTGGGGATCCGCGGGCTCTGGGGGGAGTGCCTCGGCCGGTTCCGGAAGACCCGCTCCGCGCGCTTGGCTTCGGCCCTGAAGGCGGACGGGTCTTCTGTCTATTTCAGCCCCGGATCTCCACGGCCACGTCCAGCTGGCCGGCGTGCCGGGCGTACTCCGCCAGCACGTGGAAGCAGATCCACTCCAGGCTCGGTGGATCAGCGGCGAACCGGCCGCCCGGCGAGGCCGTGGCGTCGAGCGGGAAGTCGCGCAGGATCGCGGTGGTGCGCGCACCGATCGCCGTCAGTCGCTCCGCGAGCTCCTCGGCCGTGACGTCCTCGGCGACCACCCACCGGGCGTCACCATCTCGATTGGCTTCGGGGTCCCACGGCTCGTCCGCGGTCCAGTCGCCCCACGGCTCGTCGACCGGCTCCCCCAGGAAGCCCCAGACGAACCAGCGCTGCTCCATGTGCAGCACGTGGTTGAGCAGCTCGATCGGCGCCCACCCGCTCGGCAGCGTGCTGCTCCGGCGTACGTCGCCGGGCAGGGCGAGCACCGTGGCGGCGATGTCCTCGCGCACCCAGTCCAGGTACGCCGCCCAGCGGCTCGCCCCCGCCGGGCCCCGCTTCTCCGGCTCGCGGTCGTCGCGCGCCACCCGCTGGTCCTCGGTCACTGTCGAAGTGTAGTGAGATGCCCAGCTGGAGCGTCGCGACGAACATCTATGCAAGATTCTGGTTTCACTTTGCATAGAGTTGGCATACTCTCGACGCATGCCCCAGGACAGAGCATGAAGGTCCCCGCCCAGCCGCCGAGCTTTGACGACTTGATGAGAACCGTGCTGGAGGGAGAGAACGCTGTCAACGCGCTCCTGGCGTCCCAGGGCGCCTCGATGGCAGGCGAGTACCTGTCATGGGAGCGAGCCAGGTTCAAGAAGCCACCGCATGAACTCACCCACGAAGAGTGGTGGTTCGGGATCAAAATGGCCCGCCGCGGGTCCAACCGCGAACTTCGGTTGTTGATTGACAAAAAAGGCGTTCCATTCACGTTCAACCTCCCGGATGTGCTTCTGAAGCTCATTGATGAGATCAACAGAAGTGCCAGCGGCAGCATCTCCATCAGCGAGGAGGTGACGAACCCGAGCACTCGGGACCGGTACATCGTGAGTTCGCTGATCGAGGAGGCGATCACATCGAGCCAACTCGAGGGAGCCTCCACCAGCCACCGCGTCGCAAAAGAGATGCTCCGGTCAGGGCGCCCACCTCGCGATCACTCCGAACGAATGATCCTGAACAACTTCAATGCGATGAAGGCGATCGTCGAGTTCCAGCATGAGGAGCTCACGCCCGAACGCGTCTGCGAGATCCATCGCATGGTGACCGACGGAACCCTTCCAGATCCAACCATGGCGGGACGGCTCCAAACCGAGGAGGACGATCGCATAGCGGTCTGGGGCGAGGGCGACCAGTTGCTACACAGTCCTCCACCAGCGAGCGAACTGCACGATCGGTTGCAGCGGCTATGCGACTTCGCCAACGGAGATGCCGACAGTGACGAGTTCTACCTGCCACCCGTGCTTCGAGCGATCGCGATTCACTTCATGGTCGGATACGACCACTACTTCGAGGACGGGAATGGACGCACGGCCCGCGCGCTCTTCTACTGGAGCATGCTTCGCCAAGGCTACTGGCTCACCGAGTTCTTGACCATCTCAACCATTCTGAAGAGCGCGCCCGCCCAATACGGTCGGAGTTTCCTCCTGACCGAACAAGATGAAGGCGACCTCACGCACTTCTTCCTCTATCACTGCCAAGTGATCACGAGAGCGATTCAAGCGCTGCACGAATATTTGGCCAGAAAGGCCGAAGAGGTTCGAGGTCTTCAAGCGCGAATGGCGGCCCGGCTCATCGACTTCAACCATCGACAGGTCGCCCTGCTCGAACACGCCATCAAGAATCCGGGGGACGTCTACACGGCCAAGTCACATGCAATCAGCCACAACGTCACGTCTCAGACGGCCCGCCAAGACCTCGGCGACCTGGAGGCGCGGGGACTGTTGACCCACATCAACGTCGGACGCAAGGCGGTGTGGTCGGCGGTACCCAACTTGTCGGATCGTCTCCGATGACAGAAGTGAGCCAAATTTTTGTTTGGCTTACCATAGTTCTTGCATAGGCCGCCGCACGCCGGCGCCGAGGTCACTCACGGCGCGTCACACCATCATCTTCCCAGTTCAGCGCGTTCTTCTTGCTCGGCTGCACGCGCGGCGGCTCCCCCGGCATCTTGGGATAGTCCGGCGGGAAGTTCAGCTCGCCGCCGGGCAGCTCCTCCCAGAGCTTCAGCAGCGGCTCCAGCGAGTGGGCCGTGTCGTCGACGCCCGCCCACGGATCGCCGTCGGCCAGCCGGTCGGGGACCGTGAAGAGGTTGTAGTCGCGCGGGTCGGTCACGCCGGCCAGCTCGTCCCAGGTCATCGGGGTCGAGACGGGGGCGCCGGGCAGCGGCCGCAGGGAGTACGCCGAGGCGATGGTGCGGTCGCGGTTGTTCTGGTTGAAGTCGACGAAGATCCGCTCGCCGCGCTCCTCCTTCCACCACTCGACGGTCACCCCGTCGTCGCGGCGGGCGAGCTCGCGGCCGAAGCCGATGGCGGCGTGCCGCAGGTCGGTGAACTCCCACTCGGGCTTGATCCGCACGAAGATGTGGACGCCCCGGTTGCCCGACGTCTTCGGGTAGCCGGTGATGCCGAGCTCCTCGAGCAGCTCCCGGGCGACTCCCGCCACCCGGACGGCGTCGCCGAACGACGTGCCCGGCTGGGGGTCGAGGTCGATCCGCAGCTCGTCGGGGTGGTCGACGTCCTCGCGGCGTACCGGCCAGGGATGAAAGACCAGGGTGCCCATGTGCGCGCACCAGACGGGTACCGCGATCTCGGTCGGACAGATCTCGTCGGCGGTCCGACCGGACGGGAAGGTGACCTGGACGGTCTCGAGGTAGTCGGGCGCGCCCTTGGGCACCCGCTTCTGGTAGAACGCGTCGGCGCCCTTGTCCTGCGGTCCGGTCGCGAGCCTCATCCCCGGTCGTACGCCGGAGGTCCAGCGCTCAAGGGCGGTCGGCCGGTCCCGGAGCGCACGCATCAGCCCGTCGTCGACGCTCGCGAAGTACTCCGCCACCATCAGCTTGGTGACCTCGGGCGTACTGTCGGTGGCCTCGTAGATCACCCGGTCAGGGCTGGAGACGCGGACCGCGCGGCCGCCGGCGTCGACCTCGGCGGCAGGTGTCTTCGGCATGGGGCCACGCTAGCCGGGTCGTCCGCCTGAGAAGCACCTATAGCTAGCCGAGAGGCGGACGACCCGAGCTACAGCAGGGAGTTGGGCTCGAAGCGCGGACGACGGTCGAGGTCGTCCTTGGCCGGGCGGACGAACTCGAACGCCGCCGTCGTCACGACCTGGTTCGAGCCGTCCAGGAGTCCGCGCGCGCAGTCGGCGTGCATCGGCGGGAGGTGGAAGGCGTTGCGGCCGACCTCCTCCGCCGACCCGACGAACGCGATCGGCCGGCCCAGCGGGCGGGCGCACACGCCGCAGATCCGGCTCAGCGCGCACCGGGTGACCCAGGCGCGGTCCATGGTCGAGATGCCCACGTCGGCGCTCACGCGGACTGGGTCCGGTAGTAGCCACCGGTCTCGGTACGGCGTACCGGCCGCTCGGCGTCGGTACGGCGACCGCGGTCGATCGACGGTGACGGCGGCTCGGGCTGGTCGGAGGACGTCATCGAGTTCGGCAGCGAGAGCTTCATGATGGTGCGCAGCGCTTGGCCGTACTGGTGGTGCAGCGGCCCGGTCGTGTACGGGATGTCGTACTTCTCGCACAGCGCCTGCACCTTGACCGCGATCTCCGGGTAGCGGTTGCTCGGCAGGTCCGGGAAGAGGTGGTGCTCGATCTGGAAGCCGAGGCTGCCGGACAGGACGTGCAGCAGCCGGCCGCCCTCGAAGTTGGCCGAGCCGAGCATCTGGCGCAGGTACCACTCCGCGCGGGTCTCGTCCTCGAGCTCCTCCTCGGTGAAGTGCAGCGCCCCGTCGGGGAAGTGCCCGCAGAAGATGATCATGTAGGACCACAGGTTGCGCGCCAGGTTGGCGGTTGCGTTGGCCTTGAGGGTCGCCTTCCACTGCCGGCCGCTGAGCGCGGGGTAGACGACGTAGTCCTTGATCACCTGGTTGCGACCCTTGCGCGCGATCTGGCGCAGCTGCCGCTTCATCTCCTTCGGGTCCTTCTCGCGCTTGCGGATCGCCTCGAGGTCGAGGTCGTGCAGCGCGACACCCCACTGGAAGAGCCCGGCGAGCAGCGCGTTGAAGACGGGCTGGCCGAGGTAGACCGGGTGCCACTTCTGCTCCCGGGCCATCCGCAGCACGCCGTACCCGATGTCGTTGTCGTGCCCGAGCACGTTGGTGAACTGGTGGTGCACGTAGTTGTGCGAGTGCTTCCACTGCTCGGCGGGCTGGGCGGTGTCCCACTCCCAGTTGGAGGAGTGGATCTCCGGGTCGTTCATCCAGTCCCACTGGCCGTGCATGACGTTGTGCCCGATCTCCATGTTCTCCAGGATCTTGGCGACGCCGAGCAGGCTCGCGCCGGCAATCCAGGCCGGCGTCCGGGTCTTCTTGGAGTGCAGGCCGGCGAGCAGGGTGGCCCGGCCGGCAGCGGCGAGGCCACGCTGCACGGTGATGACGCGGTTGATGTACGCCGCGTCCTTGTCGCAGCGCGACTCCTCCACCTCGGCGCGGATGGCGTCGAGCTCGCGGCCGAGCTGCTCGACCTCCTCCTCGCTGAGGTGGGTGTACTCCTTGACGTCCGCAATAGCCATCGGAAGGTCCTTTCGGTGATCGAGTGCCGCGAGCCTGCGAGCGGCGTATCGAGATCAGATGTCGAGGGTGCAGTCGCCGACCGGGACGGTCACGCAGGTCTGCACCTGTTCGTTGGGCTGGGAGAACTCGTTGCCATTGCGCAGGTCGCGGACCGTGCCCGCGACGAGCGTCAGCGTGCAGGTGTGGCAGATCCCCATCCGGCAGCCGTACGGCATGCCGACGCCGGCGCTCTCGCCGGCCTCGAGGACGGTGGTGGCGCCGTCGACGTCGGTGGTCTTGCCGGTGGTCTGGAACGTGATCGTGCCGCCCTCGCCGCCGTCGCCGCCCAGCTCCAGCGAGAAGCGCTCGAGATGCAGCTGGTCGTCGAGACCGGCGTCCGCCCAGTAGGACTCGACCGCGTCGAGCATCGGCGCCGGGCCGCAGGCCCAGGTCTCGCGGTCGCGCCAGTCGTCGCAGAGGGTGTCGAGAGCCGTCAGCGACAGCATCCCGTCGAGGTCGGTGTGCAGCCGGTGCACGGTCAGCGACTCGTGCCGCTCCTCCAGCGCCGCCAGCTCGTCGCGGAAGATCATCCGCTCGGCCGTCGGCGACGAGTAGTGCAGGACGACGTCCGGCATGGTGCCCCTGCGGTCCAGCGTGCGGAGCATCGCCATCACCGGCGTGATCCCACTGCCCCCGACCAGGAAGAACATCTTCGCCGGCGGCGGGTCCGGGAGCACGAAGTCGCCGCTCGGCAGAGCCAACCGGACGATGGTGCCGGGCTCCAGACCGTTGACCAGGTGGGCCGACAGCTTGCCCTCGGGCATCGCCCGGACGGTGATGGAGATGGTCCGTCCGCGGCGCAGCGGCGGGGAGCTGACGGAGTACGAGCGCCACTGGAACTTGCCGTCGACCTGCACGCCGATCCCGACGTACTGGCCGGGGCGGTGGTCGTAGCGCCACCCCCAGCCCGGCCGGATCACGAGCGTCGCGGCGTCGTCGGTCTCGGGCCGCACCTCCTCGATCCGTCCGCGCAGCTCCCGCTCGCTCCACAACGGGTTGAGGAGCCGCAGGTAGTCGTCGGGGTGCAGTGGGGTGGTCAGCTTGGCGCCGGCACTCCGCACGCCTCCCCAGGTCAGCGCTCGTGGGGTCACCTCAGAAAGTGCAACACTCGTTTACACTCTGTGTCAACCTTTCTCGGCAGGCCGTCCGGTCGATTGGGCCCGATCGACTAGATTTGGGGCATGGCCTACAACGTGGACAAGACCGACGAGCAGTGGCGCGAGGAGCTCTCGCCGGAGGAGTACGCCGTGCTGCGCCAGGCCGGCACCGAGCGGGCGTTCGTCGGCGAGTACACCGACACCGAGACCAAGGGCGTCTACTCCTGCAAGGCCTGCCACGCCAAGCTCTTCGAGTCGGACACCAAGTTCCACTCCGGGTGCGGCTGGCCGTCCTTCTACCAGCCGATCTCGGACACCGTCGAGTACATCGAGGACAGCTCCCACGGGATGAAGCGGGTCGAGGTCCGCTGCGCCAACTGCGGCTCGCACCTCGGTCACGTCTTCCCCGACGGCTACGGGACGCCCACCGGCGACCGCTTCTGCATCAACTCGATCAGCCTGACCCTCGAGCCCGCCGACAAGTAGGCCCTAGCGGCGCCGGATCTTCGTGGTGCGTGGCGACGTCCGGACCAGGCTCTCGTACGCCGTGGCAGAGGCCACGACCCGCACGGTGACCCGCTTGCCCACCTGAGCCCGCCGCAGGGTCCAGCGCAGCGACCGGGCGCCGGGGATCTTCCGCCCGGCGGCGTACCACTGCACCCGGAGCTGGGCGCCGGCGATCCGGGCGCCCCGGACCGCCAGGGTGCGTCCCACGAGCGGGCGTCCGGCGATCTCGAGCCCGGATCCGGCCAGGCGCCCCGGCGCCACCAGCACCCCGCCGGAGGTCACGGTCCGGGACGGGAAGTCGTCGGCGAGACCGGTCACCTCGACACTCAGGGACCTACCGAGCAGCGAGGCCGGGATGCGGTACCTCAGACCACTCGCGACGACGGCGCCGTCGGCGAGCCAGCGATAGGTGAAGCGGTCCGCGCCGTCCCACGCGCCGGCGCTCGCCTCGACGGTCGCGCCGACCCGGACGGCGCCGGCCACCGCGGGTGCCCGTCTGTTGGTGGGCGGCCCGCCGGTCCCGCAGGGGCCGGCGGCACGCTGCTGGCAGGCCTCGGGCGGCGGAGCGATCTCGTCGTAGTCGGGGGTGCCGCACGTGCTGGGGTCGCGGAGGTCGACGCCGTCGTCGTCCGCCGCGACCTTCGCGATCTCGGTGAAGGCGTCCGCGACCAGGTCGCGCGGGAGCGGTCCGTAGCCCAGCGGACCGGCGTACGTCTGACCCTCGCAGACGGCGTACGAGAGGAAGTCGACCAGCGTCTGGCGCTTTGCGGTGGTGATGCGCGGGTCGCTCGACGACGTCGGGACGATCGCGGACTCGTAGTGGGACAGCGGGTAGGCGCGCGGGTCCCCCGCGTCCCCGAGACCCACACTCACGCCGTAGCTCGACGGCCGGACGAAGTAGCCCGCGGCGTTCTCGACGCCCGCGACCGGCAGGTTCGCGGCCACGGCATAGCCGTTGCCGACGTACCCGATCGATCCGTTGTACGTCGACCTCAGCCAGTTCATGACCCCGTCGGCCCCCGACATCGCGACGTCCGACCCGGTCGACTTCCCACAGTGCAGGGGGAAGTACGCCGTCGCCGCCGTGGACCCGCCGTTGCACGGACCCCAGATCGACGGGAACTGCGTGCCGAGGTAGTCGGTGAACACCTGGGTGTCGCCGGTCCCGTCGGCGCGGACGACCGGCGTGATCGGCGTCGCGGGCAGGATCCGGCCGTTGTTGTCGGCCCTGATCGCGGGGTCGTCCCAGCTGGTGATCTGACCGGTGAAGATCCGCGCCAGCGTCTCGCCGGAGAAGCGCAGGCCCACCACGCGCCGCTCGCCGACCACGAGGTTGTACGCGAACGCGACGCCCGTCGCGACGAGCGGGACGTAGGCGTAGGGCCGCGCGCTGGCATCCGCACCCCCGGCGTACGGGAGGTCGGACACCCCGAAGTCGGTCGTGCCGGTCGCGTAGTCGTGCCGCCCCTGCATCGAGCCGCTGGCCGTGTAGACGACCCGGATGCCGTCCGTCGCGGTGACGGCGGCCCACTGGTTCAGCAGGTTCGCGGCCGAGCTCGAGCCCGAGCCCTGGACCAGCGCGTAGGTGCTGGCCGACGCGGGCTGCGGTACGACGACGCCCAGCGTCCCGACAACGGCCGTGGCCAGCAGGGCGCAGGTCGCGCGCAGTCCTCGTCGCAGCACCGTCGTCCCCCGGATCTCATGTTCGCCGAGGCAGCACGCTAGTCAGCCGGGACCCGTCTCCGCAGCAAAAGCAACTAACTCAACTGACTAACATCGAATGGACGAGGACGACCCCGTCGCCGTACGTCGTGTCCGCCCAGTCCTGGAGCGAGCCGTCGTCGTAGACGACCGAGACGACCACGTTGTGCCCGCGGACGTCCCCGCTGCCCTGGGCGCCCGGGATCGAGGCGACGTCGTCGGCGATCTCGGCCAGCTCCGCGGTGCTGTGCTTGACGGCCGGGACCGGGACGGCGAGCGACGGCGGAGGCGCGGCGTCGTACGACGCGGCCGGCACCGCCGACTCGACCGTCAACCGCTCACCGTCCCAGGTGCCGGTCAGCGCGAACTGACCCCACCGCACGTCGCCCTGGTGCTCGAACAGCTGCCGGTGGTCGGCCCAGTCCCAGCCGAGCAGCTCGGGCCCGCTGCACTGCGGCGGGTAGGACTCCGCGACCGGCCCGAGACACACCTCGGGAGTGCCGGTGTCCATGACGGTCACCAGGCCGTCGGTGTGGACCGGACCCGTCGCCGCCGGGAGGTACGGCGCCGGCACCACGCTCCCCCACTCGATTGCCGTGGCGTCGCCGTCGTCGCTCCCGCAGGCCGCGAACAGCACCAGGCAGAGCAGAGCCAGCGTCGTCTTCACGTCGGTACGACGTACGGCGTGCCGGCCCGGTTCCTGGTCGACGATCAGGGCAGCCGGTCGACCAGCTCGGCGATCTCGACCCGGGCGCCGGTGTAGAACGGCACCTCCTCGCGCACGTGCCGACGGGCCTCGGAGCCGCGCAGGTGCCGCATCAGGTCGACGATCCGGGACAGGTCGTCGGCCTCGAAGGCGAGGATCCACTCGTAGTCGCCGAGCGAGAAGCTGGCGACCGTGTTGGCGCGGACGTCCTTGTAGTCGCGGGCCATCTTGCCGTGGTCGGCGAGCATCCGGCGGCGCTCGGAGTCCTCGAGGAGGTACCACTCGTAGGACCGCACGAACGGGTAGACCGAGACGTGCCGCTTCGGCTCCTCGTCGCTCAGGAACGCGGGCACGTGGCTCTTGTTGAACTCCGCCGGCCGATGCAGCGCCATCTGCGACCACACCGGCGCGAGGCGCTGGCCGAACGCCGTACGGCGGAAGCGGTTGTAGGCGCCCTGCAGCTCCTCCGAGGTGGTGGCGTGCCACCAGACCATCAGGTCGGCATCGGCGCGGATCCCCGAGACGTCGTACACGCCGCGGACCACGACGTCGGCCTCGGCGAGCTCGGCGAAGAGCTTCTCGACCTCGGCGCTCTCGGCCGCGCGGTCGGCGTCCTCGTCGTCCGACATGGTGATGTCGAGCCGGAAGACCGACCACATCGTGTAGCGGATGGTGTCGTTGATGTCCCGGGCCTGCTGCGCCTTGCTCATGCGTCCATTGTGACGTGGCCTCAGTCGCGGCCGTAGCCCGCCTCCCGGGCCGCGATGATCGCCTCCGCCCGGCCGGCGGCGTGCAGCTTGGCGTAGATGCCCGAGACCGCGTTGCGCACGGTCTTGTTGGAGACGTAGAGCTCCCCGGCGATGGCGTCGTTCGACTTCCCGGCCGCGAGCAGCCGCAGCACGTCGCGCTCCCGGTCGGTGAGGTCGGGGAACGGCTCCGGTGCCGCCGGCGCCTGGAGCGCACCCGAGAAGTACGACGCCACCCGCGCCGCCAGTGTCGCCCCGAAGACCATGCCGCCTGCCGCCGCGGCCCGGATCGCGGTCTGCACCTCGTCGGCACCGGAGCCCTTGAGCAGGTAGCCGGACGCGCCGGCGCGGATCGCGCTGAGGACGGTCTCGTCGTCCTCGTTCATGGTCAGCATCACGACGCGGACCTCGGGCTGCCGGCCGGTGATCATCCGGGTCGCCTCGATGCCGTCGAGGTGCGGCATCTGGATGTCCATCACCACGACGTCGGGAGCGGCCTCGGCCACGACGTGGATCGCGTCGCGGCCGTCCTCGGCGGTCCCGACCACCTCGAGTCCGTCGAGAGCGCCGAGCAGGGACGCGAGCCCCTCGCGCACGATCTGGTGGTCGTCGACGACCACGACCCTGATGTCGGTCACGGGTTCCTCCTCAACGGGAGCCGGGTGCGGACGATCGTGCCACCGGACGGCGGACAGGTGATCTCGCTGGTGCCGCCGAGCTCCGCGGCGCGCTCGCGCAGGGACTGCAGGCCGACGCCGGCCTGCGCCTCGGCGGGGATGCCCACGCCGTCGTCGGCGATCTCGAGCAGGAGCGCGCCGTCGGTGGCCTCGATCCGCACCGTGCAGGCGGTGGCCGCGGCGTGCCGGGCCACGTTGGTCATCGCCTCGCTCGCGATCCGGAAGGCGGCGACCTCCACCGCCGCCGGCAGCGCGCCGAGGTCGTCGGCGACGACGGACGCGGGCGGTGCCAGGCGCTGGGCCTGCTGGCGCAGCGCACCGACCAGACCGAGGTCGTCGAGCGCCGGCGGCCGCAGGTCGTGCACGAGACGCCGTACGTCTGCCACGACCTCCTGGACCAGCTGGCTGGTGGCGGCGACCTGGGTCTTCGCGGTCTCGGGGTCCTGGTCGACCAGCAGCCGCGCCGACTCGAGCTGGAAGACGACGCCGCTGAGCGCCGGCCCGAGCCCGTCGTGCAGGTCGCGCCGGATCCGGCGCCGCTCCTCCTCGCGGGCCACGACCAGCCGCTCGCGGCTGTCCTGCAGTTCCTCGGCCAGCCGGCTGGTGCGGGCCGCGGTCGCCGCCTGGCGGACCAGGTCGCCGAGCAGCTCCTCGTCGCGGTGCGACAGCCGGCTGCGCAGGCCGCGCGCCGGGAGCACCAGCCGGCCGACCTCGACGTCGCGGTAGGCGATGGGGAGGGTGCGGGTCGCGGGCGGGCGCTCGCCGTACGTCGCGATCAGCTGCTCGCCACCGCTCCGGTCGACCTCGACGCTGACGAACCCGACCCCGAAGGCGGACGCGACGGCGCGGGCGACCGCGACCAGCTGCTCGCTGCCCTCGTCGGCGTTCTCGAGGGTGGAGGCGAGGCCCGCGACCGCGTCGTACGGCGTCGCGCGGGTGCCCAGCACCAGTCGGCGCACCCACCGCGAGAGCCGCTGCCGGACCGGGCCGTAGAGGAGCACGGTCGTGAGCAGCACGACGAGCACGACCTGCGACTGCTCCATCTCGTCGTCGAGCACGGCCGTCAGGGCCGCCACCACGCCGAAGTCGATCGCGACCAGCACCACGGCCAGCGCGGAGAGCACGACCGTGCGGCCGAGGAGGTCCTCGATGGAGACGATGCTCGGGTTGACGACGGCGACCGTCATCGCCACCGGCACCAGGGTGATGCAGACGAAGAACACGAGGCCGGCGAGCCCGCCGAGGTCCAGGAAGAGCGAGACCACGATGATCGCTGCGGTCACCAGCGCACCCCAGAGCAGCCAGCGCAGCTGGTCGCGCGCGGTGCCGGACGAGCGGCGATAGCGGTGGACGACGACACCGACCGGGACGACGAGCCCGACGACGGTGGCCGCCTGGAGGGTGCTGGTGAGCGGGTCCGCGATCCGCTCGAGCAGCCAGATCGTGGTCCAGTCGGGGTCGACGCCGGGCGGCAGGCCGGCGGTGGGTTGGTCCCAGGGCGCGACGACGAACGCGAACGCGCCGAGGCAGAGGACCGCCATGCAGACCCAGCTCGCGACACCCCAGGCACCGCGCACGAACCGGCCCTCGGGGAAGAGCAGCGGCAGCACCACGATCGTGGCCGGGAGCAACGAGGTGAACCGGGCGAGGAACCACACGGCGAGCGTCATGCCGGGCAGGGCGTGGTCGGTCACCAGGCCCAGCCGGACGTACGCCTCCGACAGTCCGTCGAGCGCCCAGAACAGGCCGACGGCACCCAGGGCCCAGCCGATCATCCGGTGCCCCGGGTGCCGCAGCACGACCGTCGAGAGCACGCCGAGGACGATGCCGACCAGGCCGGTGCCGATGCCGGTGCCGATCTCGACGTCGGCGCCGAAGGTGTAGATCTCCGGCCGGCCGTATGACTGCGTCTCCAGCAGCACGATCCCGACGACGCAGGCGGCGGCTGCCAACGGCGCGAGAGCAGCGACCGGCCAGGAGACCGGTCGCTGCTCAGCACTCACGGGCACATCATGACCGGAAAGCACGGTCACCGAAGTAGAACCCGGCCGCGGTCACCAGCAGCCAGATCGGGCCGGTCATGCCGGCCATGTACTGCAGCGGGGACATGCCGAGCACCATCGTCAGGCCACCGAGGACCAGCCCGACGCGGCCGATCCAGCGCGGTACGCCGGCGGACCGGCTGACCAGGTAGACCGCGACGCCCGCGACGCCGCCGAGCACCCAGAGCCACGGGATCGTGCCGATCCAGTGGTTGAAGAAGGTCGCGTTGTCGGGGCTCACCATCGCGGTGTTGTCGATGTCGAGCATGAACTCGGTGTCGAGGCCACTGCCGATCACCGCCACGACCGCGGTCCCGGCCAGGCCGGCGAAGGCGACCAGCGGGGCGATGCCGTCGGCCGAGACGGCGCGCAGCCGCCGGAAGAGGCCGGCCGAGAAGACGAGCAGCAGGACGGCGGCGAGCAGGGCGAACGTGTGGAACGCGAAGATCGCCGGGGTGTCGTCGGCGAGCGCCTGCTGGATCAGGGCCGGGTCGCCCTTGAGGTCCTTGTCGTAGACGGCGCCGACCATGCTGGAGGAGACGATGCCGGCGACCGAGGCCAGCCCGGCGCCGATGCCGGCGAGCGCCCAGGACCGCGAGGTCCGGGTGCGGTCGGGGGTGATGGAGGGGACGTCCGATCGGACGGGGTTGCTGGTGGTGACGTGGGTGGTCATCGTTCGGCACTCTCTGTGAGGGGTCTTGGTTCGATGACCAGAGGTTGCCGGGCCGGTTGTCCCACGGGACAGGGACAACGAGGCAGACTGCTCGACCCCCGCGTCGAGGCACGTGCACCGGCCCTCGACCCGTCGGTCAGAGGGCCGTTTCGCGGGTCTCGACGATCCCGGCGGCGGCCAGGTGGGCGGAGGCGATGACGGCCGGGATGCCGACCCCGTCGTACGCCGCACCGCACACGGCCAGCCCGGGTACGGCGTCGACGGCGGTGCGGATCCGGGCGACCCGGTCGAGGTGGCCGACGGCGTACTGCGGGAGGCCGCCTCCCCAGCGCTGCACGTGGGTGTCGACCGGCACGACCGCTACCCCGACCGCGTCGCGCAGGTCGGCGAGGGACCAGGCGACCAGCTCCTCGTCCGTGGCCTGGAGCGCGACCTCCTCGCCGTGCCGGCCCAACGAGGTGCGCAGCAGGAGAAGCCCTCCCCCATCGGCGGAGCCGGCCGCGCGCACCCAGCCCCACTTGGCGAACGAGAACGTCGCGGCCTTGATCCGGCGTCGCTCGAGCGGCGGCACCAGGAAGCCGGAGGAGTCCGTGGCCGCGAGCTCCGGCACCGACGACGTGGCTAGGGCGAAGGTCACCACCGCCATCGACGCGTACTCGATCGCGGCCAGCTCGGCGGCCGCGGCCGGTGCCACCGACGACAGCAGCCGTGAGGTCGGCGCCGCCGGGGTCGCGAGCACGACCGCGTCCGCCACGATCCGCTCCGGCGAGGTCGTGGCACCCACCGTCAGCGCGAAGCCACCGTCGGTCTCGACCAGCTCACGCACCGTCGCCCCGACCCGGACGTCCAGGTCCCGGGAGAGCGCCGTCGGCAGCTGGCCCATGCCGCCCGGGATGCCGGCGAAGACCGGGACGACGGAGACCGGAGCAGCAGCCGCCTGCTCGAGCACCGACCCCCGACCGGCGTACGTCACCAGCTGCGGCACCGCGGCGCGCGCCGAGATCAACCGCGCGTTGCCGGCGTACACCCCGCCGAGCAGCGGCTCGACGAGCCGGTCGGTCACCTCGGGCCCGAAGCGCCGGTCGACCAGGGCACCGACCGACACGTCCTCGACCAGCTGCTCGGGCGGGAGGGAGGGCTCACGACGCACCCGTTCGAGCGCTTCGGGCGAGAGCACGCCGGACGCCGCGAGCTGGTCGAGATCGACCGGCACCCCCATCAGCGACCGTGGCAAGGGCCGCAGCGCACCCCGCGTCCAGATCCGCGACGACGCCGCGGTGGGGTGCTCGATCGGCAGCTCGAGCGAGCGGGCCAGCGCGACCCCCTCCGGCCGGCGGTTGAGCATCGCCTCCGCCCCCACGTCGACGGTCACCCCGGCGACCGTGGCGCGGTGCAGCTTGCCGCCGACCCGCGGCGCCGACTCGAGGACGAGTACGTCGTGCCCGGCAGCGACCAGGTCGCGCGCGGCGGTCAGCCCGGCGATGCCGGCACCGACCACTACGACCCTGCCCATGTGCCTACTCTGCCAAAGCAGACCCGGGCCGCGGCGACGGGTGCGGCCGCCACGACCCGGGAGTCTTATCCGGCCAGCCGGCCGAAGGCGCTGCGGTGGAACACCAGCGGCTGCGCCGGGTCCGCCAGGTGGGAGACAGAGCCGATCGCGTGCAGCTGGAGGAGCACGATCGTGTGGTCGCCGGCCTCGACCTCGTTGTAGACCGTGCAGTCGAACTTCGCGAGGCCGTCGTCCAGCGTCACGGAGCCGTCGGCGGTGGCGGTGACGGCGAGGCCGTCGAAGCGGTGCTCGACCGGGCCGGCCAGCTGCCGGCACACCTCGCCGTGGTGGTCGGCCAGGATCGTGACGCCGAGGTGCGCCGCCCGGCGCAGGGTCGGCCAGGTCTTGGAGGTGTTGGCGACCGAGAAGGACACCAGCGCGGGCTCGAGGCTCACCGAGGTGAAGGAGCTCGCCGCGAGCCCGACCAGCTGCCCGTCGACCTCCGAGGCCACCGCGACCACGCCACTGGGGAAGACCCCGAACGCCTCGCGGAGGCGGGCCGCGTCGAGGTCCTGGTTGGTGGTCAAGGGAGTAGTCGTCATGCCGAGACCTCGGTCCGGCTGGCGAGGAGCGCGGTGACGACGGGCCTGGAGAGCTCGAGCCAGTGCTCGTACGCCGACGGGTCGTCGTGCGCCGAGTCGACGACGTAGAGGCCCTTGGTCGCCACGACGCCGCCGATCTCGGTGAGCACCGGCCGCAACGTCAGCTCCGGAGCCAGCGCGTGGCCCGGTCCGGCGCCGAGCATCAGGGGTACGGCGACACCGCCGAGCCCGTCGGTCGCGAACCGGTCGAGGAAGAGCTTGAGCAGCCCGGTGTAGGTGCCCTTGTACGTCGGCGACGCGACGACGACCAGGTCGGCCGCGCCGACCTCGGCGACCGCCTCGGCGACGAGCTCGTCCTTCCAGTCGAGCAGCCGGGCACCGAGCTGGGCGAGGTCGACGACCAGGTCGGGCTCCTGCCCGGACAGCTCGGTGGCGACGTACGTCGCGGCCTCGAGCGTGCGACTCAGCGGCTTGGGGTTGCCCACGACCACCGCGACCCGGGTCACGAGGCGGCCGCCCTCGACGAACCGAACGGCACGGCCGCCGTCGTGGACTGCTGCGGCGCCGGGTGCTGCCACAGGCCGCGGCGCGCCAGCTCGGGCAGCACGCCCTCACCGAACCAGTAGGACTCCTCCAGGTGCGGGTAGCCCGAGAGCACGAACTCGTCGATGCCGACGGCCTGGTACTGCTCGATCAGGTCCGCGATCTCGGCGTACGAGCCGACCATCGCGGTGCCCGCGCCGCCGCGGACCAGGCCGACACCGGCCCACAGGTTGGGGTGGATCTCGAGGCCGTCCTTGGAGCCCCGGTTGAGCTCGAGCATCCGGGCCTGGCCGACGGACTCGCTCTTCCTCAGGCCGGCCTGGACCCGGGCGACGTCGTCGTCGGAGATGTTCTCGAGCAGCCGGTCGGCCTCGGCCCACGCGGCCTCCGAGGTGTCGCGAGCGATCGTGTGCAGTCGGATGCCGAAGCGGATCTGTCCCTCGCGCCCCTCGTCGGCGGCGAGCTTGCGGATCCACTCGACCTTCTCGGCGACCGCGGCGGGCGGCTCGCCCCAGGTCAGGTAGACGTCGACGTGCTTGGCCGCGACCCGGCCGGCGGCCGGCGACGAGCCGCCGAAGTAGATCTCGGGCAGCGGGTCCGGGATCTGGGTGAGCACGGCGTCCTCGACCCGGAGGTGCTCGCCCTCGAAGGTGACGGGCTCGCCGGTCCACAGCCGCCGCACGATCGTGAGGAACTCGTCGCAGCGCTCGTAGCGGCCGTCCTTGTCCAGGAAGTCGCCGATCATCCGCTGCTCCTTGCTCTCGCCGCCGGTGACGACGTTGAGCGCGAGCCGCCCGCCCGAGAGGTTCTGGAACGAGCCGGCCATCTGCGCCGCGAGGAACGGCGAGGCCAGACCCGGCCGGAAGGCGACCAGGAACTTGAGTCGCTCCGAGACCTGGCTGAGCATCGCGGTCGTCACCCAGGCGTCCTCGCACCAGGCCCCGGTCGGGGTCAGCGCGGCCTCGAAGCCGAGCTGCTCGGCGCTGCGGGCGATCTGGCCGAGGTAGGGCACCGACGCCGGGCGTCCGGACGGGCCGGCCTCGACACCGTGGCCGCCGCCGACGACCTGCCGGCCGTCGCCGCCGTTGGTGGGCAGGAACCAGTGGAACTTCAGCTTCGACATCTCTCCTCTTTCGGTGATCGAGTAGCCGCGAGGAACGAGCGGCGTATCGAGATTCACAGCTGGCCGTGGTTGGGGGGCAGCGTCCCGTCGACGGCGTACCGCCCGAGGTGCTGGACCTTCCACGACGCGGGATCGTGCAACGTGTGGGTGCGCGCATTGCGCCAATGCCGGTCGAGGTTCAGCGACGCCAGTGCGGACCGGGTGCCGGCGACCTCGAAGAGACGGCTGCCGACCTCGACCGAGGCACGGGTGCTGGAGGCCCGGGCCGCCGCGACCGCGAGGCTCGCCTCACCGGCGGTCTGCTCGGTCAGGTCGAGGTCGGCCTGCTCGACGGCCAGGCCGGCCTCGGTGAGCAGCGCCTCGGCGGCGCGCACCTCGAGCTCCAGCTGGCCGAAGGCGTGGATGACCAACGGATCGTCGGCGGCGCGCTCGACCCCGGCGTCCGGGTAGGGACGGCTCTTCGTGGTCACGAACTCCGCGGCCTCGTCGAGCGCGGCCCGGGCGATGCCGGCGTCGATCGCGGCGTGCAGCAGCTGCGCGAACGCGCCGTACGTCTGCGGTCCCTCGAAGGTCAGGTGGTACGGCGTGATCCGCGACGTGTGCACCGCGACGTTGCGCAGCCGGACGGAGCCGCTGGCCGTGGTCCGCTGGCCGATGCCGTCCCAGTCGTCGATGACCGTCACGCCGTCGGCGCGCCGGTCGACCCAGGCGACGTGCATCGGACCGTCCTCCCCGAGGTGGGCGAGGACCGGGATCCAGTCCGCGAAGAGGGCTCCCGTGCTGTAGCCCTTGTCGCCGTCGAGGTGCCAGAGGTCCCCGCCGGCCGGGCGTAGCGTGGTGCGGAAGTCGCGCACGTGCTGCGTGCCGATCTCCGACTGTGCGTTGCCGAACCGCTTGCCCTCCAGCGCCTCCCCGAAGAAGAACGCCTGCTGGGAGCGGGTCCCCTGGTGGCGCATCGCGTTGACGTAGACGAAGTGGCTGTGCGGGATCTGCGCGACGTTGGGGTCGCCGATCGCGAGCAGCCGGAACACCTCGGCCACGGCGCCGGCGGGCAGGCCGGCGCCGCCGTACTCACGCGGGACGGTGATGCCCAGCAGCCCGGACGCCGACAGCGCGTCGATCTCCCGAGCCGGCAGCACCCGCTCGGCGTCGCGCTCGGCCGCACCCTCGGCCAGCTCCGCCGCGAGCGCCTGGGCCACCGAGACGGCCGTGGTCTCGTCGAGCACGGGTACGGCGTGGTCGAGCTCGTCGAACGTCGTCGCTGCGCTCATGCTGACTTCCTCTCCGGGCCGGTCGCTTATGTCTATCAGATTGCTTGACTTATAGTCGAGATGCAAGGCCAGGCGGGGCACCGCGCAGACGGTTCCGTCGACCGGGTGACAGGCATTGCCTGTCACCACGCCCCAACAGGAGGAGTCCGGGTGCGCATCGAACAGCTGGAGTACATCGCGGCGGTGACCCAGCACGGGTCGCTGCGCCGGGCGAGCGAGCAGCTGCACATCTCGCAGCCCGCGCTCAGCGAGGCGGTCACGAAGCTCGAGCGCGAGCTCGGCGTCACCCTCCTGGACCGGCGCCGCTCCGGCGCGCGGATCAGCGACCGCGGCGGCGAGCTGCAGCCGTACATGGTCGAGGTGCTCGAGGCCGTCGACCGGCTGCGCACCGCTGCCGGCGACCAGCGGGCCGGGCACCCTGTGGTGCGGGTCGGCACCGTGAGTACGGCGACCTCGACGCTGCTGGTGCCGGCGGTGCGGGAGTTCCGGGCCACCCATGGTGGCGGCACGGTCGAGGTGCTCAACCTGCAACAGGCCGAGATCGACCAGGGGCTGCGCGAGGGCAGCCTCGACCTCGGCCTCGTGAACACCCTCGCCGGGGACGACCCGCCCACCGACCTGGTCAGCACCACGCTCGTGCACGGCCGCCCGGTCGCGGTGCTGCCGGCCGGGCACCCGCTGACGGCGTACGACGAGGTCAGCGCCGACCAGCTGCGCGCCGAGCCGTTCGTCGCGATGCGCGCCGGCTATCTGATGCACCGGTTCATCCACCGGCTCTTCGGCCCGGACATGCCGTCGGTCTCCTACACCACCGACGGCGCCGAGCTCGGCAAGATCATGGTCGCCGAGGGTCTCGGTCCGACCGTGCTGCCGGACTACAGCGTCGTCGGCGACCCCATGGAGCGAGCCGGCCTGATCACCATCCGCCCATTGGCACAAGACCGGACCTCCGTCAGCCTGGTGCTCCGGCAGCGTCGCCAGCCGCACGTGCCGCGCGCCGTACGCGACCTCGAGACCGCCCTACTCACCCGCGCGCGGGCACATCGGCCGGGAACCGAACGGGAGCCGGTGACGTCCGAGCGGACATGACCCTGACACCCGCCCGCATCCTGATCCCGGCGCTGATGGTCGCCGCCCTCGCCCTCACCGGCTGCGCCGGCGACTCCGGTGACTCGGGGTCCTCGGAGTCGAGTGCCGGCGGCGATGCCCCGGCGGCCGCGCGGGCCGAGCCGCGAGAGCTGGCCGACGGCTTTGCCGTAGACACCGACGCCGAGCTCGCCGACAACGCCGACAGCGCCGACAGCGCCGGCGACGCCTCGGCGGCGAAGCCCGAGAAGGCGAGGTCGGCGCCGGACAGCCTGGTGGGCCAGGAGCAGGCACTGATCAAGAAGGGCAACGTCGCGCTGCGCGCCGACGACGTGGGACGCGCGCAGATCGAGGTGCAGAAGGTCGTCGACAAGTACGCCGGGCAGGTGACCGACGAGAAGTCGCAGTCCGACGACGACGGCAAGGCGGCGTTCACCCGGATGGTGCTGCGGGTCCCGTCCGAGGACTTCGGCAAGGCGATCGAGGAGCTCAAGGACGTCGCCGAGCTGGAGTCGGCCACCACCAACCAGGACGACGTCACCGCCGAGGTGATCGACGTGCGGACCCGCCTGCAGGTGCAGAAGCGCAGCATCGCCCGGATCTCCGTGCTCTTCCAGCAGGCGCAGAGCATCCGCGACATCATGGCGATCGAGTCGGAGCTCTCGCAGCGTCAGGCGGATCTGGAGTCGCTCGAGCAGCAGGCGGCCTACCTCGCCAACCAGACCACGCTGTCGACGATCGTCGTCAGCATCGACAAGATCCCGGAGAAGAAGCCCGCACCGAAGGACGACGACGACAGCGGCTTCGTGGCCGGGCTGAGCGCGGGCTGGGGCGCGCTGACGACCTTCGCCGTCGGCCTGGCCACCGCGCTCGGGGCACTGCTGCCCTGGCTGGTCGTGCTCGCGCTGGTTGGCATCCCGACGCTGCTGCTGGTGCGGTCCCTGCGGCGCCGTACGCCGGCCCCGGCCGCCGAGACGGCACCGCCGAACGACTAGTCGAGCGGGTAGCCCTGGACGAACTCGGTCAGCCGCTTGAGCTGGTCGGGGTCGGTCGAGGGGAGCACGCCGTGGCCGAGGTTGAAGACGTGGCCACGGGCAGCCCGGCCCGCCTCGATAACCTCACCGGCGCGGGCCGTCATCACGTCGGTCGGGGCGAAGACCAGGGTAGGGTCGAGGTTGCCCTGCACGGAGCGGTCACCGACGCGCGTGATGGCCTCGTCGAGCGGGGTGCGCCAGTCGACGCCGACCACGTCGGCCCCGGCCTCGCCCATCAGGCCGAGCAGGTTCGACGTACCGACCCCGAAGTGGATGCGCGGCACGCCCAGCGCGCCGGCGCTCTCCAGCACCCGTGCGGAGTGCGGCATCACGTGCTCGCGGTAGTCGCGCGGCGTGAGCGCGCCGGCCCACGAGTCGAAGAGCTGGATCGCCGAGGCGCCGGCCTCGACCTGCACCTCGAGGTAGGCCGCCGAGATGCCGGCGATCTTGCGCATCAGCGCGTCCCACACGTCGGGGGCGCCGAACATCATCGCCTTGGTCTTGGCGTGGTCCTTCGAGGGACCGCCCTCGACGAGGTACGACGCCACGGTGAACGGCGCACCGGCGAAGCCGATCAGCGGCGTGCCGCGCAGCTCGGCCACGAGGTTGTGCACCGCCGTGCTGATGTACGGCACGTGCTCCGGCGTGAGGTCCGGGATCGCCGCGACGTCGGCGAGGGTGCGCACCGGCTTGGCGACCACCGGGCCGATCCCGGGCTTGATGTCCAGGTCGACACCGATCGCCTTCAGCGGCAGCACGATGTCGGAGAAGAAGATCGCGGCGTCGACGCCGTACCGGCGGACCGGCTGGAGGGTGATCTCGACGACCAGGGCCGGGTCCATGCAGGACTCCAGCATGCCGATGCCCTCGCGGAGGGCGAGGTACTCCGGCAGCGACCGGCCCGCCTGGCGCATGAACCAGACCGGGGTGTGCGGCACCGGTTCGCCCCGGACCGCCTTGAGGAAGGCGCTGTCCTTGAGATCGTCGTGCGGGTGAGGCATGTGTGAAGCCTCGCAGGTCGGTCGGCGTGTTCCCACATCGGCAGCACGCGGGCCGACTTACTGTGAGCACATGGTGGTCGGTCAGGAGACACACCCCGGAACGGGTGCGGGCACGGCTCCGGCCGAGTTCCGTGAGGCCGTGGCCACCATGCACGCTGCCCGGTTGCGTCCGGAGATCCTGTGCGAGGAGATGCCGGCGCCCCAGCGGATCGCCCCGTGGGCCTCGGCCCTGTCGGCGGACGTCACGGTCGACGGAGTCGACGTCGGGACCGGCCGGATCATCCTGCTGCACGACCCCGCCGGCAACGAGGCGTGGTCGGGCACCTTCCGCTGCGTCGCGTACGCCCGCGCCGAGGTCGACCTCGAGCTGATCACCGACCCGATGCTGGCGATGGTCGGCTGGACCTGGCTGACCGAGGCGCTCGACGAGCACGGCGCGGCGTACGTCGCCGCATCGGGCACCGTGACCCGGGTCGCCACCGAGAGCTTCGGCGGGATGGCCGACGAGGGCGGGACCGCCCAGATCGAGATCCGGGCGTCCTGGACACCCGTGGTCCCCGACGACGCTCCTGACCTCGCCCCGCTCGACCTCGCCCCCCACGTCGAGGCCTGGGGCGAGCTCCTGTGCACCTCGGCCGGGCTCCCCCCGGTGCCCGACGGCGTGGCCGTGATGCCGAGCCGACGTGGCCAACGCGGCGGCGGACGCTGACCCGATGTCCGACGAAGACGACACCACCCCTGCCCCACCCGAAGCGCCCCCGCCGCCCATGCTCACCCTGCGCGACGGCATGCCGCCGCTGATCGAGACCGCTCCGGCGCTCGCCGAGATGTGCGAGAAGCTCGCCGCCGGCACCGGGCCCGTAGCCATCGACGCCGAGCGCGCGTCGGGCTATCGGTACTCCTCGCGGGCCTACCTGATCCAGCTGCGCCGCGAGGGGTCCGGGTCGTTCATGGTCGACCCGATCGGCTTCGAGTCGCTGGAGCCGCTGCAGCGCACGCTCGAGGGCACCGAGTGGATCCTCCACGCCGCCACCCAGGACCTGCCGTGCCTCAACGAGGTCGGCCTCTATCCCACCGCGCTCTTCGACACCGAGCTCGCCGGCCGCCTGCTCGGCTACCCGAGGGTGGGGCTCGCGACGCTGGTCGAGACGCTGCTCGGCTTCCGCCTCGCGAAGGAGCACTCCGCCGTGGACTGGTCGACCCGGCCGCTGCCGGTGCCGTGGCTGGAGTACGCCGCGCTCGACGTCGAGGTGTTGCTCGAGCTGCGTGAGCTGCTCGCGGCCGAGCTGGTGGAGACCGGCAAGGACGAATGGGCCCGCCAGGAGTTCGACTACCTGCGCACCTTCGAGCCTGCCGTCCGGGTTGACGCATGGCGTCGTACGTCCGGGGTGCACCGGGTCCGTGGCCGACGTTCGTTGGCCGCCGTCCGTGAGCTGTGGGAGACCCGCAACGAGATCGCCGAGCAGCGCGACGTCACGCCCGGGCGAATCCTCCCCGACGCCGCCATCGTCGTCGCCGCCACGGCGCTGCCGACCGACCGCGACGCCCTGATGTCCACCAAGGGCTTCCACGGCCGCGGCGCCGATCGCTACGCGTCTCGCTGGGTCACCGCCCTCAACCGCGCCGCGGAGCTCGACGAGGACGACCTGCCGGCTCGCTCGCCGCGCGGCGACGGTCCGCCGCTGCCGCGCGCCTGGGCCGAGAAGGACCCGGTTGCCGCCCGACGGCTCGTGTTCGCGCGCGAGGCACTGAGCACCCTCGCCGAGGAGCTGAGACTGCCGGTCGAGAACATCCTGACCCCCGACTATCTGCGCCGCACGCTCTGGACGCCACCGAAGTCGCGCAACCCGGAGACGCTGGCCGCTGCCGTCGCCGACCAGCTCGCCGCCCACGGCGCCCGCCAATGGCAGATCGACCTCGCCGCCCCGGTGCTGGTCGACGCGATCCTCACCGCCGACGTCGAGCCCGAGGTCGTCGTACCTCCCTCTGCCCTCACCGACGACTGAGCTAGGTCCGGGCGCGGCGGGCGAGGAAGACGAGCTCCTTCCCCGGCCGTTCCGGCGCTTCGCGCACGTCGTCGACCTCGAAGCCGTGCTCGACAAGGTCCGCCTCGATCTCCTCACGAGGACGGAACCGAAGCGTGGAGGCCGAGGGGATGGGCGTGCCCGCCACCGTCGTCGACCACTCGAAGGTGACGAGCGGCAGCGCGACCTCGGTGACGGTGCGGCTCACGGTCACGCGCTCACCGTCGGGAAGGGTGACCGCCGTCGGCGGAACCTCCCAGCTCTCCCAGTCGCGGACCTCGGGTCGCCGGGTCTCGAACACGAGCCAGCCACCGGGGCGCAGGCATCCGTGCACGGCGTCGAGCGTCCTCGACCAGTCGTCGTCGGACACGAACACCTGGGCCACGTTGCCGGTCATGATCGCCAGATCGGCCGAGAGGTCCCGGCCCTCGAGCACCGTCGAGTCACCGTGGAGCCAGGTCACCCGGTTGGCGTACGGCTTCACCCGGGCCATCGCGAGGGAGGCAGCGGCCGGGTCGACACCCACCACGTCGATGCCGGCCTCCGCCAGCCGAACGGCCAGGCACCCCGTGCCGCAGCCGATGTCGACCACACTGGTTGCCTCGACCTCCTCGATGATCGCGACGTACGCGTCGAGGTCGACTCGTTCGCCGTCGAGGGCGTCGTAGAGCCGCGCGAGGCGGGGATCGGCGAAGATCGGGTCGGGTGAGCGCACGGCGGCGAGGCTACGGGGGTGTCGCGGCGGTTGTCATCGCAACAGCTGCGCCACTGGCCGTACGAGTGGCGGACGTCGGCGAACAGCAGCGCGCTGAGTCCCCGGCGCAGGCGGCCGGTCTTGGTCGCCTCCGGCGGCTGCCCCGGACGGCAATCGCGATGGTCCGGGCCTTGGTGAAGAACCGACGGGCACGGCCGAGGTCGAGGTCGAGGTCGCCCGAGTTGCCGCCGGGGACGACGGGGATGGTCCGGGCGGCGGCGCCGACCCTGGGGAGGGGTTGGGCGGATAGGCGTTCGATGAGCTCGCAGAACGCCCTACCCATCCGCTCCGGACCAGGACGCCTCTGGACACCCGCGCCGACGCCGTGGGTGGCTGCCTGGTGCTGGGGTGCGGCGATCGCGACGAGCATCTTGCTCAGCCTGGCGGCCTGGGCGGTCGGCAGGGTGAACCGGCCGTGGACGTTGCCGTGCCCGTCGCCGGACATGGTGAGCCGGCACGCCCGGGCGGCCTTGGCCGCTTCCTTCGCAAGCAGGTCGGCTTCGTGGGCGCCCGCCAGCTCGGGCGCCACCACCTCGAGCACCCGTCGTCCGAGGATCCTCAGGGTGCGAGCGTCGTGCTCCGCAGCCGCGGTCACCAGGTGCCGCTCGGCCTGGGTCACCAGGTCGGGGTCCAGGTCCTCGGGCAAGGCGTCGACGGCTCCGATGATCACCGTGGCCTGCGCGACCCGCAGGTTGCCGCGCGCCAACGCGTCCCGGACGAGGTGATGGGCCGCGAGGTCGCGCCCCAGACGCATCGTCCCGGCCGCGGCACGACGCGTCACCTTGGTCTCGTGCGCGAGCCAGCTCGCCGTCGAGGTCGCCCCCACGTCGTGACCGACCTGAAGCTCGGCGGCGTGAGCCGCGACCCGGGACCTAAGCTCGACGACCTGCACCTCGAGCCGAGTCAGCTCGACCAGAGTCGCTGCCACCTCGGGGCCGCTCATGGACCACACCGACGCGTCCACCAAGGCATCGGCGATGTCGCGCATCCGCGTGGTCGCCGACGCCACCTGGTGGCGGGGTGTTGGCATCGCGGTCATGGCTCGAGCCAACCCGTTCCCGCCTGTGCGCGCACTCAGGGCGGTACCGACCGGTGGACAACGCCGTCGCAGACCGTGCTGTGGACGAAAGGTGGTCCGGGCAGCGGCCGAAGACCCGGGACCCGCTGAGGAAACCGGGGCTTCGAGACAGGCCTCGCGGCCGTCCGAACCCACCGAGGTCACTCAGCGCTGGGCGACTCCGAAGGGCTGGGCGAGTCCGTGACGGAGTCCGGGTCGAGGACGGTCTTCGACTCGTCGTCGATCTGGGTGGTGATCGCGTCGAGGTCGAGGACGCCGACGCCGTAGACCAGCTGCTGGAGGCTGGGGGCCACGGTCTCCTCGAGCTCGGGCAGGGTGTCGATCAGCGGCGGCACGGCCATCGAGCGGACGCTGCTGTTGAAGAACGCCGCGTGCTCGGGCCGGCGGCCGGGCTGCAGGAAGTCGTCAGAGAGGGCGACCTCGACGTTCGCGGGCTGCAGGTAGCCGGTGCTCGCGACCAGACCGACCCAGTCGGCCGAGATCTCGTGCACCATGAAGTCCGCCGCCAGGCTCGGGCTGGACGTCTGCGCCGACATGCACAGCGACGTGACGTCACCGACGGTCGCCGAGCTGTCGAGCTTCGGCATCGGCATCACGTCGAAGTCGAGGTTGCTCTTCCGACGCAGGATCGGGGTCAGCGAGCGGTCGCCGGCGATCATGCCCAGCTTGCCGCGCAGGAACCAGCGGACCGCGGACGCCTCGTCGAGCTGGGCCTCGTCGAGGGTCACCTGGGGGTTGCGGAGCAGCTCGAGAGTGCGCTCGAGCGCGTCCTTGCTGCTGTCGCTGGAGAACGAGAGCGACGTCGGCTGGTCGGCGTCGTCGAAGACAGTGCCGCCGCCGGAGCGGATGAAGGGTGACAGTCCCTCGACCGTCGGAGCGATGTGCACGCCCTTCGCCTCGCGCGCGGGCCGGCTGGCGAACTCGGCCGCGGCTGCGAACTGGTCGAAGGTCCAGCTGGTCGCGTCCTCGTCCGGTACGTCGAGGCCGCGGTTGCGCATCCGGTCGAAGTTGACCAGCCGCTTGTTGTAGTAGATGACGGTCGGCGTCACGCCGTACGGCATGCACTGGAGGTGGTCGTCGGCGCTGAGCGCCTGGAGGGCGTCGCGCGAGTAGGTGTCGCCGAACTCGACGCCGCGTTCGTCGAGCAGCTCGTCGACGGGCTGCGTGTACTCGTTCTCGAGCAGCCAGGAGAGGTCGGACCGCGACGACATGAAGACGTCCGGGACCGCGGCACCACCCTCGATGTCGGCGCGCATCGCCGCCTGAGTGGGCCAGCTCTCGATCGCCACGTCGACCGAGTCCGGGTCCAGGTTCCAGGCGTCGACGGTGGCCCGGAACGCCCGCTGCACGTCGTGGGGCCCGACCACACCGAAGGTGAGGCTCTCCGGCGGCGCCGTGCTGCTCGCCGACGGGGTGGGCGGCACCGGGTCGGGCGAGTCGTTCGTGCAGGCCGCGGTGATGAGCACCGACCCCACAGCGGCACACGCCACCAGTCCCCGGGTAACCCTCACCAGACCTCCTCAGACCCACCTACGTACAGGTGCCCGGGGCAACGCCCGGGCGCCGCCCACCCTATCGACACCCGGGCAAGCACCGGTCCGGCGTCCGAGTCAGCCCAGCGCGTGGTAGCGCCCGGCCGCTTCGACGACGCGGTCGAACATCGCGCGGTCCAACGCCGCGCCCTCACGTCGTACGGCGTCCGGGGCGAGCCGGATCAGCCGGTCCAGGCGGACCTCGCTGGGCCGCCGCTGCCGGTCCCAGCCACCGGCCCCGACATCCATCCAGTGCCGGCCCCACCGGGCCTCGTCGGCTGCGTCGCGGTCATGGTCCTTGCTGGTCAGCATCAGGCCGAGGAACTCCCCAGCCTGGACGCCGACGAGCAGCACCGGCCGGTCCTTGCCCTTGCGGGGGTCGTCCTCGAACGGGACCCAGCCCCACACCACCTCGCCGGGGTCGGGCCGGCCATCCGCGCGGGGCGCGTAGGAGACGCTGGCGGGACCGGAGGCAGCGGGGCGGCGGAAGATTCGCCGGAGCAGTCGCATGCCCGAAGACTAGAAGGAGTACGCCGGACCGGGAGCGCCTCACGGCGCGTGGCCGCTCGTAGCGGCTAATTTTGGGACCCGGGGCTGCCGCGGTCCGGCGTACGCAGAGAGTCTAACCGGGTCAGGCCAGCCCTTGTTCCAGTTCGAGGTGACCGGCTTCCTCCAGCTGCTCGGAGAGCAGCAGCATCCGCTGCACCTCCGCGTCCGTGGGGTCGCTCAGGGAGGCTCGACCGGCGGCGACGACCCGGGCGAAGGCGGCCGCGCGCAGCAGCACGTCGGCAAAGTCACTCCCCGCGATCCCCCGCAGCACCTGGTCGATCATCGCCTTGAGCTGGTCGGGCCCGGGCGGGTCGGCCACCCCTGCGACGACCCGGGCGACCTGGGCGCTGCGCTGCCCGGCCTCGAACTGGCGCGAGACGTCGAGCGGGTCGGCGTACACCCAGGAGCGCAGCAGGTAGAGCCGCCACAGGCAGCCGGCCAGCGAGTCCGCGGGCGAGCCCGACCAGACCTCCGCGATGGTCTCGATGCCTTCGGTGTCGGCAAGGTGCAGCAGCCGCTCGGCCACCTCGGCGTCGCCGGCCTCGCGCGTGCCGCGCACCAGGAGCTGCGCGGCCCGGTCGGCCGCCTCGCTGACCAGGGCCGGGTCCGTGCCACCGACGAGCGCCTCGAAGTAGTTGGCCCCGGGCGTCATCGGGCGGTGGTGCGGGCGGTTGCTCACGCCCACAGATTACGGGGCCAGGCTGCGTCGGATGCGCTGGTCGCTCACCGGGTACGGCGTACCGAGCTGCTGGGACCACAGCGACACCCGGTACTCCTCCAGCATCCAGCGCACCTGCCGCAGGTGGGCGCCGGGCGGACGACCGGCGGGCAGTGCGTCGACCTGGTGCAGGTAGGCGTCCTGGAGGTCGGCGACCTGGTCCATCAGCTGCCGGTCGCGGTTGAGCTGGCCGTCGAGCCGCTCACGGCGCTGCTCGAGTGCCGCGAGGTACGTCGGGTAGCGCCGCAGCTGGGTCGCACCGGCCTCCCCGACGAACCCGGCGTGCACCAGCCGGGCGAGCTGCGCGCGCATGTCGGTGAGCGCGGGCAGCATCAGCATCTCGGCCCGGCCGCTGAGCGCCTTCTCGGCCTGCCGCCACGCGCCGAGCACCCGGATGACGTCGGCCATCGTGGCGCGCAGGTGCGCCTCGTGCTCGCGCCGCGCATCGGCGAGCAGCGCGTCGTACGCCGCCCGGTCGCGCACCACCGGGCGCGCGTCGACGACGGCCTGCACGACCGCCGCCCGGCAGTCCTCGAGCAGCTCCGCGACGCTGGGGTACGGCGAGCCGGCGAGGCCGAGCTTCTCGACGTTGGTGAGGTCGCGGAGGATCGCCGGCACCAGCGACGGGATCGCGAGCAGCAGCAGGCGCCGTACGCCGAGCCGGTGCCGCGCCTCCTGCTCCTCCTCGGTGCCGAAGACCTGGAGCCCGACCGTCGCGCCCTCGTCGACGAGCGCCGGGAAGGCCCGCACCTGGTGGCCGGCGCGCACCTGCTCGAAGGATGCCTCGATGGTGTCGAAGACCCAGGTGGTCGCGCCGGTCCGCGAGAGCCCGCTGTCGGTCGCCACCTCGGCGATGGCCGCGGCGAACTGCGGCCGCAGCGGCTCCTTCAACGCCTCCAGGTCCTTGCCGCGGGCCTGCTCCTTGCCGTCCTCGTCGACGACGCGGTACGTCGGGCGCAGGTGCTCGGCGACCTTGGACCAGTCCCAGGCCTCCCGGGGCACGACGACGCCGGTGGTCGAGCGGCACCAGCGCTCGAGGGCGTCGAGCAGCGGCTCCTCCCCCGGCGGCACGGCGGAGAGGAACTCCCGCGCCTTGTTGGGTGCGGGGACAAAGGTCACGCGGAGGTACTTGGGCAGGCTGCGGATCAGGCTGGTGACCAGCTCCTCGCGCAGGCCCGGGACGTTCCAGGAGAAGTCGTCGGCCTCGACCCGGTTGAGGGTCGCGACCGGCACGTCGATGGTGAGCCCGTCGTCGGCCGAGCCCGGCTCGAAGTGGTAGCTGATCGGGAAGGTCAGGCTCTGTCCCACCCACTGCTCGGGGTAGTCGGCCTCCGTCACCTGGTCGGCGGCGTCGTGGGTGAGCATCGACGGGTCGAAGGTCAGCAGCTCGGGACGCTGCCGGCGCTCCTGCTTCCACCACTGGTCGAAGTGCGCGCCACTGACGACGTCTGGACCCACCCGGGCGTCGTAGAAGTCGAAGAGGGTGTGCTCGTCGACGACGATGTCGCGGCGTCGGGCGCGGTGCTCGAGCTCCTCGGCCTCCTCCAGCAGCCGCCGGTTGGTCTCCATGAACCGGTGGTTGGTGTGCCACTCGCCGTACACGAGCGCGTGCCGGATGAAGAGCTCCCGGGCGAGCGGCACGTCGACCTTGCCGTAGGAGACAAGGCGGTCGGCGACGAGCGGTACGCCGTACAGCGTGACCCGCTCGTGGGCCATCACGGAGGCGCGCTTCTTGCTCCAATGCGGCTCGGAGTAGGTGCGCTTGGCGAGGTCGCCGGCGAGGCGCTCGGCCCACTCGGGCTTGATCGCGGCGTTCTGGCGGGCCCAGAGTCGGCTGGTCTCGACGAGCTCGCCCGCCATCAGGAACTGCGGCTGCTTCCGGGCCAGCCCACTGCCGGGGAAGATGGCGAACTTCGCGCCGCGGGCGCCGAGGTACTCGCGCATCGGCCGCCGACCCGATCCGCTGCGCTCCTTCTCCCGCTCCTCCAGGAGCCCAATGTGGGACAGGAGGCCGGAGAGCAGGGCCTGGTGGATGCCGTCGCTGTCGGGGTTGTCGGCCGGATGCCCGACGTCGATCTTCATCTCCTTGCAGACCTGGCGCAGCTGAGACTCGAAGTCCTGCCACTCCCGGACGCGGAGGTAGTTGAGGTACTCGCGCTTGCACATCCGGCGGAACGCCGACGACGAGAGCTCCTTCTGCTGCTCCTTGACGTAGCGCCAGAGGTTGAGCCAGGTCAGGAAGTCACTGCTCTCCGCCTTGAACCGCGCGTGCTGCTGGTCGGCCTGCGCCCGGAACTCGGCGGGACGCTCCCGCGGGTCCTGCAACGACAGCGCCGCCGCGATCACGATCACCTCGCGCACGCAGCCGAGCCGCTCGGCCTCGAGGATCATCCGGGCCAGCCGCGGGTCGATCGGCAGCCGCGCGAGCCGGCGTCCGACCTTGGTGAGCTGCGGACCCCGGGGTTTCGAGGCTCCCTTCGAGGCTCGCTGCGCTCGCACCTCAGGACGAGCGCTCGCTCGCACCTCAACCGCCGGGGCGAGTGCGCCGAGCTCCTCCAGCAGCTGTACGCCGGCTGACACGTTGCGCTTGTCCGGAGGCTCGACGAACGGGAACCGGGCGATGTCGCCGAGCCCGAGCGAGGCCATCTGCAGGATGACGCTGGCCAGGTTGGTGCGCAGGATCTCCGGGTCGGTGAACTCCGGTCGGCCCTCGAAGTCCTCCTCGGAGTAGAGGCGTACGGCGATGCCCGCCTCGACCCGGCCGCAGCGACCCGAGCGCTGGTTGGCGGAGGCCTGGCTGATCGGCTCGATCGGGAGCCGCTGGACCTTGGTGCGCACCGAGTAGCGGCTGATCCGCGCGACGCCGGTGTCCACGACGTACCGGATGCCGGGGACGGTCAGCGACGTCTCGGCGACGTTGGTGGCGAGCACGACGCGTCGTACCGATGCTCCGTGCGACGAGAAGACCCGGTGCTGCTCAGCGGCCGACAGCCGTGAGTAGAGCGGGACGACCTCGGTCCGCACCAGATCCGACAGGGCGTCGGCGGTGTCGCGGATCTCCCGCTCGCCGGGCAGGAACACCAGGATGTCGCCCGGCCCCTCGGCGGAGAGCTCCTTGACCGCGTCGACGATCGCCTCGGTCTGGTCGCGTACGACGACCTCCCCCTCGTCGTCTTCCTCGTCGAAGGCCATCAGCGGTCGGTAGCGGACCTCGACCGGGTAGGTGCGCCCGGAGACCTCGATCACCGGGGCGTCGAAGTGCTTCGCGAACCGGTCCACGTCGATGGTCGCGGAGGTGATGATCAGCTTGAGGTCCGGACGGCGTGGCAGCAGCCGCTTGAGGTAGCCGAGCAGGAAGTCGATGTTGAGGCTGCGCTCGTGCGCCTCGTCGATGATGATCGTGTCGTACTTCTTGAGCATCCGGTCGCGCTGCAGCTCGGCGAGCAGGATGCCGTCGGTCATCAGCTTGACCCGGCTCGACTTCGACGTCCGGTCGGTGAACCGCACCTGGTAGCCCACCAGGTCGCCCAGCTCCGTCCCCAGCTCGCTCGCGATCCGTTCCGCGACCGAGCGCGCCGCGATCCGCCGCGGCTGGGTGTGGCCGATCAGGCCGCCGCCGTCCCCCCGACTGTCACCGCCGCGCACGCCGCGGCCGAGCTCGAGGCAGATCTTCGGCAGCTGGGTGGTCTTCCCCGACCCCGTCTCACCCGCCACGATCACCACCTGGTGGTCGCGGATCGCCTCGGCGATGTCGTCGCGGCGCTGGCTGACCGGCAGCTCCGGTGGGTAGGTGATGTTCACGGCGCCTCCCATTATCCGGGCGGGCGCCAGCCGATTGTCAGCGCTGCGCCTTTTGTCAGCGCTTCGCCTTGATGACCACCCGGCGCGACGCGGTGCCCGTGTTGGCTGCGAGGTCGTGCCACGTCACGCGGACGACGTACCGGCCCGGGCGGACGCGTCCTCGGACCCGTCCGTCCCAGGTGACGCGCAGCCGCTTGCCCCAGCGGGTGACCTGCACGGGCGGCCGAGCGACCCGGTGGCCGCGGCGCAGGACGACGACCTCGGCGGAGTCGAGCAACGTCGTGGTCCGCACCGTCCCGGCGAAGTGCGACGCGCCGGGCCGCACCACGCGCCGGGTGGCCCCGAAACGGCCGGCCGTACGCGGCGTCCACGCGACGTCCGTCGTCATCTCGCTGTAGAAGTCACCCAGCTCGGGATGGTGCACGGTGAAGAAGAGGCGCATCACGTAGTCGCCGGCGGCGAGATCGGGTGGCAGCGCCGGCGCGAACTCGCCCGACGGCGAGACGTCGATGATGTCGCCCAGGAGCGGCGGGTCGGTCGCGGTCCGACCGAGCTCCCAGCGCACCGACGCGTGGTCCCAGCCGTCCGGCGAGGTGAAGGAGATCGACATGCCCAGGTGCCGCGGACCCATCAGCGCCCAGCCGGTGAGCCCGCCGAACCCGGCCTCCGGGTAGACGTCGAGGTCGGGCGAGGTCGCCACGAGCTCGCATCCCTCGACCGTGCACCGCCGGACCTCGACGTGGTGCCGTCCCGGCTCGGGGATCTGGACCCAGGCCGGTCCGCTCTCGGGCAGCGGGTCCCACCGGCCGCTGCCCTCCCAGCGCGCCCACAGGAATCCAGGATCGGCGTCCGCGTACTCGAAGCGGTAGTACGACTGGGTGCCGATGCGGGTCTGCTCCGGCCAGGTGACCGTGACCCCGGCGGTCGCGCTCGCGAGCGGCACCGGGCCGGTCAGACCAACGACCAGCAGCAACGTGAACAGGACACCGACGCGACGCATGGCGAGCATGCTAGGGACTTGAAGCCTACTAAGTCAGCCAATTCGAAATACTTAAGACGTGCCCGTCGAATCTTGCCTAGAACCTGTTCTAGTTGCGACCATCACCGCGTGACTGAAGAGCGCGAGTACGACGTCGTGGTGGTCGGATCGGGCGGGGGCGCCCTGACAGGTGCGTTCCTCGCCCAGCGAGCCGGGCTGTCGACGGTGGTCGTCGAGAAGACCGCGCTCCTGGGCGGCACGTCGGCGTACTCCGGGGGCGCCTGCTGGCTGCCGGGCAGCCAGGTCCAGCAGCGGGCCGGGATCGACGACTCGACCGACGGCGCCCGGGCCTACCTGGGCGCGGTCCTCGACGAGCCGGACCAGGATCGGGTCGAGGCGTTCCTGGCTCACTCACCCGAGCTGGTCGCCGAGCTCGAGGACGCCGGGATCCCGTTCGAGTGGCTGCCGTTCTCGGAGTACTACGACGCACCCGGTCGGGTCGCGATGGGTCGCTCGATCCAGCCCGCCAGCATTAAGCGGGGAGACCTGACCCCCGAGGTCGCCGCGCTCGTCCGGCCGCCGGTCGAGCGCGACCGCGTGGGCGAGGGTGGGCGCAACACGCTGTCCGGCGGGCAGGCGCTGATCGCCCGGCTGCTCGAGGGGTTCGCGGGCGCCGGTGGCACCGTGCTGACCGAGCTGCCGATGACCGGGTTGGTTGTCGACAACCAACTTCGCGTCACTGGTATCGCGGCAATGACCCCCGAGGGCCCGATCGAGATCCACGCCCGGCGCGGGGTGCTGATCGCCGCCGGCGGATTCGAGGGCAACGCCGAGGAGCGGGCCGCGCACGGCGTACCCGGTGACGTCGCCTGGACGATGGCGCCGCGCGGCACCAACACCGGGGAGCCGATCGCGGCCGGGGTCGCCATCGGCGCCGCCGCCGACTACAGCGGCGTCGGCTGGTTCTGCCCGGGGCTGGAGCAGCCCGACGGGGGTGGCTCCTTCACCCTGGGCTTCCGGTCCGGGCTGATGGTCGACGCCAACGGCGCGCGCTACGCCAACGAGGCGCTGCCGTACGACCGGTTCGGCCGGATCATGGCCGAGGCCCCGGAGCGGATCCCGTCCTGGTTCGTCTTCGACTCCCGCGAGGGCGGCCGGCTGCCGGCGATCGCGATGCCCGAGGGCGACCCGGCCGAGCACCTCGCCGCCGGCACCTGGGTGCAGGCCGACACGATCGAGGAGCTGGCCGGGCGGATCGGCGTACCCGCCGACGCGCTGGTGGCGAGCGTCGAGCGGTTCAACGGCTTCTGTGTGGCCGGCGTCGACGAGGACTTCGGCCGCGGCCAGGACGAGTACGACTCGTTCTTCACCGGGGGCGCGGCCCCCGCGCCTTGCGACCAGGCGCCCTTCTACGCCGCCCGGTTCGTGCTCTCCGACCTCGGCACCAAGGGCGGCCTGGTCACCGACACCGCCGGCCGGGTGCTGCGCGAGGACGGGTCCGCGATCGCCGGCCTTTACGCGTCCAGCAACAGCGCGGCGTCCGTGTTCGGGCAGCGCTACCCCGGGCCGGGCGCCCCGCTCGGCTCGGCGATGGTGTTCGCCTCGCTGGCCGTGCGGGACCTAGCCGGCTAACCGTTAGCGGGAGGCTGGGGCGGCTGCCCGTTGCCCGGCCCGCCCTGCTGGAACCGCTGGCCGGGACCGCCCTGACGGAAGTCGTTGTGGGGGCCGTCGGAGTGCACGGCGTACCCGATGATGCCGCCGGCGAGGAGGCCGATGATCAGGGCGGCGCCCCCGATGGCGCCGACCACGGGGAGGCCGAGGGTACGGCGCACCTTCGGTGCCGGCGGCTCAACGGGCGGGGGCTCGGGAGGAAGGGTGGTCGTCTGCTCGGTCATGCCCTGAGGGTGACGGGACGACCTGTGCTGACCCTGTGTCCCAGCGATGAGCACGTCCTGAACACAGCACAGCGCACACACAGGATTTGCACAGGTACTGTCGGCAAGGTGTCGGCCATGGACCTGACCCGACCCGATGGCACTGCCCTGCGCGTGCTGGTCGTCGACGACGAGGTGAACATCGCCGAGCTCGTCTCGATGGCGCTGCGCTACGAGGGCTGGGAGGTGCGGGCGGCGCACACCGGCTCGAAGGCGGTCGCCGCGGCCAAGGACCTGAGGCCCGACGCCGTGGTGCTCGACATGATGCTGCCGGACTTCGACGGCCTCGAGGTGCTGCGCCGGATGCGCGCCACCCAGCCCGACCTCCCGGTGGTCTTCCTCACCGCCCGCGACGCCGTCGAGGACCGGATCGCCGGACTGACCGCCGGCGGCGACGACTACGTCACGAAGCCCTTCTCGCTGGAGGAGCTGGTCGCCAGGCTGCGCGCCCTGATGCGGCGGGCCGGCGCCCGGCAGGCGGTGACGTCGTCCGTGCTCACCGTCGGCGACCTCGAGCTCGACGAGGACAGCCACGAGGTACGCCGTGGCGGGCAGGACGTCATGCTGACGGCGACCGAGTTCGAGCTGCTGCGCTTCCTGATGCGCAACCCGCGCCGGGTGCTGAGCAAGGCACAGATCCTGGACCGGGTCTGGAACTACGACTTCGGCGGCCAGGCCAACGTCGTCGAGCTCTACATCTCCTACCTGCGCAAGAAGATCGACGCCGGCCACGAGCCGATGATCCACACCATGCGCGGCGCCGGG